>Ga0180220_1000005_pt1 | contig 653550 bp, 617 predicted proteins | sample eDN5th37CBELigBY_FD_151335 | JGI IMG/M metagenome (GOLD analysis project Ga0180220, IMG submission 151335) | Enriched backyard soil microbial communities from Emeryville, California, USA - eDNA 5th pass 37_C BE-Lig BY (version 2) (version 2) | ecosystem: Environmental > Terrestrial > Soil >...
TGATCAGCCCGTGGGCCGTGGTGAACACGTTGTAGAGTTCCTTGCCGGCATCGATGGCCGCGGCACCCTCATAGCCATAGACCATGGAGGCGAGACCGTGGAAGATCTGGATCCCGGGCTCTGCAAGTTCCCAGCGCATCATCACCGACAGGAAGCCGCCGATGACGCCTGCGATGATCGAAAAGATCAGGTAAAGAGTACCGATATCTTTGTGATTGGTGGAGTAGACCCAGCGCACCCAGCCCTTTGGCTTGTGGTCATCCATATGCACTGCAGCGCCTGCCATATCCTACGCTCCAAATTCCCTTGATGGCCGCCCGCCGTATTCCTCCGGCGAACGCGGACTGTTCCTGATTTGCCGTTTCTCTTTCATTTCAACGGCGGGGTTTTTATTTGCCACCCCTTTACCCCCTTCCCATGAAGAAAGGTAAAAAGCAAATCTCCTGCCCGACCCTTTCCAAACATTAAAAAGCACCTTCAGATACGCAGCCAAAAAAACCTTGATCTTTTCCTATTTATGCGCGATTCAAACTTCCTTATTTTTCCAGTGTTTCGCAACGGGATTTGCATATTTTCTATCAGTTCCTATCTGTTCTTTTATTTTCTTGCGCGTCGCGCGTCATCTAGCCGCACGCGTAACAAGGTGAAGGGTCATCGGTTTTCCGGGAAACAGATGCAGCATCAGCCACGTAGAAACGGATGGTCCGACAAGCAAAAGCTGCCGATTTTGAAGCAGATCCGCGCGTTTGTGATTCCGAATATCTGCGCGATCTTTCCATTGCTCGCCGGAACCAGGGCAAACAATGGGTTTGGGTTGCTGCGTCCCGCGAAGAGGCGCAGCAACCCAGAGACCTCCCAAACGAAGCATATCTGACGGGCAGCCAAGCAGTCGGCGACCCGAATAAATCGCTGGGGATGAGCATGGAAATGTGGGCCGAACTGGCAAGGGCCGGCAATCAGGCCGGCGACGAAATCATTTTACGCAGGAGAGGCGACATTTACGAAATCCGCTACAATGGATGGGAGTTGATGTCGAACTTCAATCACCGGTCCGAGGTGCTTCTGGCGGAGCGGTCCCTGAGACTTCTCGGCCGTCCTGCAAAAAGGGTGCTGATTGGCGGATTGGGGATGGGGTTCACCCTCGGAGCCGCGCTGGAGTATCTCGGACCTGACGCCAAGGTAACCGTCTGCGAACTCATCCCCGAAATCGTCGGATGGCACGATGAACATTTAGGCCAACTGGCCGGGCATCCCCTCCGCGACCGGCGGGTGGAAATCTATCTAGGCGATGTAATGGACGTCCTCAGGGATCGCCACGCGACCTACGATCTCATCCTCATGGACACGGACAACGGGCCGGACAGTACGGTTCGCGACGCGAACAACCAAATCTACGGCCATGATGGGCTGGGCGCGGTCGAACGATCATTGAAGCCCGATGGGATCGCAAGCTTCTGGTCGGCGACAATTTCTCCAAAATTCGAAACGAATCTGAATGCGCGCAGCCGGGCCTGGAGGCGCGACGACGTCCTCCTTGCCGGAGGCAGAGCGGACGCCTTCCACTACATCTACTTCCTAGGCCCAGGCAGACAGGCCGCCGCGGACTCCCACGAAAGATTCGGCAGCAGAAGCTTGGAAACGGCGATATCGTTTTGAACAGAGCCACGACAAGTCGCATCCGAGCGCCTCTCGGAAACCGAGAAGCGCGCTCGGATGCGCTGCCGGCGAACTGCCGGGAGGCCGTTGGCCGAGGCTTTGGGACTGGCGCCGAGGATAAACCTCAGCGGATTTCCACCTTACTCAAGGCTTCGCTGTCGGCGGGAAGCTCGGCCGCACCTGCCTGCAGGCCGTTCCGGCTGAGGATATAGGCCACGAGATCTGCATAGGTCTGGTCGTTGAGAGCGCCGGGGCGATCCGGAGGCATGGTGGCCTTCACGAAATCGAACAGGCCGTCCGCGGTGTTGTTGAACCACTTTTCCTTGAAGCTCATGCCCTTGAGAGGCGGCCCACCAAATTCGCCATCGTCCAGATTCGCTCCATGGCAGTCGACGCAATTGGTCTGGTATGCGGACCGCCCACGATCTGCCTGTGCAGTCGTAAAGCTTACAACCGGAAGCTCAGCTTCCTGTCCAATGGCAGGCATACCTGAAAGAACGGTCGTCGCTCCCGTAGCCACGAGCAAAGCGCCTCCACCGACCAGCGCACGAAACGAATCTACAAGCTTCAACTTCACTCCTCCTCGCAGTTTCTGAACTTCGAAATGCAATAAGATCTAAGTATCTCACCAGAAACGGGCCGGCAATCGCATCATTATCGAGGCCGGCGCCGACCGCCTTTCCCGATGCGACGGAAAGTCGCGTTATCAAAGAAGGAAAGGAGCTAAGGGAGACTTATTGACGCAGCAGGTAACGAGATGCATGATCATGCGGTCGACGGGCGGGGTTCCCATCGATGCCATCAATGCTCGCTCCATAAACCTCGGAGGAGGAGGTTCCAATGCAAAGACGGTATCTACTTGCGGCCTCGGCTGCGGTATCGCTGCTTTTATCCACAAGCAGTCATGTGTTCTCACAGGATTCGCAGGAGAAGAATCGGCTTGATTCGTTCACTCCGGTGACGGACGATGTTCTTCTCAATCCGCCTGATGGCGATTGGCTGCACTGGCGCCGCACTTACGACGGCTGGGGCTACAGCCCTCTCGACCAGATCAACAAGCAAAACGTAAAGGATCTTTCCGTCGCGTGGACCTGGTCGCTCACGCCGGGCGCGACCGAGACGACGCCGATCGTCCGTGACGGCGTGCTCTACATCCACAACAATCTCGACAAGATCCAGGCCCTGGACGGGGCCACGGGCGATCTTCTCTGGGAATACACGCGCGACCTGCCGGAAGCCGTGGTCGAGGCTGGCGGCAACACTGCCACCAAGCGCAATATGGCGATTTACCAGGACAAGCTTATCGTCGCCACGTCGGACACCCACATCATCGCGCTTGATGCGAAGACCGGACAGCTCGTCTGGGACGTCCAGCCGGCCGACTGGAACAAGGGCTGGCGCTATTCCTCCGGCCCGGTCGTGGCCGATGGCGTGATCATCCAGGGCATGACGGGCTGCGGCAACGCACAGCCCGGCGGCTGCTTCGTCACGGGTCACGATCCGGAGACGGGCAAGGAACTGTGGCGCTTCCACTCGATCGCCCGTGACGGCGAGGAGGGCAACAGCTGGAACGGGCTGCCGCTCGAGAGCCGCTTTGGCGCATCGGTCTGGATTGCAGGCACCTATGATCCGGAAACCAAGACCGTGTTCACGGGGGTCGGCCAGCCTTATCCCTGGATCGCCGAAATGAGCGGTCTTCTGCCGGCGAGCAGCGAACCGGGCGTCACGAACGAAGCCCTCTATTCGGACTCCACCCTAGCGCTCGACCCGAAGACCGGCGACCTCAAGTGGTATCACCAGTATCTGAAGAACGACACTTGGGACCTCGACTACGTCTATGAGCGCATCCTCGTCGACCTGCCGTTCCGCGGATCCGACAGGAAGCAGCTGATCACCACCGGCAAGCTCGGCATCATCGAATCGATCGATCGCGAGAATGGCGACTGGCTGTGGGCAAAAGAAACCGTGCCGCAGAATGTGGTGGCCTCCATCGATCCCGAAACGGGCGAGAAGACCATCAATGAGGAAGCCATCCCGCATATCGGCCAGACCACGCTGAACTGTCCGGCCGACCCCGGTGGCCGCGGCTGGCCGGCGACGGCTTATAGCCCGCGCACTCAGACGCTCTACCTGCCGCTGGCGGAGTACTGCTCCAACACCACACCGCAGCCGCTCGACCCCGGGCAGGTCTACACCGGCGGCGGTCGCGCCACCTTCGCCCGCATTCCGGTGGAAGGAAGCGACGGCAATATCGGTCGTGTCGACGCCATCAAGCTGACCGATCAGTCGACGCTGTGGAGCCATCGCCAGCGTGCGCCGATGACAAGCGCACTCCTGCCGACGGCAGGCGGCGTCGTGTTCGGTGGCGATTGGAACCGCTACTTCTACGCGTTCGACGACGAGACCGGGGAAGTGCTGTGGAAGATCCGCACCAATAACGCCATCAACTCGTTCCCGGTCAGCTACGAAGCCGACGGGAAGCAATATGTGGCCGTAGCCGTTGGAAACGGATCGAGCCAGGCCCGCTCGCTCGCGACGCTCACGCCGGAACTGCGCAATCCTGCCGCCGGTTCTGCCCTGTGGGTCTTCGCGCTCCCTGAGAACTAATGATCGCGGCGCAGGCGCCCCGTGCGCCTGCGCCCGTCCATCCCGCAAAGGATCGTGCTTATGGCAGTACCGCGTGCCGCCGGCCGACGGCTGATCCTCTGTGTTCTTGCGATCCTTGTTGGAAACAGGCTGGCGCTAAGCCAGAGCGGTCTCAGGCCGGAACTGCCCGACGAGGAGAAATTCGGCCGCCCCGCAGATGAATTCGCCTTGAGCTATTGCGTCGATCCGCGCGATCCCGGCTGGGAGATGGACAATGCGATCGGCCAGGCCATCGCAGATAGGCTTCTCCTGGAAGCGCGCCCTCATATCGTTGCGGATACGAGCCAAAGGGCAGAGATCGACGACCTCTACCGGCATCTTCTGGCGGACTGCCGCATCTATTTCGGATTCAAGTTGATCCCCGGCGCCTATCCGGACTGGCTGACGGTGACGCGTCCCTATTACGAGACGGGCTATGTCTTTGTCGGACCGGCCTCGGCACCGTCCCGACTTGCCGATATTCCGGCGCACGAGCCGATTGGCTCGACTCTCGGGTCCAGCGGTGATTTCCGGCTGGTCCAATACAACAACAGCCTGCCCGCCGACCGCCGCTGGAAGCGTTTCCCCTTTGGGAGCGACGCATCGGCGATGGAAGCGGTGGTGGACGGCACGGTGACGGCCGCTCTCGTTTGGGCGCCGGCCTTCGCCCAATCTCGCAAGTCCGATTCCGCCATAGGGGCCTTGAAGGTGATCGCGTCGGAGCCGCTCAATATCCCCGCAATGCAGGTGGGCGCGGTGCTCCTGAGCGAAGACACGTTTTTGAGGTCGAATGTGGATAAGGCCATAGAGGCCATCGTAGCCGATGGAACGGTGGAGAAGATCCTGAAGGACCAGGGCATGCCTGGTACCCCGCCGCGCTCGCAATGATGGACATTCCTGCTGTCGAATTCCAGGATATCGGCAAGCGATATGGCCGCAAAGTCGCGCTCGAAGGGATCACCTTCACGGTAGAGCCTGGCACAGTCTTTGCGCTTCTCGGGCCGAATGGCGCGGGGAAAACCACGCTTCTCCATATACTTTGCACGATCCTGCCGCCGGATAGCGGGACGGCGAAGATCATGGGCGCCGATGTCGTGCGCCAGCCCACCCAGGCTCGCCGCAGGCTGGGGGTGGTCTTTCAGCAATCGAGCCTCGACGGCCGGCTTACTGTCGAAGAAAACCTGGAATTCCACGGCATCGTCTATGGCGTGCCGCGCGCGCTCCGCCGCAGGCGCATTGCGGAAATGCTGGATGCGGTGGAGCTTTCGGATCGCCGCGCCGCCCTTGTGCAGACGCTTTCGGCCGGACTGCGCAGGCGGCTCGAGATCGCCCGGGCCCTGATTCATGACGCCCGCATTCTGATCATGGACGAGCCGACAGTCGGATTGGACGCCCGATCACGCGAGAATATGTGGCGCTACGTTGACAAGCTTCGCGCCGAGCGCGGCCTCACCGTCATCGTGACCACACACTATGTTGAAGAGGTCGAAGGCAGCGACAAAGTCTGCATCATCGACCACGGAAAAATCCTCGCGCTTGATACGCCCGAGCGGCTCAAGGCAATGCATGGGCAAGAATATATCAGGCTTGTGCCCGTTGATGCCGAGGCAGGAGAAGCCATAACCAGCCGTTTTCCGGATCTGGTGACGCCCGCCCCGGACGGCCTCCTGGTTCGCATTCCCGATGAAGGGTTTCGGCGGAGCTTCCTGCTGGAATTTGGCGATTCCATCAGCCAGCTTTCCTTCGACCGGCAAAGCCTAGAAAGCGTTTTCCTCGCCATAACGGGGCGGCAACTCGCTCCCACGGCGACCACGGGAGGAACGGGCAAATGAGCGCCCCCGCTTCCACGGAAGAACAAGCCGGCCCGGGCATCATCGCCCTTGCTCTTGGGGTCTACGCCATCTGGCTCCGTGAATTGAAGCGGGCCATACGCGATCGCGGCCAGCTGATCGGCGGTGTAAGCCGTCCCTTGCTGTGGGTCCTCATCTTGGGAATAGGCCTCAATCCCTATTTCAGAGGCGAGGTCTATGGACAGGTCCGGTTTGTCATCCCCTTCACCTATTTGCAGTTCATCTTTCCGGCCGTCATCGCCCTTAACATCATGTACACGTCGGTTCAGTCTGCCGTGTCGCTGATATGGGACAGGGAATTCGGCTTCCTGCGGGAAGTCTTGGTCTCGCCCATGCCGCGCGTCCTCGTGATGCTTGGCAAAGTGCTCGGCGGAGCGACCGTCGCGATGCTGCATGGCTGCCTCGTGCTCATCCTGGCCCGTTTCGCCGACGTGCCGATCTATCCATCGAGCATCGCGTATGGATTGCTTTTGATGTTCCTGCTTTCCTTCGGGCTTACCTCGCTCGGCGTGCTCATTGCCAGCAGGGTACGCAGTTTCGAGGGCTTTGGCGTCTTCTCGAACGCGGTCATCCTCCCCCTTTATTTCCTTTCGAGCTCGATCTTCCCGCTGGACCCGGCGCTCTCGCGCGCTCAGGCGGCCATCATCTATCCCGAGTGGCTTGTGTTCCTGATCGAAATCAACCCGATCACCTATGCGGTGGATGCTCTGCGCGGCAACTTCATCGGTTTCAACCAGTTCGCCCCGGATCTCGGCCCGATGGTGCTGGTGGGCATGTGTATCGTCTTCTTCGCCCTCGCTTATCTGGATTTCCGTAGAGGTTAGCGATGCGAGTTGGGCTGGCCGACGTTGCCAAGCGCTATTTATGGCTTCTGGCCGGAATAGCGCTCCTGGGCTCGGTCTATCTTCTGCCGCCGGATACATCGCTGAAGCAGGTGCAGAAAAACGGGCTGCTGACCGCCTGCATTCCCCCATCGCGGCCACCGCTCGTCATCAACGAGGCCGAACGGCCCGGCATGGAAGTGGAATTGTTGCAGGCAATAGCGCGGGAAATCGGTGTGGAACTCAATCTGTACCGGGTTACCGGCATGGATCGGGGTTTCGACCCGCGCAGCTGGGGGATCACGCGAGCACAATGCTCGATTATCGCCGGTGGCGTGGTCGATTCAACACTCACCCGCTCTTTCCTCGACGTCACCCCGCCCTTTGCGGAAACGGGGCTTATCGCTCTTTCCCGCGCTCCGATCGAGACGATCTCCGGCTTGCGGGCCGCGATTCCCGTCACCCTGCAGGGCGTGGACAGGCTCGCCCTTTCCGGCTTCCTTCGAAGTGAAAATGTTGTCACGCATCTGGTCCGTGGGGACGACCAGGCGGTGACAGCCGTTCTCGACGGTACCGCCGATTTCGCCATTGTAGAGGCGGCCGAGGGTAGGACAGCGGTGATGGAACATGCGCTGGAGACAGTCGAACTGCCGCCGCGTTTTGCCTCCCAGCCACTCGTATTCGGGCTGTGGAAGGGAGACCTCACCCTCAAGCGCGCCATCACTTCCGCTCTGCGCCACCTATCGGAAAGCGGCGACGTGGAGAAGCTCATCCAGAAATATTCGGACGCCTGACCTTCAGCGCAGCGTCGAAACCATGGGGGCGCCGCGCGAGAGGAAGCGCAGCAAGTCTTGGTTGACGGGCGCAAGCGCACGACCCGGAAACGACGTGGCAAGCAAGGCGAGCATCACCAGCCCGACAATCGTCCGGCGAGAATCAAGCGCTGCACAAAGCCGCGGATACACGGAAAACAGGAACTGCCCCGCCGTGGTTGGCGGCAGTGGCACAAGGTTGAAAAGCGCAAAGCCCACCGCAAGGCGCGCCAAAACCACCAGGAAGCCGCCGACCACCGGCGCACCCGAATAGGAGAACGTCGTCGCGGCCCATGGCAGGAGCAGTATGGCTATCGACGCAAGCAGGAGCAGTGAAAGGAAACCACAAAGAAGCACAAGGAGGAGTCCTGCCGCATTCCATCGCAATGTGCCGGGATCGACGGAAAACGGGCGCATCCAACCCATACCGAAGATCAGGAACGCGATCGCGCCGAGAATATCGAGATGGGCGAAGGGATTGAACGTCATCCTCCCATCTTCCGCCGGGCCGGGATCGCCCATTCTGGCTGCAGCCCAGGAGAGCACAAGGCCATATACGGCGAGAATGACGAACAGGGCGACTATTCGCGTCAGCAGTGTGGCAAGCGTAATGTCGTGCAAATGCTACTCCGGCAAATCACGTCGTGGCCTAGGAGTTATACCTAACAGCTTGAGGATGCCCACGCGTTTTCCGTGCGTTCTCCGCCGAGAGCGCCTCCCAACCCGCCAGATATGCTTTACTCTGCAACACTAATACATTAGTGTTGCAGAGTTGAAGGAGGGGGAGAATGGCTGAGAAACCGATGCGACGGAATGCGCAGCTGAGAAGCGCCCGCTGGTTCGCCCAGGACGATCTGCGTTCCATGGGGCACCGCTCACGTATGCTCCAGATGGGCTATGACGAGGCGGATTTCACCGGAAAACCGGTCATTGCGATCATCAACACCTGGTCGGACACGAATCCCTGCCATGCCCATTTCAAGCATCGCGCAGAGGACGTGAAGCGAGGGATACTGCAGGCCGGCGGCTTCCCGGTAGAGCTTCCCGGCCTTTCGCTTTCGGAGAGCCAGCTCAAGCCTACCTCCATGCTTTATCGCAACATGCTGGCGATGGAGACGGAAGAGATGCTGCGCGCCCATCCAGTGGACGGCGCAGTCTTGATGGGCGGCTGCGACAAGACCACGCCCGGCCTTGTGCTGGGCGCCGTCAGCGCGGGGTTGCCCTTTATCTTCCTGCCAGCCGGGCCGATGCTGAGAGGGAACTATCGTGGTCAACCGCTGGGTTCCGGCTCGGATGCCTGGAAGTATTGGGACGAGCGCCGGGCAGGCGTGATCGGGGCCCGGGAATGGCGAGAGGTGGAACAAGGCATTGCCCGTTCCTATGGCCACTGCATGACCTTCGGCACAGCAAGCACCATGACGGCCATTGCCGAGGCGTTGGGCCTAACATTGCCGGGGGCGAGCTCGATTCCGGCCGCGGATGCCAATCACATAAGGATGTCCACCCAGACGGGCCGGCGGATCGTCGAGATGGTGGCGGAGGACCTGCGCCCGCAGAAGATATTGACGCGCGCGGCAGTGGAGAACGCCGTCACGGTAGCCATGGCCACCGGATGCTCGACCAATGCGGTCATTCATCTGCTCGCCATGGCCAGGCGCGCCGGCGTCGATCTCGCTCTCGAGGATTTTGACACGGCGAGCCGTACCACGCCGGTGCTGGCTAATATCCGCCCTTCGGGCAAGCACTATCTGATGGAGGACTTCTACTATGCCGGCGGCCTGCGCGCTCTGATGAGCCAGTTGGTGGACCGGCTCCACCTTGATGCGCTCACCGTGTCCGGCAAGACGCTCGGCGAAACGCTGGAGGGTGCGGAAATCTACAACACCGACGTCATCCGCCCCATCGATAACCCGGTCTATCATGAGGGCTCCCTGGCGGTGCTCAGGGGAAACCTGGCGCCTGACGGCTGTGTCATCAAGCCTTCTGCTTGCGAGCCGCGCCTGCTCGTCCACGAAGGCACTGCTCTTGTCTTCGACAGCTATCCCGAAATGAAGGCGGCAGCCGACGACGAAAATCTCGACGTCACGCCCGACCATATCATGGTGCTGCGCAATGCCGGTCCGCAGGGCGGCCCCGGCATGCCGGAATGGGGGATGCTGCCGATACCGGTTAAGCTGCTCAAACAGGGCGTTCGCGACATGCTGCGCATTTCCGACGCGCGCATGAGCGGCACGAGTTACGGTGCCTGCATTCTCCATGTCGCACCGGAAGCCCATATCGGCGGTCCGCTTGCCCTTCTCAGGACGGGCGATCGCATCCGGGTCGACGTGCCGGCACGACGCATCGACATGATGGTGGACGACGCGACGCTCGCGGAGCGCAGATCCGCATGGATCCAACCGAAGCCCCGCTTCGAGCGCGGCTTTGGCTGGATGTATGTCCGCCATGTTACCCAGGCCAATGAAGGCTGTGACTTCGACTTCCTGGAAACCCGCTTCGGCACCGCCGCCGGCGAGCCGGACATCTACTGACCCCGGAGAAACCATGACGCATACGCCGTTGAGCGCGGAGACGCGTGAGAAGCTTAGATATGTCAGCACCGCCACACTCTCGACGCTGCTTTTCAAGCGCGGCTTGAGGAACCAGTTCATCCAGGATGTGCGGCCGCTCAGCCCAAAGCCGGAGAACATGGTGGGCGAGGCCTTCACGCTCCGCTACATCCCCGCCCGCGAGGACCTGAACCCGCTCAGCGTGTTTCAGAACCCGCAACATCCCCAGCGTCTTGCCGTCGAGCAGGCACCGGCCGGCAGCGTCATGGTGTTCGACAGCCGCAAGGATCCCCGTGCCGCCTCGGCAGGCGCCATCCTGGTCACGCGCCTCATGGCGCGCGGCGTGGAGGGTGTTGTAACCGATGGGGGATTCCGCGACAGTCCCGAGATCGCGCAGCTGGCGATCCATGCCTATCATAACCGCCCGTCCGCGCCCACCAACCTCACCCTGCACCAGGCGCTGGATATCAATGTGCCGATCGGCTGTGGCGATGTGGCGGTATGGCCCGGCGATGTGATCGTGGGCGATCAGGAGGGGGTGATCGTCATCCCGCACGAGATCGCCGGCGAGATCGCGGACGAAGCAGTCGAGATGACGGCTTTCGAGGATTTCGTGATCGAGCAGGTCGGCAACGGTGCCAGCGTCATCGGGCTCTATCCGCCGACCAGGGAAGAAAGCGTCGTGGCATTCCGCGAATGGCGCAGCAGGAACGGCCGATAGGAGGGTGGGCATGTCCAACCGGGTTTCGATCCTGAAAGCCGCGATCCTGCCGGAAAAGACGACGGCAGAGCTCACCGCCCGTTTCCACGTGCATGAGTTGCCCCAGGACGCGTCATCACGAGACGAGTTCTTTCACGCGTTCGGCCCCGAGATCCGTGGGATCGCCGTGCGCAAGACCTATATCGACCGCGCCTTCATCGACGGTCTTCCACGGCTCGAGATAATCGCCAGCTACAGCGCGGGCCTTGAGAACGTCGATGTGGCTTATGCGCAAAGCCGCGGCATCCGCATCACCAACACCTCGCATATCCTTGCCGAGGAAGTCGCCAATCTCGGGCTCGGGCTGGTGCTGTCGCTTACCCGGGGGATCGTGGCAGGCCACGCCTTCGTGCAGACCGGACGCTGGGAGAGAGGTAGCTTTCCCCTGGGCCGGTCGGTGCGGGGGATGCGCGTCGGCATTGTCGGCCTCGGCCATATCGGCGCCGCGCTCGCGCTGCGGCTTGAGATGCTCGGCGCACGGATTGCCTATACAGGACCGCGCCCCAAGGACGTGGACTACACTTTCCACGCCGACATCCTTTCGCTTGCCCGCTGGAGCGAAGTGCTCGTGTTGACCTGCCCGCTCACGCCGGAGACGCGCGGGCTCATCGGACGCGAGGTCATCGAGTGTCTCGGCCCTCAAGGCTATCTGGTCAATATCGCTCGAGGCGGCGTGGCTGATGAGCGCGTACTGATCGAAGCGCTGGCCAGCAACAGCATCGCAGGCCTCGCCCTCGACGTCTTCCAGGGGGAGCCGCATGTGCCCGAGGCATTGCGGGCCGATCCCCGTGTTGTGCTGACGCCGCATATCGGCAGCGGCACGGTGGAGACCCGCCTGCGCATGGGCGACGCCGTGGTGGATGCGCTGTCCGCCCATTTCGGCCTGCCGCCGGTCGAGCGATAAGCGCTTTCAAGCCTGTCTGCTTCTGTGTCTCTCGCGATAGGCGCTGAAGAGCACGCCGGAGAAGATCACGGTGCCGCCCAGGAGGACCCAGATCTGGACGGGCTCATGGAACAGGGCAAGCCCCAGGATTGCAGCGATCGGCAGCCGAATGAAGTCGACGGAGATGATGAGGGAAGCATCGGCCAGCTTCATCGCCCGCGCGAAGGAAATCTGTGCAAAGAGCCCGCCCACACCCTGCAACGCCATCAGGCCCAAGGCCATGGGGGAGGGCCAGGTCCAGACAGGCAGCGCCAGAACAAGCGCGAGCGGGACAGTCAGCAACAGGTTGTACCAGACAATCCGCATCGGATCTTCCTGGCCGGAGGTCACTTTCATGAGGAGTGCCACCGCGGCGAGTGCCATGGCCGAGGACAATGCGAACACCAGCCCCATGCCGAACTCAACACCGGGCGGCTGCAGGATGATGAGCATGCCGAGCAGTCCGGCAAGCAATGCCGCCGCCTTATGCGCGCTCAGCCGCTCACCGAGAATGAGCCATGAGCCGAGCGTGACGAAGAGCGGCATGGTGAAGGCCACGGCCGTCACCAGTGCGATCGGCAGCATCGTTATGGCCATGAAATAGAAGATGAGGCCCGCAAGCTTGAGCACGGCACGCGCCCCATGGATCGGCCACAACCCGTTGGCGTCGAGGTTGCGCTCCGCCGGCTTGAGCATGAATAGGAGCGCCACAAGGCTGAAGAGATTGCGAAAGAACGCGATTTCCAGCGCATGAACCTCACCGGCCACCAGCCGCACGAAAACCGTGTCGAGCGCTGCCATGGACGCGTTGAAGGCCATAAGGGCAAAGGCCGCCGTCGCCGGAGACATCATGAGGCCATGGCTTGCGCTTGGTCCCATTTGGGTTTGGGAGCGGCCTGGATAAGCATGCGCGTGTAATCCTCGCGCGGGTTCCGGAAGAGAGCTTCTGTCATACCCTCCTCTACCACACGCCCCGATTTCATCACGAGGATACGATCCGCAAAATTGCGCACGATCGGCAGATCATGGGTGATGAAGATATAGGCGAGGCCCAGGCGGTCGCGCAGATCCGCCAGGAGCGAGATGATCTGCATCTGGATGGAGACGTCGAGCGCCGACACCGCCTCGTCGCATACCAGCACTTCCGGATCGCAGGCGAGTGCCCGGGCAATGGCGATACGCTGCCTCTGTCCACCGGAAAACTGGTGTGGGAAGCGGCGCGCGTGTTCCGGCCGAAGACCCACCAGTTCCAGAAGCTCTGCGACCCGCTCCTCCCACCGCGGCTTTTCCAAGATGTCGCCGTGGATGCACCACGGTTCCGAGATGATGGAAAAGACGTTCATCCGCGGGTTCATCGAGCTGTACGGATCCTGGAAGACCATTTGAACCCGCCGACGAAAGGCCAGGAGTTCTCGGCGATCCATCTCGAAAATGTTGCGGCCGCGGTAAAGAGCGGTGCCAGCGGTCGCCTCCGCAAGCCGCAGGAGCAGACGCGCCACCGTCGACTTGCCCGAGCCTGATTCGCCGACAATGCCCAGCGTCTCGCCCGGACGAAGCACAAAGGAAACGTTGTCGAGGGCCTGAAGCGCCTTCTTCTTGCCGAACATCCCAGGGGAGAGCTGATATATTTTGGTGAGGTTGCGAACTTCCAGAACCGGGGCACCCTCCGCCTCGTCAGCGCGTTCCTTATGCTCGTCGTGATCGGGAAGCGCGCTCATCAGTCTTTGCGTGTAGGCGTGCTTCGGTGCCGTGAAGACCTCCCGCGCCGGCCCCTCCTCCACGATTTTCCCGCTGTTCATGACCACGATGCGGTCGGCCATGTTCGCCGCCACCTCCAGATCATGCGTGATCATGACGATCGCAAGCCCCTCCTCCCTCTGCAGCTTCTTAAGAAGCTCGAGGATCTGCGCCTGGACGCTGACGTCGAGCGCGGTCGTGGGCTCATCGGCGATCAGGATCTCCGGCCCAAGCGCAATGGCCATGCCGATCATGATGCGCTGGCGCTGGCCGCCGGAGAATTGATGAGGGTACCAGTCCATCCGCGTTTCAGGATCGGGAATGCCCACCCGGCGCAGGATATCTATGGAGCGTCGGCGCGCTTCCTCGCCGCCGGCGATTCCATGGACTGAAAAGACCTCGGCCAACTGCCAACCCACCGTATAGACCGGGTTCAGATGGGCGAGCGGGTCCTGGAAGATGATGGCTATCCGCCGGCCGTTGAGGTCGCGCCGGCGTTCGGCCGGCATGTCCACGATGTCCTCGCCGCGATAGCGGATGCGTCCAGAGACGATTTCGCCCGGCGGCGTGTCGATCAGCCCCATGATGGCGCTGGCGCTGACCGATTTGCCCGAGCCGCTTTCGCCGAGAATAACGAGCGTTTCGCCTTCGTGGACATGGAAGCTTACGCCGTCCGTCGCCCTGAAGCGCCCGTCTCCGGAGAGGAAGTCGACTGTCAGATTCTCGACGGCGAGGATAGGAGCCGTGCTCATTTCCTATGCCTCCGCGCAAGCTCCAATCGCCAGCGTTGTTGCGGGTCGGAATAGGTACGCCACCAGTTCGACAGTATGTTGAGTGAAAGGGTGGTCAGGAGGATCATCAGCCCCGGCCAGAAGGCAACCCACCAGGCATTGGCGAGATAGCCTCGCCCGGTCGCCACCATCGAGCCCCACGTGAATTGCGGCGACTGGATTCCAAGCCCCAGGAAGCTTAGCGAGGATTCGGCCAGCACAACCGTGGCGAAGTCGATCGCCCCGATTGTCAGCAGCGTGGGGATCACCATTGGCGCGATATGGCGGAAGATGAGGCGCGAATGGCTCGCGCCAAGCGCGACGGCGGCATTGACGAACATACGCTCGCGCACTTCCAGAACCTCTGCCCGCGTGGTGCGCAAATAGATGGGTATGCGGGTGATCGCGAGCACGAGAACCAGGTTGGGAACGGATGGGCCTAGGCTGAACAAGACCACCAGGGCCAGAAGCAGCGAGGGGAAGCTCATCACGATATCGGTCGCCCGCATGATGAGATTGCCCAAGGCGCCACGCGAATAGCCGGCAATCAGGCCCAAAGTCCCGCCGATAACGAGCGAACAGAGCACCGCCGCGGTGGCGATGCCGAGCGTATTGCGCGCGCCGACGACCAGGCGCGCAAGAAGGCTGCGGCCCAAAGTGTCTGCGCCCAGAATGTAGGCGAAACCCTGCTCCAGGCTGAAGGGCGGCATGTTGCGCGCGCGGAAATTGGGCTTCTCGATCAGATCGCCTATGAGAAATGGTCCGGCCACCGCGCAGACCACCACGACGACCAGAAAGGCGAAGGCGAGCGTGGCGAGTGGATCGCGCAGCAGAAGCCGGAAAATCCGAGCAGGGCCGGAGGCGGTGCGTTTCTCAGCGTCGGGAGTTTGCAGGGAGAGCGTGCTCATGCGGTCTGATGCCGGATACGCGGATCGAGCGCGGCGTAGACGAGGTCGATCACGATGTTGAGGAAGAAGATGGCGATTGCCGTGATCAGCACCGTGGCCTGGACCAGCGCGAAGTCGCGCCGCACGATGGCATCGATCATCAGTTTGCCGATTCCCGGCCAGCCGAAAATCGTTTCCACGACCACGGCGCCATTGATGAGGCTGGCCGCCAGATCGCCGGCTACGGTGATGACGGGGAGAAGCGCGTTGCGCAACGCGTGCACGAAAACGATCTTCGTGCGACGCACGCCCTTCGCCTGGGCGGTCTTTATATAAGGCGAGGTCAGCACGCCCATCATCGAGCCGCGCACCACCTGCGTGAGAAGGCCGAAGGGCCGCAGCATCAGCACCCCGATTGGCATGATCCAGTGCAAGGGTGTTCCCGTGCCTGATGTGGGCAGGAGGCCGAGCGAAACAGAGAAGAAGAGGATGGCCACGATCGCCACCCAGAAATCCGGCGCGCTGGCGCCCGCAAGAGAGATGGTGGTGGCCAGCCGGTCAAAGATGCCACCGGGCTTGGTGGCGGCAAGCGCGCCCACGACAATCGCCAGGACCAACGAAAGCGTCATGGCGATCGCGGCAAGCTTCAGGGTTTCCGGAAAGGCTTCGAGCGCCACCTCCATGGCCGGCCGGTTGCGGCTGAGCGCGGTACCGAAATCAAAATGCAGAAGATCAGCAAGATAGCGGCCGAACTGTATGTAGAGCGGGTCGTCGAACCCGTGCAGTTCGTTGAAAGCCTGGCGCTGTGCCTCCGTCGAATCGAGCGGCAGATAGAGATAGGCCGGGTCGCCGGTCAGCCTGGAAAGGAAGAAGACGAGCACCAGCAAGCCGGCAACGGCAACGAGGCTTTGCAGGGAACGTTTGAACACATAGCCGAACATTGTGCACTCCCCTCCCCGCTAGAACGGACTGCTTTGCAGACCGGGCACCATGGGCGGCCACCCCCGGTGGAGCGGCCGCCTCAAGGTTCACTGTTTGAACTTGATTTCCGCCAAGCGGATTTCGCTGTTGGTCTTCAAGTCCGGAGTCCAGTCCAGCCGAGGGCCGACACGGACATAGCCAATCATGTGGTACATAGGCACGTCGGCGATGATCTCGTCGTGAACCACCCGGAACGCCTCCTGGAAGAGCTTTTCACGCTCCTCGCCCGTGGACGACATGGCTTTCGTGATGACCTGGTCGAGGTCCTTGTCGGCAATGGTCGAGTACTGACCTTCGCTCGTATACATCACCGGCACCGTGAAGCCAGCGTCTCCGGTATTGTTGTCATGCTGCTGCTGGAACAGGGTCGGCCCGCGCCCTTCCGGGAAGGGCTTGTCGAGATAGCGGACCCAGTCCGCAGCTTCCATTTCGCGGATGGTCACGTTGAGGCCGATCTCCTGCCAAAGCGCCTGCATCGCCTCCAACGATTCCGACGCATTTGGGAAAAAGCCGTTGCGGCCGATGATCGTGATCTCGGTATCGACGGGCACTCCATCCGCTCGCGCCTCCTCGATCAGCGCCTTGGCTCGTTCCGGATCATAGGGCCAGGGCTTTATATCTGGATTGTGGCCCAGCACGCCGGGAACCACCATTTGGGACGCGCGAAGCACGTCCGTGCCGAACAGCGCCTCGCCCATGCCGTCCCAATCGATGGCGAGATTGAGCGCCTCGCGGACGCGAATATCGTCGAGAGGCGCGATCTGCGCATCGATGCGCATGCGTGTCGTCTCGGAATTCAGATAGGCGAAATCGGTCTCTGGATTGGTGGCATCCTGAACGGCGATCGCCGGCGTGAGGTCGGTCTCGCCCGACTCCACCATAGCGGCACGAATGGCCGACTCGCTGCGCCAGCGATAGGTCGCTTTCGTGACTTCCGGAGCCTCACCCCAATAGTCGTCACGGCGCACAAGCACGATGTGCTCGTTATCCGCCGCCTCGAGTTCGTATGGCCCCGTTCCGACCGGTTTGTTCACTTCCTGGTCGAAGGGCATGTTGGGTGAAACGATTTGCACCGTTCCCATGAGCGTCGGCATGATCGGAATGGGAATGTCCGAGACGATCTCAACGGTGCCCTCGTCCACCGCTTTGGGCGTGAGCGTAACATCACCGAACTTGGAACGGCTATCGCAAGTGAGCTTCGGATTCATCAGGCGATTGATGGATTTCACTACCGCCTCGGCGTTGAAGGGTGCGCCATCCTGAAAGGAAACGCCCTCACGCAGCTTGAAGCGCCAGGTCTTGTCATCCACCTGCTCCCAGCTCTCGGCCAGATGCGGCGTGACCTGCGCGGTCTCCGGCTCGATGATCGTGAGGGTCTCGGTGATGTTCATGTTGATCACCCGGCCGATATCGGCGCGGATGGAGCGGCAAGGCTCCAGATTGGCCGGCTGTTCCGGCAAGACGATCGTGATTTCCTCGGCACCGGCGGCCGACAGTGATGCGGCCAGGGCTAACACCATTCCCCCTGCCAAACAGACTGGCTTGATCCTCATTCTTTCCTCCCGATCAACTCCGCTGATGCGGAGCTCCACGTCCTTATGTGTGACGTTTCCGTTGCGCGTTTGCCCGCTGCAGTCCACACTAGAGCACTAATGCATTAGCGAGTCAACTCGTCGGCTCGACCCCGGGCGCCGCCTGTGGCCGGGCCGTGCGAGCTTCCCGCTCCACCTGCTGGAGCGCCTCGACCAGCGGCGCGATGGCAGCCTTCCCCGCCTCGTCCAAGTTGGAAACCATGGGTGAAAGGCATCCGCAGTCTGCGATGCCGGAAACGGTCACCGCGTCGTGGAGTACGGCAATGCCCCCGAGCCTGGCGCGCTCGCGCTCGAAATCGAGGAAGGGCTTGGCGAGGCGGTCGGCCTTTTCGGTCTCTCCTGCGCGATAGCTTGCAAGCAGCGCATTGGCAGCCGCCGGGGCGATGCAGACCGCACCCGAGGTAAAGGTGGCGAGTCCCCGCCTGCCGATATGGTCATGGATCGGGGTTTCGCCCATGCCGCTGGCGATCATCTCCTTTCCGAGCGCAGCGATAAGAGCGTCCAGGTAGGAATCCGCCTCCGGCCTCTCCCTCTCGACGGCATATTTGACGAAAGTGACGGCGCCTTCCTCCGTGAGACGGGCAAGATCGTCCGGCGCGACATAGCCATCGCGCTTCACGTAAAGAACGATCCCTGTGCCCAGCTTTTCCGCGATCCTGCGCACGCCTTCCGCCACGCCCTTTGCGTCAGACGGAAAGGCGGTGGGCAGCAGCATGACATTGTGCACGCCGGCTTGCCGCACCGCCGGGACCTGATCCATCGCCTTGCCGAAATCCGGCCCGATGGAGAACAGGAGTTGCACGCGCCCGGCACAGGCTTCTGCGAGGACGGAGAGCGCTTGGCGGAAGGCGCGATCACCGAAGTGATAAAGGTTCGCGTTCCCGCCATAGAGTAGCGTGGCGATGCCACCAGCCGCAATATGGGCGACGATCCGCCTGTTCTCCTCAACGGACACGGCTTCGGATGCCTCGAAGGCGATGGGCGGGACCGCGACGACTGATCGCCGATAATCAGCCGCGGTCAACAGATTTGATGGCACGTCGAGCACTCCCCAATGTTGTAGGGAATGTTTACATGTTGCGCTGACAACTTGTCAACTATTTGCGCATCTAAGGTGCGAGCGACCTATCCAGCATGCGCCGGCGGGCTTGGACGATGTGGAACTCCATCGCGACCCGAGCGCCTACGCTGTCACGCGCCCGGATGGCGTCAACGATGTTGGTATGTTCGCGAACGACCAGCTGCCCGCGTTCGGCCGAACGAGAGCTGGTGAGGGAGAGCGAAACGGTCATGAAGTCTTCGAGCGAGACCTCCGGCCCCTCCAGACTGCGGGGGAAGAACTCGTTGCCCGATGCTTCAGCGATAGCGAGATGCACCGCTCGGTCGGATTGCCAAAGAAACTTGCCTTCAGCGACTTCCCGCACGAACCGATCATGGGCCGCCTGGATGCTCTGCATGGCGGCCTCCGATCTCCGCTCGGCAGCAAGTGCGGCAGCAGCGCCCTCCACCACCAGACGAAATTCCTGGTAGCGCTGATAACGTGCCACCTGCGCCAGGTCTGCCACCGAGGAAAGATCCTCGGGGGGCGTGGCAAGCACGAAGCTGCCGCTGCCCTTCCGGGATTCGATCAGGCCATCCCGCTGCAGGCGGCTCAATGCAACCCGCACGACCGGGCGGGAGACACCGAATGTTTCGCCGAGCTGCTTTTCCGACGGCAAGCGCGCGCCCTTCGGATAGACCCCTGTCATGATGGCCGAAAGGATGCGGCCATAGACTTGATCGGGAAAGGTTGATGGCCTTCCCTCGAAATTGTCCTTACCGCTCATATGGTCGTCGGGCTTCAGCAAGTTTACTCCAAGGCTCCATGGTGGCTGGCATTCGCCGCGCTTAAGTAGTAATGCATCAGTCGACCTCAACGCAATTGCGTACCGACCGAATGACCTCCTTGGCCTCCAAGAACCGCGTCCAGCTCGACCGTACCCGGCAGATCGCGCCGCAGATTGTGGAGTATCTGCGCGAGCGCATTCTTGCGCTTGAATTGGCCCCCGGCACCACACTTTCCCGCACAACGCTGCAGCAGCAGTTCGGGTTGAGCCAAACGCCGGTGCGCGATGCGCTTATAAAGCTGGAAGAGGAAGGCCTGATCACGGTCTATCCGCAATATGCGACGCTGGTCTCCCGGATCAATCTCGATCTGGCGCGGCAGACTCATTTCATGCGCCGTGCCATCGAGACCGATGCGGTGCGGCACCTGGCGGAGCACTCGACGCCTGAGATCGTCCACGATCTTCGAAAGGCCAATGACGAGGTCGCCCTGCATGCCGACAGGAAGGATTATTCCCAATTCCTGATTGCGGACCGGCAATTTCATTATACGATCTTTTATCATGCCAAGCTTCTGGAGCTCTGGCCCATTCTCCGTCGTCACAGCGGTCACCTGGACCGCCTGCGCCGGCTGAACCTGCCCAATATCGGCATGGATCGCGTCGTTCGCCTGCATGGGGAAATCATCGACGGAATCGCCGCCGGCAGCCCGGACGAGGCAGGCCGAGCGTTGCGGGAGCATCTTTCAAAGACATTGGCCATGCTCGATTGGGTGGCCGAGAACTATCCCGAATACATCGAGTAACACCCCCGCTATCTGGCCCGCGAAGAGCAGTCCGGCGAGCACATTAAACTGCACGATCGTTAGCCAGGACATGTCTTCTTTCAAGGAAGAGGCCGCATGGATATTGAGCCGCCCTTCTCATTAGACTATGCCGGGGCATGAGCCTCGCAAAGTCGCGCCAAAAAACCCACTTTCCAAAGCCGAAATGACGACACAAGACACACCCGCAGAGCCCGCCGTGCTCGTGCAAGGAGTATCGCTGCGCTATGGGAGCCAGATCGCGCTCGAAGACGTTTCGCTGGAGATTTCCCGCGGAAGCTCCTTTGCGCTTCTTGGCCCCAACGGTGCGGGCAAGACCTCTTTGATGTCGGTCTTGGCCACTCTGCGCACTGCCGACGCCGGCAGGGTCGTCGTCGCGGGTCATGATGTGAACCGAGCGCCGCGCAAGGTCAGGGAATCGATTGGGATGGTCTTTCAAGATGCCAGCCTGGACGATCGGCTTACCGCAGAGGAAAACCTGGATTTTCACGGCCGCGTCTATGGCATGCCCGGGAACGCGCGACGCTCGGCCACCGACAGGGTGCTTGAACTTGTCGAGCTTTCCGAATGGCGCGAGGCGCCGGTGCGTACATTCTCCGGTGGCATGAAGCGGCGGCTCGAGATCGCGCGGGCGCTGATGCACGATCCCGAGATCCTTTTCCTGGATGAGCCGACCGTCGGGCTCGATGCCCAGACGCGCGAGCGGATCTGGACCTATCTCGACAATGAGCGCCACACGCGCGGCCTGACGCTGCTGACCACGACACACTATATCGAGGAGGTCGACCGGGCTGACTGGATTTGCATCATCGACAAGGGTCGGGTGATCGCCCAAGGCTCGCCATCTGACTTGAAACAGAAGCACGGCAAGCCTTACCTGCATGTGGTCGCCGCGCTGCCCGAAATCCGCTCCGCACTGCTCGACACCTATCCGGACGCTCGCACGACCGGCCCCGAGCAGATTTCCATACCAGCTGACGGCGAGGAGTTCGTGCCGGAATTCCTGTCCCGCTTCGGCAGCCGCTTGCATGAAATACGTTTCGAGGCGCCGACGCTCGAAGCCGCATTCCTCAACCTGACGGGCCGAACGCTCCGGGACCGGGCTGACGGAGAGCGCGAAGCACAGCGAGCCGCGGGCCGGAGGGCAGGACGGCAATGACCGATTTCCTCCCCATTCTCCGCGGCATCCATGGCGTCTGGCTGCGCGAAATCATGCGTGCGACGCGCGACAGGGGCCAGCTTCTGGGCGGCGTGAGCCGGCCGCTTATATGGCTCCTGATCCTGGGTGTCGGGCTCAATCCCTATTTCCGCGGCGAAGTCTTCGGCGAAGTGCGGCTGGTGTTGCCCTACAACTACCTCCAGTTCCTCTTCCCCGCCGTGATCGTGCTCAACATCATGTATACCTCGATCCAGTTCGCGGTGTCGGTGATATGGGACCGAGAGTTCGGCTTCCTGCGGGAAGTCCTCGTTTCCCCCATGCCGCGATGGGCTGTGCTGCTGGGAAAGGTTCTGGGCGGGGCGACGGCGGCAACCGGCCATGGCATCCTCGTGCTCATCCTGGCGCGCTTTGCCGACGTGACCCTCACGCCGTTGGAGGTCGTCGAGGCCATCATCTATATGTTCATGCTCTCCTTTGCCCTGACCTGTTTCGGGGTCGTTCTGGCGGGCAAAGTGCGCAGCTTCGAGGGCTTCGGCGTATTCTCCAATACGGTGATCTTGCCGCTCTATTTCGCTTCGTCGTCCGTATTTCCGCTCGATCCATCGCTCACGCGCACACAACTCGTGGTGACCTATCCGGAATGGCTGGTCGCGCTGATCCGGGTCAATCCGATTACCTACGCCGTCGACGTGCTGCGCGGGATCCTGATCGGCTTCAATCAGTTCCCGCCTTATATCGGCCTGGGTCTGGTGGCTGCGGGAATGGTCGTCTTTTTCTTCATGGCGCTTAGAGGTTTCGGCAAGTGACCGGTGGCTGGAAACGCTGGCGCCGCCCCGTTCTTGATATTGGCCTGATCGCGGCGTTGTTGGCGGCGTTGAACTTCCTGCCCTCCGACAACTCTCTTGCCGACCGGAGAAAGCAAGGCGTCCTACGCTATTGCGTGTCAGAGAGCGCGAACGCCCTCGCCGAACCGCGTGAGCTGCGGCTTGCCGAAGGAATCGCCCGGCAACTTGATCTCAGGCTCGAGGTTCAGACGGTGGCCAATATCGGCCGCTCGTTCAACCCGCGCGACTGGAACCTCAGCCGCGGCCAATGCGACATGATCGGCGGCCTCGCCAATACCGAAACGAACCGCAATTTCCTGACGCTCCTGCCGAACGGCAGCCGAATAGCCCTTGTGCGCGCCGGCCCTGCCGAAGCTCCTCCGCGCGGCGCGGAAATGGGGGTCTATCTAAGGGCTCCAGGGCTCGACCGGGTCAGGCTCGCCTCCTATCTGCGCGCACAGGGCTGGCGCGCGCAACCTTTGCGCACACCGGAGGCGCTTTCCGGCTGGCTCGCCGGTGGCGGACAGGCCATCGTCTCCACGCTCACACAACTGCCGCCGGACACAGGGACAAATCCCCTGCCCCCGGAGGCCGGAGAAAGCACCGACCTTGCCTTCGGGCTATGGCGGGGAGACGTGACGCTCACCCGCGCCATAAGGAATGCGCTGGAACGGGAGCTCGATCATATTCCTCCGGAGTGAGCATCTCGCTCTTTCCTCCCCGTCCTCAGCTTTGTATACAGATTGCTCAACTCGGTCTGGCTGCGGCAACCCGTTTCTGTTACTTGGCCCATGCACGAATCAAGACGACCAGCTATGGACGTCCTGTGGGCCCAGACTCGGGTGTACGGGTGTTCCGGGTCTTTTAGAGGGAGATTTTTGATGCGAGCTATTCACTTGGGACGACCTTACGTCCTGGCCAGCGCTTCAGCCCTTGTGCTGGGCTTCTCGATCGGGTCTGCATTCGCAGGCGGCTTCACGGCGGAGCAGGCCGAGGCGGGACGCACCGCCTATCAGGCGGAATGCGCTCAGTGCCACGGCGCACGCCTTGAAGGTCCCGAGGCGCCCGGCCTCATCGGCCAGGACGTCATGGGCAACTGGTCGACCGCCGGTGGCCTGTACGATTTCATCTCGGTTGCCATGCCCCCTGCAGCCCCCGGGAAGCTCGGTGAGGAAACCTATCTGAACATCGTGGCCTACATCATGGAAATGAACGGCGCGCAGCCGGGCGACGAGCCGCTGGTGGCCGATCCGGACAAGCTTGCCGCCGTCAACCTGGTGGAAGAGACCAAGGAAGGCGCAGCGCAGAGCGCCGCCGCCAATCAGGAGACGACCATCGAGGCCGGCGACACGAACGTTCCCCAAGCCTATACCTGGGGCAAGGAACTCCCCCAATACAAGCCGTGATCCGTTTGTTGCAGGAAGAACCCATTCGGCGCCTGCCTATTGGAGAGACGATATGACATTGAACATTCGCAAGACGATTTTGGCCGCATCCATTGCGCTGGTTTCGTTCGCGCCCCTGGCGTCGGCCCAGAGCGTGCTTGACAACTATTCGCCGGTCACCGCTGACCTTCTGGCCAATCCGCCCAAGTCCGATTGGCTGTTTTGGCGCGGCAACTACGCCAATCACGGCTTCTCCCAGCTTGATCAGATCAACAAGGACACCGTGAAGGATCTCGAGCTTGCCTGGGCATGGCCGATGGCCGACGTGGGCATTCAGGAAACGGTGCCGCTCATCCATGATGGCGTGATGTTCCTGCAGACCTCGAACGGTATCGTCGAGGCGCTGGATGCCAAGACGGGCGACCTCCTGTGGACCTACCGCCATGTCCTGCCGGAGCTGCCGGCCTCCTGGTCGTACCAGGCCAACCAGGCGCGCCGTCAGAAGAACTCGATCGCCCTTGCCGGCGACAAGGTGATCCTGACCACGCCGGACGCCAAGCTGGTGGCTCTCGAGGCCAAAACCGGCAAAGTGGCGTGGGAAAAGCAGGTGCTCGACTGGCAGAAGGGCTATTCCTACACAATCGGCGCGCTCATCGCCGACAACAAGATCATTTCGGCGATCTCCGGCTGCTCCATCGCGGGCACCGCGGGCGGCTGCTATATCATGGCGCACGACCTGGAGACCGGCGAAGAGATCTGGCGCTTCAACACGCTCGATGACCCAAAGAACCCCAAGCAGGGCGAGTCCTGGGGCGAAGTGCCGCCGGAAAACCGCTGGGGCGGCACGCCCTGGGCGACCGGCGCTTATGATCCGGAACTCGGCCTCACCTTCTGGGGCGTTGGCATGCCCGGTCCTTATGCCGAGCTGATCCGCGGCTCCGGCGAAGGCGAGGTGCTTTACACCAATGCCACCATCGCGCTCGACGTAAAGACCGGCGAGCTGAAGTGGTATTACCAGCACCTGCCGCGCGACAACTGGGACCTCGACAGCCCGTTCGAGCGCGTGCTGGTCGACCAGGAGATCGACGGGAAGGTCCACAAGCTTCTGATCTCGGTGCCGGGCAAGAACGGTATCGCCTTCGCGCTTGACCGGGAGACCGGCAAGTATCTCTGGTCGAAGGAGACGGTCAAACAGAACGTGGTCAGCAAGATCGATGAGGACGGTACGGTTCACATCAATGAGGAGCTGGTTCCGACCGCGGTCGGGCAGCCGGTCCTCGCCTGTACCTCGGTTTCCGGCGGCAAGCTCTGGCAGGCTGGCGCATATAGCCCGCTGACGCAGACTTTCTACGTGCCGCTGACCGAAGCCTGTAACGAGGTGACCCCCACGCAGTCCGAGTTCACCGCGGGCAATGCCGTGGGCTCCGTCAAGTTCGGTCCGCGCGTCCTGCCGGAAGGCATCGACCAGGCCGGCCTGTTCGAAGCCCTGTCGATCACCCCGACGGCGGGCGATCACAAGTGGCAGCACCGTCAGCGGCCCACGCCGACCTCTTCGGTCCTGGCGACGGCCGGCGGCCTGGTTTTCGGCGGCGATGCCGGCCGTTACATCAAGGCCTTCGATCAGGAGACCGGTGAAGTCCTTTGGCAGCAAAGGCTGAACGCGCCGATCGGCGGCTCGCCTGTTTCCTATGAGGTTGATGGCGAGCAGTATCTGGTGGTCCCCACCGGCTATTCGAACTCGGCTTCGTCGATCTCCTCGGCCTTCCCCGAGGTGCCGCTTCCCAACGGCAACGGCAACTCCATCTTCGTGTTCAAGCTGAAGCAGAACGCGCAGTAAGACGAAGAACCTCTGGAATCGAAAAGGGGCCGCTCGGCCCCTTTTCTCTTTGTATGCCCGCAGGCTGAAAAGGAGATGCATGTCATGATCAAGTGGCTGATTGCAGCAATGCTGAGCCTGGCGGTCGGCACCAGCGCGCTCGCGCAAAGCTACGGTGTACCTTCCGAGTTGCTGAAGAACACCCGCCGCCTCGAGGGCGACACGTTGCATGTCTGCTCCGATGCGTCCGGCAAGATCCGCGACTTCGACCACAGGGTGGCCAGTGCCATTGCGGAGATGCTCTTTCTCAAGGCCGAATTCCATGAGGGGTTCGGCGGCTATCCCACCAGCGGCGACGGCTTCCTGGACGAGCTCCAGATCGCCATGACGAATACATGCGACATCATGATGGGCATGACGGTGCAGGAGAACTCGCCATTCCCGGAATGGGCCGTGCTGAGCCGCCCCTATGTCAGCCTGCCCTATGTGCTGGCGGTGAAGGACGAGGAATACACCCGGCTCAGAGACATTCCTGTAAGCCGGAAGCTCGGCACCGCCCTCTCTTCCATGGGCGAGCGGGTCTTCATCACGTGGAATCAGCAGCAGCCCAAGGAGCGGCGCTACACGCGCCTGCCTTACGCCGACATGGACCTGATGACGAAGCGCGTCGCCGATGGTTCAATTGGCGGCATGATCGTTTGGCAGCCGGTTCTTGCGGCGCTGCGCAAGAACAATCCCGAGGCGGCGCAGCTGCGGACAATCCCGATGGACCCCGTGCCGGAAACGGTGACTCGGGTGGGCGTGTTGATGAAGGCGCGCGATACATTCCTGCGCAGCCAGATCGACGAGGCCATTGACGCACTGGTCGCGGACGGCAGCATCGCCGAGATCATGGACGAATTCGGCTATGAGGGCGTGCCAGGCGATGCCCGCGGTGTGCAGTAGAGGCTAAACCACCCGCAACAGCGCCACCAGCGGCGCGACATTCGGGAACCAGCCGATAATGAGAAGCATCGCGACGAGCGCGCGGCCGATCCCAGCCGCCTTGCGGTAACGTTTCTCGATCACCGGGAACATCGGCGGGAGGGCCGAGCCGAGCAACATCCCCGGCAACGGCAACAGGCCCAGGCAAACCGACCCGACCAGAACGATCTGCAGCGTATCGATCGTGGAAAGCACCGCATATCCTGCCGTTCGCGGCAGGATTTCGTGAAGGGGCGCGCGCGCCAGATCAAGCAAGGGCACCAAGGCCAACAGAACTGCGAAACTGACGAGCAGAGCCGCCAGCGGCCGCAAACGCTCTGCCCACCGCCGCCCCGGCGCAAACGGCAGTGGCTCGAGCCAGTTCATCCTGAACGCGACCGTGAGGAAAATACCCGACAAGAGCACGTGATTGAACGGGTTGAAGGTCATCCGCCCGTTTTCCGCTGCGCGACGATCCCCGGCGATCCGCAGGAGGAGTGCCAGCAGCCCGCCCTGCAATCCGGCATGGATGAGCGCAGCCAAGATCCGGCGCAGGATCTCCGGCATGGTCAAGTCGTAGAGGAATGTCATTTCACCTCGGTATCAAGTCGTCCAGGACACTGCGGCGCGTGCGCTCGCGGCGACACATGCGACCTAATAGTGCTTCCGGGAAATCCTGAGAAGGGCAGGCTCCTGCCTTCCCGGACTGTTCCACGAAGTCCGGAAGAATGCCGCGCCCCGCATGCTTGGCCCCGGATGACAGTCGGAACGTTTCTGCCTCGGTTCGATTTGGAACGCATCATCGAGGCGAGGCATGGCAGGCGCAGCGGATCACCAGAACGAACGAGGGCGGAACGCGCGTTGGCCGTCCGACATACCCGTTTCCGGGTGGAAGGACATCGGCTGGCGCGTCTTCAGAGAAATCGGAGAAGATCGCATTCTGCTGATTGCAGCAGGTGTGACGTTTTATCTTTTGCTGGCGCTCTTCCCCGCGCTGGCCGCGTTCGTCTCCCTCTACGGGCTTGTCTCCGACCCGGTGACCGTGGCCGATCACATCGCCTTTCTCGGTGGCCTCCTGCCACCCACCGTGATTGACGTTGTGCGGCAGCAGCTGCAGTCGCTCGTCACCGAACAGGACCGGTCTCTTGGAATAGGCTTCCTGATAGGATTGGCCGTCGCCCTTTGGAGCGCGAACAATGGCATCAAGGCACTCTTCGAAGCCATGAACATCGCCTATGATGAGACGGAGAAACGAGGCTTTATCCACCTCAATCTGCTCTCGCTTTCTCTGACGCTTGGCGCACTTGTCCTGGGAATCGTGCTCATCCTGGCCGTCGGGATTGTTCCTGCGATTCTGGCCGTCCTCGGACTGGCGCCATGGGCGGAATTGCTGATCAGCCTCGCACGCTGGCCGGCACTCATCATCGTAAGCATTTTTGCCATCCTGCTGCTTTATCGCTTCGGGCCAAGCCGCGAGAGGCCGAAATGGCGCTGGCTCACCTGGGGTGCGGTATTCGCCGCGGTGGTGTGGCTCGCTGCTTCCATTGCCTTTTCTTACTATCTTCAAAATTTCGCCGACTACGACGCCACCTATGGATCCTTGGGAGCTGTCATCGGCCTGATGATGTGGACCTGGATTTCCGTCATCGTTCTCATCGTGGGTGCTGAGATCGATGCCGAAATCGAACACCAGACCTCCCACGATTCGACCACCGGATCACCGGAACCCATGGGACGGCGGGGCGCAGTGGTCGCGGACACCCTCGGCGACCCCACCGACTAGACTGGACGATCAGCGACCACGCCGGCTCTTCGATTGGCCGGCTGCCTAGCTCCGCTGTTACAATCACCGGCTTGCCAATTGTGGATAAGCACTGCTGGCCCGGGCAGCCGAATGCCACTATGTTCGCCGCCCAAAAACAGATTCAGGGACTGGCATGGCTACAGATAAAAACCATATCGCCGCACTCATTGCAGCCGAGATTGGCGCCCGGCCGGAGCAGACCCAGGCAGCCATAGCATTGTTGGACGAGGGAGCAACCGTCCCCTTTATCGCGCGCTACCGCAAGGAAGTGACCGGCGGACTGGATGACACCCAGCTTCGGCTTCTTTCCGAACGCCTGGTTTATCTGCGCGAGCTGGATCAGCGGCGCGAAGCGATCCTTTCCTCGATCCGTGAACAGGGCAAGCTTACTCCAGAACTCGAAACCAAAATTGCGGCCGCCGCCACCAAAGCGGAACTTGAGGACATCTATCTGCCCTATAAACCCAAGCGGCGCACCAAGGCCGAGATCGCGCGCGAACGCGGACTAGGCCCGCTCGCCGAAGCTATCCTTGCAGATCGCGCCGCCGTGCCCACGGAGTTGGCGCAAGCCTATATCACTGAAGATGTGGCAGATGTGAAAGCCGCGCTGGAAGGCGCTCGCGACATCCTGGCGGAGCAGTTCTCGGAAAACGCCGACCTCGTCGGCCGCCTCAGGACCTATATGAAGGAGAAGGCCTTCCTGCGCTCACGCGTGGTCGAAGGCAAGGAAGAGGCCGGCGCGAAATTCTCGGACTATTTCGACCATGTGGAGCGTTGGTCGGGCGTGCCGAGCCACCGGGCGCTTGCCATGCTGCGCGGCCGTAACGAAGACGTGCTCACATTGGACATCGAGGTGGATGCGGACGATGCCTCGCCCGTGAAGCCCGTGGTGCGCATGATCGCCGAAGCCTATCAGATCGGCAGCGCTCTTCCGGGCGACCAGTGGCTCATGGAAGTCGCGGGATGGACCTGGCGCGTGAAGCTCTCCCTGCATCTGTCGCTCGACTTGATGCGGGACCTGCGCGAGCGGGCAGAAGAGGAGGCCATCAATGTCTTTGCGCGCAACCTGAAGGATCTGCTCCTGGCAGCGCCCGCCGGTTCCCGCCCGACCATGGGTCTGGATCCCGGCATTCGCACGGGCGTCAAGGTGGCGGTCGTGGATGGCACCGGCAAACTGGTCGCCACAACCACCGTCTATCCCTTCCCGCCGCGCAACGACATTCGGGGCGCACAGGCCGAGCTTGCCTCCCTTATCCGCAAGCATGGCGTGGAACTGATCGCCATCGGCAACGGCACCGCAAGCCGCGAGACGGACAAGCTCGTTGCCGACATGCTCTCCGACATGCCTGCGCCCAAGCCTTTAAAGGTAGTGGTCTCCGAGGCGGGAGCCTCGGTCTACTCTGCCTCCGAGACCGCGGCGGCCGAATTCCCGGACCTCGACGTATCCTTGCGCGGAGCGGTATCGATTGCGCGCCGGCTGCAGGACCCGCTTGCCGAGCTCGTCAAGATCGAGCCCAAATCCATCGGGGTCGGGCAGTATCAGCACGATGTCGATCAATACAAGCTGGCACGGTCGCTGGACGCGGTGGTGGAAGATGCGGTGAATGCCGTCGGCGTCGACCTCAACACCGCCTCTGCCTCATTACTCGCCCGCGTCTCCGGTCTTGGTGCCTCGCTTGCGGAAGCCATTGTTGCGCACCGCAACGCAAACGGCCCCTTCGCCAGCCGCCAGGAACTGCTCAAGGTGGCAAGGCTGGGCCAGCGCACCTTCGAGCAATGCGCGGGTTTCCTCCGCATCGCGGATGGAACCGAGCCGCTTGATGCCTCCTCCGTGCACCCGGAAGCCTATCATGTGGCGCGTAAGATTGTGTCGGCCTGCGGCCGCGACGTGCGTTCGCTGATGGGCGACAGCGCAGCCCTCAAGGCGCTCGATCCGCGCGTATTCGTGGACGACCGCTTCGGCCTTCCTACCGTGCGCGACATCATCGCGGAATTGGAGAAGCCCGGCCGCGACCCGCGCCCGGCCTTCCGCACCGCGACCTTTGCCGACGGGGTTGACGACATCAAGGACCTGAAACCCGGCATGATGCTGGAGGGAACCGTCACAAACGTCGCGGCCTTCGGCGCCTTCGTCGATATCGGTGTGCATCAGGACGGGCTGGTGCACGTGTCCCAGCTCGCCGACCGGTTCGTGAAGGACGCACACGAGGTGGTGAAGGCCGGCGACGTGGTGAAAGTGCGCGTTCTCGAAGTCGACATAAAGCGCAATCGCATCAGCCTTACCATGCGGAAGGATGGCGATACCGGTGCCCGGCCGCAACAGCCGCGCAGCGGGAAGCCCGCCCAAAGATCCGCACCGCGCGAGAACCGGGCTGGTTCAGGCGGCCAGGGTGCCGCGGCGCAGGGCGCCTTGGGTGCAGCGCTCATGGAAGCACTGAAGCGCAGATAAGGTCAGTAGGTCTTAAGACCGTTCACCATCAGGGCCACACGGTAAAGCGAGTTGGTGGCGGCAATATAGAGGCGATTGCGCTTGGCCCCGCCGAAGACGCAGTTGGCCACCACCTCCGGCACTCTGATCTTCCCGATCAGGGTGCCGTCCGGATGGTAGCAATGGATCCCGTCCCCTGCGCTGGTCCAGATACGGCCGTCTTCATCCAGTCGAAAGCCGTCGAACAGGCCTGCCGTGCATTCCGCGAAAACGTCGCCCCCGGACACGCCACCCGTCTCGTCCACCTTGAACACGCGAATATGAGCGGGGTTCTCCGCTCCGTGCGTGCGGCCCGTATCGCCGATATAAAGCTTCGTTTCGTCGGGTGAGAAGGCAATCCCGTTCGGTTTCACCATATCGGTTACAACCGCCTCGACAGAGCCGTTCAGGGGATCTACGCGATAGACATAGGAGGCGCCCATCTCGCTTTCGGCCCTATGGCCTTCGTAATCGCTATCGATGCCGTAAGTCGGATCGGTGAACCAGATGGAACCGTCAGACCTCACCACAATATCGTTCGGCGAGTTGAGCCGCTTGCCTTGCCAGGCATCGGCTATGACGGTGATCGTGCCGTCATGTTCGGTCCGGGTGATTCTGCGATTGCCGTGCTCGCAGGTGATCAGGCGGCCCTGCCGGTCGACGGTGTTGCCGTTCGAATAACCCGCCGGCTGGCGGAACACGCTGACAGTTCCGTCGGTCTCATCGAAGCGCATCATCCGGTCGTTCGGAATGTCAGACCAGACGAGATATCGGCCCGCGGCGAACCAGGCCGGCCCTTCCGACCAGGCGCAGCCGCTGTAAAGGCATTCCAGCCTGGCGTTTGCGCTGAAGAGACGGCGAAATCGCGGATCGAGAATCTCGTAAATGCTGTCAGGCATAATTTCCTCCTCCCCCGGAGCGTCAGGGCACGTGCTCTGCTGCCTTTTTCCGCAGAAAATCGACCGCGACGGAGACCTGCTCTTCTACCGGCAGAAGGCCGTCCACCGACAGGACCAGCTCTTCCGCCCTCGCCGGCTCCAACGTGGCAAACTGGCTCGCGACGAGGCTTTGCGGCATGAAATGCCCTTCGCGGCTTGCGACGCGCTGGCGTGCCGTGTCCGGACTGATTTCCAAATGAATGAAAACGAGTCCGGGATTGAGGCTTCTCAACTGATCGCGATAACGGCGTTTCAGAGCAGAGCAGGCGGCCACAGCACCACCGTTCCGGCGCATGTTTCCGGCGATCGCCCGACCGACCGAGTCGAGCCAGCCTGCCCGATCCTCGTCGGTCAGAGGCTCTCCCCTTGCCATTTTCGCGACATTTTCCGGCGGATGCAGATCATCCCCCTCAACGAAGGCAACGCCGAGCGCCTTGGCAAGCGCGGAACCGACGACCGTCTTCCCGCTGCCCGCCACTCCCATGACCACCACCGGCGGCGTCGGATTTTCCAAGGCTCTCCCTTCTCCCGCGCATGCACGCAGGCCGCTGACAAGTGCATCGACTCTAGACCAGCAGCCTCGTTTTTCCAAATCGGATGAAGAGGATCCAGCGACCGTCGGACTTCTGTTCCGCATGGCCGATACTGGCCCAAGCAATCCTTCCGGCAGCGCCCTTCCCAGCAGCACTGCCGGCGTATAAGTCGTCATGGACAGGCTCTCACAGGGTCCATCCGCATCGAAAGGCAGCATGACTACCCAACCGGCCGCGCCATTAGCTGAAACTCACGACACGACGCGGCTCGGCATCCTCGTCATGCTCGCGGCGATGCTTCTCTTCTCGCTTAACGACGCGCTGGGGAAATGGCTGGTTGCCACTTACACGGTGGGACAGGTTCTGTTGCTGCGGAGCATCGCCGCCCTAATCGTGCTTTCCCCCTTTCTCTGGAAGGTCGGGCTGAAGCCCCTGCTTCAGGTGGAGCGGCCCGGCCTCCAGGCCCTGCGCGTTGTGATTTCTGCCGGTGAAAGCTTCGGATTCTATTTCGCGGTTGCCTATCTTCCGCTGGCAGATGTGATGACCTACTGGCTTGCCGCACCCATTTACGTGGCGGCTCTTTCCCCCCTGCTTCTCGGTGAAAAGGTGGGCTGGCGAAGATGGACCGCAATCTTCATCGGCTTTATCGGGGTGATGATCGCGCTCGAGCCATCGGCGGCAGCTCTCAGCCCGCCCGCCATCATCTCCATCCTCGGAAGCCTCGCCTTCGCATTCATAATGCTTTTGTCACGCACGCTACGCGGGACTCCCGATACGACGCTGGTCTTCTGGCAGATTCTCGGCGCCGGAGCCCTCGGGCTTTTCACCGCCCCCTTCGAGTGGGTGACACCGAGCGCGGGCGATCTCGTCCTGCTGGGTCTCGTTGGGGTCGTGTCGATGCTCGGACATATGGGCGTCAACCGCGCCATGAAGCTGGCCGATGCCGCGACGGTCGTACCCTTCGAATATACATTGCTGCCGTGGGCGGTGATCTTTGGGTGGGCCTTTTTCGGCGATGTGCCGCGTCCGTCGGTTCTCATTGGCGGAGCGGTCATTATAGCCGCAGGTCTGTTCATTTTCTTCCGCGAGCGCAATATCAAAACTCCGGTCGTGGCCGAGCACTAAGCTCCAGTTCAATGCCTCTCCACCTTGCTCAGATTGTCTATCCAAAGGGGATGGCCGGCCTTATCATCGCGTCGACCGTCCGCTCAACGCATGACATTGGAGGGATCGAGCATGATCCTGCCGGAAAAGCACCCGACCATCAAAGCCGTGCCCGCGCCCGAGGAGCATGAAGCCCGGAACAAAGGCACTGCGCTCACCCCCGAGTGGTTCGAGGATGTGGCAGTAAACCTTTCCGCTGCAGAGAGGCGTGCGGCGACGCTGACCACGCGCCGCACGGTGAAAAAGGAGTGGCAGGCGGCCTGGCTGGTGCGGGCCATCACCTGCATGGACCTCACAACGCTTTCAGGCGACGATACTGCAGGCCGTGTGCGCCGGCTCTGCGCCAAGGCGAAGAAGCCGCTTTCTGACGAATTGCAGACGGCCCTCGGCCTCGCTGAGGAGCGGATCACAGTGGGTGCTGTCTGCGTCTACCCCACCATGGTGCCCCATGCGGTGAAGGCGCTGCAAGGTTCAGGCATCCCGGTGGCCTCCGTCGCCACCGGCTTCCCGGCGGGTCTCACGCCCCTCCCGCAGCGGCTCGCCGAGATCCGTTATGCGGTGGAGGAAGGTGCGGGCGAAATCGACATCGTGATCACCCGCGAGCATGTCCTGACGCAGAACTGGCAGGCGCTCTATGACGAGGTGCGCGCTATGCGCGAGGCCTGCGGGCACGCGCATTTGAAGGCTATTCTCGCCACGGGCGACCTCGCCACGCTCAGAAACGTCTACCGCGCCTCGATGGTGGCCATGCAGGCGGGCGCCGATTTCATCAAGACTTCCACCGGCAAGGAGGAGGTGAACGCCATCCTGCCGGTGGGCCTCACCATGGTGCGCGCCATCCGCGACTATCAGGAATTCTCCGGTGAGAGCGTAGGCTTCAAACCCGCCGGCGGCATGCGTACCGCCAAGGATGCGCTAGCCTGGCTTATCCTCATGAAGGAGGAGTTGGGCACTGCCTGGACCATGCCGGACCGTTTTCGGCTGGGCGCGAGCTCCATGCTCGGCGATATCGAAAGACAGCTCGAACATTTCGCCACCGGGCGCTACTCCGCGTCCTACCGGCATCCCCTCGCCTGAGGAAGAAATCCATGGAACAGATCAGGGATATCATGCGCAGCATGAAATACGGGGCCGCGCCAGAGGCCAACGAGGACGTGGTCGCCTGGCTGAAGGCACGCGCGGGCGGGATCGGCCATTTCATCGGCGGAAAATTCACTTCCCCCAGGAGTGAGGAAAGCTTCGCCACCATCAACCCGGCAACCGAGGCGGAGCTTGCGCGCGTGGCTCAGGGGACCGCCGCGGATGTAGATGCTGCGGTGAAGGCCGCGCGCGAGGCTTATCCCAAATGGGCAGCTCTCTCCGGGCATGAGCGGGCGCGCTACCTTTACGCGATTGCACGGCATATCCAGAAGCGGGAGCGCTTCTTCTCGGTGCTCGAGAGCATGGACAACGGCAAGCCGATCCGCGAGACGCGCGACATCGACATCCCGCTTGTGGCCCGCCATTTCTATCACCATGCCGGCTGGGCGGAGATGGTGGAGAGCGAGTTCGAAGGCTTTTCACCCGTAGGCGTGTGCGGACAGATCATCCCATGGAATTTCCCGCTGCTGATGCTCGCCTGGAAGATCGCCCCGGCGCTCGCCGCTGGCAACACCGTGGTGCTGAAGCCGGCCGAGCTGACGCCCCTCACCGCCGCGGCCTTTGCCGAAGTCTGCCTGGAGGTCGGCCTTCCCGCGGGGGTGGTCAACATCGTCCATGGCGATGGGCGCACGGGTGCCGCGATCTGCGAACACGAAGACATCGACAAGGTCGCCTTCACCGGCTCGACGGAAGTGGGCCGCATCATCCGCAAGCAGCTTGCAGGCTCGGGCAAGAGGCTTTCGCTCGAACTCGGCGGCAAGTCGCCCTTCATCGTCTTCGAGGATGCGGACTTGGACGGCGCGGTGGAAGGCGTGGTCGACGCCATCTGGTTCAACCAGGGCCAGGTCTGCTGTGCCGGCTCGCGCATCATCGTGCAGGAGGGCGTTGCGGAGCGCTTCTACGGTAAGCTGCGTCGGCGCATGGAGACGCTGCGCGTGGGCTGCCCGCTCGATAAGGGCATCGACGTGGGTGCGATCGTCTCGGCGGAGCAGTTGAAGCGCATCATTTCACTCGTGAGAAAAGGTGAGGAGGAAGGCGGCACGCTGTGGCGCGCTTCGGGAGATCTTCCGGAAAAAGGCTTCTACTTTCCCCCGACCTTCTTCACCGATGTGGACCCGGCAGCAACCGTCTGCAATGTTGAGATTTTCGGGCCGGTGGCCATCGCCATGACCTTCCGCACGCCGGCCGAGGCGGTAGCGCTCGCGAACAACACGCGGTACGGGCTCGCAGCCTCCATCTGGTCGGAAAACATCAATCTCGCGCTGGACACGGCCGCCAAGGTGAAGGCCGGCGTGGTGTGGGTGAACTGCACCAACATGCTCGACGCGGGCGCTGGCTTTGGCGGCTATCGCGAAAGCGGTTTCGGTCGCGAAGGCGCGCGCGAAGGCCTTTACGAATACCTCGTCAGCGATGTCGAGAAGGCGCTGAAGCCGGCCGAGGAATTGGCTCCCTTCAAACCGGGCGGCGCGGCGGAGGAAGAACGCCGCTTCGCGGGTCTCAGCCGCATCGACCGCACGGCGAAAATGTATATCGGCGGCAAGCAGGCGCGGCCGGACGGCGGCTATTCTTATGACGTGCTGGGCAAAGGCGGCGCCGTCATCGGCCAGGCACCGCTGGGCAACCGCAAGGACATCCGCAACGCGGTCGAGGCAGCAGCGAAGGCTGGAAGCTGGGGCGTGGTAACCGCACACAACCGTGCGCAGGTGCTCTATTATGTGGGCGAGAACCTCGATGCGCGGCGCGAAGAATTCATCGAACTCCTCTCCGAAAGCACAGGCCAGAACGCCAAAGCTTCAGCTGCCGAGTTCGACATCGCTCTGCGCCGCATCTTCTATTACGCCGCCCAGGCGGACAAATATGACGGCGCGGTACATGCCACGAAATCGCGCCACGTCACGCTCGCAATGAACGAACCCTGGGGCGTGGTGGGCGTGGTTGCGCCGGAAGAAGCGCCGCTCGCCGCCTTCATTTCCCTGGTGCTGCCGGCGATCGCCATGGGCAACCGCGTGATTGCGGTGCCGTCGACGCGGCATCCGCTGATCGCCACCAATCTCTACCAGGTTTTCGACACCTCAGACGTTCCGGGTGGCGTGGTGAACATCGTCACCGGGGAGAAGGATGTGCTCGCCAAAACGCTTGCGGAACACGACGAGGTGGCGGCCATGTGGTATTTCGGCGGCAAGGATGGCAGCGCTATGGTGGAGCGCGCCTCCTGCGGCAATCTCAAGGCCACCTGGGTCAGCGGCGGCAAGGGGCGTGACTGGCTGGATGACAGGCAGGCCAAGGGCCGAGAGTTCCTCCGTCGGGCAACCCAGGTGAAAAACATCTGGGTGCCCTACGGCGAATGAAGCTTTCCGACCCCGCGCAAGTGAACGAGGTCGGAAAGCGCCAGGTTCGTGGACTGGCTGGGGTTATTCGCTCGATCCCGCATTCCTCACGATGATGGGCATCAGGAGATCGCCCCAATTGCCGTCACCGCCATGGTGGCGAGCCGTGCGGATCAGCTCCACCGACAGGCCGGCCTGGACCGCCTCGACGACGGCCTGATTGAGCCGGTGCAGATCATTTGCGACCCGGCGCATAGCCACCTGTTGCATATCGCCCATCTCGGTCGTCTGCGCCTCGATACGTTCTTTGACTGAGATCTTCATGCTTTGCTCCTTCCCGGCAGCCTTCACTCGGCCGCCTGAACGAATTGGTCATGTTCGGTCGATTCACCCATGGCGGTGGTGGAGGACTGACCTCCAGTGATCGCCAGGGAAACGGCATCGAAATATCCCGTGCCTACCTCGCGCTGGTGCTTGGTGGCCGTGTAGCCGCGCGATTCCGCGGCGAATTCCGCCTCCTGCAGCTCCGCATAAGCTGCCATCTGACGCTCCCGATACCCGCTCGCCAGCTCGAACATGCCGTAGTTGAGCTGATGGAAGCCCGCGAGCGTGATGAACTGGAACTTGTAACCCATGGCACCCAGTTCACGCTGGAACTTGGCGATGGTGCCGTCGTCCAGGTTCTTCTTCCAATTGAAGGAGGGCGAGCAGTTGTAGGCCAGCATCTTGCCCGGATGATGCTTGTGTACGCCTTCGGCGAATTTCCGCGCCTGCTCCAGATCGGGTTTCGAAGTCTCGCACCAGATGAGGTCGCTGTAGGGCGCGTAAGCAATGGCACGGGCGATGCAGGGCTCCAGCCCGTTCTTTACCCGGTAGAAGCCCTCCACCGTGCGGCCAGCCTCGTAATCGACGAAAGGCTGATCGCGCTCATCGATATCTGAGGTAAGCAGCTTCGCCGCCTCCGCATCCGTGCGGCAGATGACGAGCGAGGGCACACCTATCACATCTGCGGCAAGACGCGCGGCGGTGAGGTTGCGGATATGGGCCGCCGTGGGGATCAGCACCTTGCCGCCGAGATGGCCACACTTCTTCTCCGAAGCGAGCTGGTCCTCGAAATGGACGCCGGCAGCACCCGCCTCGATATAGGCCTTCATGATCTCGAAAGCGTTGAGCGGGCCACCGAACCCCGCTTCGGCATCGGCCACGATGGGCGCAAACCAGGTTTCGACCGAAAGCCCCTTCCCCTCCGAGACCTCGATCTGGTCGGCGCGCTGCAGGGTGCGGTTGATCCGCCGTGCCAGCTCCGGCCCGGCATTGGCCGGATAAAGGGACTGGTCGGGATACATGGCCGAGGCAGTATTGGCGTCGGCGGCCACCTGCCAGCCCGAGAGATAGATTGCCTTCAAGCCGGCCCGCACCATCTGCATCGCCTGGTTGCCCGAAAGCGCACCCAGTGCATTCACGAAATCGTCTTGATGCAGGAGCTGCCAGAGCCGGTTGGCGCCCTCCTCCGCAAGAGTATGGCGGATGGCCACCGAGCCACGCAGCCGGCGCACATCTTCTGCCGAATAGGTCCGCTCAATGCCGTCGAAGCGGCCCTTGGGAGCTGATGGGACAAGGCTGTAAAAGTCTGTCATAGTGTCTCCGCCAAATCGTGGGTTCGCGTTAAGGATGGACCCAGGCAGTTCTGCCCTGATCGTTGTGACAGGATTTACGACGGGCACCTTGAAAAGGCACGCAGATGGCGGGATAAAAGAAGGCATTTCGGGTGATGATGTCTGATCTTGTCACACCCGAGGCCGTAAATTTGTAAATCCTGTAAAGGCGCCGAAAGCTCAACAGCGCTTGTAAAGGGATGTAAAGGAACACCGATTGCTGAATGCGCAGAAGATTTTCGCGGGCGCCCGCGTCAGGCGTATCCGTCACGCCAAGGGCCTGACGCAGACTGCAATGGCCGAGGGGTTGGGCATTTCGCCCTCCTATCTCAACCTCATCGAGCGGAATCAGAGGCCCTTGACCGCGCAGTTGATCCTCAAGCTGGTCTCGGTCTACAGGGTGGAGCCTGAGGAATTGCAGGCGGAGTCCGGCGCCTCGCTTGGCGCTCTCAGGGAAGTCTTTTCCGATCCGCTGCTTGTGGGCGAGCTTCCCGGCGAGAGCGAGTTGCTCGACCTTGCCGACGCCGCGCCCAATGCCGCTGCGGCCCTGATCAAGCTTTATCGCGCCTATCGCGAGCAGGCGACGCGCCTGTCCGACCTCTCCGGAATGCTCTCGGAGGAAGGCCACACAGCTGCCGTTTCCGCCACAAGGCTGCCGGTGGACGAAGTCCGCGATGTTCTCGAGCGACGCCCCAACCACTTCCCTGCACTGGAGGAGGAGGCTGAGGCTTTTCACCGCGTATTGGATTCCGGGGGCGATTTGCCCGGCGCGCTCAAGGCATGGTTCGCGCGGGAGCATGGCATTAGCGTGCGCGTGCTCCCCGCCGCAACCATGCCGAACTGGCGGCGGCGTTACGACCGCCATTCGCAGCGGCTCTTCATCTCCGAACGGCTTTCACCGGCCGACCAGCTGCGCGAGATCGCGATCGAGGCCGCGCTCATCCGCATGCGGGCTGCCATTGCCATTGAGATCGAGGCGCTCAGACTGCATTCGGACGAGGCGAAGCGGCTCGCCCGCTTTGAGCTCGGACGCTACGCCGCCCATGCGCTCATGATGCCTTACGAGCCGTTCCTCGCGGCAGCCGAGCGGTCGCGATACGATATTTCAGTCCTTTCCGCGAGGTTCCAGGTCTCGTTCGAGCAGGCGGCAAACCGTCTGACGACGCTCGGGCGGGAAGGCACGGCAGGCATCCCGTTTTTTCTGCTCGAGGTGGATGCTGCAGGCAACCGGCTGAGGCGTGCCGGCGCGCAGGGCTTTCCAGCCAATCGTTTCGGCGGCGGTTGTCCCAAGCTTACCATCCATGCCGCCTTCGCCCAGCCGGGACAGATCCTCGCCGACGCAGTGGCGATGCCTAATGGGGAAGCCTACCTCACGATCGCCCGCACGGTGGACGGCCCTCAGGCTGCATTCAGCGAGCGGCCGCGTCGCACGGCGCTGCTGCTCGGTTGCGAAATAACGTACAAGGACCGGGTCATCTACGGCGATGCCCTGCCAGCTAATCTCGTCACACCCATTGGTCCTGCCTGTCGGCTCTGTGAGCGGCAGGGATGCCTTGCAAGGGCAGAACCGCCCCTCACCCGCCCTCTTGGGCTGGACGAAATGGTGACCGGATTCAGCGTCTACGATTTCCAGTAACCTTTTAGGGTGCGCTCCGAAGCCCGCGCCGGATCCTCAGGCCGCGCTAGCCGCCGAACCGCTCCAGCGCCTGCCGAAACAGTGCGGCATCCACATTGCCGCCTGAGGCGACCACAATTGCGGTGTCCCCGTCGATCTCGCTGCCATGGAAGAGAGCTGCCGCGAGAGCCACCGCACCGCCCGGCTCTATGACGATTTTTAACCGGCTAAAGGCAATTGCCATTGCGTGCAACGCCTCGTCATCTGTCACCACGATCCCTGCACCGCATATCCGCCGCATGATCGGAAAGGTGATTTCACCCGGCGACGGCGTCACGATAGCGTCGCAGATCGAACCGGCCATCTTTTCATTGCGTTCAAATTTTCCCGAGGCGAGGGAGCGTGTGGTGTCGTCAAAACCTGCAGGTTCGCAGGGATGCACCTTGAAGCCCGGCGCGCAGGCCTCAAGCGCGAGCGATATGCCCGAAGTAAGCCCACCGCCACCGCAGGGGACAAGTACCTCGGCGCGCTCTATGCCCGCCTCCCTCGCTTGATCCGCGATTTCGAGGCCGATCGTGCCCTGCCCGGCGATGACCAAAGGTTCATCGAAAGGCTTGATCAGCGTGAGCCCCCTTTCCTGAGCAAGGTGGGCGCCGATTGCTTCCCGGCTCTCATTCGCGCGGTCATAGAGCACCACCTCGGCGCCATAGGCGCGGGTGTTCTCCACTTTCAGTCTGGGCGCATCGGAGGGCATGACGATGACACAGGGCACGCCGTGCATACGCGCGGCAAGGGCCACACCCTGCGCGTGATTTCCCGAGGAGAAGGCAATCACGCCGTTCTTTCGCACCTCCTGATCAAGGGCGGAAATAGCCGACCATGCTCCACGGAACTTGAAGGAGCCGGTAAGCTGCAGGCACTCGGCTTTGACGAGCACACGACGCCCTGCGATTTCGTCCAGAAAGGGCGAATCAAGAAAGGGCGTGTATCGAGCATGCCCGGAGATGCGATCGCGGGCGGCTTGGATCATCGCGATGTCTGTCATGTCGGCTGTCCTGGAGTTCGGCAATGGCAAGGGGTTTAGATGCCGATATGCCTATCGCGAACGGGCGCCAATGTCATGTCCCGCCCAGGCAGAACCTGGCGCGATCCATTCTCCCCGGGGCGCGAAACAGGCTCAGGCTCTCATGCTTGCCGCCCTGCGAATCCGGGAGGCCTCAAGGGCCCTGGCCAGAAACGCTGAATTGGCCTCCGGATCTTCGGAAGGTTCATCGAAAGCGACGTATTTGACGTCGACCGAAGCGTCGGAAGCGCTCAGGGTCAGCGTGAAATACACGGTTACCCCTGTCGGGCGAAGTTCCAGATCGAGCACGATGCGCGGCGCTTCCGTCCAGCCGACATGGGCTTCACAGCCGTGCCCCAGCCGCAATGTGCCGGGCACGAAGTAAAGCTCGGCGGCCGATTCGACGATGTCGGCTATGCTCGCCATGCTCTCCAGCCGAATGAAGGCCACGTAATCGGCAAGGTCGATCAGCCGGAGCTCGCTTGCCACCCCTTCGATAGCCTTCGCCACGATGATCTCCCGCTCATATGAATGGGGCTGCCGGTTCATGCTGTCGCCTTCATCATTGTCCTCCCGCCGCCTCCCGCCATGTAGACGCGCCGGACAAGCTCGGCGACCGCCTTGTAGAACTGAGGCGGGATAAGACTATCCACTGAAACTTGTTTGTACATGGAACGGGCGAGCGCCGGCTCCTCGAAAACGGGGATGTCGTGTTCTTGCGCGATCTCCCGGATGCGCAATGCTATCAGGTCCTGCCCCTTGGCAACGACGACGGGTGCGGCGTCCTTATCACGCTGGTAGCGCAAAGCGATGGCGTAGTGGGTAGGGTTGGCGATGACCAGCGTTGCCTGAGGTACCGCAGACATCATGCGCTGCCTCGCGCGATCCCGCGCCACGGAACGCAGGCGCGCCCTTACGAGCGGGTCGCCATCCGTCTGCTTTTGCTCGTCCTTCACCTCCTGGCGCGTCATGCGCAAGTCCTGCCGCCAGCTGAAGCGTGACCACACCAGGTCCGCGACGGCCACCAGGGTCATGAAGAGCGCGATGGCGATGAGGATGTTGACGGCCAGATCGCGGATCGTGACGGTGAAGACGACCGGGTGCGTCATCATGCCGGAAAGCAGGCGCGTGTCTGCATGCCGCAGCGTGAAGGCGACGAGGCCGCCGACCACAAGCATCTTGCCGATGGATTTGGCGAACTCGACCAGCCCGCGCCCGCCGAAAAGTCGCGACCAGCCCTTGGCAAGCGAAATGCGCGAGAGTTTGGGCTGGATGCGGTCAAGCACGAAACGGGGTGTGTTCTGCAGGATCGAAGCCGAAATGCCGGCGGCGACCAGCAGCACCATCACGACGCCCGCGACCTTGCCGACCTCCAGGAAGACGATCCGATAGATCGCGATCGCATCTGTCTGGGTCTCCAGCGACCAGCCATCGGCTCTTTCGATGAAGACGGCGAGGAAGCCGGCAAGCTCAGCCGCCCGTTCCTCCGCGAAAAAGATTATGAAGACGAGGATCGCGAGAAAGGACGCAAGCACCGGCGCTTCGCGGGAGAACGGCAGTTGCCCCTTCTCGACCGTGTCCCGGACCTTCTTCTCCGTGGCCTCTTCGGTCTTGCTTTCCTTGTCGGCTCCTCCCTCGGCCATCGCCTTATGCGGCTATCTTCGAGGTGGAAGGGAGCTCGATCGCCCCTTGCTGTGCGAGCTGTATAGCGGTGGCTGCGATGCGCTTGCGCGCGCCGGCGACAGCTTCTGACGATACGCCATCCATGGGTGCTGCAAGTTCTGCCTCGATCATGCGCCGTGAGCGGGCACCAAGAGCTGATAGAACCGCTTCCACAACCTCGGAAGGCGCCTCCCGCAGGGCAAGCGTGACGAGATCCGTCGGCAGGCCGTCCAGAAGCGCGACGCGTCCTTTCTGGGACAGGTGAACGATTTCCTCGAAGGCGAAGAGCCGTGCCCTGATCGCATCCACATCCGGCGTGCCCACCGCCTCCAGATCGCGGATCACCTCGTCGGCTTCAGCCTTCTCAAGCTCGTTGAGCAGACGCGCAACACGCGCCTGGCCAGCGGAGGCATCCTTTCCGCTCGCTTCGGCGCGCAGGATCTCGGCAATGCGCCGCTCGATGATCGCCCGTGCCTCAGCACCCACCTGCCCCATCGACGCCATCCGCCGCAGCACGTCCCCCCGCTGCTGGCGATCGAGCGCCACTGTCACCCTTGACGCGACCTGGGGCGAGAGACTGGCGAGGATAACGGCGATGGTCTGCGGGTGTTCGAGCGTGAGAACCTGCGCCAGCCGCTCCGGCTGGAGCTTTTCCAGTTTTGCCCAGACGTCCTCGGCTACGGCGCTCTCGGCGGCACCGCCGCCCATGAGGAAGCTTACTTCCTCGGGCGGCAATGTCTCGCTCAGGATGTTGCTCATGCTATCCGCCGAGTCGAGGAGGCCGGCGCCTTCGGCGAACTCCCGCTCGAATTCCTGGACAACCTTTTCAAGCTCGGCCTGCGGAATGGTGCGCAAACGCCGCGCCGCCTCTATGAGTGCCTTCAATTCCTCCTGCTTGAAAAACTTAAGCAGCCTGCCCGCGGCAGGCTTGCCCATCGCCACGAGAATGGCGGCCGCCTTTTCTGCCTGGGTCAACCTGACGGGTGTGTTCACCATCCCTCTCCCAAACCGCTGCTCATTCGGCTCGCGTGGAGCCGCCGATCTCGGTCAGGCGCACTCCGAAGCGGCTCGGGTCATCCTCAAGGATCGTAATCTCACCGCGGGCGATCCGCCGGCCATTGACCACGATATCGACCGGTTCGCCAATGCGCCGGTCGAGCGACACGGTGGAGCCACGCTGCAGCGCCATCAGCTCGGAGACGGTCATTTCCGCGCTGCCCAGAACGATCTGCACCTCGACTGGAATGTCCATGACAAAGCCCGCGCCGCCGGCCGCGTTCGTCCGCGACTCCTCTTCATGAAGGGCGCTGCGCATCTCCTCGATCGCCTTGTCCAATGTCTCGCCTGCGCTCTCACTGGGGGCGGTTCGGGTCTTGCTCATAAGGATTCTCCTTCAGCCGGCCAGCAGACCATCGAGGACGGCCTGCCGGTCATCAAAAGGCTGCCTGATGCGGACGGTGTAATTCTGGCCGAGGCGGCCAAACTCGCATACGAAAACCGGACGGTTGCGCACCGAAAGATGCGTTTCCTTCGGCGCATTCTCCTGCAGTTCGAGCACCTGGCCGGGCTTGAGATCGGCAAGCGCTGCAAGCGGCAGCTTCATCAACGGGATCGTCGCTGTCACCTGCACCTTCGAGCGGCGCACCTCGTCGCTGAAGCGTTGCCGCCATTGCACGGGCGCGGGCGGATCGCCCGCACCGCCGCCAACCGCAGCCCGGGTCTGGAGAATGACCCGGTGAGGAATCCAGGCCGTGAGTGAGCCCGCCTCCGGCCCCGTTCCGAGCGAAAAGCTGATGCGTATGCCCGGCCCGTCCCGGACAACCAGCCGCTTTAATTCACCAGGCCCGGCCACAGGCTGGGGAGCGGGCAAGCGCAAGCCCAGGGAGCGCGTGCCCGTGCCGTTGAGAGCGCTTGCGAAGACGTCGAAGACGAGAGCGGCCACATCGAGCTCGACCCTGGAAGGCGGCCGGTTGAGAGGCGGCGGCGGGATGTCCGGATCGCCGCCGAGGACGACGCTCACGAGAAACGACAGTGCTCGCGCGTCGAGGCGCATTGTGAGCGCGTCCCGCGAAGCGGCCGAGGGGACCACCACCAGTGCATCGAACGAATCGGGCTCGGGCTTTAGCTCCGCCAGCCTCACGATGTCGATCCCTGCCACATCAAGGGAAAGCGGGGCGGAAAACTTCTCCTGGAATGTCTCCTGCACCACCGAGAGGGCGCGAATGGCCGTGTTTCGTGCAGCCTCGACGACGAGACGCGGGTCTCCAGTGGCGCCCACGAGGCGCTCGACCACGAGGTCCTGCATCAGTGCCGGATCGCTTGAGAGTGCCGTCATCCGCCGCTCAAGCCGCCTTCTTCTCTGTCGCCGCGCCGCCGGGTATCTGTCCCATCGTCTTCTGCTCGACAGCATCGATGGATGGGCGGTCATAGGCCGAGATCGTCTTGCGGCCGAACTCCAGCGCCACCTGCGGCAGCGAGCCGTTCATATAGGCAAGCAATGTCTGCTTCACGATCACGTAGAGCCTGTTCTTCTTCTCGCGCACGATCTTGATCTTGGTCGCGATCGGGCCGACCACCGCATAGGACAGAAAAATGCCGAGGAACGTGCCGACCAGCGCGGCACCGACCAGGGCCCCAAGTATTTCCGGCGACTGGTCGAGCGCACCCATGGCCTTGATGACGCCTAGCACGGCAGCCACGATGCCGAGCGCCGGCAAGCCGTCCGCCACGGCCTGAAGCGCGTGGTAGGGCTTCAGCTTGTCGCGACGGATCGTCTGGATTTCCTCGTCCATCAGCGCTTCGATTTCGAAGGGCCGCGCATTGCCGATGATGATGATGCGGCAGTAGTCGCAGATGAAATTCGTGAGATCGCGGTTCTTGAGGACCGTCGGAAAGGCCTGGAAGATCGTCGATTCGTCCGGATTGTCGATATGCGCCTCCACCTCGCTGCGCGACTTGGAGCGCAACTCGCGCATCAGACTGTGCAGCACGCCCAGCGTCTCAAGATACTCGGTCTCCTTCGGAACCTGATTCTTGAACGCTTCCAGGCACGCCTTGCCCGCATCCTTCACAATCGCCATTGGGTTGGCGACAAGGAAAGTGCCCAGCGCGGCGCCGCCGATGATGACAAGCTCCCATGGCTGCATGAGCACATCGATGTGGCCGCCCATGGCCATGAAGCCGCCGATCACGCAGCCCAGGGTGACGACAAGTCCCAGCAGAATGCCCACTTCACACCTTCATCAACCAACATCCCTTCCCGCAATACCTGTCGTGGCTTGCGTGAGGCTTGAATGGGCTGAAGCGATGCGAACAGCCTCGCGCAAGGCAAGCGCGCTAGCCTTCGCGTCAGACTGGCCGGAGGCTCCGCGTGATCAACACCTATACGAGCTATCAGCTTATCGTGCGCGATATCGGGCGCTCCATCGACCGTGTTGAACAACAGCCGATGGTGAGCCGCGAGACGGCCTATTATCTCGAAAACATCGGCAAGGTGAAAAGCATCGAGGAATTCGTCGCGGACGAACGGCTGTTCCGCTACGCGATGAAGGCCCATGGGCTGGAAGACATGGCCTATGCGAAGGCGTTCATGGTGAAGGCGCTCGAAGGCGGCCTCGACGATGAGGAAAGTTTCGTAAACAAGCTCACCGACAAGCGGTATAAGGACTTCGTCGACACCTTCAATTTCGCCCGCTACGGCGACAAGACGACGACTTTCCATAGCTCCACCACCGGGACGGTGGAGAAGTATCTGCGGCAGACTCTGGAGGAAGATGCTGGCAAGCAGAACGAAGGCGTGCGCCTTGCGCTCTATTTCCAGCGAAAGGCCGGCGGCCTGAAATCCTATTACGAGATCCTGGCCGATCCCGCGCTTGCACAGGTCGTTCGCACTGCACTTGGCTTCCCGGAAGCGCTGGCCCAAGCCGATATCGACAAACAGGTCGAGATGATCAAGGAGCGGCTGGATCTTGAGGATCTGAAAGATCCGCAGAAGCTGGAAGAGTTCCTGAAGCGTTTCACGACCCTGTGGGAAATCGATAACCCCTCCTACAGCCCGCAGAGCTCGATCGCTGCGCTGTTCAGCCAGCCTGCCGAATTCGGCATTTCCACCGACATCCTGCTCACCATCGCGCAGATGAGAAAATAGCCATGCAAACAGGACTTTATGTGGCGCTGTCTTCCCAGATGGCGCTGGAGCGGCGGCTCGCGACTCTCGCCGACAATGTCGCAAATGCCGGTACAGTCGGCTTCCGGGCGGGCGGCGTCACCTTCAGCGATGTGATGACTGGCCTTTCGGAGGAGTCGGTGAGCTTTGTTTCCGCCGGCAACAACTTCTACGATACCCGGGCCGGCGGACTGCAGGAGACCGGCAATCCCTTCGATTTCGCCGTGCAGGGTGACGCATGGTTCGCGGTGGAGACCCCGGCCGGCCCGATGATGACGCGGGACGGCCGCTTCACCATGCGCGAGACCGGCGAATTGGTGACGCTCGAGGGACACGCCGTCCTGGACGCTGGCGGGGCACCATTGGTGCTCGACCCGCTGGCCGGCCCACCAGAGGCCGGCGCGGATGGAATGCTGCTCCAGAACGGACAGCCCGTGGGTGCGATCGGCCTCTTCTCCTTCACCCCCGGTCCGAATGCCACCCGCTACGGCAATTCCGGCTTCCTGCCGGGTACTCAGCCCCAGCCGGTGGTCGACCAGCCGGATGTCGGCGTCGCCCAGGGTTTCCTGGAAGATTCGAACGTCAATCCCGTGAACGAGATGATGCGGCTCATTCAGGTCCAACGCACCTTCGAGCAGGTGACGGCGCTCATGCGCGATAGCGACACCTCTATGGAGGATGCGATCAAGGCCATGGGCTCCTGATGAATGAGAGCAGGACTGAAGCCCTCGAGCAAAGGGTAGCAGAGCATTCCAACCCTCTCGCTGCACTGGAATCCCTTTATCGACGCTTCAGTGAGCCCGAACGACTGGTTAGGCAGGGCGGCCGGATCTGCGAGGTCACGCCCATGCATTATCGTGTGCGGGGTCTTTCGAAGACGGCGCGGCTCGGCGAGATCGTTGCCTACCGCCACCACGGCGCCGAATACCGGGGCGAGGTCGTGCGAATTTCCGCGGACGATGTGGTCGTCGCCCCGTTCGAACACACGGCCGAAGCAAGCCTGGGCCAGGCGGTTTTTGCGACGGGAGCGCTGGATATCACGCCCCATGCGCGCTGGCGCGGCCGCGTGATCGATGCGCTGGCGCGCGCGCTCGATGACGGCCCGGCACTGCTGCGCCCTTCCAGAAGCGAGGTCCAACCGCGAGGAACACCGCCCGCGCTGCGCAGGCAACGCGTGGCCGAGCCGTTTCTCACGGGCGTGCGAGTGGTGGATCTGTTCGCGCCGCTTTGCCTCGGACAGCGCATCGGCATCTTCGCTGGCTCCGGCGTCGGGAAATCGACGCTGCTGGCCATGCTCGCCCGAGCCGAAGCCTTCGACACGGTCGTGATTGCCATGGTCGGCGAGCGCGGGCGCGAGGTGCGCGAGTTCCTGGAAGACACGCTCGGCGAAGCCGGGATGAAGAAGACCATCGCGGTGGTCGCCACCAGTGACGAGAGCGCGATGATGCGCCGCCGGGCTGCCGATACGGCCATGCGCGTGGCCGAGCATTTCCGCGACCGCGGCGAAAAGGTGCTGTTCCTGCTCGATTCGATCACGCGCTATGCCCATGCAACGCGGGAAGTGGCGGCAAGCGCGGGCGAGCCACCTGTCGCGCGCGGCTATCCCGCCTCCGTTTTCACCGACCTGCCGCGCCTGCTCGAGCGGGCCGGACCGGGCGAGGTGGGACATGGCTCGATCACCGCCATTATCTCCGTCCTGATAGACGGGGACGACCACAATGATCCAGTCGCCGACTGCGTACGCGGCATCCTCGACGGCCATCTGGTGCTCGATCGGGCGATCGCGGAACAGGGGCGTTTTCCTGCCGTCAACCCGCTCGCCTCCATCTCGCGCCTCGCCGAGCGGGCGTGGACGGAGGACCGGAAACGCGTGGTCCAGCGTCTCAAGGCGATGATTGCCCGGTTCGAGGAGACGCGGGACATCCGGTTGCTCGGGGGGTTCCAGGGCGGGATCGATCCGGAACTCGATCTCGCCGTGCGCCAGGTGCCCGTCATCTATGAGGTTTTGCGGCAATCGCCGAAGGATCCAGCTGCGATGGACCCGTTCGGAGACCTTGCGGCCTATCTCAAGGCTAAGGAGGGCGCCCATGGCGGATAGGCTCGCAGGCCTCGTGCTGCCCGATACGACTCCGGTGGAAGCAGTAGACGATAACGTTCTGCCGGAAAGGTCCGAACGGAAACCGCGGCGCAATCCCACCCCGATCCCATCTGCCGGGCTGGCCAAACGCATTGCCGGACTTCGCATCGGCGATTGGCTGCTGGCTGCCGGCGGCATAGCGCTGGCGGGTATCTGCGCGGTTTTCCCGTGGTACATTTTCTTCCACCAGGAACATTTCGGCATCCGTCCCCTCACCTTTTCCGAGCAGCGGGGTGGCCGCGGTACGCCAGGTACCGATCTTCGGCAGGAGTATCTGGACGACCAGGCCGAGCTCGGTCTGGAAGGCATGCCGCAGCTCGACTTCGCGCCAACCGGAACCGTGCCGGACAGGCCGATGCAGATGTCTGCCAGCCTGCGCGAACAACCGTTTCCGGGCGACCGGCGCAATTTCCATTTCATCGCAGCAGAGAATGGCCGAGGAATCATCGAGGATGATGACGGCTTCTGGATGGTGCAGCCGGGCTCGCTTCTGCCCGACGGCAGCCGCGTGGTGCGCATCGAACAACGCCCTAGGACCTGGGTTCTCGTCACGAGCGCCGAGACGGAGATCCCGCTCGCGCGCTGACCAGGAGCAATCCGGGAAAAGTGGGAACCGTTATCACGCGCGAAACCCATAGATCCAACAGCTTCTACCATCTTGGACTTCTCGCTGGAGCGCTGAACGGATCGAGGCGCAAGGCCCGCGCAAGACTGACGCCCTACCCTGCCGGCAGTCGAATCTTGGATGAGAGCTGATGGAACCCGTCAACCTGTTCGATCTGGCCACGCAGCAGGCGCGGTGGCTTTCGGTCCGCCAGGCGGCCGTGGCTGGCAACATCGCCAACATCAACACGCCGGGCTACAAGGCATTGGACGTGGAGCCCTTCGAGAAGGTGCTCGACGGCACCCGCGTCGCCATGCAGGCGACCCATGGCCAGCACCAGCACACCGGCGCCACACCCGCTTCCTTCTCGCTCGACAAGAGCGAGGACCCGAAGATGCTGCCGTCGGAGAACAGCGTGGTGCTCGAAGACGAGTTGGTTAAAGCAGGCGAGGTTCGCCGCGCCTTCGAGCTCAACACGGCCATTGTGAAGGCCTTTCACCGCATGATCCTGATGACGGCGAAGGGTTGAACATGGATCCGCTTTCCACCGCGGTAAAGATCGCAGGTTCCGGCCTCACCGCCCAATCGGAGCGCCTGCGCGTGGTCTCGGAAAATCTGGCCAACGCACAGTCGACGAGCGACGTGCCGGGCGGAGACCCCTACCGCCGCAAGACGATCAGCTTCGCCGCCGAGCTCGACCGGGCGAGCGGCGGGTCGATGGTGGAGGTCTCGGCCATCGCGCGCGATCCAACCGAGTTTCCCGTCGAATACATGCCTGGCCACGAGGCTGCCGACGAGTTTGGCTACGTGAAGATGCCGAATGTGAACATGCTGGTTGAGATGGCCGATATGCGCGAGGCCAATCGCGGATACGAAGCGAACCTCCAGACGATCAAGCAGGCGCGCGAACTCATCTCCATGACGATCGATCTTCTGCGGAGTAACGGATGATCTCCGGTATCGGAAACATTCCCCGTCTTTCCTCGACCGGCACGGAACCGCTTCTGCCCGCGGTCACAACCGCGCCGGCAGACGGAGACGCCTTTTCGGCTATGGTAAGCGAACTTGCCACCAATACCGTTTCACGGCTCACGAAGGCGGAGAATCTTTCGCTTGAGGCGCTGCAGGGCGACGCTGACACCCGTGCAGTGGTCGACGCGGTGATGGATGCCGAGCAGTCGCTGCAGGCGGCAATCGCCATCCGCGACAAGATCGTCTCCGCCTATCTGGAAATCAGCCGTATGGCGATCTGAGGAGTAGCCTGTTGAAAGCCCTTTCCATCGCCGCGACCGGCATGTCCGCCCAGCAGACCAATCTGGAGGTCATCGCCAACAATATCGCCAATATCAACACCACGGGCTTCAAGCGGGCGCGGGCAGAATTCTCCGATCTGCTCTACCAGGTGGAGCGGCTACAGGGTGTGCCGGAACGCGCGAACCAGAACATCGTGCCGGAAGGCGCGAATATCGGGCTCGGCGTCAAAACCGCCGCCGTGCGCAATGTGCACGTCCAAGGCTCGCTAACCAATACGGGCAACAAGCTTGACGTCGCGTTGGTTGGCAAGGGCTGGTTCCAGATCGAAGGCGCCGACGGCGAGCCGCTCTATAGCCGAGCCGGAGCCTTCAACACCAATGCGAACGGCGAACTCGTCACCGTTGACGGGTTTGCCGTGATGCCGGCCATCGTCGTTCCCGCCAATGCGGTGGAAGTGATCATCAACAAGTCTGGCCAGGTCTTCGCCCGTGTCGACGGCCAGGCAAACTTACAGGACCTTGGCCAGCTGACGCTCGCCAATTTCTCGAACGAAGCGGGGCTTGCGCCGATCGGAAACAATCTCTTCCGCGAGACACCTGCATCCGGCCCGGCCACGATCGGCGTCCCCGGAGATCCGGGCTTTGCAACGGTCGAACAAGGATATCTCGAGGCTTCCAACGTGGATCCGGTGAAAGAGATCACGGAGCTGATCTCGGCTCAGCGAGCCTACGAAATGAATTCCAAGGTCATCAAGGCGGCCGATGAAATGGCCGCGACGGTGACACAGTCGATGCGGTAGCAATGCGTAGTCGGCGGCGCACGAAGCGGACTTTTCTTGGCGGGCTGCTTGCTCTCGCCTTTCTTGGAGTGCCCGCCGGTGCCCAGGAGATTGTCGTGGTGCCGGCGCGCGTCATCTATCCGGGCGAGGCGATCTCGGCAAACGCGCTGCAGGAGATGATGCTGCGCCAGCCCCCACGCGGGGCCGCCTCGATCGCCCGCGCCGCTGCCGATTTGGAAGGCAAGGTGGCGCGACGCACCCTCCTGCCTGGCCGATTGATCCCCCTCTCCTATGTGCGCCCGCCCTATCTTGTCGAGCAGGGTTCGACGGTAACGGCGGTCCTCACGTCAGGCGCGCTGACCATCTCCGTTCTCGCCGTGCCGCTGCAGCCAGGCGCTGCCGGCGACCTGATCAAGATGCGCAACATCGACAGCGGCGCGATTTTTACCGGCATCGTCATGCAGGACGGAACCGTAAGGGTCGGCGCATCATGATCTTCAAGGCCTTCCTTTCGGCGCTGATGCTGCTCGCTGCCGTTGTTCCATCGGCAGCGAACAAAACGCAGATCAAGCATGTCGCCCAGCTTCAGGCTGCGCGCGACAATCAGCTCGTCGGCTATGGGCTGGTGATCGGCCTCAACGGCACCGGCGACAGTCTCCGCAACGCCCCTTTCACCGAACAGTCGATCCGCGCGATGCTGGAGAACCTCGGCATTGCCTCGGAAGGCGGCCGTGCGCGCGCGGAGAATGTCGCGGCGGTGATCGTGACCGCCAACCTGCCGCCTTTCGTGCAATCGGGGGCGCGTATCGATGTGTCGGTGTCTTCCCTAGGCGATGCGACATCGCTTGCCGGCGGCACGCTGGTGATGACGCCTTTGCGCGCAGCCGACGGCGAAATCTATGCCGTGGCGCAAGGCGCGGTCATCGTCTCAGGGTTCAATGCTCAGGGCCAGGCGGAAACACTGACGCAGGGCGTGCCCACCTCCGGACGCGTGCCCAACGGCGCCATTATCGAGCGCGGCGTGGCAGCCTCTTTCGACGACCTCCTGGCGCTGACGCTGCAGCTCAGGAACCCGGATTTCTCGACGGCCGTGCGCATCACCGATGCCATCAACGCCTATACCAGCAGGCGCTTTGGCGCGCGGCTCGCCAGCGAGCGGGACTCCCGGACCGTCATCATCCAGAAGCCGAAAGGGATTTCCGCGGCCCGTTTTTATGCCGAGCTCGAGAATCTGCCGGTCGAGGTCGATGCGCCGGCTCGCGTCGTCGTCGATGAGCGCACCGGAACGGTCGTCATCGGCAACGACGTGCGCATTTCACGCGTGGCCATCAGCCACGGCGCGCTGACGGTGCGCGTCACCGAAATGCCGCGGGTCATCCAGCCGGAGCCCTTTTCGCGCGGCGAAACGGAAGTCGAGCCCTACACGGTGATCGACGCCGTACGTCCCGACGCGACGGTCGCAGTGCTCGACGGGCCGGATCTCCAGACGCTCGTCTCCGGCCTGAACAGGCTCGGGGTCAAGCCTGACGGTATCATCGCCATCCTGCAGGGGATCAAGTCGGCCGGCGCCCTGCAGGGCGAACTCGTTCTGCAATAGCGGGGGAACAGAAGATATGGGCCTCCTCACCTCACATCGCGGCCGTTCTGGAAGCCTGCGCGTGATCATCCTGGCGGCGGCCTTGCTCGCGCCATCCGTCAGGAGCGGAGCCGCCGAGACAGACGCAGCGCCCCAGGACGAGGTGCAGCGCTTCTGTACGAACATCGCGGACGAAGCGCGCGACCGCCGCTACGCCATCCAGGCGCGACAGCTGGAAGAGCTCAAGGGCGAGGTCGATGCGCGCATCGCGGCCCTGGAGGAAAAACGTGCAGAATATGAAAGCTGGCTTGCCCGGCGCGAGGCCTTCCTCGCCGAAGCCGAGGGCAACCTCGTGCAGATTTATTCCAGCATGCGGCCGGATGCAGCGGCCGAACGCCTTGCGGAGGTCAGGATCGAGCTTGCCGCAGCCATCCTGATGAAGCTCGAACCGCGCACGGCGGGCATCATCCTCAACGAGATGAACAGCAAGGCCGCAGCCGCACTTACAGGCATCATGGCGAGCGCGGCGCGCCCCGAGGACCCCTCATGAAGAAGAAAACGGGAACTTCGTTCCTCCTCGCCGTCCTGACGCTGGCGGGCTGCGCCACGAACGAAGAGATCGGCAAACCTCCCGCGCTTTCTCCGGTCGGTTCCGGAGCGGAGCCGACCGTCTTGCAGGCCTACCACTATCCGCAACGACAGCCGGAACATGTCAGCCGATACTCGCTCTGGAGCGACCGGCAGAGCCGCTTCTTCACGGACCCGCGGGCGTTGGAGGTGGGAGACATCCTGACCGTCATCATCTCGATCAACGACAAGGCCGAGTTCGAAAACGAGTCGGAACGATCCCGGCGGGCAACACGCAATCTCGGCATTGCCGGCTCTTTTGCCATCGGCAGAGCCACGGGCTCGGCAGAAGCGGATGCCGATATAGGTTCCGGCACCTCAACGGTCGGCTCCGGTGCAACGAAGCGTTCCGAGGACATGCGGCTGGTGGTTGCAGCCATCGTTACCGAGAAGCTGCCCAACGGAAACCTGAGGATCTCCGGCACGCAGGAAGTACGCGTCAATGCCGAGCTCAGGGTGCTCACAATTGCCGGGCTCGTGCGGCCGAGCGATATTGGCCCGAACAACACGATCTCCTATGAGCGCATCGCGGAAGCGCGCATCTCCTATGGCGGGCGCGGCAGGCTGACGGAGGTGCAGCAGCCGCCATGGGGCCAGCAGGTGCTCGATAACGTGCTGCCGTTCTGATCGGAACCATAGCCATGGCCATCGTCGCCCAAGAGGAAGAGAAAAAGAAGGGGCCTCCGCTGGTTATGCAGGCGGCGGCTCTCCTCGTCGTCACCGTGCTTGCAGCGGGAATGGGCTGGCTCACGGGCAGCTATCTGGAAGAGCGCCGGGACCCTGTCTCCGAGGCCGAGCCCGAGGGGATCGCACCCGAGACATCCCAGGGGGAGCAGGAGGAGGCGGCTGGTTCGGCGACGCCTTCAACGATCATCCAGCTCGACCCGATCACAACCAACCTGGCTGAGCCGACGAATGTCTGGCTCCGCATGGAGTTGGCGATCGTGTTCGAGGGACCAGCGGATCCGGCCCTTGCGCGTGCCATCCACCAGGACCTCCTCGCCTATATGCGTACCGTGAAGCTCAAGCAGATCGAGAGCGGAAGCGGCTTCCAGCATCTCAAATCGGACCTTCTGGAGCGTGCCCGCATCCGCAGCGACGGCCGCGTGAAGGAGGTCCTTATAATGGCCTTCCTCTACGAATGATGCGCGCGGGCCTTCTTCTCCTGGCGATCCTTGCCGGCGCTCCCCCGGCCGCGGCTCAGACGCTCGACCTCGGCGCGCTAGCCGGCCAGGCGAACGGCACGAGCGTCGGCTATATCATCCAGCTCTTCGGCCTGCTGACGGTGCTTTCCATCGCGCCGGGAATTCTGATCATGGTGACGAGCTTCACCCGCTTCGTCATCGTCTTCTCCATATTGCGCACCGGCATTGGCCTGCCGTCCACGCCTGCAAACCTCATCCTGGTCAGCCTCGCGCTCTTCATGACTTTCTATGTGATGGCGCCGACATTCGATCAGGCCTGGAACAACGGCGTCCAGCCGCTCATGAACAACGAGATCACCGAAGCCGTGGCCGTGGAGCGGATCGCGGAGCCGTTCCGTGCCTTCATGAGCGCCAATGTGCGGGAGGAAGATTACAGCCTCTTTGCCGATCTGGCAGCCGAACGCGGCGGGATCCAAGCCGAAGCCGGGCAGGCGGACATGCGCGTGCTCATCCCCGCCTTCATGATCTCCGAAATTCGGCGAGGTTTCGAGATCGGCTTCCTCATCGTGCTGCCTTTCCTGGTGATCGATCTTATCGTCGCCACGATCACCATGGCCATGGGCATGATGATGCTGCCGCCGACGGTCGTCTCGCTTCCCTTCAAGATCCTGTTCTTCGTGCTCATCGACGGCTGGAACCTGCTCGTGGGAAGCCTCGTTCGCTCCTTCTCCTGATTCAAAAAAATTCTGCCGGTCCTGCCGCGATTATCCTTTTGGTAGCAAATGGGCTGCATAAACACTGCCGATGCATGACGGAGTGGGTTGGGACCAACCCACGGCATGATGCCTCTCCGTCATCACCGGTTGAGCCCGGTATGTCCCTCGTCAGTTCTGTTTCAGGGGCGTTATTCCCATGGCTAGCATCAATACCAACGCGTCGGCGATGACGGCGCTGCAGACCCTCAACACCATCTCCAAGAACATGGCCACCACGCAGTCGCGCATTTCGACCGGCCTGCGCGTGGCAGAAGCGTCCGACAACGCCGCTTACTGGTCCATCGCGACCTCCATGAAGTCGGACAACAAGGCCCTCTCCAGCGTGCAGGACGCGCTTGGCCTGGGCGCCGGCAAGCTCGACACGGCCTATACCGGCATCAACGAGGTGATCGAGACGGTCGACAAGATCAAGCAGAAGCTGGTGAGCGCCCGCGGCGCCAGCCAGGAAGACCAGCAGAAGATCCAGACCGAGATCGAAGCGCTCCAGGAGCACATCACCTCGGTGGTCGGCAATTCGAACTATGCCGGCTCGAACATCCTCCAGGATGGAACGGACGTAAACATCGTATCGTCCTACAACCGCAACGGAACGACCGTCTCCATCGACCAGATCACGATCACCGGCACCGATGTGCAGGTGCTGAGTGAGGATGGTTCCGCCGGTATCGTTTCGGGCATCGTTGCCAGCACGTTCTTCGACGCAGGCACTGCGGTGGTGGATGACGCGACGATCGACACCGCTCTCGGTACCGTCGAGACAGCGCTTGCCTCACTTGCCGAACAGGCCTCCGTCCTGGGTGCGGCCAAGTCCCGCGTCGATCTTCAGAAGGACTTCGTGTCGAAGCTTTCGGACGCGATCGACCGCGGCGTCGGCCAGCTGGTGGATGCAGACATGAACGAGGAATCGGCTCGTCTTTCGGCTCTCCAGGTTCAGCAGCAGCTTGGCGTGCAGGCGCTTTCGATCGCCAACCAGAACACGCAGAACATCCTCTCGCTGTTCCGTTAATCGCGGCACGAGACGTTCCGCAGCAACGAAAGAGGCCGCCTTCCGGGCGGCCTTTTTTTGTTGCCGGATTTTCCAGTTAAGATGCCGTTAACCATAGGCCTGTACCCATTGTTAACCAATCCTGCCCGCCGGGCATGGGGCTGAGACAAGGGGCAAGCACGTGGCAAGCATCATGACGAACACCTCTGCGATGGTGGCGTTGCAGAGCTTGAAGGCAACCAATAAGGCGCTGGATGTGGTCCAGGGCCGCATCTCCACCGGTTTTCGCGTGGCGCAGGCCAGCGACAATGCCGCGTATTGGTCGATTGCCACCACGATGCGGTCGGACAACAAGGCTCTTTCTGCCATCCAGGATTCGCTTGGTCTCGGCGCCGGAAGGATCGATACCGCCTACACTGCGATGAACAATGTCATCGAGGCAGTCGATGCGATCAAAACCAAACTGATCAACGCACGCGGCGCAAGCGCGGAAAACCAGGAAAAGATCCAGGCCGAAATCGATATCCTGCAGGATCAGATCAAGGCGGCAGCGGTCGGGGCCAATTATGCCGGCACCAACATACTGGCAACAGACAATGCAGGGCCGCTGGAAATCGCCGCATCCTATAACCGGGCCTCCGACGGCACCGTCAGCATCGGCACCATCTCGGTGGAGCTCGCGGGGATTCGGCTCTTTGCCGCCGATGGCACCACGACAGACGCCACGCAGCATCTGGCGCACGACGTCATGCAGATCGACATCGTTGCCAACGGGGATGATGCCAATATCGATGCTTATCTCAAAGACATCGAGACAGCGCTTGCCGCAATGTCCACCGCCGCGGCAAATCTGGGCTCCGCCAAAAACCGCCTCGACCTTCAGAAGGACTTCGTCTCCAACCTCATGGATTCGATCGAACGCGGCGTTGGCCAGCTCGTGGACGCCGATATGAACGAGGAGTCCACGCGTCTCCAGGCTCTGCAAGTTCAGCAGCAGCTTGGCATTCAGGCGCTTTCCATCGCCAACCAGAACGCTCAGAACATCCTGGCGCTGTTCAAGTAGCGGTTGGAGGGTCTCCCTCCGCCCCTGATCACGACGGTCCTCAACCCGTCGAAGGGTTCGCACAAGCTTCACCGCCTAGGCTGATTGGAGAATTCCGCCTGGGAGCGAACGCTTTGCCTGAGCAGCTTCGGACCATTGTCGAAAACCTAAAAAGCCTGGGAGCGCGCCGGCTCGCCATGATGGGCGGCGTCCTTGCGCTCACGCTGGCCCTGGTCACGGGCGGCGCGATCTATCTCAATCGTCCCGCCTATGAGACCCTTTACGTTGGGCTCGAACGCTCCGACGTGAATCAGATCGGCCTCGTTCTGGGCGAAGCGGGTATCGGCTTCGACGTCGTCTCCGATGGCACGGCCGTGCTTGTGCCTGCGGGCAAGACCGCCGAGGCTCGTATGCTGCTTGCCGAGAAGGGGCTCCCTTCGAGCGCCAATGCCGGCTACGAGCTGTTCGACAATGTGGGCTCGCTCGGGCTCACCACCTTCATGCAGGAAGTGACCCGCGTCAGGGCGCTCGAAGGCGAGATCGCCCGAACCATTCGTTCCATCGCCGGCATCAAGGCTGCGCGGGTACATATCGTCATGCCGGAGCGGGGCAACTTCCGCCGCGAGCAACAGGAACCCTCCGCCTCCGTGGTCATCCGCACTTCCGGCATCGATGCTGCCGCGAAGGCCTCAAGCCTCCGCTATCTGGTCTCCGCCGCAGTACCCGGCCTCAACGCGGAGAAGGTTACCGTTCTCGATTCCTCCGGTACGTTGCTCGCAGCGGGCGACGACCCGGCCAACAGCACCGCGCAGCGTTCCATCGGAATCGAGCGCACGGTCGAATCGCAGGTGGAAGAGAATATTCGCCGGGCGCTCGCTCCCTATCTCGGTCCCGACAATTTCCGCGCAAGCGTGAAGGCGGAGGTCAACACCGATACGCGTCAGGTGGAAGAGGTCATCTACGATCCCGATTCGCGTGTGGAGCGCTCGGTGCAGATCGTGCGAACGGCCGACAGCGCGACGCGGGAGACTGCGGCCACGCCGACCACCGTCCTGCAGAATATCCCGCAGGAGGAATCGCCTTCTCCCGAAACGCCGCGTTCTTCGGAAGAGAGCGAGCGGCGCGAGGAAACGACTAATTACGAGCTCAGCACAAAGCGCATCGCCACTGCCAGCAATGGCTATCAGGTGACGCGGCTCTCGATCGCCGTGGTGGTGAACGAGGCGCGGCTTGCCGCTATCCTTGGAGAGAACGCAGCGCCAGATGCCCTTCAGGCCCGCATTGCCGAAATCCAGACCGTCGTCGCGTCGGCAACCGGCTTCAACGAAGCTCGCGGAGACATGCTCAATGTCGCAGCCGTCGAATTCATCGACGGGCTGGACGGCGTGGAGACGCCCGAACCCGGCTTGCTCGACACACTGGGCCAGCATCTGGGCACGATGATCAACGCGCTTGCTTTCGTGCTCGTGGCCTTTCTCGTCACCTGGTTCGGGCTCAGACCGCTCACCGCGGCCGTCATGCGCGGCTCCGCCGCGGAGGAGACGGGAACCGAGGAGACCGTCCGCGCCCTGCCTCAAGGCGCAGCCGGCGAGCCAAACCTGTCGCTTCCCGGCGTCGAGAGCGCCAGCACATTGGCCGAGGATACGGAGAGCGCACCGCAACTGAAGATCCGGCCGGCACCGCAGGCGCGTCTTGAGCGCATGGTCGACCTCAATGAGGAGCGCACCGCCGATATCCTGCGCAAGTGGGCGCGGGCCGAAGTGGAGGCAGCGGCCTGATGCGGGCGATCGCGCTTGCCGACCTATTGCCGGACTTCGGTGCGGGGAATGCCCCGCAAGGGCATTCAATCAACGGGTCTACCCGGAATGAGCCGGAACACACCCCTGCCGAGACCATCGAAGAACGCGTCGCACGCGAGGTGGCACAGGCACAGGTCGTTCTCTCTGAAAAACTTGCCCGCGAGCGTGAACAGGCGCTGGCTGCCGAGCGCGAACGGCATGCGGCGGAGATGCAGGAAACCATCGCGCGCCTCGCCGATCAGGCCGCCGCGACCATCGCGACACGCTTCCATGAAGCGGAACAAGAGATCGTGTCCCTTACCAGCGCGCTTGCCGCGCGCGTTCTCGGCCTGACACTGACGGAAGACATACGCAAACGCGCGGTCGAAGACCTTGCCCGCGTTATCAGCGAGGCCTTGAGCGACCGTGAGGCGGTGCGCATCCGTGTGCGCGGCCCCGAATTGCTCCGCGAGGCGCTCAAGGAAAAGCTCGGCGAGCGCTCGCGGCAGGTGGATTTCAGCGAGGGCCCCGATTTCGACCTTTCCGCCGAAATCGAGGAGAGCCTGTTTGAAACCCGCATCGCCGAGTGGTCCGAGGCTCTAGCCGAGGTGTTGTCGTGACTACCGGCAATACGGACGAGCGCCAGCCCGAAATCATCATCGTGCGCCGGGGAGGCGACGACGAGGACGAGGGCCATCACGGCGGCGTCTGGAAGATCGCCTTCGCCGACTTCATGACGGCCATGATGTGCTTCTTTCTCGTGATGTGGCTCATCAATGCCGCCAACGAGCAGACGCGGGCGGCACTTGCCAGTTATTTCAATCCCGTCAAGCTCATCGACCGCAACACGAACCGCAAGGGGCTCGAGGAACTCGGCCAGGGCCCACAGGTTTCCACGCAACCCGACGACAGCGAGAAATCGACGGACCAGCCATCAGGCGAGAACGACAAGACCTCAGGCCCCGCCGACTTCCAGAACGCGGCCGACCTTGCCGATACGCGCAAATATTCCGACCAGAATTTCTTCTCCAATCCCTATGCTGTGTTGGCAGAGATTGCAGCCGATGTCGGCAGGGACCAGAACGTGTCTCAAAAAGGAGAAGGCGGCGTTCAGATCGCCGGTCCTTCTTCCGGGGCTTCGGGTGGCGAGGCCTATCGTGATCCCTTTGCGCCCGATTTTTGGACGCAGCAGGTCGCGACGCCTCGCATCGGCGTAAAGGGAGATCCTGACGAAGTCCGTGAGCAGCCCGCTGGCGCAGACGCCAAGGCGGCGGAAAGCGGCCTCTACGAACTCGCGGGAATCGAGCCGAAGGAGCTCGCACCGGAACCGAGGTCGGGTTTCGAGCCGCAGGGACCCGCAGACGCGATCAACCTGAAGCCCGTTCCGCAGGTGGAGCCACTGGCGCCCGGCAACAAAGAGCCGGCTAAAGAAACTTCCGCCGAAGCTGAAGGGGAAGCCATCGCGCAAGAGAAGGAGGCGGTGGCACCGGCTGCCGGCGGGGACGCCACGGTGCGCGAAAAAGCGTCCGCAGCGCGGGAGAATGCAGCTGACAACCTGCGTAAAGCCCTGACCGAAGCTCTGAAGGGAGAGGGCCTGGCCGGTTCCGTCACAGTCTCGGCGGGTGAGGACGGCGTGCTGATTTCCGTGACGGATGATGTCCGCAACGGGATGTTCCCGGTCGGCTCGGCGGTGCCTGCGCGCTCGCTGGTGCTGGCGATGGAGAAGATCGGAAAAACGCTCGCCGGGCAGCCGGGTGCAATCCGCATCCACGGCCATACCGACGCGCGACCCTTTCGTAACGAAACCTATGACAATTGGCGCCTCTCAACCGCGCGGGCTCATGCGGCACAGTACATGCTCATACGTGGCGGCCTGGATGAGACCCGGATCGAGGAGGTGGCGGGCTTTGCCGATCGCCGCCTGAAAATGCCCGACAATCCGCTGGCCGACGCCAATCGCCGCATCGATATCCTGCTCGAGGTGCCCCAATGAGGCGCCTTCCCGCGATGGCTTTCGTTGTGTCGGCCATCTCCACCCTACTCTCCCCCGCCGCCGCGGCCGAGGGACTTGAGCCCTACCAGATGCTGCGCTCGCTGCAGCTGGTTCAGGATCGGATCGCAGACGGCGACCACGCGGCGCTTCCGATTCAAAGCAAGCTGCTCGCCATCGTCGATCAGCGGCTGCGCAACATGCCGGCGGAAGGCTTCCAGGACCGACGCAATCTCGATGCCCTCTTCGTCTACGGTGCCAGCGGTGGCAATCCGGAGACGTTGGATCTGGTCTTCTCCCGGCTGGAGCTCGACGAGGACGACCGTAGGCTAAGTGAGGGGCTGATCCGCTATGCCCGCGGCGATCTTGCCGCTGCGCGCGAATTGCTTGCGGGTGTGGAGCCCAGCGCCGTCGATCCCAAGGTCGCGGCTCCCCTCGCGCTTGTGATCGGCTCGCTGCTCGTGCAGCAAAATCCTACGCAGGCGCTGAAGCTTTTCGATCAGGCCAGGCTCTTCAGCCCCGGGACCCTGATCGAGGAAGCGGCGCTGCGGCGCTCGGTAGCCGTGAGTGCGGAGCTGCAGGACAAGGAGCGCTTCTCCCGTGCATCGATCCAATACGTAAACCGCTTTCTGCGATCGCCCTATGCAAGCCAATTTGCAGAAGCCTTCGTATCCGGCGTTATCGCCCTCAATGGCCGTATCGAGCTCGGCGTGGTGGAGGAAGTTGCCGCAGGTATGAAGCCGGACCAGGCGCATGTCATCTATCTGCGGATCGCGCGCCAGAGCGCCATCGAGGGTTATGATCGGCTACTCGCTTTCGCGTCGGAGAATGCGGAGCGATATGCCGCGGCAAGCGATGAGGAGGACCCGCGAGCGCTGCTCTATGCGAACATCGCCTCGGTCGCCTCCGGGAATGTAGACGGGGTCCTGAAGACGCTCGACGGGATAGATGAACGGCGCCTCTCAGCTAATGATCGCAAGCTTCTGGAGGCGGCGAAGAAGGTCGCGAGGAGCATTCTGGCTCCTCCGCTCGATGCGTCTCCGAAGGACGCAGCGCCCCTGCATCAGGCCTCGTTTTCCAATGGCAGAGCGCCCAATGCGGAGCCGACGGATGATAGCATGGCCGGCGAGGGCTTCGTCGCGGAAACGCGCCGGAAGCTCGAGATCATAGACGCGCTGTTAGAGAGGAAGCGCCCGTGACGGATGCCATCAAGCCAGGAATGGCCGCATCTTCCACACGGCCGGAGATCGGGCACGAACGCAAGGCGTTCCGAAAGACAGACGCCTTTGCGGACGCCCTCCGGGATAAGGCCCCACAGGATGCGCCGGAAAATGGGAAACGCACCGTGCTGCCGCAGTCACGGCATGGGTGGCATCTTGCCGATCGGGTCCTGGAGATTTCCCTCCCCTGGAATCGAACGGTAGCGAAGGAAAGTGACGGCGCAGCCGGCAAGAATGAGGAGACCGACCCTCTCGCGGCGATCCCAATCCAGCCGGCCAATGTTCCGGAGCAGGTCCTGATTCAGCGCGCGGAGAGCGCTTCGGAGGCCGCACCTGGGCCCAAGGACGACCTTCTGGCTCCGCCTTCCTTGCCGGCCGATACGACGCACATCCGACAGCCAAACCGACATTTTGTAGTGGGCGGTGCCTCCCCTGACGGAATGCAGCGGAATGAACAGCCCGCCATTGAAAGGCTGGAAATCCGCACAGAACCCGCGCCATCGGAGCGAAGCCATCTGTCCAGCGTCCGGGAAAGCATCATTTCCTCACGCGGAGGCGCGGTCCAGGCAGGCTTGTCACCCGGAGATGACGGCCAGCATGCACAGCCGTCGTCGAAGGATTCCATAGCTTCCTCGCTGGCGATGCGGGTCGTCAGCACACAAAACATTCCTGCGCCGACACCTCCTCCAGCCGCAGGAGACTCCATCACGGCGACTGTACTTGCTTCCTTGAAGGCGGATTCAGGCTTCCGGACTGCAGCCGCGGAAGCAGCCGTCGCCATTGCTCAGGGGAGCGCCAGGACCAACCAGCCGCTACACACCTTAAACATCCAGCTCCATCCGGCCGAGCTCGGCACGGTAACGGCAAGACTGAGCATTTCCGGAGAGCAACTCACGGTAGAAATTCATGTCGAGAGTGCCGAAGCCAGGCACAAGCTGCAATCGGACCGTGACGGCATGGTTCAAACGCTGCGTTCTCTTGGCTATGACGTGGACCGCATTACCATCCAGCAGGCGCCGAACAATACCTCCGCCCATGCGGGTAGCGGCGGGGCCGGACGGGATCCGTCTTTCCAGGCGGGTTCCGGTCAAGGACAAGAGCGCAGCCCCAACCATCCGCGCGGCGATGCTGGCGGGAATCCGTTTGCCGGGAGCGGCGAAGCGATCGAGAGGCGGCAGGATGCTGCGGCTGGCAACGGTCTTTATATCTAGCCTCCTCGCCTCCACCCTTGTTGCCGCAGCAAATCCTTGCGAGGGAGAAATCCTGCGCGCATCGCAGAAATACGGCGTGCCAGCCGGCATCCTTTATGCTGTAGGCCTCACCGAGACTGGGGTGAAAGGCAGTCTGCAACCCTACGCGCTGAATATTGAAGGCAAGGCTGTCTTTGCACGGAGCAAGAGGGAAGCGGCACACGAGTTCGCGAAGGCGCGAGAGCACGGAGCGAAGCTGATCGACCTTGGCTGCATGCAGATAAACCACCATTACCACTCGAACCACTTCCGCAGCCTAGCCGACATGCTCGACCCTCGGCAGAACGTCGACTACGCGGCACGCTTCCTCTCGGAACTCAAGCAGCAGCATGAGACATGGTCGATGGCCGTCGCACGGTATCACGCAGGGCCGAACAACGACCCGGCGCAGAAGCGCTATCTCTGTCGCGTCATCGCGAACATGGTTGCCACCGGCTTTGGTTCGTGGACGCCTGCGGCGGACAAATTCTGCAATCAAGAGTAGTTTTCGAGAAAGAAAGTGAGTCTTCTCTGCAACGCCCCAAACTTTCTTAAAATTTTATTAAAAAAGGTAGTTGTGCGTGATTCCGTCCACCATGTACCACTTGGGTAGACAACTGATTCGGGGGCGGGCCGATGATAGTGGTGGTAGACGAGCGAGAGCTCGTCACTGAAGGTTATACTTCGCTTTTCAATCGAGAAGGTGTCGCGACGGCGGGCTTCAGGCCCGGCGAATTTGACGAATGGGTCAAATCCGTAGCCGACGAAGATCTGAGTTCGGTGAGAGCGTTTCTTCTCGGCCAGTGCAGGACACCGGAAGCGCCGGCCAGAACGATCCGGGACCGTACGCGAGCGCCCGTGATTGCGCTGGCCGAGCAGCATTCGCTCGAGGACACGCTGCGGCTCTTCGAGTGCGGCGTCGACGACGTGGTGAGAAAGCCGGTTCATGTGCTGGAGATCCTTGCTCGCATCAGCGCCATCAGCCGGCGCGCACAGCAGCAGGAGGAACGTTTCACGCAGGTGGGACGGATGCGCATCTTCAGCGATGGTCGCGATCCCGAGATAGACGGCGAACCCCTGCCGCTGCCGCGACGCGAGCGCCGCATCCTGGAATATCTTGCAAGCAACGCTTCACGGCGGGTGACCAAGACCCAGATTTTCAACGCCATCTACGGGATCTTCGATGAAGAGGTCGAAGAGAACGTGGTCGAAAGCCACATCAGCAAATTGCGCAAGAAGCTGCGGCACAAGCTGGGTTTCGATCCGATCGATTCCAAGCGGTACCTGGGCTACCGGCTCATCACATGAGCGTGTGCGGAGGGGCCAGCTTCGCGCAAGTCCCGGCGGTTAGCCTGCCGACAGGCGAGCAATAGGAGAACCCGATGAGCCTGTACGGGATGATGAGAACCGGCGTATCCGGAATGAACGCCCAGGCCAACCGCCTGTCGACGGTTGCCGATAACATCGCCAATTCCAGCACCAATGGCTACAAGCGGGCAAATACCGAATTCTCGACACTGCTGGTGCCGAGCACGCAGGGCTCCTACAATTCGGGCGGCGTGACCACTACGGTACGCAACGCCATCTCGACTCAAGGTGTGCTGCAATACACGACCTCGGTCACCGATCTGGCGGTCAACGGCAACGGCTTCTTCGTGGTGCAAAATTCCGGTGGCCAGCCCTATCTGACGCGGGCCGGCTCCTTCGTGCTGGATGGCGACGGGCGACTGATCAACGCCGCCGGGTTCCAGCTCATGGGCTACAGCTACGCCAATGGCGTGCCTACGCCGGCGGCAAACGGCTATGCGGGGCTTGAGCCGATCGCCATCACCCAGCCTGAACTGGTGGCCACGCCGTCGCGGAACGGCATTTTCTCGGGAAACCTCCCGCTCGGCGCATCCATCGTCGACAATACGCCGCCTCCTGCAGGCGCCGGAGAGGCCACGGCGGGCGACAACACCAGCGGCTCGCAATATTCGGCAAAGACCTCGCTTGTCGCCTACGGCAACCGGGGCGAGCAGGTTCTTCTCGACGTTTATTTCACCAAGACGGCGGACGACACCTGGGAAGTGGCGGTGTTTAACCGGGCCGATGCAGCGCCCGATACGTCCTTCCCCTACACATCCGGACCTCTCGCCACCGAAATGCTGACCTTCAACCCCACAACCGGGAAACTCGAAGGAACCAGCCCAACAGGGATCGCCATTCCAGTGCCCGGCGGTGACAGCCTCGCGCTCGACCTTTCCAAACTGACTCAACTCGATGCCGGATTCCAGGTGGACAATGCCAAGGTGGACGGAACACCGCCGAATTCGATCGAAGGCATTGAGATCAGTTCAGACGGCATCATCTACGCGCGGTATGAAGACGGCTCGCTCGAGCCGCTCTACCGCATTCCGCTCGCAAATGTGCAAAGTCCGGACCAGTTGAAGGTCCTTTCGGGCAACATTTTCGCCGAAAGCGCGGATTCCGGCGGGGTAAGTGTCGGCTTCGCCGGGTCCAAGGGTCTGGGGGAGATCACATCCGGCGCGCTCGAGAACTCCAATGTCGACATCGCGGAGGAGCTCACGAGCATGATTGAATCCCAGCGCAGCTACACCGCCAACTCCAAGGTGTTCCAGACGGGTTCGGACCTGATGGAGCTCCTGGTCAACCTTAAGAGATAACCGAGGCCAACGAGGAAACTGACGCAAGAGGCGTCAGAAAGAGATGAGATGTCGCTTACGAATGCCCTAAGTATCGCCCAGTCAGCGCTGTTCAATAGTTCGCGCCAGACCAGCATTGTGTCACGCAACATCTCCGAAGCTTCCAACCCGGACTACGCCCGCCGCGCCGCCATCATCTCCAGCACCGCGCCGGGCGCACGTGTCACGGGTATCCGCCGCGCAACAAATGATGTCCTGTTCCGGCAGAATCTCTCCGCCTTGTCCGGTTGGCAGGGACAATCCGTCCTTTCGCAAGGATTGAATACGCTGCAGATCAGGGTGAACGGAGCGGACAACACGTCTTCGCCCGCCTCAGCACTTGGCAAGCTGCAGACCGCTTTGCAGACCTATGCCTCTACGCCTTCCAACAGGACATTGGCGGAAAACGCTGTCGAAGCGGCGCGGCAGGTCGTGCGCTCCCTCAACAACGGCACAGCCGCCATCCAAGCCCTCCGGGCCGATACCGACCGCGACATCGCCCAGTCGGTCAGCGAGTTGAACCGCCTGCTCGGCGAATTCGAGAGCGTCAATGCGGAAGTCGTGGCGGGAACGCGTACGGGCCGTGATGTTTCCGACGCGCTGGACCGCCGCGACGCGCTGCTCAAGCAGATCTCCTCCTATGTTCCGGTCTCCACGATCACCCGTGCAAACAACGATATGGTTCTCACGACGACCGGGGGCGTGACGCTGTTCGAAACGGTCGCGCGGCCGGTCACGTTCAATGCAAATCATACCTACACCGCCGGGATGGCCGGAAACGCGATCTATATCGATGGCGTACCTCTCTCGCCGGGCAGCGGCGGCAACACCACGGCCTTGGGTAGCCTGGCCGCCAATCTTCAGGTTCGAGATCAGGCCGCCGTGCAGATGCAGCGGCAGCTCGACGAGATCGCCCGTGGTCTGATCACGGCATTCAGGGAGACGGATCCGAACGGCGTGCTGGCAGATGCCGCAGGCCTATTCACCTGGGCCGGCGGCCCAGGCGTCCCAGCAGCCGGTACGCTGGTGGACGGTCTCGCTGGCTCCATCCGCATCAACGCGGCCATGGATTCCAGCACCGGCGGCAATCCGGAGCTTCTGCGCGACGGCGGGGCGAATGGTGCAGCTTATATCCGCAACGCCACCGGCGCAGCTTCCTATGCCGATCTGCTCAACTCCCTGCTCGGAAGGTTCGACGAGCCGCAAGCTTTCGACCCGGCCGCGTCGCTTGGCGATTCAGGTACCCTCCTTTCATACTCCAGCGAAACCATCGGCTGGCTGGAAAGCCTGCGCAAAGATGCCGCGAGCGGCACCGAGGCAAAGGAGGCGCTGGCGAACCATTTAGCTACTGCGCTTTCCAACGAAACGGGCGTGAACATGGACGAGGAAATGGCGCTGCTCCTTGAGCTTGAGCATTCCTACGAAGCCTCCGCCCGACTCCTTTCAGTCATCGACGAAATGATCGGAACGCTGCTGGAGGCAACGCGCTAGCCATGAAGGTTTCCTTCGTATCCACCAGCGCCATCTCTCAAACGCTCCGCTATCAGATGATGCGGATGCAGTCGGACCTTCTGAAAAACCAGGAAGAGATGACGAGCGGGAGACTGGCCGATCCGGGCGCCACGCTGGGCGCACGGGCCGGCTTCAGCTTCTCCATGAGCCGGGAGATCGACCGGCTGAAGGGGCAGATCGATGCCAACAGCATCGCTAAAAACCGGCTCTCGTCCACCCAGGACAGCCTCATCCAGCTCAGCAATATCAGCCAGGAACTGCTTTCCACGCTGACAGCCGCCATGTCCGGGGTGAACGACACCTCGATCGTGCGGAGCGGTGCCAAACGCACGCTGGAATCCATGACCAGCGTGCTCAACAGCAATCTCAACGGCGAATACCTGTTCGCCGGCATCAACACGGATGTGAAGCCGCTCAACGACTTCACTGATCCTTCCTCCGCCAGCAAGGCGCAGTTCGACGCCCAGTTCCTCGCCTATTTCGGCTTCAGCCAGAATGACCCTGCCGCAAACGGGATTACGGCCGCGCAGATCGAAGATTTCCTCGACACGGTAATCCAGCCGAGCTTTATGGGCGCAGGCTGGCAGGGCACTTGGTCCAATGCCTCGGACCAGAAGATCAGCAGCCGCATCGCGGCCAATGAAACGGCGGAGACATCCACGACGGCGAACGGCGCCGGCATGCGCAAGCTCGCCATGGCGGCTGCCGTGCTGACGGAATTTCTCGACATTCCACTCGGCGACGAAGCGCGCCAGGCGCTCTATCAACGCACGACAGGCCTTGCGGGCGAAGCGGTTTCCGACATCGCCTCCACACAGGCGGAAATCGGCCTGGCCGAGACGCGCGTTCAGGATGCGAGCGAGCGCATCTCCTCGCAGATCGATCTGTTCAAAACCTTCATCTACGATCTCGAAGGGGTCGATCCCTACGAGGCTTCGACGCGTGTGAACGAGCTCCTGACGCAGATCGAGACCTCATACGCCCTTACCGCACGCATCCAGCAGCTCAGCCTTCTGCGCTATCTGCCCTGACCACAGCGAGACGAACGCTTCATGTACCAATTTTCCTACAGCGAGGTTCAGACCGACTCGGTGGCTGATGCGAAGGATCGCGAACGCCAGTTGCTGACGCGATCGATAGACCTCCTGATGGCTGCGCGGGACGCCGGACCGCAGTCGCGCGAGGCGATCGAAGCGATCCTGTTCATGAACCGCGTCTGGACGTCCTTGATTGAGGATCTCGGCCATGCCGACAACGCGCTGCCAAAGGAGCTGCGTGCCAACCTCATCTCGATCGGGCTGTGGCTCCTGCGCGAAGGCGAGGAGGTTCGTCAGGGGCGGTCCGAGAATTTCGATGGGCTGATCGAAATCTCGCAGATCATACGCGATGGCCTGCGATGAAAAACACGCTGAAGATCTCGCTCAAAGCCGGTGAAAAGATCTACGTCAACGGCGCGGTCATCAAGGTGGACCGCAAGGTCTCGCTTGAGTTCCTGAACGACGTGCAGTTTCTTCTGCAGCAACATGTGCTCCAGCCTGAGGACGCACGCACGCCGCTGCGGCAGCTCTATTTCATCGTCCAGGTGATGCTGATGGGGCCGGAAGGGACGGAAAAGACGCGCCGGCTCTTCCGCGACACGCTTGCCAACCTTCTCTCCACCTTTCGTGACGATCGAATCCTGGCGGGACTGAAGCATATCGACTCGCTGGTCGGCGGAGGCGAGGTCTATGAGGCGTTGAAAGCCATCCGTGCGCTCTATCCATTCGAGGAGGAAATTCTCGATGGGCCGCGCCGGCAGGACGAACCGGTATTCGCCAAGGCGGTGGGAGAATAGGGATGAATGTTTCAACCGTAACGTCTGCTCCGCAGAACCAGCAGACGGCCGCCGCGCCGCAGACGGTGGATTACCAGTCCTTCCTTCGGCTGCTAGTCGCCCAGATGAAGAACCAGGACCCGACGAGCCCCATGGATTCCACCGACTATGTGGCCCAGCTCGCCACCTTCTCGCAGGTGGAGCAATCGGTGCAGATGAATTCCAAACTGGAGCAAATCCTTGCCGCTTCCTCGCTTTCCCAGGCGAGCGGCGTCGTGGGCCGGGAGATCACCTCCGCCGATGGCACGGTGACGGGCATCGTCAAGGAAGTGAAGCTTTATAGCGACGGCGTGGTCGCGAAGCTGGAGAATGGGCAGGAAGTGATTGTCGGTCCTGGCGTGACGATCCGCTGAAATGAACGAGGCCGACGCACTCGACATCGTCCAGTATGCGATCTGGACGGTGCTTGTGGCCTCCGGTCCTGCAGTGATCGTGGCCATGGTCGTCGGCGTCGGCATCGCGCTTGTCCAGGCACTCACCCAGGTGCAGGAAATCACGCTCACCTTCGTGCCGAAGATCGTCGCGATCCTGCTCATCGTCGCGCTTTCCGGTCCCTTTGTCGGAGCGCAGATCTCCTCCTTCACGACTGTAATCTTCCAGCGCATCGAGAACGGGTTCTAATCCGGCCCTGTCCGCCTTCGCACAAGCTTCACCGGCTAGTCTCCGCTTTCAATGGAGGCTCGAATGGCAATCAGCGAAGGCATCACGGGGCAGCAGACAGCAAGGCACGGGCGGGATATCGGCTTCGCCATCGGCGTCGTCATCATCCTTTCCGTGCTCTTCCTGCCCGTCCCGGCATTCCTGATCGATATCGGTCTTGCCTTCTCGATCGCTTTCTCCGTTCTCATCCTGATGGTGGCCCTCTGGATCCAGCGGCCGCTCGACTTCTCGTCCTTCCCCACGATCCTGATCATCTCCACCATGTTGCGCTTGTCGCTCAACATCGCGACGACACGCATGATCCTGTCGGAGGGACATGAGGGGACCAATGCTGCGGGCTATGTGATCGGCGGTTTCTCCAAGCTCGTGATGAGCGGAGATTTCGTCATCGGCCTCATCGTCTTCCTCATCCTGATCGTGGTGAATTTCGTCGTCATCACCAAGGGCTCCACCCGCATCGCGGAGGTGGGCGCCCGCTTCACGCTCGATGCCATTCCAGGCAAGCAGATGTCGATCGATGCCGATCTTTCGGCGGGCATCATCGACGAGAAGGAGGCGCAGCGCCGCCGCCGTGAGCTGGAGGAGGAAAGCGCGTTTTTTGGCGCCATGGACGGTGCCTCGAAATTCGTGCGCGGCGATGCGATCGCCGGCCTCATCATCACTGCCATCAACATCGTGGGTGGCATCGCCATCGGCTATGCGCGTCACGGCATGAACCTGGGCGATGCCGCCGACGTCTTTACGAAATTGTCGGTGGGCGACGGCCTCGTTTCGCAAATCCCCGCCCTGATCGTCTCTCTCGCCGCGGCTCTCCTCGTCTCCAAGGGAGGCACGCGCGGCTCGGCGGACCAGGCCGTGTTCGGGCAGCTGAGTGCATATCCACGCGCCCTTTCCGTAGCGGCGATGCTGCTCGGCCTGCTCGCCATCATGCCGGGCCTGCCTGCCCTTCCCTTCCTCGTTTTAGGCGGTTCGATGGCGGGCCTTGCCTATGTACTGCCCCGGCGCGAGAAACAGCGTGCCGCCGAGGCGGAGGAAGCAAAGCGACAGCAGCAGCTGGCCGCCACCGAGGAAGAGCAGAACTCGGTCAAGTCCTCCTTGAAGACGGCTGAGATCGAGCTTCTCATCGGCAAGCAGCTTTCCTCGCGTCTCATAGCCTCGCATCAGGAACTCGCCTTCCGCATGAACAAGATGCGGAAGAAGTTCGCCACCCAATATGGTTTCGTCGTGCCCGAGGTGCGCCTTTCGGACGATTATTCCATTTCGCCAAAGAGCTACCAGATTAAGATTCACGGCACCGTGATCGCCGAATACCAGCTGCGCGTCGGAGAATTGATGGTGCTGCTTGGCGGTAAGCCCGCGCCCGATCTTCCCGGCGAGGAGGTAAAGGAGCCCGCTTTCGGCATGCGCGCCTATTCCGTGCCGGAAATGTTCGCCGAGGATCTCAAGAACGAGCACCTTCCCTATGCCGACAATATGTCGGTGCTGCTCACGCATCTCTCCGAGGTCATCCGCAACAACCTGCCGCAGCTCCTCTCCTACAAGGACATGAAGGCGCTGATCGAACGGCTCGACCCGGAATACCGCAAGCTTTCCGACGAGATCTGCTCGTCTCACATCACCTATCCGGGCCTGCAGGCCGTCTTGAAGCTGTTGCTTGCTGAACGCGTGTCGATCCGCAACCTGCATCTGATCATCGAGGCCATTGCCGAGATCGCTCCGCATATCCGCCGCACCGAGCAAATCGTCGAACATGTTCGCATCCGCATGGCGCAGCAGATTTGCGGCGACTTGAGCGATGCAGGCGTGCTCAAGGTGCTCAGGCTCGGAAATCGTTGGGATCTCGCCTTCCATCAAGCGCTGAAGCGTGATCCGAAGGGGGAGGTTCGCGAATTCGACATCGATCCGCGCCAGCTCGAGGAGTTTGGCCAGGAAGCGGCCAAGGTCATTCGCAGCCATTTGGATGCCGGCGAGCGCTTCGTTCTGGTGACTGCGCCCGAGGCCCGGCCCTATGTGCGCATGATCATAGAAAGGCTGTTCCCGACGCTGCCCGTCCTCAGCCATGTGGAGATCGCCAAGGGCGTGGAGATCCGGGTGCTCGGCTCGATATCGTAAGACAGATGCCGGAGACCGTCGTCCTCGCCGCTTTCCTCGCATTCTGCCGCGTCGGGGCCTGCTTCATGCTGATGCCCGGATTCGGCAGTGCGCGGGTCCCTATGCAGGTGAGGCTTTTCGTGGCGGTGGGTGCGTCCCTCGCACTGCTCGCCCATTTGTGGGACGTGATTGCGCCTCACGCCTCCGACCGGCCTGGCACGCTCTTACTTCTGATCGGGTCGGAGATTCTGATCGGCTCGCTCATCGGTCTCGTGGCGCGCCTCTATGTGCTTGCCGTGCAATTCATCGGTACCGCTGTTGCAACCATGATCGGATTCGGGATGGCTGGGGGTGGGATAGCGATCGAGGAAAACGAACTGCAGCCTGCCGTGGCGGCGATCATCTCCTTCTCGGCGCTGATGCTGCTTTTCGTCCTCGACTTCCACCATGCGATCATCGAGGCGCTGGTGACCTCCTATCGCCTTGCGCCCATCGAAGCGCTGTTCAACCCGCAATCGGCCCTCACCGATCTTGCCGATACGCTCTCCCAGGCTTTCTTCGTGATGATCCGGCTCGGCAGCCCCTTCGTGGCCTATGCGATCCTGATCAATCTAGCCTTCGGTTTCATCAACAAGCTCACGCCCCAGATCCCGATCTATTTTATCTCGCTGCCCTTCGTCATCGCAGGCGGACTCCTGCTCCTTTATTTCGGCATAGGCACCTTCCTCGCCCTCTTCGCGGACGGCTTCTTCCCCACAACCATCGGTCGGTGAAGAATGGACAGGCGACGCAGATTGGCAAAGCTCCTCACCCTGCAGAAGCGGGTGAAGGAACTGCATGAGGCCCGGCATGCGGCCTTCCTGAAGGAGGCAGCGGCTGCCGAACGCGAAGCAACAGAGATTGCGAGGCGCCTTGAAGCGTCGGAAAGCCTGGCGGCCCTCTTCCCCGACCTTTACCACCGGAGGATCGCGCAGGCGCTCGCCCGGCGAGAGGCGAACGAAGACAAGGCTGCCCAGGAAGCAAGGAAGATCGCGGCGGCAGATGCCCGAGCGAACATAGTGGAACGTGCTCATCGGGAGGTGCTGAAAAAGCACGAGCGTAACGTCGAAGAGAAAGCAATCCTTGAGTTCATCGAACAGCGGCTGAAGCCCGGAGCTTCGGATTAGCCGTCTTCGCAATCCAACCAAGGGCAAGTCTGCCGCAAGCTTCCCCTGTCATATTCGATGTTGAAAGGATCGGACCAACTCGTGGCAATATCACTTCCCGGCGATATCCTCCTTGATGTGGCGAAAGCCGCAGACCCGGACAGGGCCGCGGCCGCGCGTGCGCGCCTGCAATCGCTGGCCAGCACAACGCCCTTCGAAGATCCTTCGGTCATCGGGCATACCGACCTGCGTAAGGCCAGCCCCGTCCGTGCAGGAAGACCTGAACCCTTCGTGCAATTCGAAGCCATGGTGCTGCAGAATTTCCTGCACTCCATGCTGCCGGAAGAGGGAGATGCCGTTTTCGGGGAAGGACTATCCGGTGAGATGTGGCGCAGCCTGCTTGCCCAGGAATTGGGCACTTCGCTTGCGCGGCGCGGAGGCGTCGGCATCGCCGAGCGGATCCTCGGCGACCATTATATCGTCGATGGCAGAAAAATTCCTGTCGCAGGCGTTTCATCGGGGCCTGAGGCGCAGGAGTCAGCCACCCAGGCTGCGCTTTCGACGGCCCTCGTGGAGGAAATCGAGCGCCAGGCCGCCAAGACCCTGGCGGGTGATGTGCCACCCGCCGAGAGAAAGAAGTAGTCTAAACCTATGCGGAATGTTCATGCATAATCTGATCCAAAACACTCAGGCGCCGGATCTCGCTTCAGCCAATGCGGGCAGCGCGGGCCTTCTCAACCTTCTCCAGCGGATCGAAAGAAGCATCGAAGCGGAAACCGTGGCGCTACGCGCCGATCCCCGCTTCGACATAAAGGCGTCCAACGCCCGCAAGAGCCGGCACCTCCACGAGCTTACCAAGGCATTCAAGAACATCGGCGAAGCCGATCTGGGCGCCGATCATCGCGCTGCGATGCTGCGTTTGCGGACCAAGCTGGCCGCGAACGAAGCGGCGATCCGCGCCCATCTCAGTGCGGTGGGAGAAGTGGCTGCAATGCTGCAGGATGCGATCCAGCGCTCGCAAGCAGACGGCACCTATTCGGTGCGGGAATTCGGCGCGAAATAGGCTCCGCCATGTTCAAATTCGTCCTCGCCGCCGTCTGGATCAGCGCCGCCACACTGGCGGCCGTGTTTTACTCGTTCCAGGCGTCGCAGGCGCGGAACAGCGCTGAACCGCCACCGCCATTTTTCGGCGGGCTCGATTATGTGCGGACCAAGGTGATGTCCGTACCGGTGGTGAAACAAGGCCGGGTGGATGGCTACTTTCTAATCCGCCTCGTTTACACGGCCGAGCCGGAGCGGTTGAAAGCGCTTTCGGTGCCTGCCGACATCCTGCTTCTGGACCAGTTGCATTCCTATCTCTACGGCAATCCGCAGATCGATTTCTCGAACCGGCAAAGCGTGGATCTCGACGCACTGCGTAACGGGATACGTGACAGTATCAACACGCGCCTGGGCGAGACGCTCGTCCACGAGGTGCTGGTCGAGCAGGTCGATTATCTTTCCAAGGCCGACATACGCGACAACGCCATCCGCCGCAGGCTCGGCCCGGAGGAGTGAGCATGGAGAGCGCGTCTCGCCGGTTTCAGCCTCGAGGGCGAGCCACCGGCGGAACGTAGTCCTCCAGTTCCGGCGCGGGGAAGCGTACCGTCTCACCAAGCTCGGCGGAGCGGTAGAGGCCCATCAGGATCTCGACCACGGCGACGCCGTCATGGAAGGTCTCGAGCGGTGTCTCGCCCTTGCGGAAGCATTCGACCATGTGACGGTTCTCGTCCGTGTAGCCGTAGACGCCCGCCTCATCCTCCAACACCGGCATCAGCCCCTGCTCGGCGTTCTGCTTCTCGACCAGATCCTCGCCCTCCGAACCGGTGACGGCGCGTGACATAAAGACCTTGAGCCCCGTGCCGAGCGAATTGAACTCCATCGCGTATTCAGGACCGAGCAATTCGAGCTGGATGCGCAAGCCCGCGCCCACATAGGCCCAGGAGGTCGTGGCTTCGATCATAAGCTCGTTGCCTTCCTCGTCCTCCAGCTCGACGACGCCGCGAGCGAAATCCTCCGAGGGGCGGTTGCGGTAGTCGACCTCGGCCCCATAACGCTGGCGCAGAACGTCTGCATAATGCGGCCTGCTCCACTTGAGCGTGGCGACCGTGCCGTTCACCGCCTTCACCTTGAGCGAATTGCGCGGTGCACCGGGCGCTGTGAGCAGATGGCGCGCCACCTCCACGCTGTGGCACATCATATCGGAGAGGACGCCGCCGCCTTGCTGCTCGCCCTGCCAGAACCATGCTTCGTGCGGCCCGGAATGCTCTTCCGCCGCACGCGCGAGATACGGACGGCCGGTCGTAGAAGCGGCGCGGCGCCAGACGATTTCCTTCCCGCGCAGCACGGGCGTACAGAAGACCTGGTTTTCCAGATAGCCATGGTTGAGGCCGGCATCTTCGGCCAGCCGAAGCATCTCGCGTGCCTCCGCGATCGTGCGGGCAAGCGGCTTCTCACAGGCGACGGCGAAAACCCGGCTGCGGCCGCCCTTCACTTCGCCGTGCAGCCGGCGCATGACATCCAAGCGGGTATGGTTTGGCGAAAGAATCCATATCGCGTCCACGTCATCAGCCTGAAAAAGGCTTTCCAGGCTTTCATGCGCCCTGCATGTGCCTAGGCCGAGCTCGTCCACCAAGGAGACGATCTTGTTGCGCTTTTCCGCGCTGCGGCTAAAAACGCCGGTCACCTCCACATTCCGCACGCCGATCATGGAGCGAAGGTGGAACTGCGCGATAAAACCGGAGCCGACAAATCCAATCCTGAGTTTTTCCTTCGGCAGATCGGTCATTGTTCGTCTCCTCTACTCTGTTTTCAAGCCGTGGTTGCAGCACCGCGCGTCCTTTGGGGACCACACCCGGCGCTGTAAGTTAGTGAACTTATGCATGGCGCTTTCCGAAAACGGTTTCGCCCGTTCGGGCCGAAGCGCTTGCGCCGCGCAGCGGCGCCGTCGAGGCGCGCGTCTGGAAGGTCGTCGGCATCATGATGATCTCGCCGGTGTGGCTCTCGCCATGCATCACTTCGAGCAACAGGCGCATGGCCTCGCGGCCGATCGCGGTGCGCGGCTGGCTGACGGTGGTGAGCGGCGGATAAAAGGCTTGGCTGAGAAAAATGTCGTCGAAGCCCACGATCGAAACTTCCTCCGGTACGGAGACGCTCATACGTCTCAACTCATTGATGGCACCGAAAGCCATCTCATCATTCGCGACGAAGATCGCCGTGGGCGGCTCGGAGAGCGAAAAGAGCTGCCGGCAGTGCCGCTCCCCTGAGGGAAGCTGATAGTCGCCGATCACCTCGTAATCCGCCCGCAGCTCCAGTCCCGCCCCCTGCATCGCCCTGCGATAGCCTTCCCGGCGCAAGGTCGCCATGGCCTCCGGAATGGGTCCCGCTATGTGCGCAATGCGCTTGTGGCCAAGCTTGATGAGGTGTTCCACGGCCTCCCGCGCTGCCCCGATATTGTCGATCATGACATGGGGAAGGCCACTCTCCTCGATCGGTTCGAGCGCGACCACAACGGGCAGATCATGCAGGGCCTCCGGCAGGCTCTCCGCATCCGGCAGCTTGCCCGTGATCAGGATCATGCCATCGGCATGGCCGTCGCGCAGCATGTCGAAATACTCGACCTCACGCTCGGCATTGTTTTCCGTGTTGCCCATCAGGACGGAATAGCCCGCCTCACGGGCTGCCGCCTCCACGCCCTTCACGATGTCGAGATAGAAGGGGTTACCGATGTCGCGCACCACCATCAGCACGGCCATGGAGCGCTGGGTACGCAGGTTTCTCGCGCTCACATTGGGCCGGTAATTGAGGCGCTGCGCCGCCTCCCGGACGCGGCTGCGTGTCGGCTCCGCCACCAGGCCGGAGTCGCTCAGCGCGCGGGACACCGTCGCCGGCGAGAGGCCGAGCTCCGCCGCGATATCCTTGATGCGGGCTCGGCTCATGCGCGCATCGCCCGCCCACGGCCATAGAAAAGCATCAGCACCAGCAGCGTCAGGCCGAAAATCACCTGCCTGCCGGACTCCTCGATATTGATGGTGGTGAGGATGCTTTGCAGGATCACAAGCAGAACGGCGCCCGCCATCGTACCGGTATAGCCTCCCTTTCCCCCCGAAAGCGGAGTGCCGCCGAGAACCACAGCGATGATGGAAGGCAGCATGTAAAGCTCTCCCACATTCGCGAAGGACGTGCCCGCATAGCCGATGAGGCAAAGCCCGGCGAGGCCTGCGAAGGCGCCGGAAAGCGTGAAGAGCGAGACGCGGATCAGCCGCACCGGCACGCCCGCAAGGAGCGCCGCCTGTTCGTTGGATCCGATGGCGTAGACGCGGTAGCCGAAGACGGTACGCCTCAAGAGAAAGGCCATGAGCAGCCCGATCAGCACCCAGAGCCAGATGATGCCGGGGAGGCCGAGGAGGAACGGCCGCGTGACGAATTCCGACAGCGCCGGCGCCGCCCGTCCGGAAGGGACGCCCTGGCGGATGACCACGAGCAACCCTTGCAGCACGCCGAGCATGCCCAGCGTCATCACCAGCGGCGGGATGCGCAGCAGAGTGACGCCGACGCCGTTGAACGTGCCGAACAGCGCCCCCGCAGCGACACAAGCGAGGATAGCGGGCAGGATGCCCCCATCCGAGCCGTTCATCACATTGCCCGCGATGATTGCGCTGAGCGAGACGATGCCGCCTACCGAAAGGTCGATGCCCTCACGGCCGCCGAGAATGACGAGGTTCTGGCCAGCGGCGACGATGCCGAGAAGCGCGGCCACGATGAGCAGCCGCAAGATCTGCTGCGGCGAGGCGAAGCCGGGCGACAGCATCTCCCCCAGAGCGAGCAGGAGCACGATCAGGATCAGCGCCACCAGAAGCGGCTGGCGGATCAGACTTGCCGCGGCTAAGCGCGAAGCCTCCGCCCTTCCTGCGGTTTCCACGCTCATGGCCGAACTCTCCGCGTCACCAGCACGCCCAGCATCAGCGCCAGGAGGATCGCCAGCCCCTGCACGAGGTTCTGCCACTGGGAAGGCGTGCCGACATAGAATACGAGCGAGTTGATCAGGCCGATGATGAGCGCGCCGAGCACCGATCCCACGACCGAGCCGCGCCCGCCGGAAAGCGCGGTGCCGCCGAGAACCACGGCCGCTACCGAATAGAGCGTCATGGCCCCGCCCACGAGCGGGTCGCCGCTCGCCGTGTCACCGGTGATGCAGAGCGCCGCTAAGGCCGAGAAAACACCACAGAGCACATAGCCCTTGAGCCGGATCGCGGTCACCGGCAGGCCGCTCTGGAAGGCCTTGAAGGGATCGTCGCCCACCGCGAGCATCTGTGTCGTCAGTCGCGCGCGGACTGCGATGGCAAGAATGATGGCAAGCGCCACCACCACATAGAAGACGAAGGGGATCTCGAAGAACCGGCCGCCATAGGTGCGCCAGTAGACCGTCGGCGCCGGCGTGCCTGCCACAGGCAGCACATAGAGCGCAAGCCCGGTGAAGAAGATGCTGGTGGCGAAGGTGGCGACGATCGCCTGCAGGCGGAGCACCGCCACAACGATCCCGTTCAGGAGTCCGCAGGCGAGCCCCGTCAGGATGCCGATGGCGATGGCGCCAAGCACCGCCACTCCGCCACCGCCCCAGCGCTCCATGAGAACGATGATCACGCAATTGACCAGCGAGAGGATCGCCCCCACCGAGAGGTCAACATCGCCCGCATAAACCACATAGGTCTGGGCGACGGCGAGCATCATCAGGGCGAGATAGGTGCTGATCAGCCCCGTGATCGCCCGAAAGCCCAGGCTGTTCGGCTGAAACCAGCCATTGAGCGCCAGGAGCGCTACAAGGATGACGAGCGCCGGCAGGAATGGGAATCGCTCCACCAGTGCACCAAGGCCAGAGCGCGACGAAGATCTTGTCTCAACCGCGCTCATCATGCGGCCTCATATGCGGCGTGATAGAGATTGTAGCGGGTGCGGTCGGCGCCCGTGAGCTCGCGGCTTACCGACCCGCTGTTGAAGACCAGAATACGGTCCGCATTTGCGAGCAGCTCCGCATCCTCCGACGAGTAGAGCACGATGCCCATCCCCTCTGCCGCAAGCGAACGGATCAGCGCAAAGAGATCCGCCTTCGCCTGAAGGTCGATGCCCTTGGTCGGATCGTCGAGCAGCAGCACGTCCGGCCGGTCGATCAGCCAGCGCGCGATGACGATCTTCTGCTGGTTGCCGCCGGAAAGCGCATTGACCGGCTGTTCGTAGCCGGCAAAGCGCGTCTTCAGCGCAGAGAGCGGCTTAGCCGCCCGCTCCCGCAAGCTTCCCGGACGCACCAGCGAAAGCCTGTTGCGAAGGAAGTGGATGGGCGTCACGTTTTCCAGAATTGGACGGCCGTGCACCACTCCGTCCCGCCCGCGGTCGCCGGAAACATAGGCAAGCCCGCAACGGATCGCCTCGCGGGGTGAGCGGATTGCCCGCTCTTCGCGGTTGATCCGGATCGAACCTGCAGCGGCGGGACTGACACCGAAGATCGAGCGCAGCACAGCGGACTGTCCTTGCCCGTGCAGGCCGCCGAAACCGAGGATTTCGCCCCGTCGCACCTCGAAGCTCACACCGGCAAAGCCCTTGCCGCTCAAACCGGCCACGGACAGAACGGCTTCGGCCTTTGCCTCCACTGTGGCGGGCGGTGCGCCCTCCGTCACGGCCAGCTCGGTTTCTCCGACCATTTGACGGATGATGTTTGCGGGATTCGTCTCCGAAATCTGTGACGTGCCCACCGTCTCGCCGTCACGGATGACCGTTACGCGGTCGCCGACAGAGAAAATCTCGTCCATGCGGTGGGAGATGAACACGATCGCCCTTCCCTCCGCCTTCAGTTCACGCAGGATCTCGAAGAAGCGCTCCACCTGAGCCCGGTCGAGAGAGGAGGTCGGTTCGTCGAAGATGAGGATGGGGGCCTCGGTCGCAAGCGCCTTCATGATCTCGACCAGCTGGCGCTGGTCTTCGCGCAGGTGCTCAACCCGCGTATCCGCCGAGAAGCCCTCTCCGGCCACATCCGCAAAACGGGAGATATGACGCTCGGCAATCGCGTTCAGCCTTGCGCGATCGACAAAGATGCCGCCCTTGCCCGGCAGTTCGGGTAGGCCGATATTTTCCGCCACGGTGCGGTGGGCGGCGAGGCTCAGCTCCTGGTAGAAGGTCGCAATGCCCAGCGCGCGCGCTGCGCGCGGGCCGTCGATGGAAACCGGCTTGCCGTCAATCAGCACCTCGCCAGCATCGGGCCGCACGCTTCCGGAGACGATCTTGCAGAGCGTGCTTTTTCCCGAGCCGTTCGAGCCAATGAGAACGTGGACTTCGCCCTCCTTCAGGTCGAAGTCTCCCCGGCTGAGCGCGACCGTCGCCCCATAGGCCTTCCGCGCGCCTCGGATCGTGAGATTGGCCATGAGCTGGTACCTGGGATCAAACGCGGGAGCGGACCTGTCGGCGCGCTCCCGCTTCGGATCGCTTACTTGAACAGCGCTTCGGCTTCTTCGATCGAAAGCGAGCTCGTGTAGGAGTAGTAGCCCGGCTTGCCTTCAAGCTCGGCATGGACCTGCTTCACATTCTCGCTGTCGATGAACGGGATCGGCAGATACATGGCGTTGCCATACTGCCCCGCGGTCGCCGGCTCCTTGAGTTCCTTGCCCTGCAGCATGAGCACGGCCACGTTGAGCGCGCTTGCCATTACGCCCGGAGGGTTCACGGAAGCACCGGAGTTAAGGTTGTTCTCCACCCAGAGGTCGATGAAATCCTTGCGGATCTCGCCGGTTGCGGCGATCTGGTCTGTCTTGCCGGCATCCATGATCGAGCGCCAAGCGCCCGCAGCCATGCCGTCCTGTACCCAGACGCCGTTGATGTTGGGATAGGTGGCAAGGATGTTCTGCATGGCCTGCTGGCCCTTTGCCTGGTCCCAATCGGCGTTGACTTCGTTCACCACCTTGATGTCGGGATAGTCCTTGAACACGCTGCGGTAGCCCGCCACGCGCATCTCGTTGGCCGGATGGCCGGCGACGCCGTTGATGGCGACCACCTCGCCCTTGCCGCCGAGCGCTTCAGCGAGCCACTTGGCGCCGGCAGCGCCCCAGGCGGTCTGGTCGATGCCCACATAGATCGCATCGGGGGAAGAGACTTCCGCATCCGTCGAAATCACCAGGATTCCGGCTTCCTTGGCCTGCGCGAAGACCGGATCGAAGGCGGTCGGGCTGTTCGGGTTGATGATGATGGCGTCGACGCCCTGATTGATGAAGTTGCGCACATGGGCGATCTGGCCGGGCACGTCGACATTGGCGCTTTGAACCACCACCTCGACGTTTACGCCCTTGTCGGCCCACTTCTTGGCGGCCTCCTCGGCCTCCTCGATCATCTGTGTGCGCCACTCGCTTCCCACCCAGCCGTTTGACAGGCCGATCGTGAAGTCCTGCGCCTTCGCGCCAAGCGCGGAGAGCATCAAAGCCGCTGCAGCGGCGGCGAGAATTCCGGTTTTTCTGATCATATTCTCCTCCACTGAACCCGATGAAATCGATTTCAGTCCCATCGTGTAGCAGATGTCAGCGCTCTGATCCAGAGGATGGGTGCGGGATTCTTGATCTCGTTGCAAAGATGGGGGCCGGCGGGCTGGTCCACGAACCCGACCACACCGGTGTCTCGGTCATGTTCGGGGATGGATTTCGGATGGAGCCCAAAAGGATTATCAGCCATCCGCTGGCTGCGAAGGCCTCAAGTTGGAGCTTCTACACGACCTTCTCGCGCCTGCCCGTTTCAGCGGATCGCAGCAGGGCGTCGATCACGCGGTGAACCTTGAGCGCTTCGCGGCCACTCACTTTGGGCTGCGTGCCCGCTTCGATGGCGTCGAGGAAATCCGAGAGCACCGCTCGATGATGATCGTGCGGAAAAGCCATGGGGTCAGCGCCGGCGCCACCGCCAAGCACTCCGTCGTCCTGCCGGATCTCCGTTCCGTCGTGGAATTGCGCGACCATCGACGCACCTTCGATGCGTGCAGTGCCTCTGGTTCCGATGAACTCTATCGAGTCGGGGGAACCCGGATACGCGCAGGTCGTGGCGCTCACGGTGCCAATCGCACCATTCGGGAAGCGGATCGCCCCGGCGACAAGATCTTCGGTCTCCATGCGATGGACTTTCGTGGTCACCGCATAGGCGGCCACTTCCTCGGGAAGCCCTGCAAGCGAGATCAGGAGGTCGAGCGTGTGGATACCCTGCGTGAGCAGGACTCCGCCGCCATCACGCGCCTTGGTGCCTCGGCCCGGCTGGTCGTAATAGCTCTGGGGCCGCCAGTTCGCGAGCTTGGCCGAGACGCCGACCAGTTCGCCCAACCTGCCTTCTTCGATGAGGCGGGCAAGAGCGACGCTTACCGGCCGAAAGCGATGCTGCAGAACGACGCCGAGCTTCACGCCGGCCCTTTCGGCCGCCTCGACCATGTGCAGCGCGCGCTCCGTCGAAATCTCCAGCGGCTTTTCGAGGAGCACGTGCTTTCCGGTTTCCGCCGCACGTTGCACAAGTTCACCATGGCTGTTAGGCGGCGTCAGCACCATCAAGGCGTCGATGGTTTCGTCGGTGAAGATGGGTTCCAGATCCGAAACGACCGGGAGGCCCCAAAGCTCCGAAAAAGCCTTTCGGCGCGTTTCCGTGGGGCTATAGGCAGCCACCACCTCCACGCGGTCCTGAAGATCGAGCAGGCTTTTGGCATGTGGCGTCGACGCCATCCCCAGGCCGACGACTGCGATACGCCTTGTTGCCATGTTCCTCCCCTTCGTTTCATCGCCCCCTAAAAAGCAAACCGCTCCACCGCACGCATCACGCCGCGCAATTCGGCGAGACCCTTCAGCCTTCCGATACAGGAATAACCCGGGTTCACCTTCTTGCCGATGTCGTCGACGATGACGTGGCCGTGATCCGGCCGCATCGGGATCACCGCATCGGCCCGGCCCTCCTCAGCACGGCGGCGCTCTTCCTTCAGAAGCTCGTACACGACTCCCACCATATCGATATCGCCGTCGAGATGCTCCGATTCATGAAAGGAGCCGTCGGGCTCATGGCGCACATTTCGCAGATGCGCAAAATGGATGTCGGGCGCAAACTCCCTCGCCATCGCGACAAGATCGTTCTCGCGGTTAGCCCCGTATGAACCGGTGCACAGCGTGATGCCGTTGGATGGCGACTTGACCGCCCCGATAAGCGCGCGAGCGTCGGATGCCCTGCACACGACGCGCGGAAGTCCGAAAAGGGGGAAAGGAGGATCGTCCGGGTGGATGGCGAGCTTGATACCTGCCTCCTCTGCCACCGGGACGATCTCACGCAGGAACGCGAAGAGGTTTTCGCGAAAACCTTCCTCGGTCAGATCTCGGTAGACGTCCAGCATGCGGCGAAAGCTTTCGCGGTCATAGACGAATTCACGCGCCGGCACCCATTCGATGAGGTTGCGCTCCACACGAGCAATATCGCTCTCGCTCATCGTGGCGAGACGCCTGCGGGCAGCATCGATGCGCTCGCCCGGATAGTCGGCCTCCGCTCCGGAACGCTTCAAAACCAGCACGTCATAGGCGCAAAATTCCACAGCATCGAACCGCAGCGCAGTTCCGCCATGCGGCATCGGGTAATCGAGATCGGTGCGCGTCCAATCCGTGATCGCCATGAAATTGTAGCAGACGGTCGGGATACCGGCCGCCGCCACGGCACGGATGGAGCTCTTATAGTTCTCGATATATGCTCGATAATCACCGGTGCGCGTCTTGATGGCTTCGTGCAGAACGATGCTTTCCACCACGCTCCATTCAAGGCCTGCGGCTTCGATCACGGCCTTGCGCCTGGCAATCTCCTCCGCGGGCCAGGGCCTCCCGTCATTCAGGTGGTGCAGGGCCGTTACGACACCCACCGCACCTGCCTGGCGGACATGCGCCAGTGTCACCGGATCGTCCGGCCCGAACCAGCGCCATGTCTGTTTCATCGACTTGCTCCCTGTTCCAAAGCCATGTCGATCGCGGCCCGGGCACCTTTTTCATGAATGTTTTGTAGATGGCGGCCCGCGATCTGCGCCAGTTGCGTTGACGCTTCTCCCGTTACCGCATCGAAACCGGCGATCGAGAAGACCTGGCGGACGGCTTCCACGGCAGAAGGGCTGCCGGCGAGGACTTCTTCCAGATTCCTGTCCATCGGATCGGTAAACTGGCCCGCCGGAAGCGACTTTCCGCGCGCTTGGCAGCAGGCGATCCAGGCGGCAACGACCAGCATGAGGTGGCCGACCTGGCCTCCCCCTGCAAGGCGTGCTCGGGCAGTAGCCAGGATACGCTGAGGCAGTTTCTGACTACCGTCATTGGCGATCTGTGCCGTCCGGTGAACGAGCGCGGGGTTGGAGAAGCGCTCCGAAAGCGCAGCGATATAAGCCTGCGGCTCGAGCCCTGCGCCCTTTGGAAGGCTGGGAATGGCCTCGGCCCAGAGCCTGTCGACGAAACCGCGGATCGCCGGATCGGTAAACGCTTCTGACACGCTTTCGCGGCCGCAGAGAAGGCCGAGATAAGACAGGCCCGAATGCGCGCCGTTGAGCAGTCTCAGCTTCATCTCCTCGAAAGGCCGCACGTCTGAGACCATGGTGACGCCCGCCCGCTCCCATTCGGGCCGGCCAAGGGTGAAACGATCTTCCACAACCCATTGCATGAATGGCTCGGTCTTCACCGGCCAGGCGTCATCGAGGCCGATAGCGGCTGAAATCCGCCGGCGGTCCTCGTCCGTCGTGGCGGGCACGATGCGGTCGACCATTGTGGAGGGAAAAGCCACCTCCTCCTCGATGAAGCGCGCGAGTTCGCCATCTGCGGCGCCCGCGAACTGCAACACAAGCTCCCGCAGCGTCTCCCCGTTCGAAGGAAGATTGTCGCAGCAGAGCACCGTGAATGGAGGAATGCCCGACTGCCTACGCTCCTTCAGAGCCGCCAGCAAGAAGCCGTGCACGGTGCGCGGATTGGCGAGATCGGCAATATCGGATGCCACATCCGGGTGGGAGAGGTCGAGAGCGCCCGCAGCGTTACGCATATAGGCTTTCTCGGTGACGGTGAGAGTGACGATCCGCGTCGAAGAATGGGACATGCGCGAAACGAGAGCCGCCGGATTCTCCGGCGCTACAAGGAGCTGCCGCAGCGAGCCGATGACCCGCAGATTTTCTCCCGCCGCATTCTGGATGGAAAGGGTATAGAGCCCGTTCTGGGGAGAGAGAGCATCCCTCGTATCGGCGCTGCGGAGAGAAGCGCCTACGATACCCCAACCCCGTTCGCCGGCAGCCAGGCAACTATCGATATAGGCCGCCTGATGCGCGCGGTGGAACGCGCCGACGCCGAGATGGACGATACCCGGCTCCACCTCGGAAAGGTCGTAACCCGGCAATTCGTAGCCTGCCGCCCGACGAAGAGTTGTCTCCGAAAGCCGCTCTCGGCCCATGAAAGCCTCCTCCCTACGAACCCAGGCATTGCGCCAAGTACAACGGCTGCCCACGGCGCGCAATCCAAATTCATCATACAACTTTGGCGAATTTTGTATGTTGACATGAAACTTTACCGCGCTTAGCGATAAGAAAGAAACCGGCCGAAGGGAGGAGCGGCGGGTATGATGTCACTCATCCATCGTGATGTGCTCTTTCCGGCCGAGCCTACGGTGCGGTCGTTGGCGCGCGCTCTCTACGAAACCGTAGCGGGCCTGCCGATCATCAGCCCGCATGGGCATACCGACCCACGCTGGTACGCACTCGATGAGCCGTTTCCCGATCCCGCGCAACTCCTGATTGTTCCTGATCACTATATCTTCCGCATGCTCTTCAGCCAGGGGTTCGGGCTTGAGCAGCTTGGCATTCCCAGGCTGGACGGAACGCCCGTGGAAACCGACGGGCGGCGGATCTGGCGGCTCTTCGCGGAAAATTTTCACCTCTTCCGCGGAACGCCGACGCGGCTCTGGATGGATTACGTGCTGTCGGAACTGTTCGGGATCGAGGAGCCGCTTTCGGGCGCGACTGCCGACGCCAGTTACGACAGAATATCAGAGCGGCTTGCCGAGCCGGCCTACCGGCCGCGGGCTCTCTTCGAGCGCTTCAACATCGAGGTGATCGCCACTACCGAGGGCGCGCTGGACGATCTCTCCTGGCACAAAAGGATCAGGGAGAGCGGCTGGAGGGGCCGGGTCGTCACCGCCTATCGTCCGGACGCCGTGGTCGATCCAGATTTCGAGGGATTTTCAAAGAACCTCGACCGAATGGGCGAGATCACCGGTGAGGATACCGGCAGCTGGCAGGGCTATCTGGACGCGCATCGCAAGCGCCGCGCCTTCTTCAAGACGTTCGGGGCCACATCGTCCGATCATGGCCATCCCGACGCGGCGACGGAGAATCTCAGCACGTCGGAGGCGGCGGCCCTCTTCGACCGCGTACGCACGGGCAAGGCCGATCCCGCCGAGCGCGGACGCTTCCGCGCGCAAATGCTGACGGAGATGGCGAAGATGAGCCTGGAGGACGGGCTTGTCCTGCAGATCCATCCCGGCTCCCGGCGCAATCATTCACCGGCTATGATGGCACGTTTCGGCCGCGACAAGGGCTTCGACGTCCCAACCCGTACCGACTATGTGACAGCGCTCAAACCGATGCTCGACGCGATTGGGCTTGAGCCGGGGCTGACCGTCATCCTCTTCACGCTCGACGAGAGCACCTATTCGCGGGAGCTGGCCCCTCTGGCCGGGGTCTATCCCGCACTGAAGCTGGGACCGGCCTGGTGGTTCCATGACAGCCCGGAGGGCATGCGCCGTTTCCGCGAGCTCACGACAGAGACGGCGGGTTTCTACAACACGGTCGGCTTCAACGACGATACCCGCGCCTTTCCGTCCATTCCAGCACGGCACGACATCGCACGGCGCGTGGACTGCGCGTTCCTGGCGCGGCTCGTGTCGGAACACCGCTTGAGGGAGGAGGAAGCCTTCGAGCTGGCCGGGGAGCTTGCCTATACGCTCGCCAAGAAGGCGTATCGGCTTTGAGGAGCAATAACGCCTAACGCAAACGGGAGGAGATCATGTTGCGTTTTGCCAAACTTGGTTCCGCCGCGACTGTCGCGGCATTCATACTCACGGGAATGGCGAGCGCCCAGACGGTGCTGCGCTCATCCGACACCCACCCCGACGGCTATCCAACCGTCGAGGCGGTGAAATATTTCGGCGAGCTCATCAAGGAGCGCACCGACGGCCGCTATGAGGTGGAGGTCTACCATTCCGCCCAGCTCGGCCAGGAGGCGGACACCATAGAGCAGGTCCGCTCGGGCGTGATCGATCTCAACCGCGTTTCCATGGCACCATGGAACAGTCTCGTTCCAGCGACGCTCATCCCTTCCCTGCCCTACCTGTTTCGCTCGCCCGAGCACGCCCGCAATGTGATGAGCGGGCCGATCGGCGATGAGATCGCGAAGGGCTTCGAGCAGCATGGAGTTGTGCTGCTCACCTATTACGACGGCGGCGCGCGCTCCTTCTACAATTCCACGAAACCGGTCAACTCGCTGGAAGACCTGAAGGGCATGAAGTTCCGCGTCATCCAGTCGGACGTGTTCGTCGACATGGTGGCCGCGCTTGGCGCCTCGGCGACCCCGATGCCCTATGGCGAGGTCTATTCGGCGATCGAGACGGGCGTCATCGACGGCGCCGAGAACAATTTCCCGAGCTATGAATCAGCCAAGCACTTCGAAGTGGCAAAGAATTTCTCTCTCGATGAACATACGATCGTGCCGGAAGTCTTCGTCATGTCCAAAGTCTCCTGGGACAAGCTCACGCCGGAAGACCAGGAGATCTTCAAGCAGGCGGCCCGCGAGTCCATGGAGCGGCAATGGGAGCTCTGGGACGCGCGCGTAGCCGAATCGCGCAAGATAGTCGAAGCAGCCGGATCGCAGATCACGACGCCCGAAAAACAGCCTTTCATCGACGCCATGAAGCCGGTTTACGAGAAGTATGTGAACACGCCGGAGCTTCAGGACCTGGTCAAGCGCATCCAGGAAACGGAAGGTTAAGGCCTGGTCTGGCGGGCCGGACTAGGTCCGGCCCAATCTTCCCGGAACCAGGAGACGCGAAATGTCTGAACCGCTCAGCATCGGCGAAGCTCCCACGGCCGGCGAAAGCCGTGAGCTTCCAAAGGCAGCCAAGGTCTTTTCCGCAGTTTCGAATGCCGCGCTCTATATCGCAGGCGCAGGCCTGGTGATCATGTCGGTGATTGTCCTCTGGCAGGTCATCCTCCGTTTCTTCCTGAACTGGAACAACAGCTGGACCGAGCTCACGGCCATCTTGATCATGAGCTGGTTCATCTTTCTTGGCGCTGCGGTAGGGGTGCGAGAGAATTACCATCTCGGCTTCGACGTTCTCCTCTATGTCTTGCCGAAAGGGAGCAAGAAGATCCTGCGCACCATCTCGGACGTGATGGTGATCTGCTTTGCGATCGGCATGATCTATTACGGCTGGCAACTCATGGTGTTGCAGTGGGATGAACGGATGCCGGCCCTCGGCATCTCCGGCGCTTATCGCTATCTGCCCCTGGCCGTCGGCGGAGTGCTCATCCTCTTGTTTTCGGCCGAACGCATCGCTCTGCGCTGGTCCGGCGTGGATGTCGACCAGGATGTCCATGACCAGGACGAAGTTCCGTCCGTCGCTGACGTGAAGGAAGTCTGATGGCAAGCTGGATTCTTTTTGGCACCTTTACGCTCCTGATGCTGATCGGAACGCCGATCGCGTTCTGCCTGGGCATCGCGAGCTTCGCCTGCGTTCTCTATCTCGGCCTGCCGCCGCTGGTGGTGTTTCAGCAGATGAATTCAGGCATGAATGTCTTCACGCTGCTCGCCATCCCCTTCTTCATCTATGCGGGCGACCTGATGGTGCGCGGCGCTATCGCGCAACGGATCGTCGCCTTCGCGGGATCGCTTGTCGGGCACATGCGCGGAGGTCTCGGCCAGGTTAACATCGCCGCCTCCACGCTCTTCGGCGGCATCTCGGGCTCGGCAGTCGCCGAAGCGGCTGCCGTCGGCGGCCTGATGATTCCGCAGATGAAGCAGCGCGGGTACGGTGTCGACTATGCGGTCAATGTCACATCGATGGCCGCGCTTATCGCGCTTCTCCTGCCGCCATCCCACAACATGATCATCTATTCGATCTCGGCGGGCGGAAAGATCTCCATCGCGGACCTGTTTACTGCCGGGATCATTCCGGGCCTGCTGTTCGCCGCGGTCCTCATGGTGACCGCCTATTTCGTCGCCCGCCGGCGAGGGTATCCCGTAGAACCTTTTCCCGGCTTTTCACGCGTCCTCTGGTTGCTGATCAACTCGCTGCCGGGACTGCTCCTCATCGCCATCATCTTTGGCGGTGTGCGGTCCGGCGTCTTCACCGCGACGGAAAGTTCCTGCATCGCGGTCTTCTACGCGCTTCTGGTGACGCTTCTTATCTATCGCTCGATGAGCTGGCACAATTTCCTCCACGCGACACTCGGCGCGGTGCGGACCACGGCCATGGTGCTGCTCATCATCGGCACAGCGGCCTCCTTCTCCTGGCTGATGGCATTCTTGCGGGTACCGGCACAGCTCACGGACTTCCTGACGGGCATTTCTCAGGACCCGTTCGTGATCCTGCTCCTGCTCAACGTCCTCATGCTCTTTCTCGGCACCTTCATGGATATGGGGCCGACCATCATCATCACCACGCCCATCTTCCTGCCGGTGGTCCAGGCCTATGGCATCGATCCGGTCCATTTCGGCGTGGTCATGATCCTCAATTACGGGATCGGCCTCAATACGCCGCCGGTGGGAGCCGTGCAGTTCGTGGCCTGCGCCGTAGGCAAGATCACCGTCTGGCAGGCCATGCGCTCGATCTGGCCCTTCTATCTGGCAGGGATTGTGGTGCTCGGGCTCGTGACTTATGTGCCGGCCATTTCGCTCTGGCTGCCGAGCGTGTTCAAATAGGAGAAGGAATGGCCACCCAACCGTCCGCCGATATCCGGTTGCAGCGGAAGCCCAAGCTTTCCGAACGTGTCGTTGCTGCGGTGAAGGAGCAGATCCTCTCGGGCACCTACCGTCCGGGAGAAAAGCTTCCGACGGAGAACCGGCTGACCGATCTGTTCGGCGTAAGCCGGACCGTCGTGCGCGAGGCGATCGCGACGCTGGCGGCCGACGGGCTGGTGGAGTCGCGCCAGGGAGCAGGTGTGTTCGTACGCGAACGATCCGCCCTGGCCTTCAGCCTGATCACCGCAGAAATCAACCACAAGATCTCGCATGCGCTGAACGTCATAGAGGTGCGCATGGGATTGGAGATCGAAAGTGCGGGCCTCGCCGCGCTGCGTCGCAACGGGGCTCAGGAAGCGGCCATCCAGGAGGCTTTTTTCGAGTTCGACCGCCTCCTGGAACTGGGGGAAGCGACGGGAAAGACTGATTTCGAGTTCCACCGGGCCATCGCCTTGGCCACCAATAATCCCTTTTATGTCGAGGTGCTGGACGCCTTGGGCATGCGCGCCATACCCTGCGACGTCACCTCTCCTTGGGGTGCCGACAGCTTCCTGACGCGCGAATATCAGGAAGAGCTTCAGGTGGAGCATCTGGCCATCCTCAGGGCCATCTCCGCCGGCGATGCGGACGCCGCCCGCCAGGCGATGCGCCAACATCTTTCGGCCAGCCAAGAGCGCTACCGCGCTCGCCTGAACGGTCAACAGGCAGACTACCGCCCGGGCCGTGGCATCACCCCACGGCAGTATGACCAGAAGCAAGATCAAAAGCGGAGATCGCGATGAGCGACACCCATCTGGAATACTCAATCCGCCACGCAATCGATCCGCTCGCGGCGGCACGCATGGGGACGGAGGAACTGCGCGCCAATTTTCATGTCTCCGGGCTTTTCCAACCTGGCAGGATCAGCCTTACCTACACGCTCTATGACCGCATGATCGTCGGTGGTGCCATGCCGGCCGGCGAGGCGTTGACGCTCGAGGCGATCAAGCCCGCCGGGACGAAAGGCTTCCTGGATCGGCGCGAGCTCATCGCCGTCAATATCGGAGGTTCCGGCAAGATCGCGGCGGATAGTGAGAGCCATCACCTCTCCTCCCGGGATATGCTTTATGTGGGGATGGGGAGCGACGTGACATTCGCTTCGGACAACAGCAACAACCCGGCGAAATTTTATCTGCTCAGCGCCCCGGCGCATATGAAACATCCTACAAAACTGATCCGCATAGGGGATGCCAAGCGCCTCGATCTGGGTAGCCAGGGGACGTCGAACGAGCGCTCCATATTCCAATTCATCCATCCCGACGGCGCTCGGACATGCCAGTTGGTCGTGGGGATGACGACGCTTGCGACCGGCTCGGTCTGGAACACCATGCCAGCCCATGTGCACGACCGGCGGATGGAAGCCTATCTTTATTTCGACCTTCCGGAAAACGCGCGCGTCTTCCACTTCATGGGTGAGCCCAGCGAGACGCGACATATCATCATGGCCAATGAAGAAGCGGTGATCTCGCCGCCATGGTCCATCCATTCCGGCTGCGGGACAGCGAATTACAGTTTTATCTGGGCCATGGCCGGCGACAATGTCGACTACACGGATGTAGATCCGGTGCCGCTGGAGACCATGCGATGACGTCCTCCTTCAGTCTCGAGGGGCAGAGGATCATGATCACTGGCGCGAACACCGGCATCGGCCAGGGAATTGCAGTAGCGGTGGCGCGCGCAGGAGGGTCGGTGCTCGGCGTCGGCCGTTCGTCGATGGAGGAGACGGCGAAACGTGTCGTAGCCGAGGGGGTACGGTTCACGACGATCTCCTGCGATCTTTCCGACGCTTCTGCGACGCGGGCCATGTTCGCCCGGGCATGGGAAGAGCACGGGCCGATCAACGGCCTCGTCAACAATGCGGGCATCATCCGCCGCGCAGACGCGATCGACTTCACCGAAGCCGATTGGGACGAGGTCATGGATATCAACCTCAAGACGCTCTTCCTGCTCAGCCAGGCCTTCGGCAAGAAACTGATCGGCGGCGGCCGGCGGGGCAAGATCGTCAACATCGCGTCGATGCTTTCATTCCAGGGCGGAATCCGCGTCGCCTCCTACACGGCCTCCAAGCACGGCGTGCTCGGCATCACGCGGCTGCTTGCCTGCGAGTGGGCGGCCAAGGGCATCAATGTGAATGCGGTGGCGCCGGGATATATCGAGACCAACAATACCGAGGCCCTGCGCGCCGACGCGGATCGCAGCGCCGCGATCCTGGCCCGCATTCCGGCCGGGTGCTGGGGACGTCCGGAGGATATAGGCGATGCGGCTGTCTTTCTGCTTGCGCCGGCCTCGGACTACATGCATGGCGCGACGATCCCCGTCGATGGCGGTTGGCTCGCAAGATAGGAGGGCCTTGGAGCGCCGGTGGCGCTTGACGTTCCGGCATGGATCCTCGGGAATACACGCCTGAAGGACCAAACCGCAGCGGGTCGAAGCTAGTTGGGAGACTTTCATGACGCAACACGTTGCCAGGCGGGCCGAAGGCGAATGGACTGACCTCGGAGGCGGCAGCCGCCGCCGGGTGCTCGTCCACACAGATGAGCTGATGCTGGTGGAATTCACGTTCGAGGAAGGCAGCGTGGGCGCGCTTCACTCCCATCCGCATGTACAGGCATGCTACGTGGCGGAAGGCCGCTTCGAGGTAACGATCGGGGATAGGACGACAATCCTCTCCGCGGGCGATTCCTTCATTGTCCCGTCAAACACGGTCCATGGCGTCAAGGCTGTCGAGGCAGGCCGACTGGTGGACAGCTTCACGCCGAAGCGCAGGGATTTCCTGTAATGCCGAATGGAAAGTCCTTTTCACATGACGAGCCCGCATGCTCCGCGCATGCGGGCCCATCCTCGGGTCAACTGCGTTTGAAAGCGCCGTTTTCCCAGCCTTGGAACTTGCCCGTAAAGAAGTCTACGTCGCGATAACCAAGCAGGTTCAGCACGGTGTAGGTGTGTGAAAGCTGCAGGCCGCCACGGGTGAAAAGAATGACCCGCTTGTCCGGAGAGACGCCCGCCTGTTCGTAAAGCGCCTTCAGCTTTTCCGCCGGGAGCAGCACGCGGTCCTCATCGAAAGTGGCATCCCAGAACACATTGACGGCCCCGGGGATGTGCCCAGCCGCATAATCCGAGGGTGAGCGCACATCCACGATGACCACATCCGGATTGTCCGCAAGCGCCTTGATCTCGGCCTCGTTTAAGAACTGCGGCGCGCCGTCGGCCGTCGCCGCCGTTGCTCCATCCTCGAAGGTGTAATTGGCGAGCGAGACCTGCTGACCGGCGCGGGGATCACGGCTCCATTCGTCCCAGCTCGCATCGTAGAGCACGACATTGGTGTAGCCGAGATTCTTCAGCGCCAGGTAATTGTTCGCAGCCGCCACGCCGCTGCCGCAATAGGACACGACTTCCCGATCGGGGGTGACGCCTTTGGATTGCAGCAGCGCCGTCAACACAGGCTCAGACTGGAGCGTCGCTTCCTTCGTCAGCAGGCTTGAGGCAGGGACGGCCTGCGCGCCGGGTATGTGGCCGTCGGCGTAAGCATCTTCGTTACGGCCGTCGATGATGATGGAACCGTCCGCCCCCACCTTGCTTGCGACATAGTTCTTGTCGACGCGGATATCGTTCTTCCGTTCAAGCTTGAAGGAGGTGGCGGCAACCTCAACCGGCTCCGTCGAAAATCCGTCGGTCCAAGCAGCGGCGCCACCATCGAGCACGTGCGTCTTATCGCCCAAGCCGGCATATTCGAAGGCGACGTAGGCGCGGCCCGGAAGCGCTGTGGTGTCGTAGATGAGGATCGTGTCGCCGTAGCTGATGCCGGCAGCGCTGAGTTCCTTCTCGAAGACGTCATCACCTGCAAACTCGTTGCGGATGCCGTCGCTTTCCGAGACATTGAGGCGCTGCCAGGGCAGATTGATTGCTCCGGGGATGTGGCCCTTGGCGTAGGCTTCCGGCGAGCGGACGTCGATTACCTTGGCGCCACCCGCTATCAGCTTTTTCGCCTGCTCTGCGGATACGATGATCGGGAAGCGTTGCGTCTCGGCATGGGCCGCGGGGGCGGCCAGAAATGCGTCGGAGCCCGGTATTATAGCGCCCGGGAGCACCAGAAAACTGGTCACGAAAAGAGTGGCGATAGCGGATTTGGACATGATCTGACCTCAGCAGGAGTGGAAGCATGAATAGACTACCGGCGCAGTAGAGATTTCAAAGCGGCGCTATTTCAAATTTACTGCTGCGGAGAGTACGTTTTTCTTCGACGCGCCTGCTTCGCGCACGTGCTCAAAGTCCACCCGGCCGAGGCTCCCAGCCGGTCAGCGCCTGCTCCCAATTGGGAAACCAGGTCAAAAGCTGGACCTGGATCGCACGATCCCAACCGGCAAAGATGGAAAGGCCCGTCAGGATCAGGAGGATCCCCAACACGCGCTGAATGGTCGAGGCATTCGCCTGGAACCAGTAAAGCCGCTTAACGATCCGCCTGCCTCCGGCCATGACTGCGGCCATCGGTATCGCTGTCCCAAGGGAGAAGGCGAGCGTGACCGCCACCGCCCCGAGTGTCACAGTCTGGTTGAGGGCAAGCGTGATGACGGATGCCATGATCGGCCCGACACAGGGACTCCAGGCAAGGCCAAGGCCGGCGCCGACAGCCAACCCCCCGATGAAACCGGGATCGCCATTACCGGCCGGCACTTTGCCCGCCATCCCGCTTGTCCAGCGTTCGAAGGCGCTGTGGAGCGGCGGTACGGCCAGGATCAAGCCGAGCAGGATCAGGATGGTTGCCGCGAGCGTGCGGTTCAGATCGGGCGGTACGCCAAGAGAGCGGACGAGGAAGCTCAAGGCCAGGGTCGCCAGGCTGAAACTTCCCACGAAACCGATCACGACACCGGCTGGCCGGCCCTTCCCCTCCTGAGCAGCAGTGGCCAAGATCACCGGCAACAGGGGCAGCACGCAGGGCGACAGCACCGTTATGATGCCCGCGAGGAAAGCGAAGCCGAGGGTGACCAGCATGGCCGATACGCGCCGTTCAGGCGCTAGAGCTTCGAGTTGGCGTTGAGACCGTCCACGCCCCCGCCATTCCAGGATTTCACGGCCTGTGCATTGGAATCGAGAAGGACGAAGGTGTCCTGATAGGTGACGCCGTATTTGCTCTTGAGCTCGGTCTCCTTGTCGTAATCGGCGATAACCAGCGTAAGCTCGGGGTTTACCTCCGCCCAGCGGGCGTTGAGCTCCGTCACCGTGGCCCGGCAATTCGGGCACCAGCTGGCGAAGAAGAAGACGACCGTCTTGCCTTTTTCGGCAAGCGTCCTGAGCTGCTCCTCGCCCTGGAAGTCCAGGACCGTGGCTCGCGGGGCAGAAGCCTCGGCCGGGCTGTCTGTGGTTTGCGCAGTGTTTTCCGCGACCGCCGGAAGCGCAGCGAAGGAAAGAAATCCGATTATGACAGCTAGATGGGCCCAATTTGGCATGGTGAGGGTTCCTTTATGCGGTGCAGTAAAAAGCGGCGAGGGATTTGATGGAAGGGAGAATTTTTTGTCGTAAGGCAGTAAATGCGGATGAAAATTCCAAGCGACCGCCAGATTTAGAGGCTCTTGCGTTTTACGTAGCGAGCGGCGGTGCAAATATGGGTCAGCTTCTTCCTCACCAACTGAATGGAAATCTCATGCGATCCGCGATAATCGGTTCCGTCCTCGCGCTCGGGCTATTGCTGACCGGCGCCGCAAATGCCGAGCGCCTAACCGACAAGCCCTTGGTCGATGCCGCATGGCTCACCGAAAATCTGGGCCAGGAGGATTTGGTGGTCCTCGACATCCGCGATGCGGCCAACAATGTCGATCCTTATGCCGAAGGCCATGTGCCGGGCGCCATCAGCGCGCGCTACTCGGAAGCCGGCTGGCGTACGACGGTGAACGGCATCCCAGGCATGTTGCCTCCGACCGAGCAGATTGAAAAGGTGATCCAAAACCTCGGGGTCAACGACGACAGCCATGTGGTGATCGTTCCCGCCGGCACCAATGCGTCGGAATTCGGCGGCGCTACCCGCGTCTACTGGACATTCAAGGTTCTCGGCCATGATGCCGTTTCGATCCTGGACGGCGGGTATGCCGCGTGGGCCAAGGCCGGCGGCGAGGTCTCGAAAGAGGTCACCACGCCAGAGCCGGGAAATTTCACCGCGAATTTCCGGCCCGAACTCCTGGCCGATGTGAAGGAGGTTCAGGAGGCGATCGCGGGAGACACCAATCTGATCGATGCGCGCTCAGTCGCCCAGTTCATCGGTCAGGAGAAGACGAACACCGTCAAGGCGCTCGGCACTGTGCCAACTTCGGTCAATATCAACTTCGACAAGTTCTACCATCCGGAGAAGCCGGGTTTCGCGAGCGCGGAGGAGATCGCACGGCTCGTCAAGACCGCTAGCGTGCCTGATGACAAGGGCCTGATCACCTTCTGCAACACCGGTCACCTGGCCTCCATCGCCTGGTTCGGCCTGTCGGAGGTCGAGGGCCTGCAGAATGTGCGGCTTTATGACGGCTCGATGTCGCAGTGGACTGCCGACGCTTCGCGGCCGGTGGTCGCGCAGTAGCTTTCCTTCCATTCTGCCGATCTGCCCGGACGGCATCCGGGCAGATCGCATTTTCGGGTATGCTTCATGACTGATATTACCGCCGGCGGGAAACTTGCCCGCACCATCCCAATCGACCGCGGGCCTGTTGCAACCGTCCTCGCGGTGCTTGCCATAGGCACGGCCGCTATCGGCACCCTTGTGGATCTCCGCCAGGCCGTCCTTTTCCTGATCGGCGGCCTCCTCGGGCTGACCCTCTATCACGCCTCGTTCGGCTTCACCGGTGGGTGGCGCCGTTTCGTCGTGGAGAAGCGCGGTTCGGCGCTTCGCGCGCAGATGCTGATGATCGGTGCTGCAGCGATCGTCTTCATCCCCCTCCTTTCGACGGGGAACGTCTTCGGGCAGGCGCTCGTGGGCGCGGTGGCACCGGTCGGCATGTCCGTGCTCTTCGGCGCGGCCATTTTCGGCTTGGGTATGCAATTGGGCGGCGGCTGCGGCTCCGGCACCCTGTTCACCGTGGGTGGCGGTAGCTCACGCATGCTGGTCACGCTTCTGTTCTTTATCGTCGGAGCGGTGCTCGGCACGGCTCACCTGCCCTGGTGGCTGGAGCTGCCATCGCTGCCGGCCATTAGCCTGGGGACGAGCCTGGGCGTGCCGCTTGCAATCGCGGTGACGCTGATGGGACTTGGCGCAGTGGCCTGGATCAGCGCAACAATAGAACGCGGCGCGCATGGCTCGCTGGAAACGCCAAAGCCGGCCCCGACCGCCGGCATCACGCGCCTTCTCCACGGGCCATGGCCATTGATCGGTGCTGGTCTTCTTCTCGCACTGCTGAACATCGCCACCCTGCTCATCGCTGGGCACCCCTGGTCGGTAACCTACGGCTTCGGCCTGTGGGGCGCGAAGGTCGCGGCGGCTGTCGGCATTCCGGTCGCCGAATGGACCTTCTGGACCTGGCCGGCTCAGGCCAAAGCGCTGCAATCGAGCGTGCTGCAGGACGTCACGTCGGTGATGAATTTCGGTATCATCCTGGGCGCGGCGCTCGCCGCCGGTCTTGCAGGCAAGTTCGCGCCGAAGGTGCATGTGCCCTTCGCTTCCTTCCTCGCTGCAGCGATCGGCGGCATCTTGATGGGCTATGGCGCGCGGCTTTCATTCGGCTGCAATATCGGCGCGCTCTTCAGCGGCATTGCTTCGGGCAGCCTGCATGGCTGGCTCTGGTTCGTGGCTGCATTTGCCGGTAGCCTCGTCGGCATCTATCTGCGTCCCTTCTTCGGTCTCGACGGGTTCAAGTCAAAATGAGCGCCAGAAACACCCTCCTGTTCGGTACGGGCCTTCTCGTCGCCACGGCGGGCATAGCTGCGGATCATATCGCGGCGGCGGGCCGCGCCGCCGCGCCTGCAGCCGTCGCCACGCCAGCAAATCCCTGTGCTGCTGCACCGGTCGCCAATCCCTGCGCGGCGAACCCGTGTGCCGCAGCTGCTCCTTGCGGGGCTGGAAATCCATGCGCGGCTGCTCCTGTTGCAAACCCCTGCGCGGCAGGAAATCCGTGCGCGGCGGCGAGCCCCTGCGCTGCTTCTCCGGCCTCCAATCCCTGCGCAGCTTCAGCACCTTGTGCAGCGGCAAATCCATGCGCAGCGGCGGCGCCGGCCGCAAACCCTTGCGCGGCGGCAGCACCGGCAGCGAATCCCTGTGCCGCGAGTGCTCCCTGCGCGCCGTTCAATCCCTACGCCGCCGGGGCGCAGTGAGGCGTTCCGATGGCCGAGGAAGATCTTCGCAGGGCTGTGCAGGAGGCGCTCTACTGCGAGCGTATTCTCGCCAAATCGGGCGAGAATATCCTGCGCGAGACGCTGACCGACGCCAACTCGGTGGAGGCCTGGTCGCATTATCCGCCGGGCGATGTGTTCGACCCGACGAGCGGCGGGCAGTGGTACTATCACTGCCATATCCCTCCGGCAGACGAAGTGGAGCACGGGCATTTCCATTGCTTCGTGCGGCCTCAAGGTGCCGGTGGTCCCGTGCATCACCTGATCGCCGTGGGGGTGAACCCTTATGGAAAGCTGCACCGTCTTTTCACGGTCAACCAATGGGTGGTCGGTGATATCTGGCTGGATGCCGAGCAGAGCATCGCTCTGTTGCCGCGCTTCGACATGGACCTTGCGAAGCCCTCCTACCTCGTCAATCGGTGGCTCACCGCCATCGTGCGGCTCTATCAAGCGGAGATTGCCGAGCTCATCCGGGAGCGGGACCGTGTTCTCTCGGCGCATGCTGCTCCTGACGGCGTCCAAGCCCGCGAGGATCGAAGCCTGGAAGTCACGTCGTCGCTGCTCGTCGACCTGAACAAGCGCGCACAGGAACTGGGCGCTTAGGGTCTTCCGAAACCCTGGCCGCCAAGGCTGGTCGGGCTATCCAGCCTTGGCCGATGTTTCGTAGAGCCTGGAACCAGTCTCGGCATCGACGCCCGCAAGGCTCACGTCATAGCCCCAAAGACGGCAGACGTGACGCAGCGTCGCGTCGCGATTCTCCTCGTCCAGGAGGACGCCGCTCTTCACATTGTGCTGCAGGCGCAGATGCCGGTCACCCAACAGATCCACATCCACCACTTGGATATCTGGCTGACTCACGCCGATGTCATAGCTGCGGGCGAGCGATGTGCGGATCGCTTCATAGCCGCGCTCATTATGGATCGACGCCACTTCGCAATAGGGGTCGCTCGACTTGTCCTTCAGCAGGAAGAGCCGGAAATTCCTGATGAGCGCAGGGCTCAGATACTGCAGGATGAAGGATTCGTCGCGGTGGTTTGCCCAGGCATCCAGTAGCGTGTCACGCCAATTGCCGCTGCCGGCAATCTCGGGAAACCACTCGCGGTCTTCCGGCGTGGGCTTGCCGCAGATGCGCTGGATGTCCTGCATGAGCGCAAATCCCAGCGCATAGGGGTTGATCCCTGGAAAGCGCGGATCGTCGAAGTCGGGCTGGAAAACCACATTCGTGTGGCTCTGGAGAACCTCCAACATGGCTCCTTCGCTGATCTTCCCCTGATCGTAGAGCCGGTTCATGATGTAATAATGGACGAAGGTGGCGCAGCCTTCGTTCATCACCTTCGTCTGCCGCTGCGGATAGAAGTACTGGGCGATGACGCGGACGATGCGCAGGAGTTCCCGCTGCCAGGGTTGGAGGATCAGGCTGTTCTTTTCCAGGAAATAAAGAAGGTTTTCCTCCGGCAGATTCAGCCTCTTCTTGCGCTCGGCAACCTCCGCTTCCACCTCGTCGTCGTCTTCTTCCGACGTGCGCGGCGGCAAGGTTCTCCAGAGATCGTTGAAGGTCTGCTCTTCATATTCCAGCCTCTCGCGGGCGCGTTCGCGCTCCTTTTCGGAGGATAGGCGCGGCGGCCTGCGGTAGCGGAACACGCCCTGATCCATGAGAGCGTGTGCGGAATCGAGGATGGCTTCAATCGCCGCCGTGCCGTATCGCTCCTCGCATTTGGCAATGTATTTCTTGGCAAACTCCATATAGCTCAGAATGGCGCTCGCATCCGTCCATTGCTGGAAGAGGTAATTGTTCTTGAAGAAATGGTTGTGGCCGAAGGAGGCATGCGCCGTCACCAGGGCCTGCATGGCCATGGTGTTCTCTTCCATGAGATAGGCAATGCACGGGTTCGAATTGATCACCAGCTCATACGCCAAACCGCGCCGCCCGGAGCGATAAAGATGGTCCTCGAAGACGAAGCGCTTGCCGAAGGACCAGTGCTGGTACATCAAGGGCATGCCGACCGACGAATAGGCGTCGAGCATCTGCTCCGAGGAGATTATCTCCAGCTGGTTGGGATAGACGTCGAGGTGCAATTCCTCCAGCGCAATCTTCTCAATGGCGTCGTAGGTGCGAGACAGGGTTGAAAAATTCCAGTCGGAGCCGTCGAAGAGAAGCGTCGAGCCCGGGGCTGCTTTCGTAGCGGACATCGTTCCAATCACCTGCGCGTCTGGGCGGCGTTTTGCCGAGCGAAGAGCTTGCGGAACACGGGATATATGTCCGCCGGACGGGCTATGCGCGTCATCTGGAAGTTCGGCCATTTCTCACCGACGGTGCGGTAGGCTCTCCAAAGGGAGGTGCCATTATCGGTGGCCCCGAAGATCTCGGTTTCCCGTTCGTCGATGATTTCGACATAGGCATAATACTGGCAGAGCTCCATCAGCTCGTCGCGCAGCATGGAGGCGCACCGTTCCGAATCGCCAGCGATATTGTCGCCATCGGAAGCTTGCGCGGCATAGATGTTCCATTCGCGCGAGGGATAGCGCTCGCCGATAATGCGCTGCATTTCCTCAAGCGCCGTGGAAACGACCGTGCCGCCACTCTGGGTGGAATAGAAGAACGTCTCCTCGTCTACCTCCCGCGCTTCATGGGTGTGCCGGATGAAGACGATGTCGATGCGGTCATAGCGCCGCTTCAGGAAAAGATGCAGAAGCACGAAGAAGCGCTTTGCCAGGTCCTTCTCGCGCTCGCCCATGGAGCTCGACACATCCATGAGGCAGAACATGACAGCGCTCGCGTTGGGAAGAGGCTGCGGCTCGAAGCGATTGAAGCGGACATCGACCGGATCGACATAAGGGATGCGCCGGCGCTTGCGCTCCAGCGCCTCCAGTTCCGCCCATAGTGCTTCAAGCTGCTGACGTTTTGCCCATTTGTTCGGATCGGCCTCCAGTATTGCAATCTCTGTGGCAAGCCTCTCCACCTCTTGCCTGCTCGGCCGGTGGAGCGCGATGCGCCGGCCGTAGCTGTTGCGCATGGTCCGGCCGACATTGATGTTGGTGGGGGAACCACTCGTTGCAAAACCCGCGCGGCGCGGCTTGTAGGCCACCGCCTCCTTGAGGTTCATCTTCACCATGTCGGGAAGTTCGAGATCCTCGAAGAAGAGATCGAGCACCTCCTCGCGTGAAAGCACGAACTGGAAATCGTCGTCCGCGCCTCCGCGGCCGGCCCCGGTGCCGCCGGCGCCCCCGGAACCACCAGGCTTGGGAAGGCGGTCCCCCTGGGAAAACTCCTTGTTTCCCGGGAGGATATAGGCTCTCTCTCCGCTGGAGCGATCAGGACGAAAAGTAGGCTCGCTCGTCCCGCGGGCCGGCATCGGCACGCGATGCTCGGCGTCCACGTCCGTTATCTTGCCGGCCTTGACCTGCTCCTTGATCGTCCGCTTCAGCTCTTCCCTGGCCCTTTTGAGGAAGCGCTGCCTGTTTCCCAGGCTCTTGTCCTTGGGATTAAGCCGGCGATCGATATAAATCGGCATGAGGAAACCCGCGCATCGTCAGCCTGCCTTATTGACCCGCATATACCAGTCGACGAGGCGCCGGACCTGACGCTCGGTATAGCCGCGCTCGACCATGCGCTGAACGAATTCCGCATGCTGCTTTTCGGTCTGTGAATCCTTCTTCGAACCGAAGCTGATCACCGGCAGCAGATCCTCCACCTGACCGAACATGCGCTTCTCGATCACTTCACGCAACTTCTCGTAGCTCGTCCAGGATGGATTGCGGCCATTGTTCTTGGCGCGTGCCCTAAGCGTGAACTTCACCACTTCGTTGCGGAAGTCTTTCGGATTGGCGATGCCGGCCGGCTTCTCTATCTGCGACAGCTCGCTGTCCAGCACCTGCCGATTCAGGATCTGGCCGGTATCGGGATCCTTGAAGTCCTGGTCTTCCAACCACGCATCGGCGTAGGCGATGTAGCGGTCGAACAGGTTCTGGCCATATTCGCTGTAGGACTCCAGATACGCCTTCTGTATTTCATGACCGATGAATTCGGCGTAGCGGGTCGCAAGCTCCGATTTGATGAAATCGAGGAAAGACGTCTCCTTCTCCTTCGCGAACTGCTCGCGCCGGATGGCCTGTTCCAGGATATACATGAGATGGACCGGATCGGCGGCCACCTCTTTGGTATCGTAATTGAAGGTCTCCGAAAGCACCTTGAAGGCAAATCGCGTGCTCACCCCGGTCATGCCTTCGTCCACGCCCGCGGCGTCACGGTATTCCTGCACCGACTTCGCCTTGGGATCTACGTCCTTGAGGTTCTCACCATCATAGACCCGCATTTTGGTGTAGAGCGACGAGTTCTCATGCTCCGTAAGCCTCGTCGCTACGGTGAAGCGGCTCAGGATCTCCAAGACCTCGGGAGCGCAGGGTGCATTCTTCAGCTCGCTTTCACGGAGAAGTTTGTCGTAGATCATCTTCTCCTCGGTGACCCGCAGGCAATAGGGCACCTTCACGACCAGGATGCGGTCGAGGAAAGCTTCGTTGTTCTTGTTGTTCTTGAATTGCAGCCATTCCGACTCGTTGGAGTGGGCAACGACAATGCCTTGATAGGGGAAGGCGCCGAAATTTTCCGTTCCGTTGTAATTGCCTTCCTGGGTAGCAGTCAGCAGCGGATGGAGCACCTTGATCGGTGCCTTGAACATCTCGACGAATTCGAGCAGGCCCTGGGTGGTGCGGTTCAGGCCGCCGCTATAGGAGTAAGCGTCGGGATCGTGCTGGCTGAAATTCTCGAGCTGGCGGATATCGACCTTGCCAACCAGCGAGGAGACGTCCTGATTGTTCTCGTCCCCGGGCTCCGTCTTGGCGATGCCGATCTGCCGCAGCCGGGACGGCGTGAGCTTGACGACACTGAACTTGGAGATGTCCCCGCCCACTTCTTCAAGGCGTTTGGCCGCCCACGGGGAAATCAATCCCGTAAGCCGGCGCCGGGCGATCCCATATTTGTCTTCGAGCAGGTCAGCCATCCGGTCGGGGTGGAAGAGCCCCAGCGGAGACTCGAAGATCGGACTCACCTTGCCGTTGACGGAAAGCGTGTAGATCGGCCGCTGTTCCATCAGCTTCTTGAGCCGCTCGGCGAGCGAGGACTTGCCGCCGCCTACAGGCCCAAGGAGATAGAGGATCTGCTTGCGCTCCTCGAGCCCCTGTGCGGCATAGCGGAAGTAGCCCACGATCCTTTCGATCGTGTCCTCCATGCCGTAGAAGTCCGAGAATGCCGGGTAGATCTTTATCGTCCTGTTGGCGAAGATCCGGCCCAGCCTTTCGTCCATGCTGGTATCGATCAGGGTAGGCTCGCCAATCGCCTCAACCATCCGCTCGGCGGCGGTGGCATACATGGATTTATCGTCCCGGCACGCGAGGAGATATTCCTGAAGGCTCATCTCTTCCCGCGCCGCGCTGCTGTAAATCTCCGAAAAGAGATTAAAGACGTCAGATTCGCTCCTGTGCATCGCACCTTCTCCCGACAGGCCGGTTGGTTGCAACGGAGATCGCTGCCTGTCGGCTCCTGCTTGGAGTGAACGGTTTCCCCCACCCAAAGTTCCTTCCGGAACTCCCGAAGCCAGCTACCCGTGCATTGCCGTGCGCGATCATCGTTCGAAACCAGACGATAACATGATCGAACGTTTCAAGCTGTGCTATTAAGGCACTTCCATACATGCACGGCTTGGTTGTCCCCCGCTATTATGCGCAGCTCTATGACATGAATGGGGCTATGGAGAAAAAACCGGGAGATTGTAGGCAGATCTCAGTCTCTACGAATCAGTCGACAGGCACGCGGATTATCGCGCCGCCCTCTTCGCGGCGATCACGCACAAAATGACGCCGGAGGCGACGGCGACCATCATTGGGCTTACCGCTTCCCCCAGGAACAGACCGGCCATGCAAAGCCCAAAGAACGGTTGCAGCAGTTGAAGCTGGCCAACGGCGGCGATGCCGCCCTGCGCGAGCCCGCGATACCAGAAGATAAAGCCGACGAGCATGCTGAAGATCGAAACATAGACGAGGCCGATCCAGGCCTGCTCGCCAATCGCCTGCAACGAAGGCGGAAAGACCAACACCGTCAGCGCGAGCATGGCCGGCAGCGCCAGAACCAGGGCCCAGGAGATCACCTGCCAGCCGCCGAGCCGGCGGGAGAGCTTGGCTCCTTCGGCATAGCCAAGACCGCAGACGATAATGGCCACCAGCATCAACAGGTCACCCTTCGCCGACGCGGAGAAATCCTGCGTAAGCGCAAAGCCGGAGACCAGAAGAGCTCCCAAAGCAGAGAAGAGCCAGAAAGCGGCACGCGGCCGTTCGCCTGCCCGCAGCACACCGAAGGCCGCAGTCGCCAATGGCAGGAGACCGATGAAGACAATGGAATGAGCAGACGTCATGTACTGCAATGCCAGAGCGGTGAGCAACGGAAAGCCAAGGACCACGCCGAACGCCACAATCAAGAGCGATCCGAAATCGCCGCGAGCCGGCCGCTTTACGCGGAAGATGAACAGCAATCCCAGCGCAAGCATGCCCGCGATAGCGGCGCGCGCCACAGTCAGGAACAGGGGGTCGAAATCCAAGACCGCGGCGCGAGTTGCTGGCAGGGAGCCGCTGAAAATAAGGACGCCAACAAATCCATTCGCCCAGCCGCTCGCCCGTTCCATTGAATGCTCCGCATGATTTCTCTCCTCATGCGGCCCCGGGGGTAGCAATACCAGAGACAGAGCAGTACAATTGAAGAAAACTGTCCAGATGCTGGAGCAGTACAGTTGGATCAGGTTGTCTCAAAGACGAGCCGCGGCACGCGAACGGGTGACGTCGTGGAGAGCATCCGCAATCGCATCGCCTCACGCAGCCTATTGCCGGGTTCACGTCTGCCTTCCATCCGCGCCTTTGCGAAATCTATGCAGGTCTCGAAGTCGACCGTGGTGGAAGCCTATGAGCGGCTCGTCGCCGAAGGCCTGATTCGCTCGCGGGCCGGATCCGGCTTTTATGTCACCGCGCCGCTTGCGCCCTTATCGCTGGCTGGGATCGGCCCCAAGCTGGACCGGGAGGTCGACCCGCTCTGGATTTCACGCCAGTCGCTGGAGGCAGACGAGCTTGTGCTGAAACCGGGCTGCGGGTGGCTTCCGGCAAGCTGGATGCCAGGCGAAGAATTGCGGCGGGCCTTGCGCGCGCTGTCCCGCGCCGAAGCGTCCGCTCTCACGGACTACGGAACGCCGCTCGGACTTTCTGCACTGCGCGTGCTCCTTGCCCGTCGGATGTCGGATCACGGTATCGAGGCGTCCCCGGACCAGGTCATGCTCACCGAATCGGGAACGCAGGCCATCGATCTCCTCTGCCGCTACCTGATCGAACCCGGCGACGCGGTAATCGTCGACGATCCCTGCTATTTCAACTTCCATGCCCTGCTTCGCGCGCACCGGGCGAAAGCGATCGGCGTTCCCTACACGCCGAACGGCCCCGACATCGCTCGTTTCAAGGAAGTTCTAGAGAAGCATCGGCCGAGACTCTACATCACCAATTCTGCGCTGCAGAACCCGACCGGGGCGACGCTTTCCCCGGTAATCGCCCACAGGATCCTGAAACTGGCGGAAGAGGCGGACCTCACGATCGTCGAGGATGATATCTTCGCTGATTTCGAATGGACGCCCGCGCCGCGGCTTGCCGCATTCGATGGGCTGCAGCGGGTGGTGCATATCGGCAGCTTCTCGAAAACACTTTCAGCATCCGTGCGCTGCGGCTTCATCGCGGCCCCTCGCCCCTGGATCGAAGACCTCGCCGACCTCAAATTGGCGACGAGCTTCGGCAGCGGGCGCATAGCTGCCGAACTCGTCCTGGCGCTGCTTAAGGACGGCAGTTATCGCAGACATCTCGACAGGTTGCGCGGCAGGCTCTCCCAAGCCATGGAAAATACGATAGCTAAGCTGAAGCCTCTCGGGATCGAGCCATGGCTGACACCGAAGGCGGGACTTTTCCTCTGGTGCAAGCTCCCCGAAGGCATCGATGCGGCTTCGGTTGCGCGGCGTGCGCTTGCTGAAAATGTGGTGCTTGCGCCGGGGAACGCCTTCAGCCTGTCGCAATCGGCCAACGGGTTTCTGCGCTTCAATGCCGCTCAATCTGAAGAGGAGCGAATCTTCCGGGTTCTTGAAAAAGCCATGCAGGCCTGAATGTCAGCGTGCCGGCGCGAATACTGAGATCGCGCTCGGGTGGACCTTGAAGTGGGCCGGCGTGGAAGTGACGATTTCGCCATCGGCGTTGACCGGCATGGGGACCTCGGTCTCGATATCGAACTCCACGCATTTGGCCGTGCGGACTTCCTTCCACGCACCATGCGTGCCCGCCCGGAAGGACCGAAGCATCAGCGCCAGCTTCCAAAGATTTTTCATCTCGAGACTGTATAAATCGAGATGACCGTCATCGATCTCCGCATGCTCCTGGACGACATTGCCGCCACCATAATGCACCCCGTTGCCGACGGCGATCTGATAGGTGTCGACCGTAATTGCCGTTCCCTTTTCCAGGATACGCGCCTTGAAGTGCCCGGCCTTTGCAAGCACCTTGATGGCCGCAAGCGCATAGCCCAGGCGCCCGAATCGCTTTTTCAGCACCGGATCCAGTCCTTGTGCCAGATCACTGCTGAGGCCGATGCTCGCCACGTTGAAGAAGGCGTGCCCGTTGACCGTGCCAACATCAACCGGACGGGTCGATCCTCCGACAATCACATCCGCGGCTTCGAGCAAATCCATTGGGATATCGAGCGTACGGGCAAGGTCGTTCGCCGTGCCAAGCGGGATAATTCCCATTGGCAGGCCGCTTTCCATCACTGCGAGGGCGGCGGACGAGACGGAGCCGTCTCCGCCCCCCACGACAACCAGATCCGCACGATCGCGAAGACGCATGATGTCTCGCGCAATCTCTGGAAGAGCCGAAAACGGCTCGAACGTGACCGACAGCCCTCCTTCCTCCAGGCGCTGCATGACCGGCTCAATCGCTTCCTGACCACGGCGCGCCTTGTTGTTGACGAGCAACAAGGCACGCCTTTGCTGACCTTCACTCATATCCGACCCGCGATTTCCACCCCGCGGAGATAGGATCGTAAGTTCCGGATTTCGACAGCAATGCAGCCAATCCAGCATATTAAATCTTTGTAACTGGAAGCGCGCTTGGCGACCCGCTCGAAACCGGCAGGCGGGTATCTGCAATTTCCATACGATATTTTTCTCAAGTTATAGTTGTGGGCTATTTAAATATAAGTGCTGAATCGGGAGATAAGGGGTGCGTCAGATCAAAAGCCGCAACCAAGGGCGAGCACGATGCACCAGGTAGACAACTACACGCCAGAGCAACGGAAGAGACTGTCTCGCTGGTGGTCTAACTTCAGCCGGGCAGAAAGCGGTGCCCGATGCGTGGAGATAACGCTGCGCGGGCGCTGGCACCTGGCGGAGTGCAAACGGCGCCATCTAATGCGGCGCAATGAAAACCGATCCCACCGCGCACCGGATCGGCTTAGCCCCAGCCCCAGCTTCGGTATCTTCGGTACCGAAAAACGGAGGCTTGAGAGCCCATAAACTGCGCATGAGCAATAGCCGGTCCTCCCGCCCCCCGGACCGGCTTGGTCCAAGGCCCTGCTCGGCAAGAGATTGTTCGAGCGGGGCCTTGGAACCCCGAACAATGCCGCATGCATGCGGCCAACCCATGTCTGTCCTCCCGCCCCCCGGACCGACTGTTCCCAAGGCCCTGCTCGGCAAGCAATTGTTCGAGCAGGGTCTTGGAACCCCGAACAATGCCGCACCTCATGCGGCCAACCCATGTCGGTCCTCCCGCCCCCCGGACCGACTGTTCCCAAGGCCCTGCTCGGCAAGCAATTTGTTCGAGCGGGGTCTTGGAACTCCGAATAGCGCCGCACCTCATGCGGCCACCCATGTCGGTCCTCCCGCCCCCCGGACCGGCTTCCCCAGGGCCCTGTTTCGGCAAGCAATTGCTGGAGCAGGGTCTTGGACTGGAAAAACGCGGCGCGACCTACCCGCCGAAAGGATGCCCGGTTATCTTCGGCCAGCCCGCATCAAACGGATGGCCCATGACGCCGACGAGCTTCGCACTTCTGATCCTCTCCACGACGATTTTCATCGCTGCCGCCAGCTCGGCCAAGACCTGGGCTCTTTCGAGCAACAGCCTCGTCTGGCTTGCGCTCACGCTCGTGCTCTACACGATCGGCAACCTGATCATGCTGAGGCTCATCCGGGACGTGGGCATGGCGTCAGCACTCAGCCTTTCCGCTGTCGTCCAACTGGTGGCGGTGAACGCGGTGGCCCTGTTCTTTTTCGGGGAGAAGGTGACGGCGATGCAGGGCGCAGGCCTCGTGCTTGCAGTGCTCGCCGTCGCACTGATCAGTCTGCCGCTGGGAGAATGAACCCACTTTATTCCTTAACGGCCCCCGTCATGGACGAGACGTAATAATCCACAAAGAACGAGTAGAGGATCACAACGGGCAAGGAGCCAAACAGAGCGCCCGCCATCAGTGCGCCCCACTCGAAGATGTCGCCCCGCACCAATTCGGTCAGCACACCAACCGGGATGGTCTTGTTCTCGGAAGACTGGATGAAGGTGAGAGCGTAAATGAACTCGTTCCACGAAAGGGTGAAGGCGAAGATGCCGGCCGAAATCAAGCCGGGGACCGCAAGCGGCAGGATGATCTTGGTCAGGATTTGCCAACGCGAGGCGCCGTCCACCAACGCGCTTTCCTCCAGCTCGAAGGGTATCGAGCGGAAGTAACCCATCAGGAGCCAGGTACAGAAGGGAATGAGGAAGGTGGGGTAGGTGAGGATAAGCGCCAGCCTGGTATCGTAGATGCCGAGCTTGAAGACGATATAAGCGAGCGGAATGAAAAGGATCGACGGCGGTACGAGATAAGCAAGGAAAATCAGCAACCCGACAGGCCTCGCGCCCGTGAAGCGGATGCGCTCGATGGCATAGGCGGCAAAGACGGAAGCCGCGATCGAGAGGAATGTCGAAGCAACGGCGACATACATGGTGTTCAGCAGCCAACCTGGATAGGAGGTTTCAAAAAAGAGAAACCGGATGTGATCCAGGGTCGGCTGGACCACCCAGAAGGGGCTGTGATTGTTGTAGTCGGTCAGCTGCGCGTTGGGTTTGATCGCCGTGATCGCCATCCAATAAAACGGGAAAAGCAGCACGAAAACGAACACCGCAAGCGGCAGATAAAGAACCACCACCTGCCGCGGCAGCCGGTTGAGGTAGCTCATCCCCTCGTTGGTGTCCGTCAGGATATCTGTTTGCGCCTGGCTCATCATGCGCCTCCTCAATCCCGCCCGCCCTGCTGCCACTTACGGCGTTGCAAGCCAAAGAAGCTGAACATGATGGCTGCTAGCAGGAAGGGGATCATGGCCACGGCGATCGCCGCGCCCTCCCCGAGCTGCCCGCCCGGAATAGCCCGCTGGAATGAGAGCGTCGCCATCAGATGCGTGGCATTCACCGGCCCGCCCTTGGTGAGCACATAGATCAGTTGGAAATCGGTAAAGGTGAAAAGAACCGAGAACGTCATGACGACGGCGATGATCGGCGTCAGCATGGGAAGCGTTACATATCGAAAGCGCTGCCAGCCGGTCGCTCCATCGAGTGCCGCGGCTTCCTGGAGCGATTGGGGAATGGTCTGCAAACCGGCAAGCAAGCAGATCGCCACAAAAGGAATGCCACGCCAGACATTCGCGGCGATCACCGATGCGCGCGCATTGTTGGGATTGCCAAGGAAATTGATCGGGCTGTCGATGAGGCCTAGTTGCATCAGCGACCAGGAAATGATCGAAAACTGGGAATCGTAGATCCACCAGAAGGCCAGTGCCGAAAGGACTGTCGGCACGACCCACGGCAAAAGCACGATCGCGCGGAAGAAGGATTTGAAGGGAAGTTTTTCGTTCAGGAGCAGCGCCAGCCAGAGGCCGAGCGCGAATTTTAGGATCGAAGCGACGATCGTGTAGAGAAGCGTATTGAAGACCGAGAGCCAAAAAACTCCATCTCGCGCCAGGAATTCGTAGTTCTCCAGCCCGATGAAGATCCCCTCCCGTCCGATCCTTGTATCGGTGAAACCGAGCCACACCCCGAGGCCCAGCGGATAGGTCAGGAAGCAGAGCAGGAATGCAGCCGCCGGCAGCATGAACAGGACGGCAAGCACACCGCCGCTTTGCATCAAAGCGGGAAAGCTGAAGCGGGGCGTCGTTTCGGTCGTCAAAGTGGACATCGCACATCTCCGGCCGGGATGGGATCGCGCACCGGCATCAGCGATACCGGTGCGTCATGGCAGCGCGCCGAAGGCTGGCACTATATCCGATAGTATCGGTTCGCCCGTCTCTCGGCTTCGGCTGCGGCGTCTTCCGGCGTCGCCTGTCCCGTCACCGCTGAAGCGAACATGTCCACAAGGACATAATCCGCCATCACCCCGGCCGAAGCATAGCCGAGCGGTCCCGCATAGCCGTTCGGCCTCAGCGTCTCGGAGGCGCGGGCATAGGGCGCGTGGATCGGATCCGACGTCCATACCGGATTGTCGGCAAAGGCCTTGAGAGGCTGGCAGCAATAGGCGCTGGAGCCCTCGATCCAGGCATTCATCTGGTCCGCCTCCATCATGAACTTGATGTAGGCCTTTGCGGCTTCCGGATATTGGCAATGATTGAAGACGAGCAGCGAGCTCGTTTGGTGCAACTCCACGCTTTCGCCGACCGGCCCGATCGGGAAGTTGGTGGTGCGGATATCCGCGGCCATTTCCTTCAGCGCCGGGTCGTTCTTGGCCGCGTAGTAGAGGGAAACGCCATTCGCCGTCAGCGATACCTGCCCTGCGAGGAAAGCGCGGTTGTTGTTGATGTCCAGCCAGCTTTCCGTGCCGGGAATGAAAGTCTCGTAAAGCGCCTTTGCATAATTGATCGCGGCGATCGTCTCAGGGCTGTTGATGGTGACCTTTCCTTGTTCGTCGACCATCTTGCCGCCATGGCTCCAGAGCAGCCAGTGGGCATAGTTGTTTCCATCGCCGACTGCTTTGCCGTGCGGAAAGCCGGCCGGCGTTCCGTTGGCCTTCAAGGCTTTGCAGAGCTCCAGAAACCCGTCTGTGTCCTTCGGGAATTCGCTGAAGCCCGCAGCCTTCACTTGGCTGTCGCGGTAGCAGATGGCGTTTCCGATCGCCGTCAGCGGCATCGCGATGAACTTGTCGCCTCGCGAGGCATAGCCGCGCAGGCCGTCATACCAGCCGCCGTATTTTTCGCCGAGATAGTTGGCGAGTTCCGTGAGGTCGACCAGCTTGTCGGGATATTGATGCGCATCGTCGAACCAGCACATCACCATGTCCGGGCCGCTGCCCACATTCGCGGCAACGGCTGCCTTGGGGCGGATATCCTCCCAGCTCTCCTGATCGATACGGACCTCGACACCCGTTTGCTCGGTGAATTTTTTCGTATTGGCGTTCCAGGCGTCCTCGTCGCCCTTCACGAAGGGCACCCAGCGCAACAGCCGGAGGCTTGCCCCCTCCTCTGGCGTGTAGCTCGGCTCGGACTGCGCGAATGCCGGGCGAAGCCCAAACGCATTGAGGCCGGCCATGCCCGCCAGCCCCGCGGAGCCAGCCAGAAAGTCACGTCTCCTGATCGTCATTGTCTCCTCCACTTCATTGCGGGGTTCCCACACCGGCACCCTCCCCGCAAAGGGATGCCGAACACGGCTCGGGGTGGTCCTCCCCCATCCCGAATGCCTGCTGTCTGCTAAGCTGAAAGCCTCTTTCCCGTCTCCTTGTCGAAAAGGTGAACCCGGTCGGCATCGATGCCGACCGTGATCTTCTCTCCCGGTCGTGCCTGCACGCGCTCGCGGAACACGCAGTTCGCCTCCACGCCGCCAAGCTTGACCATCATGTGTGTCTCGTAGCCGGTCGGCTCGGTTACGATCACCTCGACCGGAAGACCCGCCGGGTCGAGCCTGATGAATTCGGGTCGCAAGCCGTAGACAAGATCGCGGCCGGCTGCCGCAGGGCCATGGTCTGCGACCGGCAATTTCGTTCCGTCCTCGGACACGAAAACGGTTCTGTCCCCGGGGTCAAGACGGCCAGGCAGCATGTTCATGGCAGGAGAGCCGATGAAGCCGGCAACGAACAGATTGGCCGGTCGGTCATAGAGATCGAGCGGTGCGCCGATCTGTTCGACGATCCCGTCATGCATGACGACGATTTTGTCGGCCATGGTCATGGCTTCTATCTGGTCGTGCGTCACATAGACGGTGGTCGTCTGCAGGCGCTGATGGAGCTCCTTGATCTCCGCCCGCATCGCAACACGCAGCTTGGCATCCAGATTGGACAGCGGCTCGTCGAACAGGAAGACCTGCGGATCGCGCACGATCGCTCGCCCCATGGCAACACGCTGGCGCTGCCCGCCGGAAAGCTGTCGCGGATACCGGTCGAGCAGATGCGAGAGGCCGAGAATTTCGGCCGCCGCTTTGACCCTCCGGTCCTTTTCCTCCTTGGGCGTGCCCTTGAGCTTAAGAGAAAAGCCCATATTGTCGGAGACGGTCATATGCGGATAAAGCGCATAGTTCTGGAACACCATCGCGATGTCGCGATCCTTGGGCGGGACCGCATTCACCACCCGATCACCGATGCGGATGGACCCGGCACTGATGTTCTCCAGCCCCGCAAGCATGCGCAGCAATGTCGACTTGCCGCAGCCAGACGGCCCCACGAGGATGACGAATTCGCCGTCGTCAATCCCGATATTCACGCCCTTGATGACAGGGACGGTCCCGAAGGACTTCTTCACATCGAGGAACTGAACTCCTGCCATCTGCTCCCTCCCGAACTGCTAACCTCGCCCAACCAGCGGCATTCCGGTAGCCATCACGGTCATTGTCAGCACATTGGCCTCGAGCGGGAGGCTCGCCATGTAAACCACTGCCCGCCCCACATGCTCGACCGACATCGTCGGCTCCGCCGCGATCTCGCCGTTCGCCTGCAGCACGCCCACGCTCATTCGCGCGGTCATGTCCGTGGCGGCATTGCCGATGTCGATCTGCCCGCAAGCTATGTCGAAGGGCCGGCCGTCCAGCGCGGTGGCTTTCGTGAGGCCGGCGATGGCGTGCTTGGTCGCCGTATAGGGCGCTGAGTGGGGGCGCGGCGTCTGGGCGGAGATCGATCCGTTGTTGATGATGCGTCCGCCGCGCGGCGTCTGCGCCTTCATGAGACGCATTGCCTGCTGGGTGCAGAGGAATGCGCCTGTGAGATTGGCTGCGACAATCGTGCTCCACTGCTCGAAGGTGATTTCTTCCATTGGAACTGACGGCAGGCTCATTCCGGCATTGTTGACCAGAAGATCGAGCCGGCCGAACGCATTTTCGATCTCGCGGAAAAGAGCTTGAACCGAAACAGGATCGCCGATGTCGGCGCGCATAGCCTTGAGGGCACCTCCCGTTTCCGCCGCGATTTCGCCGGCGGCTCTCTCAAGTATTTCAGCGCGCCTGCCAGTGATGGCGACGGTGTAGCCCTCTCTACTCAAGGCCCGCGCTATGGCGCGACCTATCCCGGTGCCCCCACCCGTTACCAGTGCAATCTTCCCTTCGCCCGATCTTCCTTCAACCGCCATGCGTGATTGTCCCGCCTAGTTCATCGTCTATGTGGATTCTGATGATTTCATCAAAGCTCTTCTCGGCCCGGAAACCAAGACCCTCGGCACGCCGGGCATCGAAGTCCGTCGGCCAACCCGCCACGATCTGCCGGATGAGCGGGTCGGGTTCGCGGCGAATGAGACGCACGGCCCTTTCTCCGGCAACCCGCCTAAGCGCCTCGATTTCTTCACCCACCAGGGCCGAAAGGCCGGGCATTGTCAGGTTTCGTCTCGCGCCCACCCGATCGAGATCAAGCGTGGCTGCGTGAATGAAGAAATCGACCGCCGCACGTGGGCTTGCAAACCAATGACGTACGTCCTCGTCGACCGGCAGCACGGCTTCTTCCCCCACGAGCGGCTCACGAAGGATGTTGGAGAAGAACCCTGAAGCTGCCTTGTTCGGCCGTCCCGGCCGAACGCAGATCGTGGGAAGTCTTATGCCTATCCCGTCGAAGAAGCCCCGCCGCGAATAATCGGAGAGCAGAAGCTCCGAGATCGCCTTTTGCGTCCCATAGCTCGTGAGCGGCGTGGTGAAGAACTCGTCGCCGATCTTTTCCGGAAAGGGCGCGCCGAACACGGCGATGGAGGAGGCAAAGACGAGACGGGGGCGGTAAGGCTCCTTTAGCCCCTCGAGCCTGATCGCATCGAAGAGCGCACGGGTTCCATCGAGATTGATTCGATAGCCTTTGTCGAAATCCGCTTCTGCTTCGCCCGAGACGATCGCGGCGAGATGGAAGATGATGTCGGGGCGCAGGCCCGCGAGCTTGGCCGCATTGCCCGTTTCGGAAATATCGATGGCGAACGCCCGCGTTATATCGGAGAGGGCCGGCGGCATGGGCGTTTCCACCACGTCAACGAGCGAGAGGCGGCGGATCTCACCACCCAGAATTTCTTTGCCGGCAGCGAATCGCTCGACCAGCTTGCGGCCGATCATGCCGGCCGCACCGATCACCAGAACATGCATTCCGGAAGTCTCCTCCCACGACCGTCAAACGCGTCCCAGAGTTGTAGAGCGGTTATCCTCCCCGCATGGAACGTCCCTCCGCGCCCTGCTCCCACGGCAATTGAAGCGGGGCGCCTGCTCGCCAAAGTAGGGCATTCAAAATGCAATGAGTCAACGCGGTTTGGATTCCAAGGCTGCAGAACCTGGGAATGATACCGATTTTGAACAATTTTAGACGATGATGGTGCTGCCGGTGAGGATTGAACTCACGACCTCTCCCTTACCAAGGGAGTGCTCTACCACTGAGCTACGGCAGCGTCGCGTTCGGGCGGCCTTCTGCCATATCGGTTGCCCCAGCGCAAGCACTAGCTCCATTATATATGGAAGATGTGCAGAAGGTTGGCGGATGCGGACTGAAGGAGTGGGCGAGTGACCTCGAAGGAAAGGACAGAAACCAAGGATCAACGGCAGAAGCGGCTTGCGGCGGAGCTTCGTGCCAATCTCGCGAGAAGAAAGGCACAGGCTCGTTCCCGCCGAGGCGGCAGTGCCGATGAACGCGCGGAAGGGCTTCCATCCGCAAAGGAACCCGAGCGCAAGTGAACACCGCGGCTCGTCGGGAGCCGACGCAATTTCTTGAACCGGGCGCGGGCTTGCTCTAGGACAGGCAGGACTTGCGACGTCAACGCCGGGATTCGTCTCTCCCGGGAAAGAGATATTCATGGACCGCATACGCATCCGCGGAGGCAGCGAGCTCAACGGAACGATCCCGATCTCCGGGGCGAAAAATGCTGCGCTGCCGCTGATGATCGCCTCGCTGCTTACCGACGATACGCTGACCCTGGAGAATGTCCCGCATCTGGCGGATGTCGAGCAGCTCATCCGCATTCTTGGGAACCACGGCGTCGATTATTCGGTGAACGGTCGGCGGGAGAACCAGGACAAAGGGTATTCGCGCACCATTCATTTCACGGCGCGCAGCATTGTCGACACGACCGCCCCCTACGATCTCGTCTCCAAGATGCGCGCGAGCTTCTGGGTCATCGGCCCTCTTCTGGCCCGCATGGGCGAAGCCAAAGTATCGCTGCCGGGCGGCTGCGCGATCGGCACACGCCCGGTCGACCTCTTCATCGATGGCCTGCGTGCGCTGGGTGCCGAAATAGAGATCGAAAGCGGCTATGTGGTCGCCAGGACAAAGAATGGTCTTGTGGGGACCCGCTACCGGTTTCCAAAGGTTTCCGTGGGAGCTACCCATGTCCTGATGATGGCAGCCTCGCTCGCCAAGGGCGATACGATCCTGGAGAACGCCGCCCGCGAGCCGGAGATCGTCAACCTTGCCGATTGCCTCAATGCAATGGGGGCGAAGATCACGGGTGCTGGAAGCTCCACCATCACGATTGAGGGTGTGACCAGCCTTTCCGGCGCGCGTCATCGGATCATTCCGGATCGCATTGAGACCGGCACCTACGCTTTGGCCGTCGCTATGGCAGGCGGAGATGTCATGCTGGAGGGTGCGCGCGCAGATCTTCTAGATTCGGCGCTCGACGTTATCGAGCAGACCGGCGCGGAAATCACCCGCGCCAATATCGGCATCCGCGTGAAGCGGAATGGTGCGGGGATTAGCCCGGTCGACATCACCACGGAACCCTTTCCGGGTTTCCCCACCGATCTCCAGGCCCAGTTCATGGCCCTGATGACCAAGGCCAAGGGCAAGTCCCGAATCACCGAAACCATTTTCGAAAACCGCTTCATGCACGTGCAGGAGCTCGCCCGGCTTGGCGCACGCATTTCCCTTTCGGGTCAGGAAGCGATGGTGGAAGGTGTTGCGCGCCTAAAGGGTGCTCCCGTGATGGCGACGGATCTCAGGGCATCCGTATCGCTTGTAATCGCCGGTCTGGCCGCCGAAGGCGAAACCATGGTCAATCGCGTGTATCACCTCGACCGTGGGTTCGAGCGGCTGGAGGAGAAGCTTTCGAATTGCGGCGCCGAAATCGAGCGCATCTCCGGCTAACCGAATTTCGGGATAGCAGGAGCAGTCATTCGTTTCCGGCCATCCTTGAGGAATGTAGATGTTGAAGCTCGCTGCACTCGATGAGGAGGACCTGAAGATCATCTCTGCGCATGTCCAGGACGCGGTGATGAAAACAGGCGAGCTCACCTATCTGAAGCGTGAAAAGCAGTTCACACTGGCCATGCGCCGGTTCGCCTGGGAAAAGGCGGAGAAGAGCTTCTTCTTCAGCCGGCGACCACATGAGCGGCGGCTTTCGGCGCTCACATTCAACCGGGTCTTCACCGTCCGCTCTTCTGGTATCGACATAAAGAAGCCCGACGAGGTTCTTTCGTTACTGGCAATCCGGTTCCTGCCGGGTGAGCGGCCGTCGGGCACGATCGAGCTTGATTTTTCCGGGAATGCCACCATCCAGCTCGATGTCGAGTGCATCGAGGTCCGGCTGAGCGATCTGGGTGCGGCCTGGGAAACGCCGGTGCGCCCCCGGCACAGCAATTGAGAGGCTTTCACGCATGCCGATAAGGCTTTCCACCGCCGACGCGGATTTCGAAACGCGGTTTACTGCGTTCCTCTCGACCAAGCGCGAGACCTCCGAGGAGGTGGATGCCGCCGTGCGCGAGATCATCGCGCGTGTGCGCGCCGAAGGGGATGCCGCAGTCGCCGATTATACCAAGCGTTTCGATCGTTTCGATCTCGCCGAAACCGGCGTGCGTATCTCGCGCGAGGAGATCGAGGCTGGATATGGGAAGACGGACGCCGCAACGCTTGAAGCCCTCAAGGTTGCGCAAGGCCGCATCGAGGCGCATCACCGCCGGCAGCTCCCCTCCGATATGCGCTACACGGATCCGCTCGGGGTTGAACTCGGCTGGCGCTGGACCCCGGTCAGCGCCGTCGGTCTCTACGTGCCCGGCGGGCTTGCGAGCTATCCAAGTTCAGTGCTCATGAATGCCGTGCCTGCGCGCGTTGCGGGCGTTGAGCGTCTGGTGATCACCGTCCCGTCGCCTGATGGTGCCATCAACCCTCTGGTGCTGGTTGCGGCTGATCTTGCGGGGGTAAGCGAGGTCTACCGGATCGGCGGCGCGCAGGCAGTGGCCGCGCTTGCGTACGGTACGGAGACCATATCGCCCGTCGACAAGATCGTGGGCCCGGGCAACGCCTATGTCGCCGCCGCGAAACGCCAAGTCTTTGGACAAGTCGGGATCGACATGATCGCAGGTCCCTCCGAGGTGCTCGTGGTTGCCGACCGCGACAACGATCCCGATTGGATCGCCGCCGACCTTCTCGCGCAAGCGGAGCACGATGCGGCTGCGCAATCAATTCTCATGACGGACGACCCGCAATTCGCCGATGCGGTCTGCGAAGCGGTCGAGCGGCAGCTGAGGCGGCTCTCGAGATCGGAAATCGCGGGTGCGAGCTGGCGGGATTTCGGCGCGATCGTTCTGGTGCGCAGTTTTGACGAGGTGCCGGCGCTCGTCGACCGGATCGCCCCGGAGCATCTGGAGCTCGCCACCGAAGAAGCTGAAGTGCTGCTTTCGCGCATTCGTCATGCAGGCGCGGTCTTCCTGGGCCGGCATACGCCCGAAGTCATAGGGGACTATGTCGGCGGATCGAACCATGTGTTGCCGACCGCCCGTTCGGCACGGTTTTCCTCCGGACTTTCCGTCCTGGATTTCATGAAGCGCATGTCCATCCTACGGCTCGATGCCGAGCAGCTGCGAGAACTCGGTCCAGCGGCAGTCGCCCTCGCAAAGGCGGAAGGGCTGGAGGCGCATGGCCGCTCCGTCTCGATACGGCTGAACATCTAAGGACCACCGATGGGTGAGCGGAGTTCCGGCAAGGCACGCCTTATCGATGTCGAGCTGGACGATACCGTCGGACGGGCGACGCCGGACGTCGAGCACGAGCGGGCCGTCGCCATCTTCGACCTTGTCGAGGAAAACAGTTTCCAGCCCGTGGGAGATGCAACGGGCGGTCCGTACAGGTTGAAGATTTCGCTGGTCGACAAGCGCCTCGTGCTCAACGTGACGCGGGAGGGAGGTGATCCCGTCGTCACCCATATGCTGTCGCTCACGCCGTTCCGACGCATTGTGAAGGACTATTTCCTCGTCTGCGAAAGCTACTACCAGGCGATCCGCTCGGCCACGCCCAGCCAGATCGAGGCGATAGACATGGGGCGGCGCGGGCTTCACAATGAAGGATCACAAACTTTGATGGACCGCCTCCGCGGTAAGATCGAGGTGGATTTCGATACTGCGCGGCGGCTCTTTACACTGATCTGTGTCCTGCATTGGCGAAGGTGATCATGACACCGCAGCCGGCCGAAGGTGATCCGGGCGCACTGCCGGGCGAAGCAGCCGGCGCAAGGCTGCGCGCCGTGCTCTTCCTTTGCGGGCAGAACTCGATCCGCTCGCCCATAGCTGAGGCGCTCGCCAAGCGCATGCTGCCGAAATCGATCTTCATCGCCTCCGCGGGAGTGCGCAAGGGACCGCGTGACCCGTTTGTCGATGCGGTCCTGGCCGAAGAGAATCTTGCCTTGGAGAACTGGTTGCCGCGAACGCTCGAAGAGCTTGAGGACAGTTTTTTCGACCTCATCGTCACGCTTGCGCCCGAAGCGCACCATGCCGCGCTCGAGTTGACACGCACCATGCCTGTCCAAGTGGAGTACTGGCCGACGCTCGATCCTTCCGTCGTGGAAGGAACGCGCGAGCAGATCATGGCCTCGTATCGAGATGTGCGCGACCGTTTAGCCGAGCAGATAGCGGAGCGTTTTGGCGCGGGAGCATTTGCTGACGAAACGTGACAGTTGCTTGTTCACAAATGATGGAGGATGGGCTAGGTTCCGCGCGATTTCGGCCCGGCCATTTACATTTCCACAGATGCAACTGTAAGGAACCGGCCGGGGCCGACTGGATCGCCAAATTGAAGGTATCGGATGCCGAAGGAAGAAGTCCTGGAATTTCCCGGTGTTGTCACCGAGCTTCTGCCCAACGCGATGTTTCGCGTGAAGCTTGAGAACGACCATGAGATCATTGCCCACACCGCGGGTCGCATGCGCAAGAACCGCATTCGCGTCCTGACCGGGGATAAGGTTCTTGTGGAGATGACGCCCTACGACCTGACCAAGGGCCGGATCACCTATCGTTTCAAATAGCCGCGCATCCTGGCAGGGCAATGAGCGCACCCGCAAAACTTATTCTGGCGTCGGCTTCGCCCCGACGGGTGCAGCTCCTGCAGCAGGCGGGTCTCGAACCGCACCGGCTCATTCCTGCTGAAATCGATGAAACGCCCCTCAAGGCGGAGCATCCGCGCTCGCTTGCCAAGCGGCTCGCGCGCAGCAAGGCCGAAAAGGCGCTGGAGCGGCTGAAGAAGGAAGGTGCAGAGCGCGAGGCCTTCGTGCTCGCAGCTGATACGGTAGTTGCCGTGGGCCGTCGCATCCTCCCCAAGACGGAACTGGCGGAGGAAGCTTCGAATTGTCTTCGCCTCCTATCGGGCCGCTCACATCGAGTCTATACGGGCGTGTGCCTGTTCACGCCGGCCGGCAAGCTGCGTCACAAGCTGGTGGAAACCCGCGTGCGCTTCAAGCGTATTTCGCGTGAAGAACTCGATGCCTATATCATGTCGGGCGAGTGGCGCGGAAAGGCCGGCGGATACGCCATCCAGGGGCTCGCCGGAACCTTCGTCGTCAAGCTCGTGGGATCCTACACCAATGTGGTGGGACTGCCGCTTTACGAGACCGTGAACCTGCTTGCAGCAGATGGCGTGAAGGCCTACCTCAACTGGTCAGCAGGAACAGACGTCTGAGCAATGGCTGGTGGTACAGGAAACGGCGAGAAGATTACGCCGCTAAGGCCCAAACGGCCCTGCCCTGAATGCGGCAAGCCGTCGGCGCGCGAGTTTTACCCATTCTGCTCCAAGCGCTGCAAGGACATCGACCTCAACAGATGGCTTTCGGGTGCCTATGTCATTCCAGGTCGTCCGGTCGAGGACGAGGAAGAGGAGCCGGGCTCCTCTCAATAGAGCCGGGCGTTCGGTCAGAATGAAAGCCCTCTGCTATCGGTGTGGGCGCGCTCATCCGGACCAAACCGCATTTTCGAGACGGACGAAAAAAGCCCGGCTCAGGAGAGCCGGGCCAGGTTTGCAGGCAGCCGGGGGGAGCCGGCGTGATGGGAGTAAAATGCCTGCATGGGAGAAGCGATAATCAGGGGTGGCGACGTGTGGCGTTGTCTTCCTTCGCCCGTTCGCGCGCAATCTGTGCAAGGCGCCGTGTAGGATCGTCCAAAATAGGCCCGTCATAGGCGAGCGCGATATCCTCGCGGGTCAGGCCAATATCGACGAGTTCCCATTCCGTAAGCTCATTCAGCTGGCGCATTGCGCGGCGGTTCGACCAGGAGCGCAGAATGTGGGACGCCGTGCGGACGAGGCGCATCGCGAATCCCTGCGTTGCGGCGGCACTTGGCAAGACTGTCTGTTCTGCACGCATGGCAAATCTCCTTCGAGCCATTCGCTGATAGCTATTCCGAGGCGACAGCACAGCCGCCGACGTATCCGCCGCGACCAAACCTGCCGTCCTTTCAGGAACGGCGCCCTTGTCTCACACAGGCATTGATTAGTCGAACGAATGTTTTTAATCTTTTGCATCAACATCGCTTATAGGAGCCCGCCATGTCGGCACCGCTCGATCTCGACCAGCTCGTTACCTTCATCGCTATCGCCGATACGGGAAGCTTCACGCGTGCTGCCGAGGAGGTGCATCGCACGCAGTCGGCCGTCTCCATGCAGATGCGGCGCCTAGAGGAGCGGATTGGAAAACCGCTGTTCGAAAAGGACGGCCGCTCCAACCGTCTTACCGATGACGGGGAGAGGCTGCTTCTTTATGCGCGCCGGCTCCTGCGTCTCAATCGCGAAACGCTGGCCGCTTTCGACGATGAGAGCCTTGAAGGACATGTGCGCATCGGCATGCCGGACGATTACGCCGAGCGCTTCCTGCCCGAGATCATGGCTCGCTTCTCGCATTCGAATCCGCGGGTAGAAATGTCCGTTCTCTGCGAGCCTACGGCCAATCTCGTGCACCATGTGCGGCAGGGCAATGTGGATCTTGCCCTGGTGACGGACCAGGAAATGGCAGAAACGGTGCGTCACGAGCCGCTGCTGTGGGTCGGCTCGGCCAATCATTCCACCCATGAACGCGAAGTGCTGCCGATGGCATTCGGGCGGCCGACCTGCAACTGGCGGCGGATTGCCTGCGATACGCTGCGCGAAATCGACCGCGACTATCGGATCCTCTTCACGAGCTTCTCGGCGACGGTCATCACGGCTGCCGTCCTCTCCGGCGCCGCAATTTCCGTATTGCCCGAATGCGCTCTGCGTCCCGGGATGCGCGTTCTTACCGAAAAGGACGGATTTCCAAAGCTGCCGGATTGCCACATCGGCATCATGCGTGGGCGCACCAACCAGACGGAGCTTGTAGATGCGCTGGCCCGCCACATCTCGGAGAGCTTGGACAACATCTCGATGCCGATCCCCGTTGTGGATGAGACGGAAGGACTGGATTTCGCCGGCTTCACGCACCGGATGAAACGCGGGAAGCGCCTGCGGCCGAACCACGTTCTGCCGGGATGGTGAGGCTGCGATAGACGCGATTTCCCCGCCCTTCTCGGCCCGGCGGGAACAGATGCCAAACCTGCAGTCTGGCGCGGGTTGACCCCACCGCCTGCAAGCTGCTCAATCGGACCATGGTAGAAATACGGAAAGACGATTCGCTGAGCAATGTCGCCGAATATTCGGTAAGCGAAATCTCGCTTGCCCTGAAGCGGACCGTCGAGGACGCCTTCGGGCATGTTCGCGTGCGCGGCGAGATTTCCGGTTTTCGCGGCGCCCATTCGTCCGGTCACTGTTATTTCTCGCTCAAGGACGATCGTTCGCGCATAGAGGCGGTCATCTGGAAAGGAACCTTCGCCAGGCTGCGTGTTCCGCCCCAGGAGGGGTTGGAAGTCGTGGCTACCGGCCGGCTCACGACCTTTCCCGGCTCGTCGAAATACCAGATCGTCATCGAAAGCCTGGAGCCTGCCGGAGCGGGCGCGCTCATGGCGCTCGTGGAAGAGCGCAAACGCCGGCTGGCGGCTGAGGGCCTGTTTGCGGAGAACAGGAAGAAACCCCTCCCCTTCATGCCGCATGTGATCGGCGTCATCACATCGCCTACCGGTGCGGTAATACGCGATATCATCCACCGCATCACCGATCGGTTTCCGGTACATGTCATCGTCTGGCCCGTGCGTGTGCAGGGGGAAACGACCGGGGCCGAGGTCGCCGCAGCGATTACAGGTTTTAACGCGCTTCAGCGCGGTGGAACCATCCCTCGCCCCGATCTGATCATCGTGGCACGCGGGGGTGGCAGCCTCGAAGACCTTTGGGGCTTCAATGACGAGGTGGTCGTTCGCGCAGCTGCCGCTTCGGCGGTTCCTCTCATCTCGGCCGTCGGCCACGAAACGGACTGGACGCTTATCGATTTCGCCGCGGACCGGCGGGCTCCGACGCCAACAGGGGCCGCCGAAATGGCCGTGCCCGTGAAGGCGGACCTGGAAGCAAATCTCGCCCGGCTCTCCGCAAGGCTAAAAGGCGCGGTTTCCCGGTGCCTAGAGCGCCGCCGCCAGGAAATGCGCAGCCTGTCCCGCGCGCTTCCCTCGCCCGATCAGCTCTTCGCAATGCCGCGACGGCGCTTCGATGAAGCGGCAGGCAGGCTGGGCCGTGCGCTCGAGACCTCAACGCAGCGCAAACGCCTTCATTTCAGCGGGATCCGACTATCCATCGCCACGCTCGATCGACGTATCGCGCAGGCGAGCCGCGACGCAACGCAGTGCGGCGAACGGCTCCCGGCCCTCTATCAGAGCCTGGTGCGCCATCGCCGCACCCGGCTAGATCGCGACGCCGCGCGGGTAAATCCGCGCGTTGCGCTGCAGCGCATCACTGTGCTCAGCGAACGGCTGAAAGCCGCCGTGGGACGGAAGGACCGAGCCGTCTTGCTCAGGCTGGAGCGGAGCCGGATCGCCTATGAGCAGTCTGCCAGGTTAGCCGAAACGCTTTCCTATAAGAGCATCCTTGAACGCGGCTTCGCACTGGTGCGGGATGCTGACGATAGGCCGCTCAAGCGCGCGAGCGACGTAAAAGCAGGCGAGGCATTGCGCCTGCAGTTTGCTGACGACAGTGTTGGGGCAATCGCTACCGGAAAGTCCTCCGGCGGGAGTCGCAAGAGCGCCCCCACCCGCGAGCCTGGAAAACAGGGAACGCTGTTCTAGCGCATCGGAAACACGATGCGTAAACCTGTGCTTACCGCGCGTTTGCTGCACGCACGTTACTGTAGTCATTTCTACAGCGCCATGCGTCCACTCGGACGCACAAAGGACGCTGTAATTTATTGGATTGACGCATCGTGCTTTCCGAAAACCGATTCCGGTTTTCGGGCCGATGCTGTAGAATGCGACATATGCCCTTGAGCAAGAATTAATCCCGCCCGAGTATAGCCAGAAGATCGGGCTCTATTGTGCGCATATTTAGTCTCTTTTTAACTGGAGCACTTCATGAAAAAATATATTGCCGCAGCCGCCATTCTTTCGTTTTGGGCGACGAACATGACTTACGCCGCCGAGAACATGTCCGCGCGTCAAATCCTAGACAAGGAGATCAGCGAAGTCGGCGTATCCACCTTTACCGGCGCGGACTACAAGCCGGGGCTTATCCGCCACATCGTCCTGTTCCGCTATAAGGACGGAACGACGGCTGAGCAGCGCCAAGAGATCCGGGATCAGTTCATGGCTTTGGCCAAGAAGGCCACCCGTAACGGCAAACCCTATATCGTTTCGATCGAGTCCGGCGCCCAGAACAGCGGCGAGGGCGTCAGCGGCGGGTTTGAAGAAGGCTTCATCGTCACTTTCAGCTCCGAAGGTGACAGGAATTATTACGTAGGCACGCCCGTCGTCACGGAACCCAAATTCTTCGACCCCCAGCATCAAAAATTCAAAGAGTTTGTCGGTCCCTACCTCGCCGATTCCGGCGTTCTGGTGTTCGACATGAGGATAACCGACAGCACCAGGCTGGGCGCTACTTCTAGGAACTGAAGAACGGAAACGGATGAGAGTTCAGCCTGGGTTCACATGGCTGAACTCTCCCCGCGATGGTGCCGGGTCCGCGTGGTGCCGCCACCTGTCATGCATGCGCTCTCGGCGCGAATACGGACCAGTCCATTGCCTGGACGAGTTCTTCCAAGGCGATCGTGCCAAGATGCGAATTGCCGCTGGAATCCAGACCGGGCGACCAGACCGCAACAGAAGCCACGCCGGGAACAATGCCCAGAATACCGCCACCGACACCGCTCTTGCTCGGGATCCCGACGCGGAAGGCGAAATCTCCAGATGCGTCGTAATGGCCGCATGTCAGCATAAGTGCATTTATGCGTCGGGCGCGCAAAGGGGAGATGACCGAATGCCCCGTCAAAGGATTGCGGCCGCCCGCTGCAAGAAACAGGCCTGCAGCGGCCAGTTGGCGGCAATTCATGTCGATCGCGCAGTGGTGGACATATGTCCCCAGCACCCGTTGCGGTGCGTGCTGCAGGTTGCCGAACGAATGCATGTAGTGGGCCAGAGCCATATTGCGGCTTGCGGTGGACTGCTCCGAGGCAGCTACGGCCCGGTTTACGGAGATCGTATCGTCATCCGCAAGGAAGCGAACGAACCGGAGAATTTCGCCGATGACTTCCCGAGGCTCGTGTCCCGCAAGCAGGCTGTCCGTCACCACCAGAGCGCCGGCATTCACGAAGGGATTGCGGGGAACCCCCTTCTCATACTCCAACTGTACGATCGAGTTGAAGCGATTGCCTGAAGGCTCGCGCCCTACACGGGTCCAGAGCATGTCTCCGCATTTTCCAAGCGCCAGCGCAAGCGTGAACACCTTCGAGATGCTCTGGATCGAAAACAGTTCATCGGCGTTACCCGCAGCGACCACGGAACCGGCGAGCGTGGCGACAGCAATCCCAAACTTGGTGGGGTCGACCTTTGCGAGTTCCGGGATATAGGTGGCAACGCTGCCGCGATCCGATCGTGCTGCCAGGGATGATACGAGTTTTGGTAAGATCTCTTGGAGATGGGGCATAAACAGCTCTACTCGCCGATCGATACTCTGCTCCGTCTGCCCGCGCACTTACACGGAAGGCAGGAGGGCGTCCGCAATAACCCGCGTTTATGCATATTTCGATGGAATATTTGCGCCGTGCGTTCACAAAATGATTCAAAACGTGCGGCTGGCGGACCAATAAGCCTTTTACGGTCGGGTTATCGCTCCACGACGCCAACGCTGGACCGCCTGCTTAAAGCGCTGCCTTCTCCAGTTCGCGCTCGCCCTTCAGGGCCGCCTGTCACAGCAGGGCATCCGAAAAAGTAGAGCTCGATTGGTCCGGAACGAAGTGGAGGGGTGGTACGGTTGGGTGGATTCGAACCACCGACCTCAGGAGCCACAATCCTGCGCTCTAACCAACTGAGCTACAACCGCCCGACGTCAACGTCTTGCCCGCGTCCCTTACGGGCAAATCCATTCATTTTCAAGAGCGATACTGCCAAAGCGGCACACCGCGCAAAGAAAAAGACCGGGGGGAGGAACCCCGGTCTTTAAAAAGGGACCGATGGGAGGAGGAGGAGTACCGGTCCCAATGTTCTAGCGAACGGCTGGCATATAAATCCTGCCCATTCAAATTGCAGCGCGACGCATCGCCTCAGGCAGGTTGCTTGATCGCCTTCTCGAACGCGTCCTTCACCGGCTTGGTCAGCTCGATGGTCGCTTTCTGAGTAAGCGCCTGAAATTCGCGGGCTTGATCGAGCGCAAATTCCATCTGCTTGCGCAGGAACGAGCTCTGCAGCTCCACCACGTCGGAAAAGCTCTTGGCGGTAACGAGCGCTTCCACCTGCGCGAGATTGGCCTCTGTGCCGGCGCGTACTGCGGCGACAGATTTGAGCACAATCTCGTCACCCACCGTCTTTACCGATTCCATTGAGGCTTCAAATGCTTTGCGGGCGTCGTCGGCGCTCGTTTTCAAACGCTGATAGGTTTCTTTGGCCTGCTCCGCGGTCTTTTCGGTGAAGTTGCGAAGCTGCTCTGTGGCCGCCGACGGGTCGAAGGTCGGAAACTCTTCGGCCGCTTTGTTGCTGGTCTTCGTCATCTGGTTGTCCTTTACCCGGGGCTGATTGCCGGTATTCTCACTCAGATCAATATAGTGACTTTTATTGTGCGCTGCAACATTTTTGTGGCGATGCAGCAAAACCACATCAGAGGGCGCTTTTGATTAACCAAGCCGCGATTTCCCGGTGAACGCCCAGAGAAGGTTTGTGGACGACGTCGGATCGTGCTCTTATTAACGAGAGGTTAACTTGGGCTCCTCGTTGTGTTGATGGTCGGGCTGAATGGCGTCCTCATCCTATTCATTTCTCGACATAGTTGTTCTTGATGGAGTGCGTGAGCGGTTCGCGGCCGGCGACGCGCTGGCGGTTCTGTCCACGAGCCTCGAGGAGATCCTGTGGGCCAATGGCCCAGGTGCCGCCTGGCTCGGCTTTCCCAATATCGAGGCAGCTATAGGGGAGCGCCCCCGGCTGTCGGCAATCGCTTTGCGGCAGATTGCGGCTACCCCTGGGTTCCCGCATGTCGGACGCGATCGTACGATTGCGCTCAGGGTTACGAGTGGGCTCACGAGCAAGATCGTCGCGGTGCAGGCAAGCGCGATAACGCTTCCGCATGGCGAGGAAGCGCTCCTGCTCGCCGTTCCCTCCACCACTGAGGCCGCAGAACCCGCGGAACGGACGATATCAGGACTCAGCGAGCCCGGTCATTTTGCAGCACTGCTGGAGGCGGACGGCTCCATCTCTGCAGCCTCCGCTGGCTTTGAGCTCCTTGGCATCGAACGCGAAACCCTTCTCGGCCTGATCCAGGACGTGAGCCGTGAAGCGGCGCGCCTTGTGAAGAAGCGCATCCCTGCCCGAACCCAAGTCGCCGCTGGGCTCGCCCGCCTCACAGACGATCCTGCGCGCCATCTTCTCGTCGTCGTTGAGGACGGAACCGCGGGACCCTCCGCTTCCGATCACCTGCCCGCTTCTTCCGAGACCACGGCACGCGAAGCTTCTCCCTCGGATACAAGCAGGTTGCAGTCGCCTCAGCCGCTCGGCCCGACACCGGAGCCCCAGGGATCGGAAGCCCCTCCCGCACCGCGGACAGTCCGTTTTTCCTGGCGCACGGACGCGCATGGTCGTTTCACCTCGATTTCGGAGGAATTCACCGAGTCGATGGGCAGGAACGCGACGGACGTGATCGGCCGCACCTTCCGCGAAGTTTCGAACGCTTTCGGACTTGATGCCGATGGTTCGATTTGCCGGTTGCTGGAACGGCGGGATACCTGGTCCGGGCGAACGGTGATGTGGCCGCTTCAGGGCACAAATCTCAAAGTGCCCGTGGACCTCGCAGCACTACCGATTTACGGGCGCGGGCGCGTTTTCGAAGGCTTCCGCGGCTTCGGCATCGCTCGCCTGAGCGACGCGGAGGTGGATCCGGAAGCAATCGGCGAGGTGCTCGCTCCACCCCTTTCCGAACCTTCCGGCGCCGAGACCCTCGCGGGGAAAGAGGACGCGCAGGAGCCGGTTGGGTCAATCGATCCCCAAGCTGGAGAAAAGGCGGTTCCTTCCAGCCTATCGGGGGAACCAGATCCCGTCCCGGCCGAAGCGCTGACCACCACAGCCACGCAAACTCGCTCGAACGAAAATGTCGTCCAGCTGGCGGAGCATCGTGAGAGCGGATGGAATGGAAGTTTGTCTGCAAGTGAGCGGACGGCCTTCCGTGAGATCGGCGAGCGATTGCGCCGCGCCAGCGAGAGCCGGGCAACGGCCGCTGGTGTCGAGGAAGGAAAGATCGGCGAGCTTTCCCCACACGGCCGGCTGGAAGAGAGTCTGCCAAATGACGATCTGCCGGCTGCGGCCTCCCTTTCGGGAGACGCGCTGGGCCAAACAGAGCGGGAAACGCAGAAGGGAGATCGGGGCGAAGATTCAGCCGATAAGCGCGGCGATCTGCCCTCGCAGCCGCAATCCACTGAGGCGCCGGAAGCGCCGGTTTCCCTTGCCGAAGACATGGAAGGGGCCGGCGAAACGGAGCAGATCGTTCCCTTAGAGCCGGCTGGCTCCGTCGATGCGACGAGCCAGAAGGATATCACCCATATAGACTCGGAGCCCGAGCAAGCAGAGCGGGAGACCGAGCCGGCTCCAGCCGAAGAGGTCTCGGCCGAGCCTGTTTTGTCCACCGAAACGGACACGCAACAGGAGGCGACGGCAGCGCCGCCGGTGGAATCACACACCGATGCTGACGGCCACGAGCCGCAAGCGGGTTCCGGAGCGGAGCTATCGGAGGAGGTCACTGCAACGGGTGACGAAGGACAGATCGAGCCCGAGGCAACCGAGGAAGCGAAACCGAGTGTGCCCTCACCCGATGGTGAGAGAGTTCCGGAGCGAAGCTCCCAGATCGCCTATCTACCCTCTGCCTTCCATCGCCCTGATGCGGAGCGGAGGCAGGCGGAGGCTGAAACGATCCTGGCCCACTTGCCTCTCCCCGTGCTTATTCATTCCGGTGATCGGCTCCATTATGCGAACTGCGAGTTTTTCAAGCTTACCGGCTATTCCGATCTCGACGAACTGGAAGCGGCAGGGGGTATCGGCGCGTTGTTCGATGAGCCTGCCGCCGGTGCGCCGGAAAGAGAGAGGCTTCTGCTGCGCAGGGCTGACGGCACGGACGGCCCGGTGGAAGCGCATCTCCAATCCGTTGCCTGGGCCGGCAAGAAGGCGCTCATGCTGGCCTTGAACCCGGCCGGATTGAGCGAACGGACGCCTGAGGAAGCTGTCAAGGCTGCGGAACTGGAGTCCAGCCTTTCGGAAATGCGCGCCATCGTCGATACCGCGACCGATGGCGTTGCGGTGATCGGCAATGACGGTACGATCCGCTCGATCAACCGCCCGGCAGAAGCTCTTTTCGGCTTTGATGCGGAGAACGTCACCGGCAAGCCATTTACCTCGTTGTTCGCGATCGAGAGCCAGCGCACCGTTCAGGATTATCTTGCCGGGCTATCGGACAATGGCGTGGCGAGCGTGCTCAATGATGGCCGCCAGGTGATCGGGCGCGAGGCGCAGGGTCGCTTCATCCCCCTCTTCATCACCATCGGGCGGTTGCCGAATGGCAGCGGCTATTGCGCGGTGCTGCGCGATATCACTCACTGGAAGCGAGCCGAGGAAGAGCTCACGCAAGCGCGGGCACAGGCCGAACGCGCTTCCTCGCAGAAGAGCGAGTTCCTCGCGCGCGTCAGCCATGAAATCCGTACGCCCCTCAACGCAATCATCGGCTTCTCCGAGTTGATGATAGACGAGAAGTTCGGTCCGATCGGCAATGACCGGTATCGCGACTATCTGCGGGACATCAACCGTTCCGGAAATCATGTGCTCGATCTCGTCAATGATCTTCTCGACATTTCCAAGATCGAGGCCGGTCAGCAGGAGATGGCACACGAAGCTGTGCCGCTGAACGATACGCTTGCGCAGGTAATCGCGATGATGCAGCCGCAAGCCAATCGCGAGCGTGTGATCATCCGCTCCTCGCTTGCTTCGCGCCTGCCGGATGTGGTGGCCGATTTGCGAAGCGTGCGCCAGATCGCCATCAACCTTCTTTCCAATGCGGTGCGCTACACCCCTGCTGGCGGACAGGTGGTCGTTTCTACCGTCTATGAACGGGATGGCTCGGTCGTTTTGAGGGTACGTGACACCGGCGTCGGCATGAGCTCTGCGGAACTGGACGAAGCGCTGAAGCCGTTCAGGCAGATCAATGCGTTGCGGCGCAAGCGCGGCGATGGAACAGGCCTCGGCCTCCCCCTAACGCGCGCCATGGTCGAGGCAAACCGCGCCCAGTTCTCCATCGCCTCGACGCCGGGAGAAGGCACGCTGGTGGAAATCACGTTTCCACCCACTCGCGTCCTGGCGGAGTAGGAAAACTTGACAACAGCAGTTTAGAATTATTCTAAACTGCTGTTTTTGCTAACATTTTCCTTGACGCACCCGGTGGTTTTCCACATTAGTTCCATGCGCCGCATGACGGCTGGATGGACTCCTGGGACCTTGCATCCCAGCGAAGTGGAGAGAGACGATGTTCGATACTGCCTTCAAATTGAAGACCGGCTTGGCTGCCTTGGCCCTCATGGCCGGCACATCCTTCCTTGCTTCCGCCGCGCAGGCGGATGGTGTGGTGAATGTCTACACCTATCGGGAGCCGGGACTGATCCAGCCGCTGCTCGATGCGTTCACCAAGAAGACCGGGATCAAGACCGAGGTTCTGTTCCTCAACCAGGGGCTTGAGGACCGTATTGCGGCAGAAGGCCAGAATTCTCCTGCGGATGTGGTGTTGACCGTCGATATCGGCAGGCTCGTCAATGTGAAGGAAAAGGGCGTCACACAGCCGGTCGATGACGAGGTTATCAACGCCAATATCCCTCAGGAATTCCGCGATCCCGAAGGTCACTGGTTCGGACTGACCACGCGCGGACGTGTGGTCTACGCGTCGAAGGAACGTGTCCAGCAGGACGAGATCACCTATGAGGAGCTTGCCGATCCGAAGTGGAAGGGCAAGATCTGCATGCGCAGCGGGCAGCACATGTACAACATCGCGCTGATCGCTTCGATGATCGCCCATCATGGTGAGGAAAAGGCCGAGGAGTGGCTGAAGGGCGTAAAGGCCAATCTGGCACGCAAGCCCGACGGCGGTGACCGCGATCAGGCTCAGGCCATTTACGCCGGCGAGTGCGACATCGGCCTTGGCAACACCTATTATGTCGGTCTCATGATGACCAACGAAAAGGAGCCGGAGCAGAAGGAGTGGGCCAACGCCATCAAGGTGCTCTTCCCCAACGCGAACGACCGCGGCACGCATGTGAACATTTCCGGCATGGCGCTTGCCAAATATTCGCCCAACAAGGAAAACGCGCTGAAGCTGATGGAATTCCTCTCCGGCCACGAAGCCCAGCAGCTTTATGCCGAGAAGAACAACGAATACCCGGTGATGCCCGGTGTTCCGGTATCCGAGGTCGTGGCCTCCTTCGGTAAGATCAAGCCCGACACGCTTTCGCTGGCGGAGATCGCAAAATACCGCAAGGCGGCTTCCGAGATGGTCGACCGCGTCGGCCTCGACGATGGTCCGTCGAGCTGATCCTTCCAGAGACGCAGCTTGAGAACCGGGCCGGTGACGCACCGGCCCGGTTCTCTCTCAGGCCATGACCAGCCTCACCCTCGGGGACTCGCTTCCAAATCCTGAAGGCTCTGCGCGCGAGGCACGCAGGCCAAGCCATCCGGTTGCTCTCATCATTGCGCTCATCACGGCGGCGATCGTGCTCCTGCCGATCGCAACGATCATCGCAGTGGCACTCTCCAGCGGGGGAGCGGATTGGCCGCATCTGGTCCGGTACGTCCTACCGCAAGCATCTCGCACCACTGCGGTCTTGCTTGCTCTGGTCGCGTTCGGGACGGCCTTTATCGGTATCGGCTGCGCATGGCTGGTGGTGGCCTACGACTTCCCCACGCGCCGCCTGCTTGCCTGGGCACTCGTGCTGCCGCTCGCCGTGCCCCCATATCTAGCGGCCTATGCCTTTGCCGAGTTTTTCGACTATGTCGGTCCGCTGCAGAGCATGATCCGGGGGATTTTCGGATTTCAAAGCCGCAACCAATACTGGTTTCCTGAAATCCGCTCCACCGGCGGCGCAGCCCTGGTGATGGTGTCGGTGACATTCCCTTATGTCTATCTCACCACGCGCGTGGTCTTCCTCATGCAGGGGAGGAACATTGCCGACGTGGCACGCACACTTGGAGCAGCGCCAGCCCGCGTCTTCTGGCGCGTGCTCTTGCCCGTAGCGCGCCCGGCCATCGCCGCCGGCATCGCGCTTGTGCTTATGGAGACGATCAACGATATCGGCGCTGTCGAGCATCTCGGGGTGCGTACACTGACGCTTTCGGTCTATTCCACATGGCTCAACCGCGGCAGCCTCGAAGGGGCAGCGCAAATAGCGCTCGTGATGCTGCTTCTGGTCATCGCCTTGCTTGCCGCTGAGCGGGCGGCCCGCAGCAGGCAGCGCTTCCATGCACCGCGTGCCACGCAAATGAAATCCCGGCCCCCCCGTATCCGCCTTTCGGGATGGCGTGCGGCGGCGGCGGCATTCTTGGGTGTCATCCCGATCCTTTTCGGCTTCGGTATTCCGCTCCTCATCTTCGGCCGTTACGCCCTGAACAGGCTCGAGCAGATCATGGATCCCAAGCTCGCGCAGGCCTTCTTCACCAGCCTTTCCGTCGCGCTCGCAACGGCAGCGCTCACGGTTGGCATGGCGCTGGTATTGCTCTACGCGGTAAGGCTCTCCCGCTCGCGAAAGATGGCCGTTCTCGTCCGCATAGCCAGCATCGGCTATGGTCTGCCCGGAACGATCTTGGCGCTCGGCCTTCTGATTTCTCTCGCCCGCTTTGACAATTTCGTCGATGCCCTGGCACGCGAATATGCCGGCTTCTCGACCGGTCTCATCTTTACCGGATCGGCAGTTGCCGTCGTGCTCGCCTGCTCCATACGCTTCCTCGCGCTTGCAGAAGGCGCAGTTCATTCAGGCCTGGAAAAGCTTCCGCCTCATCTCGACGAAGCGGCGCGAAGCCTCGGACGCTCCGCCGCCTCCAGCACATTGACCGTGCTTCTGCCGCTTCTGAAGCCAGCAATCCTGACCGCCTGCATTCTTGTCTTTGTCGATACGGTGAAGGAGCTTTCAGCAACGATCCTGTTGCGCCCCTTCGGCTTCAACACCCTCGCCACCTTCGTTTACGAGAACGCCTCCCGTGGCGTGGTTGAAGATGGCGCTATGGCCGCTCTCGTGATCATAGCGACCTCGATCGCGCCGGTTATCCTGCTCTCGGGGGCTCTTATGCGGGACCGCGAAGCATAAGAAGAAGGCGCCCGAAGGCGCCAAGTGAAAAGTGCTGAAAACGGCTTGCCGAAATCTCTTCCCGTCCTGCGGGTCGATCCGTCAAGTTGCTCTGGACTATTGGCCTCAATCGTTAACGGGAGCTTACCCGGAACCGTAAAATTCGAGTTACGGGCCGCGCCGATAAATCTCGGTAAATTCCAGGGGAACGCTTCATTAACCATGGTGCGCACATACGCTGACGCCGAGCTTACTCCTTGAGTTCTGGCAGGTCGCGGAAGCAGTCCAGCGCTTCTGGATTGGCAAGCGCCTCTTTGTTCTTCACGTCCCGGCCATGGATCACATCGCGAACCGCAAGCTCGGTGATCTTCCCGGACTTCGTGCGCGGAATGTCACGCACTGCCACGATCTTCGCTGGCACGTGCCGCGGACTTGCCCCTGTCCTGATGCAATCGCGAACATTCTTCTCAAGCGCCTGGTCGAGCACCACACCTTCAGCCAGCCGGACAAAAAGCACAACGCGCACATCGCCGTCCCATTCCTGGCCGACGCAGATCGCCTCAAGCACCTCCGGAAGCTGCTCTACCTGGTTGTAGATCTCCGCTGTGCCTATGCGCACGCCGCCAGGGTTGAGCGTGGCATCCGACCGGCCATGAATGACGATCCCGCCATGCGCCGTCCACTCGGCGAAATCGCCGTGGCACCACACACCGTCGAAACGGTCGAAATAGGCGGATCGGTATTTCTCGCCGGACGGATCGTTCCAGAACGCAACGGGCATGGAAGGAAAGGCTCTGGTGCAAACCAACTCCCCCTTTCCCGTCATAAGGGATCTGCCCGCCTCGTCCCAGACGTCGACGGCCATCCCAAGTCCCGGACCCTGGATCTCACCACTCCAGACAGGCCGAAGGGGAACACCGAGCACGAAACAGGACACGATATCGGTTCCGCCCGAGATCGAGGCCAGGTGCACGTCCTTCTTGATCGAACGATAGACAAAAGAGAAGCACTCCGGCGAGAGCGGAGAGCCTGTCGATGAGATGACGCGGATGCTGGAGAGGTCATGCGTCTTGATCGGCTCCAATCCCGCCTTGCGAACGGCGTCGATGAATTTCGCAGAGGTTCCAAGATGGGTCATCCGTTCAGAAGCCGCGAAATCGAAAATCGCGTTGCCATCCGGATGGAAGGGCGAGCCGTCATAGAGCAAAAGAGTCGCGCCCGAAGCGAGGCCGGAGACGAGCCAGTTCCACATCATCCATCCGCAGGTGGTGAAATAGAAGAAGCGGTCGCCGTTCAGAAGGCCGGCATGCAGGCGGTGTTCCTTCACATGCTGCAGCAGCGTGCCGCCAGCCGAATGGAGGATGCATTTGGGAATTCCCGTCGTCCCCGAGGAAAAGAGGATATAGAGCGGATGAGCGAAGGGCAGCCGCTCGAAAAAAAGGGGGGCCGGCGAAAGGGGAGCAATCGCTTCGTCCAAAGCCACCGCGCGGTCGCTGCCCGACGCAACCTCCCGAGCCTTTCCGAGATAGTCGACGATGAAAGCTTTCCTGACGCTTGGCAGCGCGGAAAGGATCTCGCTTGTTTTCTGCCCGACTTCGAAGGCTTTACCGCCATACCAATAGCCGTCGGGAGCGATGAAGAGCACCGGCTCGATCTGGCCGAAGCGGTCGAGGACACCACGCACGCCGAAATCGGGTGAACAAGAGGACCAGATGGCGCCCAGCGAAGCCGCGGCCAGCATCGCCGCCACTGCTTCCGGCATGTTCGGCATCATAGCGGCGATCCGATCGCCGGGCTTTACCCCCTCTGCCCTGAAGAGCTGCTGCAGGCGCGAGACCAGTCCCCTCAGTCCGTCCCAGGAGAGCGTCCGCCTCACCTTATCCTCGCCACGGAAGACGATCGCATCCTCCGGGCCTGATTTTTGCAGCAAGTTCTCAGCGAAATTGAGCTTTGCATCAGGGAAGAAAGAGGCGCCTGGCATCTTGTCGCCATTGACGAGCGTGCGGGCACCTCGCTCCCCGACAAGCCCACAAAAATCCCAAACGAGGGGCCAGAAATCCTCCCGGCTTTCAACGGACCAGCGGTGAAGTTCCGCATAATCTTGTAGTGGTCGGCCGCTGCGCTCCGAAGCCTGCTCCAGGAACGCCTTCATCGGCGCATGTTCGATCCTATCGGCAGAGGGTGTCCAAAGCGGCAGAGCCTGAACCATTTGCGTCTCCCCTTCGATCTTGCCGGTTATGCACGGCTTGAGAGAAACGGGCAAGCGCACAGCCTCGTGCCAACTCTGACGGATCGCAGGTCTCTAACAGCTGCTAACAAACTGTGTTACAAGGGTTTGAAATGGGAAGCCCATCGTTTAAACCCGCCGGGAATGGTTCGGATCGAAGCAGGGAACCACGACGAGGGGATATGCCGACATCACTGGCGAAGAAAGGCATTTGGGCTGTCGCCACCGTTGCCCTCCTGGTAATTCTCATCGTGGCCGTGCTTCCCCTGGTCGCCTCCACGCGAATCGTGCGGAACAGCATCGCCTATCAGATGCGCGCGTGGAGCGGCTATCACGTGCGGCTGGACGACACGCCGGAGATTCACGTCTGGCCGCTTCAGGCTGTGCTCCACGATGTCACTTTGCTCGATTCGGCCGATGAAAACGCTCAGACGGTGCTTGAGGCCGAGCGGATCGATATCGATCTTTCGGCGCTGGCAGCCCTTCGGGGCGACGTCGTCTTCACCCGCATGCGGCTGATCCGTCCTGTGCTGCGCGTCAGGCAGGAAGGCGACGAGCTCCAGCCAATTTCTCCGCAGGGCTGGGGCAAGGTCCCACAGTCCGTCGAAGCCGCAAAGCAGGCGGTCTCTGCCGCGCCGCGTGAACCGGACACCGCATTCCTGCCCAACGATTCCTTCGGGAAAATCGAGTTCGTCGAAGGCAGGGTCATAGCGGAGGATGGCGAACTCCAAAGCGACATACTCACCAGCTTTTCTGGCACGCTCGACTGGCCTGCGCTCAACCGACAGGCCTCGCTCTCCGCCAACGGCATCTGGCACGGGGAGAGCGTGCTGGTTACCGCCTCCATCGCCGAGCCCCTGCTTCTATTCGGTGGGGGTAACGCGGCCGTGAGCCTTTCCTTGAAAGCCGCGCCTGCTACGTTTTCTTTCGAGGGCATCGCCAATGGCTCGGGCAATGGATTTCTCGGCGGAGACTTCGAGTTATCGGCTCCTTCTCTCAGCCGGCTGATCGAATGGACCCATTCGCGTTCGCCCGTGGCCGGCAAGATCGGCCCTTTTTCGATTTCCGCGCGAATGGTCGGCGACATGAAACGCCTCAAATTCGAGGGAGCGTCGCTCAATTTCGATAAAAGCGCCGGCGAAGGCCTTCTTGATGTGAGCTTCGAATCGAGCAGGCCGATGATTGCCGGCACTCTCGCCTTCAACACGCTTGACCTGCGCGCCTTCTTCAACGGCTTCAATCCGCTCTCCTTCGATGCCGCAGGGCAAAACACCTCCGGCGCGCAGACGCAGTTCGACTTCGATTTACGTTTTTCAGCCGCGTCCGCCAAATATGACAATGTGATGCTGACGGACGTAGCTGCCGCGGCAATGCTGCGCCAAGGCCTTGCGGCATTCGACGTCTCGGATGCGACGGCATTCGGCGGTACGCTGCAATTCGGCGTGCGCAGGAACAACAATGATGCCGTTGAGATCAGCGGTAGCGGCGAAGAAATAGCCGTTGGAGAATTGGCCGCCGCATTCGGTTACGCCAAACCCATGCCGCAGGCGAGCGGGAATTTTTCCGTCATGCTGAAGGGGACCGGCAAGGATCTGGACACCGTCCTGCAATCGGCAGAGGGCAGCGTTTCGGCAAGTCTCGGCAAAGGGAGCGTCACGGGGCTGAGCGTCGATGCATTTCTGGAACATAGCGCAGCCGGCGACTTCTTCCCTATGGCGGCGCTGGAAGAAGGCAGCCTTGCGATAGACGGCATCCAGCTGAAGGCGACCGTCAAGAAGGGAGTGCTGCAGATCGATGGCGCCGAAGTCAAGTCCGGCCCTTATATGATCGGGATGGATGGCTTCATCCCGCTCGCCGGCCGCGGGTTGGCTCTCTACGGAACTCTTTCCGCACCGGAAGGAGCCGATTCACGGCTCAAGTCGCCCCTCCCGTTCTTTGTCGGCGGCTCCTGGAACGCTCCATTCATCGCCTCCTTCCTTCCCAAACCTGCAGAAGAATAGGCGCGCGTCCTCATCCAGCGAAGGCCAGCCTTTCTTCCCTCTGCCGCCGCACCTCGCGCCGCTTGTTCACGACCGACGCCGCGATGACGCCAAGGGTCACGATGCCTATCAGGATCGTGCAGACCGCATTGATTTCCGGTGTCACGCCAAGGCGCACCTGGCTGTAGATTTTCATCGGCAGCGTGGTTGCACCCGGCCCCGAAGTGAAACTGGCAATGACCAGATCATCGAGTGAGAGGGTAAAGGCCAGCATCCATCCCGAAATCACCGCGGGCAGGATGATCGGCAGCGTAACCTGGAAGAATGCCCGCAGAGGCGTTGCGCCGAGATCCATTGCGGCTTCCTCCAGCGACCGGTCGAAGGAAACGAGCCGCGACTGCACCACCACCGCCACAAAACACATTGAAAAGGTGATGTGAGCAAGGGTGACGGTCATGAAACCGCGGTCGAAACCAATAGCCACGAAGAGGAGCAGGAGGGACAGGCCGGTGATCACTTCAGGCATCACGAGCGGAGCGAAGACCATTCCGGAGAAAAGCAAGCGGCCTCGAAACCGGGTGTAGCGTGTGAGCGCGACCGCAGCCATGGTGCCGAGCACTGTCGCCACGGTGGCAGAGATGAATGCGACGCGCGCCGTGACCCAGGCGGCATCCATCAGCCCGCGATTGGAGAAGAGCGACACGTACCATCTCGTCGAGAACCCGGCCCACACCGTTACGAGACGCGACTCGTTGAACGAATAGATCACGAGGAGGAGGATCGGCAGGTACAGGAAAGCGAAGCCCAGCACCAACGCCGTAATATTGAACCGCCCCCATGTGCCTGCCATGGCTAGCCCGCCCTTTCCTGCGCCCGTGCTTGCGCCCGCTGGAAGTAAACGATCGGCAGGACCAGGATGAGCAGAAGCACGATCGCCACCGCCGAGGAAACCGGCCAGTCACGATTGGCGAAGAACTCGTTCCAAAGCGTCTTCCCGATCATAAGCGTCCCTGAACCGCCCAGGAGATCAGGGATGACGAACTCGCCCACTGCCGGGATGAAGACCAGCATGCATCCGGCCAGCACGCCGGCCAACGAAAGCGGGAAGGTGATCTTCCAGAAGGCGGCAAGCGGCGTGCAGCCGAGATCTTCTGCCGCTTCGATCAGCGAGTAATCCATCTTCTCGAGCGTCGCATAGAGCGGCAGCACCATGAAGGGCAGGTAAGAGTAGACAATGCCGATATAGACCGCGGTCGTCGTGTTGGCGATGACAAGCGGCTGATCGATAATGCCGAGGAACATAAGGAACTGATTGAGAAGCCCTTCCGGTTTCAGGATTCCGATCCACGCATAGACGCGGATCAGAAAGCTGGTCCAGAATGGCAGGATCACCATCATCAGCAGGATCGGCCGAACGGCGAGCGGCGCACGTGCCATTCCATAGGCCAAAGGATACCCGACGAGCAGCGTGAGAAGCGTCGAAACGGCTGCGATTCGCAGACTGGACAGATAGGCGTTCACATAGAGCGGATCGTCTGCCAGCCACAAATAGTTGTCGAGGGAGAGCGCTCCGAGCTTCTGGAAAAACCCCGCCAGCCCGTCCTGCCAATTGAAGACGGGAATATAAGGGGGAATCGCGATCGTCACCTGCGAAAGCGATATCTTCAGCACGATGAAGAAGGGGACCAGAAAGAAAATGAAGAGCCAAAGATAGGGAACGGCGATGACGGCCCGCCCGCCGAGGCCTGAAACAAGCTTTCGCATGATCATTCCGCCAGAACCACACCGGCATCGGCTGGAAAGGAGATCCAGGCCCGGTCGTGCCAGGTGAGCGCATCCTCCAGCCGGCGCATGCTGTTGATCATGCTCGCCTTGACGATACGCCCATCATCAAGCTTCACATTGTAGATCGTCATATCCCCCAAATAGGCGATGTCCCAGACTTCCCCGTTCAGCGCATTTTCCGCCTCCGGCGGGCGCTCTCGGGAAACGCGCATCTTCTCCGGACGGATGGCGAGCCAGACAAGGTCTCCCGGTGCAGCCCGAGCCGGGGCCGCCACACGGAAATCCGCACCGCTCGTGTCGCGGATCTCCGTCATGCCAGCGCTCTCCTTCACCAGCGATCCCTCGAAAATATTGATCGAACCGATGAAATCCGCCACGAAGCGGGAGGCTGGCGCCTCATAGATTTCGGCTGGCGTCGCCACCTGCAGCACGCGCCCCTTGTCCATAATGGCGATCCGATCCGCCATGGTCATGGCTTCTTCCTGGTCATGGGTCACCACGACGAAGGTGAGGCCCAGATCGTGCTGAAGATCCATCAGTTCGAACTGGGTCTCCTCCCGCAGCTTCTTGTCCAGAGCTCCGAGCGGCTCGTCGAGCAACAGCACCTTCGGCCGCTTGGCAAGCGAGCGGGCGAGCGCCACCCGCTGCCGCTGACCGCCGGAAAGCTGGTGTGGCTTGCGTTTTGCAAACGGCTCGAGCTTCACGAGCTTGAGCATCTGCCTCACGCGCTCGGCAATCTCGGCCTTAGGCATACGATCCTGTTTCAACCCGAAAGCGATATTGGCCTCGACGGTCATATGCGGGAAAAGCGCATAGGACTGAAACATCATGTTCACCGGGCGGCGGTAGGGCGGCACGCCGCGCAAATCCTGCCCGTCGAGGAGGATGCGGCCAGATGTCGGCTGTTCGAAGCCAGCCAGCATGCGCAGAAGAGTGGTCTTGCCACAACCCGAGGCGCCTAGAAGAGCGAAGAACTCCCTCTCGTAAATGGAAAGGGAGAGGTCATCGACGGCGACGAAGTCGCTGAAGCGCTTGGTTACGTTCTCAAAGCGGATATAGGGCTTCGCCTTGGGGTCCGCCCAAGGCGCAAAGCTCCTGCGAATGCTGCCAAGCGACGCCATGGCCTGCTCCGTCCCTGCCCCACCCCGAGGCGGTAGAAAGCCCGGCGGTTGCCGGGCTGCGATTTACCGTTACTGCCCAGTGACCACCTTGGTCCACATCCGCGTGAGCAGGCGCTGCGCGCGCGCATCATATGGCTTCGCCGTGAAAAGTTTTTGCAGCGTAGCCTCGTCCGGGTAAACGGCCGGATCATCGACCACCTCAGCGTCGAGCAGTTCCTGCGAGGCCTTGTTGCCGTTGGCGTAGAAGACGTAGTTCGACGCTTTGGCGATCACTTCCGGGCGCATCATATAATTGATGAACTCGTGGGCTTCTTCCACATGAGGCGCGTCGGCGGGAATGGCCATCTGGTCGAACCACATCTGCGCCCCTTCCTTCGGAATAGAGTAGGCGATCTCCACGCCCTGATCCGCTTCTGCCGCCCGGTCGCGCGCCTGGAAGATGTCGCCCGAATAGCCCACCGCCACGCAGATGTCGCCGTTGGCGAGTGCATTGATATATTCGGACGAGTGGAACTTGCGGATATTGGGCCGGACGGAAAGCAACAGCGCCTCGACCTTTTCAAAATCCTCGGGCTTGTCGCTGTTGGGATCGAGGCCGAGATAATTCAGCGCCGCATGCGCAATCTCGGACGAGGCGTCCAGCACATGGATGCCGCAACCGGCGAGCTTGGAGGCAACTTCGGGCTTGAAGATCGCGTCCCACGAATCGATCACATCGGTACCGAGCGCCTCTTTCACCTTAGCCTTGTTGTAGCCGATGCCTGTCGTGCCCCACATGTAATTGACTGAATATTCGTTACCGGGGTCGTAGACCGCCGTCCGCTCGGACACGAAATCCCACATATTCGCAAGATTGGGCAGCTTCGACTTGTCGAGCTTCTGAAACACGCCGGCCTCGATCTGCCGCGCCAGGAACTCGCCGGAGGGAACGACGACATCATAGCCCGTGCCGCCCGCGAGGAGCTTGGTCTCGACGATCTCGTTGGAATCGAACACATCGTAGACTACCTTGATTCCGGTTTCGGCCGTAAACTCCTGCAGAATCGACTCGTCGATGTAATCGGACCAGTTGTAGACATTAACGGTGCGCTCCTGCGCCACGGCGCCTGCGGCAAACAACACCGCTGCGACGGAAACGGCGGAGAGCAGAGCAGCTTTCGGGTTCATCACCTATCTCCCATAGTCGACCAGTTTCGGCCCGCCTCCCGCCCTTGGGAATCCGGGGAAATTAGCGGCAAACCTATTGTCGTTTGCAAAGTGCCACAAGGGGCGAAATTAGCTGTGGAAGCATACATTTCCACTGTCGGTTTTCCGCGGATCTCGATCGCCGCTGCCCGCCGGAATTCTTCCGGCAGTTTTTTCAACCTGCGCAGGAACACCTAAGTTCCGTGCCGATTTGAAGCCGGCCTGCACGAGGCGCCTCTCACGTGCCAATACCTTCTTAAGGAGGAATTGAGCGCGGGAGAGCGAACTTTTATTATTTGCAACCCGTACGATTAAGCGGGTTGACATGAGCCCTCCTATGGCGAGTATGCCGCCGCATAAACGCAACCATGCATTGAACCCGGCGTTTCTGCCGAAACCAGGTGAGGAGAACATGGGACGAAACGGCCTTGGAGGTTCAGGCCGAGCCACCCCTTCCGTCGGGTGCGCGGATCACAGCCGAATTCTTGTCGTTGCTGCTTCACCGGTTAATCGCATCGTCATCTCCCGCATGCTCGAGCGCATTTACCTGAAACCAACCGCCGTGGATCACGAAGCGGCGCTAGAAGCATTCGTCGCGAAATGTCCGGCAATGGTGATCATTGACGAAGGGCAGCAAACTAACCTGGATGCGCTAATTGAAGAGCTTGCCAGCCGACGGCAGTCGCATATGAGCAATCTCCCGCGCATCGTGCTCATCGCCGAGCCTTCCCAGCAAGGCAGTGTGCGCTATGAGGGGCTCGTGGATGCGGTCGTCGCCAAGCCGATTACGCCGGAAATACTGCAGCCGGTTGTGGAACGACTTGCAAAGGATGGTGCGATCTAGCCATTCAATTGCGGGTGAGAGCGCCTCGCAATCGAACGTTCCGCAATCGGTCCCCCTTCCCTTCTGCTTTGCGCCAAGGCTATACTCCCGCCATTAAAGCATTCCTGGTGATTGATGTTAGACGACAGCAAGGCAAGCCGCACCAACAGAGGCGGACGCCGGACTCCGGCATTTTTGAAGAATTTGCGCGGTGTGAAGGGATGGAAGGAAGCACGGGCCTGGCTCGAATGGCGCGGCATCGAGGACATCGAATGCATCGCGCCTGACCAGGCGGGCGTCGCACGCGGCAAGATGATGCCGTCCAAGAAGTTCATATCCAATACGTCGCTTGCGCTGCCTTCCGCAGTCTTCATGGCGACGATCTCCGGCGAGTATCCGGAAGATGGCAACGGGTTCACCTATCCCGAGGATGACGGCGACCTGAAACTTGTGCCCGATCTCTCAACGCTTTCGGCGGTGCCGTGGGAAACCGACCCGACTGCCCAGGTCATCTGCGATCTTGCCCATCAGGATGGCCGTGTGGTCGAGTTCGCCCCGCGCAATGTTCTGAGGCGGGTGGTCGCCAAATATGCCGAATACGGCCTGAAGCCCATCGTCGCGCCTGAGATCGAATTCTATCTCGTTCACAAAAACCCGGATCCCGACTATCCGCTCACGCCACCCGTCGGGCGATCCGGAAGGCCGATCGGAGGCGGACAGGGATATTCCATCGCGGGCGTCAACGAGTTCGACGAGCTGATTGACGACATCTATCATTTCTCCGAAAGCCAGGGGCTGGAGATCGACACGCTGATTCACGAGGAGGGTGCGGGGCAACTCGAAATCAACCTGCGCCACGGTGATCCGGTCGAGCTTGCCGACCAGGTGTTCCTCTTCAAGAGAACGATCAGGGAAGCGGCCCTCAAGCACGATATGTACGCCACCTTCATGGCCAAGCCGATACAGGACCAGCCGGGTTCGGCCATGCACATCCATCAGTCGGTCGTCACGTTGAAGGGCGGCCGCAACGTTTTTTCCGACGAAGCCGGGGAAGAGACGGAGATGTTCCGCCATTTCATCGGCGGGCTGCAGCGACACGTGCCGAACGCACTGATCATGCTTGCGCCCTACGTGAATTCCTATCGCCGGCTGACGCAGGGCGGCTCGGCGCCGGTCAACACGCACTGGGGTTACGACAACCGCACCACCGCGTTCCGCGTGCCGCGCTCGGACCCGAGCTCCAGGCGCGTGGAGAACCGCATTCCCTCGTCCGACGCCAATCCCTACCTCGCGCTTGCCGCCTCGCTTGCCTGCGGCCTTATCGGCATTCTTGAAAAGATCGAGCCGGATGCGCCGGCCGGCACCGCAGTGAATACCGACGTGATCGACCTGCCGCGCGGCTTGCTCGAGGCAGTCGCCCTTTTCGAGGGCGATGCGGCGCTCTGCGATATGGTCGGCGAACTCTTCGCCAGTACCTACGCCGCAATCAAGCGGGCAGAATTCGAGACCTTCATGAAGGTCATCAGCCCGTGGGAGCGGGAATATCTGTTGTTGAATGTGTAGGGCAGTAGGGCAGTAGGGCAGTAGGGCAGTAGGGCAGTAGAGATGTCGGCAAAGATCGAGTCCTACAAGGACCTCCTCGACTGGCAGCAAGCTATGGATCTCGCCGTGGCAACTTACCTGACGAAGGGTTGGCCCAAAGAGGAGATCTATGGCCTTACCAGTCAAGCGAGCAGGGCTGCAAGTTCGGTGCCTGCCAGTATTGCGGAAGGTTACGGGCGTGAGAACTCCGGCTCGTATCAGCAGTTCTGGAGAACCGCGCAGGAGTCGCTGAAGGAGTTAGAAACGCATTCTCTTCCTGCTGAACGGATTGGCTTTGCAACAAGAGGAGCGATCGCACCGTTGATGACGTGTAGCGAAAGCGTCGGAAAGCTCCTGAGGCTTCTCATCCGCAAGCTCTCAACCTGTTGAGCACATTACCCTACTGCCCTATCTCCCTCATCCCATGCCATACCAATCCCCGATCTCACCCGGCCTGTCCTGGTACGAAGCGACTGTGGGCGAGAGACCGCAGTACCCGCGGCTCGACGGTGACAGGCGGGCGGACGTGGCAATCATCGGCGGTGGCTTTACCGGTCTTTCCGCAGCCGCCCACCTGGCTCAGCTGGGTGTGGACGTCGTTCTGATCGAAGCGCATCGGGTAGGTGACGGCGCTTCCGGCCGCAATGGCGGCCAGTTGGGCACAGGCCAACGCGCCTGGGCGGAAGAACTCGAGGCCGATCTGGGCTATGCGAGATCGAAGGTACTCTTCGATTTGGCTGAAGAGGCCAAGGCGCATCTCCTCGACTTCGCGCAGACAAACGGGATCGAAATCGACTACGTGCCCGGGCATCTCTCAGTGGCGCACAAGCGGCGCTATCTGGAGGCCTATCGCACGCATGTCGATATCATGCGCGAGCGCTATTCCTATCCCCATCTTACCTTCATGGATGGCCGGGAGACCGCGGAACGCTTGGGCTCGACGCGCTATTTCGGCGGCCTTCGCGACACCGGGACGGGGCATATTCACCCTTTGAAGCTCGTGGTGGGCACCGCGCGCGTGGCAGCGGCTGCGGGCGCCCATCTGTTCGAGGAAACGAAGGCCACGCACATCAACACACTCTCGGGGAAAGTGCGGATTACGACCCCCTTCGGTTCGATCACCGCCGACAAGTGCCTGATCGCAACTGATGCCTATACCGGCAATCTGGAGCCCTCGACGGCCGCTCATCTCCTGCCCATCGGCTCCTTCATTGGGGCTACCGTGCCGCTCAGACCGGACAGTCCCGTGCTTCCCGGCGGAGAGAGCGTGGACGATTCCCGCTTTGTCGTCCGTTATTTCAGAAAGACAAAGGACGACCGGCTGCTTTTCGGCGGACGCGAGGTCTATTCCAAATCAAGCCCGCGAGAAATCCGAAGCCAAATCCGCCGCCAGATCGCGGAAGTCTACCCGGATCTCCGCGATATCGAACTCACCCATGCCTGGGGAGGCTCTGTCGGCATCACCATGCCGCGACGGCCATTTGTTCGCGAAGTGATGCCAAATGTGATCACCGCCGGAGGATATTCGGGCCACGGCGTAATGCTGGCAAATTTCATGGGACGCCTCTACGCGGAAGCAGTTGCAGGAAACCGGGAACGCCTGCGGCTGTTGGAAGATCTGAGAATACCGGCTTTTCCGGGCGGAACACGCTTCCGTCACGCACTGTTGTTCCTCGCTCTCAATTGGTACGCACTGCGTGATAGGATCTAGGCCGGCGACGTGCCCGGCTTGCAAGACGAGTTTTCACGCCTATCCTCTGCTTGACGAGCCGTCCTGCTGCACTGCGGCAAAAGGACGGCCACAGGGCTCTGGCCTTATTAAATCGATTAGACTATGTAGCGACCACGACAGAACGGACGCAAAGCCAATGACAAGCCAGACTATACCGGTCGACCCCTTCGACCTCATCGTCTTCGGGGCAACTGGTGACCTCTGCGAGCGCAAGTTGTTGCCGGCGCTTTACCAGCGCCAGCGGGCTGGCCAGTTCAGCGGACCGACGCGAATCATCGGTTCCTCCCGCTCCGAGCTGAGCGACGAGCAGTACCGCTCCTTCGCGAAAGAGGCGATCAACGCCCACGTTTCCAGGGCAGACATAGACGAGCGCGAACTCGAGCGCTTTCTGGCCCGTCTCTCTTATGTATCGGCGGATGCAACCACCGGACGGGGCTTCGAAGACCTCAAAGCGGCGGTCGGAGACAGCACGAATATCCGCGCCTTCTATCTGGCCGTCGCGCCTTCCCTTTTCGGCGTCATCGTCAGCCAGATCGACGCCCACGGCATCGCTACCCCTACGTCCCGGGTCATCGTGGAGAAGCCCATCGGGCGCAGCTTGGAGACTGCCAAGGAGGTCAATAACGCGATCGGCCGGGTGTTCGATGAAGCCCGTATCTTCCGCATCGATCATTATCTCGGCAAGGAGACGGTTCAGAACCTGATGGCCTTGCGCTTTGCCAACGCGCTCTACGAACCGCTCTGGAATTCGGCACATGTCGACCACGTGCAGATCACGGTCGCCGAATCCGTCGGCCTTGAGGGGCGGGCCGACTATTACGACAAGGCAGGCGCGCTTCGCGACATGGTCCAGAACCACATCCTGCAGCTTCTTTGTCTCGTTGCAATGGAGGTTCCCGCCTCTCTTGAAGCCGATGCCGTCCGCGACGAGAAGCTCAAGGTCCTGCGCGCCCTCAAGCCGATCGACGCATTCAATGCGGAACGCGTAACCGTACGCGGACAATACCGCGCGGGCGCCTCGAATGGCGGCGCCGTTAAAGGCTATCTGGAAGAACTTTCCGCCGGGGTCAGCGGTACGGAGACATTCGTCGCCGTGAAGGCAGAGATCGGCAATTGGCGCTGGGCGGGCGTGCCATTCTACCTGCGCACGGGCAAGCGCATGGCCACACGCGTTTCTGAAATCGTGATCGAGTTCAAGCCAATCCCGCATTCAATCTTCGGAGAGGCCGCGGGGCGGATCTTCGCCAACCAGCTCGTCATCCGCCTGCAGCCCGACGAAGGCGTGAAGCAATGGATCATGATCAAGGATCCCGGCCCCGGGGGAATGCGGCTGCGTCAAATACCGCTCGATATGAGCTTCGCGGAATCGTTCCATGAACGTAATCCGGATGCCTATGAACGGCTCATCATGGACGTGATCCGGGGGAACCAGACCCTTTTCATGCGTCGTGACGAGGTGGAGGCCGCATGGCGCTGGATCGATCCGATCCTTGCGGCATGGGAAGAGCGTGGGCAGGCGGTGCAGGCCTATACCGCCGGCACCTGGGGCCCTTCGGCCTCGATCGCCCTCATCGAGCGCGACGGCCGCACATGGCACGAGAGCTTTTGATGGCGGACGTCCTCTGGCATGATTTCACTGGAAGCGAGGTGCTGGCGGAAGCGCTCGCCGAAACCGTGGCGATGCATCTTGCCGACGCGATCGAGAAACGCGGTGCGGCAAGCATCGCCGTATCGGGTGGCAGCACCCCGCCCCCCTTCTTTCGCGCGCTTTCGCGTCAGGAGATCGATTGGACGCGGGTAACCATCACGCTCGTCGACGAGCGTTTCGTGCCTCCCTCCTCCGAACGTTCGAATGCCGCTCTTGCCAGCCGGCATTTACTGCAAAACAACGCCGCAAAGGCGAATTTCATCGGTCTTTACCAGCCGACCGAAACTGTCGAAGACGCCGCTGAAAGAGCGGACGAAAAGATCGGGGAGATCCCCCTCCCATTGGATGTGGTCGTGCTCGGCATGGGTCCGGATGGACACACCGCTTCCTTTTTTCCGGACGCGGAGGACATCGCGCTGAAGATGCAGGTGCAAGATCGGCGTGTGCTGCCGATTTACGCGAAAAGCGCCGGCGAACCTCGCCTGACACTCTCCATGCCGCTGATCTCCCAAGCGCGTTTCATCGCCGTTCATATCGAAGGGGAGGAAAAGCGTCAGGTGCTGGAAACGACCCTCTCGGCAGACGGCGCAAAACTGCCCATCCGAATTGCGGTGGAACAGGCAGCCGCCCCCGTTTCCATCTACTGGGCGCCCGGTCGAACGACGCCCTGACATCTCGATATTCCCAGAGGCTCGGCCAACCGGGATCGTGCAGGACAGGACCATGACAGCAAGGCGAGAAATCGAAGCCATCACAGCCCGTATCCGCGAGCGTTCGCGTGCAAGCCGCGAAGCCTATCTCAGCCGCGTGGACGACGCAGCGTCGAAGGGGGTTCATCGCGCCACTCTCTCCTGCGGAAACCTCGCTCACGGCTTTGCCGCCTGCGCACCGCACGATAAGCAGGCGCTTGCCGGCGACACAGTTCCCAATTTGGGGATCATCACCGCCTACAATGATATGCTTTCCGCGCACCAGCCATACGAGACCTTTCCCGAGCTCATCAAGGAGGCCGCACGTGAAGCGGGCGGGGTCGCGCAGGTCGCCGCCGGCGTGCCGGCCATGTGCGATGGCGTCACCCAGGGCCAACCGGGGATGCAACTCTCCCTCTTCTCGCGTGACGTGATCGCGCTGTCGACGGCTGTCGGCCTCTCGCACAACATGTTCGATGCCGCCGTTTATCTGGGCATATGCGATAAGATCGTGCCGGGGCTCACCATCGCGGCCCTCACTTTCGGCCACTTGCCCGCTGTGTTTATTCCCGCGGGACCTATGACCACCGGTCTTCCAAATGACGAGAAGGCGAGGATCCGCCAACTCTATGCGGAGGGCAAGGTCGGGCGCGAAGCGCTGCTCGACGCCGAATCCAAATCCTACCACGGACCCGGCACCTGCACCTTCTATGGGACTGCCAACTCCAATCAGATGCTGATGGAAATCATGGGGCTGCACACACCGGGCTCTTCCTTCGTCAATCCCAACACGCCCCTGCGCGATGCGTTGACAAAGGAAGCCGCGAAGCGCGCTCTCGCGATCACCGCACTCGGCAATGAATTCACACCTGCGGGCCGCATGATCGACGAGCGTTCCGTCGTCAATGGGGTGGTCGGGCTCAATGCGACCGGCGGATCGACCAATCATACCATGCATCTGGTGGCGATGGCTGCGGCTGCAGGCATCAAGCTCACCTGGGGCGATATCGCAGAAATTTCCGAGCACGTTCCGCTATTGGCGCGGGTCTATCCCAACGGCCTGGCAGACGTGAACCATTTTCATGCCGCTGGCGGCATCGGCTTTCTCATCCGCGAGCTTCTCGACGCCGGGCTCCTGCATGAGGACGTACTGACGGTCTGGGGCCCGGGCCTGCGGCAATACGCGATTGAAGCAAGGCTCGGCCCTGATGGCTCGGTCGTGCGGCAACCCGCACCGAAGGAAAGCGGTGATGAGAAGGTCCTCGTACCGGTGACGAAGGCGTTCCAGCCCACGGGCGGCATCCGCGTGCTCAAGGGCAATCTGGGTCAGGCCATCATCAAAACCTCGGCCGTCAAGCCGCAGCACAGGATCATCGAGGCGCCGGCGATCGTCTTTCACGCCCAGGAGGAGCTTCAGGCCGCTTTCAAGGCCGGCGAGCTTGATCGCGACTTCATCGCCGTCCTCCGCTTCCAAGGGCCGAAGGCCAACGGCATGCCTGAATTGCATAAGCTGACGCCCGTGCTCGGAGTGCTGCAAGACCGGGGTCACAAGGTAGCGCTCCTCACCGATGGCCGGATGTCCGGCGCATCCGGCAAGGTTCCCGCAGCCATTCACGTCACCCCCGAGGCGGCGGACGCAGGGCCCATCGCACGAATCAAGGATGGCGACATCGTGCGGCTGGACGCCGAGGCGGGAACGGTGGAAGCCCTGGTCGACGCAGAGGAATTCGCCGCACGAGCCCCTGCTTCAGCCGACCTCTCACACGAGCATTACGGCATGGGACGGGAACTCTTCGCAAGCTTCCGGCAGATCGTTTCACGGGCTGATCAAGGTGCGGCGATCTTCGCCGAATGACGCCGTCTCTATCGCACTGTGGCGAAGTAGATGTGCCGCTTTCCACCCTTCAGCGGCTGCTCTGATTGAATATCGAACCGGGCCGAGAGAAGGTCGCGGAAGATCTCCGGATGGTAATCGTCGTACTGATCGTCCTTGTTGGCGAGCAGTGTCTGCACCATCTCATCCTCCCGGCCGACGAACTCGATCACGAGCGAGGTTCCCAAGCCTGCAAGCCAGCTGATGAACTCGGCAAGCGGAATATTGGCTGAAATGACGATGTGGTGGACAAGCGCCAGACACAAGGTGAGCTCAGGTCTTCCCCTCTCGGTGATTGCCTTCCGCTCGGCGTTGCGCCAGCCCTGGCTTGGCGATGCGTCCGCCAGATTCATCACCAGCGGCAAAATGTTCTCGGACGCGTCCGCGGCTTTCTGGCGCTGATACAGGTGCTCAATGGCCATCCAGTCGCCGTCCATCGCAACGACATAATCGGAATGCTCGGCCACGAGCCGGGAGAAGGTGCCCGTGTTGCAGCCGAGATCCCAGGCAAGATGCCAATGGCGCGTTGCTGCCGACCTGCGCACGAACTCGATCTTCTTGGTCAGTTCGGCGTCGTCGTAAGAATGCGTGCGGTCGTAATCGGCCCAGGTGGTTTTGGTATTTGCCGGTTGGAGCCCTTCGACGAGCTTGGCAAGCTTTCCGACATTGCGCTCTATCAAAGCTTTGCCGAAACCCGCCTCTGCAAGCGCGCCGCGAACGTTCTGCCCTCCCCCCGAATAACGTTTCTGCAGCGCCGCCTGAGCGGCAACATGCAGAAGAACACCCGGCCGCAGCAGATCACGCGATGACATCAGCCCCCGCATGTCCTCAGCCGGAATCCCGTCCACCCTGCCGCGCAGCCAAGGGCGGAAATCCGCGCCTTTATACGCCTGCAGCATCAGCGGATAGAGGAAGAGTTCGCAGAACTGGCGGTAGCCCACCCATGGCTCGCCCTGCCGAAGCGGCTCGAAGGAGGGAATGTCGATGAAAACGGGCCGGACGCCGTTCCATTGGACATTGTAGGCCGAAGAATCCTTCAGGATCATATCGGCCGCCAATGCCTGGCGCATCAGTTCCAGATGCAGCAGCGCCGCATCTTTCAGCATGCCGAAGGACCACTCGTACGGGTAGGAGATGAACGGTATCCGCGCATGCTCCACTATGCCTCCCCATCGTCCGAGATCGACTCCTGCGGCCAATGGATCGACCGTGTGTGTCTCCACCACACGGCCTTCGTCGCTGAGTTTTTGAAAGAAAGGCGCCTGCTCCAAGCGGCGCCAATTGTCGAGCGCTCGCGGGCTCAAATATCTGAACACGCGCTCGCCGCGATAGAACACCGCGCCGTTGCGATCTCGATACGAACCTGGCTCAGGCTCTACTGACGCAACCTGCGTGGCCGCGATGCTTTCGGCGATGATTGCGGCGTCTCTCTTCAGCGGGCTTGACTCGTTCACCTATCAGCCTGCGCGTTGGAGACGTCCTTCTTGGCTTCCAGCGCCTGAGGGTCTTCGCGGCGGACACCTATGGCGATCAGGAATTTGTGCCAATAGAGCTTTCCGGCGATCGCCAGACCGGCCAGGCCGCCCAGCAGCACCTGGAGAATCATGCTTCCCGTTCCGGCATCCAGATATGCGTGCGCACCGGAAGTGGAGATGCCGACGAACAGCAGCGAAAGCGTGACCGGAAATAGATGAGATGCAATCTTGAGGTGCATCTGCCCTGCCTTTCTTCTGATGACGTCGTCCCAACTGTGCTGGAACGCGATCAGCGTTCGGACGTTCCCTCTAGCTTTGTAAAAACGTCATGAAATTGTCACATAAAATGTGAGCCGGCTAGATGCATCCAGAGAAGCTGATAAGTTTTCCAGAGGACATGGCCGGCCTCCGCCGGCCACCGCAGAGGTTTCGACATGGCCGATATTGAACAGCCGATGGGGGAAGCAGCGCCGGCGGCGAAGAAGAAGCGACACCGTTTCATCCCTACGGATGGCAGCTATCCCTTCCACCCATTCCTGTTCGCGGCGGCGTCCGTTCTGGCCGTCATGGCCCGCAATCTCGACCATGCCGGTCTCGCGGATGTCCTTCCATCCCTGGTAGGCGTGCTTCTCTTTGCGCTGGCGGTTTATCTGTTGGTGGCGCTCCTGCGCCGGCGCCTGGACCGGCTGACCACGATCATTTCAAGTATATGGGTGGTGGGTCTTCTCTTTTACGGGCAGCTTTTCAAGGACGTGAACGGCATCGTCCAAGGCAGCTTCTCGATGGCGAAGACACTCCCCTACGCCTTCGCAATTCTCGTGGCGGTCACGGCGCTTGCCATCTTGCTGCGAAGAGCCTCGGGCCTCGTCCACAGCGTCCTGACCGGCATCGCCGCCGTGCTCCTCATAACGCCCATATGGAACACAGTCAGCTACGAATGGCGAAACGGGGCCGCGCGCGAGATTTACAACCTCGACCGCGCCATGGCGGAAATCGATCCATTCATAGCGCCGGCAGGGGAACGCATTTCGAGCAAAAGGCCGCCCGACATCTACCACTTCATCTTCGATCGCTATGCTTCTGAGCCGATCCTGCAGCAGCATTTCGGAATCGACAACAGCGCGATTGGCCGGTTCCTGGAACAGCGTGGTTTCTATGTCGCTCGCGACAGCAACTCCAATTACCAGAAAACCGGCCATTCCCTGGCTTCTACGCTCTATATGGACTACCTTAACCTGCTGGGTGACGACCCGCGGGCAAAGGGCAGCAACTGGCGCCCCATCTATGAGATGCTGGACGAGACCCGCGCGAGCAAGTTCCTGATATCCCAAGGCTACGACTTCCTGCAGTTCGGCTCGTGGTGGGTCGGCACTTACGACAATCCGCTCGCGAAGGAGAATCATCCGCACGGGTTCAGCGAGTTCGAGATGATCTACCTCCGGACGACGGCCGCACTGCCCGTATCGCACATTCTACCGCGAAGACCGCTGACCATGCGGCTAGATTGGGACAATGCGCAATGCCAGCGCGTCGGCCCGCAGGTAGAAGAGATCAAGGCGATCGGCGAGCGTGACAAGCCGGTCTATGTCTTTGCGCATTTCCTGGTCACGCATGGGCCTTTCGTTTTCACGCCGGAAGGCCGGTGCCTCACTCTGCAAGAACAGATCAAACGGGGCGAAGATCAGGGCTATGTCGATGGCATCGCATATGCCAACAAGATCATTGAGGAGATCGTCACCACGCTTCAAAGCCCTGACCGGGAACCGCCAATCATCATCATCCAGGCCGATGAAGGTCCCTTTCCGGAGCGGGACTGGAGCATACCCTGGCAGGATTCGCCGGTCGATGGTCTCCGGATCAAGACCGGAATACTCAATGCATATTTCTTCCCGAACAAGGACTACGGGTCCTTGCGTTCCGACATCACGCCCGTGAACAGCTATCGCGTGGTGTTCAACAACTATCTGGGAGCGAATTTCCCTATTCTCCCGGACCGCATCTTCTTCTTTCCGAACGATGCGAATATCTACGAATTCCACGATGTAACCGAGAAGATCCGCCGGCCGGCCAATGTCGCGGGACGTGCGATCGACCAACCCTTGCAGCCGGTGAACTGAAGCCTGAAGGACATCGCCAACCTCTCTTGACCGCTTGCAATACTTGGGCCACGCCTAGTGGCGGTTCTGGGAATCTTGCTCCTATGGGCTCTGAAACGCCTTCCCCCATGCCCAAGGCCTCACCCGAAGAGGCAAGGCAGCCGGCTGCCCAGGATCACGGCATTCCGTTCTCGGAGGGCGTGAAAGTGTGGCTCAGGGTAGCGGCCCTGAGCTTCGGCGGCCCCGCCGGCCAGATCGCCGTCATGCATAGGATCGTTGTCGAGGAGAAGCGCTGGATCGGTGAGACCCGCTTCCTCCACGCGCTCAATTACTGCATGCTGCTTCCCGGACCGGAGGCGCAGCAACTCGCAGTCTATATCGGCTGGCTCATGCACCGAACGGCGGGAGGCGTCGTCGCAGGCACGCTCTTTGTACTGCCCGGGTTTTTCTCCATCCTGGCGCTCAGCTATGTCTATGCAGCTTTCGGCAATGTCAGGATCGTCGAGGGCCTGTTTTTCGGGCTGAAAGCGGCGGTGCTCGCCGTCGTTCTCGAAGCGGTGGTACGCATCGGCAAGCGTGCACTGAAGAACATGGCCATGCTGGCCCTTGCAGCGGCCGCGTTCATTGCGATCTTCTTCTTCGACATACCCTTCCCAATCATCGTCCTTGCAGCGGCCGTCATCGGCTATGCCGGTACACGCGCCGGCTCGCGCCTCTTCCAGACGGGCAGCCACGGCAAAGCCGCCGGCGCGCTCGCTGACCGGGAATCCGTCCTGGGAGAACGTGTTCCGACGCAAACGAGGCCGGACATCGCCTGGTTGATCAAAATTTCGGCGTTCCTGCTGACGCTCTGGCTGGTACCCGTCGGGCTGATCATCGCAACCATGGGGCTGGACAATGTCTTCAGCCAGATAGCCCTTCTCTTCAGCCAGATGGCGGTTGTTACCTTCGGTGGTGCCTACGCGGTGCTGGCCTATGTGGCGCAGCTTGCCGTCGAACATTACGGCTGGCTGCGGCCGGGGGAGATGCTGGACGGTCTCGGAATGGCGGAGACCACGCCAGGTCCGCTGATCATGGTGCTTCAATTCGTCGGTTTCATGGGTGCTTTCCGCGATCCCGGTCCGCTCGACCCGATGGTCGCAGCTACACTCGGCGCGGTGCTGACCACCTGGGTCACCTTCGTACCTTGCTTCCTCTGGATCTTCCTCGGCGCGCCCTTCATCGAAACTCTTCGGGAGAACCGCGCGATAACAGGCGCAATGTCGGCAATCACGGCGGCTGTCGTCGGGGTCATCCTCAATCTTGCGATCTGGTTCTCGCTGCACATGCTCTTCGGCGAGCTCGTCCTCTGGAAAGGCTATGGCATCAGTGTCGAGGTGCCCGTCTGGTCGAGCGTGAACGAGCCGGCAGCAGTGCTGACGGCTTTTTCCATTTTGGCGATTTTCCGACTGGGAATGCCGCTGCCGGTCGTTCTGCTTTCTGCTGCTGCCGCCGGACTGGCCTGGCGAATGCTGGCCCTCTGAATCAGAGGTCAGGCGTGTCCCGGCCGGAAGCCCTGTTTGCAGCGGCCAATGTATTGGCCATCAGCATGGCGATCGTCATCGGACCGACACCTCCCGGCACCGGCGTGATGGAACCGGCGACCTTCTCCGCTTCCGCATAGTCCACGTCGCCGACGAGCCTCGTCTTGCCTTCGCCCTTCTCCGGCGCGGGTATTCGGTTAATGCCGACATCGATGACGGTGGCGCCGGGTTTGATCCATTCACCCTTAACCATCTGAGGCCGCCCCACCGCGGCTACCACGATATCGGCATTTCGGCAGACGGCGGCCAGGTCGGCCGTGCGGCTGTGGGCGATCGTAACCGTCGCATTCGCCGCCAGCAGCAGATTGGCCATGGGCTTGCCGACGATATTCGAGCGGCCGATGACGACGGCCGACAGGCCCGAAAGATCCTTGCCGCGTACTCCCTCGATCAGAAGCATGGCACCGGCCGGCGTGCAAGGCACCAGGGCCTTTGCGATCGCTCCTGTTCCCAGCATGCCGACATTCAGGATGTGGAAGCCATCGACGTCCTTTTCCGGCGCGATCGTGTAAATGATACGGTCGGAATTGATATGTTTGGGCAGCGGAAGCTGGACCAGGATGCCGTGGATCGCGGGATCGCGGTTAAGGTCCTCAACCAACGAGACCAGTTCGTCCTCGGATGTGTTCTCCGGCAACGAATGCTGTACCGAATGGAAGCCGCACTCCGTCGCCTTCTTCGACTTTGAGGCGACATAGACCTGGCTTGCCGGGTCCTCACCGACGATCACCACCGCGAGACCGGGAGTGACGCCGCGCGTCTTCAGCTCTTCGGCTCCCTTCGTGACGTTCTCCAGGATTTTCGCTGCGGCGGCCTTTCCATCAATAATCTGAGCCATCGACACTCGCTCCCTTGGATGTCTGCCCATTCGCATAGGCGGCGATGACCGTAAGTGCAATTCGTTGCCATGATTTTTTTCAAGCCACGTTTTGTCGTTGAAAAGTGGCATGCGCGAAGGAATGCCATCGAAATGGTTGCATCCCGCTCGCCGCCGCGTCATTCCTTTGGGCCAGCATCAGGAGGGATTGATGAGTAAGCGAGTGGTTCTCGTCGGTTGCGGCAATATGGGATATGCCATGTTGAAAGGCTGGCTCGCCGCCGGAAAGCTCTCAGCGAGTGAGATAAGCGTGGTTGAGCCGAACAGCGATCTTCGCGCCCGCGCAGAAGGGCATGGGGTGAGCGCGGCCGCCGAGCCGGGAAGTTTGGGGCTCACTGAAGCTGATCTGATCATCTTTGCGGTGAAGCCGCAGATGATCCGCGATGTCGTGCCGAATTACCGCTCCTTCGCACCGGATGCCACCTTTCTCAGCGTTGCGGCAGGGACGGCCATGGCAACCTTCGAGGAGTTGCTTGGCAGTGAAGCGGCCGTGATCCGCTGCATGCCGAACACGCCGGCTGCCATCGGTAAGGGAATGCTGGTGGTTTTCTCGAACCGGAACGTTCGCGCTGAGGTCAAGGCGTTCGTGAACGATCTCCTTACTGCCAATGGTGCCGTTGCGGGGGTTGAGGATGAAAGGCTGATGGACGCGGTGACGGCTGTTTCCGGTTCGGGCCCTGCCTATGTCTTCCACTTCATCGAATGCCTGACGGCTGCTGGAGAAAAGGCAGGCCTGCCCGGCGAAACGGCCAAGCTTCTTGCGATGCAGACCGTGTATGGGGCGGCCGTCCTCGCCAAGGAAAGCGGCGAAGAGCCGGGCAAGCTCCGGGAACAGGTCACCAGCCCCAATGGCACGACTGCGGCGGCTCTTGCGATCCTGATGGGCGAAGAACGGCTCCAGACACTTGTCACCGAAGCGGTGGATGCAGCCCGGCAACGCTCGATCGAGCTTGGAAAATAGGCGGCTTGGGTGGAGACCATGGCGGAAACCTTGATGGAGCGTCTGAACCGGGCCGACGGCTCCATTGCCGCGCGTGCCGGCGCCCCGGCCGAGATTGGCATCATTCTCGGCTCCGGCCTCGGCGATCTCGTCCAATCGGTACGGGAAGCGGTGGTGATCCCCTACGCGGAGATCGAAGGCTTCCCCATTCCGACCGCCCCTGGCCACAAAGGAAATCTCGTAACCGGGATTCTTCACGGACGGCGGGTGGCGATGATGCAGGGCCGGCTGCATCTCTATGAAGGATGGACGGCACAGGATATCGCGCTTGGGATTTATCTGCTGAAGCGGCTCGGCTGCACCAGCCTGATCGTGACGAACGCGGCGAGCGGCCTCAACCCGGAATACCGGCCGGGAGACGTGATGCTGATCGAGGATCATCTCAACTTCACGGGCTCGAACCCGCTAGTGGGGCCGAACAGCGCCGAGATGGGCCTGCGCTTCCCCGACATGTCGCGCGCCTATGACCCCGATCTTCTGCAACTTTCCGCCGAGGCGGCGGGGCGCGCCCTGCAGCAGGTCCATCGCGGGATCTATGCTGGCATTCTCGGTCCTTCGCTGGAGACGCTGGCGGAACGCCGTTTCCTGCGCGCCACCGGATGCGACGCTCTCGGAATGTCGACCGTCACCGAAGTAACCGCGGCTGTCCATGCCGGGCTTCGCGTCATCGGGCTTTCTGCGATAACCAATGCTGCCACGAGCGATGACCGTCGGACGGATACGATTGAGGAAGCGCTTTCCAGCGCATCCCTCAGCGTTGAGAAAATCGATGCCATTCTGCAGGAGCTGCTACCGCTCCTGCCCCACCGGTCGCGGTGAAGCAGAACGGCGCCGGTTATGCGTTGCGCAACGCCAGTCCAGCAGCGATCCAACCCACACCCGCGAAGACGAGATCCACTCCGAGGAAGATGCCGAGCACATAGAGGCTCGTTGTGGGCCAACCTCCGACGATCATGAGACCGACGATCACCGTGATGATCGCGGAGAGAAGAATCCAACCCCATCCAGACGTGCCGCGCAATTGAACCGCAAGAACTCCCCGCACGATCCCGGCGGCGATCAGTCCGATACCCAGCATCAGGGTCAACACCAGCGAAGCCAGCAGCGGGTTGGAGAAAGCGATAAAGCCCGCAACCACATAGAGGGCGCCGATCAGGACCCACAGGAAGAAACGGCCCCAGCTTCTCATCTGGAAACCATGTACAATCTCTGCGATACCAGAGAGCGTCATCATCACGCCAACCACGAACACGCTCGCCACCGTCGCCGTCACAACGCTGCCGAGCGCAATGATGCCGGCGATCAGGAAGATCACGCCAAGCGCTACGACCCAGCCCCAGCGCATTCTCAGTTCAGAACCGCGGTCTGGAGCCCATTCCGTCATGCCAACCATTGCAGCCTCCTTTATCCAATAAACGAAGCAAACCGCCACGACTTGCGGGGCAATCGCAGTCCGGCGTGGACAAAGGCTCTCACTTCGCCATCACACTGTCAAACGAAGCTGCGGTCGAGCGTTTCCGAAGTTTTTATAGGACGGAGCGCCTTTGTGATGAATCGGCGCCAGCGTCCCGCAATTTGCCCGTTTGGGCACGCCATCCTTACGGCCTCAAACAATTCCTCCACCGCTCCCGGTTACCGGCGGGCGTTCCGCGGCGGCCCTCAGACGGTAGCCGCTTTCGCGATAGACCGACACCGGGTCAGCGGCGCCGTTTCGCTCGAGGCGCGCCAAGGCAAGGATCGGCTCCACATCCGTGCGAAATGCCGTCTTTAGCGTTTGCGCCGCCATCAGAGCATCATTCTGCTCCTGGAAACTCTCCAGCGCTGTGCGATCGACCAAAAGGGCCTGCGCATAAGCGCGCTGCACTTCCGTCGCGGAGACCATGAGGCTTTCGATAGGGTCGGTGACGTTATGGCTCTGGTCGAGCATATGGGCCGGGTTGAAGCCCGGTTCGTTGCGGTGCTCCGCATCAACCAATTCATTGAAAACGAGGAACAGCCGGTAGGGATCGATCGAACCAGCATCCAGGTCGTCGTCGCCGTATTTCGAATCGTTGAAATGGAAGCCGCCGAGCTTGCCGAACTGGATCAGGCGCGCCACGATCATCTCAATGTTCACGTTCGGCGCATGGTGGCCGAGATCGACGAGACAGAATGCCTTCGGCCCGAGTTCCTGCGCGATGAGGTAGTTGGTTCCCCAATCCTGCACGACCGTGGAATAGAAGGCAGGCTCGTACATTTTGTGCTCGGTGAAGAGGCGCCAATCTTCCGGCAGCGCGGCATAGACCTCGTGCATCGAGGCGAGATAGCGCTCGAAAGCTTTCGTGAAACTGCTCTGGCCCGGAAAATTCGAGCCGTCGCCGATCCAGACCGTCAGTGCCTTAGACCCGATCGTCTTCCCGATCTCGATGCATTCGATATTGTGCTCGATCGCCTGCTGACGCGTGGCGGCGTCCGTGTGCGAGAGCGAGCCGAACTTATAGGAATATCTGTCGCCCGGATGATCCTGGAAGGTGTTGGAGTTCATGGCATCGAAGCGCAGGCCGAAACGCTCCGCTGTTTCGTTCAAGCGACCGGGGTCGGCCTTATCCCATGGAATATGAAGAGAAACGCTTGGCGTGGCGCGGGTGAGTTGTTGGATCACCGCGCAGTCCTGAAGCTTGTCGAAGATGTCGCGCGGCTCGCCCGGGCCAGGAAAGCGCGCAAAACGCGTGCCGCCAGTGCCCACGCCCCAGGACGGGATGGCAACGCCAAAGCCCGCCACTTTTTCCCTTATGGCATCGATCGAAACACCGCGGCGGTCGAGTTGCTCGCCGAGGGTCTCGTAGTCGCGCTTTAGCGCGGGCATGCGAGCGTTGTTGTGGCGCTCCAGCAAGCTCGGATCGATCACATGCTCGGACATTTTTCCTCCCGCATTCTTCGCCATCTTGCCTTTTCCCCGAGCGCGGCACCTTCCCGCCTCCTGATAGCGAGAAGGCTCCCTCCATCACGGGCAGCAAAGGGATGGTGGCAACGTAATCGTCACCACACGGACCCAGTCACCTTGTAAAGCTCTGCGCATTCCCTGCATCGACGTTCAAAATGTTGCCGGTCGACTTCGCCGCCACATCCGAGGCGAAAAAGGACACCGCCTCGGCCACGTCCTCGGGAAACACGTTGAGCTTCAGAAGCGAGCGCTTGCGGTAATGCTCCTCCAACTCGTCCGGGCTCATATTGTAGGCGGCAGCGCGCTGCTCGCGCCACTCTCCCGACCAGATTTTCGAGCCGCGCAGCACCGCGTCCGGATTCACCGTGTTCACACGGATGCCGAACTCCGCCCCTTCGAGAGCCAGACAGCGCGCCAAATGGATCTCCGCGGCCTTCGCCGTGCAGTAGGCTGACGCGTTCGGCGATGCTGCCAGCCCGTTCTTCGAGGCGATGAAGACGATCGACCCGCCCGTCTTCTGCCGCTTCATCAACCGGAAAGCTTCACGCGAGACGAGGAAATAACCGGTGGAAAGTATATCCATGTTGCGGTTCCACATGGATAGCTCCGTCTCGTCTACGGGGGCGGCGGAAGAAATGCCGGCATTGGAGACGAGGATGTCGAGCCCGCCATATTCGCGTGCGGCGAAGGCGAAGGCGGCGACCACCTCCTGCTCCTTGGTCACATCGAGACGGACGCTGCGCACGACGTCCGCCGTGTACTGGCGGCCAAGCTCGGCGTCGGTTTCTTCAAGAGAGTTCCCGTCAATGTCAGCCAGCACCACGCAAGCGCCGTCGCGCAAGAGCCGCTCGGCGCTCGCCTTGCCGATGCCGCCGGCCCCGCCCGTGACGAGCGCCACCTTACCGGCGAGCGGCTTCGGCTTGGGCAGGCGCTGGAGCTTCGCCTCCTCCAGCACCCAATATTCGATGTCGAACGCCTCCTGCTCGGGGAGGCCCACATAGGAGGAAACGCTGGAAGCTCCGCGCATCACATTGATAGCATTGACGTAGAACTCCCCCGAAACGCGGGCGGTCGCCTTGTCCTTGGCGAAGGTGATCATGCCGACCCCCGGCACGAGATAGACGACCGCGTTGGGATCGCGCATGGGCGGGCTCTCGGGCCGCTTGCAGCGGTCATAATAAGCGGCGTGGCCTTTGCGATATTCCTCCACCGCCGCACTCAGGCCCTCCAGCGTTTTTTCGATATCCGGATTGGCCGGATCGAAATCCACCACCAGCGGGTTGCGCTTGGTGCGCAGGAAATGGTCGGGGCAGCTCGTGCCGAGCTCGGCGAGCCGTTCCATCTCTTGCGAAGACACGAATTCCAGCACCGCGTCGGAATCGTCGAAATGGCCGATTTTGCATTCGGAAGCCGAGATCATGCCGCGGATCGCGGGCATCAGCTTCTCGGCGATCGCGAGCCGCTCCGCGGACGACAGCCTCGGGCGCACGGAGCCGCCGAAGGCCTGCTTGCCGGCGGTCTTCTCCTCGAACCACCCAATGGCCCGGTTGATGATGCGAATCGTGGTTTTGTAGCACTCCTTCGCCGTATCGCCCCAGGTGAAGAGACCGTGCCCGGCAAGCACGACGCCATTGGCGTCCGGGTTCTCACGGCAGAATTTTTCGAGCCACAGCCCGAGCTCGAAGCCCGGCCGTTTCCAGGGCAGCCAGCCGATCTCGCCGCCATAGATCTCCGCCGTCAGATCCCGACTGTTCTCCGCCGCGGCAATCGCAATCACCGCATCCGGATGCATATGATCGACGTGCTTTCTCGGCACGAACGCATGCAGCGGCGTATCGATTGAGGCTGCGCGGGGGTTCAGGTTGAAGGTGCAGTGGGGCAGATATCCCACCATCTCGTCCTCATGCTCCACGCCGCGATAGAGCTTTTTCAGGCTCTCGAGCTTCTCCATATACAGCGTCGCAAAGCCATTGAGCTTGATCGTGCCTACGTCGCCGCCGGAGCCCTTGACCCACAGCACCTCGACGGTCTCACCGGTAAGCGGATCCTGTGCCATCACCTTGGCGGACGTGTTGCCACCGCCGAAATTCGTGATCCGCTTGTCGGAACCGAGCAGGTTGGAACGATAAAGCAGTCGTTCCGGCTCAGACATCGGAGCCGCCTTGGCTTCATCCCAGAGATTGTCGAGCCGAGCAGCGCGGGTGTTGTCGAGCATCAGGAATCCTCCCATGGACCTCCGAAAGGAGGCGCAGCAGGATTTAGATCACAACGAGAGGTCGCGATTGTCAATCATAAACGATCAAGAATGATCACACTGTAGCACATCAAGCATAAATATGATCGAATTTGATTGACAATGCCGATATGGGCGCCCTTAATACGTGCAGTGGGAGGAAGCATGCACGAAAAGGAACGCCATCGGATCATCCTGTCGGCCGTCCAGGAAAAGCCTGTTGTGACGGTGCAGGAATTGGTCGAGATGACCTCGTCGTCCGAGGCGACGATAAGGCGTGACATTGCGGCACTCCATGTGCAGAAGCGGCTTCGGCGCGTGCGCGGCGGGGCGGAGGCCCTCAACCCGCCGCAGATTGTAGGGCTTGCCGGCCGTCCGTTCAGGGTGAACGAGGCCTTGCATTCCGCCGAGAAACGGGCCATCGCCCGGGCGGCGGTGGAGCTTTGCCAGGACGGCGAGCCGATTATCATCAATGGGGGCACCACCACCTTCCAGATGGTGCATTTCCTTAGCAATCGGCGCATGCCGATCTTCACCAATTCCTTTCCGATCGCAGAGCACCTGCTCAAGCATTCCAAGAACACGGTGATGCTGTCCGGCGGCACGATCTATCGCGAGCAGAACATCATCCTTTCGCCGTTCGACAATGACGTAACGCGCAATTTCTACGCGCGGAGGATGTTTATGGGGGCGCAGGGGCTCGGGCCGCTCGGCCTGATGGAGGGTGACCCGCTCCTGATCCAGGCAGAGCAGAAGCTGATCGACCAGGCGGACGAGCTTGTCGTGCTCGTCGATTCCTCGAAATTCCGTCAGCGGTCGAGCCTCATTCTCTGCGGCCTGTCCCGCATCTCCACCGTCATTACGGATGAAGGTATCGAGGATCGGGAGGCCAAGATGCTGGAGGAGGCCGGCGTCTCGCTCATCATCGCCGGAATGGGCCAGCCGAAACGGGAGGAAACGTCGCTGCCCGCCTGAAGGCGGGCGGCTGTTCAGGCAAGGACAATCAAAGGGAGGAACAGATGTCTATTGTCAGGAAATTGCTTGCCGCGGCGGCCGTCACCGCTGCGCTCGTGGCGACGCCGGCCATGGCTGAGCCGGTCAAGATCGCGCTTGTCGTCAAATCGCTCGGCAATGGCTTCTTCGACGCAGCGAATAAGGGCGCGCAGGAAGCCGCCAAAGAAATCGGCGATGTAGAGGTGATCTATACCGGCCCGACCTCGGCGACCGCCGAAGGCCAGATCGAAATCATCAATTCGCTGATCGCCCAGCAGGTGGACGCCATCGCGATCTCCGCCAACGATCCGGATGCTCTTGTGCCCGCGCTGAAAAAGGCGATGGACCGCGGCATCACCGTGATCTCGTGGGACTCGGGCGTGGCGCCGGAAGGCCGCGAGATGCACCTCAACCCGTCCGACACGGACCTGATCGGCGAAACGATCATCAAGCTTGCGGCCGACTATCTGCCTGAGGGCGGCGACGTCGCCATTCTCTCCGCCTCTTCCACGGCGACGAACCAGAACGCCTGGATCGAAGCAGCCAAGAAGGTGCTGCCGGAGAAGTTCCCGAACATCAACCTGGTTGCGGTCGTCTATGGCGATGACGACTCGGTCAAGAGCACCAACGAGGCGAAGGGCCTCATCGCCTCCTATCCCGACCTCAAGGCCATCATCGCCCCAACCACGGTAGGCGTCGTCGCCGCGGCGCAGGTGGTGACGGACCAGAACCTGATCGGCAAGATCAACGTCACCGGGCTGGCGCTGCCGTCCGAGTTCAAGAAGTTCATCGACAATGGCGCAAGCCAGGCCGTGGCGCTCTGGAACCCGATCGACCTCGGCTATTCGGCCGTCTACCTCGCCCACCAGCTCGCCACGGATAAGGCGGAGGCCAAGCCCGGCGCGAAGCTTTCCATCGGCCGCGTCGGCGAGGTGACGTTGGATGATACCAATGCGGCGGCCATGGCGGCGCCCTTCCAGTTCGACAAGTCGAACATCGAGGAGTTCTCGAAGATTTACTGATCTTCGAGCGTACGGGCGCGGCGGTGACTGCGCCCGTATCCCTGATGGGATCGTTGGAATGTCTTCGCCCTTGGCACTCCCCTTTCAGACAGGCGGGCATCCCGCAGCCGATTCTACGGGCTCTAGCCATATGATCCATACCTCCGTAGAGAGCCCAAAGCCCCTCCCCGCTGGTGGTGAAATCACGCCGCTCCTCACGCTCTCCGGCATCAGCAAAAACTTTCCCGGGGTTCGCGCGCTTTCAGGCGTGAGCCTGTCGCTTTATCCGGGCCAGGTGACTGCGCTCATAGGTGAGAACGGCGCCGGCAAGTCGACGCTCGTGAAGATCCTCACCGGCATCTACCAGCCCGACGAGGGCGAGATCCGCATCGGCGGGCAACCGGCGAAGCTGCCGACCGCGCATGCGGCTTTCGAACAGGGTATAACAGCCATCCACCAGGAAACGGTGCTCTTCGATCATCTCACCGTCGCCGAGAACATCTTTCTCGGACACGCACCGCGCACGCGTTTTGGCATGATCGACTGGCGCACCATGCGCGCCAACGCAAAGGAAGTGCTGGAAACCCTGGGCGCGGGCCATATTGACGCCGATGCACCCCTCTCCGATCTCGGCATCGCCAACAAGCATCTGGTGGCGATCGCGCGGGCGATGTCGATCGACGCGCGGATCGTCATCATGGACGAGCCGACGGCGGCGCTTTCCGCCAAGGAGATCGAGGAGCTTTTCCTGCTCATCGAGTTCCTGAAGAGCCAGAAGAAAGCGATCCTCTTCATCAGCCACAAGTTCGACGAGATCTTCCGCATTGCGGACCGCTATACCGTCTTCCGTGATGGACAGATGGTGGGCGAAGGACGTCTTGCCGGCACGACGCAGAACGCGTTGGTGCGCATGATGGTGGGTCGCGCCGTCGACCACATCTTTCCCGAGCGCCAGCCGAAGATCGGCGGCCCGCTGCTCGCCGTCTCCGGTCTTTCGCATCCGACCGAATTCGACGACATCAGCTTTGAACTAAGACAGGGCGAGATCCTCGGCTTCTATGGCCTCGTCGGCGCCGGGCGGAGCGAGGTGATGCAGGCGATCGCCGGCATGACTCGAACGAGCCGCGGCACGATCATGCTCCGCGGACAGGAGATCGCACCCAGATCCGCCGCCGACGCCATTTCCGCCGGCATCGTCTACGTGCCGGAGGAGCGCGGCCGCCAGGGCGTCGTCATCGGTATGCCCATCTTCCAGAACGTCTCCCTGCCCTCGCTCAAGCGCACCTCGAAATCCGGTGTGCTTCGGCTCGCGGAGGAGTTCCGCCTCGCACGCACCTATACGGAGCGGCTCGACCTCCGCGCCTCCTCGCTCAGCCAGGATGTGGGCACGCTCTCCGGCGGCAACCAGCAGAAGGTGGTGATCGCCAAATGGCTTGCGACCAAGCCCAAAGTGATCATTCTCGACGAGCCGACCAAGGGCATCGACATCGGCTCGAAAGCTGCCGTGCACGGCTTCATGGCCGAGCTCGTGGCCGAAGGCCTTTCCGTCATCATGGTCTCCTCGGAACTGCCTGAGATCCTCGGCATGTCCGACCGCGTGGTCGTCATGCGTGAGGGTCGCATCGCCGCCATCCGCGAGAATGACGGGCTCGACGCCGAGATGCTGGTGAGGCTCGCCGCGGGGATTGCCCAATGAAGACGCTTGCCAAACACAGGGAGATTTGGCTGCTGGCGGCGATTGTGCTCCTGATCGCGATCATCGCTCTGCGCTTTCCCGTTTTCGCTCGGCCGGGCAACCTGCTCAACGTTTTCAATGATTATTCCATCCTGATCATCCTGGCGCTCGGCCAGATGGTGGTGATCCTCACGCGCTCCATCGACCTCTCGATGGCTTCCAACCTCGCCTTCACCGGCATGGCCGTGGCCATGACGAACGCGGCATTCCCCGAAATTCCCGTGGTATTCCTGATCCTGATGGCCATGGCGATCGGCACCGCACTCGGTGCGTTTAACGGCGTCCTGGTGTGGAAGCTCGGGATCCCGCCCATCGTAGTCACGCTCGGCACGCTCACCATCTTCCGCGGGGCGACCTTCGTCCTGTCGGGCGGAGCTTGGGTGAACGCCGACCAGATGAGCCAAGGCTTCATCGCGCTGCCGCGGATCGTGTTCCTTGGCCTGCCAGTGCTCTCCTGGTCCGCGATTACCGCGATCGCGCTCTTCCATCTCTTGATGACGCGAACGGCTTTCGGCCGGTCCATCTACGCGGTCGGCATCAATCCCACCGCTTCCGTCTATGCCGGCATCGATGTGGGCCGAACGAAGTTCCTCGCCTTCTGCCTCTCCGGCCTGGTGGCCGGGCTCTGCGGCTATCTCTGGATCTCGCGCTACGTGATCGCCTCAGTGGAGGTCGCGAACGGTTACGAACTCAGCATCATCGCAGCCTGCGTGATCGGCGGCGTCTCCATTGCCGGCGGCATCGGCACTGTGGCCGGCGCGGCGCTCGGAGCTCTGTTCCTCGGCATCATCGGCAGCAGCCTTCCCGTCATCAACATCTCCCCCTTCTGGCAGCTCGCGATCTCCGGCAGCGCCATCATCCTGGCCGTCGTGCTCAATGCGCGCGGCGAGCGCCGGCAAGGCCGTATCATTCTCAGGAGAGCCGAGGCATGACGACCGACACCGCGCGCCACATCCCCGACCGGCTGGACAGTCCGTTCAGATCGGCGGTCTTCAGCTGGGAAATGTTGCTCGTGCTGGTCGCGATTGCGATCTTCGTCATCAACAGCATCGCCTCGCCTTATTTCCTCAATGCGTGGTCGCTCTCCGATCTGACCTTCAACTTCACCGAAAAGGGGCTGATCGCACTTGCCATGGCGATGCTCATCATTGCCGGCGAGATCGACCTTTCAGTGGCGGCGATCATTGCGCTTGCCTCGACGCTGATGGGCATGGCCCTTCAGGCCGAAGCGGACACGCCGACGCTCGTCCTTATCGGCGTTGGGGTCGGTCTTCTCTGCGGCGCCTTCAACGGCGTCCTGGTGACGCGCCTCGGCCTTCCCTCCATCGTGGTCACCATCGGCACGATGAGCCTCTTCCGCGGCGTCGCCTACATCATTCTCGGCGACCAGGCCTATAAGGGCTATCCGGAAAGCTTTGCCTTCTTCGGGCAGGGCTATGTGGGCTGGGTGATCTCCTTCGAGCTGGTGCTGTTCCTCGTCGCCGCGCTTGTTTTCTGGTTCCTCCTGCACCGGACAAGCTTCGGCCGCACCGTCTTCGCCATCGGCAACAACCCGATTGCAGCGGCCTTTTCCGGCGTGCGCGTAGAGCGCGTTAAATTCATCCTCTTCTGCCTCACCGGCCTGATGTCCGGCATAGCCGCCGTGCTCATCACCTCCCGCCTTGGCTCCACGCGGCCCTCCATCGCACAAGGCTATGAACTCGAAGTCATCACCATGGTCGTGCTCGGCGGCGTGAACATCCTGGGTGGCGCAGGCTCCATCCTGGGCGTGGTGCTTGCAGCGGTGATCATGGGCCTCGTCACCTTCGGCCTCGGCCTGATGAACGTTCCGGGCATCGTGATGTCGATCTTCATCGGCCTGCTTCTGATCGTCGTGATCGCGCTGCCGATCATCTGGAACAGGCTTAGGGAACGGAGTGCCTGATGCCGGAGAAATACGCATTCAAGATGAAGCTCCATCCGGGCATGCGGGAGGAATACAAGCGCCGGCACGACGAGATCTGGCCGGAACTGGTCACCCTGTTGAAGGAAGCCGGCGTTTCGGATTACTCCATCCACCTCGATCCTGAGACGAGCACGCTCTTCGGCGTGCTCTGGCGGACCGACGGCCACAGGATGGCGGACCTGCCCCATCATCCGGTGATGAAGCGGTGGTGGGCGTATATGGCCGACATCATGGAGACGAAGCCGGACAACGAGCCGGTGAGCATTCCGCTTGAAACCGTCTTCCACATGGAATGACGATGCGCCGGGTCGCCGTCATCGATATCGGCAAGTCGAACGCCAAGCTTGCCTTGGTCGATATCGAAGAGCTAGCCGAACTTTCCGTGCGGAAGGTGCCGAACAGGCCCCTCAGGACCGGCCCCTACCCGCACCACGATGTGGAGGCATTGTGGACGTTCATTCTCGACAGCCTGGCCGAACTAAGCCGCCAACACGGGATCGATGCGATCTCCGTGACGGCGCATGGCGCTACGGCCGTGCTGCTCGGGGAAAATGGCAGCAGCCTCGCGCTGCCCGTGCTCGATTATGAGCATGACGGGCCGGACGGGCTGCGCAGTGACTACGAGGCCGTGCGCCCGCCTTTTGCGGAGACCGGATCGCCTTCCCTACCGCTTGGGCTCAATCTCGGCGCGCAGCTCTATTGGCAGAGCCGCACCTTCCCGGAGGATTTCGCCGCTGCCCGCGCAATCCTCATGTATCCGCAATACTGGGCCTTCCGCCTCACGGGCGTTGCGGCAAGCGAGGCGACCTCGCTTGGCTGCCACACCGACCTGTGGAACCCGGAAGCCGGCGGCTTTTCTTCGCTTGTCGAGCGGATGCGTTGGCAGCAACTTTTCCCGCCCTTGCGCGCAGCAGGCGACGTACTCGGCCCCATCCTGTCGGAGATTGCCGATCGGACCGGCCTCGATCCTGCTACGCCCGTGCTCTGCGGCATCCACGATTCCAACGCCTCTCTATTCCCGCACCTTCTCTGGCGCCAACCTCCCTTCGCCGTAGTCTCGACCGGAACATGGGTCGTCTCCATGGCGGTGGGCGGGAAGAAGGTCGCGCTCGATCCGGCACGCGACACACTCGTCAACGTAGACGCGCTCGGCGAGCCCGTGCCGTCGGCCCGCTTCATGGGCGGGCGGGAATACGAAATCCTGATGGCAGAGCACAGCACCGACTGGAACGAGGCCGATATCCAAGCGGTCCTTGCCGAAGGCATCATGCTCCTGCCCTCGGTGCAGAGGGGCTGCGGCCCGTTCCCAAACTCGGCATCGCGCTGGGTCGCCCCAAGGGAACTTTCCCCCGGCGAGCGCACTGTTGCCTCCGCCTTCTATCTGGCGCTGATGACGGCCACCTGCCTCGACCTGATTGGCGCCGCGGGAGCTATCCTCGTCGAGGGCCCTTTTGCCGAAAATGGCGTTTACATCGACATGCTCGAAGCCGCGACCGCTCGGCCTGTTATTGCCCAAACCGGGCAGGCGACCGGCACGAGCGTCGGCGCAGCACTTCTGGTGAAGAGGCTTCGGCCTGCAGGCCCGTCTGAAGGCTTACGGCAAAGCCGCGCCGATGAAGAATGGAATGTCTATGCCGAAAAATGGCGGACAAGCGGCAGCAGAAGACTCGGCCAATAGAACCGGCCGCAATCCGTGCTCCTTCGCCCCGCCATCCCCAAATGAAATCTCTGGCTCCCGGGATTATTCACTTCAGCCGGGTGTTTTTGCTCCATGCCATTCCCGTCCTGAAGGACGTTACCCATGTTCAAGATATCATTGATTGCGGCAGGGTTGCTCATTTGCGCAGCGGCCGCCCATGCTCAAACCCTCTCCGATCTTCGCGGCCGGTATGCGATTGCGCCGTCGTCGCAAATCGCCTTCTCCGTGGGCCAAGTGGGCGGCGGAGGGATCAACGGCCGGTTCTCGCGCTTCTCCGGCGCGTTCGAGCTTCACCCGGACAATGTCGCGCGCTCAAACATCAACATCGAGTTGGAGCCAGCAAGCGTTCAAACCGGAGAACCGCGCGTGGAGAATTTCCTGCGCTCGGATGCGGTTTTCGATGTCGCTGCGCATCCGACGATCACGTTCCGCTCCACCAGGGTTCGCCAGGACGGTCCGAACAGCGCCGTAATAGAGGGGACCCTTACGGCGCGTGGCATCACGCGCCGGGAGACTTTCCATGCGACTTTGGCCGGGCGTGATGGCCGCGCTCTTGCATTCCATGTGGTGGGCGACGTGTTCCGCTCGCCTTATGGAATGGACGTGGGAACCCCGCTTTATTCCAATGTCGTTCACTTCGACATGATGCTTCGCGGGCAGCGGCGGTAGGTAAATTGCGTATTTTATCGGCAAACCGGGATTAAACAGCCGACACTACTGTTTTTCCCATGCGGATTGAAACCGCGTCCATAACCAAGAAAGGTTTTGAGCATGCGTACTCCAATCGTCATCGCCGCCGCTATGGCAGTGGCATTACCCGTTGTCGCATACGCCGCCGATTTTGCCGGCGGCGCGATCAAGTCTGCCGAGACGTCCAAAGGCCGGGTCCTCACCGACGCCAAAGGGATGACACTCTATACCTTCGACAAGGATACATCGGGTGTGACGAACTGCTATGACGACTGCGCGGTCAAGTGGCCGCCGCTAATCGCTGCCTCCGGCGCCAAGGCTGGGGGAGACTTCAGTCTGGTGAAGCGTAAGGACGGAAGCGAGCAGTGGGCCTATAAAGGCATGCCGCTCTATCTCTGGCAGAACGACAAGAAGCCCGGCGACACTACGGGCGATGGCGTGGGCGGGGTCTGGCACATCGCCAAAGGGTAGGCCATGCCGCAGATCCTGGACGAGATCGAGGAATGTGTGCCGGCGCTCAGACGTTATGCTCGGGCGCTGACGCACAATCCCGACCTCGCGGACGATCTCGTCCAGGACTGTCTGGAACGTGCGATCCGGAAGCGCGCGCTCTGGCGCCCCTCAGGTTCCGTGCGATCCTGGATGTTCCGCATCCTGCTTAATGTCTACCGCAATGATTTGAGGCGGCGCCGCCGGGCGCCCGACCTGCCGCTCGACACGCTCCAAACCGATCCGCCCAGCCTCGATACGCAATCGGGCCGGCTGGCGCTTGCCGAGACGGCGCAGGCCATGCAGGCGCTCCCCGTGGAGCAGAGGGAGGTGCTTCTTCTCGTGGCAGTCGAGGAGATGAGCTATGCCGAGGCGGCGGAGGTGCTGGCCATCCCGCTTGGCACGTTGATGTCGCGCCTGGGAAGGGCGCGCGCCACGCTGAGACGCATGACGGAGACCGGCGCGCCGAGATTGAGGTCCGTGAAATGAGCCGCGGGAAACGCAAGATCACCGAGCACGACCTGCACGCCTATACCGACGGTGCGCTCACAGGCGCGGCTCGCGAAGCTGTAGAGGCAGAGCTTGCCATCGATCCCACCGCAGCGGACGAGGTGGAGATATGGCGCCGTCAGAACGAGGCGCTGCGCGCACTCTATGGTCATGTGACGGACGAGCCTGTGCCGCCACGTCTCAGCGTTCAGCGGGCCGATCGGGAGTTGCGTGCCAGCTCCTGGCACTGGAGCCGCATGGCGGCGGCAGCCGTCATCCTCCTCGCGCTCGGTGTAGCTGGCGGCTGGTTCGGGCGCGATCTCGCCAGCACCGCACCGACGGAAGCGACACTCGTGGCCGAAGCGGTGGAAGCCCACCGTGTCTACGCCGTTGAAGTCCGCCATCCCGTAGAGGTGTGGGCTGACGAGAGGGACCACCTGCAGACATGGCTCTCCAAGCGGCTCGACCGGACGATCTCTGTGCCAGACCTCCGAGACTATGGACTTACCCTGGTCGGCGGTCGGCTTCTTCCTGCCTCCAACGGCCCTGCCGCACAGTTCATGTACGAGGATGAAACCGGGCGCAGGGTGACGCTTTATATCACCCCCTCGCGAAGCGAGGGAGAAACCGCGTTCCGCTATGCAAGGCTCGAAAGGCTCGATGCCTTCTTCTGGAGCGACGAGGGGATAAGCTGCGCGATGGTGGGGGATCTCCCGCGCGACAGACTGAGGGAGATCACGGCCCGCGCCTACGAACAGCTGGTATGAGGCTTCGACCGAAGGCCGCAAGCCTCAATCGGAACCGGGCGGTCTACTGGAAGAACGATGCCATGTTGCGGAATTCCCGCCTTTCCTACGGCCTCGTCGCCATTCTCTTCCACTGGGCGATCGCAATCCTGTTCCTCGGTCAAATAGGGCTGGGCTACCTGACCCAAGCCACCGCCGATGATCCGCGACTCCAGTTCAACCTCTACCAGTGGCACAAATCGGTGGGCTTCCTCATCCTCCTGCTTGCCCTCCTCCGTCTTGGCTGGGCACTTTCCGGTGCCAAGCCGAAACCGGTCGCGGGTACGTCTGTCTCCGAAGCTCTGGCTGCCCGCATCGCTCATTCCACCTTGCTCGCCATGACGATCCTCGTGCCCCTCACCGGCTGGGCAATCGCATCCACCTCCCCGCTCATGATCCCGAGCTTCGCCTTCAATCTCGTGCTTGTGCCCGACCTGCCGCTTGCCCGCTCCGATGAGGCGGAGGCGTTATGGTCGAACATTCACGCCGTTCTGGCCTATGCTTCGGGCATTCTGGCGGCTGCCCACGCGGGGGCCGCTCTTTATCACCAGTTCGCCCGCCGCGACGGCACGCTCATGCGCATGTTCACGCCGTCACGGAACACCGGGCCAGGCAAGAGACCCGCCCCCTAGCCGCCCATCCGCAGCAGGTAGGCGCGTTCGGTGGCCACGGCTTCGTCCGTGGTGATCTGATCAATGCCGAGCTCGAGGAGCCGCTCCAGCTTCCGCCATTCATCGTCGCTGAACCCGCCATCCGGATCGGCAAGGGTGAACGTCCAGGCATCGACCCGCGCACCGTGATCGTGGCAAATGCGGACGAGATCGATGCCGTCCGCATAGGCGTCCAGCAGGAGCTTCCAGTTGAGATAGACGATATAGGGCCGAATGGGCCCGCTCAGTTCGCGCGTGAGCTGACCGCCAACTTCGCTCTTCCGCCCCGCCCTGTGCAGGTCCATCAGGCGAAAGGAGGGTTCGAGCCCTCGCTTGGCCGCCGGCAATCTGTCGGTGATCGCCAATGTCAGCTCGGTGTCATCTCCACTGACCACCAGATGCTTGTCACGGTCTGCAAATAGACCCTCAAGCCGGTCGAGTGCCCCTTCTCCGACTGACGCAAAGTCATCCTTCATATCGAACTGAAGCAATGCGTCCTGTTGGGCCGGACCCAAGAGCTCGGCGAGGTCTTCGGCCGTGAGGACGTGGCGGACCGTGCCGTCCCGCGCCGGCTCGGTATAGAGCAGTCCTCGGATGTCGTCGCCGGTATAGGCAGAGACAGGTCCGGAGCCGTTCGTCTCGCGGTCAAGGGTGCGGTCGTGTAGAACGGCAAAGCTGCCGTCACGCGTCGCGCGGAGATCGATTTCCATCGAGGCTCCCAGCTTCAGCCCAGCGGCGAGAACCTCACCGCTAAAAAGCGGGTCCTTCATCTCGCGCCGAAGCCTGTGCCACTTGAGAAGCACGCGTTTGCCGCCATGATCTATTGCCACACCTGTTGCGGCATTGGCGGTATTCGTGGCTGCGATGTTTTGGCTCGGCATGGTCTTTCCCCAAATATCGTCAAATTTCGATGTTCTTGCAGCCGTGGGCGCGAGACAACAGACGCCTATGTTAGCGGCAAAGTACTTCGTAAGAGTGGCAGGAATCACACGCCTTACGACATCCTCGCCGCGGTCTTTTGAACGTTCTTGACTGAGGAGCAGAAAGGGAACAGAACGAGACTGGGGGCGCAGCGTGTCCTCGGCCAAGAGCCGCAAAAGGGCTGTCCGAATGGAAGACAGGCCCGGCATTGCCGACCGAACCACTGCACCGCTGGGTGCCTAGGGCGGGTTCATATCCGAGTTTAGATATCCGGCCCACGGCTTTCCATCAGGTTACAGCTAGGCGCGTTCCACCAAGTGGCACGTCTGAAAAGTGCGCAGGAGTCCGATGCGGGGTGTCCTGTGCGCATGATCCAACGAAAAGAAGAAAAGGATGCTCATGAGCATCAAGGTTACGGTGTGGGGTGAGAATGTGCACGAGCAGCAAAGCGAGCTCGTGCGCTCGATCTATCCCGAAGGAATGCATACCACCATCGCCAAGGCCATTGCCGCCGAGGGCGACCTGCAGGCGAGGACAGTGGTGCTGCAGGACCCTGAGCATGGCCTGACCGAGCAGGTTCTGGCCGAAACCGACGTCCTCGTCTGGTGGGGCCATAAGGCGCACCGCCAGGTGGAGGACGAGATCGTCGAGCGCGTGGCAAAGCGCGTGTGGGAAGGGATGGGCCTCATCCTGCTTCACTCCGCCCATTTCTCGAAGATCTTCAAGCGCCTGATGGGCACGCCCTGCGCGCTGAAATGGCGCGAGGCGGGCGAGCGCGAGCGAATCTGGGTCGTCAACCCCGGCCATCCGATCGCCCAAGGCCTTCCGCCATATTTCGAGCTCGAACAGGAAGAGATGTACGGCGAGCCCTTCTCCGTGCCGGAGCCGCTCGAGACGGTGTTCATCTCATGGTTCCAGGGGGGCGAGGTGTTCCGCTCCGGCCTCACCTATCGCCGCGGCGCGGGCAACATCTTCTATTTCCGGCCGGGCCACGAGGCCTATCCCACCTATCACGATGAAACGGTGCACAAAGTGCTGAGGAACGCGGTGCGCTGGGCCTATTCGCCCATGCCGGCCTACACCGCCGTCCATGACGCGCCGAACGTGCCGGTCGACAAGGCGCCCGAGCCGATCACCGAGCGTGGCCCCAAGCTGCACAAGCCCGGCGAGGCCGGTTTCAAATAGGAAATTTCATATGCGTTTGCTCATCCTCGGCACTGGCAAGATGGCCAACCAGCATGCCACACGCTTCGCGGCCATCCCCGGCGTCCACCTCGTCGGCGGCGTCGACACCAACGCAGAGCGCCTCCAGGCTTTCTGCGACGCGCACAAGATCGAGCGCCAATTCGCGACCACAGAAGAGGCGCTGGCTTGGGGCGAATTCGATGCGGTCACGAATGTCACGCCCGATGCGGCCCATTATTCGACCAGTATGGCCTGCATAGCCGCCGGCAAGCATGTGCTTTGTGAGAAGCCGCTTGCGACCAATTTCGCCGAAGCTTCCGCAATGGCCGAAGCCGCGGAGAAGGCCGGCGTAGTGGCGATGGTCAATCTGAGCTATCGGAACGTAGCGGAGATCCACGCCGCACGCGACCTGGTGCTTTCCGGCCGCATCGGCGAGGTGAAGCACATCGAGGCTTCCTATCTGCAGAGCTGGCTCGTGTCCAAGGCCTGGGGCGATTGGCGGACGGGCCCGTTGTGGCTTTGGCGGCTTTCCAAGGGGCACGGCTCGAACGGCACCCTGGGCGATATCGGCATCCACATTCTCGATTTCGCCTCCTATGGCGCAGCGACCGAGATCGAGACGATCACAAGCCGGCTGAAAACCTTCCACAAGGCGGAAGGCGACCGGATCGGGGAATATGTGCTCGATGCCAATGACAGCTTCGTCATGACGGCCGGTTTCGCCAATGGCGCTCTCGGCACGATTCACGCCACGCGCTGGGCCACCGGCCATATCAACGACCTGCGCGTGCGTATCTACGGCGACAAGGGCGGCATCGAAGTGCAGCACACGCCTAAGAGCTCGCAGTTGCGCGTCTGCCTCGGCGAGGATGCCGAGACGGCCACCTGGCGGGATATGGAGGCTCCGCCGGTCGCGACAAATTACGAGCGCTTCGTCAACGCCGTGCGGCTGAACATGCCGACGGAGCCGACCTTCCGGCATGCCGCCGCCCTGCAACGGATCCTCGACATGGCATCGGCCTCGGACGAGCCCACGCCGGCGCCAGCCCACGCATAGGTGTTCTACTTGCGCATCACCGTCTCGGCTTCGCCCGAGACGGTGTAGGCCACGGCGGCGGGAGGTGATGGGTTATCCCACCTCCTCCAGCGTTTCCAGCCCGAGCCGGATGAATGCCTCCGGCGGCGCTTCGTTCCGGATCATCAATTCACGCATCAGCCGGATCATCCCCGCCTCGACGGCCTCGTCCCTGATCGGCCGCTCCTGCCCCGGATCGCTTAGAAGATCATAAAGCCTGGTGTCGCTCTCGAGCAGCGAACCCGGTCCATAATTCGCGTAGATGGGCGAGCGCTTGATGACGGGGACCTTCAGGAGCGGCACCTCCTTCGTCCAGCCGAAGGGCTTTGCCAGCGTGGCGGTCGAAAGCTCTTCTGGTGTGAAGCGCTGCGCCATATGGGTCGGCATCACGGTGTATTGATAGATTTCCTGATTCTCGAGATCCTCTGGAAAGCGGTGATAGGTGTAGCGGCCGTCCGTGACATTCACCGCGCCGCCGAAATAGCCGAAAATGACGGCCTCCCGGTTTCCATCACGCAGCAGCGATAGCCCTTCCGTTTCCGGCGGCGGCTCGACGCCGTAAAGATCGAGGAAGGTCGGCGCCATGTCGATCGACTGCGTCAGCCGGTCGATCCGCCCCGCCTGCGGATTGCGCGGGTCGTAGATGAAAAGCGGTATGTGGACGATCTCCTCATACATGTTCATCCGGTTCTTGGCCCAGAAATCATGTTCGCCCAGCAGGAAGCCATGATCGGTCGTCACGATCAGCGCCGTGTCCTTCCAAAGGTCATGCTCGTCGAAATAATCGAGCAGCCGGCCGAGCAGGTGATCGCACAGCGCAACGGTCGCATAATAATTCGCGCGCAGTTCCTCTGCCTCCTCCGGCAGTTCGTCGACGCGACCATAACGCGGCCAGTCGCGGATCGGCCCGTTCCAAGCCGTCCTGAAAGGCGCTTTGAAGCGGTCCGGCGCGAAGAAGGGTTCATGCGGATCGAAAGTCTCGATCTGAAGAAGCCAATTGTCCGCGTTGCGGTTCATGTGGAGGAAGTCGAACCCGTGGGCGAAGCATTGCACGGAGGGAAAATCCTCTTCCCTGCGAATGAATTCGCGATTGATGATGTGGGTCGAATATTTGCTGATCGCGTCGCCGCCGCCGGCCTGGCGCTCGTGATATTTCTCGCGCAAGCGCTCCCAGGGCGGCTGGACCATGGCTTTCCAGGCGTCGCTCTCCTGCCCTCGCACGAATTCATAGGTCGAGTAGCGGTTGTGATAGGTGGCGCCGCCATCCTCCCAATAGTGATAATGGTCCGTCACAAGGTGGGTGTGGATGCCGTGGTCCTTGAGCAATTCGGGAAAGGCATTGTCGAAAGGCTCCAGTGGCCCCCAGCTGCGGTGCAGAAAGGTAAGGCGCCCGGTAAGGAGATCGCGCCGGGCTGGCATGCAGGGAAGCGACCCCACATAGTGCCGATCATGCACCATGCTTCGTGCAGCAAGCCGGTCGAAACTCGGCGTCGGCACACGCCTGCCGCCATAGCAACCGAGGATATGGCGATTAAGAGAATCGAAGAGGACAAAGACGGTTTTCAAGCAAGGCCTCCCTTCTGCCATATGCCGACCAAGCACGACGAGAAGCGCTAGGCGGCTGCCTCCACCAGTTCGTGCAGAAATCCGAGATGCGGCCCGAGACCCGGTGCGTAAGCAGCCAAGGGTCCCCCCTGCTTCAGCATGACATCAAGTAGCGGCATCTCAACCACCGCGCCGGCCTCGCGCGCGATCAGCGCGCCGGCCATGATGTCCCAGGAATTCACATGCGCCTCGTAATAGAGATCGGCCACACCGCTCGCCACGCGCACAAGGCCGAGGGCGGCCGAGCCCAACCGGCGGTAGTCCATGCCCAGATCATGGAGCCTGCGCTGAACGGCCTGGTAGTCCGCAAAGCTGGTACGCCGGGAACAGCCCAGGATCGCAAGCCCCTCGGCGGGATCTCGACGCCGGGAAACCGCGACGGCCCTGTCCTCGCAGAACGCGCCCCCACCGCGAACGGCAGAATAGACCCAACCGGTCGTGGCGTCATAGATGCACCCAAGCTCGATCTCGCCCGCACGCACGAAGGCAATGGAAACGCACCAATGGCGCAGGCCACGGATATAGTTCGTGGTGCCGTCTATGGGGTCGACGACCCAGAAACCATGCATGTCAGGCACGCCACCCGTTTCCTCTCCGAGGAATCCGTCTCGCGGGAAGGCCGCGGCGAGCGCACTCTTGATCGTCTCCTCACCCCTCCGGTCGGCGGCAGTCACGAAATCCTGAAGACCCTTGCGCTGGAACGCGACCTGAGCCTCTTCCCGGAACATCTCGATTTCATGCCCTACGGCTACGGCAAGGGTGCGCGCCAGCGCCAGTCGCTCCGCAAGTCCGTCCTCGTCCCGAGTGCCGCTCATCAAAGCCTCATACCGTTGCACGCCGCACGAGCGAGACGGGCGTCACCTCGAACCGTTCGGCGGTCGTAGGATCATCCATGCGGCTTATGAGGAGGCTCACCGCCTGCTCCGCCTGCACGTCACAGGGTTGGCGAAACGTCGTCAGCTCATAGGCGGCCCAGGACGCCTGGGGGATATCGTCGTGGCCGATTACTCGGACATCGTCCGGCACTTTCCCGCCGAGCCGACGCAAACCGTCGATCAGTCCGCAGGCCATGTAATCGTTGATGCAAAAGACACCGTCCACACCCTTCAGCGCCTCGGCAACAGCAAGGCCCTCCCTGTAGCTGTTGTGCTCCACCGGGATCACCCGCGCTTCGACATCGAGGGCGTAGCAGGCGCCCATGAAAGCCTGCAGGCGACATCGGGCCGTGTAGGAAGGCCCGGGCGCAGCCACCACGGCCAATTGCTTCGCGCCGGCTTCGACAAGTGTCGCGGCCGCCAGCTTGCCGGCGGCATTGGTATCGGAGACGACGCGATCCACCGATGGGATCGTGTCGGCCTTGTTGATGAGAACAATCGGGACGCCGGCAGCCGCGAATTCGGCGCAAAGAGCGGTCGGGGGCGCATCGGAGGTGACCAGCACACCGGATACATTGTAGTGCAGCAGCTGATCCATCACGTGATCGGCACTCTCGCCCTGGTCGGCTGGCAGAAGGATGGGTCGGAAGTTGCGCCTCACCAGGCTCTTTGTGATCTGCTCGATCTGCAGAGCTCGAAAAGGGTTGTCCATGCCCGCAGCCACGACGCCCACGAAGTCCGAGCGCCGCGTGGTGAGGCCCCGCGCGAGATAGTTGACCCGGTAACCCAGCTCCTTTGCCGCCTTCACCACTTTCTCACGCGTTTCCGGGGAAACGCTGGCGTTCGGAGTGAAGGCTCTGGAAACCGCTGCGCGCGATACGCCGGCTCGGCGCGCCACGTCAAAAGACGTCACCTTGCGGCCACGCGATGGCTTTTCCGGCCCGCTCATGCGGCCACCCTGTCTATGGCAAAGCGCAGCCGCTCCGGAAGGTCCGAGCAGATACCGAGCACCGGCAGTCGGACGAGGTCGTCGATGATGGCGGGGCGCTCCTCGTGCCAAAGCACGATCTGCCGACCGCTCTCCAAAATGGCGCCGGTGAGTTCCGGTGTCACGAGATCCTGCGGGCGCTCGCCTCCGCGCTCCCAGCACAGATGCACGATATCGGCGCCGGCGCGCTCGGCTTCGTCCATCGCATCGGCCCCCAGCCTCACGAGCACCGACAGCGGAAAATCGCAACCTTCCTCGCGCAATGCGCGCACAGGCTCCGGATCGAAGGAACCGAGTGCCGCGAAGCGTTGATCCTGCTCACGTAGGTGGCGCCAGGCGAGCGGAGCAGCCTCGGGCGCCTTGATCTCCACATAAACTCCAGCGCCGCGCTCGCGCGCGAGCGCGGCCACTTCGGCGAAGGTGGGCACCTCCACACCCGGCAGGCCCTTCAGCTCGGCTGCCGTAAGCTGCGAGATATGCGCATCCACGCCGAACACCCGCTCCAGATGATCGTCATGACTGACGACGCATATGCCGTCACGCGTGACCTGGGCATCGAGTTCCCACATCTGCGCCCCCAGATCGGAGGCTTTCGCGAAGGCCGCGAGCGTGTTTTCAGTCAGATGCCCGCTGGCGCCTCGATGGCCAATCACCAACGGATAACTAAGTCTCGCGAGCCATTGAAAACGCCGCGCAAAGGCCGATAAGCCGCAATCTTTCAAAGCCGCTCCCCGTTTTCGGCAAACACAAACAAGCGGTCGCTGCGGACCCGCCATTCCACCTCGTCATCAAGCGAAATATCGTCGCGCACGCGCTGGATGGAGCGCAGGACGCTGCCGTTTTCGAGCTTTATGTCGTAGAGATTTTCGCGTCCTTGCGTCTCGATGAAGCTGACGCGGCCGCGAATGATGGCATCCCCTTCGGGCCCGAGATTTTCCGGCCGGATACCGATAATAACGGGCGTCCCGTCAGGCGGCGTGACGGCATCGGGGGGCACTGGCAGGCGGATATCTGCGTTCTTTACGGCAAGCATGCCGTCCCGCGCCTCGGCCTCGACAAAAGCGATGGGGGGATTGCCGAGAAATCCGGCGACAAAGGTCGTGCGCGGATTGCGGTACATCTCCTTGGGCGTGGCGATCTGGATGATTTGGCCCGCATTCATGATGGCGATGCGATCGCACATGCTCATCGCCTCGACCTGGTCATGGGTCACCAGAATGGCCGTGATGCCAGTCTCGAGCTGGATGCGGCGGATCTCGGAGCGCATTTCGAGGCGCAACTTTGCATCGAGATTGGCGAGCGGCTCGTCAAGCAGCAGCACGTTGGGCCGGCGCACCAGAGCGCGGGCGAGCGCCACGCGTTGCTGCTGGCCGCCGGAAAGCTCTGCAGGACGGCGGTCAAGCAGGTTCCCGATATGAACCAAGTCCGCCATCTCGTCGACGAGCCGCTTGATCTCAGCCCCCGGCAGGTTTCGGATGCGCAAGGGAAACGCGATGTTTTCCGCCACGTTCATGTGGGGATAGAGCGCATAGGACTGGAAGACGACGCCGACATTGCGCTCCTGCGATGGGAGGTCGGTCATGTCCCGGTCGCCGAAATAGATGCGCCCGCCCGTCACCTTGTGGATGCCGCAGATGGCGAAGAGCGTGGTTGATTTCCCGCAACCGGAGGGCCCCAGGAGAGCGAGCATCTCGCCATCCTTGATCTCCAGCGTCATATCCTCGATCACCTTCACAGCGCCAAAGGACTTTGAGAACTTGTCGAGCAGGATACGCATCAGCCCTTGCTCCCTCCGCCGTAGATGTTCATCAGGTAGTTCTGGAAAACAAAGAAGAGGATCAGGACGGGTGCGATGTAGAACAGCCCGACCGATTTGAAGAGCGCCATGTCGAAATTGTTGTCGTCGGCGATCAGGGAGGCGAGATAGACCGAGAGCACCTGTACGTCTCCGCTCGGCGCCAGAACCTGCGGCAGGATGAATTCGCTCCAGCCGAGCAGGAATGCGAAGAGCCAGAGTGCGAAAATGCCTGGCTTCACCTGCGGGAGCACGAGCTTGCGCCAGACGGTGAAGCGGCTGGCACCGTCTTGGATCCCCGCCATCTCGATCTCCCACGGAACCGTGTCGTAGAAGCCTTTCATCAGCCAGATGCCCAAGGGCATGTCGATCGCCGCCTTCACGAGGATCACCCCGATCAGCGTGTTGTAGAGACCGATCATCTGCAGCACGAGGAAGATGGCCACGATAAGGGTGATCGCCGGAAACGCGTGCAGCACCATCACGCCCGCCAGGAAGAAGCCACGCGCCGGCACGTTGAGCCTGGAGAGCACATATCCCGCCATTGACGAGACGACGATCACGAGCAGCGATGTCGAGGCGGCGAAGAGCAGGGAATTGAACGTGACGCGCCAGATGCTGGGGCGTCCGGGCGGCGTGTGCCATAGGAATGCCCAATGCTCCAGCGTGAACTCGTTTGGGATGAACGAGCCGGGCGGTGAATTCGTGACGGTGTCGATGAACAGATAGGCATACATCAGCACCAGCGGTGCGCTCAGGATGGAGAGCGCGAGGATGATTGGCCAGGTCTTCAGGTGTCCGGTCATCGCTCCCCCTCAATGCTCGATGCGCGGCTTGATGATCAGCGCGCGGTAATTGAAGAGCCGCAGATAAAGAAGCGACAGCACGATGCCGATCACTACAAGCACTAGCGCCATTGCCGCGCCGTAACCGTATTGAAGGTTGCCGGCATAATTGTTGAGCGCGGTGTGATAGATCGCCAGCGACCAGATCTCGGTAGCCCCACCGGGGCCGCCATCGGTCGAAAGCAGCGTCTGCTCGATCGAGGTGAGGAGCGAAAGCGTCTGATAGCAGGTCACGAACAGGATCGGCCATTTCAGATGCGGCAGGATGATGTGGCGGATCTGCTGCCAGCGATAGGCGCCATCGACGCTTGCCGCATGGAAGAGCGACTGGGGAATGGCCTTGATCGCCGACGCAAAGATCAGCATCCCCATCGACGCACCGACGAAGCCGTTGATCAGGATGACGAACACCCAGGCGTTGAAGGCGCTGTCCAGCATCCAGTTGCGCGGCCTGATACCGAAATTGTCCAGGAAGGCGCTCAGGAACCCGGTATCCCAGGCCAGCCATTTCCACAGAAGCACATAGATCACGGCCGGCGAGATACGGGGCAGGAACCAGATGATGCGGAAAATGCCGGCTGGGCGATCGGGAATGTAGTGGGTGGCGATCGCCAGCAGCATCGCGAAGCCGGTGTTGAAGATCAAAAGCGTCGCCGCCACGAAGAAGATCGTGTTGAAGAGGATGCGCATCGTCTGCGGGGATGTGATAAGCCGACGGAAATTGTCGGTGGTCCAACTCCAGCCCGTATAGGTCGCTTCCCGCAGCGCCGCCTTCTCGTCGTCCGTGAGTTCAGGATCGATTGCCTCCGCGGCGGACATTAGCGCTCCCGCGCTTGCAAACCGCGCATTGGCCAGCGACCTGCTGAAAGCATCGGAAATGCGCTTGACCGTGCGGGTATTGGGCCTTGTCGGCAGGTCGCGTATGACGCGTTCGAAATCGCGGCGCGAGGAAAAAGTCTCGCCTAGACGGCGCTTCAGCCCGTCGATGATGTCCTGGTCGATCTCCATTTCCGCGAGGGCGGCGAGACCTTGCTCATCCACGACATAGGTGGGCTGCCCCAGCCGCTCGGCAAGTTCACCCATGCCGTAGCGGTCGGTGAGCACGCGCAGTGCGCCCGGTGAGATCTGATAGGCTCCGCCGGTGATCCCCGTCGCCGTGCTCATATTGGTGAAGGCGAACACGCCGGTCAGAATCACCGGAGCAAGGAAAAAGGCGATCACCAGCAACAGCGCCGGCATGATCAGCACCAGGCCGAGCCCTTTGGAGCTGTTCAACCAGGCAAAGCGCGGACGAGCGGGGGCGGCCCGGGTGCCGATGCGTGCCGGGCCGCTTTCCACGATATCGCGTGAGGCGCTCATCTCAGCGAATGACGATCGCCTCGCCGAGGCCGTTCTTCAGTTCGGCCTCCAGGTCGTTGACCGCCTGCTCGGGCGTTTTCTGCCCTGTCCATGAAGCTTCCAGCCCGCTCCACATCGCGTTCCAGTAGGTGCCGAAATCCGCGTTGTTGGGCATCGCATTGGCGTACGGGAGCAGCCGCTCGGTGGCCTCACGCGTCCAGCGGTCGTCGGCATAGATGTCGATATTCGACTCCTGCTTCGTGATGCCGAGATGGGCGGACTTCACTGCATGCAGCGCATTGATGCGCGGCTCGGATGCGATCTTCACGAGATCGGCGGCAATCGCCGTTGCGCGTTCGTCATGACCCGAAGTGAGCAGATAGACCAGCGGATGCGTCAGGGTGTTCGGCTCGCCGCCATCGCCGGCAGGAATGAGCGAAAAGGCGACGCTGCCGAAGAAGTCCTTGAGGCCCTCCTGATTCACATAGCGCGCATAATGCCAGGTGCCGCCGTGCCAAATGCCGGCCTTGCCGCTCGCCACCTCGGCCCACCATTGGTCGTTGGGCGTGCCGATATGGTTCTTGCGCGTCACGCCCGCATTCACCGCATCCACGAAGAACTGGTAGAATTTCTGCATGGCGGCCTTGTCGAGGACGAGCTTGCCGTCCTCCTCCATCACGCCGCCGAAGCTCTTGTAAAACTGCCAGTAGTCGGGACCATTGTTGGGGCGCGGGTAGAAACCATAGCCCTGCTGCACCAGGCCCTGGTCCACCATCTTCTTGGCGTCTTCAAGCACATTGGCGAGGGTGTATTCTCCAGACTGGACCTTGTCCGGAAGCGCGTCGATGTCCGCGTCCAAGTAGCCGATCTGGCGCATATAGTCCTTCCAGAAGAAGAAGGGCCGCGCTTCGGCATCCTGCGGCAGGCCATAGAGCACCCCGCCATAGGACGATATTTCCAGAAGGTTCTCGTAGATGTCGTTGATCGGCCAGGCGTCGAGATTGACATAATCCTCGATCGGCACGATGAGGCCGGCCTGCGCCCATGGCGCGATGTCTTCGTGGCCGGTGACGAGGATGTTCGGCGCGTTGCCGGCCTCGGCGGCGAGGGTAACCGCCTGTTTGAAATCGTCCCAAGTATTGGTGGGTTTCTTCTCGACCGTGATCTGCAGGTCTTCGCCACGGACGGCCGCTTCCCGCTCCAGGAGATCGGCTGCGATATCGATCGCATCGACACGGTAGATGTCGTTGGGACTCGTCCCGCCCGACCAGACGCTGATCTTAACCTCTTCCGTCGAGGCCAGGCCTGCGCTCGATACCAGCATGACCGCCGCGACAGTGGATTTCAAAAGATGCTTCGTCATCTCGTACGTTCCTCCTTGCGTTCCCTGTCGGACGAAAGGCAGCAACCAGGACTGGTGGCGAACCCGCCCAACCAGTTTCCTCCCTAGGGCCTTTCTCTGACAGTCAGATGACAGATGTGCACGTGTGCATTCTTTTATTTCTGGCGCTTTCCTCTATATTGTACACGTGTACACTCCCATGCATGGGAGCTGTCGTCAAATGTTTTCAAGAAGCGGCAGCTTTCTTTGCCGAGCTGCGTTTTCAAGGCGGGAAAAATCTTTCCTGCCAATGCCTTCTTGCTGGCACGAACGGGGAAATACTGAATGAGCGGGTCTGTCTTCTTCTTGCACATGGCAGGCGCGATCGCGCTGCTGCTCTGGGCTACGCACATGGTCCGCTCTGGGGTGGAGCGGGCCTATGGCGAGCTTCTGAAGCAGCGGCTGCGCCGCACGCTGGGCCATCCGCTGCTTGCGGCGGCGACCGGGCTCGCACTCGCTGTCGCTTTACAAAGCTCCACAGCCGTAACGCTCCTCGTGGGATCGTTCGCGGGCTCAGGCATCGTGACGGGTCTTTCCGGGATCCTTGCAGTGCGCGGGGCGGAGGTGGGATCGGCGCTTGTCACCAAGATCCTGAGCTTCGATCTCGCGCTGCTCGTGCCGCTCTGCCTCGTGGCAGGCACGGCGATCTTCATGACCACCGAAAGACGTGCATGGCGGCAGTCCGGGCGCATTCTGGTAGGTGTCGGCCTTTTGATCCTGTCCCTGGAGATGATGGGCGAGGCCTCGGAGCCGCTTCGCCAGAGCCGGGTGGTCCCGTTGATCGCCGGCTACCTTTCCGACGACCCTATCACCGCCTTCCTGATCGCTGCGGCGGTGACATATGTCTTTCATTCCAGCATTGCGGCCGTCCTGTTGCTTGCCACCTTTGCCGAGCGTGGAATCGTCTCGCCGGAACTCGGCATCGTGATGGTGCTCGGCATCAATCTGGGGAGCTCCTTCATCGCCCCCATGCTCACGCGGCGCTCCAGTCCGGAATGCCGCGTTGTGCCGCTCGGAAACCTCCTGATGCGCGGCGCCGGATCGCTTGTGATGCTCGTGGGATTCATCCTCATCAAGCCGCCGATCGGCCTCTTGGGCGGCAACGCGGCAGACCAGGTGGTCAATGCCCATATAGCGTTCAACCTCTTCATCCTGCTCGCCGGAATCCCGCTTTCCCGGCTGGTGCTCAAGGCGACGGAAGCGCTGGTGGCTCTCTCCCCCGGGCCCACGCCCGAGGAAAGGCAGAACGCGCTTTTGAGTGAAGTCAGCGCCCTCGATGAGGCCGCCTTGGACAATCCGCAACAGGCGCTCGCCAATGTCACGCGCGAGGCCGTGCGAATGTGCGACACGGTCGACTTCATGCTCGTGCGCGTGCTCGAGCTCTATCGGGAAGCTGATAAGCACGCGATCCAGGCGCTTGCGGACCTCGATGACACGCTCGACCGCCGCCATGCGGCAATCAAGCTATACCTCGCCCGCATCAGCCGCGAGAATATGTTCGAGGAAGAGGCACGGCGCTGCCAAGACCTGCTCAGCGCCTGCGTTAAGCTCGAGCAGGTGGGCGACATCATCGTCCGCAACCTGCTTGCGCATGTCCGGAGCAAAATGGAACGCAAGGTGGATTTCACGCCCGAAGGCTGGCATGAGCTTTCGAGCTTCCATGCCGCTGTGCTTTCGAACGCACGCCTTGCTTTCAACCTTCTCGTGACTCAGGATCCCGTCACGGCGCATCGGCTCGTCGCCGAGAAGGATCGGATGCGGGAAATCGAGAAGGTGCTGAGCCAGCAGCATTTCGAGCGCCTGAGGCAAGGATCGGAACAGAGCGTGGAGACGAGTTCCATCCATCTGGACACGATCCGTGACCTGAAGCAGATCAACGCGCTCCTGGCGGCCATTGCCTATCCGGTGCTGGAAGCGGAAGGCCTGTTGCGCGACACGCGCCTCAGATCAGCTTGAAGGCGAGCCCCGATAGAAGCGAGTCCACATAGCGCTTCTTCTGGAAATGGCCGTTGAGCGAGACGCGGCCGACGCCGGTCGGCCGGTTCAGCGTGTCCGGCCCAAGCACGCCTGGCTGAGTCGTTACGGCGATTGCGAAGCCAGCACTGGCAGCGGCTTCAATCTCGCGCTCACCAACGGCGGCAGCAAAGCCATAAGGATAAGCGAAGGCGCTTGGGTATCTTCCTACATATCCCTCCACGGCCTCGGCGGAAAGTTGCAGTTCCTCCTCAAGGCGTGGTCCGCCGACCCGGCGCAGATTGACATGGGTCAATGTATGCGCGCCGAAACGGACCAACGGATCTTTCGCCAGCTCGCGCAGTTCGCGCGCGTCCATGGTCAGTTCGGCAGTTATGCCAAGCGGATCGATGCCTGAGCGCTCCGCAAGTTCATCGAGTCGGGCCACAGCCATATCTTCGTCAGCCGTTTGGATAAAAGCGGCAAAGCGGTCAAAGACCGCCCGCTTCTGGGCGACCGTCTTTGTCTCCAGCGTTTCCGGCCCGGCGCCGAAATCGAAGGTAAGACAGTCTTCATTCGCCGTCAGGAGCGCCGCCGTCTCCCACCACAGCGAGCGCGTGCGCTCGACGAAGCCGGCTGTGATGAAGATGGTGTAAGGCACGCCATATTTGCGGAATACCGGCGCTGCATATTCCCCATTGTTGCGATAGCCGTCATCGAGCGTGAAGCTGACGAACCGCCGTTTGTCACAGGGCTCTGCAAGAAGCTTCGGCAGATCCTCGACGGCAACGGGAACGTACCCGGCCTCCAACGAGGCTTCTATCGCGACCGCCAGGAATTCCGGCGTTACCGACAGAAGCGCGTTCGGGTCGTAAGCGCTCCCGCGCGCGGGGCGGACGTGGTGCAGGGTGAAGATTACGCCCCGGCCGGCAGCCGAAGGGTAGACCCGGCGAGCGCCGGAAAAGGCGATCAGGTCGAGAGCGCCTCGCATGAGTGCGTATTTCAGCGCCTGCCTTGCCGGAATGTCGGGCATCGCTCCGCTCTGCTTACTGGATCTTCAGGAAACGCCGGGTCAGTACACGCCACGCCGTCAGTGGAATATCGGCCATTGCCGGTATCGGATCGGAAAGCGAGAAAGTTGCCCACGCCCGCACGCCTGCAAAGGAACCTAGGTATTCGCGCACCGAAAGGCGCCCGGTAGAGATCAGCCGTAAACCCGCGGCGACGTCGCGGATCAGATACATCCAGGATACGCCCGGCCGCGCGCCGTCCGCACCCGTTTTGTCTCCCGCGGCAATGGTCCAGAGCATGCCACCCAGATCCAGACCTGCCGCTGCTGCCAACCCGAACCAGGACCAGGGGCGCGGATTGACGTCGAGCACGCGCATCCTGTCGTCGCGCTTATCATGCTTGAACTCCACCTCCACGAGGCCGCAATAATCGATGGAGGCCAGAATGCGGCGCGCGGCCTCGATCACGCGTGGCTCGTCCACCACCTGCACAAAAGTGCTCGTATACCCGAAATCGACCGGAAACTGCCTTCTTCGGCGAGCTGCAAACTCGGCCACCGGTCTGCCTTCGTGCCAAAGGGCAGCATAGGAAAACTGGCTTTCACCCCCGCCGGGTATCAATTCCTGGACCACCACATTCGGGAAGCCGATCTGATCTGCCGCTGCGCGATAGGCTTCCAGTAGCGAACTCCTATCGTCAGCGCGGATGACCTTGGCGCGTGAAAACTGGTCCCGGCCGCCGCCCATATTGGGCTTGAGGATCACCGGAAACCGGATTTCGGCTCGCGACGCTTCCTCGAGCGAAGAGAACGCGTAAGTGGGCGGAATATCCACGCCGATCTCGGCGGCGCGCTGATAGAGGAGCGGCTTTTCGCACATCCATCTAAGACGATCCCAATTCGGGAGGATGATTCTATATGCCTCCGAAAGCGCTTCACGTGCCTGAGAAACGAGGCGCACCTCCGCATCTGCCGCGGGAATCAGGAGAAACCCCCTCAGGCGGTGTTCTTCCGCAGCTTTCAGCAGAAAGGCTGCCGCGCTGGAATCTGCCGCTCCTGGCCAAGAAAGGGAGCGATGCACGTGGCGTGACCACCTGGGCAAGGGATTGTCATTCGTTACCAGCCAGACGGGCACCCCGGCTCGGCCTAGATTTCGGGCGAGTGCGAGCGTGCCATGGGCTCCGCCGAGGATCACTACCCCGGCCGGGCGCTCCACAAAGCCCAAATGTTCTTGTGGCGCGTCGGTTTGCATCCCACCCCGTTGGATATCCTGTCCCGCACCCGAAAGCGCCGGCCGTTTCGTTGCGGCGAACAATAGTCATCGCTCGTTAAAAAAAAGCTCCCGGATGCCCGGAGTCGGGATGCCCCTCCTCGGCACGTCCTAGGAATATGCGGTGAGCGGCTGGGAAGGAATGAAAGGAAAAGCCATGAAAGTCACGCAGCATCTCTGGTTCGAGAAGGACATGGAGGCGGCTATCCGCTTCTATACCTCACTTGTCACCGGCTCGTCGGTAAATTCCATCTCCGCTCTTCCGGTTGAGACGCCCAGCGGTCCTCCCGGCAGCGTCAAGATTGCGGAATTCACGCTTGGCGACCAGAATTACATGGCGATCGAGGCCGGTCCGCTGGATCCATTCAATCACAGCTTCTCCATCATGGTCGAATGCGACACCAAGCCGAAGTCGACCGGCTCTGGGACGCGCTCAGGCAGGGAGGATCGATCGAGCAGTGCGGGTGGCTAAAGGACCGCTGGGGGTTGTCTTGGCAGATCGTGCCGAAGCGCCTTGGCGAACTCATGAAGGATGAAGACCCTGCCAAGGTGAAGCGCGTGTCGGAGGCCATGCTGAAGATGGTCAAGATTGACATCGCGGGCTTGGAAGCCGCCGCCAAGGGGCGGAACGGTTAAGTTCAGTAAAGAGCCATGAAGAAAAATCCCCAGCCTGAGCCGGGGATTTTCTTGCGACGGAATCCATGACCGCACCGTTTCACCATCTGTAATTCAGGTCACCGCGGAGGTTATGAAACTTGACATCATTGGTGTACTGGCCGGCATAGGACATACCTATGCCCCAGTGCTCGCTGAGATTGGCATCGAGGCCGATTTCGAGAATACCGGCATCAACAGCCTGGGGCGTACCGAAGACCGTAAACATGCTGCTGCCGTCGAAGCGATGCGTGGCCGACGGTTCGACATCGCTGAACGCACGACGCCAAGCCGCCATGCCGTGCAGCGTCAATTGCATTTCATATATCTCGAATTCCCGCGCCGCCCGCAGACCGAGAGTGCCGTAGCCCAAACCAAGAGACTGATCGGCCCCACCGTAGAGAGCCGCATATCCGCCGACCTCGTCATAGCTGCCTTGCTTGTTGTTCACATAGGCAAGGCCGAGGAATGGCTGGAGACGCAGGCTCGGCAGGCCAGCCGGATGGAAGGTGTAATTCAGGTCGCCGTAGATTTGAGCCGTTCCCGCGTCAAATTCGGAACTGGCGCTCTCTGCAAAGCCCGGGAACACGATCTGGCGCGACACCTCGGCCTTGTGCCAAGTATAAGCCGCACCCAGCTGAAGTGCGAGCTTCCACCATTCCGCGCCGCCGTATACCCCGATGTGGTAGTTGTTGCTTGCGGCGCTCGAATTTCGCTCCGCGACATCGTAATCGGTGCGGTCATAGCCTGCCAGCAAACCGATACGGAAGACATCGAGGAACGGCATATCCGCGCCGACAAAGAGGCCGCGGCCATCCCGCTCGAGCCGGGCTGCGTTGCCGTCGCCGTCGATCGCGCCCCAATTGCCAAAGCCCCGCGCCCAGATGACCGGGCCTTCCTGATCATTGCCATAGACAGGCTGCGGCGTGGGATCCTTGATGTCGATCCCGGGAATATAGCCGACGATCTTCTCCTCATTGTCGCCAAAAGCCCTGCGAATGCGGTCTCCCATCACATCGCGAACCATACGGCTTTCCTCAAGCATCGCACCCTGCACGGAAGCGTAGATCTCACCTGAAATCTGATCGAAGGCATAGCGCGCCTCTTCGTCCGTCGGCAGATAGGCGATCGCGCGGAACAAGGGATTGGTGGGGCGACCATAGGCATCGCGCGCCGCCTTCAGCTCCTGTGCGCCCGTTGCCGCGGCGATCTGGTTGCGTGTCCGGCCTGCCTCCGGGAACAAACGGTACTGGGCCACATCGAGATAGACATTGTTTGCGTCATAGTGGTCTTCCAGACGATAGAAAGTCGAAACGAAGGTGTCGCCGGCCAATATGTAATCGCCGGTTACACCTCCGTCAGCCGTAAGCACGGTATAGCGCTGCTCAAGCTCATATCGGGCAGGATCGACTTTCGTAACGTGCAGGACAGCGTCGTTCGATATCGCGGCGGTGCCTGTTACGTGTATCAGATCGGACTGCCCTGTCGAAAGCACATCGGTTTTATAGAAGGAACCTGCTTCCTGAACGAGGTTTCCGGCGATGGTGAGGGTGCCGATCCTCTGCATGTTGGGATCGGTGGAGTTGCCCGGTGCTATGGTGCCGCCTTTGCGAACGGTGGTCGTTCCCACCTGGCCCAATCCTTCAAGCGTGCCGGTGTCGTTCACGTCCACGGTGCCTCCGAGCCTGCCATTTACGGAAAGAGTGCCCGCATCGATACGGGTCCGGCCGGTAAATCCCGAATTGTCGGCCGTCAGTCGCGTGAGACCCGTGCCGATCTGCGCGATCTGGCCTGTTCCTGTGATGGTGCGGTCGAAAACCTTGATGTCCGACCGGTTGAAGGCCAGTGTGCCAGCGGCGTCGATCATGACGACGGAGGTATGGTCGATGGAGCCCGTTGTGCCGCCGTCGCCGAGCTGAAGTGTTCCGTTCTGGATGCGCGTCTGGCCGGTATAAGTGTTCTCGCCCGTGAGCACCGTTGTACCAGTTCCAATCTGCTCGACCGCGCCAATGCCGCTTATGACGCCGGCGTAGCGCGATGTGTCGGCGCGGTTGAACTGAACTATGCCGTTGTTGACGATGTTGTTCCGTACCTCTCCCGTCAGCCCATTCCGGTCGCCTATACGCAGGATGCCGTTTAGATCCACCGTGGCGGATCCCGCGAATATATTGTTGATCACCAGAGTCCCGTTCAAGACATGCGCATTGCCTGTGAAGGCGGAGGAGTCCCCATCGAGAACAGTGAAATTTCCATAGTGATTTATCTGGCCGTAGCCGATGAATCCGGCCTTGAAGCGATAATCCTGCGCTTCCGTCTCGGTGTGGTTGAAATTGACCGTGCCAGTGCCGGCGCCGAATTGCACGAATGCTGCATCGAGTGTGCCCGCCGCGAGTGGAGCCGGGCTATTGACATCCTGGTTGAGTGAATTGCTACTCACATAAGCGGCCACGTCGGCAGCAATCGGGAACCCCAGCCCGGTTGGAGGATAGGCTCCGCCAATGTTCAATATGCCGGTCGAGCCTGCTTTCTCGGCAATGGTGAGCGTCCCGTAGCCCTGCCTGATCTGTACCTCGCCATCATTGTTGATGGTGAGAATGCCGATAGACTCGGCTTCGCCACCCAAGGTCAGCGAGTATTGACTGTCCCAGATGCTGGTCGCGTCGGAAACGAGCACATAGCCCTTGCCACCTCGCTGCCGCCCTACGACGCTTTCCCTATCGGTGACGCGGGCACCGTCGTGGACGATCATATAACCCTCGCCCTGGTCACCGATGTCGAGGCGCCCGGCATTATCCATCGTGCCGCCCCGGACGGCGACAAAACCTTTACCGGTGGCTGTTTCGCCAACTACGACATCGCCGGTTGTGATTGTGGTAGCATTGCTAGACGTGAGGAGCCGCCCTTGCCCCATCGCGCCCACCACCATCTTGTCATGATTGATCATCGTGCCACTATTGCTGACTATGCCTATTCCAGAAACGCTAGTGCCGAGCGTTACCCTGCCGGTGGTTTCGGCCCTCGCTTCAGTTCCGATGACGAGTGTGCCCTTTCCATGTTCACCCACCATCATGGTCCCACCGGTGGTGAGGCTGCTGGTATTTCTCAGCGTGATAGCACCGATGCCCGCCGCATTCTCGCCGATGGCGGTGTTCCCGGTGACGGCGATCGTGCCAGCGTCGTTGTTGTTGACCGTTCCCTGGCCAGATTCGCCTACCGTGAAATTCCGACCCACCGTGACTGTGCCGCTGTTAGTGAACTCACCCTCCGCCTCAAAACCGACGATGAAGTTCCCTTCCGCCGTGACCGTACCGCCTGTATTCGCAAACACGCCTTGCGCGCTCTGGCCTACGGTTATGTCGCCTTTGACCTCGACGATATCGGTATTGTTGAGAGTACCCTTGGCATTTGCACCCACCGTAAGGTTACCACCGACATCCATCCTATTGGTGTTCGTGACAGTACCGTTCCCCTCCCCTCCAATCACAACATTGCCACCAACAGTCGTGGTGCCGGTCGCGATATACGTGCCGACACCGGTCTGACCCACGACCATATTCTGGATGACGGTCAGACTGCTCTCGTTGGTTAGATGCCCCGGGCCACCGGAGTTGTATTTCAGACCACGGTCCCCAGCGAGGCCTATATAGAGGTTTCGGGCATTTCCTGCTTGGCCCGTGAGCATGACCTGATCCCAGCCACTGCCGGGTCTTAGAGAATCGTAGATGTTTTCGCACCAATCCAGATCGGGGGCGGGCCCGGGCCCATTACAGGAGTACCGAACGTAATATTGATCCCGCGTTGCGAGCCCAATGCTGACGTCGACACCAGCGTTCGGCGTGCCTCCTCCCCAGTTAAGAGGGTTATGCCAAAGATTATCGCCGATTATCGGCGTGCCCCCACCGGCGCCGCCGGCGGTAGGTGCGTTCGTGTGAAAAGAACTACCTCCAGTCCAACCCGTAGCAGTTGTTTGAGCATCGGCTTGCGAAACTGCTGCCGCGGTAAGAGCAATCAATGAACCGCTCAGCTTCAGATATGCAGTGGCTTTCATAACGTCCTCAAAATGGGCTTGGGCGCTCTGAACGCAGCGCGCGCCATCAACGATCGACTGTGCTGAAACGCGTTTACAAGCAGAACCGGGGACATACGCTTGACCAATCAGGGCTTTGACGGCAGCATTCCCGCATCTCTTTGCTGAAGAACCAGCATTGGTTGGCGGGCACGATCCGACGATGAGCTTCATGCTCAAGCGGGGCGACCGCCGATGTACCGATTGACGCACCAAGGGCAGAACGCCCCCGGTAATTTTCGCATAGCCGCCGCGGACGTTATATGCCGCTCGACGACATTATATTGCTACACTGACATCAGGGGTCATAGACAAATAAGCATCTTGTCAGAACCGGCGGAAAATCAACCGGCACGGCAGAGTATTCACGTCGCAAGCAAAACGCCCGCTCAGCTGAATAAAGGCAGCCTAACTTATCAGGCTATACGAAAAACCACCTAGTTCGCGCGCTTGCCTGAATCGCTATCGAAGAGATGAACCGAAGCGATCTCCGGCCGGACGCGGATCGTTTCGCCGGGCTCGGCGCGTACACGCTCGCGGAAGGCCCCGATCACCGGCGTTCCTCCAAGGCGCATGGTTACCTGCGTCTCCGATCCCATGGGCTCGACGAGTTCGACCGTGGCGGCGAGGCCCTCAGACGTAAGGGCGAAGTGTTCCGGGCGAATGCCGTAGAGCATGGGGCGCGGGGGAAGATCATGAGCCGCCTCCGGCAGCGGCAGCAGTGCGCCATCGGCGGCGAAGCCGCTCGCGGTGATTTGGCCGGGGATGAAATTCATGGCAGGCGAACCGATGAAGCCGGCCACGAACTTGTTCGCCGGCCGGTCATAGAGCTCTAGCGGCGCTCCGATCTGTTCGACCCGGCCACCATTGAGAACCACGATCTTGTCCGCCATGGTCATGGCTTCGACCTGGTCATGCGTGACGTAGACCGTGGTGGTCTTCAACCGCTGGTGCAGGCTCTTGATCTCGCCCCGCATGACGACGCGAAGCTTTGCGTCCAGATTGGAAAGCGGCTCGTCGAAAAGGAAGACCTGCGGGTCGCGCACGATCGCCCTCCCCATCGCCACGCGCTGACGCTGGCCGCCGGAAAGCTGGCGCGGATAGCGCTCGAGCATTTCGTCGAGGCCCAGGATTTCCGCCGCCCATTTCACGCGCTTTGCGATTTCGGCCTTTGGGGTGCCGCGATGCTCCAGCGAGAAGCCCATATTGGCGGCCACGGTCATGTGCGGATAAAGCGCATAGTTCTGGAAGACCATGGCGATGTCACGGTCCTTGGGCTCAAGATCGTTCACCACCCGGTCGCCTATCAGGACCTCGCCGCCGGTGATACTCTCAAGCCCGGCGATCATGCGCAGAAGCGTGGACTTTCCGCATCCCGAAGGGCCGACCAGAACGACGAATTCGCCATCTGCAATCTCGACATCTACACCGTGGATGACATCCATCCTGCCGTAGCTCTTGCGAAGTTTGGAAAGCGTGACTGAAGCCATGGATCAGCCTTTGAGACCGGTGTGGGCGAGCCCTTCCACGAACTGCTTCTGGGCTATGATAAAGACGATGAGCACGGGAACGGCGGTGAGCGTCGCGGCGGCAAGCTGAATGTTCCACATCGCGCCGCCATAGGCGTCGGTGTACTGCGTGAGAGCCTGAGGCAGCGTAAACATTTCCGGAGACGAGAGGAAGACGATCGGCTCCAGATAAAGGTTCCAGCTGTGCAGGAAGGTGAAGATACCGACTGCGGCGAGCGCCGGGCGTGCAAGCGGCAGCGCAATGGTCCAGAATATCTTGAAGCGCCCCAGCCCGTCCACGCGTGCAGCCTCTTCCAACTCGGCGGGAAGGGCAATGAAGAACTGGCGCATCACGAAAGTGGCAAAGACCGAGGGCGCGCCGAAAATAGGCACCAGAATCAGCGGCCAATGCGTGTTGATCATGTCCCAGGCGAGGAACATCTGGAACAAGGGCACGATCGTCACTTCCGAGGGTATGAGAAGCCCCAGCAGCACGACCATGAACAGCGCATTCGCAAAGGGAAAGCGGATGCGGGCGAAGGCGTAGCCCGCCATCGATGAAAACAGCATCGTCCCGGCCGTCACCACTGCCGCGATATAGGCGGAGTTCCAGTATTGCCGAGCGAAAGGCTGAAGCTCGAACACCTTGGCATAGGTGCTGAAATCGACGCGGCGCGGAATCAGATCTGGCGGGAAGGCGAAGATGTCGGAGATCGGCTTCACGGACGAGGTAATCATCCACCAGGTCGGAAAGACGAAGGGGATGAGGAGCACGCTCATCAGGCCGTAGATCGCGACCTTGGCGCCGGGAGAAAGCTCACCTCTCATAGAAAACGAGCCTCCTGCGCATCTGCCATTGTACGAAAGTCAGCACCGCGACGATCACGAAAAGCAGGATCGACAGCGTAGAGCCATAGCCGAAGCGGTGGAACTGAAAGGCCTGCTGGTAGAGGTAATAGACCAGCACCGTCGTTGACATTCCCGGCCCGCCCTGCGTGAGCACGGCAATTTGGGCGAAGACCTGCAGCGAACCCACAATGGTGATGATGGAGGTGAGCAGGATGGTCGGGCTGATCATCGGCAGGGTGATTCGCCGGAACTGCTTGAAGCGCGGTGCGCCATCCACCCGTGCGGCCTCATAGAGCTCTCTCGGCACGCCCTGAAGCGCCGCCAGGAACAGCACCATGTTCAAGCCCACATTCTTGAACACCTGCACCACGATCACCGAAATCATCGCCGTTGTGGGGTTCCTGAGCCAGTTGGGCCCCTCGACGCCCGTAAGCAGGAGGATCGAGTTGATGCCGCCATTGTTCTGCAGCAGGAAGCGCCAGACAATCGTCCAGGCGACGAGCGACACGACGACGGGGGAGAAGAAGAGCGTGCGGTAGACCGTGATGCCCTTGAGCTTCTGGTCGAGCAGGACCGCAAGCAGAAGTGCAAGGCTCAGGTTGAATACCACCAGACCCGCCGAGAAAATCCCGGTTGCGCCAAGGACTTCTAGGAGAGCCGGGTCCGACAGGAGCTGTTCATAGTTCCTGCTGCCGACATAATTGAACCGCGCACCAAGCACGTTCCACTCGTGCATGGAATACCAGAACACGAGTCCCAGCGGGATCAGCACAAAAGTGATGATCCCGGCGAGTTGCGGCGCAATGAAGAGATAGCCGGCCAGGCTGTCGCGGCGCTCCATGGTCCAGAAGGGGCGCTTGCGCGCCACCTTCCGTTCCTTGGCAGGGGTTCCGTTCGCCGCGACGGTGCTCATACTGGCCTACTCGCTCAAAGCAGCGGGCTGATGCGGCTGCAGACGGATTCCAGCACCGCCTTCACATCGGCATCCGGCCGCCAGAGCGCATCGAGCTCGGCGCGCACGGTCTGTTGGATCTGCGCGAAGTCCGTATGCCCAGGGATCACCGTTCCTGTGGCGATGCCTTTGATCACCACCGTCTCGAGCTGCTCGGGCGAAAGGAGTGGGTTGGTCTTGCTGAGCGCCGCCACATTGAGGAGCGACTGCCGCGCGGAGGGGAAGAACTGCGCCAGCTTCGCGGAATTCGCCGGATTTGTCATGAAGGCGAGGAATTGCGCAGCTGTCTCCGCGTTCTTACCGGACTGGAAGACGCCGATCCCGGCCTGGCCGATCAGCGCATATTCGCCGGCAGGCCCCTGCGGCAATGGCACCAGATCCCATTCGAAGGCATCCTCGCCCTTGGGCAGCAGCGAAGCGCGGGAGATCTGCGTGATCGTCATCGCCGCATTGCCGGCGAAGAAATCGACATCCTCGCCGGGTCCGGGCATCGCATGCTTGTCGAAGATCGCGTCATGGATGAAGGTCATCGCCTCGACCATCGGCTGCTCCGCGAAGGTGCAGGTCGCGCCATCCTGGCTCCAGGGTGCCGCGCCCCAGCCGCGCCAGATCGAGGCAAGATTCTGCCACATCTGGTAATTGAAATCGCGGACGATGAGGCCCGCTTTTCCGTCCTTGGCGGATGCAGCCGCCACCTCCATCGCCTTGTCCCAGGTCCATTCGCCGGCGGCGATCAGCTCGGCCGGCGTCGTTTGCCCTGCCGCACGAATCAAATCGTTGTTGACGAAGATGCCGAAGGGCGATGTCGAGAAGGGATAGGCGTAAAGCGTGCCATCCTGCTGCCAGATTGCCGTGGCGCCTTCGGAAACTTCGCCTAGATTGTAGCCCTCGGTCGCCTCGAACGTCTCCGTCAGCGGATAAAGCGCGCCGGAACTCACGAAATCGGCCGCGCCCGTTTCGAAGATCCAGGCGAGATCGGGCGCGTTGCCACCGGCGATCTGGGTGGTGAGCGTGGTCATATAGGTGTCGAACGGCAGCGAGTCGTAGGTGACGGTGACATTCGGGTGCTCTTTCTTGAAGTCGGCCGCGATCTCGTTGAACAGGTTGAGATGAGCCTCGTTCGCGCTCCAGATGGTCATGCGCAGGTTGACCGCATCCTGGGCGAGTGCTGCGCCCGAGAAGAGCACCGGCGCGGCCACTGCCAGTGCTGCCGTCGCGGATTTCAGGTAGGCAAAGCGTTTCATGATCTCCTCCACAATGATGATCGTTCTCAGTAACCCTTGACCTCGGGCCAACGGATCTCGATGCCCTCGCGATAGAGCAGCGCCTGGAAATCCGCGAGCCTGCCGTCACCTGCCTGCACGGCGTGCGGCGTCGTGCCTTTTTCCAGGCACCAGGCGGCGAGCAATCCTGCCACTTCGCCGATATTCCATTCGACCGGATGAAGCCGGTAGCAGCCATTGGTGATATGCGTCGTGCCTATGTTCTTGCTCGCCGGCAGCAGGTTCTTCATGCGCCGGGGAAGGAGCGCGCCGAGCGGAATCTCGAATGGGCATGAGGCCACGTCGATATAGTTGTCGCCGCCCGTCGAAGGATGCAGATCGATCCGATACATGCCGACGCCGATGCTATCGCGGTAATTGACGGCGCCCGCCTCGCCCCGCACGGCATAGGAAAGGTCCTGTTCCACGATCGTGGTCACGGCGCGGATGCGGCGGCTCTCGCGGATATAGGGCGCCATCGCCAACCCATGGTCCGTGCCGGTGATATCGCCCCGCAGGCGCAGGCCCGGAAAGCCCTGCCCCCCATCGGCGCGCGGTGCTTCCGTTTGCAGCCAATAGAATACGGCGTAAGAGAGATCGGCGGCCGCCTTCAGCCTCTTCTGGTACTCCTCCTCGCTGCAATCGATGATCGGCGCCTCGAAATAGTCGATCATCGGCCAGTTCACGAGACAGATGTCGGATTCGTAGAAACCCGGCACGAAATTGCGGCGCGCAGCAATGCGGCGGAAGGTCCAGAGATTGGCGTCGCCCGGGTTGCGGCGCTGGTCCGCATCTACCAAAAGCGGATCGTCGTCCGGATTGGGCGTGAAGCTGCGCTCCACGATCTCCAGCGTGCGCGGATGCGGCCCCTTGAAGCCGATCAGCGGCCCGCCCCAGAACTCCGGTTCGACGCTGCGCCAATGATCGTAGTTCTCAGGCTTGTCGATCACATGGTTGCCGTCCACATGGTCGACGGCAAAGCAGATCGACACGGCTTGCTGGTTGTCCGGCTGCGACTCGGCGGGCGCGCTCGGCTCGCCCGTCTCCGCCTGGCTTTCGAAACCGGTGACATAATCCGTGCCGGTGATGGGCAGGAGGTCGCCCAGCTCGGTCGCGTCGATGAAATAAGGCGCGGTAACAATAATCCTCTCGCCGCTGTCGCGGTGCTTCAGCGTGACGGAGCGCACCCGGTCACCATCCACCTCAGCCGCCACCGGCCGATAAGGCTGCAGGATCGTGAGGCGGCCCGCGCCGATATATGGCGCGAGCATGGCTTCCATGACGGCAAGCGAGACGCGCGGCTCGTGGCAGAGCCGGCTCACCCAGCCAGCGCCGGGATTGAGATCGCTCCAGGCGCGCGAAGCCTCGGTGAGCGGATAATGGTCGCGATAGTACTGGCGGATACCCCGGCGCAATGCCTGATAACTGCGGGTGACGCCGAACTGCTCCACCCAGGAGTGCTCGTCCGGCGGCACGGCCTGGCTCGTCATCTGGCCGCCGATCCAGTCGAACTCCTCGGTCATCACCACGCGCCGCCCGCTGCGCAGCGCGCCGAGAGCGGCCGCCACGCCACCAAGTCCACCGCCGATGACCGCAATATCCGTCGAGATTTCCTTCACATTCACACCTTGGATTTTGAAATGGGGCCGAGGGTCTCGCCCTCGACCGGTTCGCAGTTGAGCAGTACCTGCTGGACGCCGCTCTTTTCTTCGAGCATGGCGACGAGCACCTCGGTCGCCCGGCGCCCCATCTCCTCGCGCGGCACGGCATAGGTGGTGAAGCGCGTACCGGTATCGGTGGGCCGGATATGGCTGCCCAGCACGACGATGGAGAGATCTCCCGGCACCGAAAGGCCGGCAGCCACCGCCGCCCGCTTGAAGGGAATGGCGTCCGCGAGCTCAGTGAAGAAGACCGCCGTAGCCCCGCTCGCGCGCACTTTTTCCAGCGTCTCCCGTTCTGGACCGCCGGCAAAAGGAATATGGAGCACCAGTTCCGCCGCCTGCTCGGCGAGCGCCCTCTCGAAGCCGCGCCACCGGTCGACGGTAGATTCGGGGCCCTCCGAAGGGCCGACATAGGCAAGCGTGCGGTGTCCCATACCCGCTGCACGCTCGACCAGGCCGGCGGTGGCTGCCGCGTAGTCAGCTCCGACATAAGGCACAGGAGCCCCCGCATCATCGCGGCGGCCGACAGCGACGAAGGGAAAATCGCCCGCCATGAGGCGAACCAGCTCGGCGCGGTCGAAATCCCGCCCGAGCACCACACAGCCGTCGGCAAGTCTCAGCCGATTCTTCTCGTCGAAGATCCTCTTGCGCCCGTCCTCCCCACGCGCGGCGGCGGTGAGCAGCAGAAGATCGTAGCCGAGAGCCTGCGCCGCATCCTCGATGCCGAACAGGAAGGGCGCGAAGAAATCGGCCTGCGCGCTGGGGAATGCGGGCTCATAGGTGAAGACGCCGAGGATGTTGTTGCGGCCCTTGGCCATGCGACGGGCGACGGGATCGGCCACATAGCCGGTTTCCTGGATGATCTTCTGGACGCGCCGCCGCGTCTCCTCCGGGATGCGGTCGGCGGCGTCGGCCCCGCCATTCAGCACGAGCGAAACGGTCGCCTGGCTCACCCCTGCCAGTTGCGCGATGTCACGCTGCGTCAGCCGCTTCACTCAGGCCTCCAGATAATGCGTATTAGCAAGCTTGTAATGCGTATTAGCAGCCGTCGTCAAGTCTACAGGTGCAGCATGTTATGTGAGACTTTGAGAAGGTCTGCCGGTCAGCCCTGCACTTCGAAACGGGGCGAGGAGTTACGCATGGGGATGCAAAGCGGGCGGTCGTGCACAGGGTCCTCGATGACGCGGCACTGGATCCCGAAGACGGATGCGATCAGCTCTTCCGTCATCAGCTCCCGCGGCGAGCCCGCGCTCACGATACCGCCATCCTTCATGAAAACGAGAAGGTCCGCATAACGGGCAGCCAGGTTGAGATCGTGCAGCACCAGCACGACCGTGCGCCCGTGCTCGCGGTTCAAGCGGCTGACGAGATCCAGACAGTCGATCTGATGCGCCATGTCCAGGTGATTCACCGGCTCGTCCAAGCAGATAATGTCGGTCTGCTGCGCCAGCACCATGGCGATCCATACACGCTGCAACTGCCCCCCGGAAAGCGAGCCGATCCGCCGGTCCCGCAGATGGCCCACGCCCGTGCCGAACATGGCATCCTCGACGGCCGCGGCGTCGTCCTTGCTCCAGGGCTGCAGCATCGCCTGGTGCGGGTAACGGCCAAGCCGCACCAACTCCTCGACCCGCATATCCTCCGGCGCAGAAGGCGATTGCGCCAGAAGCCCGATCTCGCGCGCGATCTCCTTCTCGCGCATCTTGCCGATGTCAGTGTCGCCCAGAAGCACGCAGCCCGACTTGGCCACGTGCAGCCTGCGGATGGCACGCAACAGGGTCGACTTCCCACAGCCGTTCGGCCCCGCGAGCACGGTGATCTTGCCCTTCGGGACGGCAAGCGAAATGGCGTCGACAGCGAGGCGCGCGCCATAGGCGACCGAAAGCGTGTCGACCGTCAATCCGTTGAGCGCCTTATCCATTGAGGCGATCCTTCCGCAAAAGAAGATAGAGGAAATAGGGAGCGCCGATCACCGCAGTGATGGTGCCCGCCGGCACTTCCGTCGGCGCGAAGAGCACCCGCACGACCAGATCAGCGCCCATCAGTATCACCGCGCCGCAGAGGGCACTCGCCAAAATTCCCGCGATGGCGGAACGGCCAACCAGAAGCCGCGCCATATGCGGTGCAAGCAGACCGATGAAGCTCACACCGCCCGCGAACGCTACCGAGATCGCCGTGAGTGCTGCGGCAAGTGCGAAGATTACGAGGCGAAAGACAGGAAGATTAAGCCCCACCGACCGGGCGGAGACGTCGTCCAGATCGCTCGGCGGCAGGCGCGTCGCGGCGATCAGCGCCAGAACCAGCGCCGGCACGAGAAGCAGCGCCGTCAGCTGCACCTCGCCCCAATTGGTCTCGTTGACCGCGCCGGCGATCCAGCGCGCCGCTTGCGTGGTGCGGTAAATCGGACCGGTCAGCAGCAGCACCATGATCACGGATTTGGCCGCGGCGGCCACCGCGATGCCGAACAGCAGGAGCCGCACGGCCGAGGACGCCTGCCGCCCGCTCAACGCGAAGACCAGCGCTACCGCCGCGCACGCGCCCAGCGCGGCGGCGAGCGGCTGCCAGCCGATGCTGACGATCAGCGCATTGCTGTCGTTCGAGAGCAGGGCGAGGAAAATGACGACGCCGAGCGCGGCTCCATCCACGACCCCCAGCACGCTCGGCGAGGCAAGTTCGTTGCGCGTGACCTTCTGGAGAAGAAAGCCCGACACGGCGATGGCTGCGCCTGCAAGGACTGCGAGCAACACGCGCGGCAACCGCAATTGCAGGATGATCAGCCTTTCCATGCGTTCGCCGCCACCGGAGAGCACAGCGACGACCTTCTCCAGCGGCACCCAGGTCGAGCCGAAGGCCGCGCTGCCGAGCAGCATCAGGATTGTAACGACGAGCAGGAGAAGGACGATGGTCACCGCCCTTGCGCGGTCGCGTGCGAGGTTACCGAGAACCGGTGCTCTCCGCGAAAGCTTTGCCGCGCCGCCCGTCATGCGGCTCGCCTGCGCAGGAGGACGAGGAGAAGAGCCGCGCCCACGACAGCCGTGATCGCGCCCACCGGCGCCTCTGTGGGATAGATGACGAAGCGGGCGAGGATATCGGCCGCCGTCGCATAGACAGCCCCGACAAGCGCCGCCGCGCCGAGCTTTTCAGAATGCCTTGAACCCACGAGCGCTCGGGCCGCGTGCGGCACCACGAGCCCGACGAAGCCCACGGGCCCCGCCATGGCAACCGAGGCGCCGGTGAGCAGGGCCACGGCGACGAAGCTTGCGATGCGGATCACCCGAACCGGTGCGCCGAGGCTCTGCGCTGTGGCGTCGTCCGTCTGCAGCGCGTCGAGCGGGCGGGCAAGCATTGCCGCCATCAGACCTCCCACCGCCAGAAGCGGCAGGTTTCGCGCCACCAATGTCAGCGGCCGGTCCACGAAAGCTCCGGAAAGCCAGAACAGCAATTGCTGCAATTCGGCCTCGTTGACGGTCAGGATCACCTCGACCATCGCATTCATCAGCCCGGCGAATGTCACGCCCACGAGCACGATGCGCAGCGGCGAAAGCCCGCCTGCCGTCGCGGCGAGGGCGAAGACGAGCACGCTCGTCAGAAATGCGCCCGACGCCGCCGCGAACGAAAGCCCAAAAAGGGACGAGGTGCCGAAAGCTGCGCTCACGGCCACGACGGCCAGCGACGCACCGGCATTGAGCCCCAGCGTATCCGGCGAGGCGATGCGGTTGCGCGAAAGTGTCTGGACGATCACCCCCGCCACGCCGAGCGCAGCCCCTACCAAAGGCGCCACGATCGCGCGCGGCAGGCGGTATTCGCGGATGACCGTGTCGGCTTCGCTCGTTCCGGAGCCGGCGAGCGCGTCCCAGAGCTCACCGGGCGTGTAGATGGTGTAGCCCAGCATCAGGCTGCCAAGCACCGCCACCCCGAGCAGGAGTACCAAGCCCCCATAGATCAGCGGCAACCGGTTCGCGGTCGCAGTCAAGGCTATGGGCGCGGAGCTGTTCAAAGGTGATGTTGACAGTCAGGTTTGCTTCTGCTCTTGCTCTCACAAATTCCGACCGTCCTTGTCAAGTTAGGTGTCCGCATGATCCGCCGCCGGCTGCTCTCCACTCTCCTGGCCCTGCCGCTTTTTCTTGCCGCTTCCGGCGCGCTTCAGGCCGCGGAGATCACGCATTCAATGGGTACGACCGAAGTGCCTGAAAACCCGCAGCGGGTCGTGGTGCTCACCAATGAAGGCACCGAGGCGCTGCTGGCGGTCGGAATCGAGCCCGTCGGCGCAGTTCGTTCCTGGCTGGGCGATCCTTGGTACGCGCATATCGCGGATCAAATGAAGGGGGTCGAAGTGGTGGGCGAGGAGTCGGCTGTCAATCTCGAGCTCATTGCCGCTCTGGAGCCGGATCTCATCCTCGGCAACAAGATGCGTCATGAGAAGATCTACAATCAGCTTTCGGCGATCGCACCCACCGTCTTCGCTGAGACGCTTCGCGGCGACTGGAAGATCAATTTAGCGCTTTACACCAAGGCGGCGGGCAAGGAGGCTGAAGGCAAAGCCGTCCTCGACCGCTATAATGCCCGGGTGGCCGCTCTCAGCGAGGCGCTCGGTGACCGCAAGGCGGAGAAGATCTCGCTCGTCCGCTTCATGCCGGGCCGCACGCGCATCTATTACAAGGACACCTTCGCTGGGCTGATCCTCTCCGAGATCGGCTTCGCCCGGCCCGCGAGCCAGGATAAGGACGCCTTCGCCGACGAGGTGACGAAGGAACGCATTCCGGAAATGGACGGCGATCGCCTCTTCTATTTCGTTTACGAGACCGGGGACGGCAGCGCCAAGGGGCTTGCCGAGGAGTGGACCAAGGAACCGCTTTGGCAGAACCTCAACGTGGTGAAGGCCGGCAAGGCCATGGCCGTCGACGACGCCATCTGGAACACCGCCGGCGGCGTGATTGCGGCCAACCTCATGCTTGAGGAGCTCGCAAAGATCTACGACATCTCGCTGCCGGAGTGATCTGACCGGCGGCAGATTGAGCGCTTGCGGCGTTCGGCGTTCAGGCGATCGCACACCCTATTACAAGCAGGGCAGCCACGCACTGATCTTCTCACCGCCCCGACTTTGCCAGGGCGACGGCCGGAAGATGCCGGCGTCGACTAAGGCAGAACCGATCAAGATCTCCGGCTCGCGACCGCCCCCCTGCATAGACACACACTAAGCCGCCCCGCTCGGGTCCCCGAAATCGCTGCGTAAAGTTTCAGCCTGGTGCTGCGGCAGCTCACATTTCATTCGATTGACTTAATCATCGATTAAACTAATCTTCTGCGACTTTCCGCAGAGGCTTTATCCATGCCCGATGAAAAGCGTCCCACGCGTCTGCAGGACCGTACTGTCCGGCGTGCCGATCCACGCCAAAGGCTCCTTAGAACCGCGGTCGACATTTTCGGCCGCTACGGCTTCGACGGCGCGTCGACGCGAATGCTCGCGGACGCGGCGGGTGTAAACCTGCAAGCGATCCCCTATTATTTCGGTGGCAAGGAGGGGCTCTATATCGCCGCTGCGGATTATATCGGCACCCTCATTTCCGCCCATGTGGCCGGGCTTCGCGATACGGTGCGCGGCCGTTTCGAAACCGCCGACCGGGACGGCGAGCCGATCGGGCAAGCCGAAGCGCAAATGCTTCTCACCAGGATCGCGGAGACCATGGCGGCCCTCTTTATCAGCGATGAATCCGAGCCATGGGCGCGCTTTCTCATCCGCGAGCAGATGGAACCCACGGAGGCGTTCCAGCGTGTCTATGGCGGCGTCATGAAGCCCATGCTCGAAGTATCGGGCAGGCTCGTGGGCATCCTCGTCGGGGAGGATCCGCAGTCGAACCATGTCAAGCTTCGCACCCTTTCCCTGCTCGGCGGCATGATGGTCTTCCGCGTCGCCCGCGCCGCCGCCCTCGCCCAGCTCGGATGGAGCGGGTTCGGCAAACCCGAAACGGAGGAGGTTCGCCGACTTGCCGCGGAGCTGGTGGCGTCCCTGAAACTGGAGCAGCGCCATGAAGCATAGGCTCCCTCGCATCGCGGCATTGCTGGTCGTTGCCGGGGCAGCCGCCGCCGGCTGGTGGTATGATCTCCCTGCCCGCTTTGGCTGGACGCAGACGGAAGAAACCGACCTCACGCTCTATGGCAATGTCGATATCCGCCAGGTGCAGCTCGGCTTCCGTGTCAGCGGGCGCGTTTCGGAAATGCTCGTCGACGAAGGCGATCGGGTGGAGAGCGGCCAATTGTTGGCGCGCCTGGACAATCAAACCTATGCCGATGCGCTGCGCGCGGCGGAAGCAGAAGTCGCGAGCCAGCAGGCGAATCTCGCCAAACTCAAGGCTGGTCCGAGGCAGGCGGAGATCGCCCAGGCGCGGGCGAGCCTTGCCGAGCAGACCTATAACCTCGCGAATGCCGAGCAGGCCCTGGAGCGGGCGCGTCAACTCAGGCCCGGGGGTGCCATCTCGCAGGCAGCCTTGGACCAAGCCCAGGCGGCGCGCGATATGGCGGCCGCGCGTGTGGATGCCGCGAATGAGGCGCTCCGCCTTCTCGAAGAAGGCACGCGGGAGGAAGACATCGCGGCTGCTCAGGCGAGCCTGCATGCGGCCGAAGCCAATCTTGCGTCGGCCAAGACCGCGCTGGGCGATACCGAGCTTCATGCGCCCGCAGAAGGCGTGATCCTGTCACGCGTTCGCGAGCCCGGCGCGATCCTTTCCCCGGGAGATGCCACCTATATCCTCTCGCTCGATCGGCCCGTTTGGGTGCGGACCTATATCGAGGAGCCTGATCTCGGCCGCATCCATCCGGGCATGGCCGTCGAAGTCATCACCGACAGCGCACCCGACAGGCCGTATCGCGGTCAGGTCGGTTTCATCTCGCCGGTGGCCGAGTTCACGCCGAAATCGGTCGAGACTCCGGAGCTTCGGACCGACCTCGTCTACCGCCTGCGCGTTGTTGTGGAGGAGCCGGACACCGGCCTGCGCCAAGGCATGCCCGTGACGGTTCGCGTGCTCGAAAACGGCGACGTCGAGACCTCGGCAACCAATTGAGGATGGACCTATGGGCGAGGAATTCGTCCGCCTTTCCGATGTCACCAAGAGGTTCGGCAGCGCGGCTCCCGCTCTCGACGCAGTGTCCGGCTCGATTAAGGGCGGAGAGATCACCGGGCTTGTCGGGCCGGACGGCGCCGGCAAGACTACGCTGATCCGACTGATGACAGGCCTCATGCTGCCCGACACGGGCAGGATCGAGGTGCTGGGGTTCGACACGCGTAAGGATGCCGCAAGCATTCAGGCCGCGATCGGCTACATGCCGCAACGCTTCGGGCTTTATGAAGACCTCTCCGTCCAGGAAAACCTCGATCTTTATGCCGATTTGCGCGGCCTGCCTCTTGCGGAACGCCCGGAGGTTTTTGACGAGCTCCTAACCTTCACCGATCTCAAGCGCTTCACCGGCCGGCTAGCCGGCAAGCTTTCGGGCGGCATGAAGCAGAAACTCGGCCTCGCCTGCGCACTCCTGAAAAAGCCGCGTCTGCTCCTTCTTGACGAGCCCGGCGTGGGCGTCGACCCGATCTCGCGCCGCGACCTCTGGGCTATGGTCGAGAACCTGACGAAGGAAGGCATCGGCGTCCTCTGGTCCACCGCCTATCTTGACGAGGCGGAGGCCTGCCATCGTGTCCTCCTTCTCAACGAAGGAAAGCTGCTCTTCACGGGAACGCCCTCCGAACTGACGAGCCGGGTGGACGGCCGCGTCTTCAGGCTTGGCGGCATCGAAGGCCGACGACGGCCGATCCTGACCAAGGTGCTGGGCGAGGCCGGCGTCGTGGACGGCGTCATCCAGGGTGAAGCGATCCGCCTCGTTCTCGACGCGCCGGAGCCTCAAGGGTGGAAAGCCAAGGACATCGCCGGGAAAGGTGCAGTCATAAATCCCACGGCGCCGCGTTTCGAGGATGCCTTTGTGGACATGCTCGGCGGCGGCCCTGGCGGGCAGTCGAAGCTCGCGGACGCCGCCGTTCCTCGCGACCGGACCGAAGGCGGCGCCGTCATCGAGGCGCATGGCCTCACAAAGCGCTTCGGCGATTTCACGGCGGCAAGCGACATCACCTTTTCCATCCCGCGCGGGCAGATTTTCGGCCTTCTCGGCCCAAACGGCGCCGGCAAATCGACCACTTTCAAGATGCTCTGCGGGCTTTTGAAGCCGACCGAAGGAGAAGGGCGGGTCGCCGGTTTCGATCTGCGCCGCGACACGGCCGAAGCACGCAACCGCCTCGGCTATATGGCGCAGAAATTCTCGCTCTACGGCGACTTGAACGTTGCCCAGAATCTCGCCTTCTTCGCCGGCGTCTACGGCCTCAGCGGTGCCGGCAAGCGCGAGCGCATCGCGCTCATGACGGAGATCTTCGATTTCAGATCCATTCTCGGCATGTCCGCGAAAGACCTGCCGTTGGGGTTGAAGCAACGGCTGGCGCTTGCCTGCGCCGTGCTGCACGAGCCCGAAGCACTCTTCCTGGACGAGCCCACCTCCGGCGTCGATCCCATCACCCGGCGAGAGTTCTGGACCCATATCAACGGCCTCGTGGAAAAGGGCGTCACCGTCCTCGTCACCACCCATTTCATGGACGAGGCGGAGTATTGCGACCGTATCTCGCTCATCTATCGCGGCCGCTCGATCGCTCTCGGCTCGCCGGACGAGCTCAAGGCCAGTGTGGCAAGCCCCGAAAACCCCGATCCCACGATGGAGGACGCCTTCATCGAACTCGTCAGGAACTCCGACCTGGCGGAGGCTGCATGAGCACGGAAGCGCTTGTCGGGACGAAAGAAACCGCGCCACCAACCGGTCGGGCGCGCCGCTTTACCGCCCTCGTGCGCAAGGAGAGCCTGCAGGTGATCCGCGATCCGAGCAGCATCCTCATCGCCTTCGTGCTGCCGCTCATCCTGCTCGTCATCTTCGGCTACGGCGTCTCGCTCGACGCCACCCGCACGCGCATCGGCCTCGTCATCGAGAACGCCACGCCGATTGCCCAGGATCTTGCCGCAAGCTTCCAGGCCTCGCGCTATTTCGAGGTGGCCACCGGCCGCGACCGGCGGGAATTCGAGGAAGGCCTGATCCTCGGCCGCGTGCGCGGCATCGTCGTCATCCCGACGAATTTCACCGATGTGGGCGCCGCTGGCAGCTCGCCGCAAATCCAGGTGATCGTAGACGGGTCTGACCCGAACACGGCCAATTTCGTGCAGAACTATGCGCAGGGCGTGGTGGGCACATGGATGGCGCAGCGTGCGGCGGAAATCGCCATGCGGCCGCCGCCGATCTCCGTCGAGCAGCGCTTCTGGTTCAACCCGGAGCTTGCCAGCCGCAACTTCCTCGTTCCGGGCTCGATAGCCATCGTCATGACGCTCGTCGGCACGCTTCTTACCTCGCTCGTGGTGGCGCGGGAGTGGGAGCGCGGCACCATGGAAGCCATGATGGCGACGCCCGTCACCGCGACGGAGTTGCTGGCGGGCAAGATCCTGCCCTATTTCATCCTCGGCCTTGCCTCCATGTCGCTCTGCGTGCTGATCGCCGTCTTCATTTTCGGCGTGCCGTTCCGCGGTTCGGTGCTGGCGCTCTACGCGCTTTCGGCAAGCTTCCTCATGCCGGCGCTCGGCCAAGGCCTCCTCATCTCGGCCGCCACCAAGAACCAGTTCCTCGCCTCGCAGCTCGCGCTGCTCTCGGCCTTCCTGCCGGCCTTCCTGCTCTCGGGCTTCCTGTTCGAGATCAATTCCATGCCGTGGATCATCCGCATCGTCACGACCATCGTGCCCGCGCGCTACCTGATCCCCAGCCTGCAGAGCGTGTTCGTGGCAGGCGACATCTGGCCCATGTTCCTGCGCTCGATCGCGGTCATGCTCACGATCGGCGTGGTGCTCTTCATCCTCGCGGCCCGCAGCACGCGCAAGAGGATCGGATGAGATGATGTGGTGGATCCGGCTGAAGGCCCTCATCATCAAGGAACTGCTCGCGATCCTGCGCGACCCCAGGGGGCGGCTCATCCTGGTCGGCCCGCCGATCCTGCAGCTCCTCGTCTTCTCCTACGCGGCGACGCTGGAGGTGAAGAACGTGGACATCGTGCTGCTCAACCAGGATTCGGGGGCCTGGAGCCAGGAGCTCGTCAACCGCATCGCCGGCGCGCCCACCTTCCGCAGCATCGAGAGGGTTGGAAGCTCCGAGGCGCTACGCGCGCGCATCGATGCGCAACAGGCGATCGCCGCCGTCCATATCGGCCCGACCTTCTCGCGCGACATCGCCGCCGGCCGGGCTGCCGACCTGCAGATCATCCTCGACGGGCGGCGCTCCAACGCAGCGCAGATCGTGGCGGGCTATCTCAATCAGATCGTCAATCAGTTATCCGCCGACATAAGCGCCGGCCGGCGTGGCGCGGGCCAAACGGTCATCGTCGTCCCGCGCAACTGGTTCAATCCGAATCTCATCTTCCAATGGTTCATGGTGCCCAATCTGGTGGCGGCCATCGCCCTTCTCATCGGTCTGGTGGTGACCGCGCTCTCCATCGCCCGCGAGCGCGAGCTCGGCACCTTCGACCAGCTCATGGTCTCGCCGCTCAGGACGCACGAGATCCTGATCGGCAAGGTGATCCCGCCCATGATCATCGGCACCTTTCACATGACGATCTACATCCTGGCGGCTGTGTTCGTCTTCGGCGTGCCGCTCCGGGGCTCGCTCCTCATGCTCTATGGCAGCAGCATCTTCTACCTGCTCTCGGTCGTGGGCGTCGGCCTCTTCATCTCGGCCCTTTCGATGACGCAGCAGCAGGCGATCCTCGGCGCTTTCCTCTTCATGGTGCCGGCAATGCTCCTCTCCGGCTTCGCGACGCCGATCGAGAACATGCCGGACTGGCTGCAGCCGATCACCTATGCGAGCCCGCTGCGCTACTTCCTCGTCATCGTTCGCGGTGTTTTCCTGAAGGATCTGCCTCTGGATGAAGCGGTGAACAACACGCTCCCGCTTGCCCTCATCGCCTTCCTTACGCTTGCTGCGGCGGCCTGGCTGTTCCGGCGAAGAATGGAGTGAGTTCGAGCTCGGTCGCTAGCTGTCCTAAGGTTGGGGAGAGGAGTGATGGTGCCTCGCCTTCACGCTAGGGGAAGACTGTTGCACGAGGAAGCTGCCAAGCTTACATCGGGAAGGACCAGCCCAATCCAGCCTTCCCGCCCCGCGAGGTTTTCATGGCTTCCATCGATCTTTCGACGCATCCGCTTACCGCCTGGAACGGCCAGCTCGGCCTGCCGGAATTCGATCGCATCGAAGATCCGGCCTTTGCCCCGGTGTTCGACGCCGCTCTTGCGGCACACGAAGGAGAGATCGCGGCGATTGCCGGAAACAGCGAAGGGCCGACCGTAGAGAACACGCTCGTAGCCCTCGAACTTTCCGGCGAAGCGTTGTCGCGCGTTTCCGCCATATTCTGGTGCCGGGCGGGCGCCCATACGAACGAAGCGATCCAGAAGCTGGAGCGCGAGATCTCGCCCCGCATGGCGCGGCATTATTCGCGCCTTTTCATGAACGAGGCGCTCTTCAAGCGTATCGACACGCTCTATGCGGCGCGGGCCACCCTTGGCCTCGATAAGGAGTCAGCGCGCGTTCTGGAAAAGACCTGGAAACGCTTCGTACGCGGCGGCGCCAAGCTTGATGCGCAGGGCAAGGCGCGGCTTGCGGAGATCAATGAGAAGCTGGCCGAGCTCGGCGCGCGCTTCGGCCAGAACGTGCTTGCCGACGAAAGCAAGTGGGCGCTCTTCCTGGATGAGGGGGATCTGGCGGGACTGCCCTCCTCGCTCAGGAGCGCCATGGCAGAGGCAGCGGAATCGCGGGGGCAGAAGGGGCGCTATGCCGTCACGCTGTCGCGTTCCATTGCCGAGCCTTTCCTGTCTTTCTCCACCCGGCGCGACCTGCGCGAGACGGTACTCGACGCCTTCACCCGCCGCGGCGCCAATGACGGCGAGGCGAACAACGCCGAAATCGTGCGGAAGACGCTTGAGCTGCGCGCCGAGAAGGCACGTCTCCTCGGCTACGAGAATTATGCCGCCTATAAGCTCGACGACACCATGGCGAAGACTCCCGACGCGGTGATGGAGCTGCTCGAACCCGTCTGGGAAAGGGCACGGGAAAAGGCCGCTGCTGACGAGAAGGAGTTGCAGCGGCTTGCCGTCGCCGAGGGTCATAACCACCCGATCGCCGCATGGGATTGGCGCTATTACGCCGAGAAGCTGAGAGCGGAGCGCTTCGCCTTCGACGAGGGCGCGCTGGAGCCGTACCTGGCCCTGGAGAATGTCGTTACCGCTGCCTTCGACGTGGCAAACCGCCTCTTCGGCCTGACCTTCGAGGAGCAAAGGGGTATTGCCGCCTGGCACGAGGATGTGCGAGTCTTCAAGGTGAAGAACGCCGATGGCAGCGAGCGCGGCGTGTTCCTTGCCGATTACTTCAACCGGCCCTCAAAACGCTCCGGCGCATGGATGAGCTCGTTGCAATCGGGCCATAAACTCGGCCTTGGCGAAAAGCCGATCATCTACAATATCATGAACTTCGCCAAGCCGCCCAAAGGCAAGCCAGCGCTGCTCTCGGTGGACGACGCGCGCACGCTGTTCCACGAGTTCGGTCACGCGCTGCATGGCCTCCTCTCCGACGTCACCTGGCCATCCATTGCCGGTACATCCGTCGCGCGGGATTTTGTCGAGCTGCCCTCGCAGCTCTACGAGCACTGGTTCAGCACGCCAGAGGTGCTTTCAAAGCATGCACGGCACGTCGAAACAGGCGAACCGATGCCAGAGGATCTGCTCGAAAAAATGCGCGCTGCGCGCAATTTCAACGCTGGCTTCGCCACAGTGGAATTCGCCGCTTCGGCGCTGGTCGACATGGCCTATCACGCGCGCCCGGAGGCTCCTCAAGACCCGCTCGCCTTTGAGACAGAAGTGCTGGAGAAGCTTCAAAAACCTGCCGCCATCCCGATGCGCCACGCCACCCCTCATTTCCTCCACGTGTTTTCCGGAGAAGGCTATTCAGCTGGCTATTATTCCTATCTCTGGTCGGAGGTGCTGGACGCGGATGCCTTCCGCGCTTTCGAGGAGGCCGGCGACCCCTTCGCCCCGGAGACCGCCGAAAAGCTGCGCCGCTACATCTATTCCGCCGGCGACTCGGCTGATCCGGAAGAGCTTTACAAGGCCTTCCGTGGCCGTCTGCCGAGCCCTGACGCGATGATGGAGAAGAAGGGATTGGTTTGAGCTTAGCCCGGCCAGGAGGGGCAGGAGAAATCAAATCATGCAGAACGATCCCTTCTCCCATGGGCTTTGGGAAAGAACCGCTCCGCCCGCACCGGCGACTGGACCCCTGAGAGGTGAGAAGCGAGCCGATGTCGTCGTGGTCGGCGCCGGCTTTACCGGCCTTTCCGCCGCGCTTCATCTCGCCCGAGCCGGGGTTTCGGTCATTGTGGTCGAGGCGGCAGAGATCGGGTTCGGGGGCTCCGGACGCAATGTGGGACTCGTCAACGCGGGCCTATGGATCATGCCTGACGAGGTTCCCTCTGTCCTTGGCAGTGATTATGGCGAGAGGCTGCTTGCGGCGCTCGGCGATGGCCCGCGCGTGGTCTTCGACCTCATTCGCGAACATGGCATCGACTGCGAAGCCGAGCATCGTGGAACACTGCACTGCGCGGCGGACGCGAAGGGGCTTCGCGAAATCGAAGAAAGAGCACGCCAGTGGCAGGCGCGCGGCGCGCCGGTGCGGCTCCTGGATAAAGAGGAGACTGCAGCCCGCATCGGCACATCCGCCTATCTCGGCGCATTGCTCGACGAACGGGCGGGAACCATCCAGCCGCTCGCCTATGTCCGAGGTCTCGCCCGGGCGGCGATCGAGGCAGGCGCTGAGATCTTCACGGCCTCGCCGGTCGTAGAGGCGAAACGTTCGCTAAACGGATGGCGGGTAGATACGAAACAGGGAAGCGTGGAGGCGGATTGGATCGTCGTTGCCACGAATGCATATACAACCGCTCCATGGCCGCAGGTTCGCGCTGAGCTGGTTCACCTGCCCTATTTCAATTTTGCCACCGCCCCGCTTCCGAAAGAGATCTTGGAGCGCGTCCTGCCCGGCCGCGAAGGCGTATGGGATACGAGGGAGATCCTGAGTTCGCTTCGCCGCGACCGGCAAGGCCGGCTCGTCTTCGGCAGCGTCGGCGCTCTGCGTGGAACAGGCGCCGCTGTTCATGGCGCGTGGGCGAAACGATCGCTGCGCAAGCTCTTTCCGTTTCTCAGCGACGTTGCCTTTGAAAGCGCCTGGTACGGCAAAATCGGCATGACCGCCGACGCGATCCCGCGCTTTCATCGGCTGGAACGGAATGTGATAGGCTTCAGCGGCTATAACGGACGTGGTATTGCGCCGGGAACGGTGTTCGGGCGATACCTTGCCCGCCTGATCACCGGCGAAATCGGCGAAAAGGACTTGCCGCTACCGTTGACCGATCCGAGGGAGCAAAGCTTTCGGCCTTTGCGCGAGGCCTATTATGAAGCCGGCGCCCAGCTTGCCCATCTGGTTGGAGCTCGGTTCTAGCCAGTGCTTGCGGTTGACCAGGACCATTCACTTGAAAGAACAAGAACAGGGAGCAGACCGATGACCAACAATGTCGATGTGAAGAGGGAGACGGAGCGCCTTCTCGACAAACTCGGCGTGCCCCGCGAAGCCTGGGCTGCCGGTGATATGGCGTCCAACAGCCCCATCAGCGGCGAGGAGATCGCGAGGCTGAGATCCACTTCCGCTGCGGAAGCCGCAAAGGCGATCGAGGCGGCCCACCAGGCCTTCATCTCGTGGCGCAATGTGCCGGCTCCGAAACGCGGCGAGCTGGTGCGCCTTTTGGGCGAGGAACTGCGCACCGCCAAAGCCGATCTCGGCCGGCTCGTCTCGATCGAGGCCGGCAAGATTGCCTCCGAAGGGCTCGGCGAAGTGCAGGAGATGATCGATATCTGTGATTTCGCGGTCGGTCTCTCCCGCCAGCTCTACGGCCTCACCATAGCGACCGAGCGCCCGGGCCACCGCATGATGGAAACTTGGCACCCGCTCGGCGTGGTTGGCATCATCTCCGCCTTCAATTTTCCCGTTGCGGTCTGGTCGTGGAACGCCGCGCTGGCGCTCGTGTGCGGAAACGCAATCGTGTGGAAGCCGTCCGAGAAGACGCCGCTTACCGCGCTTGCAACCCAGGCAATTCTGAAGCGCGCCATCGAGCGCTTCGGGGAAGCACCGGATGGGCTTTCCCAGGTGCTGATCGGTGACCGCGCGGTTGGCGAGGCGCTTGTCGACCATCCCAAGGTGGCGCTCGTCTCGGCCACCGGCTCGACCCGCATGGGACGCGAGGTCGGCCCGCGGCTTGCCAGGCGCTTCGCCCGCTCGATCCTGGAACTCGGCGGCAACAACGGCGGCATCGTCTGTCCTTCCGCCGATCTGGATATGGCGCTGCGGGCCATCGCCTTCGGTGCGATGGGCACGGCGGGCCAGCGCTGCACCACGCTGCGCCGCCTCTTCGTGCACGAAAGCATCTACGACACTTTCGTTCCCCGCCTGAAGAAGGCCTATGAGAGCGTTTCCGTCGGAAACCCGCTCGAAACGTCTGCCCTTGTCGGCCCGCTGATCGACAAGGCAGCCTATGACAATATGCAGAAAGCACTGGAGGCCGCAAAGGCAGAAGGCGGCTCGATAACCGGCGGCGGGCGTGTGCCCCAAGCCGGGAAGGAGACGGCCTATTACGTACGTCCCGCATTGGTGGAGATGCCGAAGCAAGCCGGGCCAGTCCTGGAAGAAACCTTCGCCCCTATTCTATACGTCATGAAATACAGCGACCTTGACGAGGCGATCACCCTTCACAACGCGGTGGCCGCCGGCCTCTCCTCCTCGATCTTCACCCTCGACATGCGTGAAGCCGAACGCTTCCTCTCGGCCGAAGGTTCGGACTGCGGCATCGCCAATGTGAATATCGGGACCTCGGGCGCGGAGATCGGCGGCGCATTCGGCGGGGAGAAGGAAACGGGCGGCGGCCGCGAATCCGGCTCGGACGCGTGGAAAGCCTATATGCGGCGGGCAACCAATACCGTGAACTATTCTACGGCCCTGCCCCTCGCGCAGGGCGTCTCGTTCGAAATAGAATAGCGACCACCGGACAGCTTGCGCGCCAAAGGGCGGAGCACTTGCCCGCCCTCGCGCCTCCCGCTACATATTCACCCAGTAAACAAAGCATCATTGCGCTTGGTAAACACAACCTGTATAGCACCATAACCAGCAACCGTCGCGGGCATTTTTTGGCCCGCACGCAACCAAGCGGGATGCCGTTTCGGCAGCTTTTTGATTATTTATTTTTTTAGTTTTTGAATGGATTTTTTGAATGCGAAATATCAGTATCAGGAAGATGTGGGTTTTCACCTGCGCCGTAGAGGAGGGTAGCTTCACCGACGGCGCACGGCGCGCGCATATCTCACAGCCGGCCGCGGTCAATATCATCGATGAAATAGAAGAAACGGTGGGTGAGCCGCTTTTCGAGCGCTCCGGCAAGACACGCCGCGCGACGCTGACTGCCCGCGGCAAGGAGGTTTACGAAACCTTCGTGCGCACTCTTTCCGTATACGAGCGAGCTTTGGAAAGCATCTGCTCGAGCAAGCGGCAGCCTCGCGTGCAGAAAATCCTCATCCAGAGTCCCTATGTCGGCTCCGTCTCGGCGCTTTGGCTGCATAGGTTGACTGCCCACCAATCCGATACCCAGCTTTGCATCCGCTGTGCGGCTTGGCGGGAGATCATCACGGCAATCGAAAACCGCGAAGATTGCATGGCGCTCATCGACGGCGATATCAGGACGAAGAACAGCGAATATTTCAACATCGGCAATGTGGAGATGGTCTTTGTCGTCCCTGAGACCAATCCTTACTTCGCAACGGACATAAAGGAGATAATGTGGGAAGATGTGCCGGCCGACACGCTGATCTTTTCCGATATTTCTCCGGGAGCGCTCGAGCGCACATACGACAATTTGAGATCTGCCCAAAGCGCTGCAGGCTCATTCACTGAAGTAAGCTGCACGACCATCTTGAAGAATGTCTGCAAAGAAGCGGGCGTTCCAGCCATAGTGCCAAAGAGCCTCATCGATATCTTTGACGATGAAGTGAGATTCTGCTGCCGGCCGTTTGCCTATTCGAAACTATTCATCCCGCTTGGGCTTTCCATTTCGCACGGGAACCACATGAGGGGGAAGATCATCGGTCGGAACGTCGAGAATGTTTTCGACAACCGGTTTTATGTTTGAGCAGAGGAGAGCTGCCGTATGAGCAATCCGAATAAAGGCTCCAACTCTATCGATGATGAATTCGGGAAATTCCCTCGTTATATGAGCCTTGTACCGGATGTTTTCTCGTTTTCTTATGAGGAAGCTCTCAAAGCCGCGAGCCGGTTCAGGACGGAAGCCAATCTTTCCCAGGCATTCAATGCACTTCTCGAATTCATCCTCGCCTCTGACCTGCCGGATGAGCAAAAAGAGAGCCTAGCCCAGCTGATTTCCGAAGAGATGGAGGTCATCTCCTACGCGGTAGTGTCGCGCACTTGCGTCGTCTCGATATAGTTCTCGGCGACATCTGGAGAGCCTTAGGAAAGCGGTGCCCAAGCGCTGCTTTCCTCTCTGTCTTGTAGTTTCCACACTCGTCTCTACTCATTGCCCTGAGGGATAGCTATGTTTAGCTGCCCGCTGCGGCATTCCATTTTCCCATATCGCTATCCAAGCGCATGACGATACCACTCATTGGTCTAGCTCATAACCAATGTCAGGTGAAGCCATGCCAAATCCAACTTCTTCAATTCCCATGCAGATCTTGTCCCGTCCGCCGGGGCCCGAGCTTCCGGCTACCTCGCAGCGAGGGGCGCTGCATCGCTCCAAGAGCCTGCCAGCCCAGACGGCCGAAAGAGAGTGTGAAGCAGATCGCTCCGCAATTTCGGCGATTGTGGGCGGCTTGGGCTGGGCGCTCCCGGAATCCAGCGAGACCTCGCTGGCCGCGCCGATGGTCAATGCCTTTCTTCGCAAGAGCGGGCTTCCCATAGAGATGCGCGAAGACCGTCTCGTGCTTACGCGCCATCACGACATCGAGGCGGTCGAGGCGCAGCGACCGCCATCAGTGGGGGATCTCACGGAGGTCTGCCATGCCTTGATGCTGGCAGAGGACACGCCAGGAAAGCTGGAGATCGCTGAGTTGCTTCTGCCAGCGGTCAACAGGCAGCTCATCGAGCACGCCGAGGCCAGAAAACCCGAAGGCGACCTGAAAGATTGGGTGAAGGGTGCCGCAAAGAGCTATTGTTCTGTGCTGGGCGGCAGAGACCTGGCGATCGATGACACGATCGCAGCAATCAACGCTTATTTCTTTGACAAGATCGGCTCGGACAAGGCGCTGAACACGTCCAACATCGCAGCCGCGTCTTTGACTGCGATAATGATGCTCGTGCCGACGATCGGCAAGAACCTGCCGATCGTAGCAGAGGCTCTTCGCGAGGGCCGCTATCAGGAAGCGCTGCTTCCGGCAGCGACGATCTGCGCCATGGCAGCCATGACACTAAACCCGACGATGGCGGCCTTCGGTTTTGATCGGGCTTCGGCGATCGCCGGCGCCGCCGGAAACGTCCTGATGATGGTTAACCTGCCGCAGGTCCTGCACCACAGCTACGAGTGGGGCATGCTCAGGAAGGCGCATTTCAGCCACGAAACCCATCCGTTTACCTGCTTTGCGCGGGATGAAGGATTGGTCGATGGCGGGCTCCACACTGCACTTGATTTCGTGCATGAGATCGTCGCACAGGCAGACTTTCTCGGACTGAACATTAAGAACGCGGTCCAGGCACCGGAATCGGCGCGCAATCCGGCGGTCTTCCCGGTGCTCTCGCTGCTTCTGGGTTCCTTTGTGCTGGATACCGCCAGGGGCGACCGACCCTTCGCTGATTTCGGAGTAAATTGGCGGGAGTTGGCCGGAGAACTGGCATCGAGGGAGCACAACGGCGATGCCTGCAAACAGGCCGCCAGATTGTTGCTCCAGCAAAAGATAGCGGAAACCTATGATGCAAATTACGGAAAGATTCTGGCTCCTATTTCCAAACGGTCGGTTACGACACAGATGGCACGCCAGCTTGGCGGCAATACGCTGAACGATCACGAGGAAAAGACATTCCTCAAAGGTCTGATTGCCCGGTTTTATACTGCCGAAGAGGGGAGGAATGCTGTTCGGGTCGCGATTGACAGAATCTATCGGTTCGATCGTTTTGACCCGGCTGAATATGCAGGTGGCGATCGGAACGTGGGGGAAATCCTCCGTTTTGTTCAAAGCGAAAGGAACAAGGATAAGGGCTATCTACGGGCCTCACGCGGGCAATTTCACGCCGATCATGTATATTCCAGCGTTATTGCTCACGCCATCAATGTGAAGGACACGCTCATCGGATGGCTCCCTTTCCGGTCTGATACTGGTTGTCTCCACGACCGAGAGCAGCCGCACATTCGTCGACGACGATGCTGACGGTCTGCAACGCCGCTTCGGCTCGAAGCAGGCCTTCGTCCAGATATGCCTCACCCAATCCGAGGGCGCGCTCGAGCCGGCCATCCTGCTGCAAAAGATAAAGGTGGAACGCGAGCGCCTCGTCACGATTGACAGAGGCATAGAAAGCACCCGTCTGCTCCAGCACGTCGATGCCGGCGGAAAAGTCCCCAAGGGAAAAGAAATACATGGCCTCGATCAGGAAACCGCCGGCGTTTTCCGGACGGAACTCCTGAATAAGCTTCCACAGTGGGCGTGCGTCCTCACCCAACCCTATGAGCGTCGCCAGCGAGGCAATATTGCCCAAGACGAAGACATCGTCGCTGGTAAGTTCCACCTGGGGCGTGTTCATCTCACGATCACTTTCTGCTGCCGCCCGTCTACTTCCACGAGAAGGTGTTTGCTGGTGATGGAGACCAGTTTCACGTCATGCTCGAGAGCGTCACCCGGGCGGACGATGGCTCCATCTTTCGTGACGACATAAGGATAAGCACCCACCCAGACGCCCGTTACGCGCTTGGCCATGGATTCCAGATCCACCGGAGAGGCCACCTCGAAGCGCACCGCGACAAGGCCCGGCACGTCCGTTTTCAGGGTTCCGGCAAGTTTTTCGCGGAGCTTCGTGTCGGGAATCGCCGAAAGCGTAATGATACCGTGCTCGTTGCGAAGGACACGCGCCTCGATCCCGAGATTCGCCGCGATCAGTTCCGTGACACTGGCAATTTCCTTATCCGCAAAAACATCTGCGGACAGGGGTACCCGGATATCCTTCAGCTTTGCCTGGACCCGCTCGCGATCCGCTACGTCATCCACACGGAGCGTGGCGTGGCAGCTTTCGCCCTGGCAATTTACGCGTTCTATCCTGGCGCCGAGCGCCTGCAGTTCACGCGTGACAAGCGCTTTGTCGAGAGATGGTGACGAGGCGATCGGGTCAGCCGCGGCAAGTGGTTGAAGCGCCCGAGGAGAAGCGTTGGCTGCCGGGGAGTGACGCAGGAACAGCAAGTTCGCGATAACCGCAAAGCAGACGAGAAGGATAGTTGCGATAGCAACGACGCGGGAAGGCCAGGCCTTCCACAGCCTTTGGACAGCTCCGCCTTTCCCCGGTCGTTCCGGCTTCACGCCATCGAGTTCGAGCAAAATATCCGCGAGCCTGAGCCGGTCGCCCGGATATAAAGGTGTCCAGGCTTGCGGCTCGGCAGGAATGCTCCTTTGGGCGGCGCCCCTGAGGAGTGTGACGAGTGCCCCTTGATAGGGGCTAAACCACGCTGCCCCCTCGCTTACTCTGAGGGTTAGATGCTCCGGGGCGAGCTCCGGATGAATCAACGCGATTTCACAACTGAAATCCGAGCCGAGACGATGATCGCCCGGCTCCAGTTCGCAGAGCTGGTCCTCGTATCCGGGTCTGGATAGCTTCACGATGATCATTCAACCACTCCGCTCTGGATGCTTCAGGCGCATTCAGGCTTGCGCTCTCTGAAGCGCCTCGCTCGTGCGATCCCGCACTTGCCGCTGGTGGCGGAGGCCTTCCATCACCGCATGAAGATCCGTCTGCTTGATCCTCTCGACCAGTCGCAGAGCGTCATCGATCACTCCCACGACTCGGAGGAAATCCGCCGGATCTTCGTGTTGCAGGGAAGCTTGCGAACAGTCGCGCAAGAGCATTTGCCGGCGCAGTTGCAAATATCGGATAAGCGTATCCGTATCGCCCCGGCTATCGAGAATAAACTGCTCGAAGCTCGCGCTCCGCGAGGGGGAAAAAAGAGCCTTACCCGCGTTGACCATCTGCCACTCCTTGATCGGACCGGCAGATCACCCCGCATTTATGTTATGGGAAAATCGGTTTTTTCGATAACTGCGCTGAAATCTTTTCCAGCACCGCTCTCCTAGCCGAGTCGACGGTGCCTGCCAATAACCATGTATACGCTTGAACCCTCAATCGGGTTTCTGCGCGCTGCCAACGAGTTCTGCCTTGCGGCGTGCCGTCTCCAGGCCGAGGGAGATGAATGTCCGAGCATGGCGGGCAAGATCCACATTGTCGGACCACAGATTGCGCCAGATCGCCGTCTTCAGCGACAGGTCCTTGTCTACGATTTCCGACGAGAAGGATTCGAAAGTGACATAGTCGTCATAGCCGATGGCGACGAGGGCATCGAAGATGGCGGCAAAATCGATGCCGCCGGTGCCGAGATAGCCGCGATGGCTCTCGCCGATGTGAACATAGCCCACCTTGTCGCCAGCATTTCGGAGGGCAAGGCCTGGATCGGCCTCCTCGATGTTCATGTGGAACGTGTCGAGGTGCAGGAAGACATTGGTGGCGCCGGTGTCCTCGATATAGGCCAGCCCCTGAGCTGCGGTGTTCAGAAGATTGCTCTCGAAGCGGTTGACGATTTCGAGGTTGAGCGTGACGCCAGCCGACTTGGCACGGTCCGCCACCTTGGCGAGGTTGGCGACGCTGCGATCCCAAGCAGCCCTGGTGGGAGCTTGCGGAGAATAACCATGGGCCGAGCTCAGGATGCCGCCGAGCTTCGTGCCACCGAGATCACGCGTGAGCGCAACCGCCCGATCGAGGATCGCGACCCCGTTCTCTGCGATGTCCTGATCCGCGCTGGAAATATCGCCGTCGACCGGAAGCCCCATGCTGATCGCAACGCCAAGCCCAAGTTCTTCAAGCCGGCGCGCGAGCCACGGGATATCGACCACCTTCGGGTCCAGATAGGAAAGCTCGATCAGGTCGAAGCCTGCTTCCTTGGTGCGCGTCAGCGCCGTCTCGATCTCCTGCCGGGAGGAACCGGCGCTCCAGACGAAGGAGTGAATGCCAAGCTTGGACATCGCATATGACCTTTCGGAAAGAGCGGGCGCAGCCGGCTGAACCGGCTGCGCGATGGCTTAGGATTGATCAGCGTGGCGCCGTCCAGCCCTTGTACTCGTTGACGTTGTCCGCCGTGATCAGTTGCGGGTCCAGGAGCACGGTATCCGGATCGGGCTTTTCGCCCTGCAGCACCTTGTAGCCCATCTCCAGCGCCTGGCCGGCCATGACATAGGGATCCTGCGAGGCGGACGCCTTGATCATGGAATTGCCGGTCTTGAGAGCCTGCTCGATATCAGGCGCGCCATCCACCGCGGTGATGATGAAGTCCGTGCGGTTGAGTTGGCGGGCGGCAAGCTCCGCGCCGATGCCCGTCGGATCGTTGATCGCGAAGACCGCGTCGACATCGTCGAAGCGCGTAAGCAGCCCCTGCATCACATCAAGGCCGCCTTCGCGGGAGCCCTGGCCGTTCTGGTCGTCCGAAAGGATATTGATGTCCGGGTTCTTTTCGAAGACCGCCTTGCAGCCCTTGACGCGGTCGACGATCGAGGATGACTGCGGGCCGTTGATGATGATGACGTTGCCCTTTCCGCCGAGCTGGTCGACGATATATTGGCAGGCGATCTCGCCGGCCTTCACATTGTTCGTCATCACCGTCACGTCCGCCCCGGGAGCCGACACGTCGAAGGCGGCGACCACGATGCCCGCGTCCTTCGCCTTCTGGACCGCCGGCGCGATGGCATTCACGTCGACCGCGTTCAGCATGATGATGTCAACGCCGGCGGCGATGAAGCTATCGATCTGCGAGACCTGCTTGTTGAGGTCGTAATCGGCGGAGACCGAGGTGATCTTTACGTTCGGGTTGATCTCCTTGGCCCGGTCCTCGATGCCCTTGATCGTAGCCACGAAGAACGGGTTGCCGAGCAGACCGACGGAGATGCCGATGCTGTTCAGATCCTTTGCCGCGGCCGAGCCGGCCATGGCGGCGGCAAGTGCCGCACCGCAAAGCAGGTTTCTCACGATACGCATGGAACGCATTCCTTTTCTCCTCCATGATGACGGCGCGAGGCGCCCCTTGTTCCGGTGCGAGACCGGACTCGATCATCGATCAGGTTCTGCTGACGCCCTGGAGCCGATAGCGGTCGAGCGCGACAGCTGCGATGATGACCAATCCCTTGATGATGTACTGCCAGATGTCCGAGACCCCGACGAGGATGAGCCCGTTGGAGAGCACGGCGATGATGAGCGCGCCGATCAGCGTGCCCCAGATGGAGCCGACGCCGCCGACGAAGCTCGTTCCTCCGAGGATCACGGCAGCAATGGCATCGAGCTCATAAGCCTGGCCGAGCTGGAGGCCGTTGGCGGCGAAGAGGCGCGCGGCCGACATCGCCCCGCCCAAGCCGGAAAGAAGGCCGGACATGGCATAGACGAAGAGCAGCACCAGCGAGACCTTGATGCCCGTCAGCCTTGCCGCCTCCATATTGCCGCCCACGGCATAGATCCAGGTGCCGAGCACGGTGCGCCGCAGGATGAACCAGGAGATGAGCACGACGGCGATGGCGATGATGGCAAGCCAAGGCACGCCGAAAACCGTGCCGTTGCCGATGAAGGCGAAGGGGAGTGCCGGATTGAAGACCGTCGTGTCTCCTCCCAAAAGCCGCGCCAGACCGCGCACTGCAGTAAGCGACCCCAATGTGACGATGAAAGGCGGCAGCTTCAGATAGGCAATGAGCACGCCGTTCGCGAGGCCGCAGGCAAGGCCCATGCCCAGGGCGGCCAGAATACCGAGCATGCCCCAATCCGGCACCAGGGAGACGATGACGGCCACCATGGCGGAAGCGGCGAGGATCGAGCCAACGGAAAGATCGATGCCTCCCGTCAGGATGACGAAGGTCATGCCGGCGGCAAGCACGATGTTGATCGCCGCCTGCTGCATGACGATCGAGAGATTGTTGAAGGTGAGGAACCTGCCGGTCAGCATCTGGAAGCCGATCACCAGCAGCACGAGCACGGGCAACATGCCGAGCGCCGTGATCATGACGCGGAGTTTGATCTGGCGGTCTCTCTCTGTCTGGGCAACGGCGTCGGTCATCGCGTTTCCTCGGTCCTTGATGCTTATGCCGCCGGGGCGTTTGCTTCGGCATTGGCAGCTCCGGTCGACAGGGCCATCACGGCCTCCTGATCGATCGGCTCCTTCGCGCTGGCGGTCACCTCGCCGGCGATCCTTCCTTCGCGCATGACGAGTGCTCGGTCGGCCACGCCGATGATCTCCGGCAGCTCGCTGGAGATGATGATGATGGCGATGCCCTGTCGGGCGAGCTGATCGATCAGGCGGTAGATTTCGGATTTCGCGCCGACATCCACCCCGCGCGTCGGCTCGTCCAGGATGATCACTTTCGGCGCGGTTTCGAGAAGGCGGGCGAGCAACACCTTCTGCTGGTTTCCGCCCGAAAGCGAGCCGGTGTTGATCGACACGCTCTGGGCGCGGATGGAGAGCGCTTCAACGGCCTTCGCGGCCCGGCGCGCACCTGTCCTGAAATCGATGAGACCGGCCGGCCGCGCATCTTTCTCGATCACGCTGATATTGACGTTTTCGGTGATGGACATGTCGAGGAAGAGGCCGAGCGCCTTACGATCTTCTGTAAGATACGCGATGCCCTGGTCCAGCGCCTCGCGCGGTGAACCGATCGCGAGCTCTTTTCCGTTGAGCATCACGGTGCCGGAGGTGCGCTTGTCCGCGCCGAAGATGAGCCGCGCAAGCTCCGTACGTCCGGAGCCCACCAATCCAGCGATTCCCAGGACCTCGCCGCGATAGACGTCAAAAGAGCAGTCGTGGACTCGGACGCCATCGCCCAGATTGCGCACCGACAGGATCACCTCGCCGCTTTTGGGCGTGTAGTGTTCCTTCTTGTAGAAGGAGGAAAGATCGCGGCCCACCATCATCGACACAAGCCGGGAAGCGGAAAGCTCTTTCCGCTCCAGCGTGCCCACATAGGAACCGTCGCGTAGCACGCTGCAGCGATCGGCGAGCCGGTAAATCTCCTCCATCCGGTGGCTGATATAGATGATGGCGATCCGCTCCTTCTTGAGGTTCCGGATCACCTCGAAGAGCTTTTCCGTCTCGCGCGTGGTAAGCGATGTCGTCGGCTCGTCCATGACGATGATGCGCGCATCCGCGCTCAGCGCGCGAGCGATCTCGACGAGCTGGCGCTCGCCGAGCGAGAGGGTGCCCACCTGTGTCGTCGGGGAGAAGTGCACCCCCAGCCGCTCCAGGATCGGCTGCGCGGCCCTCACCATCGCACGGCGATCGACCAGCCCGAAACGCGAGGGTTCGTTGCCGAGAAAGATATTCTGAGCAACGGTCAGATTGGGCGAGAGCGAGAGTTCCTGATAGATGACGGCGATCCCGTTCGCGCGAGCGACCTTGGGATTGCCCGTTACCATCGGCTTGCCGCCGACGAGAACTTCGCCGCCGGGATCGGCTACATAGGCGCCGGAAAGAACCTTCATCAGCGTGGACTTGCCTGCGCCGTTCTCACCCATCAGCGCATGCAGTTCGCCGGGCCAAACGGTCAGAGAGACGTTTTTCAGGGCATAGATGGCCCCGAAGGTCTTGCTGATGTTGCGCATCTCCAGAATGGGCGCGCTTTCGTCTTGGGGGGCTGCCGCGGGCATCATGATACGGCTCCCGCGGTTTGGCTTGCGGGCCCTTTTTGCTCCTTTCGCCTCTTCTCAACCATCTCGCGCCAGCGGGCGCGGTAGTCTTCGAGGCCGCGAAGGCTCGTCGGCTTTGCCTTGGTGCAATCGACTGCCTTCGGCTTTATTCCTTTGGCTTCGAAGGCGAGGATAGCCGCGCCCACCGCGGAGCCTTCGGGATTGTCGCTTGCAAGCAGGCTTTGCCCCGGGCGAAGCTGCGCGAGCGCTTCGACATAGATGCCGGTCTTCACCAGCCCTCCATCGACGATGATCGTGTTTCGCGAGCCGATGAGGTCGAGAGAATAGTCCGTCATCAACACGACATAGAGCAGTGCGAGCGCGGCGCGCTCGGCATCGGAGCCGACGGGACCGACGATCTCGCCTCCAACACCGGGCACCGGGCCGCCGGCGGCGAAACTCGGCAGCGCGACGGCTCCTTTATCGATGACGGCCTGAAGATCCTCCAGCCCTACTTTGGGAGGAGCGCCATCCCGGATCACGTCGAACTCGCGCCCGCCCATGAAACGGATCGTCGGCATCGGCGCGCCGTCCACGCTCACATTGGCGAGCATGTCGCGCCGCTCATCAAGGGCGGAGAGCGGGCAATCCGTGTTGAAGATGATGACCCAGGTGCCGCTGGAAACGAGTGTGAAGGAACTGTGGCCCGCCGCCCGGTAGCAATGAAGCGCCGCGTTCGAATCGTGCACGCCGTTGTGAACTACTATCGCGCAGCGTTTTCCCGAGGGAAGCGTCAGTTCGGTCTCGCCGAGCGCCGCTCCCGCCCGTGCCAAGGGCGGCATCTTTTCCCGCCAGCCACGCCTGTCGACAAGCGAGGAGAAATCCTTCTTGAGCGGCGCCCAGAGATGGGAATGGCAGCCGAGATAGGAAACCTCCGAGACCGGCACGCCGGAAAAGCGCCAACTCCAGAATTGCGGGTAGCCTAGAATATGCCGGGCACCTGCCGCCGCCTCGGGAGCGACCTTTTCAAGCCATAGAATGTGGCGACCGAAATTTAAGCCGAGCGGCAGCCGCGGCGAATAGGTCTCGGAGAAATCCGGGATGAGCCCATCGATCTCGTCTGCGACGTTCTCCGGCGGCTCCTGCTCGTAATCGAGGATCGGATGGGTCAACGCGTCACCCGCAGTTAGCGCGAAGGTGCAGCCATGGCAGGAGAACATGACGCTATCCACGCCGTGCTTCTCCACGGCCAAGGCCAGGGCTTCGCGCATCCAGGCTTCCAGCGCCCGGACGTCGAGAACCCTCATTCCATTATGGTCGCGCCATTCCGGCGCGCGCCTTGCCTGCCCGAGGATCTCGCCCGAGGGAGAGAAGACGAACAGCTTGGAGTTCGTCTTGCCGAGATCGAAGACGGCAAGCGGCGCGCTCATGCCTGCTCCCCCGCGGGCCGAGCGATCATCAGCGTGATGCCGGCATCTTCGATCATTTTGGCATTCTTGTCGGAGATTCCCTCGTCTGTCACCAGCGTGCTAACGCGCGAAAGCGGAAGAACAGCGTTGCGAGGCCGCAGCGTGAACTTGCGGCTGTCGGCGAGGACAACGATCTCATCGGCGCATTCGCTCAGCGCGCTGATCGCCCGGACCAGGAGCGGATGCGACTCCAGCATCCCCTCTTCGCTGATGCCCTGCGTACCCAGGAAAAATTTCGAGGCGAAGAAGGAAGGCTGCTGCGGCTGAACGGCATGGATAATGCCGGGCTCGCGATGCAGTTCGCCGCCCGCGATCACCAGTTGGCAGGTGCCATGCTCGCCGAGATAGGCGGCTAGCGGCATGGAATTGGTGTAGATCTTCAGATTGCGACGGGCGAGCCGCATGCCAAGATAATAGCAGGTCGAGCCGGCATGAACGATGATGGAATCCCCGTCGCGCACAAGCCCTTCAGCCACTCGAGCGATGGCTTGCTTGGCTTCCACCGCGATGTCCCGGTTCTCGTCGTAAGGCCGGGCCGACGCGCGCGGCGCCGCACCATATCCATCTTTGGCGGAAACGCCGCCATAAACCTTCTGAGCGATGCCGGTTTCATGAAGCTTATCGATGTCGCGCCGCACGGTTGCGGCGGACACGCCAAGCACCTTCTGCAGGTCGCGCACCGAAGCGAACGGGCGCTCTTTCAGCAGATCCTTGATGATCTTGTGACGATCGAAGTCGCTCACAATCTCCTTCCTCCCCGGCATCTTCATGCCTTTTGAGCGGATATAATCAAAGCTGCGCAATATATGCAAGCGACTTTGCTCACAGTTGACGAAGCTGGATCATCCTGTGTAGGACTGATGCGCAGCGCGGCCGAAAGCAGGCCGCGCGCCTTCAATGCCGTCAAAACGGGAGGGATGCGGTGCCCCAGGTTACGGCGCTGCCTGCGCTCAAGGAGCTTTCGGCGCGGCTGGGAAAGGATATCACACGTACGCAGGGTGCAGGCGGCAACACCTCGATCAAGGTCGATGGGACGATGTGGGTGAAAGCCTCCGGCACCTGGCTCGCGCAGGCTGAGGAGCGGGAAATCTTCGTTCCGGTTGCCGTCGAGCCGCTGCTGGCTGCCCTTGAGGCCAATGACATACGCGCCGACAAGGCCACCTACTTCGTGGTGGAAAAACTGAACGAAAGCAAGCTGCGTCCCTCCATAGAAACGAGCGTTCATGCGGTCATGCCGCAGACCGTCGTTGCCCATTTTCATTGCGTGAACACAATCGCCCATGCGGTTCGCTCCGACTCCGATGTGGTCGTTGCGGAGCGGATGAAGCACCTTCCTCATCTGCGCTGGGGTATGATCCCCTATCGGCGACCCGGGATGCCGCTTGCACGCGAAATCGCGCCGGTGGCGAAGGAGAGGCCAGATGTGCTCATCCTGCGCAATCACGGCATCATCATCGCCGGCAAAACCGTGGACGAGGTTAGCGAAAGGATCGAAACGGTCACTCGCGCACTTGCGATCGAGCCTAGAATCACATCTGCACCGGATATCGAGCATCTCTCCCGTATCGCTGCAGGCTCCGAATATCGCCTGCCGGAAGACCAAGCCACCCACGCAGTCGCTCTAGACAAGGATGCGAACCGCATCGCACGGATGGGCTCGCTCTATCCGGATCACGTCATTTTTCTTGGAACCGAACTCGGGCTTCTTGAAGAAGGGCAAGCAGTGGATGGTTTGCTGGAGGCCGCGCAACGCGCCGGTAGGCCGCACCCCAAAATGATCCTTGTTCCCGGCCGCGGCGTGGTCGTCTCAAAGGAACTCTCGCCTGGCGGACTTGCCATGGCGCGGTGTCTGGCCGAGGTGGCGCTGCGCATCGAGCCCCGGGCAGGGATCGACTATCTCGATGCGTCACAGGAATATGAACTGACGCACTGGGAGGCGGAGCAGTACCGGCAGAAGCTCGACCGGGCGGGAAGCTGACCATGGTTTCCGAATCGAAGCAGCCGTGCGTTCTGGGAATCGATGTCGGCACGTCCGGTGTTCGCATCGCGGCGCTCGATGCAGAAGGCCACACCTGCGCGGTCGCCGCTTCCGGCTATGAAGGTGCGGAGCGACGGGACGATCCCTTCGCCTGGTGGCGCGGGGTCGAAGCCTGCTTTGCCGATCTCTCGCGAGAAATCTCCCTGAACGGCATTGCCGCTGTCGCGGTCGACGGCACGTCCGGAACGGTGTTGGCGCTGGATGAGAACGATGCGCCGGTCGGCCGGGCTCTGATGTATAACGCAGTTTGCCCCGACAGGGAGGTTGTCGCCCGGCTGGAAGTGATCGCACCCGAGGACAGTCCTGCGCTCGGGGAACATTCCGCGCTTGCGCGTGCAGCCTTCCTGGCGCGGCAGCCCGGAGTGGCTCGCGTGGTGCATCAGGCCGATTGGATCACCATGCAACTAGGCGGGGGGGCGGTAAGCGACGAGAACAATGCTCTGAAAACCGGCTACGATCTTTCCGCTGGGCGATGGCCTGACTGGATCGCGGAATTGGGATTCGATCCCGGAATCTTGCCGGACGTGGTGCCAGCCGGCCGCCTCCTCGGGCTGGTCGGCGGGCGTGCGTGCGCTCTCGGCCTGCCTGCATCGACGGTTATCGTCAGCGGCACGACAGACGGCTGCGCCTCCTTCCTGGCCACTGGTGCGTGCGAGATCGGCGACGGGGTTACCGCGCTCGGCTCGACGCTCGTGCTCAAGCTGCTCTCCGATCGAGAGATCAATGCGCCGGCCTATGGCATCTACAGCCACCGTATCGCCGGCATGTGGCTAGCCGGCGGCGCGTCCAACACGGGTGGGGCTGTCATCCGGGCGCACTTCCCGGACGATGAACTTGCCGATCTCACGGGGCGGCTCGAGCCTGACCGCCCGACGGGCTTGGATTATTACCCGCTGCTGCGCGCCGGCGAACGCTTTCCCATCAATGATCCGCACCTTGCGCCGCGGCTCGAGCCCAGACCTTCCGACGATGCGTTCTTCTTCCAGGGCATATTGGAGGGTATCGCCGCGATCGAGAAACAGGGATATGCACGGCTCTCGGAACTGGGAGCCCCGCCTTTGAAGTCGATCAGGAGCGTAGGTGGGGGCGCCGCCAACCCGGCTTGGACCCGCATCCGTCGGGGCCTCTTGAACGTCCCCTTCCTCGATGCTTGCTCCGTCGAAGCGGCGGCCGGCACCGCCAGGCTTGCGCTGAGGGCGCTCACCCAATGACCGTCTCGAAGGAACTGCAGGAGATCATCGCCCGCTACGATGTCTTTTTCATCGACCAGTTCGGCACCCTGCATGACGGCGCAAAACCCTATCCGGGCGCGGTGGAAACCCTTCATGCGCTCCGAGCGGCCGGCAAGACCATCATCATCCTGTCGAACTCCGGCAAGTCCGGAGCAGATAATGCCGCACGTTTCGTCCGTCTCGGTTTCCCTCCGGATTCCTTCGACCATTTTGTGACGTCGGGCGACGTGGCTGTCGATATCCTGAAATCCGGCGCGCTGGAATTGTCAGTTTCCCCGGCTATCCGGTGCTTCACGATCTCGAGCGGCGACGATACCAACCTCGCAGATCGCCTGGAACTTACCAAGGTCCATCAAGCCGCCGAGGCCGATCTGGTGGTGATTTCGGGGAGTCAGGCGGATCGGATCGGGCTCGATCGTTACGCGCAGATGCTGCGCCCGGCTGCGAAAGCCGGCGTGCAGGCAATCTGCACCAATCCGGATATCGAGATGTTGACCCCAACAGGCCTTGCTCCGGCAGCCGGCAGCATCGCAAAGCTCTATGAATCCTTGGGTGGCGACGTCCTTTGGGTCGGGAAGCCCCACCTGCCCATGTATGAATATGCCCATCGCCTCTGCGGATTCCCGCTGAAGAAGAGGATCGTCGCCATCGGCGACAGCCTCGAGCATGACGTCGCTGGTGGCTCCGGGTTCGGCATCGAGGCCGTCCTGGTGCATCTCGGCGTCAGCGGGAAATCCACTGAGGAAGAGCTTCATGCGGCGGCCGAGAAGGCGGAGATCAGGATCACGGCGATACTAAGCCGCCTTACATAGTTGGGCATGTGCTCGCGCTGCCGAGACCGCCAGACGTGACTGCTGCTAAAGGCGCAGCTTCATGGTAACGAATGATGACCGACCACAGGATCATCACCATGGCTCACGATCCCATCGTCATAGCAGGCGCCGTTCGCACGCCGATGGGTGCGTTTCAAGGGAATCTGGCGTCCTTATCAGCCACCGATCTCGGCGCGGCGACCATTCGAGCAAGCCTCGCGCGATCCGGCATGGAGCCGGGCATTGTCGACGAAGTCTTCATGGGCTGCGTGTTGCCGGCGGGCCTTGGCCAGGCACCCGCCCGACAGGCGGCCCTGGGCGCTGGGATGCCGGATTCGGTCCCCTGCACGACTGTCAACAAGGTGTGTGGATCGGGCATGAAGGCGATCATGCTTGCCGCGGATGCGGTTTCGGCAGGCTCGGCCGATATCGTTGTCGCCGGCGGTATGGAAAGCATGTCGAATGCCCCTTACCTGCTCGGCAAAGCCCGCGCCGGCTACCGCCTCGGCCATGGGCAGCTCATCGACCATATGTTCCTGGACGGCCTGGAGGACGCGTATGACCGGGGCCGGGCCATGGGCACTTTCGCAGAGGATACCGCAGAGCATTACCAGTTCACGCGCGACGCGCAGGATGCCTACGCGCTCGAATCGCTCCGGCGTGCCCGCAGCGCTATCGCCACCGGCGCATTCGCGGAAGAGATCAGCGCCATCGACGGCATGTCACAGGACGAGCAGCCCGGTAGGGCAAAGCCGGAAAAGATCCCGCACCTGAAGCCGGCCTTCCGCAGGGATGGCACCGTCACTGCTGCAAATTCCTCCTCGATTTCGGACGGAGCGGCCTCCCTCGTCGTCACGCGCATGTCCATCGCGGAACAACGCGGCCTCACGCCTCAAGCCGTCATCCGCGGTCATGCGGGCCATGCACAGGAGCCGGCATGGTTCACCACCGCGCCAATCCCCGCCACCCGCAAGCTTTTGGAGAAGACAGGGTGGGTCATTCAGGAGGTCGATCTTTTTGAGATCAACGAGGCCTTCGCGGTCGTGGCCATGGCCGCCATGCGCGATCTCGACCTGCCGCATGAGAAGGTCAATGTGAATGGCGGAGCCTGCGCTCTTGGGCACCCGATCGGCTGCTCGGGGGCCCGCATCGTCGTCACACTGATCGCGGCGCTCAAGGCACGCGGGTTGAAGCGCGGTATCGCATCGCTCTGCATTGGTGGCGGCGAAGCGACCGCTATTGCGGTCGAACTCGTTTGATTCCGGCACTCTTGACAGGGATCAGGTGCGTCAACGCCCTCAGTGAGAGCGAAAGGACGCTGAATACGTGCGCCTGACCATTGTGCTTCGGTCCCACAGATGCTTTCTCTTCACACGCCTTAGGAGTTGGCAGATGATCGACACGACAACGGCGATGACATATATCGCGATCGTTCTTGGCTTTGTTTTCATTCCCGGTCCCGCAACGCTTCTGACGATCGCGCGGGCGATGAGTTCGGGAACGAGGGCGGGCATCGCGACCGGGGCCGGGATTGCGGCCGGCGATGTTGTTCACAGCCTCATGGCAATCCTGGGCATTTCCGCCATCATAGCTGCATCGGCGATACTGTTCAGCATCATCAAATATATGGGGGCCGCCTATCTGGTTTATCTCGGCCTCAAAGCACTCCTGGCCAAGACACCCCCTCGTCTCACCGCCAGCCCCGCACTCCCCATCAATGCCCGGCAGGCCTTCCGGCAGGCAATCACGGCCGAGTTGCTCAATCCCAAAACGGCGATCTTTTTCCTAGCTTTTCTGCCGCAATTCCTACGGCCCGAAAATGGTTCGGCCACCCTCCAATTGACTATTCTCGGCCTGCTCTTCGTCCTGCTGGGTTTCCTAAGCACCGTGGTATACGCCCTTTCGGCCGGGATAATCGGCAATTTCCTTCGCCGCAACCCGGCCGTGCTGAAGTGGCAAGGCAAGGTGGTTGGCGGCATCTACTGTGCATTGGGTGTCCGTCTGGCTCTGCAGGACCGCTAGCCGAGATTGCTCCGCTAAAAGAATCCAACGGCCCGATAGAGGGAAGTTCCTTGTCGAGCCGCGGATTGCATGCCAACGCTCCTCAGTCCCGCTGCTCTGCGCTTTGGACCAACTGCCTGATGATGGAAAGGTGCGCGGCCATCTTCGCACCCGCGGTTTCCGCGTCCCCGGCCGCGATCGCCTCCACAATGCTCATATGCATGGCGCTTTGCTGTGAGGCATATTCCTCCCGCTTTGCTCTGCGAAAGACGGCATCGTGGCGGCGCTGCCAGCGCATGCGACCCCGGACGGCAGCAAGTGTCCCAAAGACTGCGGCAAGCAGCGGATTACCGGTAATATTTGCAACCTCCCTGTGAAAGGCATCGTCTGCGGCTTCGTACTCCCGCCAGTCGCGAACCCTGCCAGTATCCTTCGCAAGCTCGGCGAGGCGCTTGATATCCGCCGGCCCCGCCGACAACGCGGCTGCCGCCGCCAAAGCGGGCTCGATTACAAGCCGCGCCTCCATGAGATCGAGCGGCGACGCCATGTCATAGAGCAAAAGCGGGGGAATGACCTCGCCTTTCGGGCGGGGGCCAATAAAGGTACCCCTGCCCTGATGCCGCCAGATGACGCCCTCTCGCTCCAGGATGTCCAGCGCCCGACGCAAGGTCTCACGGCTGCAGCCCAACCGCAGGGCGAGAAGGCGCTCGGGATCGATCCGCTGCTGCGCCTCGAATCGGCTTTGATCGAGATACCGCCTGAGTGCCAGAACGGCCTCATCCACTCGCATCCGGCTCTTGTCCGGCATATCGTTTCCTACCTGCGCAAACGAAAATCCAGACCAATTTGTAGACCATTGTCAGATGGCTGTAACGGCCTGCTGATCGGGTCGGCGATGACGCTGGCCACAACCACATTGCCGGAGGCTATCCATTCCATGAAATTGCGTCTCGATCCGTTTCTCGGGCTGATGTTGGCGGCAGTGGTCGTGGCCACTTTTCTTCCTGCGACAGGCGCGTTTGCCGGCATCATCGATGGAGCCGGAACCTTCGCCGTCAGCCTTCTCTTCTTCCTTCACGGGGCGGCTCTTTCGCCGCGTTCGGTACTCGACGGGCTAAAGCAATGGCAGCTCCATCTTTTTATTTTTGCGACCACCTTCATTCTCTTCCCGCTTGCCGTCCAGCCCTTGGGCCTCCTGCCGGAAAGCGTTCTGCCCGGCAATCTTCGGCTGGGCTTCATCTATCTGGCGGTCCTGCCGTCGGCTGTTTCGTCATCGATTGCCTTTACCGCCATGGCCAAGGGAAACGTGCCTGCAGCCGTATGCAATTCGGCCGGATCGAATGTGTTCGGCCTCCTCATCACCCCGCTGCTGATGACATTGTTCCTCAGCACGTCCTCCCCCATCGACCTTGAAAGCGCGTTCAAGGATATCGTCATCCAGCTTCTCCTGCCCTTCGCGCTCGGCCAGGCCCTTCATCGATACGCAGGCGGCATGCTTTCGCGACACAAACAAAGGCTGGAGCAGTACGATCAGTCGGTGATCGTGCTCATCATCTATTCTGCGTTCTCGCACTCGGTGACGGCCGGGTTGTGGGAGGAATTGCCGGTCGGCTCCATCCTCGTGGCGGCAGCGCTCTGCACGGCGCTGCTCCTCGCCGTTTTCGCCTTTACGATTTATGGCACGCGCCAGCTGGGCTTTTCACGGAGCGATGAGATTGCGGCCGTCTTCTGCGGTTCCAAGAAGAGCCTTGCAACTGGTCTGCCGCTGGCGCAGGTCCTTTTTGCGGGATCGGCAGGCTTCGGCATGATCGTTTTGCCGATCATGCTCTACAACCAGATCCAGATAATTATCGGCGCAATGCTCGCCCGCCGCTACGCGACAGATCAGCTGACGCGCGCATGAATGCGGCCTGTTGCTTACTCAAGTACGAAACGCGCTGGACTAGCTGCCGCGCGCCTTGCTGGAACGTTTCGGCTTTTCATTTGCGGGCGCGATGGAAGCCTGCTGGGCCTCGTGCTCAAGCCGTGCATTCCGCAGTCGCGCAGTCTTGGCTTCCCTGCTGCGCGCCTCCGCCTCGATGATCTCACGGAAGGCCTTGTCGGTCGTGGCGGCTTTATTTTCCGCGCTCGTCCCCTTCTTCCGGAAGAGGTTGTCCTTTGTGACCATAGTGCTCGCTCCATACTTGAAAAACAAAAAGGCCGGGCGAACCCGACCTTTTCTCAGCCTCGACGGCCAGTGCCAGTACATCCGTGGTCAAAGGCCGGAGACCAAGCTTAGGCGGCATGCAGATTCTCAGCTGCCGATTTGCCCGATTTCGGGTCGCGAACAACTTCGAAATTGATCTTCTGGCCTTCAGCGAGGCTGCGCATGCCTGCCCGCTCGACCGCTGAAATGTGCACGAACACATCCGGCTGGCCGCTGTCAGGTTGAATAAAACCGAATCCCTTGGTGGCGTTGAACCACTTGACGGTTCCTGTAGTCATGACGATTTCCTTTCAAATCGTTTCCGCGCCGCACGATGCGGCCGGCAATAAATCGAAATTGAGAGGGAAAGCCGTCGAACGCGTTTGGCGCGCCATAACAAACTTGGTCAGCAAGATCGATATCGGAGATATAGGTGCTGCTCGGGGAAGTTCAAGGCTCACCATTTTAATGAACGCACGGCGCGAACTGCGAGCGCCATCGGTGCTGCAACTATCGCATGATGGTTGAGGCTTGGCATTGGGCGGGATATAACCCGCCACCGGCAGAACATGGGACCAGGGTCTTTGCTGAAGCGCATCACCGTCATTCTACCTATAGCTTATCGTGGCGGCTCACTTCGCGTGGCCAAAACGATTGCGAGAATGATCAAGAAGGGCAGCGCGGAGGCCGACGATAACTGCGGCGTACGTCTAGCCGTAATTCAAGGAAAATATGATTTACAGTCGGACTTCCGCGACCTGCACGAGACGAGATCGAAGTCCGTGAATTTGAATGGGAAAGAATTGAGAAACAGAAAGCAGAGAACATAGCTTTTATCCAAGGTCAACGCGCGGACCTTTACGCAGCAGAGTATCAGATCCCAGTTGGCGGATATGACCGTCTGGAACTTCCTCTTGCGCCAGTAAAACCGTTTGTTGTTTTCGCGACTGACTATATCCAGCGCTATGTTCCCGAGATATTCCCGCGTGATGGGTGGGGCACCGTTGGACATGCCCTTTCTAACAGCGGCTCGCATGGCAAAGGCAGTAGTTGTTACGACGCCTCAGACCCGCATGGATGCAATCTCTTATGCGGGGGTTCCTGCATCCAAAGTACATCTCGCGCCGATGGATTTTGATCCGACCTGGATGCCGGAAGCTCTTAAGGAAGACTTGGAGGACGATCAGCCATATTTCGTTTGGCCCACCAACCCAACGCAACACAAGAATCACATTCGGGCCTTCGAAGCACTCGCCGCCTACTATCGGAAATTTGACGGGAAACTAAACGTTCGGGTGACTGGGGCGAACACACACTGGCTAAATCCGTTGCAGAAGATCGAGCGCTGGATTGCAGAAATTGATCACATTGCGGAAACGCGGAAGCTCGTGTCACGTTCCTCGGTGTTCAAGGATCGTGCTAGGTTCATGGGTGAGTTGAGCGACGACCTTTACGCTCAAATGCTAGCCAACGCCGAGTTCCTTTGGCATCCTACGATATACGACAATGGGACTTTCGCCGTCGCAGAAGCTGCATGGTACGGTTGTCCTTCACTCTCCAGCGGTTATCCGCAGATGCGATACATTGGGGAACGCTTCTCCATCCCATGGAGTTCTTTAGTGCCCGCTCTGTTGATGAGATGGCCCGTGCACTAAAAGCCATGGAAGAGAAGACACCCGCACTACGCAAGGGCCTGCCCGATAGGGAATCTCTTTCCCAGCATTCTTGGGAACACCACGCATTCGAATACTGGGGCCTACTCAAGGGGATCGCCGCACAATGAAGCTGGGGATATTTCTTGGGTATGGTCCCCGTCAGCTCGATCCTCATCAGGGAATCTCACGGCTTATCACGTTCATTGTGAAGGGTGCGCTAAAGTCACCTGATACTAGGATTATGATAGCCGGGTCCGGATGGATCAAGGACGGCATCAACGAAATTCTGGACGACGCCGGTATCCCTCGCTCGTCCGTCGAAATCGTCACTACACGAGGAGAACCTCTAGCGCTGAAAATATATGAAGGAGTCCGAAAACTTCGCCTTCGTCCGCCTACGGCTCGTCGACGCCGACGGCTTGCTCTGAGAGCTATCAGCAAGGCAACTGAAGTAGTTTCAGACTGGCTTGGGACAGCAAATCCGGTGGTGTTCGTGGCGGGCTTAGCCGCGTTTTCGTTGCTGGCCATCGTCGCAGCGATTCCTGCGGCAATCCTGCTGGTGCTTTTGGGCGTGTTCTATGCGGTAAGAGCGGCATGGCGTCGTTTCTTCCGGCGCTACGGCCACCTCATCAATCGGACATACAGAGCCTTATTTAAGGTGGTGATGGCCGTTGAACCTACAGAACGCATTCGAGAAAGAGAATTGCATCGCCTGGTGAAGCTGGCGAACCGGCAAAAAGACATCAATGTCTGGTATGTGCCATCAATGTTTTGGCCCGAAGTCGCGAAGCTTCGCGGCAAGGTCGTGATGGGTGCTCCGGACATCGTTTTTTATGAGTTTCCCGTCCAGTTCGGAGATGAAAGCGGTAGGCGTGCGCTTAAGCGTATCTCCGGCAGCCTTGCCGCAGCGGACCATCTTATTTGCTACAGCGAGCACGTGAAACAGAAGCATCTCGTGCAAATGAACGGGGTTTCGCCAGAGCGCATTTCTGTGATCCGGCATGGCATTGTGGATATGAAGGCCGCTGAGGAATACAGTCGACAGGACGCTCTCGATGTTCTCCACGCGTACATTGAGAAGAGCAGACGAAAGCTACCTGATTACCTTCATAGGTTCCGATTTGACGACGTGGATTTCCTTTTTTACTCATCGCAGATCCGGCCTTACAAGAACGTAGAGGCTTTGGCGCGGGTCTATGAGAAGCTTCTGCGTGAGCGTTACAGACCGCTTAAGCTTATCCTTACGGGAAACATCCACAGCAATAAGCGGCTCCAGGACTTCATTCGTTCGCAAGGTCTTGAACGCGATATACTCAGCCTCCATTCGGTACCCAACAGTGTTCTCGGAGCGCTTTATAAGCTTGCGGCACTTTCCGTCACGCCAACGCAGTTCGAGGGCGGATTTCCCTTCACATTCTCAGAGGCTTATTCGGTCGGAACTCCATCTGTCATGAGCCGCATTCCAGTCGTCACGGAAATGATTGATGACCCCGCTCTCCTTGACCGGATGACCTTTCTTCCACACGATCAGGAGGACATGTTGCGCAAGATCGTCTGGGGCCTCGACAACCGTGACGAGCTACTGCGATTGCAGGGCCCATTGTATGAGCAGCTTTCTGAGCGGTCTTGGGGAACCGTGGCGTCTGAATACCTGGATGTGATAAAGGCGGTGGCGAGCGGCTGACAGGAAGAGCTTGGAACAAGTCATGCGCGAGTACCGCGCGCAGATTGTAAAGGTGCAGGTCGAAAGCATGGCCGTTGGAACGCTGAGGCAATTTTTTCTCTAGCCGAATACCTTCCGACAATCCGAGCAAGCCCCGTCACCTTGGTCACCTGAAAGGGCCCACCAGTGACCAATTAAGTGCCTCGCGGCGAGATTTGTTAACGGGGAGGACGCTTAGCTGAGGGCTAAAGCGTCAATGGTTTCAAAGGATCTGGGCGCGACAAAGGCTATTGCGTATGCTTTGATGCGCCGCACCATAGCGCTGCCTATGGCTCGCCAACCCAGAGTAGGGGCTCCGAATGCGCCGGTTCATTGTAGGGCGACGTCTGGGTCTTAGAAACAGAGGCGGGGTTGACCGCGGTCTTGAGAATTCAATCTTCTACTGGACGTAAGTTTCAAATGGATGACCCGGCTTGAACGCTATGAATATGCTGCGCCGATCATTCAGATCAGGAGTAGGCAATTCCAGTATCGTTTCGAGCCCTGATCTTTTAGAACGGCATGCATTAGGAATTCACGCCCCAGCCGTTCTGAGGGAAGCCCGGTGCGGCCTTTTCGCCACGGTAGAACACCATGGCGGGCTTCGAAGGCTCAGCTAAATCCATGTGCGTCTCAATTGTGAGAACGTGTTTGGCTATTCTCGCCATATTAAGTACCGCCTGCATGGGGTCTAGTATATGATATATAATGCTGTTGAATAGAGCGATGTCGAACTGACCTAGGTTCTCGTTCATCAATGTCGAGGCGCCTGTCCCCCACGTTCGAATCGAGTGCTTCCTTGCTAAGCCACAGGCAGCTTTTGTACCTCACCCCCGCCGTCCCAGCAGAACTTATCAACCGCCATAACCCGAGATGCGCGTCGGCGCTCAGCCTCGAAACTATAAAAGCCATCCCAAGCGCCCACATCAAGAACCCCGTGACCGTCCAGTCCCATTTCAAAGTATATGAACGCTCGTTGTTTCAGAACTTCGAGGCTGGCACTATCAGGAGCTCTAACTCCGCGACCTAATCGATTTCGTAAGGCCGGCACTTTATATCGTTCAGGCGGGATTGCAGCTCCTCAGGCGTCATATTCCCTCCACCCCTTGTTTAGAAACGAGTTGATAGCGAATCGATCACCAATTGCAGCCTGTGATACCCATGAATTTGAAACACTTAAATCATTACGAGCGGAAATTTCTTTACCTGCGCCGTCCCCGCCGGAGCGGCGATCCTGTTTGATTTCAATCGCAAGACTGGTCGGGCGAAAGGATCGAGTATGACGTGATCTATGCCCTTGAGCAGCACAAGCTTGCGAAGCCGCTCACCAAACATCACGATCGGCGAGATCGTGGACGCGCAGAAAGCTTGGTCGGAAAACCGTGGCCCCACCGCGGCGGCTATCAGCCACGCTGATCAATCCGTCGAAGCAACTGCGTCTACGCGGACAAGATCTTTCATCCGACCTTGAGGACCGGCCCGGCTACCACCTGAAACGCGAGCTACGAAAACCTCATTGCTGCCTTATGGATGAAAGCCCCTGGAAATCAAGGAACCGGCTTTGCAACAATGCGCGACATGAAATGAGGGCCTGACACCGGTATATTACCCGCTGAAGCATTGATTTTATTGAAATTGATGGTGCCCAGGGGCGGAATCGAACCACCGACACGCGGATTTTCAGTCCGCTGCTCTACCAACTGAGCTACCTGGGCTTTCCGTGCCTCGCATCGGATATGCAAGACCGAAGGCGGGGTTGGCGCGCCGCCGAAAGCGCGTGGGTTATAGCATGAGAAATCGGTCTGTCCAGCGCATCCGACCCTCACATGAAGAGTTTTTTGCAGGCCCTGGACCTTCCTTGCACAACGTTCCAAAGCGACGGTTCCCGTCTCGCCCCACGGAGCGCCGGAAACGCACCCGCGTCCCTTCTGTCCGCCCGCCGCGTCTGCGGCGGCGATGGTGAACATTGCCGTGGAACAACCGCGTGTTCTGACCATTCGAGGGTGATTGCAAAGGTGAGGACTATGAGAAAGTCAGCTTCAAACGACAGGCTTGCCTATGGCCTCGGATGGTTCTCGATCGCGCTCGGCGTCTCCGAAATTGTGGCGCCCGGGCCGCTCAAGCGGCTTTCCGGGGTATCCGCCCCGAAATCGGTCATGGTCATCTACGGTTTGCGGGAGATCCTCTCTGGCGTGGTGATTCTGAGTTCTCCAAGGCCAGCCCGATGGGTTTGGCTCCGGGTGGCCGGTGATGTCCTTGACCTCCTGACGCTTGCCCCCAGTCTCCGCGGCAGCAACGCGCGCAGCGGGCAGGCGACCGCGTCCTTTGCCTCCATCTTGGCGGTCACCATGGTCGATCTCGCTTGTGCTGCCATGGCTGAACAAACCGGCAGAAGAAGACGGTTCCGATGGTATTGAGCCCGAGGAAAAGATCACGTCACCTCAATTCGTCTTTTCTTCGTAACGCCTCCTTTTCCAAATGTTTGTAGGCTTCGGGCCGGCTGCATTTTGAAAAGGCAACGAAATGACACGATCCTCCCTGCTTCTCGGGCTCTCGCTTTTGTCTGTCTCCCTCGCGCCGCAAGCTGGTTCTGCTGAGCTGCAGTGGTCGGACAAGAATTTGCCTGCACCCGTTCAAACGATCGTCAACGGCTACCGGCAGATGTGCAGCGACATCGATGGTAAGCTGGCGGCAGGGTATGACATGCCCATGATCATGACCGGCGACGTGGATGGTGACGGCATCCAGGATTTCGTTTTCAATCCGGAGAATATGCAGTGCAGCGCCGCTCAGACCACCTACTGCTCCAATGGCGGTTGCCAGATTTCCCTTGCTCTGTCGGGAAACAAGTACGCAGAGCCCATCGAGATTATGGGTGGTGCGCCTTTCCTCTCGCAGAGCGACGGCAAGGCCGTGCTTAATGTGTGGGTGAGTAACAGCGAATGCGAAACAACCGAGACGGAAAGCTCGTGTCTCGGCCGGTTTTCCTGGAAGGACGGAAAGCTCGACACGACCCACCTGGCCCGGCAGTTCCAGGACTGACGACGGTGAAAACCCCGGGCGATCCGCCCGTTCGCCAGTGATATCAACGGTAACATCCCGTACGCTTGCGCACGTGGCATTTTGCCCGTAACGCGGTGATGGACGCTCGCGCGGCGGGCGTTTATGATCCGCGCGCAACGCAGGAAGGCGGCATGGACTATCAGCGGTTCTTTTCCGAGGCGATCGATCAGCTCCACGCGGAGCGGCGCTATCGGGTTTTCGCAGATCTGGAACGGATTGCGGGAGAGTTCCCGCGCGCCATCTGGCGCTCCAATGGCAAAGCGCGCGAGATCACCGTTTGGTGCTCCAATGACTATCTTGGCATGGGGCAGCATCCGGATGTGATCGCCGCCATGCAGGAAGCGGCGGGGCGGATGGGCTCCGGCGCCGGAGGCACGCGCAACATTTCCGGCACGAATCACCCGCTTGTCGAGCTCGAAGCGGAACTTGCCGATTTGCACGGCAAGGAAGCCGCCCTCGTCTTCACCTCCGGTTTCGTTTCCAACGAAGCATCGATCTCCACGATTGCCCGTCTTCTCCCCAACTGCCTGGTGCTTTCCGACGAACTGAACCATGCCTCGATGATCGAGGGTGTGCGTCGTTCCGGCGCCGAGAAGAAGATATTCCGCCACAACGACCTGGAACATCTGGAAAGCCTGCTCAAGGCTGCGGATCCCGATCGCGCCAAGCTGATCGTCTTCGAATCCGTGTATTCCATGGATGGAGACATCGCGCCGATCGCGGCGATCGCCGACCTGGCCGATCGATACAATGCGATGACCTATATCGACGAGGTGCATGCGGTTGGCATGTATGGTGCGCGCGGCGGGGGAATCACCGAGCGAGAGGGCTTGGCTCATCGCATGGATGTGATCGAGGGTACGCTGGCCAAGGCCTTCGGCGTCATCGGCGGTTATATCACAGGCTCTGCGGCCATCATCGATGCGGTTCGCTCCTATGCACCGGGCTTCATCTTTACGACGGCCCTGCCACCCGCGATCGCCGCGGCGGTGACGGCCTCCATCAGGCATCTGAAGACGTCCAATCTCGAACGCGAGGCGCAACAGCGCCAGGCGCAGCGCACGAAGGATGTGTTGCGTGCGGCGGGCCTGCCCGTGATGCCGTCGGAGACGCATATCGTACCTGTGCTGGTTGGCGATCCCGAACTCTGCAAGAAAGCGAGCGACCGTCTTCTGGAAAAGCATGGGATCTATATCCAGCCGATAAACTATCCGACTGTCCCCCGCGGGACGGAGCGTCTGCGAATCACCCCCACGCCGTTCCATACGGATGAGCTGATCGAGGGTTTGAAGGACGCGTTGCAGGAAACCTGGGAAGCGCTGGGCATCAGCTTCAACGAGGCCGGCCGGCCGGCCGCCGCGCGCACCGACCGAATCATTCCCTTGGTGGTTTCCAAATCCGGAGGATAGGACCAAGGCGAGGACCTCGATCAAAGGCAGGTCCCGCCAGTCCCACAAAGCGGTCGCAGTCTCACGATCCAGGTGAATCCCCGCCAGCGAGGAGAGGTCGAATGATTCGCGCCCTGCCCTCGGCCGCTATCCCCTTCGGTATGCAGCTCCGGCTGACCGCCTCGGTTTGAAGAACGAAGCGGCTGCCAGATGGCTGCAATCTTGGAGTTCCGTTTATCTTCTGGCTAGAAGATCCCGGATTTCCGTCAGAAGCTGGACGTCCTGCGGTGGCGCTTCCGGCTCCGCCGGCTGCTCCGCCTGCTGGCGGCGCAGGCGATTCACGCCTTTGACCATCAGGAAAATGATCCAGGCAAGAATGAGAAAGTTCAAAACGACGGTGATGAAGTTGCCATAGGCAAGTACGGCTCCCTGTTCGCGCGCTTGTGCAAGCGTGTTCGCCGTCACCCCGGAGGCCAGTGGCAGAAAATAGTTGGAGAAATCGAGGCCGCCAAAGATCGCCCCAACGATCGGCATGATGATGTCGTCGGTCAAAGAGGAGACGATGCCGCCAAAAGCGCCCCCGATGATCACGCCTACGGCCAGGTCCATTACATTGCCTCGGGCGATGAATTCCTTGAATTCATTCAGCATCCCGTTTGCCATTCCAGTCCCCCTCGTGCGGTTAAGACGAAGCGGGTGACAGACACCCGCCCCGCTCAGAATAGCAAAAATGGGCATACAGGGCATTACCCATGTGTTTCCCATTCGCTGGGTGACAAAAGAAGAATTGCGCGCGCCGTTCTGCTGTGCTTCGCTCCCGCCGAGTGGAGGAGTGAGGTCGGCGGCCGTGCAAGGCTGGGTCATCGCCATCATCGCCATCGGCTACGTCACATTTCTTTTCGTGATCGCGAGCCTTGGAGACCGGCGTGCTGCCGCCGGCAAGATGTCGGGTACGCGCCCGCTCATCTATGCACTCAGCCTCGCAATCTACTGCACGTCGTGGACCTTCTTCGGCTCGGTAGGGTTGGCGACCGAACGGGCGTTCGAGTTCCTCACGATCTATATCGGGCCTGTTCTCGTCTTCGTCTTCGCGAACCGGCTGCTCGGGCACATTATCCGGCTGGCGAAGCGGGAAAAGATAACCTCCGTCGCCGATTTCCTGGCGGCCCGCTACGGCAAGAGCTTCACCATCGCGTCAGTGGCCGCGATCATCGCCACCTGCGGCACGATTCCTTATATCGCCCTGCAGCTGAAGGCCATTTCGGCCTCCGTGCGCCTCATGATGGAGCATTATGACGGCGCCCTACCGTCCATCGATTTCTTCATCGGAGACATTTCCCTCCTGATTGCGATGCTGCTTGCGCTCTTCGCAGTGCTCTTCGGCACGCGCCATGCCGATGCGACCGAACATCAGAACGGCCTCGTCCTGGCCGTGGCGGTAGAATCGACCATCAAGCTCGCCGCCTTTCTGGCGGTAGGCATTGCGGTCACGTTTTTTCTTTTTGGAGGTGTGGACGAGCTCGCAAACAAGGTGGCCGGCGAAGCCAAGGTGATCGATTCGTTCACCCATCCCACATCGCTTGCCACCTGGTTGGTCATGACGACGCTCAGTGCCTGCGCCATTATCATGCTGCCGCGGCAATTCTATGTGACCATCGTCGAAAATAAGGGGCCGGACGAGTTGAAGCGGGCGGCATGGCTCTTCCCGCTCTATCTCGTGCTGATCAACCTCTTCGTAATTCCAATCGCCTTCGCGGGAATATACGCCGTTGGCGACCGCACGAACTCGGACCTCTACGTACTCGCCGTTCCGCTTCTTGCAGGACACGACGCGCTGGCACTCATCGCGTTCATCGGCGGCCTCTCGGCGGCAACCGCCATGGTGATCGTGGATAGCGTGGCGCTTTCCATCATGATCTCCAACGACCTGATCATCCCGCTTTTCGTGCGCCGGTTGTTGCACCCGGAAAATGGCGAGAAGGAAGACTGGTCTGCGGTGATCCTCAACACACGCCGCGCGGCAATCTTCATCATTCTTTTCGCCGCCTTCCTCTATTATCGCGAGAGCACCAACAATGCCCGTCTCGCAGCGATCGGCCTCATCTCCTTCGCTGCGATCGCGCAATTCGCGCCCGCATTCCTGGGCGGTCTCATCTGGCGCGGAGCAAACAGCCGGGGCGCGCTGCTTGGCATGGTCGCAGGCTTTGCCATCTGGGCCTATACCTTGTTCTTCCCCTCGGTGGCGCCGGCGGGGACCGAGATCATCACGCATGGTCCGTTCGGCATCGAAGCCTTGCGGCCACAGGCCTTGTTCGGCACTGTGGCCGAGCCGCTCAATCACGGCGTGCTGTGGAGCCTTGCGGTCAATACCCTGTTCTTCGTCCTGGGCTCCCTTTCGCGCGCCGCCAAGCCTCTGGAGCGCATCCAGGCTGCGATATTCGTGCCGCGCGAGCCAACCCCGATGCCCAGCCTTCGCCGGCTGCGGGCAGCCGTCACCGTCAACGACCTCAAGGACACGATCTCCCGCTATCTCGGCGTGGAACGGACGGAGCGTTCCTTTCTCACTTTCGAAAGCGAGCAAGGCATAAGACTGAATGGGCACGAACAGGCGAGCATGCCTGTTATCCGCTTCTCCGAACAGCTCCTGACGAGCGCGGTGGGCTCCTCCTCCGCACGTCTCATCCTGTCACTCCTCTTCCAACGCAACGAGAACTCTCCACGGGACGCCCTCAAGCTGCTCGACGACGCCTCTATCGCGCTGCAGCATAACCGGGATCTGCTGCAGACCGCGCTCGACCAGATGGAGGAGGGTATCACCGTCTTTGACGAGGATTTCCGCCTCACCTGCTGGAACAGGCAGTTCCGCGCCCTCTTTGAGCTGCCTGACATCATGGGTCAGGTGGGCGTTTCCCTAGGCCAGATCGTCAATCATCTGATCGCCCGTGGCGAGCTTCCCCGCGAGGCGGAAAAAACGGTGCTTGAGCGGCTGGCGGTCTTTGGCACGCCATGGGAACTGCAGTTGAAGAAAAGCGGGCGGATCCTGGAAATCCGCTCCAATGCGATGCCCGGCGGCGGCATGGTGGCGACCTATACGGATATTACAGCCCGGGTCGAAGCCGATATGGCGTTAAAACGTGCCAATGAGACGCTTGAACAACGCGTTGCGAGCCGTACGGCGGAACTGGTGCGGGTGAACGAAGAACTTGCCCAGGCGCAGATGCTGGCCGAGGAAGCCAATCTCGGGAAAACGCGATTTCTTGCGGCGGCCGGTCATGACATCCTCCAGCCCCTCAATGCCGCCCGGCTTTATTGCGCCCCACTCAAGGAAAAGATCGACCGGCAGGACCTGCGCGCACTGGTGGAAAATGTCGAATCGTCGCTCGATTCGGTCGATTCGATCCTCGGTGCGGTGCTCGACATTTCCCGCCTCGACACGGGCGCGCTCAAACCCACCGATAGCGTGTTCCGGTTCGATTCGTTGTTGAACCAGATCCGTACCGACTTCCAGCCGCTCGCGGCGGAAAAGGGTCTGGAGCTGGTGATCGTACCCTCTTCGATCGCCGTGCGAACCGATCGCAACCTTTTCCGACGCCTGGTTCAGAATCTGGTGTCGAACGCCATCAAATATACCCGGGAAGGCCGGGTGCTCGTGGGAGTGCGCCAACGCGGCGACCTGGCTGAGCTGCAGGTGATCGACACCGGAATTGGAATAGCCGGAGATAAGCTTAACGCCGTGTTCCGCGAGTTCACACGACTCGAGGAGGGAATGCGGGAGGCACAGGGGCTTGGCCTCGGGCTTTCCATCGTGGATCGGATCGCTCGGGTGCTCAGGCTGGAGATCCGACTGGCGTCCGAGCCTGGAAAGGGCACCCGCTTCTCCGTCATCCTGCCGATAAGTGCCGCACAGCCCGAGGCCCTGCCCGATCAGCATCCCCTGGCGGTTCACCCGAACGTCATGCTTTCGGGTCTCAATGTGCTTTGCATCGACAATGATCAGCAGATCCTCGACGGCATGCGCATTCTTCTCGAAGGTTGGGGGTGCCGTGTCCACACGGCTTCCGGGATAGCCGGCCTTGGCGCGCTGCGCATGCCTGGCAACCGCCCGGACCTCATCCTGGCGGATTATCATCTCGACAAGGAGAACGGGCTTTCGGCGATACGCCATCTCCGGCATGTCTGGGGCATGGAGATCCCAGGTGTCCTGATCACCGCCGACCGCACGAATGAGGTTCGTGCCGCAGCTGAGGCTATGGGAGTCCCGGTTCTCAACAAGCCTATCAAGCCGGCTTCGCTCCGCGCGCTCCTCATGCGCTATCGCCAGGTGCTCGCGGCGGAATGACGGACGCGTCTACATACTCTCGGATAGGGAACCCGCGCCTATACGTGAAAGGCAGATGACCGCCTGCGTGCGGCTGTCGACACCGAGCTTCTGCAAAATGGCCGAGACATGCGCTTTGACCGTCGCCTCCGAGACATTGAGCTCATAGGCGATCTGCTTATTCAGGAGGCCCTCTGCCAGCATCGACAGAACCCGCGTCTGCTGCGGTGTGAGAGAGCGCAAACGGGCAATCAGGTCGGAGATCTCTGAATCGCCTTCCTCTCCGAGATCGACGCCCTCTGGAGTGTAAATCCCACCATCGAGCACCGTCTGCACCGCGTTCCGCAACTCGTCGATGCGCGCAGATTTGGAAATGAAGCCGGAGGCACCGAGTTCCAAGGCGCGCCTGATCGTCTGTTGATCATCATGTGCCGAGACGATCATGATCGGAACAGCCGGAGACAATCCGCGGAGGGCCACCAGTCCGGAAAGGCCGCTTGTGCCCGGCATGGCCAGATCGAGCAGCACGAGATCGATATCCAGATCCTCGGCAATCAATGTCTTGGCGCTATCGAAATCGCCGGCCTCGAGGATCGTGCAATCCGAGCCGAACCCGCTCAGAGCCTGCTGCAACGCTCCCCGGAAAAGCGGATGGTCGTCCGCAACGACGAAACGATAGCCCGGCAAAAGATCCTCCCCGACCAGCCGGCTCGCTTGTTTTCTTTTTCGAGCGGCTTCCGTGCCGATTATGCGACGATCGGTGCAGTTTGCAAGGCTACCGCATCGGCCCGAATACCGGAATCGGTTTTCGGAAAGCACGATGCGTCGATTCAATTACTTACAGCGTCCTTTGTGAGTCCGAGTGAACGCACGGCGCTGTAGGGCCGATTCGCGCCCCATCAGGTGCGCTGAGGGGGCGCAGTGTGCTGGTTGGGGGACTGGTCTCCAGGTGTCTCTTCCTGCTCCAACCCCCTCACGATGTCCACGAATCGGCGGAAGAATCGTTCCATCATGTTGAGCGATTGCTCGAATTCCTGTTCGCCGGGAAGGGCCCCTGCCCGTTCGCCTTCAAGCGCCTTCACGCGGGCCTCGAGAGCATCGATCCTCTCCCGCAGCGTCTGCGCATCGTCGGTTTCGACCGCAGCCGCCGATTCATCCGTAGCGGGCCGGCAGACGAGTTCCCCCCCGCGCTCCTGGCACAAGGTCATGGTCCCGGTTTCGGTGTCCATCCGCACATAGCCGTTCTCGGTGCGCTCCAGGCGATAACGCTCCTCGTTTTGGGCGAGTGCTGTTCCTGTCAAAAGAGGCAGGGTGCAGAAACCGGCAATGGCCGCTGATGCGAATCGCATGGTTGGTACTCCTCGATCGACTGTTGCTAACAGCCCAATACGCCCTCATTGAGGTGCAAAAAGATGGCGCTCATCGAGGAGGCCACTTCCACCTCTGCTCCATACGCATTATAGCGCGATCATGTCTCGATTGATCTACAAGATATGCCCTGCTCCTTTGTGGCGCCAAGCCGAGGAGCGCGGTTTTTTTGCCGGTGCTCCGGTGGATATGGAGGATGGTTTCATCCATTTCTCCACTGCAACTCAGGTCAAGGAAACCGCCGCAAAGCATTTCAAGGGGCAGTCGGACCTGCTCCTCATTGCCGTCGAGGAAGAACAATTGGGGGAAGCCCTGAAATACGAAGTGTCGCGCGGCGGCGATCTTTTCCCGCATCTTTACGGTCCGCTTCCAGTGGCAGCCGTGAGCCGGGTGGAGCCACTGCCGCTTGGTCCCGACGGTCAACATATCTTTCCGGCGATCGACACATGATGGGCATCCTCGACAGGCTCGCGCAGCCATTTCTCTTCGCGTTCGACCCGGAGCGAGCGCACGGACTTTCCATCGCCGCGCTCAAGACAGGGCTGCCCGTCTGCTCTGCTCCCGCCACGAACACAAAGCTCAAGGTTTCTGCAGCCGGGCTGGATTTCCCCAACCCGCTCGGTATAGCGGCGGGTTACGACAAGAATGCGGAGGTGCCGGACGCGCTGCTCAATCTCGGTTTTGGTTTTGCCGAATGTGGTACCGTTACCCCCAAACCCCAGGCCGGCAATCCTAAGCCGCGCATCTTCCGCTTGATGCGCGACCAAGCCGTCATCAATCGGCTGGGCTTCAACAATGAGGGTCATGCGAGGGCGCTTTCGCGGCTTTCGGCCCGCCAAGGCAGAGGCGGCATCGTCGGCGTCAATATCGGCGCCAACCGGGACAGCCCTGATCGGATCGCGGACTACGAGGAAGGGGTACGCACCTTCGCCCCTGTCGCCTCCTATCTGAGCGTCAACATCTCGTCACCGAACACCTCCGGTCTTCGTGCGCTGCAGGATCGGGAAAGTCTTTCCGAACTGCTGCAACGCGTTATGCGCGCACGCGACGAGAAGGCCGGGCAGATCGGGCGGAGCGTTCCAGTTTTTCTGAAGATCGCGCCCGATTTGTCTGAAAAGGGTTTGGCCGACATCGCCGAAGAGGTGCTGGACAAAAAGGTGGATGGTCTTATCGTTTCCAATACGACCCTTTCGCGCGAGGGGCTGAGCGACGCTTCTGCGAAGGAGGCCGGGGGCCTTTCGGGCAAGCCCCTCTTCGACCTTTCCACGATGGTTCTCGCCAGAATGCGAAACCTGGTCGGCCCAGGCCTTCCGATCATCGGCGTGGGCGGTGTCCACTCGACCGAGACCGCGCTTGAAAAGATCCGCGCAGGCGCCGATCTCGTTCAGCTCTATACAGGGATGATCTTCACCGGCGCCGGCCTTCCCGCGCAGATCGTGCGCGATATGGCCACCTATGCGGACAGCAACGGACTGACCTCGATTTCGGAAATCAGGGATAGCAACCTGAACGCTTGGCTCAATCGACCGCTGGTTTGAACTTCAGGCGAAGGTCTTCCGCGCGCGCCGCGGTAGGATCGCCAGCAGGCTCAAGCCTCGAGCGATCAGGAAGATGTGAAGGGCAATCCAGAGTCCGGCATTGCCGAATGCACTCGCCGCCGTAAACAGCCACAAGGCGAACACTGCCAGCGATAGGAGCATCATGTTACGCATATCGCGTGACCACGTTGCTCCGATGAAGACCCCGTCCATCTGGAACGCGAGGACACCGGAGAGGGCGGTGAGCGCCGCCCAAGGGAGGAAGGCGATGGCTATATCGCGCACCTCTGGCGAAGTGGTCAGCAGGCGAATGAACGCATCGCCGAAGGCGAGAAGAACAATTGTCGCCACACCCGCAAGCGCAAAACCCCAAACAGAGGTCAGCCAGACGGACCTGCGAAAAGCCGGTTCATATCGCGCACCAATGGCGCGGCCCGCAAGCTGTTCGGCGGCGGTCGCAAAGCCATCCAGGAAATATCCGGTCACAAGGAAAAAGTTCATCAGGATGGCGTTGGCGGCCAGGGTCGCCGTCCCAAGCTGTGCCCCGTGCCGGGTGAACAGCGCAAAGGCCGCGAGAAGCGAAAAGGATCGGATCATGATATCGCGGTTGAGTGCCAACATGCGCACGACACCAGCCGCATCAAAGACGCGGTCGAGCTTGATGCGTTCCCGTCCTGCAAAACGATGCAGAAGCACCGCCAGACCGACAAGTGCGGCAGCCAGCTCACCGACGACCGTACCCCACGCCACGCCTTCGAGCCCCCACGCCAGGCCAAGCCCCAGCCAGATGGAAACCACGATATTGATTCCGTTGAGAAGGAATTGGAAGAGAAGGCCTAGCACTCCTTCTCCCCTCCCCAGCACATATCCCAAAATGGAATAGTTTATGAGCGTCAGCGGCGCCGCCAACATCCTGATGTCGATATAGCGGCGCATCGACTGCGCCACACCCGGCTCTGGGTTTACGAACCAGGCCCCGAGCGCAGCGATCGGCGAGGTGAGGAGGACAAGGATAAGGCCGATCGAAACGGCCGCGAGCAAAGATCGCAGCACGACCGCCTGTTCCTCGCCCGCATCGCCTCGGCCATGTGCTTGTGCAACGAGGCCGGTTGTGCCGGATCTCAGCGAATTGAACGTGCTGAAGACGACATCGAACACGAGGGCGCCTGCCGCGAGTCCCCCGAGAACGACCGGATCGCCGAGCCGGCCGACGACGCCAGTATCCACAACGCCAATCATGGGCGTCGTCAGATAGGCAAGCGTCATCGGTATGGCTACCGACAATACGAGCCTGTTGGTCACTTCGAATGGTGCCGTTGCAGGCGTTTTGTGGGTGGCTTGATCCAAGGTGTGCCCAGAGCCGGTAGTGCCGGAGATATCGCCTCCGGCCGATTTCGCTCGCAGAAGCTTAGCGCCTGAGACTTAGAAGTCTCAAAACCAGGAATGCCGGCACCACGATGACCGCACCGAGAACGATGTAGCCGAAGAAATCCGCGACCGCCGCAAAGCCCATGTTCCAAAGCCGCAGGATCGTATCGCGCAGGGCATGCAGGACATCCCAAGGCGTCCAATTGAAGACGCTCATGACGAAGCCTACGATCAGTGACACGACCAGCAGCTTGATGAGGACACGCAGCGGGCTGTCGCCCAAGAACCTCGCCAACCCCGACACGATCTATACTCCATCAACGTTTCCGGCTTGAACGACATATGGGTTTGAGTCGGCGAGCGCAACCTCGCCGGATGGGAAGATCTCGGTGCGGTATGGGCTGCGTGTCCGCACGCATCGCTAGATCCGAATCAGTCTAGCCTCCTATGCGACGCGCCTCGGTAATCCGGGCCGGATCGCGTGTTCTTGCTGGGCAAGCCTCAGCATGCAGTCCCCCGTTTTCTGCATTGCCGGCGCAAAAACTGCAGCTCGGACAGCGCTTCCTCTTCGGCATAAGGCTTCCTGAAAGGCCCGCTATCGCATGCCTCGATAATTTAGCCCCCGAGCTTCCGCGAAAGGTTCTGTACACCTTTGGGATGCAAATAATCAATCACAGGTTGTGCATGTGCCGGTTATTGGATTATCAGCCCCGGTGATCGCCAATGTAGCGGCCCGGAGCTTCGATTAGCGAATGGCTTCCGAGGACTTCAACTAAGTCAGGGCAGTAAGTGTGATGTTGAAACAGTCATTTGTTCGTCATGCGGAAGAACCGTACTCGCATGTCCTGCCGCGACTGATCATCCGAACAGGTCACATTTTAGGAAAGGGAAATTGATGAAACTGCTTGTAGCAACCGCGGCGGCTTGTGTAATTTCTTGTTCCGCATTCGCGGCTGACATCGTCTATGACGACCTTCCAACCCCTCCTGTCGCCCCGCCCCCCCTGCCGGCAAAATTTGATTGGTCCGGCGCTTATATCGGCGTATTCGGCGGAGTTACTACGGGCGATTTCAAATATAACGTCAGTTCCGCGAATTTTGGCTTGGGCCTTAAGGGTAGCGGCTTTATCGGCGGCGCTCAGGTCGGTTATGATTGGCAGATGAATAATTGGGTTCTGGGCGCAGTTGCAGATATCGCCGCCACCAATCACAAGGCCGACGTCTCGCTCGATGCAACGAGCCCTCGCTTGGATGCCGCGCCGAAACTGAAATACCTTGGAACGGTCCGTGCACGCGCAGGCTATGCATGGGACCGAACCTTGTTCTATGGGCATGGAGGATTTGCTTACGGTAAAACCGAGCTGTCGCTAACCGCGGCTGGAAACACGGCCAAGGCAAGCCAGAATAGAACCGGCTGGACGATCGGTGCTGGCGTTGAATATGCAATGACGGACCGCATCTCCCTGGGAACGGAATATTCCTATGTCGACCTGGGCAAGAAGGACATATTCAACTTCGGAGCGAACTCCTTAAAGGAGGACGTGACTTTCCACTCCTTGAGGGCACTTCTAAACGTGCGGTTCTGACCTCCACCAGGCGGAGCAAGCCAGACCGCACATTTCCAACAAGGCTGCTCCGCCGTTTTTCCGCAGAAACAGATTACCAGCGAGGGGCACTAGCTAGAAGATCGCGCGGGAGTAAAGCCGCGACAATGCCGGACGGCATCCATATTCCCGTAGACGTCTAGCAAAAAATGTATGACCTGCCCCGCCCGGGCAAGGATCGATTTCGTTCTGACGAAGGCAGTCCGCCTAAATGTATCCGGCCTCTCGCGAGTGGACCGCTGTTGCGGCCAGGCCATGATGAGATCCGCGCGCATGGTTCTCAATAAACGGTCCGTGCAGGAGCACGCTTTTTTGGGCAGAGTTTACAATGCGCTGGTCGACTTTTTCGTCATCACTATCCCGAGCCTCGCTTTCAGCAGGCCGGCGCCCTCAGGCGACAGCCGGATCTCGTCTATCGTACATGGCGCCGGGCCGCACGATTATGGCCCACGCCATCCTTGCCATCTTTGCGGCCATGGCCACGGCGACCTTGTTGAGGTGCATCCTGCTTTCAAGAGCGTCGAGCCATTCCCCAATCCGGTCTTTTGATCGGTTCATATGGGTGATGCACGATCTGGCGCCGTGAACCAGAAGCTTCCTCACGTAGCGGTTGCCCCGCTTGCTGATCCCAAGCAATGTCGTTTTGCCACCTGTTGAGTATTCTCGTGGCGTCAACCCTAGCCAGGCAGCGAGCTCTCGAGCGCGTCGGAACTGACGGCCGTCCCCGATGGCCGCCAACAATGCTGTAGCTGCCAGTGGTCCAATACCCGGGATGGTCATGAGCCGCCTCGCCCTGTCCTCCCGATCTGCGAGAGCTTCGACCTGTCGGGTCACCGATACGATGCGTCGATCAACGTGGGCGATGTCTTCCAGAATCTCAGCCAGCATCTGTCGCATCATTGGAGTGAGATCGTTGCTGTCATCGGCAAGAACGCGCGGCAGATCGAGCCGGAACACTCCCACGCCTTGTCGCATAGCAACCCCGTACTCGAGGCAAAACGCTCTTGCTTGATTGATCAGGCGAGTTCGGCTTGAGACCAGCTGATCTCGCATCCGATGCAGGGCCTGGATGTCGATTTGCTCGACGGTCCGAACCTGCGCAAACCGCATGGTCGGCCGGGTGACGGCTTCCGCGATCGCCTCGGCGTCGATGGTGTCGTTCTTCTGGGATTTCACGAACGGCTTTACGAACTGCGCCGGCACGATCCGCACCTGGTGCCCGAACGCCTGCAGCTTGCGTGCGAACCACTGGGATCCGGGGCACGCCTCCATGCCGACCAGGGTCGGCGAGGCGCGCTGGAAGAAGGCCAGCACCGTATCTCGCCGGAACTTGGCCCGCTGGATCACGAAGCCGCGCTCATCCAGGCCTACAACGTGGAAAAGGTTCTTGCCGAGGTCGACGCCGAAGACGGCAGCTGGCTTAGGTGCATTCCTGATCATTTCTACCTCCTCTGTGCAGCACCACAATGTCTCGGAGGGTGGGGCAGGTCATCCCATTAACACCGACCGCTGCCGCTGCCAGAGAGGCAATGACGCCCGAGAACGGCGAAGCCGCGAAGCGGAAGTCCACGATAGCAACGATCGTGGCGCCGTGAGAAATGCTTGAGTGCTTCAGAGAATCATCTGGAGCGGGCGATGGGGATCGAACCCACGACATCAAGCTTGGGAAGCTTGCGTTCTACCACTGAACTACACCCGCGCACCCTGTAGATTGCCTTTCGTCACCGGACTGTCAAGCCACTGCTCTATCGATTATGTGGACGCGAGGGGGCGACAAGGGCGGTCCAAACAGCTATATTCGATGGATTGCGGAAAGCGGCCCCGGCTTCCGCGTTTGTTCGCGCCAGGCGCCAGGCACCGCTTCCGCCAACCAGCGCGGAGGATCGCCACATGGCCACATTCCACGTTATAGCGGGCGCAAGCGACAGGCCCGTCTATCCCGCCGTTCACAAAATCCGGATGTCAGATGTTTTCGAGTGCCTCGGAAGGGGCGTGGAAGACTTTTGGGAAAAACCCTCCCACTACGTCTTCGTTGCACTGATCTACCCCATTGCCGGCCTGATCTTTGCCTATTGGACTTCCGGCAACAATGCACTGCCTCTCCTATACCCGCTGATGACAGGCTTCGCGCTGGTGGGCCCCTTTGCTGCGATCGGCCTTTATGAAATCAGCCGCAGACGTGAGCTTGGCCTGGACTCCTCCTGGCGTCACGCATTGGAGGTGCGCAGATCTCCTGCCCGTTATTCGATCGCCGTTGCGGGCGTGTTGCTCGCGATCATCTTCCTGCTCTGGCTCTATGCGGCGAGTGCTCTTTACAACGTGATCATCGGCACGACCGAGCAGGTCTCGATCGGTGCGTTCCTGCGCCAGGTCCTCACCACCCGGGAAGGCTGGACGCTCATCATTGTCGGAAATGTGGTGGGGCTCTTGTTCGCCATGGTCACACTGGCAGCCACCATCGTCACCTTTCCCCTGCTGCTTGACCGAGACGTCGGAGCCTATGTGGCGATCCACACCTCCGTGAGGGCTTTCCTGCGAAACCCGCTGGAAATCCTGGTTTGGGGGCTGATCGTCGCAGTGCTGCTCGTGATCGGAATGCTGCCTCTCTTCGCCGGGCTTGCAGTGGTGCTGCCGATCCTCGGACATGCGAGCTGGCATCTTTATCGGCGTCTCGTCGAGAGACCGGTCTCCTAGCTACGGATCCAGGAAAGCGGCTTCTTCGTCCGGAATAGCGCACTAGGTGGAGACCATTTCGTCGTGCCAAGACACGATGAAATGGTCCGGTGCCGCTTAGCGGAAGTGCTTCGAGAGTTTGAGGGCCTGGCCCTGGTAGTTGGACTTGAGGTCCGCGCCATAAAGCGCCCGTGGCGGGGCGGCCATGTGTTCATAGACCAGGCGCCCGACTATCTGCCCATGCTCCAGAATGAATGGCACCTCATGGCTACGCACTTCGAGCACGGCGCGACTTCCCAGTCCACCAGCTGCTGAATGGCCAAAGCCTGGGTCGAAAAAACCGGCGTAATGAACCCGGAATTCACCGACGAGGGGATCGAACGGGGTCATCTCCGCGGCATAAGCAGGCGGAACGTGAACCGCCTCACGCGAAACGAGGATATAGAATTCATCCGGGTCCAGGATCAGGTCGCGCGAGCCTCGATTAAAGAGCGGTTCCCAAAAATCCGGCACCTCATAGCCGCCCTTGCGGTCCACATCGATCAGACTCGTATGGTGCTTGGCACGATAGCCGACGAGGCCATCGGGCCCACCTTCAAGATCGATCGAAAGCGCAATGCCGCCGCCGGAAATATTGGGCTTCTCGGCTGCAACGAGCACTTCGCGCTCATGGAGATCCGCGAGATCGCCTTCGGTAAGCAGGGCATTCCCCCGGCGAAACCGGATCTGCGACAAGCGCGAGCCGGGGCGGACGACGATCGGAAAGGTGCGCGGGCTCACTTCCAGATAGAGCGGCCCGCGATAACCCGCCGGTATCTTGTCGAATTCCTGGCCGTGGTCCGTCATCACGCGGGTGAAGATGTCAAGGCGTCCCGTCGAGCTCTTCGGGTTGGCGGAAGCTGCGACATCGGTCGGGAGGGCAAGGCCCTCCATCAGCGGCACGATATAGACACAGCCCGTCTCCAGAACCGCACCCTCGCCGAGAGGGATCTCGTGCAGCTTGAGCCTATCGAGCTTTTCGGCGACTTTGGAAGCGGGTCCCGGGAGGAAGCTCGCCCGCACACGGTAGGCGACCTCGCCCAATCGCAGATCGAGGCTCGCTGGCTGGATCTGGTCCTTGTCGAGCCCGCGCGGCGCGGCAAGCGCCCCGCTCTCGAAGAGAGCCGCAATCTCCCTGTCCGGCAATATGCCCGTGCTTACCAATCCTTTTCCCCTTGAGAAGGCCTGAGGGAGCTTTACTGTGCCCAGCAATTGACGCAAGCAAAAGGCGGGTCTAAAGGGACGTTATCCCCGTGGTGATTTGGCCGGTCGGCTTGCAGCCACGTTAAAGAAGTCGCTAAAAGGCCGTGCTCGATGCTCCGACCGGCTTTCCTGCGGCCGTTTTTGTTGAGCAGAGCGATGAAGAAAAGATTCAACGACGACTGGACCCCCCAAACCCGCCTCGTTCACGGCGGTACGCTGCGCTCGCCCTTCGGCGAGACCTCGGAAGCACTCTACCTGACGCAAGGCTTCGTCTACGAAACGTCGGAAGCGGCAGAAGCCCGTTTCAAAGGCGAGGACCCCGGCTTCATCTATTCGCGGTACGCCAACCCCACCGTCGACATGTTCGAAAAGCGCATGTGCGCGCTTGAAGGGGCGGAGGATGCGCGTGCGATGGCCTCCGGCATGGCGGCCGTTGCTGCGGCTCTGCTTTGTTCGGTCAAGGCGGGCGATCACGTCGTAGCTGCCCGCGCGCTCTTCGGCTCCTGCCGTTGGATCGTCGAGACGCTGATGCCGCGCTACGGCATCGAGACGACGCTTATCGACGGATCGAAGCTGGAAGCCTGGGAGGCGGCGGTGCGCAAGAACACCAAGCTGTTCTTCCTGGAAAGCCCCACGAACCCGACGCTGGAAGTCTGCGACATTGCCGGTATTGCCAAGCTTGCCGACAGCATCGGCGCCAAGCTCGTGGTCGACAACGTCTTCGCCACGCCGCTCTTGCAAAAGCCGTTGGAGCTGGGAGCGCATGTCGTCGTCTACTCGGCCACCAAGCATATCGATGGCCAGGGCCGATGTCTCGGCGGTATCGTGCTTTCCGACAAGCAGTGGATCGACGAGAACCTGCACGAATATTTCCGGCACACGGGACCAAGCCTCTCCCCGTTCAACGCTTGGACGCTGCTGAAAGGTTTGGAGACGCTGCCGGTGCGCGTGCGCCAGCAGATGGAAAGTGCTGCGCGCGTGGCCGATTTTCTTGCCGACCATCCGAATATCGCCCGCGTGATCTATCCCGGGCGTGCCGATCATCCGCAGGCGGATATCGTGAAGCGGCAGATGAAGGGCGGCTCCACGCTTGTCTGCCTCGATCTCAAGGGCGGCAAACCGGCGGCCTTCGCGTTCTCCAACGCGCTCGAGATCATCCGCATCTCCAACAATCTGGGCGATGCCAAGAGCCTGATCACGCATCCGGCCACCACGACGCACAAGAATCTCTCCGAGGAGGCCCGTCTTGAAGCCGGCATCCAGCAGGGAACGCTGCGTCTCTCGCTCGGGTTGGAGGATACCGATGACCTGCTGAAGGATATCGAGCAGGCTCTGGCGAAAGTGTAGGCTCAGCCCAATTGAGGGGGCGCCGCTGGAGGCACCCCTTCTCCGCCTGCGCACCGGCGCTCGAAGCGTCCTCTCATCGAAACAGGCTCGCCGCAAGTACGATGCGCGAAACGGTCGTATAAAACGTGATTGCCGCAAAGAGATACGCAATCACCGGGAACCAGGACGGGAACAGGCAGGCGAGCATAAACACGATCAGGGTCTCGCCCGCCTCCGCAAGCCCGGTGGTAAAGAAGAAACTCTTCTCGCCGCGGGCATCCGTCACCAAACGGCGTTTTTCCGCAATCGTCGAAAAAGCCAGGAAGCTTGCACCATTCGCGTAAAAGGCGAAGAGCAAAACGCCACCGGCAACGCCGTTGCTCGCGGGATCGTGCAGCACGAAAGCCAAGGGGATGACACCGTAGAACGCGAAGTCGAGCACGATATCGAGATATCCGCCAAAATCGGTGCTGCAGGATAGGCGCGCGACGGCTCCGTCCAAACCGTCCGCCAGACGGCTCAAAAGAATGAGGGCGAGCGCAACCCAGAACCAGCCGGCGATCACCGCAACACCGCCCATGAGGCCGATCAAAAATCCGGCCATGGTGACTGTGTCCGGCGAGACACCTGCCTCGACCAGACGCCTGGCCAGCATCGAGAGAAGCGGCTCAAGCCTTTTTCGTCCCCAACCGTCGATCAAGGCCCGTGCTCCACGTCCACCTTCGTCATTGATCTATAGCCCTGCCCGATCCATATCAGATGTAACATTGTCGTCATGCGCTGCCCGCGCCAAATGGCTGCCAAGACGGTGGATCATGTATCGAGCGATCACTCACGGCATAGAGGTATGTGTCGAGCCCTTCTTCCTGCCCGATCATTCCGATCCGGAGGAAAGCCGCTATGTCTGGGCCTATCAGGTGACGATCGCCAATTACTCGCCGCAGACAGTGAAACTGCTCTCGCGCTACTGGCACATCACAGACGGGATGGGCCGAGTGCAGGAGGTGCACGGAGAAGGCGTGGTCGGCGAGCAGCCTGAACTCGATCCAGGCGACAGCTACCGCTACACCTCCGGCTGCCCGCTCAGCACCTCATCCGGCATTATGGTCGGCCGCTATACCATGCAAACCGAACGCGGCGACGTGCTCGAGGTGGACATCCCTGCCTTCTCGCTCGATTTTCCCGGCAATGAAGTCTCGCTCAACTGAGCGCCTCAATCGTCTACTCAGGCGGCAAGACGCCTGACGGCGACGGCGGCCAGCTCGCGAATGCCTGGCTCGATATGCTGGACGGCGATGGAGGAGATGCCGAGGCGCATGTAGCGCGACGGGCCCTCCGGCCCATCGAAAAAACGTCCGCCAGGTTCGATGATCACTCCTCGTGCCCGGGCCGCGCTCGCCAAGAGGCTGGTGTCTGTCCCCTCCGGCCCCTTGAGCCAGATGGAAGTGCCACCTGGCACATCCGCAGCTTCCCATTCGGGCATGAAACGGCCGATCGCTTCGAGCAGCTTCCTGCGCCGCTCCTCGAAAGCTGCGGAGAGCCGCCGCACGAGCGCATCATGATGCCCGAGCGACAGGAAGAGCGCCACGGCACGTTGGTTGTTGGCGGGTGGGTGACGCAACATGAAGCGGCGGAGCGCCCTCAGTTCGGCCACGAGTTCGGCCGGCCCGACCAGATAGCCGAGCCGCAGACCCGGCGCCAATGTTTTGGACATGGAGCCAAGGTAGACAACCCGGCCCGTATGGTCGAGCCCCTTCAGCGCCGCCTGCGGGGTCTCGTCGGCCAGCTGACTGTCATAGTCGTCCTCGATAATGACCCAGTCGTTTTCCTCTGCCCGCGTAAGCAGCGCCTGCCGCCGCGGGTGACTGAGCGGCACCATGGTGGGGCAGTGATGGCTGGGGGTGACAAAGACGAAATTGGAATCCGACGGGATCGCATCCACATTCATCCCGTCGCGGTCCACCGGGACCGCCAAGGTCTCGGCGCCGGCCAGCCTGAAGATGGAGCGCGCATCGGGATAGCCCGGATTCTCCATGGCCACACGCGTGCCCCGACCCATCAGCAGCGTGGCCAGCATATAAAGTGCGTGCTGGGCGCCCAGGGTGACCATGATCTCGTCCGGATTGGCAAAGATGCCGCGGCGCGGGAGAAGGCGCGCCTGGATCTGCTCGATCAGGAGCGGATCGTCCTGGTCGACCATATCCGCGGCCCAATTGCGGATCTCCAGGACGGCAAGCGCCATACGATTGCATTCTCGCCACTCCGCTGTCGGAAAGAGCGCGGGATCGAACTGCCCATAGACGAAGGGGTAGGAGGACTGCATCCAGTTCTCGTTCTTCGGCGCACCGGGAAGCTCGCTCGCCATCATCCGTCGTCGCGCCTTCCAATCGATCTTCGCCGCATCGGGGTCCTTGTGGAGCGAGCGAGGAGGTGCGGTCAGCACCTCGGGATTGACAAAATGGCCACGCCGCTCGCGCGCGATCAGGAACCCCTGATCGACCAGCTGCTGGAAGGCGAGGACGACGGTTCCGCGCGCAACGCCGAGCTTGTCCGCCAGGATTCGGCAGGAGGGCAGCGGCAAGGACGATGCGATCTGCCGGTCAAGAATGGCCGATACGATCGCCTGGCGGATCTGCGCCTGCAATGTCTGCGTGGAATCACTGGAGAGTTTTATAAGGCTGGCCCAAAGTGCGGCGTCATTTCTGGTCGGCATGCTATCCTCCGGCGCGGCGGAGCCTACGCCCAAGCAGCCGCCGCTGCAAGCGTGGTCCAAGCGATTAAGCCAGCGGCATCGCTTCCCTTTTGCTGCGGCGCACCCTAAGTTTCACCTCCGCAACGAACAGGAGATCGGGATCATGAGCGCCTACGCCCAAGCCTTGGATGCGCTGCGGCAATACCGCGAGGAGAACGAGAATTTCGACTTGCGCAAGGCTTTTACCCAGGATCCCGGCCGTTTCACGCGTTTTTCGGCGACGCTGGACGACATGCTTCTCGACTATTCCAAATGCGCCGTCACCGATGAGACGCTCGCGCTTCTCGAAAGCCTCGCTGAGGCGGCGGGCGTGGCGGAACGCCGCGAGGCGATGTTTTCCGGCGCTCGAATCAATGTGACGGAGAACCGGGCCGTGCTGCACACGGCGCTGCGGAACGATGCGAACCGGCCGGTGATGCTCGATGGCAGGGATGTGATGGCCGAGGTGGAGGGCGTGCTTGCCGCAATGAGCGCCTTTGCCGAAGGGATCCGCTCCGGCACGATCAAGGGTGCCACGGGTAAGCCCTTCACCGATGTGGTGAATATCGGCATAGGCGGCTCCGATCTTGGGCCGGTGATGGCGACGCTGGCGCTCGCGCCCTATCACGATGGGCCTCGACTCCACTACGTCTCCAATGTGGACGGCGCGCATATCCATGACACGCTGAAGGGCCTCGCCCCGGAGACGACGCTCTTCATCATCGCCTCCAAAACCTTCACCACGATCGAGACCATGACGAATGCGGGCACAGCCCGTGCCTGGATCGCCGGAAAACTGGGGCAGGACGCCGTCGGCGCGCATTTCTCGGCCGTCTCGACCGCGCTCGACAAGGTGGCGGCCTTCGGAATAGACGAGAACCGTGTCTTCGGCTTCTGGGATTGGGTGGGCGGTCGGTATTCGCTCTGGTCCGCCATCGGCCTGCCGATCATGATTGCGGTGGGGCCGGAGAACTTCCGCCGGTTCCTCGCCGGTGCCGAGGCGATGGACCGGCATTTCCGCGAGGCGCCGGCGCGCGAGAATCTGCCGATGATGCTGGGCCTTGTCGGCTTCTGGCATCGCGTGATCTGCGGCTATCCGGCGCGTGCCGTTATCCCCTATGATCAGCGGCTTGCACGGCTACCAGCCTATCTTCAGCAGCTCGATATGGAATCGAATGGCAAATGCGTCACGCTGGAGGGCGAGCCGGTCGCCACGCCGACCGGGCCACTCGTCTGGGGGGAGCCGGGCACCAACGGCCAGCATGCCTTCTTTCAGCTCCTGCATCAGGGCACGGATGTTATCCCCGTCGAATTCATGATCGCCGCAGAGGGGCATGAGCCGGAGCTGAAGCATCATCACGACCTGCTCATCGCCAATTGCCTTGCACAATCCGAGGCGCTGATGAAGGGCCGCACCTTGGAACAGGCGAAGGCACAGCTTCTGGCGAAGGGCATGAGCGAGGCGGAGGCGGAAAAGCTCGCGCCGCATCGCGTCTTCCCCGGAAACCGGCCGTCGCTCACGATCCTCTATGCGAAGCTAGACCCGTTCACCCTCGGCCGGCTGATAGCGCTCTACGAACACCGGGTGTTCGTGGAGGCGGCTCTCTTCCGCATCAATGCCTTCGACCAGTGGGGTGTGGAGCTCGGAAAGGAGCTCGCAACGGAACTCCTGCCGGTGGTGGAGGGCAAGGAGAGCGCGGCCGGACGTGACAGCTCCACGGCAGGCCTGGTGGGCCGGATTGCGGAATTGCAGCGCCGGCATTGAGCGCACACTCAACCAAGACAGTCGACCATCCAGAGCTGTGACGTTTCCTTTGGCCGCTCTTCAACACTCAAGGAATCTGCCCGGATGAGGCCTGCGATAATCACCTATGCTGCGCTCGGAATAGCGATCGCCTTGGAGGTCGTGGGCACGACCTTCCTGCAGAAATCGGAACAATTCACCAAGGTCCTGCCAACCGCGATCATGGCGGTCTGCTATCTGGCCGCGTTCTATTTTCTTTCCGTGGCGCTGAAGACCATTCCGGTCGGTTTGGCCTATGCGATCTGGAGCGGCCTCGGAATCGTCCTGATTTCGGCGATCGGCTATATCGTATTCCGCCAATCCTTGGATCTGGCGGCGATGGTTGGCTTAGGCTTCATCATCATCGGCGTGGTGATCGTCAACGTCTTCTCGCAATCCATCTCGCACTGAGAGGATCTGGGAGAGGCGGTCACCTGAGCTCCCGCCTCAGGATCTTCCCCACATTCGTCTTGGGCAGCTCGCTACGGAATTCCACGTGCCGCGGCCGCTTGTAGCCGGTCAGGTTCTCGCGGCAATAGGCGAGGATGTCCTTTTCGGTGAGGGATGGATCCTTCTTGACCACAAAGACCTTGGGCACCTCGCCGGAATGCTCGTCCGGCACGCCGATGGCAGCCACCTCCAGCACGCCGGGATGATGCGCCAGCACGTCCTCGATCTCGTTCGGATAGACGTTGAAGCCGGAGACCAGGATCATGTCCTTCTTGCGGTCGACGATCCTGATGTGCCCGGTCTCGTCCATGGTGCCCATATCACCTGTCTTGAGGAAGCCGTCCGGCATGATGACCTTTGCCGTCTCTTCGGGCTGGTTCCAGTAGCCGGGCATCACCTGCGGCCCACGGATGCAGATTTCGCCCACCTCGCCGAGTTTCACGTCACGTCCATTGTCGTCGCGGATCGCCACCTCGGTGGAGGGGAGCGGCAAACCGATGGTGCCGGTGAACTCGTCCCGGTCCAGGCGGTTGATCGTGGCCACGGGTGACGTCTCCGATAGGCCGTAGCCCTCCGAGATCGTATGGCCGGTCAGCGTCTTCCAACGTTCGGCCACCGAGCGTTGCACAGCCATGCCGCCGCCCAGGGTGAAGTGAAGATGCTCGAAATTCAGCTTCCGGAAGTCCTTGTTGTTGAGCAACGCATTGAACAGCGTGTTGAGGCCGATGAAAACATTGAAGGGATATTTGCCGACTTCCTTCACCAGCGCCGGAATGTCCCGCGGATTTGGGATCATGATGTTCTCGGCACCGAGCTTGATGCCCGTCATCGCGTTCACGGTCATTGCATAGATGTGGTAGAGCGGCAGGGCGCAGACGAAGACAAGCCGTTCCGGCTCCTTGCGCTCGCTGAGATAAGCCGTCCTGAGCCAGATCTCGCTCTGCATCACATTGGCGAGCACATTGCGATGAAGAAGTACCGCGCCTTTGGCAACCCCGGTGGTGCCCCCCGTATATTGCAGGAAGGCAATGTCATCGAGCGAGACTTCCGACTGGGAGAATCGAGCGGCAGCTCCCTGCCGCATCGCTTGCCGGAAGGTCGCATGACCGGGAATGCTCCATGCGGGCACAAGCTTCTTCACCCGGCGCACGACGAGGTTCACGACATGCCCCTTGATGCCCAGCATGTCACCCATCGAGGCGACAATCACGTGCTTCACATTCGTACCGCCGATGGCCGCCTGCAAAGCCTTCGCGAAATTCTCCAGGATCACGATCGCCTCGGCGCCGGAATCGTTGAGCTGTTGCTCAAGTTCGCGTGCGGTATAGAGCGGGTTCACATTCACGACGACATAGCCCGCGCGCAACACAGCCATAATGACGACCGGGTACTGCAACAGATTGGGCATCATGACGGCTATGCGCGCGCCCTTCTTCAGCCCTGTTGACTGCAGATAGGCGGCGAAGTCGCGGGAGGCCTTCTCCAGCTCTGCAAAACTGATCGACTTACCCATCGAGGTAAACGCCGGCCGGCTGCCGAAACGGCGGCAAGCCTCAAGCAGCATGTCGGCGATCGAATTATGGCGGAACGGCTCGATTTCGGCGGGAATGCCCTCGGGATAGCTCTTCAGCCAGGGCTTTGAAGCTGCGATATCCGCCGGATGTGAATCTGTTTTGGCCGCCTTGCTATTGGCGGAAGCCGTTTTGGTTCCGGACTTGCGCCCGGATTTCGATTTCGGCGCGCCCTTTTCCATGGCCGCTTTTTCCTGCGCGGCGGGTGCATTTTTCAACGCGCCGTTGCTGCCGGCGGCTGGTTTGTTAGAGGCGGTTCTTGTTGGACGCGACTTCTTCGGAGAGCTGGCTTTCTCCGTGGCGGCAACGGTCGCCGCAGGTGCTGCCGAGACAGGCGCGGCTTTCGCCTTCTTGCCAGAACTTGCGCTGCGCCTTCCCGCGCCCACCTGCGTCTTTGGCTGGTCGGCCGCGCGACGGATGGCCTTGTCCTTTGGTGCGGCCTTGCTGTCCGTCAGCTCTGCCGGGGCCCCGCCTCCCGCCACCGTGGCCGAGCCTTCAGATATTTGCTTCCTGCTCTTGACCGCTTTCACGGCAGCAGGCTCGTCCTTCCGTGTTCCGGCCTTCGCTTCCTGGCCGGGCGCCTTCGGCGGGTTCTTCTTAAGGCTCGAAGCCTTGCTTGCCCCGGTCTTCTTGGCAGCTCTGGCAACCGTTTTCACCGGCACTTCAGCGGCTCCCTTATCAGAGCCCGCAGCATCATCCTTTCGGCCACTGCCGATTTTCGCCAATTTTCCCTCCCTCGGATACCTCCCCTGGAATTCCGCAGCCGGGCGGCGCGAGCGAGCCCGGCACCCCACCCGATATTCCCATTATGGTACGGTCGTGCGGCAGGGCAAGAGGCGCATCACTGGCCGTATCCTTTATGCCCTTCCAGAAAGGCCAGCTCGTCCTGGGTGCTCTCGCGGCCAAGAGCCCGGTTTCGATGCGGGAACCGCCCGAAACGCTCTATGATGTCGCGGTGCTCGATCGCGTATCGCAGCGCCTCCTCGTTGCCGAGCGCCTTGAAGAGCATGACTGCATGCTCCTGGTCCGCCGAGACCTCCGAATGCATGAACGGCATGTACAGGAACTGTTTCTCACCCGGCGTGAGACCGTCATCGAAATTCCTGTCAAGCGCGTCGCGGGCGATCCGCAGCGCGAGATCGTCGGTCACGAAGGCGGCGGCCGTGCCGCGATACATGTTACGCGGGAACTGGTCAAACAGGATGACCGCCGCAAGCGCCGCCCGCTGATCCTTTATGGCTTTGTCGGGTAGGTTTGCCGCAAGGCGCTCATACAGAGCTCCGAAACGGTCCCGAATGGCCTGGTCGAGTTCCGGCGAAGAGTCGAACCATCGCTTCTCACCCACTTCCTCGAACCAGAAGGAAAGAATTTCCTCGATCCATTGATCGGTCATGAACTGCTCCCGGCGTCGTCTTTGCTTCCGTCGTGAAGCGCACGCCCCAATGTGGGGGCGAGAGGCGCCGACTGTCCACCTCTATTTGGCCACCACATCAAAAGTTGCACAATGAAAAGATTTGTAGGCCCAGGTTGCGGGGGTGTTTCCTTGGTCGGAGAACTTTGCTTATATGCGGCCCCAAGAGCCCCTGGGAACGGCTCGAAATAACACTGGGAGAACCCACATGAAAACCAAAATGATGTTCGCGGCAGCCCTGCTGGCCGCAACGACTTTGAGCGGCGCGGCGGGCGCGAAGACCTTCGTATATTGCTCGGAAGGCTCGCCTGAAGGATTCGACCCTGGCCTCTATACGGCCGGAACGACGTTCGATGCCGCAGCTCACACGGTCTACAACCGGCTGCTCGAATTCAAGCCGGGCACGACCGAAACCATCCCGGGGCTTGCCGAAAGCTGGGAGATTTCGGACGACGGCCTGCAGTATACTTTCAAGCTGCGGCCGGGCGTGAAGTTCCAGACCACGGATTTCTTCACCCCCACGCGCGACCTCAACGCCGATGACGTGATCTTCTCCTACGAGCGCCAGCTCAAGAGCGACAATCCCTGGCACCAATATGTCGCCGGCGCTTCCTGGGAATACTTCAACGGCATGGGCTTCCCGGAGCTTATCCAGTCGATCGAAAAGGTCGATGACATGACGGTGCGCTTCACGCTCAAGCAACCGGAAGCGCCGTTCCTGGCCAATGTGGCCATGCCCTTCGCATCGATCATTTCCAAAGAATATGCCGACAAGCTGGAAGCAGACGGGCAGATGCAGTTGCTCAACCAGCAGCCGCTGGGAACAGGCCCCTACGAATTCGTCGCCTACCAGCAGGACGCGGTCATCCGCTACCGGGCGCATGAGGATTACTGGAACGGCAAGCAGAAGATCGATGACCTCGTTTTCGCCATCACGCCGGACGCATCCGTACGCTATCAGAAGCTGAAGGCGGGCGAATGCCACCTCATGCCGTTCCCCAATGCGGCGGACGTGGAGGAGATGAAGGCCGATCCCAATCTGAAGGTGATGGAGCAGGAAGGCCTGAACGTCGCCTATCTGGCTTACAACACCCAGATGGCACCCTTCGACAAGCCCGAAGTGCGCAAGGCACTGAACATGGCGATCAACAAACAGGCGATCGTCGACGCAGTGTTCCAGGGCATGGCGACCCCCGCCAAGAATCCGATCCCGCCGACGATGTGGTCCTATAACGACTCCATCGAAGACGATCCGTACGATCCCGATGCAGCCAAGAAAATGCTCGAGGAAGCGGGCGTCAGCAATCTTTCCATGAAAGTGTGGGCGATGCCGGTGAGCCGGCCCTACATGCTGAACGCGCGCCGGGCGGCCGAACTGATCCAGTCCGACTTCCAGAAGATCGGCGTCAATGTCGAGATCGTCTCCTATGAGTGGGCGGAATATCTCCAGCGCTCGAGCGACGTGAAGCGCGACGGCGCGGTGATCCTCGGCTGGACGGGCGACAACGGCGACCCGGACAACTTCCTCCACACCCTGCTCGGCTGCGACGCTGTGGGCGGCAACAACCGCGCACAATGGTGCAACGAGGAGTTCAACAATCTCGTCATGCAGGCAAAGCAGGCCTCAGACCAGGCGGAACGCACGAAGCTTTACGAGCAGGCTCAGGTCGTCTTCAAGCGTGAAGCCCCTTGGGCGACGCTCGACCACTCGCTCTCGGTCGTGCCGATGCGCAAGGAAGTCGAGGGCTTCGTGCAGAGCCCGCTCGGCGACTTTGCCTTCGAGGGCGTTGACCTCGCCGAATAGAGATTCCATTCCGGGATATAGGGAGGCGCGCCGGGAAACCGGCGCGCTTCTTTGCAAATTTGAGTAGAATATGGCCGCCCTTGCGGCCTCCATGTTTAGTTCAGGAGATCGAAAGCGTATGTTCCGGTTCCTGCTCCGGCGGCTTGCGGTTCTCATCCCGACCTTCATCGGCGTGTCCATCATCGCCTTTGCCTTCATCCGTGTCTTGCCTGGTGATCCGGTGATGCTGATGTCCGGCGAACGCGTGATGTCGCCTGAGCGCCATGCAGCGCTCACCCATGAGCTCGGGTTCGACCGTCCGCTCTGGATTCAATATCTCGACTATATCGGCGGCGTCGTCCGTGGCGATTTCGGCAGTTCCATCGTCACAAAACGGCCGGTGCTGGACGATTTCCTCGCGCTCTTCCCCGCCACGCTCGAACTTTCGATTTGCGCCATAATCCTGGCGATCGTGATCGGTGTGCCGCTCGGCGTTCTGGCCGCGGTGAAACGGGGTTCCTGGCTCGACCAATCGGTCATGGGCTTCGCGCTTGTCGGCTATTCCATGCCAATCTTCTGGTGGGGGCTGCTGCTCATCATCTTCTTCTCGGGCGTGCTGCAATGGACGCCGGTATCGGGACGGATCTCACTCCTCTATTTCTTCCCTCCCGTTACAGGATTCATGCTGATCGACAGCCTCCTTTCCGGCCAGTCCGGGGCCTTCAAATCCGCACTCTCGCATCTGATCTTGCCGACCATCGTGCTCGCCACGATCCCGCTTGCCGTCATTGCGCGGCAAACCCGTTCGGCCATGCTCGAAGTGCTGGGAGAGGACTATGTGCGCACCGCGCGCGCCAAGGGCCTTCCGCCCCGACGCGTCATCGGACTCCATGCCCTGCGCAACGCGCTGATCCCGGTCGTCACCACGATCGGGTTGCAGGTGGGCGTTCTCATGGCGGGCGCTATTCTTACAGAGACGATCTTCTCCTGGCCGGGCATCGGCAAATGGATGGTGGATAGCGTGTTCCGGCGCGATTACGCCGTGGTGCAGGGAGGCCTACTGCTCATCGCAGCCATCATCATGGTCGTGAACCTGATCGTGGACGTGCTCTACGGTCTCATCAACCCGAGGATCAGGCACTGACATGGCTACCATGAACGTAAAAGAAGCTAATGCCGCGATCGGGTTGGAAGGTGGCCCGAGCGTGGATGCCAGCCGCCGCGCGAGATTTGCCGAGTTCTGGTACTATTTCCGCCAGAACCGCGGCGCGCTGGTCGGACTTGCGGTTTTCCTCCTCATCGTCGTGGTGGCGATCCTGGCACCAGTGATCGCGCCACACAGCCCCACCGCACAGGTGCGTGGCGCCTTCCTGGTGCCTCCCGTGTGGGAAGAAGGCGGCAGTTGGGAATACATCCTGGGCACGGACGCCGTCGGTCGGGATATCCTCTCCCGCTTGCTCTACGGAGCGCGTTTCTCCCTCTTCATCGGCGTGGTGGTGGTCACGTTGGCAGTGGTGGTGGGCGTGGTTGTCGGTCTTATCGCCGGCTATTTCCGTGGCGCGGTCGACACCGTCATCATGCGGCTGATGGACATCATTCTCGCCTTCCCGTCCCTGCTTCTCGCCCTGGTACTGGTCGCGGTGTTGGGACCGGGCCTGATGAACGCCATGATCGCCATCGCCCTGGTGCTGCAGCCGCATTTCGTGCGGCTTACGCGCGCGGCCGTGATGGCGGAAAAGACCAGGGACTATGTGACGGCTGCGAAGGTGGCGGGTGCAGGCCATTTCCGGCTGATGTTCAAGACCATCCTGCCGAACTGCACGGCGCCGCTGATCGTGCAGGCGACGCTCTCCTTTTCCAACGCGATCCTCGATGCAGCCGCCCTGGGCTTTCTCGGCATGGGAGCGCAACCTCCCACGCCCGAATGGGGCACCATGCTGGCCGAGGCCCGCGAGTTCATCCTGCGCGCCTGGTGGGTTGTCACCTTCCCGGGTCTTGCCATCCTCATCACGGTGCTCGCCATCAATCTCATGGGCGACGGTCTGCGCGACGCGCTCGACCCAAAACTGAAGAGGTCGTGAGCATGGCTTTGCTCGAAATCGAAAACCTGTCCGTCGAGTTCGAAACCGCGACCGGCAAGCTGCGCGCGGTGGACGGTATCTCGCTATCCGTGGATGAGGGAGAGGTGCTCGCCATTGTGGGCGAATCCGGTTCCGGCAAGTCGGTCTCCATGCTCGCCGTGATGGGGCTCCTGCCCTGGACGGCGACGGTAAAGGCGGACCGGATGACGTTCCAGGGACGAGACATACTCAACCTCTCGCCCAAGGACCGCAGGCGCATTATCGGCAACGATATCGCCATGATCTTCCAGGAGCCAATCGCAAGCCTCAATCCCTGCTTCACTGTCGGCTTCCAGATCGAAGAGACATTGAAGACGCACACGGATCTCAGCCGCAGCGAGCGGCGGAAGCGAACGATCGAACTGCTCAAATCCGTCGGCATCCCTGACCCGAAAGAGCGGATGAAGTCCTTCCCGCACCAGATGTCCGGGGGCCAGTCGCAGCGCGTGATGATCGCCATGGCCCTCGCCTGCAATCCGAAGCTGCTCATCGCGGACGAGCCGACGACGGCGCTCGATGTGACGATCCAGAAACAGATCCTGGATCTTCTGATGGACCTGCAGGCCAGGACCGGCATGGCAATGATCCTCATCACCCACGATATGGGCGTGGTGGCTGAGACTGCCGATCGCGTGATCGTGCAGTACAAGGGGCGCAAAATGGAAGAGGCGGACGTGCTCTCGCTGTTCGAGGCACCGAAACATGCCTACACGAAGGCGCTGCTCTCCGCCCTTCCGGAGAATGCGGTGGGGGACCGCCTGCCGACCGTTTCCGACTTCGCACTGGAAGAAGCGCCATATACGGGAGCGGTCTCATGAGCGAAATCGTTCTCGAAACGCGCAATCTCGTGCGTGACTATGAGGTCGGCGGGGGGCTCTTCCGCAAGGGCCATGTCGTCCATGCCGTCAAGGGCGTGAGCTTCAAGCTGCAGAAAGGCAAGACGCTCGCCATCGTCGGCGAAAGCGGCTCCGGCAAGTCCACGCTTGCCCGCATGATCACCATGATCGACGCACCGACCTCCGGCCAGATCTTCATGGATGGCGAGGAAGTGGACATCGTGAAAAAGGGACTGACACCAGAGCTGCGCCGAAAAGTGCAGATCGTGTTCCAGAATCCCTATGGGTCGCTCAACCCGCGCCAGAAGATCGGCGACGTGCTGATGGAGCCGCTCATCATCAATTCGGGTATCCCCGCTTCCGAGCGGCGCGACCGGGCAATGGCCATGCTTAAGAAGGTCGGGCTCGGGACGGAACACTTCAACCGCTACCCGCATATGTTCTCCGGCGGCCAGCGGCAGCGCATCGCGATCGCCCGCGCCCTGATGCTCAATCCGCGCCTTCTGGTGCTGGATGAGCCGGTCTCCGCCCTGGACCTCTCCGTCCAGGCGCAGGTTTTGAACCTGCTTGCGGATCTGCAGGATGAGTTCGGCCTCACCTATGTCTTCATCAGCCACGACCTCTCGGTGGTGCGCTACATCGCGGACGAGGTGATGGTGATGTATCTGGGCGAAGCGGTCGAATATGGCACGCGCGACGAGGTCTTCTCCGACCCGAAGCATGCCTATACCAAGACGCTCTTCGCCGCTACGCCGCGCGCCGATCCCGAGGCCATTCGCGCCCGCCTCGCACGGCGAGCGGAACGGAAGCGATCACCCCTACAAGCGTAAAGTTCTGCAGGAAGCGCCTGGCACACCAGCCCGAAAACGGAATCGGTTTTCGGGCTGGTGCGGCCGCTTCAATAACTGAAACATAGGTTGCGCTCCCAAGAGGCGCTCAACGCTGTCGCGAATCCAAGTTCCGCGTCACACAGGGCGCGGATCATGGCATTAGACCAAAGTCATAGTTCCAAAGTCTCGGTGCATTTGCGGCTCCGACTCTGGCATTTCTTGCAAGGGTAAACGGCGCTCGCGGAGGACATGCTCGCGTCGCTTTCCATACTTGGGAGGACACCATGGCAGTTGCATCGACGGTCGACACCGGCCATCGCGGGATGACGCGCGAGGAGAAGAAGGTCATCTTCGCCTCGTCGCTCGGCACCGTGTTCGAATGGTACGACTTCTATCTCTACGGTTCGCTCGCCGTCTTCATCGGCGCTACCTTCTTCAGCCAATATCCGGAGGCAACGCGCAACATCTTCGCGCTGCTCGCCTTTGCGGCAGGCTTTCTGGTGCGCCCCTTCGGGGCATTGGTCTTCGGCCGCATCGGCGATCTCGTCGGGCGCAAATACACCTTCCTGATCACCATCCTGATCATGGGTCTGTCGACGTTCCTAGTCGGCCTGTTGCCGGGCTCTGCCTCGATCGGCATCGTGGCACCGATCATCCTTATCGCGCTGCGTATGCTGCAAGGCCTCGCCCTTGGCGGCGAATATGGCGGCGCCGCAACCTATGTGGCCGAACATGCGCCCGACAACAGACGCGGTTATTACACGTCCTGGATCCAGACCACGGCGACGCTCGGCCTCTTCCTTTCGCTTATCGTAATCCTGCTGGTGCAGGTTTCGATGGGCCGGGAGGCTTTTGCCGCATGGGGCTGGCGCATACCCTTCCTGCTCTCCTTCATCCTGCTGGGCATCTCCGTATGGATCCGGCTTTCGCTCAATGAATCGCCGACCTTCCAGCGGATGAAAGAAGAGGGCAAGGGCTCAAAGGCACCTCTTTCGGAAGCCTTCGGCCAGTGGAAGAATGCGAAGATCGCATTGCTTGCCTTGCTCGGTCTGACCGCGGGCCAGGCGGTGGTCTGGTACAATGGCCAGTTCTACGCGCTGTTCTTCCTGCAGAACGTGCTCAAAGTCGATGCACAGTCCGTCAATATCATGATTGCCATCGCCCTGGCGCTGGGCACGCCCTTCTTCGTCCTTTTCGGCTGGCTGTCCGATAAGGTGGGCCGGAAAGTGATCATCATGGCGGGTCTCGCACTTGCCATCGTCACCTATTTCCCGCTGTTCAAGGCGCTGACCTGGGCCGCCAACCCGGCGCTCGCCGAAGCCCAGGCACAGGTGCGGGCGACCGTCACCGCCGCGCCGGGCGACTGTAAGTTCCAGTTCAACCCCACCGGCACGGCTAAGTTCACAACATCCTGCGACATCGCGACCTCGTTCCTGACGCGTGCTTCCGTGCCCTATGACGTGAACCTGACGGCAGCGCCGGGAACGCCGGCCACGGTGAAGATTGGAGATACCACGATCGAATCTTATGATTCGATTGCCGCAGGTGCCGACGCGAAGGCGAAGGACGCTGCCTTCTCGCACTCCGTCAACCTGGCTCTGCAGCAAGCGGGCTATCCGTTGGCGCGCGATCCGGCAAAGGTGGCGGAGCCGAAGCTCGATGCCTTTATCGCGGCCAATCCGGAACTCAACCTCGACGCAGCCGCCATCCGCGGCGGGGAGAGCACGATGGTGCCGGCCGAACAGGCGGTGAAGGACGGGCTCCTGACCGCTGACGAAGCGACCGCCGCGGGCAGCGAGGTACCGGTCTATACCATACCGGACGCGGGCGCGTTCAAAATGGTGGCGGACCCGGAAGAGGTGAGCTGGCCGCTGGTGATCCTCATCCTGCTGGTGCTCGTCATATACGTGACCATGGTCTATGGCCCAATCGCCGCCATCCTGGTCGAGATGTTCCCGACCCGCATCCGCTACACCGGAATGTCGCTGCCTTACCACATCGGCAATGGCTGGTTCGGCGGTCTGTTGCCGGCAACTGTGTTCGCCATGAGCGCCTACAAAGGCGACATCTATTTCGGGCTCTGGTACCCGGTCGCGATTGCGGCGATGTCGCTTGTTATCGGCACGCTCTTCGTGCGGGATACCCTGGGCACAAATCTGAACACCAAGGAGTAAGTCCCCCTCCTTCCCTGCTTTAGCCCGGCGCGATGCGCCGGGCTTTTTGCTGCCAAGGGGGCCGTCAAGCGTTTGCTGCAAAGGGGACCGTCTGCGCTGGCGGGACAGGCTCCTCAGCCGCGTCCGAAGAAATCAAGCTTGCCCAGCGGCACGCCCTTGTGCCGCAAGATCCCGTAAGCCGTGGTTACGTGGAAATAGAAGTTGGGCAATGCGAAACCGAGCAGGTAATCCTTCCCCCTGAAGGTGGTCGAGAAATGCTGCGTCTTCAGCGTCACCTCGATATCCTCGCCCGCATTGATCGCATCGGACGGCACCCCTTTCAGGAAATCCACGGTCCTTGCGATCCGCTCCTGAAGCTCTCCGAAGCTTGCTTCCGTGTCCGGCATCGGAACGGCTTCGATCTGAGCGACCCGAACGGCAGCGAAACGCGCAGTATCGCTCGCGCGCTGGACCTGAGCCGTCAGTGGCGCCATGTCTGGAAAGAGGCGCGCGTCGAGCAGTTCGGAATGGGGGATCCCTTTCTCATCGGCGAAGGCGCGGCCTTTGTCGAGGAATTTCGAGAAGTGACCGAAGGTGCGAATGAAGACGGGGATGCTGACGTCGTAAAGCGACACTGGCATGAGATTTTCCTTTGAGATGGGAGTAACCGGCCCGGATGAGCGAACCATATCTCCGGGCCCGGCGCAGTCAATTGCGGCGGCAAATCCTGCTGACATGCGCCGTCACCATCGCATTCGCATAGAAAAGGGGCCAGCAGGCCCCTTTGTCCAAACTCAGCTTCGATCCTGCTCAGCCGTTTGCCGCCTGCACAGCCCGCTTTGCCATGACGACGATAAGATTGGCGCGGTATTCGGCCGAGGCGTGGATGTCCGACATCAATCCGTCCGCGGGCATGGCGATGCCGTCGAGCACGGAAGGCTCGAAGGAGCGGGAAAGCGCATTCTCGATAGCCGTAGCGCGGAAGACGCCGTCCTCGCCCGCTCCGGTCACCGCGACGCGCACGCCTTCCGGACGCTTGGCCACGAAGACGCCGGTAAGCGCGTAGCGGGACGCCGGGTTCGGAAATTTCGCGTATCCAGCCTTCTCCGGCGCGGTGAAGGACACCGCCGTCACAATCTCGTCCTCGTCCAAGGCCGTACCGAAAAGGCCGGTAAAGAATTCGTCAGCCGAAAGGGCACGCTTGCTGGTGTGAATCATGGCATTGAGCGCCAACATGGCGGAGGGATAGTCCGCGGCCGGATCATTGTTGGAGATAGACCCGCCGATCGTTCCCATATGCCGTACATGCGGGTCACCGATATGGCCGGCCAGGTAGCAAATTGCGGGGCAGACGGCGGCAAGCCCGCTATGATTGGCTACCTCCTCATGGGTGGTTCCGGCTCCGATTCGCACATCCCGCCCACTCACGGTGATGCCCTTCAGCTCAGCAATATGCCTGAGATCAATGACATCGGAAGGTGCGGCGAGCCTCTGTTTCATGGTGGGTATGAGGGTCTGGCCTCCGCCGAGGAACTTTCCATCGGCGGCTTCGCCCAGCATCCTTACAGCCTCGGCGACCGAGGAAGGACGGTGATAGGTGGTTTGATACATTGGGTTCTCCTCTTAGAGGTGAATTACATGGTCAATGGTGACCGGTGAATGGAAATCCGGTTGACGGCACCAACCACTGTCGCCCGGATTTCCAGCCATTCACCATCCCACCATTTACTGAGCCTTCCGGAGCGCGGCCCAAACCCGTTGCGGGGTGGCCGGCATCGTCAGATCATTGTTCCCGATGGCATCCGTAATCGCGTTGATGACCGCCGGCGGGGAGCCGATCGCTCCCGCCTCTCCACAGCCCTTGATGCCGAGCGGGTTGCTTGGGCTCGGCGTCGAGGTGGTGGATACCTTGAAGGAAGGCACGTCGGCCGCGCGCGGCATGGTGTAATCCATATAGGAAGCGGTGACGAGCTGGCCGGAGGTCGGATCATATACGCATCCCTCGAGGAGAGCCTGGCCCACGCCTTGAGTAATGCCGCCGTGAACCTGCCCCTCCACGATCAACGGATTGATGATCGTGCCGAAATCGTCGGCCGCGACGAACTGCACGATCTCGGTCACGCCCGTTTCCGGATCGATCTCCACCTCACAGATGTAGCAGCCCGCCGGGAAGGTGAAGTTGGTCGGATCATAGAAGGCGGTTTCCTTGAGGCCGGGCTCCATGCCGGCCGGCAGGTTGTGGGCCGTATAGGCCGCTAGCGCCACCTGGAACCAGGGCAGGCTGCGGTCCGTGCCTGCGACCTTTACCTCGCCGTTCTCGATGACGATGTCGCCTTCGTCGGCTTCCAGCAGGTGAGCGGCGATCTTCTTCGCCTTTGTTTCCACCTTGTCCAACGCCTTCACGATGGCTGAGATCCCGACCGCGCCTGAGCGCGAACCATAGGTGCCCATGCCCATCTGCACCTTGTCCGTGTCGCCATGGACGATGGAGACCTGATCGAGAGGAAGTCCCAGCCTGTCGGCCACCACCTGCGCGAAGGTGGTTTCGTGCCCCTGCCCATGGCTGTGGGATCCGGTGAGCACCTCGATCGTGCCCGCGGCATTCACGCGGACCTCGGCCGATTCCCAAAGGCCAACCCCTGCACCGAGGCTGCCAACGGCTTGAGACGGAGCGAGACCGCAAGCCTCGATGTAACAGCTCATCCCGATACCGCGCAGTTTCCCGCGGCGCTTCGCCTCCTCGCGGCGGGCTGGGAAGCCGGCATAATCGGCAGCTTGCATCGCCGCGTTGAGTGAGGCTTCGTAGTCACCTCCATCATAGTTCATGATGACCGGCGTCTGGTGCGGGAATTCGCGAATGAAATTCCTGCGGCGCAATTCCGCCGGCGACATGCCCAGCTCGCGCGCCGCCGTCTCCATGACGCGTTCGAGCACATAGGTGGCTTCCGGCCGGCCGGCACCGCGATAGGCATCCACTGGCGCTGTGTTCGTGTAAACGGCCCGCACATTGCAGTGGATATGCGGGAACGCATATTGGCCAGATAGAAGCGTGGCGTAGAGATAGGTCGGCACGCATGAGGAAAAGAGCGACATATAAGCGCCGAAATTGGCAATCGTGTCCACCTTCAGGCCCACGACACGATTGTCCGTATCGAACGCCATCGCCACCTCGGTGACGTGGTCGCGCCCATGCGCATCGCAGAGGAAGCTCTCGGTACGGTCTGCAACCCACTTCACGGGCACACCCGTGCGCTTGGACGCCCAGAGGCAGACGACTTCCTCGGGATAGATATAAATCTTGGAACCAAAGCCGCCGCCGACATCCGGCGCGATGACGCGCAGCTTGTTCTCGGGCGCGACATTGTAGAACGCGCTCATGACGAGACGTGCCACATGCGGGTTCTGGCTCGTCGTCCAGAGGGTGAAATGGTCTTCCGCTGGATTATAGTGGCCGAGAGCGGCGCGCGGCTCAATGGCGTTGGGAATCAGCCGGTTGTTGACGATCCGCATCCGGGTGACATGCGCCGCGCCCGCGATCGCCTGATCCGTGGCCGCGGCATCGCCGAGTTCCCAATCATAGATCAGGTTGTTCGCGGCTTCCGGGTGAATTTGCGGCGCGCCGGCCTCCAATGCCTTCACGGCATCCGTCACGGCGGGAAGTTCATCATATTCGACCGCCACGGCCTCGGCTGCGTCTCGCGCCAGGCTGCGGCTTTCGGCCACGACGATGGCGACTGCATCGCCCACATAGCGCACCTTGTCCGTGGCAAGCGGCGACCATGCGCCCATCTTCATGGGACTGCCGTCCTTGGAATGGATCATCCAGCCGCAGATCAGGTTGCCGATCCCGTCGCTCTTCAGCTCCGGCCCCGTGAGCACGCCGATTACGCCCGGCATGGTCTTCGCCGCTGAGGTGTCGATGCTCCTAATCGCCGCATGGGCGTGCGGGCTACGAACGAATACCGCGTATTTCATGCCGGGGACGACCATATCGTCCACATAACGGCCGAGACCGGTGACGAAGCGCTTGTCTTCCTTACGCGCAACCCGCGCGCCGATACCTTCGATTCCCATATGTTCCTCCCGAGATCAGGGCAGTAGTGGAATAGGAGCGCAAGCCGGAGGGTAAGACCGAAACCGTTTCATTGCCCGCCCGCACCCTATAGTCTCGTATACTGCCCAAGTGCCCCACCGCCTTAGGCAGCAACCGCTGGCTTGCTCATCGCTTCAGAGGCGGCCAAAACCGCCTTCACGATATTGTGATAGCCAGTGCAGCGGCAGATATTGCCCTCCAGCTCGGCACGCACCGTCTTCTCGTCCAGTCCTCCCGGATAACGACGAATCATATCGACCGCCGCCATGATCATGCCAGGCGTGCAGAACCCGCACTGTAGACCATGATGCTCCTTGAAGGCCGCCTGGACCGGGTGCAAATGGCCGTCCTTCGCCAAGCCCTCGATCGTCGTGACTTCGCTGCCCGAGGCCTGCGCGGCGAGCATGGTGCAGGACTTCACGGCCTTGCCATCCACATGCACGACGCAGGCACCGCATTGGGACGTGTCGCATCCCACATGGGTACCGGTCAGACCCTGGTGTTCGCGAAGGAAATGGACGAGCAGCGTGCGGTCCTCGACGCTGCCGCGCACCTCGCGGCCATTGATAACCATTGAAATATCCGCCATGCGTCTCCTCCTGAGTTCCGCCTCGCGCCGGCTGCATATGTGCCGGCTTCCTTTGAGCTTACCTCAGGAACGTCAGGAGTCCATAACCTCTAATAGAGGGGACCAAGGATGTCCGGCAGAGGTGCCACGCAAGGCGGAGGTTGCCTTAGAACCGGAACTTCAAGCCAATCCCTACATTGATCGTTTGCAGCGAGGCTCCCGCGCCGTCCCTCCCCGACGAGCTAGTACCATCGCTGAAATCTGTTATGTGGAGATCGCCTCTCATACGGAAATGCTTCTCGTAGCGGGCCGACAGGACCGCTTCTCCCCTGTCCGTTACGGGCACGCTCGCGCGCATCTGCAGGGCCAGATAGGGTCTCGAGTCGAAATCTGCCTTGTAGACGGCTGCTCTATTCCAGTGATTGTCCTTATCCCGAGCCCAGACGGTCAAGCCGCCAAGGACACTCGCGTCGAGATGGAGGCTGCCGAACTGCCGCGCTGCACCCAGCCCTCCATAGATGACCGGGAGCCTCTGGCGGTAGGTGATGCCGCGTTCGCCATCGGGAAAGTTGCCGACTTCGCTACGAAAATCGCCGCCCTCGGGTGTGTAGATATATTCACCGCCATAAGTGCTCATCTTGATGTCGGTATACCGTAAGCCGCCGATGGCCTTCATCGTCGTGTTATAGGTTTTCCAGAAAGCGTAGCTTGCCCCGGCGTCGACCGCGACATAATGATCGAGCCGCGTGTCCCATGAAAGCGACCGGTCGGACCAGTCTGGCGAGTCCGTCAGCCAATCGTACTCGACCATGAAGTTGTCGTAGTTGATTCCAATCGTGGCCGAGCCGGAGAGCTGCCACCGCGGGCTCATGCTCATTTCGGCGCGACCGGTGATGCTTGCAGCTGAATTGACGTCCCAGATGAGCTCGCTTACCGTTCGGCCATTGTCGTAGAGATACTCTTTCGCCCTGGCGCTCAGATAGCCCACCTCCAGGGCTACACGCACCCTGTCGTCCTCCCCGAACGCGCCGAACAGAACCGGATCTGCGGCATGGGCCGTTGCAGTGGGCTGATAGAGATAGAGAACCAGAACGCCTGCGTAATACAAATTACGTCTGTCCATGAGATCCCTCGCTGTGATCCGAGTTGTGTTCGGCCTGAAATGAAGTCAGGATGTCGCTCAACGAACCGCATCGAGGCTACGAAACGGCCAGATATATCAGCAAATACTCGAGCCGTTATGCGAAAACCCAAGCTGTGGAAGCTTTCGACCCCTCTTGAAGCGAAGTTGTGCACGCTCGCCAGCAGCCGTTGATTGCGCCGGAATGGCGGCGCCTGGTGTTATGAACAACACCAGAAAAACGAGGGGCCGAGCGCGACTCTTTCTCTTGATATTCCGACACAATGTCTGTATCAGCCGGGCACCGATGGCCTTTGGCCTTTGCCGCATTAGCTCAGTTGGTAGAGCACGTCATTCGTAATGATGGGGTCGCTGGTTCGAGTCCGGCATGCGGCACCACTCCCCATGGTTCCTTCAGCTTTGGCTATCCCGCAAGGTGGGCTAGTTTGCCGTTTGCAACATATCTGTGCAGAGACACCGGGTGGGCCGAAAGTTTATTGCGAGCGAACCGCCTCTTCCCGGCACGTTCTTGCCACCTTTGGACGAGTCCTAATTCCATTTGACGTACGCGTCATTTCCATGCCTAATCATGCCTTCACTGGCTCATTGACGCGCGGCCTTGACCCGCGCGAACCAAGAACCAAGAGCGGAGGGGGAACAGAAGGAAATGCAATCCGCGTTTTCGACCGACGAGATTGGCGAAAGCGGCAGCTCCTTCCGGCAACTTCCCTGCCGCCGCGCCCGATGGCGATCTCTTCCTGAAAAACAACACCACTCGGTCGCCTGTGAGCGGCCAGACGCATGCTAGACGGAGGGGATGGCAGCAGCAGCTGACGGCGCGTTCCAAGCAAGCAACAAGAACATGAACGCGAAAAGTGATGGGAGTTCAATCATGTTGAGAATGGCAGGAATCCGGCCGCTGGTGGCCGGCGCCCTCTTGGTGGCCGGGGTGTTTGCAGGCGCCAGCACAGCGCTCGCCCAGGTGACCTATGTGCGCGGCAACGATGCCAATCCCGAAACGCTGGATCAGCACAAGACCTCGACGATCGCCGAGGCGAACATCCTACGCGACCTCTACGAGGGACTGGTGATCTATAGCGCCAAGGCGGAGGTGATCCCAGGCGTTGCCGAAAGCTGGGAAACGTCCGATGACGGGCTCACCTGGACGTTCAAGCTGCGGGACGCAAAGTGGTCGAACGGCGATCCGGTGACGGCGGAAGACTTCGTCTTCTCCTACCAGCGCATCCTCAATCCGGAGACCGGCGCGAAATACGCCAACATGCTCTACGTCATCAAGAACGGGGAGAAGGTGAACAAGGGCGAGCTCCAGCCAAGCGAACTTGGCGTCAAGGCCGTTGACGACAAGACACTGGAGATCACGCTGGAGAACCCGACGCCCTATTTCCTCCAGCTTCTCACGCACCAGACGAGCTATCCGGTGCACAAGGCGAGCGTGGAGAAATTCGGCTCGGACTTCGTAAAGCCGGAGAATATGGTCACCAATGGACCATACAAGCTCGTCTCCTTCGTGCCGAACGACAAGGTGGTGCTGGAGAAGAACCCCGAATTCCGCGAGGCCGACAAGGTGGCGATCGACCGGGTCGAGTTCGTGCCATTCGAGGAGCGCGCGACCTGCGTGCGCCGCTTCGAGGCGGGCGAAGTGCTGAGCTGCTCCGACCTGCCCGCAGAGCAACTCCAGTCACTAAAAGATCGCCTCGGCGAGCAGGTGCATGTGGTGCCATATCTCGGCACCTATTATTACGCGCTCAACAACAAGAGGGACGACCTGAAGGATCCCCGGGTTCGCCAAGCGCTCTCGATGATGGTCGACCGCGAGTTCATAGCCAACGAGATCTGGTCGGGCGCCATGCTGCCGGCCTACACCTTCGTGCCGCCGGGAATCGGCAATTACGAAGGCGGCGGCCCCAAGGTGGAATGGGCCGATCTCGATCCGCTCGACAAGGAAGACCAGGCGATCGCGCTCATGAAGGAGGCGGGGTTCGGCCCCGACAATCCTCTGGAGCTGGAGATTTCGTATAGCGCGGGCGAAAACCACAAGAACACGGCGACGGCCATTGCCGACATGTGGAAGCCGCTTGGCGTCAACGTCACCTTCAACGTCCGCGACGGCTCGGCGCACTACTCGCATCTTCGCGACAGCGACGACTACGAAGTGGCGCGCGCGGGCTGGATCGGCGACTTCTCGGACCCGGTCAACTTCCTTCAGCTGTGGGAAAGCGACAATACCGGCTTCAACTATTCCAAATACGAGAATCCGGAATACGACAAGCTGATGGATCAGGCGGCAGCCGAAAGCGACCTTGCCAAGCGCGAGGAAATCCTGCGTCAGGCAGAAGCCCTGCTGGTTAAAGATGCTGCCGTCATCTCGATGCTCTATTATTCCTCCATGTCGCTCGTCTCGCCCAAGCTCAAGGGCTGGGAGGACAATATTCAGAACGCTCACGCCACGCGCTGGATGAGCATTTCCGAATAGATCCCGTTCCGGAGCCGTGCAGAACGTGCGGCTCCGGAATGCAACCGAGAGTGACGGCCGATGTTTGGCTATGTTTTGCGGCGCCTCCTCGGGGCGATCCCGACGCTATTTCTTATCATCACGCTATCCTTCTTCCTGATGCGGGTAGCGCCTGGCGGTCCGTTCGACCGCGAGCGCGCGCTGGAAGCGAAGGTGTTGGAGAACCTGAACCGGGTCTTCCACCTCGATCGTCCCCTATGGGAGCAGTATCTCTATTATCTCGGCAATCTCGCACGTGGCGATCTGGGGCCGAGCTTCATTTATCGCGACTTCTCCGTACAGCAGCTTCTCGGCAGCGGATTGCCGATCTCCATCCAGCTCGGCGCGACGGCGCTGCTCCTGGCCTTGCTGATCGGCTCGGTGCTCGGCACCATCGCGGCGCTGCGCCAGAATTCCTGGGTTGATTACGGGGTGACGGCGGTCGCCACCTTTGGCATCACGGTGCCGAATTTCGTCGTCGCGCCACTCCTGTCACTCGTTTTCGGCGTATGGCTGAGCCTGTTGCCGGCCGGCGGCTGGGGCAATGGCGGCCCCGCCAACATGCTTCTGCCGGTAATAACGCTGGCGCTGCCGCAGGTGGCCGTCATCGCACGGCTTATTCGTGGGTCGATGATCGAGGCGCTAAGGTCGGACCATGTCCGCACCGCCCGCGCCTACGGACTCCCCGCGCGGATGGTGGTGATCGTTCACGCCATGCGCGCCGCCTGCCTGCCGGTGGTCTCCTATCTTGGGCCCGCCGCCGCGGCATTGCTGACGGGCTCGGTGGTTGTGGAAACCATTTTTGGGCTTCCGGGCATCGGCCGCTACTTCGTGCAGGGTGCGCTCAACCGCGACTACACGCTGGTGATGGGAACGGTGATCATCATCGCTGTCTTCGTCGTGGTCTTCAATCTGGTCGTGGACCTGATCTACGCCGCCCTGGATCCAAGAGTGCGCTATGACTGACATTGCAACAAACACGCCCGAGGTGGCCGCCGGAGCACCCGTAAAAGGCCGTTCGCTCTGGGCAACGGCCATGATGCGGCTACGCCGCAACAAGGCCGCTATGGCGAGCCTCGTCATTCTCGTCGTCTATATCCTTGCCGGTCTTTTCGGGCCGATGATTTCACCACACCATTACGCGACGGTTTATCCGGATTATGTGCGCGTGCCGGCGAGCCTGGAGGCTTATCCGCGGGAGGACGAGATCGTTCCGCAGGCCGAAAACGTGCTTGCCCGTACGCGGCTCGACATCAACTCCATTGAGGTCGACGGGAATACGCTGCGCGTGGAAGCCTCGTCCGAACGCGAGATCGATCCGCGCGTGACGCGTTATCTCGACCGCTCCGACATTTTCTCCAATGCGCGCATTACGGAAACCAGCGCGGATGGGCGCTCGGTAGTGATGGAAGCGGATGTGGAGCGGCTACGCTTCATCTTCGGCACGGATGGCAACGGGCGCGACCTGCTTGCCCGCATTCTGATTTCCATCCGTATCTCGCTGATGATCGGCGCACTCGCCACCGGCGTGGCGCTGATCATCGGCGTCGCCTGGGGAGCGACGGCGGGCTTCCTCGGCGGGCGGGTGGACAATGTCATGATGCGCGTGGTGGACATTCTCTACGCCCTCCCCTTCACCTTCTTTGCGATCCTGCTCGTCGTCTTCTTCGGGCGCAATGTCGTGCTCATGTTCATTGCGGTGGGGGCGGTGGAATGGCTCGACATGGCACGTATCGTGCGGGGTCAAACCATTTCGCTCAGGCGACGCGAATTCGTGCAAGCGGCCGAAGCGCTCGGCGTGAGTTCCGGCGGCATCCTGCGCCGGCACATCATCCCCAACACGCTGGGACCGGTGATCATCTATATGACGCTGCTCATCCCGAAGGTGATCCTGCTCGAAAGCTTCCTGTCCTTCCTCGGTCTCGGCGTGCAGGAACCACTGACGAGCCTCGGCGTGCTCATCTCCGAAGGTGCCCGCAACATGCGAAGCGCCCCTTATATGCTGCTCTACCCCTCGATCGCGCTGACACTGCTGCTCTTCGCCCTCAATTTCCTGGGCGACGGCCTGCGCGACGCTCTGGACCCGAAGGATCGCTGACATGAATTCGGGCGAACGAATCTTCGACATCCGCAATATCCGCGTGACCTTCGACACGCCGGACGGGCCGGTGAAAGCCGTGCGCGGCGTGGACATGCATGTGAATGCGGGGGAGACCGTTGCGGTCGTGGGCGAATCCGGATCGGGCAAAAGCCAGATCATGATGGCCACGATGGGGCTCCTTGCCTCCAACGGCCGCGCGGAAGGATCTGTCACCTATCGCGGGCAGGAGCTCATCGGCTTGCCGCGGGAAAGGCTCAACCGCATAAGGGGTGCGAAGATCACGATGATCTTCCAGGAACCGATGACCTCCCTCGATCCGCTGTACACGATCGAGCGGCAGATCTCGGAGCCCATCATGGTGCATGGCGGCCTGTCGGCTTCCGCTGCTCGCAAAAAGGCGCTGGAGCTTTTGAAGCTGGTCCATATCCCGGATCCCGAGCGGCGGCTCAAATCCTATCCGCACGAGCTTTCAGGCGGACAGCGCCAGCGCGTGATGATCGCCATGGCGCTCGCCAATGACCCTGACCTTTTGATCGCGGACGAACCGACGACCGCGCTCGACGTGACGATCCAGGCGGAGATCCTCCGGCTGCTGGCCGAGTTGCAGAAGAAGCTCGGTATGGCCATCCTCTTCATCACACACGATCTGAGGATCGTGGAGGCTTTCGCCAGCCGCGTTTATGTGATGCAGAAGGGCGAGGTGGTGGAGGAAGGGACGACGGACGACATCTTCCATCGCCCGACCAAGGCTTATACGAAAATGCTGCTTGCCGCCGAACCGGAGGGATCGAAGTCGCCGGTTTCTGCCGGAACGCCCATCCTGCTCGACGCGAACAAGGTGTCGGTGACCTTCAGCTCGGGCGGTGGTTTCTTCTCCCGCTCGGCTTTCGAATTGAAAGCGGTGCAGGACGTCACCCTTACGCTGCGTGCCGGGCAGACGATCGGCATCGTGGGTGAATCGGGCTCCGGCAAATCCACGCTGGGAAGGGCGATCCTCCAGCTCCTGCCTTCGGAAGGACGCGTGGTTTATCAGGGCGTGCCGATCCAGGGCCTCGACCGCGCGGGCATGCGGCCATACCGCAGGAATCTGCAGATGGTGTTCCAGGACCCCTATGGGAGCTTGAGCCCGCGCATGACCGTGGGCGAGATCATCACCGAAGGGCTTCTGGTGCACGAACCGACGCTTTCCGCACGCGAGCGCGAGGAAGCGGCGATCAAGGCGCTGGAGGAGGTCGGGCTAGACCCCATCATGCGCAACCGCTTCCCGCATGAGTTTTCGGGAGGACAGCGCCAGCGCATCGCGATCGCGCGAGCGGTGGTGCTGAAGCCCACCGTCATCGTGCTCGACGAACCCACTTCGGCGCTCGACCGCTCGGTGCAGAAGCAGATCATCAACCTGCTGCGCCGTCTTCAGGAAAGCTATGGGCTTTCCTACATCTTCATCAGCCACGATCTGGCGGTGGTAAAGGCGCTCGCCGACTACACGATCGTGATGAAAACGGGCCGGGTGGTTGAACAAGGCCCGACGGAAGAGGTGTTCCGCGATCCGAAGAGCGACTACACGCGCGCTCTCATGCGCGCTGCCTTCAATTTGAAGGAGGTGTTGAAGCGACCGACGGAGGCGCACGCCTGAGAAGCGGCTCTGAAATTGCCGAAATAGCACTGGGCGGACGGGAAGCGCCGCAGAAGCTTCGGCATGGCAATCCAATCGGCATTCCCTCATGCGCCCGCTCAATCTCCGTTGATTGAGTCCGCGCGTAAGGTTAACCATGGTTTAACGACAATATGAGGGATCCGATTTGGAAGCCGTCAAAAAGGCGATCAGAAGCGCTCTGCAAAAGGGTGACGCAAATGACCGGGCGTTTCGGGAGAAAGTTTATCGGCAAGTCTTCGCCGCGCTTGAACGCTCGCTCGAAGCGCGCCGCGATCTGACGGAAGAGGATCGGCGTAACCGCCGCGAACAGATCAAGGCGGCAATCATAGACGTCGAGCGCAGCTTCGTTTCCGTCGAGGCCGTCGAGGCGCAGCCTTCCCCTATGGCTCCTTCCCCTGCCGACCGGCTCTCCGTCGAGGCGACCGAAGCGGATTTCGTGCCTCGCATCGAACGTGAAGAACGCCTGCAGGGGCGCAGTCCTTCACGGCCCGACTATTCTCCACTCAACGAAGTGCGTACACCCGTTGCCGGCGAACGGAGGAGACGACGTCCCCTCGCCGCGGCCGTGATCATCCTCGTCCTGCTGGCCGCAATTCTTGTCGGGCTATGGTGGATCGTGGGTGGAGTTCCGCGTTCCGCACAGGCGCCGCGCGACACGGCTACACCCTCAAGCAACGAAAATGCGCCGCCGCGGCTTGCTGAAAATCCGGCAGAAGACCGTGCGTGGATCACGATCTTCTCTCCCACTGATCCCACCACCGTCGATGCACCCGCAGGCGCGAGCGCCGAAGCACTTCGGGAAGGCGAGGAGGCCTATCTTCAGATCGGGGCCGAAGGTGCGGAGACTGCCGTCTCGTTCGATGTGGGACAGGGGGTGCTTGAGCAATTGGCCGGCCGGCGCGCCGTCTTCAGCCTGACCGCCAGGGCGACGGAGGGCGAGACGCAGATATCGATTTCCTGCGATTTCGGCTCACTCGGAGATTGCGGACGCACGCGTTACGCCGTTGGCAGCGCACCTTCGGAATATCTCTTCGAGGTGCAGCTTCCGGATCAGCGGCCAAGCGCCGGCGGAAGGATCTCGATCTCGCCCGATGTCGAGGGACAAGGCAGGATGCTCGACATATTCTCCCTGCGGGTCCGCGAAGCGACGAGCCAATAGCGCACCAGTCCCTTATTTGCTGCTCGCAATCAGTGCTTCGAGCGTCTCGATCCGGTCCGCCTCGTGTGCCGGCTTGTCCCAGCGCAAGCGCGAAATGCGGGGAAAGCGCATGGCGATCCCTGATTTGTGCCGCGTCGAGCGGGCGAGGCCCTCGAACGCCACTTCGAGCACGAGCCCGTGGTTGCGATCGGCCCGGACCGCACGCACCGGGCCGAATCGCTCGACGGTGTTGTCGCGCACATATTTGTCGATCTGCTTCAATTCCTCGTCCGTGAAGCCGAAATAGGCTTTTCCGACTGGCACCAGTGCCGGCTCCTCCTCGGGTCCTGCCCACACCCCGAACGTATAATCGGAATAGAAACTGGAACGCTTGCCATGGCCGCGCTGGGCATACATGAGCACGGCATCGACCGTGAATGGATCGCGCTTCCATTTGAACCAGGGCCCCTTCGGCCGCCCCGGCAGATAGGGTGAATCCTTCCTTTTCAGCATCACCCCTTCGATGATGGGATGCGGCGGGTTGCAACGCTTCCCGTCCAGCTCCTTCCAAGTGCCGAAATCGATGGTCGGCGAAAGGTCGAAGCGATCGGGTGCAAGCGTGGAAAGGAAGTCCTTCAGAAGTTCCCGCCGCTCCGTATAAGGCAGCGGACGGGTATCCTCAGCGCCAACCGCAAGGATGTCGTAGCAGCGCATGAAAACCGGATAATCCCTCAGCATCTTCTGCGAGACCGTCTTGCGGTTCAGCCGCTGCTGCAGGTCGGAGAATGTGCCGGTACGCTCCCGGGGATCCCCCACCAGAAGCTCGCCGTCGAGCGCGGCATCGAAGTCCATCGCCTCGGCCAGATCCGGAAAGGCTCCGGAGATGTCATCCCCCGTGCGAGAATAGAGCTTGCGCACCCCACCCTCGCTTACGGCCTGCACACGAATGCCGTCCCACTTCCATTCCGCCGCGTATTCATCGGGCTTCAGGTTCGCGAAATCCGTTTCCTCGGCGGCGTGCGCCAACATCACGGGCCTGAACGGCGCCTTCGCGGCATTCTCCGGTTTTGGCCCGCGCTTTTCCAGCCACGCGAATAGTTCGGTATAGGGGGGCCAGAGCCCATGCCAGAGCTCCTCGATTTCCTGGACATCCACCTGACCGAAATCGGCCAGCGCCTGCTTCGTCAGCCGCGCCGAGACGCCGACGCGCAGGCCACCTGTCGCCAGCTTGATCGCCGCGAAACGCCCGGAAGGGGAAAGCTGGTCGAGCAGGCGCGCGACCACCGCAGGGGCATCGGAGCGGCTTGCCTGTGCCAGCCGCTCCACCACTTCCGAAAGCGCCGGTGCCTCCGCATCTTCATTTTCCCCCGCCGGCCAGATCAAGGAGACCGTTTCGGCGAGGTCGCCCACATAGTCATAGGAATAGCCGAAGAGCACCGGATCCACGCGCTCCATCACCAGCGCACGCAACATGGCTGGCTTTACAGCCGGAAAGCCGATGCCGCCGGTGAGCGCGGCCAGCCCAAAGCCGCGGTCGGGGTCGGGCACGGTGGCAAAATAGTCCGTGAGCAATCGCAGCTTGCCGTTGCGGGAGGGGGTCAGCACCAGCCGGTCGAGGAGTTCGGCGAAACGTTCCACTATTCCGTCTCGTCCTCATAGCCGGCAATGTGCAGCGGCCTTGCTGCAATGCCATTCAGCTCGCACCAGCGCACGAGCGCTTCCTCACGCCCATGTGTGACCCAAACCTCGCCGGCACCCGTTTCGCGGATCGTCTGCGTGAGTTCCTCCCAGTCGGCATGGTCCGAGATGATAAGCGGAAGTTCGACCCCGCGCTGGCGCACTCGCTGGCGGATGCGCATCCAACCCGAAGCGAAGCAGGCGAGCGGGTCGGCGAAGCGGCGCGACCAGCGGTCGTCGATGGCGGCTGGCGGCGCGACCACGATCGAGCCGACCGGAGGTGCCGCCCCTCGCTCCTCCATCGTCGCCGGCTCCAGGATGCCGAGCGGCACGCCCGCGCTCTCGTAATAATCGCAGAGCTTTGCGAGCGCGCCGTGTATGTAGATCGGCTCATTGTGGCCAGCCTCGCGCAGGAGCGCAATCACGCGCTGCGCCTTCCCGAGCGTGTAGGCGCCCACGATATGTGTCCGCTCGGGAAATTGCCTCACCGACTTCAGCAACTGTCCAATCTCGTGCGATGCCTCCGGATGCGTGAAGACCGGCAGGGCGAATGTGGCTTCAGTGATGAAAATATCGCAGGAAATAGGTTCGAAAGGCGCGCAAGTGGGGTCCCGGCTGCGCTTGTAGTCGCCCGAGGCCACGATCCGCGTGCCGCCGCCTTCCACGCAAACCTGCGCCGATCCGAGCACATGGCCAGCGGGATGAAAGGTCACCTCCACGCCGTTGATATTGATCGTCTCGCCGAAGCGCGCTTCCTGAGTCGAGCCGGTAAAGCCTGGCCCGTAGCGCAGTTCCATGATGTCGAGAGTCTCGCGCGTCGCAAGCACTGAGCCGTGACCTGCGCGTGCATGGTCGGAATGCCCGTGCGTGATCAGCGCGCGTTCCACCGGCCGCACGGGATCGATGAAAAAGCCACCTTCGGGACAGCAGAGGCCGTCCGGCCGGGAGCGTAGAAGCTGCTGGTTCATGGCCAGAAGATAGGCATTTTTCCACCGAGCGGAAGGTGCTTGCAAACGCGCGGCTTCTTCAGCATAAATTTCGCCTTCCTCCGGAACTCCTCCGAATGAACCCGCTTTTCTTCTCCTCGGGCAACCTGCTCGCCGATCGACGTGCCGAATATTCTGAAATGCTCTTTTCCGCCGGCGACCACAGTGCGGCGGCCGAGGTGATGCGCGCTGCCCTGGCGCTCGCACCCGGATGGATAGCTGGTCATTTCCGCCATGGCGAGATGCTGGTGGCAGCCGGCGAGCTTGCCGCAGCAATCGAGGCATGGCGCACCGTGCTCAGGCTCGATCCGGAAGATCGGCTGGGGGCAACGTTGAAGCTCGAACTCCATGGTGCATTGCCTGGGCTTGACGCAGCTCCCAGCGCTTTCGTGGAAACGCTTTTCGATCAGTATGCCGGCAGGTTCGACGAAGCGCTGGTGAAGAAGCTCGACTATCGCGTGCCGGAATTGCTCTGGAACGCATTGAAGAGACTGGGGCGCGAACAGTTTGCCCATGTGGTTGATCTAGGCTGTGGAACCGGCCTTATGGGCGAGCGGCTGAGGACATCGGCAAGCTTTCTCGAAGGCATGGATATTTCGGGCGAGATGCTGAAGAAGGCCGAAGCCAAACGCATCTACGACCGGCTTTCGCGCGAGGACCTCCTCAAGCTGGCCTCACTTCCAAGCGAGGCGGATCTCATCACCGCCGCGGATGTGTTCATGTATGTGGGGGCCTTGGCCCCCATCTTTGATTTGGTGGCGGCAAATCTTCGATCGGGCTCCGTATTCGCCTTCTCGGTGGAGAGCCATGACGGGACTGAAGAAATGGTGCTGCGCCCCTCGCGCCGTTATGCCCATTCACCGGCGCATGTGCGGATGCTGCTTGGTGCTACGGGCTTCGACATCGTCTCATTCGAGAAGGCCACGATCCGAATGGATCGCGGGGAGCCGGTGGAAGGCCTGATCGTGGTTGCTATCCGGAAGGGGGCCGCCGCGGTGGCAGGTGATGTCGTGGAGATCGAGGAGGCGGCCAAGCAGCCGGAGGTGCATTAGGCTCAAGACCGCTCCTCTCGCGATTCCTGTCACTCGGCTTTCGCTCCGCTCCAGCTGAGATGCTGTAATCGCTTTCTCTCCCGCCAAGGAGGAGGTAGCGCCGGCATCGATTTTCCCGCTATTCTCGTGCTGCGGGCCTATCGGCGGGGGAGCAAACGATTTCCTGCACTTGCAAGCGGACTTGTCGGGCCTGAGATCATTCCACCGAACGGGAACACCTCTTCCCACTTGGCCGCGGGTCTGTTCTGCATTAGTTCTAGCTCCTTGGAACAGACGGATCTCATCGCCGGCGATCGCGCCGCCCTTCTTCCCGCGCCCTTCCGGGAATGGTTTGCCGCGCGCGGATGGGCGCCGCGCCCGCATCAGCTGGAGCTTCTGAACCGCACGCGCGAGGGCCGCTCGGTGCTCCTAATCGCGCCTACGGGCGCGGGCAAGACGCTTGCCGGTTTCCTGCCCTCGCTCACAGATCTTGCCGTGCGGCCGATGCGGAAGCCGGGAGAAGCCCATCGCGGCATCCATACGCTCTATATCTCTCCACTCAAGGCGCTTGCAGTCGACATCCAGCGCAACCTCATGAAGCCGGTCGAGGAAATCGGGCTCGATATCCGCATCGAGACCCGGACCGGCGACACGCCGGCGCACAGGCGCCAGCGTCAGAAATACGCGCCGCCGGACATCCTGCTGACAACGCCCGAGCAGCTTGCCCTGCTCATCGCGTCATCGGATGCGGACAAGTTCTTCAGCGGGTTGAAATATATCGTGCTGGACGAACTCCACTCGCTTGTCACCTCCAAGCGTGGGCACTTGCTGGCGCTGGGTCTGGCGCGGCTCAGGCGCCTGGCGCGCGGTACCATCAGCATCGGCCTCTCTGCAACGGTTGCGGAGCCGGACGGGTTGCGCCGCTGGCTCGTGGACCAGAATCCGCCGGACATGATGGCCGACATTGTGACTGTCGCAGGCGGTGCCAAGCCGGAGATCACCATCCTTGATACCGAGGCGCATGTCCCCTGGTCGGGGCACTCGGCTCGTTATGCCATTCCATCCGTCTACGAAGCGATCAAGCGGCACAAGACGACGCTGCTTTTCGTCAATACGCGCAGCCAGGCGGAGATGCTCTTCCGCGAACTCTGGCACATCAACGAGGATAACCTGCCCATCGCCCTGCATCACGGCTCGCTCGACGTGGCGCAGCGGCGCAAGGTCGAGAAGGCGATGGAGACGAACAGCCTTCGTGCCATCGTCGCTACCTCGACGCTCGACCTCGGCATTGACTGGGGCGATGTCGACCTCGTGGTCCATGTCGGAGCGCCGAAGGGCGCAAGTCGGCTCGCACAGCGCATCGGGCGCTCCAACCACCGCATGGACGAGCCGAGCCAGGCGATCCTCGTGCCGGCCAATCGCTTCGAGGTGATGGAATGCCGCGCCGCGCTCGAAGCCAATTATCTCGGCGCGCAGGACACCCCACCCTTGGGCGAAGGATCGCTCGACGTTCTGGCGCAGCATGTGCTTGGCCGCGCCTGTGCCGGTCCCTTCGATGAGGACGAGTTCTACGAAGAAGTAAAGAGCGCCGCGCCTTATGCGGGGCTCGGCCGCGCCACCTTCGCCCGTGTGGTGGAATTCGTAGCCACGGGCGGCTATGCGCTGAAGACCTATGAGCGCTACGCCAAGATCCGAAGGATGAAGGATGGGCGCTGGCGCATCTCCCATCCCAATGTGGCGCAGCAATATCGGCTCAATGTCGGCACGATCGTTGAAGCGCCGATGCTCAATGTGCGGCTCACGCGCAAGCAGGGCGCCGGCGGGAATGTGCGCGGCGGCTTGCTGCTCGGACAGGTGGAAGAATATTTCCTCGAGACACTCGCGCCCGGCGACACGTTCATCTTCTCGGGCCGCGTCCTTCGCTTCGAGCGCATCCGCGAGAACGAAGCTTTTGTCACCAATGCCGCGGGGCAGGATGCGATGGTGCCGTCCTACGCCGGCGGAAAATTCCCGCTTTCCACCTACCTAGCAGCCGAAGTGCGGGCGATGCTGGCCGATCCGTCCCGGTGGAAGGCGCTGCCCAACCAGGTATCGGATTGGCTGAGGATCCAGCAGGACAAATCGGTTTTGCCGCGCAAGGAGGACCTCCTGGTCGAGACCTTTCCGCGCGGCAATCGCTTTTACATGGTGGCCTATCCCTTCGAAGGCCGCCTCGCGCACCAGACCCTCGGTATGCTCCTCACGCGCAGAATGGAGCGTTTCGGGGCACGGCCGCTTGGGTTCGTGGCAACCGACTATGCTCTCGCCATCTGGGCGCTGGAGGACTTGGGGCATATGATTCGCCGCCAGAAGTTCTCGCTGGGCGCTCTGTTCGACGAGGACATGCTGGGGGAAGACCTTGAAAGCTGGCTTGCCGATAGCTGGCTTTTGAAGCGCACTTTCCGTAACTGCGCGGTCATTTCCGGTCTCGTGGAGCGGAACCACCCCGGAAAGGAGAAGACAGGGCGGCAGGTCACCGTTTCCGCCGACCTCATTTACGACGTATTGCGCACCCATGAGCCCGATCACATCCTGCTTCAGGCGACCTGGCATGATGCGGCAACCGGCCTTCTGGATGTGGCCCGTCTCGGCGAGATGCTGTCGCGCATCCGCGGCCGAATCATGCATAAGGACCTGGAGAGGATTTCGCCGCTGGCGGTGCCCATAATGCTGGAGATCGGCAGGGAGCAGGTGCCCGGCAGTGCGAATGAATCATTGTTGGGCGAGGCTGCGGAAAGCCTGATCGAGGAGGCCATGGGGGCATGAATCTTGCGCAGAGGATCGCGTGGGAGGCGGTGGAAATAGCCATTGCCGGAGAGCGTGCGGTCTGCGACCCTTCCGGAGCGCTCTACCTTCCCGCCGACCGGCTTCTGGTCGTCTCGGACCTTCACCTGGAAAAAGGATCCTCCTATGCACGCCGCGGCAGCTTTCTGCCGCCTTATGACACGATCGCCACTCTCAAGCGCCTCGCTGCAGTTGTCGCGCGCTGGCAACCTTCCATTGTAGTGAGCCTCGGCGACAGCTTTCACGATGCGGGCGGCTCCGGCCGCATGCCGGAGTCCTTCCGCGAGCATCTCCTCTCCATGATGTCGGGCCGCGACTGGTATTGGGTAGCGGGAAACCATGACCCGGCGCCGCCCGAAAGCCTGCCCGGTCATTGGGTGAGCGAACTGGCCTTGGGCAGCCTCGTCTTCCGCCACGAACCGGCGCGGGGCGCCGCAGGTGAGATCGCCGGTCATCTCCACCCGGGCGCACGCATCGTGCAGCGCGGGAGATCCGTACGCCGCGCCTGCTTCGCCTCCGATGGGCTACGCATGGTGATGCCCGCCTTCGGCAGCCTCACCGGCACGCTCAATGTGCTCGACCGTGCGTTCGCGGGCCTGTTCAGCCGCGATATGCTGACTGCCTATATGCTGGGACGCGACCGCGTCTATCCGATCGCGGGTGAGCTTCTCAGAGCCTGATTACCTCTCAATCGCGCCTGAAGACCAGCCTGCCGATCCAGCCGGTCAGGATGGCGAGCAGTACGGCGAAGACGCCGTAAAGGAAGCTTTCCTGCTGCGCGAATTCAAAGATCCGCTGCTCGACGCCGGCCTTGCGGATCGTGAGCGGCGCGGATGTTTCCCGAAGGAACACGCCATTCCGGAAGAGAAAGGCGCGGGCCTTGTGGGTGCCCACCGGCACATGCGGCGCCAGGTAAAGCGTGGCGCGGAAAAGTGTGCGCGAGAGGAACTGCACGCCGCCCACATTCTCGGCATAAAGACCTGCCGCTTCCTTTTGCTCGCGCAGCGCGGCCGTAAATTCCTCGACCGTCATCGGAGCATCACCGGAATCGAGTGGCCGCAGATGGATATTGTCGACGCCGAGCGCCAAGCGGCTATAGCTGGCGGGGTCGGTGATGTCCTGGGGCGGGCGCGTCAGAGCGACGGAATAGGAGGCAGGCACATCCTTGAATTCCACCGATTCGGTGTTGATCCACATGCCGAGCACGCGCGTCTTCTTACGAACCACCGTCGTGCGGGGCGGACCCTCCAGAACCACGATCACGTCGTAGCGCCCCTGTCTGCTCACCATGGGATCCGCGTTGTCGAGCGCACCGAAGATCGTGAGATTGGTACCGGTGAAGTCCGACGTGATCGCAACGCTGTCGGTGGAGAGCCCGATCTGGATGCCCTCAGGCGGCGCCTCCTCCTGCTGGGCGGCAGCGTGGCCGGCCAGCAGAAAACCGAGCATCAGGACGACGAGGCGCGGAGCAAGCATCAGACTCCTCCGGCCAGGGAATAGAGGCTGGCCGGCCGCACGAAAAGATCGAACGCAAGCCTGAGCGCCACGGCGAGCACCAGCAGGGCGAGCAGCGCGCGAAGCTGCTCGCCGCGGAGCTTCTGCCCGACACGGGTTCCATATTGCGCTCCGGCGACCCCGCCGACCATGAGCAGGAATGCAAGAACGACATCCACCGTCTGATTGGCGGTGGAGTGCACGATGGTCGTGTATGCGGCGACGAAGATGATCTGGAACAATGAAGTGCCGACCACGACATTCGTGGGCACCTTCAGGAGATAAATCAGCGCCGGCACCATGATGAAGCCGCCGCCCACACCCATGACCGAGGCGAGAAACCCGATGGCGGCGCCGATGCCCAGCACGGGGATGATGCTCACAAAGAGCTTCGAAGCACGAAAGCGCACCTTGAGCGGCAGTTTGTGAATCCAGTTGTGCTGCCCTGAACGGCGAAGCGGTGCTTGCCCTCCCCGCGACCGCTGGATGGCGCGAACGCTTTCCACCAGCATCAGACCGCCAATCGAGCCAAGCAGGACCACATAGAGCAGCGAGACCATGAGATCGAGTTGGCCGAGGCTGCGCAGATAGGCAAAGACATAGATGCCGATACTGGATCCGACGAGGCCTCCCGCCAGGAGAACGAGGCCCAGCTTCACATCCAGGGTTCCGCGCTTGAAATGCGCAAGCGCACCGGAAAAGGAAGAGGCGATCACCTGATTGGCGCCGGTGGCAACGGCGATTGCCGGGGGCACATTGTAAAAGATCAGCAGCGGCGTGATGAGGAAGCCTCCACCGACGCCGAACATGCCGGAGAGGAATCCCACGGCGGCGCCCATGGCGAGGAGCACCACCATATTGACCGACATTTCCGCGATCGGGAGATAGATGCCCACCCGCGACACCAATAGAGCTAAATAAACAGCACGCAGCAGGACCGCCGCGCTTTGACCAATCGACTATTTCGTTCTTGCGCCGACAATAGGGCGAAGTCAAACACGCAGATCAGAAAACCTTGAAAAGTCGCGGGAATCCGGCGGACATACGAGACAAAGCCGCCGGATGGTTACCATGAGATTGACCTCAGCGACCCCTGGTTCAGGCTCCCGAATTGTTCTGGTCCAGCAGGGCCCTCACCAAAGGCTCATCTATCTCGCCCGTTTCAGCCAGACCGTTCTGCCGCTGGAAGGCGCGAATGGCCGTGCGTGTCTTTTCTCCCATCATGCCATCGGCAGGACCGGGATCGAAACCGATCTTGGTGAGGATGAGTTGGACATTCGAGATCGCCTTCTTCATGTCGACAGTCGCGGTGATCTCCTGAGCCGGTGTCCACTCCGAGGGAATGGAGACCACATTGGCCATGGGATTTCCTTCCCGACTTGTCCAGAGCTTCGCCTTGCCCTGTGCCTGCGACAGGTCCGCGTCCGACATGGTCTTGGCAATCTCGTCGCGCTTGGCAGCCGCATCCGAGTCACCCGTGCGGGCAACGATGTCGAACCACTTGTAAGCCTCGACCAGGTCCAAGGGGATGCCTACGCCCTTCGCGGCAAGGATGCCAAGGTTGAACTGGCTGTCGGTGACACCCAGGTCGGCCGCTTCCTGGAACCAGCGGGCCGCGGACGCATTGTCGGCCGTTCCATCCACGCCCATGGCAAAGAGCACGCCCAGATTATGCATGGCGTTCGCGTTTCCCTGGTCCGCAGCGAGCTGATACCACGTCTTCGCTTTGGTGAGATCGCGTTCCACCCCCATGCCCTTCTCATAGAGGTTTCCGATGCGATACTGTGCCGGCGCCAATCCCATTTCCGCAGCGTATTCGTACCACTTTGCGGCCTCGCCCATATTGACGGGCACGCCACGCCCTTCGGCATAGCGGCTGGCGATCTCATAGAATGCTTCGGGCTTGCCGCTCGCCGCCGCATCGCGCAGTGCAGCCGGCTGAATTTCTGCCGGAATATCCAGGTTCCGGGCTTGGGGCGATACGATCGGCTCGGAAACCGTCGTCGGCGTGGAGTCTTGCAGACGCTGCGAAGAGGCGAAAGGAAGCATCTGCTCTTGCGGCAATACCGGTTGCTCGGAGATCAGTCTGGCAACACCATCCGCTTCATGCGGGTTCGGTTCGGAGCTCGGTTGAGCAATCTCGTGCTGGTGCTCCATGGCCGCCTGCGGCGCAGGTGCGGGTTCCTCGGTCTGGACGGCGTCCGTTTCCGCAACCGATGACCCGGCGGGTTGCGCGGCCGGGCTTTCCGGTGCCAGGTTTGCCGCTTGAGGAGCCTCCGGTTTGGTGGCCGGTGGGGTGGTCTGAACCTTCATCGGGTCGATGTCGAGCGCGGCCGATTGGGTCTCCGGCTCGGTCTGCGACGGCGTGCTCTGCTTTGTCGGTACGCTCGCCACATCCGTGTGGATGACCGTTCCGCCGAAATAAAGGCCACCGGCGATGAGAACTGCGGCTCCCATCGTCAGCAGAAGTTCCTTCTTGTGCCGGCTAAGCACCTTGGTGGCGCTGCTTTTGCGGCCCTCTTTGCGCGGGTTTTTCCTTCCCTTACCGGTGGCCTCAGCCTCGGCGGCGGCGGCTTGCGCAGCCCTTCGCGCCGCGGCGATGAAGTCTGCCTTCGTGACCTCTTCAGCGGGCCGCTCGCGCGCTTCGTATTGCTCGCGCACCCGGCGCATGATTGCATTGATGTCGGGCTTCCCGGAACCTGGCTCGAGCGGCTCGTCCAGCTGTTCCAGGTCGAGCTCGAGCGCTTCATCGGTAAGGACGGGCTCCTCGCGGTGAGCTTCGTTCTCCTCACGCCTTGCCGAGAATGCGCGGGTAAGACCGGCGAGCAGCTTGCGGGGCTCCTGACCATCGTCATCCGACATCTCACCATTCTCAAGCGCCGCCGCGGCAGCCGAAGCGGCTTCCACGGCTGCACGCTTGGATGCAGGCGCCGCTTGTGGTGGCGGGACCCGCTCATTGAGCAGGCGTATCGCGGAATCGAGCGGAGGCAGGCCCTCGGCATCGGTTTTCTCGGTCCCGGCCTCCAGCGAGCTTAGGCGATTGACGATCTTGAGAAGCGTGTCGTGTATGGCCTCGAACGTTTTCGTGTTGCGCTCATCCGACTTCTTGGTGAGCGTTTGCAGCTTCTCGAGCTCCGCCTCGAGCCTATCGTCTTGCGACCGTGCAACCGTCAGACGCTGCGCAACCTCCTCGGCGGCAAGGCGCGCTGCTTCCATCACGGCAGCACGGTTTTCCTCAATCGACCGTTCGATCTTGTCCAGGCGCGGGCGCAGATCCTTGAGCACTGGCAGGTCACGGCCGGGCTGGTTGAGATGCGCCGCGAGGCTGGCAACCTGTTTTTCCAGGTTCCTGATCACCTCGGGATCAACCGAACCTCCGGCGGCCGAGTTCTGAAGACGCCCGGAAATATCGTCGAGGCGAGCCTCCAAAGAATGCAGCTTGTTGTCTCCCGATGCATTGTGGCGCGAATTGTCCAAATGAGCCGCAAGCTCTGCGAAACGATCATCAAGGGCTGCGATCAGTCCGTTTTCCGTGTCGATGGTGCTGGCGCCCTGCTCGAGGCGATCGGCCATCTCCTCGAGACGTCGCTCCAGATCCTGAAAAAGCACATGGCCCTGCTGAATGGCCTCATGCGCCCGGCGGGCGATCAATTCGGAAAGGTGCGAGAAACGATCTTCCAGGCCGCGAAAGAGCCGGTCCGCCTGACGCTGTGGCGGGGTAGCATCGAGCTTCTCGCTGATTTGGGCCATCAGCCCGGTCACGCGATCCATTGCCTGCTCGGGCACATTGATCCGGCGAGCAATCTCGTCCACTCGCTCTGAAAGCGCGCCGAGCCGCTCGGCGATGACGCCTTCAGAGCGGTTCTGCACGAGTTCCTCCAATTGTGACGCCAAAGCGGAGATGCGCGCCTCGATACGCTGCAACTGGCCAGCGTCGAAAGTCGGTGAATGGGCGATTGCGGCCGACGCGGTGATCGCGCGCGAAATCTCGTCCAACCGCTCTTCTATCAGCGCATAGAGATCGGGGCCGTTCTTGTCGGACTGCTCTATGAACCTGTCGAGGGCGATGGCCAGCATATGGACACCCTGCTCCAGTGAGCGAAGCGAGAGTGAGTCCGGGAGGGAATTGATTGCGGCGCTGATTTCCTCTAGGCGGGCACCAAGCCTGTCTAGCACGGGATCTGCTCCGTGCATGCGGCCCTCGAGCGAGCGGACAGTGTCCTCGCGTGCCACATTGGAAAGAGCCGATCTCACCTGCTCGAGTTCGAGACGCATGAGCTTCGCGCCCTTATCGTCGCTCCGCTCCGCCACCCGCTCCATTGCGCTCGACAGGCGCTCGAGTTCCCCGCTCAGCTCGCGCGGCAGTGAAGAACGCGGTGCAACGGCGGCAACCCGTTCCATCTCTTGCCGCAATGCGCTCAATTCGCGACGCAGATCTGAATTCAAGGTACCGTGCATTTCCTCTCTAAGCGCCTTCAATTCCGTGGCAATGCCGCCGATCGAGGCGAGTTCATCTTCCTGCCGGCGGGTCTTTTCGATCTCCCGGGCGATGCGCTCCAAATTGGCGCGTGGCGAATCGGTGTGGCCGGATGGTTGTTGCTCGTCAGCTCGGCGGAGCATGCCGAAACGGTCGGAGAGCCGCTCCAACCGTTGGGCAATATCGCTTTCGGTGTAGCCGTCACGCGTGCCCCCATCCAGCGCACGCCCCAGCCTGCCTTCCAGCTGGCTCAGGGTTCTGCTGATATTCTGGCTGGCACTTTGGGGCACGGGCCCGGGCCGGCGCTGCCGCCCGGCATTGACATTCTCCAGGTACGACCGCTTCGTTTTCATCGAGTTGTCCGCTTTTGCGCGGCTGACGGTCGCCGCAGTTGGAACGCCACGCAGGGTACTTGGACTGCACCGCGAGCGGGCAGACATCCTGGAGACAATTCCCCCGCGATCGGAACACCGTGAATCGACGCGAAGCACACTGGCAGTCCGATGCGCAGACTTTCACCAATCATGGTAAACAAGAAGTTAATTTTTGCTCCCATACACCGGAATGTGAGCGATGGGGGCCTGTCTAAAGCCTTGAATTAATGCGGCGATAAATGAAGACTGTCCCTATGGGCAGTTTCGTCGCCCGTATTTTTAGCGTCGGCCCGGGAATTATCCCCACCGCGAATCGCGGCACAAGGCCATTAACCCGAAAGGGAACAAGTCATGGAACCAGATATTGCAGGACGAGCCAATAGCGCACCCGTACACAAACCTGCCCAGAAGCAGGCTCCCCATATCCGCATCGGCGAACTGGCGCGAGAATTCGACGTGACGCTCCGCGCGCTTCGGTTCTACGAGGACAAAGGGCTTTTGCATCCTAAGAGAAAAGGCCTGACGCGACTCTATAGCGACCGTGACCGGGAAAGGCTCAAGCTTATCCTGCGCGGAAGGAAGATCGGCTTCACCTTGCGCGACATGAAACAGATCCTGGACGTCTACGGCTCCGAGCGGGCCACCGCGCAGCAGCTGCGGGTGTTCCTGGACGTAGCGAGAAAGCAAATGGAATGGCTGGAGCAGCGGCATCGCGAAACCGAAGAAGCCGCGCGCGAACTCTCGGCGATGATCCGCGACGTCCGCGACCGGATCTCCCGTGCGGCCTAAAATCGACGCGGTCCGACTCCCGAAATGACAACATAGGATTGCGAGGCAAACCCTCGCAATCCCCGCAGCCCCGCACTGCTCAGCCGCCCCTTGACCAATCTTCGCACGTGACCTTGACGTTTACGCAAACGTCAATAATTGCTACCTATCATGCCGTTCGTCGTGCGAGATCCAGGGAGCACTTCATGAGCACTTACCGGGCGCCAGTACGGGAGACCGCGTTCATCATTCGCGATGTGCTGAACTATCAGCGCTTCGGCAATATCGCCGGTTACGGCGAGCTCTCGCCCGACGTGCTCGACGCGATCCTGGAGGAAGGTGCCAGACTGGCCGAGAATATCATGCAGCCCCTGAACCGTACGGGCGACATGGAAGGCTGCACGCGGCATGAGGATGGCACTGTCTCAACGCCAAAGGGTTTCAAGGACGGATACCGCCAATATTGCCAGGGCGGCTGGATGGGTCTCTCCGCGCCCGCCGAATATGGCGGCCAGGGCCTGCCCTATCTGGTTCACACCGCTGTCGGCGAATATCTCTCCTCTGCCAATATGGCGCTGATGATGTATCCGGGCCTTACGCAAGGCGCGATCGCGGCAATCCTTGCCCACGGCTCCGACGAGCAGAAGCAGACCTATCTGCCGAAGCTGGTGGAAGGAACCTGGACCGGCACCATGAACCTGACCGAGCCCCATTGCGGCACGGATCTGGGTCTTCTGCGCACCAAGGCCGTGCCGAACGGCGACGGCAGCTATAAAATCTCCGGCCAGAAGATTTTCATCTCCGCGGGCGAGCACGACATGGCGGAGAATATCGTCCACCTCGTGCTGGCCCGCATCGAAGGGGCGCCTGAGGGGACGAAAGGCATCTCGCTCTTCATCGTGCCGAAGCTGCAGCTCGATCAGACCGGCAATCCTGCCGGTCCCAACGGCGTCTCCTGCGGCTCGATCGAAGAAAAGATGGGCATTCACGGCAACGCCACCTGCGTCATGAACTATGACGAGGCGCAAGGCTACCTGCTTGGCGCGGAGAATGGCGGGCTGAAGGCGATGTTCACGATGATGAACGAGGCGCGCCTTGGTGTTGCTCTTCAAGGCCTCGCCGTGGCCGAAGCGGCCTACCAGAATGCTGCCGATTATGCTCGCGACCGCCTGCAGGGACGCTCGCTTTCCGGCGCCAAGGTACCGGACAGGCAAGCTGACCCAATCATCGTGCACCCGGATATCCGCCGCAACCTGGCCACGATCCGAGCCTTCAACGAAGCCGGCCGAGCGCTCCTTCTCTGGACCGCGCTGCAATCGGATATCGCGCACCGCAGCGAGGACGAAAAGGCGCGGCAGATGGCCGAAGACCACCTTGCCCTCATGACGCCCGTGCTGAAGGGCGTCCTTACCGACAAGGGTTTCGAGCATGCGGTGATGGCGCAACAGGTCTTCGGCGGGCACGGCTATATCGAAGAAAACGGTATGAGCCAGTTCGTGCGCGATGCCCGCATCGCCATGATTTATGAAGGCGCCAACGGCATCCAGGCACTCGATCTTGTAGGCCGCAAGCTCGCCCAGGACGGGGGGCGTGCGGTGCAGACCTTCTTCAAGACGGTCGGCGACTTCTGCGAGGAGCACCGTTCGGACGAGAGGATGGCGCCCGATACCAAGGCGCTCAAAAAGGGGCTGAACGACCTGCAGGCGGCCACGCTCTGGCTCATGCAGAACGCGGTGCAGAAACCGGACAATGCCGGCGCCGCCTCCTACGACTACATGCACCTTTTCGGTCTCGTGGCGCTGGGCTTCATGTGGGGCCGCATGGTCAAGACAGCGCGGGACCAGTTGGCGGCGGGCGCCGACGGCGATGCAAGTTTCCTTGAGCAGAAGCTGCTTCTCGGCCGCTTCTTCATGGAGCGAGCGATGCCCGAGACCTCCGCACATCTTGCACGGATATGTTCCGGCGCCGATACGATGATGGCTATTCCGGCAGAGGCATTTTAGGGTAGCCCCGAGCAGGCGAGGATAAGGGAGACGGGAAATGGCTCAGGCATATGTCTATGATGCCGTGCGCACGCCGCGCGGCCGCGGCAAGAAGGACGGTTCACTGCACGAGGTGCCGGCGGTCCGGCTAGCCGCAAAGACGCTGGAAGCCGTCCGCGATCGCAACGCGCTCGACACGAGGCTTGTCGACGACATCATCTTCGGATGTGTCGATCCGGTTGGCGAAGCGGGCTCGGTGATCCCGCGCTCGGCCGCCTTCGAAGCCGGCTACGACAACAAGGCGCCGGGCATGCAGATCTCGCGCTTCTGCGCCTCCGGCCTTGACGCCATAAATCTCGGTGCCGCCAAAATCGCCGCCGGCTCCGACGAGATCGTGATCGCGGGCGGTGTGGAGTCCATGTCGCGGGTCGGGATGGGCATGTCGGGCGGCGCCTGGTTCATGGACCCGTCCGTCGGCCTGCCCGCCTATTTCATGCCGCAGGGCGTTTCCGCCGATCTCATCGCCACCAAATACGGCTTTTCGCGCGATGACGTGGATGCCTATGCGGTCGAGAGCCAGAAGCGGGCGAAGAAGGCCTGGGACAAGGGTTATTTCAAGAACTCGGTCATCCCGGTCAAGGACCAGAACGGCCTCACGATCCTCGACCACGACGAGCATATGCGCCCGGAAACGAACATGCAGGCTCTGGCTTCCCTCAATCCCTCCTTCGTCATGCCGGGCGAGATGGGCGGTTTCGATGCGGTGGCCGTGCAGCGCCATCCCGAGCTTGAGAGCGTCAACCACGTTCATCATGCCGGCAACTCCTCGGGGATCGTGGATGGTGCAGCGGCGGTGTTGCTCGGCTCCAAAAGTGCCGGCAAATCAATGGGCTTGAAGCCCCGGGCGAAGATTCGCGCCTTCACCAATATCGGCTCCGAACCTGCCCTCATGCTCACGGGTCCGGTGGATGTGACGGAGAAGCTTTTGAAGAAGGCCAAGATGAAGCTCTCCGACATCGACCTTTTCGAACTCAACGAGGCCTTCGCCTCGGTCGTGCTTCGTTACATCCAGGCCTTCGACATCGACCGCGAGAAGATCAATGTGAATGGCGGCGCGATCGCCATGGGCCATCCCTTGGGTGCCACGGGGGCCATGATCTTCGGCACGGTGCTAGACGAGCTGGAGCGGCGGGACCTGAACACCGCATTGGTCACGCTCTGCATCGGCGCCGGCATGGGCACGGCCACCATCATCGAGCGCGTCTAGAGGGAGGGGAAAGAGCATCATGGCCGACTACAAGAACTTCACCGTCGAGACCGATGCCGACGGCATCGCGCTCGTCACCTGGGACATGCCCGACCGCTCCATGAATGTCTTCACCGAGGAGGTGATGGACGAGTTGGACAGGATCATCGATCAGGTCGCCGGCGACGCCACGATTAAGGGCGCGGTCTTCACCTCCGGAAAGGATAGCTTTTCGGGCGGCGCTGATCTGACGATGCTGCAAAAGGTGTTAGGCCAGTTCCACAAGGAGAAGACGAAGAATCCCGAAAAGGCGATGCGGGAACTCTTCGACAATGCCGGCCGCATGAGCTGGCTTTGGCGCAAGTTGGAGACCTGCGGCAAGCCCTGGGTCTCCGCTATCAACGGCACCTGCATGGGCGGCGCCTTCGAGCTTTCGCTTGCCTGCCACGGCCGCGTTGCGGCGGATGATGAGACGGTGAAGCTCGCCCTGCCCGAGGTCAAGATCGGGATCTTCCCGGGCGCCGGAGGCACCCAGCGCGTGCCGCGGCTCGCCAACACGCAGGAAGCCCTGCAGATGCTCACATCCGGCCAGAACCTTTCGCCCACGCGGGCGAAAGCGATGGGCCTGGTGCACGAGATCGCTCCCCGGTCGAAGCTCGTCGATACGGCGAAGAAGATGATCAAGGACGGGTTGAAACCGGTGCAACCTTGGGACGAGAAGGGGTTCAAACTCCCTGGCGGGCCGGTCTACTCGGCCGCAGGTGCCAATCTCTGGCCGCCCGCGATCGCCATCCTGCGCCGCGAAACCTATGGCAATTATCCCGGCGCCACCGCCATATTGAAATGCGTCTATGAAGGGCTTCTGGTACCCTTCGATACGGGTCTCCGCATCGAACAGCGCTATTTCACCGAAATCATGCGGAGCAAAGAAGCGGCGGCCATGATCCGCTCGCTTTTCGTCTCGTTGCAGGAACTCAACAAGGGCGCGCGCAGGCCGAAAGAAGTCCCGGCCAAGAAGTTCCGCAAGATCGGGGTTCTCGGCGCGGGTTTCATGGGCGCCGGCATCGCGTATGTCACGGCAAAGGCGGGCATCCCGGTGGTGCTGATCGACCGCGATCAGGAATCCGCCGACAAGGGCAAGGCTCATTCGGCCGACCTGATGGATGGCCTCATTAAGAAGGGGCGCGCCACGGCGGAAGAGAAGGAGAAACTCCTCTCCCTCATCACGGCGACGCCGGATTATGCCGCGCTTGAAGGCGCCGATCTCGTGATCGAGGCGGTATTCGAGGATTCCAATGTGAAGAAGGAGGCAACGGAAAAAGCGGAAGCCGTTCTCAAATCCTCTGCCATCTTCGCCTCCAATACCTCGACGATCCCGATCACCAGCCTCTCAAAGAATTCGGCCCGGCCGAAAAATTTCATCGGCATCCACTTCTTCTCACCGGTCGACAAGATGATGCTCGTGGAGATCATCCTCGGCAAGAAGACGAGCGAAAAGGCTTTGGCGGTCGCGATCGATTATGTCCGTGCGATCAAGAAGACGCCGATCGTCGTGAACGACACGCGCGGCTTCTATGTGAACCGCTGTGTGCTGCGCTACATGCAGGAAGCCTATTCCATGCTGATCGAGGGCGTGCCCGCGCCGATGATCGAGAACGCCGCTAAAATGGCCGGCATGCCCGTGGGGCCGCTCGCGCTCACCGACGAGACGGCGATCGACCTCGCCCAGAAGATCATGAAGCAGACGATCCGCGATTTGGGCGAGAATGCAGTCGATCCGCGCCATATGGAGCTGATCGACACCATGGTCGACAAGCATGGAAGGCGCGGGCGCAAGAACGGCAAGGGATTTTACGAATACCCGCAGAAGCCGGCGAAGAAGTTCCTCTGGCCGGGACTCAAGGATCTCTACCGTCAACAGGATCCGGACAAGATCGATGTGGAGGAGTTGAAGGCCCGGTTCCTCTATGTGATCGCGCTGGAGGCCGCACGCGTGATGGAGGAAGGGATCGTCACCGACCCGCGGGAAGCGGATGTCGGCTCCATACTCGCCTTCGGCTTCGCGCCTTATACCGGCGGCGTCCTGTCCTTCATCGACGGCATCGGCGCCGCCGAATTCGTCAAGCATGCGCAGCGCCTGCAGAAGAAGTATGGCAAACAGTTCAAGCCGCCGAAGCTTCTTGTCGATATGGGCGACAAGGGCGAGACATTCTACGCCCGCTTTGCATCTGCAACCGCTGGCGACATGAAGAAGGCCGCCTGACGGGAACCGGCTCTTCAGTCGCGGAGAGCCGGCGCCTATTCATGGAAAGGCGAAGAGAAACACATGTATGTCTGGTTCAGACTCCTCCGCGTGGCGCTGACGGGCCGCCGCCGGGGACGCTTCAGGATGGGCGATGAAAGCAGGATCCCGCTCCGCTGCCTGCCCTCCGACATCGACATGAATTTCCATCTCAACAATGCGCGCTACATGATGCTGGCCGATCTCGGACGGATGGACATTTTCTTCCGCAGCGGGCTCATGGCTGCAGCCCGCAAGCGTGGTTGGGGGCCGATGCTCGGGGGCCTGCAGGTGAGCTATGTGCGGGAGATCCGCCCGTGGCAGCGCTTCGAACTGGTCTCCACCGTCGAGACTTGGGGCGGCACGCAGATCATCGGCCGCCATCGCTTCGTGCTGGCCGATGGCCGCACGGGGGCGATCATCCTCACCACCGGCGGCATCTATGATCGCCGAAACCGGCGCTTCGTGGAAATCTCCGAGGCCATGGCCGCGATCGGCCATGACCAGCCGCCACGTCCACCGACCGCGGAAGAGAAGGCCTTCATGGCCTCGCATCAGGGCCTGCGGGCGCTGGCAAAAAGCTTGAACTAGGCCCTTTCCCGCTGCACGTCGCCCCTCTACTTTCCAGCCAGCAGTCAAGCCGACCTGGAGACCTCATGCCCACCATCATCGACTATTATATGACGTCCGTTTCGCCCTACACCTATCTCGGGCATCAGACCTTTCGCGCGATCGCGCATAAACATGGCGTGTCCGTTCGCGTAAAGCCGGTAAATATCGGGCCCGTTTTCGAGAGTTCGGGTGCCCTGCCCGTTGCACAGCGGCCAGCGGTGCGGCAGCGCTACCGCAAGATAGAACTGCAGCGGGTGGCGGACTATCGCGGAATGCCTATCCACGTAGTGCCCAAATTCTGGCCGGTGGACCCGACCCTTGCCGATCACACCATCATCGCCGTGATCGAGGCCGGGCACGATCCCCTGAGCTATATGGATCGGGTGCTGGCCTCCGTCTGGGCCAATCAGGAGGACATCGCCGATGCCGGAACGCTCGCCTTCCATCTGAAGGCGGAGGGCTTGGATGCCGACGCCGTCCTGGACGCCGCTGGCAAGCCGGAGACTGCGGAAATCCGCGCACGGAACACTCAAGATGCAATCGCGGCCGATGTGGTGGGGCTGCCCGCCTGGGTGCTGAACGGAGAGCCATTTTGGGGCCAGGACAGGCTTGAATATCTCGATCAGGCCCTGGCGAGCGGTCGCAAAGCTTTCACTGCGTGAGCCAAGCGTTTATGGACAAGCCATTCCGCAAGGGTTAGAACAGCGGGTCCGAGGGTTTTTCCAGCCTTGGAAACGACAGACTGCGGAGGAAGAGGGGCGTGCTTTCCCACGAGAAGGTCTGGGCGGCTATTGACGCGCTTGCTGCGCGCCATTCGTTGTCCGCCTCAGGTCTTGCCAGGAAAGCAGGGCTCGATTCCACCGCCTTCAATCGGTCCAAGCGTTACTCTCCTGATGGCAGGCCGCGTTGGCCCTCGACGGAATCGCTCGCCAAGATCATGGATGCGACCGGCGTTTCGCTTGGCGAATTCACGGCCCTGATCGAAGGAATGGCGGAGCCGGCGCGGCGCAGGAATGGCCGTATCAGCGTGCCGCTGATCGGTTTTGCCCAGGCGGGAGCTGGCGGATATTTCACCGATGCCGGTTTTCCCGTGGGCCAAGGATGGGAGGAGGTGGAACTCCCCGGCCAGGTGAGCGAAGCTGCCTATGCACTGGAGGTGCAGGGTGATTCAATGCTGCCGCTTTACCGCAACGGCGATCTCTTGGTGGTGGAGCCATCCGCTCCGGTAAGGCGGGGCGACCGTGTGGTGGTCAGGACGCAGGAGGGCGAGGTGATGGCGAAGATCCTGCTGCGGCAGTCGTCCCGGCAGATCGAGCTCCTGTCGCTCAATCCGGATCACCCGAACCGCGTGCTGGACAATGAAGAAGTGGACTGGATCGCCCGCATCGTCTGGGCGAGCCAGTAGGCAAATGCCCTCCCCCCTTCGAGGGAGGGCAGATCCATTATACCGCGAGTTCTCCGGCCAGAGCCTTCTCGATCAAAACGCGTGTCTCTTGAAGTCCGTAGAGCGCGGCGAAAGACCCGAAACGCGGTCCCCGCTCCTGCCCCAGCAGAACCTGATAGAGCATCTGGAAGAAGGCGACGGAAACACCGGGGCCGCCGCTCGGACTCTGCTTTGCATGATCCTGGTAGCGCTCGATCCCACGCGCCACATCGAGCACCGCATTCTGGATCTCTTCGCCATCCGCGCTCTCCGGAAGAGCCGCAAGCTTATCCCGAAGCGCTTCCAGCGCCTGTCGCTCAACGGGATCCGGTTCGCGGAACTGCTTCGACGGCTTCACGAAATCGTCGAAATAGCGGATTGCATATTCAGTGAGCCTATCAAGCTCGGGATGAGTGTCGGGGGTCACGCCCGGCGCATAACGGGAGATGAAGCCCCAGAGCACGCCTTTCTCGCTCGCGTTGGAGGCGCTGACGAGATTGAGCAGCAGCGCAAACGGCACCGGCAGCTCAATCGCCGGCGGGTTGCCGTCGTGAATGTGCCAAACCGGGTTGCCCAGCCTGTTTTGCCAATCCTGACGGGGGTAGGCGGAGAGGAACGAATAGTAATCGTCCACGGCCTTCGGAATGACATCGAAGTAGAGCTTCTTCGCCGTCTTCGGCTTCTGGTACATGTAGAGCGATAGGCTCTCGGTCGGCGCGTAGGTCAACCACTCGTCGATGGTGAGCCCATTGCCCTTGGACTTTGAAATCTTCTGTCCCTTCTCGTCCAGAAAGAGCTCGTAGTTGAAGCCTTCAGGCGGCGTCCCGTCGAGCGCGGTGCAGATCTGCGCGGCCAGCTTGACGCTGTCGATCAGGTCCTTGCCCGACATTTCGTAATCAACGCCGAGGGCCGCCCAGCGCATCGCCCAGTCGGGCTTCCACTGCAGCTTGGCCTGTCCGCCAGTCACGGGCGTTTCGAAGCGCTCGCCGGTTTCGGGATCGCGCCAGACAATGGTGCCTGCATCAAGCTTACGCTCCTCGATCGGCACCTGCATTACCACCCCACTCTTCGGATGGATGGGCAGGAAGGGCGAATAGGTCTGCGCCCGCTCCTCGCGCAGCGAGGGCAGCATGATCGCCATGACCTCGTCGAAGCGCTCAAGGACCTTGAGCAAGGTCGCGTCGAACCGGCCCGATGCATAATATTCCGTCGAGGAAGCAAACTCGTAATCGAAACCGAACTGGTCAAGAAAGGCTCTGAGCCGCGCGTTGTTGGCTGCGCCGAACGAGCCGTGCTCGCTCCCGAACGGATCCGGCACGCGCGTCAAAGGCTTGCCGAGATACGCGCGAAGCATTTCCTGGTTCGGTACATTGTCAGGCACCTTTCTCAGGCCGTCCATGTCGTCCGAAAAGCAGAGGATTTTCGTCCTCACTTTGTCTTCGGTGATGATGCGGAACGCGTGCCGCACCATGGAGGTGCGAGCCACCTCGCCAAAGGTGCCGATATGCGGCAGCCCGGACGGGCCGTAGCCGGTTTCGAAAATCACCGTTTCAGGGAAGCTCTGTCCCTCGTAGCGTTTGACGATTTTCCGCGCCTCCTCGAAGGGCCAGGCTTTGCTTTCCGCAGCCGCCTGCAGCACTTCCGGGGTTAAGTCGAGCGCGTTTCCAAGCGTGATCGTCATTTGCTGTATCCGGTGAATGGTAGATGTTACCGCGTCCGGCGGCCACAAGGGCGGATTATGAGGCCGGATCGCCGTCTGGCGTGTAAGCCCACCAGCGCCATGCGTCAATCTCAACGCGATTCTTCGTTGCAGCCTGCTGGCGGCGTACCTACTTTCGTCGCTCACCGGAATGGAGAAGGATCGTATGACCGACAAGCCGTCGCCACAGGAAGCGCTGATCTATTTGATGGTCGTCATGTCCGCGGCTGACCGAGATATGACCGATGCCGAATTGAGCAGTATCGGACGGCTCGTGCGGACGCTGCCGGTCTTCGACGGTTTCGACCAGGAACGAATTCTCCCGACGGCGCGGCAATGCCAGCAACTTCTGCAGCAGCCGGATGGCCCCGAACGCGTGCTCGACCTGGTGCGCGACACCGTTCCACCGAGCCTTTACGATACTGCCTACTCCTTGGCCGTCGATGTCGTGGCAGCCGATCTCTATGTCGAGCCTGAGGAGATGCGCATGCTGCAGATCATACGCCGCAGGCTGAAGCTTGAGCCGCTGGTTGCTGCGGCGGTCGAACGTGCCGCGCGGGCAAGGCATCGCACTCTCGAAACAGCCCTTCAAGCTGCTCAGTAGAAGTTTACCGGGAAGTAACGGAGGTAGAGATCGGAAAGGGTTCCGTCCGCATCGATCTCCTGCAGCGCATAATTTAGCGCCTGGGCCAGCGTGGGCTGATCACTCCGCACCGCGATCGCGAGTCCTCGGCCCAGATATTCCGGCGCGATATACGCACCTCCCACAAAAACGCAGCAATTCTTGGCCGCCTCGCTCGGTAGCCAGAATGACAGGCGCATGCCGTCTCCGAAGATGGCGTCGACACTGCCTTGCGTCAGGGCGTTCTCGAGTTCCCTTTCGCCCGGAAAAGAGACGAGCGTGGCCTGCGTGAAAAGGTCGCGCAGCATCGTCTCATGCGCGGTTCCCGAAACCACGCCAACCCGTCTGCCCGCGATCGCCTTGTAGATGGGTTCACTGAGTTGGACATCCCGGCGAGTCACAAACCGTGCCGGAAACATCATATAAGAACGGGAGAACAGAAATTTCTCCCGACTTTCGGCAGTAATGGCCAGCCCGGCAATCACTGCCTCCCCGTCGCCGCGCTGGAGCGCGGATTCAAGCTCCTCGAAGGGGAGCGCCTGTATCTGGCATCGATTAAGCATGCCAAGCTCGCTGCAAATCGCCCGCGCAAGATCGATGTGGAGCCCGTTCAGACGACGATCCGTGTCGAGAAAGTTGAAGGGGAAGAAATCGGTTGTGGTCAGAAACCGCAACCGCTGGAAGGGCGTCATGTCCGGCTTTGCCAGGCGCTGTTTGGCATCCCAGAAACTCGGAATGTCCGCACGGGCGGCGGGCTGCCCGGCGGCAATGGCCAGCATGAGGGCCAAGACGAGACTCTTCGGGTTGCGCAAGCACAAATCTCCATTCACCAGCGCTTTTATATTCGAAAATTCTTTTCCCTCAACGCAATGAAAACGTGAGTGCGGCAGAGACCGGCAACCCGCATGCGGAGCAGAAAGCAAAACATTTATACTTTTGCGTGCATTCCCCATTGACTGTGGAAAACTTGTTAAACAATATGGACACGCAGGCGACCAACAGGGGTGGGAAATTCTTGGTCGTCAAGGGGGGTAATTATGCAAACGGAGCCTTTGGCCCGCCGTGGATGCGTAAGCATTCGCGCCGGGGGTATTTGGCCGCATCTTTCTAGCCGCTTCGAACGCGTTATGGCCAAATAGGCTTCAGGGCGTCTCCGCCCCACGTCAACGTAACGTATCCTTGATATTCAGCGGAGTTAGGGCCTCATGTATATGAGTGGCTCAGGCAGCATTTTGCGCGCCGAAATGATTTCGAATCCTACCGATCTTCCGTACGAGATCGACGGATCGTTCCACGTATCGCCATCGGGTCTTGCCCATTGGCGGCCGATCCTGGAACAACTGGGCGTGCCTTTTCGCGAGATGGAGAATATCGAGCGGAAGGCGCAGCTCGCGGGCGTTCCCTTCCAGATTGAACTCCAGTCTTCAGGGATTGTGCGCGAAGAAGCCCTATTTCAAGCATTCGCGGCGCATCTGGGCCTACCCTTCGATGCGGAAATCGCCCCTGAAAGCCTCTTTCTGCCGGAAGGAAAGGGGTTGGAGGCACTCCGCCTACCCTATGGTACCGGCCCCGTTATCGCGCTGAAGGATAGAGGTCGGACCACCTATCTCGTCGCGCCGGAGCGCCTGGATATTTCGGCAATGCAGCGTTTTCTCAAGCAGCACAACGATATCGCAAGTTGCATCCGCATAGTGCCGCCGACGGTATTGCGCAACGCCCTGAGACATCGCGCCAAGGAAAGTTTGGCGCGCATGGCGGTCAATGGCTTGTTCGAGGCGATGCCCGAATTTTCCGCCCGCAACGTGCTCAATGCCTGGCAAGGCTTCGCGCTCGGCAGTGTCGGCGCCATTCTCGTGATGCTCGTCATGCTCGCGCCGTCATCCGCGCTGATCGGCCTGCATCTTCTGCTTTCGGTATTGTTCCTCGCCTGCGTTTTGTTACGGGTGGCAGTCAGCCAGGAAGCGCGACAGCCTTCTCCCCCCACCAGTCTCACGGCAATGCGGCCGGACGAAATGCCTGTTTATACGGTGCTGGTCGCACTTTACCGGGAGGCCGAGGTCGTCCCGGATCTGCTCGTGGCGCTGGGCCGGCTCGTGTGGCCTCGCAGCAAGCTGGAGATCAAGCTTGTCTGCGAAAGCGACGACCACGAGACTCTTGCCGCCATCCGCGCACAGCAGTTGCGCTCCTATATCGAAGTCATCGAAGTGCCGCCGTGCGGCCCGCGCACGAAGCCCAAGGCACTATCCTTTGCGCTCCCTTTGGCCACCGGAGAGTTCGTCGTCCTGTTCGATGCCGAAGACCGGCCGCACCCGTTCCAGTTGGTCGAGGCTTGGGAGCGTTTCCGCAGTGAAAGTGATGACCTCGCCTGCCTCCAGGCACCGCTGGTGATCACGAACAAGGGAGAAAGTTGGATCGCGTCGATGTTCGCCTTCGAATACGCGGCCCTTTTCCGCGGCATTCTGCCCTGGCTGGCCAAACGCGGCCTTGTCCTTCCGCTCGGCGGAACGTCCAACCATTTCCGCCGCGCAGTGCTCGAGCGTGTCGGCGGATGGGACCCGTGCAATGTGACCGAGGATGCCGATCTTGGACTGAGGCTCGCGCGGATGGGCTACAAGACCGGAACGATAAGCCTGCCCACCTATGAGGACGCTCCAGCGACTGCGCGCATCTGGCTGCCTCAGCGTACCCGCTGGTTCAAAGGCTGGATGCAGACCTGGCTGGTGCATATGCGAGACGTGCCCAGGCTCTATCGGGAACTCGGAAGAACGTCATTTCTCATCACCCAGATCCTGACATTGGGCATGTGGATCTCTGCCCTCGCCTATATCGGTTTTCCGATAAGCGCGGGCACCATGCTGACCATCATGGCAATCCAAGGCGACTTCCTGAGCCACTACACGGCACTTCTTGCGCTCGATATCGTGAATGTCGTGTTCGGGCATGGCGCCTTCCTGGCGCTAGGCTGGCGAGCCCTGCCCAAGACGGAGCAGCAAGGCCTGTGGTGGCACATGCTCTGCATACCCTTCTATTGGCTGCTGCTTTCTGCCGCCGCGTGGCGAGCGCTGTGGCAACTCTACCGATGCCCGCACGCGTGGGAGAAAACGCCGCACCGCCCCAGCCGGTGGAAGACGCGAGAGGTTCAGCGCAGGAAACCTGGCCCGAACCCGACGATGGTGGGGTCCTCTTCGCCAATCGCTTCCTCGTCCCGACCGGCATAAGGCAGGGAAAGGAGGATGCGGCGGATGACGGCAAGCCGGGCGCGCCGCTTGTCATTGGCAAGAATAATGGTCCAGGGGGCGTAGTCCGTGTGCGTCCTCTCGATCATGATATCCCGCATACGGGTATAATCGTCCCACTTCTCCATACCGGCGATATCCATCGGAGAAAATTTCCAACACTTCAGCTGGCTGTGTACACGATCGTGGAATCGCTTGAGCTGCGTTTCCCGGCCGATGTTCAGCCAGAATTTGAAAAGCGGAATGCCCTCGTTCACGATGGAGCGCTCGAAGTCAGGCGTTTCTCGAAGGAAATGCTCGTGCTGGGCCGGGGTGCAGAAACCCATCACCGGTTCGACCGTGCCGCGGTTGTACCAGGAACGATCGAAGGTGACGAACTCTCCTGCCGTCGGGAAATGCGTGATGTAGCGCTGGTAGTACCATTGGCCGAGCTCGGTCTCGGTCGGCTTCGGCAGTGCCACATTGCGCGCAGTACGCGGATTCATGTTTTGCCGGAGATGATGGATCGAGCCGCCTTTGCCTGCCGCGTCGCGGCCTTCGAAGAGCGCTATCACGCGGCCGCCGGTCGCCTGCAGCCAGCCCTGCAACTTGACGAGCTCGATCTGCAGCCTCTCCAGCTCCTTCGCATACTTCCTGCGTTTGAGCTTTTCCTTATATGGATAGCCGCCGGCGCTCAGAGCCCGCTCCTCGATCCAACGCGGGAGCTTGGGATCCGCGATATCGAATTTGCGCTTCACTCCATCGACATCGAGCAAAAGCGGCTTCGAAGCAGGGAGCGAAGACTTATCCAGAGGCTTGTTCATAAACTTTATTCCTTGCGGCATTAGGCTCGATGCTAGTCGCGGCGGCTGGGACGGTCTAGTAGCGGGGCAAGGGCGCGGGAGATTGATGAACATCAGGCTGAAGTCTTTGTTACCAGACCTGTTCACATCTGCGGGCAAGCGGCTCGTCCGCCACCGTTTTGTGCTGGCTTCCTCGGTGATCGCGTGTTTGACGCTCGATCTTGCCTATGGAGGCAGAGGGATCGGCGCGGCGATCGCGGTCGCCTTCATCATGGCAGCAGCTCTGCTTGTACCCGGCAGAACCGCCGAGAAGCCAAGGGAAGAGCGTCGCGACGGCGCCACGAGGATTGAAACGCTCCTTGCTACGGACCTGGCGGAAGCTGTCCAGGATCCTCTTTTCGTCTCCAATGCGAGTGGCGATATCGTGTATGCGAACGAGGCCGCGTCGGTTGCGTTCGGGACTGTTGCGCCCGGAATGCCCCTGCAACTCAAGTTCCGCGCACCGGAGATGCACGATTTCATCGCCCGCGTGATGGAAGGGGGAGCCGGCCCCTTCGGAATAGATTACGTAGAGCGTGTGCCGCTCGAAAGGGCCTACCGGGTATCCGCCACACGGATCGGCGACGGTTCCGGGTTGTTCGTGCTCTTGTTCCGCGACCAGAGCGAGGCGCGCCGCATCGACCGGATGAGAGCGGATTTCATAGCGAATGCGAGCCATGAGCTGAGGACGCCCTTGGCATCCATCGCCGGCTTCATCGAAACGCTGCGCGGGCCGGCTCGCGACGACCCGAAGGCGCGCGAAGCCTTCCTGCAGATCATGCAGGACCAGACCTCGCGCATGGCCCGGCTCATCGATGACCTGCTCTCGCTCTCGCGCCTGGAGGTAAAGCCTTATGGAAAGCCCAGCGAGAGGGTGGATTTACGAATGGTGGTGGGTGGAGTGCGCGATGCTCTTGCCGCGCGTGCCAAGGATTCAGGGGTGGAAATCGAACTCGACATGCCGCCCGAACCACTCGAAGTGCTGGGGCATCGCGACGAGCTCTTCCAGGTATTCGAGAATCTGCTCGAGAACGCCTGCAAATATGGCAGTTCCGGAGGGCGCGTTGTCGCCTCGGCCCGCAAGGCCGCCGATGGATCGGAAAGGATCGTCACCATTCGGGATTTCGGTCCCGGAATCCCGGAGGAGCATATCCCTCGCCTGACCGAGCGCTTCTATCGCGTCGAGATAGGCGCCGGCCGCCCGCAGAAGGGCACGGGCCTCGGCTTGGCCATCGTGAAGCACATTCTTACGCGCCACGACGCACGGCTTTCCATCCGCTCGAAAATGGGAGAGGGGTCCTCCTTCACCGTCCATTTCCCCGCGCCGGACTAACCGCGAGCGCGCCTTTTCTTTATTGCGCGGCAAATCTTCTCTTTCAGCCAGTTTCTTTTTTCCGTCATGTAGATAGCCTAGCTATGATGGTTACGGGGTGATTTGCTCCAGGAGGCCCCAGATGCAAAGCCAACACATCATGCGATCCTTCGATGAGGAGTTGCGGTTTCTCGCCAATCAGATCGGCGGGATGGGCGGCTATGCCGAACGCATGGTGGACGAAGCCGTTTCAGCGCTTGTGACCGGCGATCCCGCGCTGGCCCGAAAAGTCATCGCCGATGACGCCTTCCTCGACCAGAAGGAGCGCGAAATCGGCGAGAAGGCGGTGATCATCATCGCCAAACGCCAGCCCATGGCACGGGATTTGCGGGAAATCGTCGGCGCAATCCGTATTTCCGGCGACCTGGAACGCATCGGCGACCTTGGCAAGAACATTGCGAAGCGGGTCGTCGCCATCACTGAGACGCGCCAGCCGGTGCGGCTCTTTCGCGGGCTTTCCTCGCTCAGCGATCTCGCGTTGACGCAGCTGAAGGAAGTGCTCGATGCCTATGCTTCGCGCTCGGCGGAAAAGCTCGGCCTGGTTCGCGATCGCGACGAGGAAATCGATGCCATGTACACGTCGCTCTTTCGCGAGCTCCTGACCTATATGATGGAGGACCCGCGGAACATTACGGCCTGCACGCATCTGATTTTCTGCGCGAAGAACATCGAGCGGATAGGCGACCATGCGACCAATGTGGCCGAGACCGTCTATCATATCGTGACCGGCACCACGATGCCGCCCGAGCGGCCCAAGGAAGACCAGAGCCACAAGGTGGTGGCGCCCGTGCCGACGGAAACGTCCGAATAGAAGCCGGCCCTTCCGGCTTCCCGTTACTCCGCTACGCCCGCTTCAAAAAGGAAGGCGGCTGACGCCGCCCAAGAAGGTTGGTCCGCTCGTTATTGCCCGTCCCTTTATTTGCTGCGGCGACGCTCCCATGCGGGCTGATAGGCCAGCCGGGAGTGATAGGTGCAATAAGGGCCTGAATCGCCCGTATCGCCCCCACAAAAACTGAAATCGTCCGCAAGCGGATCACCGTTCGGCCACTTGCAGGTGCGCTCAGTGAGCTCGACCAGCTTCAGATTCCGCGAAATGGGAACCACCACATTCTCGACCGGACGCAGGAACTGATGGGTGACCGCTTCTTCCTCGAACTGCATCTTCAGCGCGGTGGCGCCGATGGAAGTGGCAACCGGCCGAGGGCTGGTGGCATGTTGCTTACGCGCGCTTGCCGCAGCGGCTGCGCCGCTCGCCGCAGCGGCGGTTGCCGCCTTCTTGCGGCGCGCAGGCGCAGCCGTGGCCCGCCCCCGGGCCGAAAGTTTCAGACGGTGTACCTTGCCGATGACAGCGTTACGGCTGACGCCGCCCAACTGTGCGGCAATCTGGCTGGCACTCAGCCCCTCCGACCAAAGCTTCTTCAAAAGTTCGACGCGCTCGTCAGTCCAGTTCATCAGGACAGGCTCCTGTGCAAGCGTGCGGAATCCCTGCCCCCTCTACCAGGCCAACGCCTGGTAGACACCACATCTACATGGGTCTGAAGGTCCGCCGCACGAAATCTAGTCGTTACCCGGTCAAACTACCTTATCGGTTGACTCGGTGACAAGAGTCCGACTCCGATCGCGAATCGGTTTTTGTGGTTTTCCCCAACTTGGGGCATTTCCGATAATCTTTCCTTCACATTCCACTTCGTCCCGGCAAACCGTCTTTTCGTTGACTTCGCGGGGGAAAACGCTGATAAAAACACCGCGTGCCGCCCCTGGGGCGGCATTTTGGTTTCATCAACCTTGCGGCCTGACGCCGTCGAGAATATCCCGGAGAACGTGTCCATGAGCGGTTCGGCGCTTTTCGATACTTTTGCGAGGCTCCCCCTCTCCTTCGAGCAGGGGGAAGGTTCGTGGCTTATCACCGCCGACGGGACGCGATACCTCGATTTTGCGGCGGGCATAGCGGTAAATTCGCTTGGACACGGCCACCCGCATCTCGTCGCGGCTCTGACGGAGCAGGCGAACAAGCTCTGGCATGTTTCCAATCTCTATGAGATCCCCGGCCAAAGCCGCTTGGGCGCACGCCTCGTGGAGCACAGTTTTGCGGACAAGGTGTTCTTCACCAATTCCGGCGCGGAAGCACTGGAATGCGCCATCAAGACGGCGCGGCGCTATCACTATGTCAACGGACAGGAAAGCCGGTTTAGGGTCATCACCTTTGAAGGTGCATTCCACGGGCGAACCCTCGCCACAATAGCTGCGGGCGGTCAGAAGAAATATCTGGAAGGCTTCGGCCCGAAGGTGGAAGGTTTCGACCAGATCCCCTTTGGAGATTTGCAAGCGGTCGAAAAGGCGATCACCCCCGACACCGCCGCGATCCTGATGGAGCCCATCCAGGGAGAAAGCGGCATCCGCGTGCCGCCGGCACAATTCGTGCGCGGCCTGCGTGACCTCTGCGATAAGCACGGCGTGCTGCTGATCTTCGACGAGGTGCAGACGGGCATCGGCCGCACCGGCAAACTCTTTGCTTATGAATGGACCGGCGTTACGCCCGATATCGCGACCATAGCCAAAGGCATAGGCGGCGGTTTCCCGCTCGGCGCTTGCCTTGCCACCGAAGAGGCTGCGAAGGGCATGACGCCGGGTGTCCACGGCACCACCTTCGGCGGCAATCCTCTTGCGATGGCAGTTGGGAATGCGGTGCTCGACGTTATCCTCGAACCCGGCTTTCTCGAGGAGGTCGCCCGCAAAGGCCTGCTCCTCAAGCAGGGCCTTGCCGCGATTGCCGACGAGTTTCCGCAGGTGGTTGAGGAAATCCGCGGCACGGGACTGCTATTGGGCATTCGTTGCAAGTTTCCACCCTCGGCCCTGCAACAGACCATGCGCGACGAGAAGATACTGGGTGCGCCAGCCGGCGATAATGTGCTTCGCCTCCTGCCTCCGCTCAATGTCACCGACGAAGACATCCAGGAAGGGCTGGAGCGCATCCATCGCGCGGTGGAGGCCCTGGCCTCGGCTCCCGCCATGACGGCATCGGCAAAGGTATGACCGCCGTGGCACGCAATTTCATCGATCTTTCGACCGTTTCAGCCACCGAACTCCGGTCCATGCTGGACGACGCGCGGGAGCGCAAGGCTCTGCTGAAGGCGGGCCAGGCCGACAAGCCCTTCGAGGGCAAAGTGCTTGCCATGATCTTCGACAAGCCGTCGACCCGCACGCGCGTTTCCTTCGACGTGGCCATGCGCCAGCTCGGCGGCGAGACCATCATGCTCACCGGCGCGGAAATGCAGCTCGGCCGCAGCGAGACAATCGCCGACACGGCCAAGGTTCTCTCGCGCTACGTAGATGCGATCATGATCCGCACAACGGCGCATGAGCGGCTGCTTGAGCTTGCCGAGAACGCGACCGTGCCCGTCATCAACGGGCTCACGGACGACACGCATCCCTGTCAGATCATGGCCGATATCATGACCTTCGAGGAGCATCGCGGCAGTGTGAAAGACAGGCTGTTCGCCTGGTCGGGCGACGGGAACAACGTTCTGCACTCCCTTCTGGAGGCCTCCGCGCGGTTCGGATTCCGATTAAATGTCGCGACGCCCGTTGGCAGCGAGCCTTCCGCTCACTATGTGGAGTGGGCAAAGGCCAATGGCGGGCGCATAACGCTTACCCACGACCCGGAAGCGGCGGTGCGCGACGCAGACTGCGTTGTGACCGATACCTGGGTCTCGATGGGCCAGGAACACCGCGCCCGCGGCCATAACGTGTTCCAACCCTTTCAAGTGAACGAGAGGCTGATGAGCTTCGCGAAGAAGGACGCACTTTTCATGCACTGCCTGCCCGCCCATCGTGGCGAGGAAGTGACGGACGCCGTGATAGACGGGCCGCACTCGGTGGTGTTCGACGAGGCCGAAAACCGGCTGCACGCGCAAAAAGCCGTTCTCGCCTGGTGTCTCAGCCAGTGAACGACAACACAACAAAATTGGGCGATTTCGGTTTCGCCGGTGACGATCACGTCGTGCCCTTCGAGGTGGAGGGGCTCGACGTGCGTGGCCGCGCCGTGCAGGTCGGTGCCATGCTCGACCAGATCCTGGAACGCCATGAATACCCGGAGCCGGTCTCGCGGCTGCTGGCCGAAGTCGTAGTGCTCACCGTCCTGCTCGGCAGCTCCCTTAAATTCGACGGCAAGTTCATCGTCCAGACGCGGTCTGACGGCCCGGTCGATATGCTCGTGGCGGATTTCTCCACCCCGGGTTCGGTACGCGCCTATGCCCGGTTCGACGAAGCCCGGCTTGCCGAAGCCGTTGAGCAGGGAGCAACTTCGCCCGAAGCCCTCCTCGGGGCAGGCGTTCTGGCGCTGACGATCGATCAAGGCCCCTATATGCAGCGCTATCAGGGGATCGTGCAGCTTGACGGCTCCACGTTGGAGGATGTGGCGCGCAGCTATTTCCGCCAGTCGGAGCAGATCCCGACAGAAGTGCGCCTCGGCGTTGCACGCATGGTCGTTCCCGGCGAGAGTGGCGGAGGGCGGTGGCGCGCTGGCGGCCTGCTTATTCAGTTCCTGCCGTCCGCGCCTGAACGTGCCCGCATGTCAGACCTGCCGGGCGGCGATGGCGACGATGAGAACGAAGGCAACGGTCATCCCGAGGACAATGCCTGGCAGGAAGCGCTGGCCTTGCTCAACACGGTCGAGATCGATGAGCTGCTTGATCCCACTGTGGGCGCCGAAAGGCTCCTCTACCGGCTCTTCCACGAGCAGGGAGTGCGGGTCTATGAGGGCGTGAACGTCATCGATAACTGCTCCTGCTCGCGCGAGAAGATCAAGAGCATCCTCGACGGGTTCACCGCCGAGGAAATCAAGGAAAGCACCGAAGACGGCGTGATCCGGGTCAATTGCGAATTCTGTTCGAAGGAATATCTCTTCGACCCCAGGGAGTTCGAGGAGGAGCAGAATTCGGGAGGCTCGGCCGACAGCTGAGCCCCTCGCGGCACTTTTGCCCCTAATGATTGTCGCGCGGCGTTCCCTTCTCGGTGGCGATGCGCTGGTACCGGACCGCCGGCTTCAACACCATGCCCTCGGAAAGCTGATCCACCATTGACCGCTGGATTTCCTGCCAGGGCGTCTGGTGACCAGGATAGTGATAGCCGCCGTCGGCCTTCAGAGCCGTCCGGCGGCTCTCCAGTTCCTCGTCACTCACGAGCATGTTGGCGGTTCCGGTCTTCAGGTCGATCCGGATGCGGTCGCCTGTCCTGAGCAGAGCCAAGCCACCACCCACCGCCGCCTCGGGGGACGCATTCAGGATGGAAGGCGAGGCGGAGGTGCCAGACTGCCTGCCATCCCCGATGCAAGGCAGCGAATGAACGCCGCGCTTGATCAGGTAAGCTGGCGGGCGCATGTTCACCACCTCGGCCCCGCCGGGATAACCGACCGGGCCTGTGCCACGCATCACGAGGATGCAATATTCATCGATATCCAGTGCCGGATCATCGATACGGTGGTGATAATCTTCAGGGCCGTCGAAAACGACCGCCCTGCCCTCGAAAGCTTCCGGATCATTCGGGTTGGAGAGATAGCGCGTGCGGAATTCCTCCGAAATCACGCTGGTCTTCATGATGGCGCTGTCGAAAAGATTGCCCTTTAGATTGATAAAGCCGGCGCTCCTCTTGAGAGGTTCCGAGACAGGACGGATCACCTCTGCATCGATCGTCACCGCGCTCTCGCAATTCTCCCCGAGCGAACGCGCATTCACGGTTTTCGCCTCCGGATGCGGCAGGAGATTGGCTCTCATCAGCTCCGCCACCACGGCCGGCACGCCGCCCGCGCGGTGAAAATCCTCTCCAAGATACTCGCCCGCGGGCTGCAGGTTTACGAGCAACGGTATGTCATGCCCGATCTCCTGCCAGTCATCGTTGTCGAGCGCTACGCCCAGATGGCGGGCAATGGCGTTCAGATGGATCGGTGCATTGGTCGAGCCGCCGATAGCGGAATTCACGACGATGGCGTTCTCGAACGCCTCCCGCGTCATGATATCGGAAGGCTTCAGATCCTCGTGCACCATTTCGACGATGCGTCGCCCCGTCTCGTAGGCGATCTGGCCTCGCTCGCGGTAGGGTGCAGGAATGGCCGCACCACCGGGCAGCTGCATGCCAAGCGCTTCGGTGAGCGAGTTCATGGTGGAGGCTGTGCCCATCGTGTTGCAATAGCCCACGGACGGCGCCGAAGCCGCGGCGAGTTCCATGAACTGCTCGTAATTGATCTCGCCGGCAGCAAGTCTCTCACGCGCTTCCCAGACGATCGTGCCTGAGCCGACACGCCGCCCGCCATACCAGCCATTGAGCATGGGGCCGACCGACAGGGCGACTGCGGGGATATCAACGGTGGCAGCGGCCATCAGCAGGGCGGGCGTGGTCTTGTCACAGCCGATCGTAAGCACCACGCCGTCAATCGGGTAACCGTAGAGCACCTCGACAAGCGAAAGATAGCTCAAGTTCCTGTCCAGAGCGGCGGTGGGGCGCTTGCCGGTTTCCTGGATCGGGTGGCAGGGAAATTCGAGCGGGACGCCGCCCGCCGCCTCGATGCCGGCGCGCACGCGCTTGGCGAGTTCCAGGTGATGTCGATTGCAAGGCGAAAGGTCCGATCCGGTCTGCGCTATGCCGATCAGCGGCTTGCCCGACTGCAATTCCTGCCGTGTCAGGCCGTAATTCAGGTAGCGTTCCAGATAGAGCGCGGTCATCCCGGGATTGTCGGGATTGTCGAACCAATCTTGCGAGCGGAGCCGCTTCTTGCCTTCCGTCATGAACGAACCTTTTAGGGCCAGGACCTGTTAATCTGGTCGGGATGGTATGAGCGCATCTGTTCGGATACAAGGAGCGAGGGCGAAGGAAATCTCGACTTCGAGCCTTCGCGGCCTGGGCACCAGATCCTTCGGCTGCCGAAAACGGCTGTGATCCACCCCGTGGAGCTGCCAAGCCGATGAAACGACGCCGGCCAGCGCGCCTCTCCTTTATTTCATCACGGCCGAAGCGACAAGTGCAGAGAGTTCATTGATGGACAAGAAGCCTTCGCTGAGCTAGCCAAGAACGGACGATGGGAAAGGATAGGCCATGGCGATGATCATCGAAGGAGAGGAGAAAATCGCGGCACCGGTCGAGGCGGTTTGGCGCGCCTTGAACGATCCTGCGGTTTTGAAAGAATGCATCCCCGGCTGTGAATCGCTGGAGAAGAAGTCGGACACGCAATTTTCCGCCGTCGTTTCCCTAAAGATCGGCCCGATCAAGGCGCGGTTCAACGGGGAGGTCGAGCTCACCAATCTCAATCCGCCGCATTCCTATACGATCTCCGGCGAGGGAAAGGGCGGCGTGGCCGGCTTCGCAAAGGGCGGCGCCGACGTCGCACTCAAGGAAGACGGTCCGGAGACGACGATCCTGTCCTACCAGGCCAAGGCCGATGTCGGCGGCAAGATGGCGCAACTCGGAGGACGGCTGATCGAATCCACTTCGAAGAAGCTTGCCTCGCAGTTCTTCGCCGATTTTAACACCCGCGTGAGCGGCAACAACGACGCTGAGAGCGCCTGACCGGACAAGGTCGTCGCTACCGCCCCAAACAAGGAAATTACTGATGGAAGCCACCCGGCCGATCAAAATCGCGCCCTCTATCCTTGCATCCGATTTTTCTCGCCTGGCGGAGGAAGTGGCCACGGTTGCTGCGGCCGGTGCGGATTGGATTCACCTGGATGTGATGGACGGCCATTTCGTCCCGAACATCACGTTCGGGCCGTCCGTGGTGAAGGCAATCCGGGATCGTACGGACAAGGTGTTCGACTGCCACCTGATGATCGCGCCGGTCGACCCCTATCTCGCGGCCTTCGCGGAGGCGGGGTGCGATATCCTGACAGTGCACGCCGAGGCCGGGCCGCATCTGCATCGCTCGCTGCAGACGATCCGCAGGCTCGGCAAGAAGGCGGGCGTGTCGCTCAATCCCGCCACGCCGGAGAGCGCCATCGAATATGTGCTCGACGATATCGATCTGATCCTGATCATGACGGTCAATCCTGGTTTCGGCGGGCAGGCCTTCATTCCATCCGCTTTGGAGAAGATCCGGAAGGTCAAGGAGATGATCGGCAGCCGCCCCATCGATATCGAGGTGGACGGCGGCATCACGGCCGAAAATGCGGGCGCGGTGGTTGCCGCCGGGGCCAATGTGCTCGTCGCCGGCTCCTCCATCTTCAAGGGAAGCAGCGAGCAAACCTATCGCCGGAACATAGAGGCGATCAGGAAGGCAGCCGGCGCTTAACCTCAGGCTGGCTTCGGCCCGTACCGCACCGTTTCAAAGCGGCAGGCCAGCGCATCATAAAGAAGCAGGCGCCCCACCAATGGCTCGCCTATGCCGGTGATAAGCTTGATGGCCTCCATGGCCTCAAGCGTGCCCATGACGCCGGTCAGAGCACCGACAATGCCCGCTTCCGCGCAGCTGGGCACGAGCCCAGGGGGCGGCGCTTCCGGGAAAAGATCGCGATAGGAGGGCAGCAACCTGCCATCTGCGGCCTTCTCATATGGCTTCAGCACTGTGAGGGAGCCGTCGAAACGCCCCACTGCCGCCGTGATAAAAGGCACTTTCTTTTCCGCACAGGCGTCCGCCAGGGCATAGCGGGTCTCGAAATTGTCGGAGCCGTCGACCACGAGGTCGTAGCGGGCGACAAGCGCGCCGGCATTCGTGGAGTCGAGCCGCAGGAGGTGCATTTCCACCCGTGTATGGGGATTGAGACGTTCGATGGCAGCTTTGGCGCTCTCGGCCTTGGACACGCCCACGGCGTCGGTCGCGTGGATGATCTGCCGCTGCAGGTTCGACAGAGACACATGATCGTCGTCCACGATGCCGAGGGTCCCAACTCCGGCGGCGGCGAGATATTGCAGCACAGGAGCACCAAGCCCGCCAGCCCCCAAAACCAGAACCCGTGCACGCTTCAGTTTCTGCTGGCCCGCTCCGCCGATCTCCGGCAGCACGATATGGCGCGCGTAGCGCTCCAGCTCTTCATCGGAAAGGATCGCATCTGTCATGGGCCGAACCATACTTCGCAGGACGCGACTTGTCAGGGTGCCGGTTCGACGGCGCCACCCGAAACGGTAAGGAATAGCGCCTTGCCTTCCAGGCTTGAAAAAAGTGCCCGTTCGGTGCCCGTCATGAAAGCCTGGCAATTGAGGTCTTCGAGTATCTCGAAGAGGGCGGCCCGGCGATCTCCGTCGAAGTGCGCGGAAATCTCGTCCAAAAGCAGGATCGGCACCATTCCGGAAAGTTCCGAGGTCAAACGCGCATGCGCAAGCACAAGCCCGACGAGGAGAGCCTTTTGCTCGCCGGTCGAGCAGCTTTCCGCCGGCATGTCTTTCGGCGCATGGCGCACCAGCAGCTCACTGCGATGCGGACCTTCAAGGGCCCTTCCCGCAGCCCTGTCCCGCGGACGCTCCTGGCGCAAACGGGCGCGGAATTCCTCTTCGACATCGACTGCAGGCTTCCGCGCGATCGACTCGTCCACTGTGCCTTCAAGCGCCAGAACTGCTTTCGGGAAGGGGCTGTCGGCCGGCAGTCGGTCGATCATGGCCGCGAGAAGCCTCAACATCTCAGCGCGGGCGGCGGCAATCGCCACGCCCGTCTCAGCCATCTGGGTCTCGATCGCGTCGAACCATGCGTCGTCCCGTACATCATCCGCGAAGAGCCGATTGCGGGAACGCATGGCCTTTTCGTAATCGGCGGCACGACGGCCATGCGCGGGGTCGATTGCAAGCACCAGCCGGTCCAGAAAGCGCCGGCGGTCCGCCGACGGACCTGTAAAAAGCGAGTCCATGGCAGGCGTAAGCCAGATGACCCGTAGCCAATCGAGCATGGCTTCGGCGCTGCGCTGGGGCTCGCCATTGATGCGCACGCGTCGCACAGATTCCGGTCCCTCAGTTCCCGCGCCAGCCGTTCCGGTTCCGATCCGGCACGTACCAAAGGGCCCGTCGACTTCCGCATGCACCGCAAAGCCATCGCTGGAGCCGCGGCGCGTCACCTCCTCCAATTTGGCGCGCCGCAGGCCCCGGCCGGGCGAAAGGAACGAGACGGCTTCAAGCAGATTGGTCTTGCCAGCGCCGTTCTCGCCGGTAAGCACCACCGCACCCGGCCGCAGGCCAAGCGACAGCGAAGCATAATTGCGGAAATTGGAGAGCGTCAGCCTGGTGAGATGGACCTGCGCCGGACGCCCGCTTTCAGTTCCTGTCGTCGCCGTCGTCACACCCGCATCGGCATCAGGACATAGAGAATGCGCTCGTCGGATGTGTCCTGAATAAGGGTCGGCGAGCCGGCATCCGCCAGCAGGAACTTCGCTTCGCTGCCCGAAAGCTGCGCGGCAACATCCAGGAGATAGCGTGCGTTGAAGCCGATCTCGATCGGGTCGGCGCTATATCCCGCCGGAATTTCTTCGGTGGCACTGCCGGAATCCGGATTGTTGACGGTGAAAGTCACCTGCCCATCGGAGATGGAGAGCTTGACCGCCCTTCCCCGCTCGGAGGAGACCGTGGAGACGCGGTCGACGGCAGCAGAGAAGCTTTGCCGGTCGATCAGCAGTTCCTTGTCGTTGCCCGTGGGAATGACACGCTGATAGTCCGGGAAGGTGCCGTCGATCAGCTTCGACGTGAGCACCACGCTGCCGATGGTGAAGCGGATCTTCGTGTCCGAAAGCTCAACGGTAACCGCGACGTCCGGATCGTCCACGAGCTTTTGGAGTTCGCCGACGGTCTTGCGCGGAATGATGATCCCGGGCATTCCTTCCGAACCTGAGGGGGCCTCGATCTCCGCTCGCGCGAGGCGGTGCCCATCCGTCGCCACAGCCCGAAGCTTGAGGGCACCGGACGATTCCAGCGTGTGCAGAAAAATGCCGTTCAGGTAATAGCGCGTCTCCTCGGTGGAGATGGCGAACTGCGTCTTCTCGATAAGGCTGCGCAGCGCGGCAGAATCCATGCGGAAGGTGTGCGAGAACTGTCCCGCGGTAAGGGATGGGAAATCCGCCTTCGGGAGACATTGCAGGCGGAAGGTTGAGCGACCCGAGATGACAGACATGGTCTGGCCGTTCTCGTCCAGTTTCAACATCACTTCCGCGCCATCCGGCAGCTTGCGGACAATGTCATAAAGCAGATGCGCGGGCACCGTGGTGGCTCCGCCCTGCTCGATGGATGCGGGAGCGGCCTCCGTCACCTCAAGATCGAGGTCGGTCGCCTTCATCTCGAGATTGCCGCCATCGGCCGAGAGGAGCACGTTTGACAGGATCGGAATGGTGTTACGCCGTTCCACCACGCGATGAACATGGCCGAGCGACTTCAGAAGATTGGAACGTTCCAGAACTACGCGCATAATCTCTGTTTCTCGCCTGGTGAGGAGCGGCGTCGGCGAATGCCTTTCGCGGTCTGCCTCGACATGATGGAGTTGCGCCAAACTGACAGGAAAACAGAAAGAAAGGCAAGCCCGCGGAAGGGGCTAAGCCAATTTCCGCGGGCTTCCTGGGGATAACGCTTCTACGAGCGTTTCAATGACGGCACTCCCGCCTAGGCCTGCTCACTGATCAGCCTCTTGAGAAGCTCGATCTCCTGCGCGAGCTGCTTGTCGTCCCCCGACATGCCTTCAATCTTGCGCACCGCGTGCAGCACGGTTGTGTGGTCGCGGCCACCGAAGCGGCGTCCGATCTCCGGCAGCGAGCGCGGGGTCAAGACCTTCGCCAGATACATAGCGACCTGCCGTGGCTTGACGATGGAACGCGTGCGCCGGTTGGAAAGCAGCTCCGTCTTGGAGACGTTATAATGGCGCGCAACGATGCGCTGGATGTCTTCGATCCGCACGCGCCGCGGCTCGCCCGAGCGTTGAATAGGACCAAGGATCTCGTCAATGCGCTCCAGCGTGATCTGCGGCTCGAAAGAGTGGCGGAAAACCAGTTGGTTGAAAGCACCCTCGAGTTCCCGCCCGCTGCCTGTCACCACCTGCGCCACATGCTCCAACACATCCTGCGGGATGTTGAGGGAAGGATCTTCCACCCGCGCCGCGGCGAGCCGCTGCCTGAGCATGGCGAGCCTGAGGTCATAGTCCGGCGAAAGGATTTCCAGCGAGACGCCGCCATTGAGACGCGACTTCACGCGAGGCTCAAGCGATTCCAGCTCCGATACCGGCCGGTCGGCAGCCACCACCACCTGCCGTGCGCTGTCGAGCAGCATGTTGAGCAGATGGCAGAACTCGTTCTGGATCGACTTGCCCTGCAGGAACTGCATGTCATCGATGATGAGGAGGTCGATATCGCGAAGCTGCTCCTTAAGCGTCAGCGCGTTGTTATCGCGGATCGCAGTGGCGAAACGCCACATGAAATATTCGGCGGTGAGATAGACCACGCGCGACTGCGGACGTTGCTTGAGCGATGCCGCAGCCACGGCCTGCAGCAGGTGGGTTTTGCCAAGCCCCACCGAGGCGTGAATGAAAAGCGGGTTGAACCGGACGGCACCCGCGGAAGATTCCGCCACCGTGCGGGCCGCCGCATAGGCAACGCGGTTGGATGTTCCTTCAATGAAAGATTCGAAGGTGAAGCGGCTGTCGAGCGGAGAGCCGAACATGCTCGGCCGCATCCCCTGGTCCGTCTTCGCCGAAGGCAGAGGGGTGACCCGAGCGCCGGCGGCAGTGCCGGCCGCAAGCATCTGTTGGGACTGGCTTGCCCCCTTACGCGCCGGAACGGGCTTAACATCCGTCCTGGCCGGCGAATTGCGGGTAGCGGTGCGGACCACGATCTCCACCTTCAGTGTGGATGGATCTTCGGCCTTCCAGAGGGTGGTGATCAGGTCGAGATAATGGCCATTGATCCAGGCCCGAAGAAAAGCCGTCGGGACCGAAATGCGGACGACGCCCTTGGAGGCCTCGGCCAATTTCATGCGTCCGAACCAGCTGGAATAGACCTCCGTACCAAGCCGGGCCTTCAACTGCGCCCGTACACGTTCGAAAACTGCCACAGCCTCTCCGGAGCTCCCCGCGTCCTCATCGTGAGCCGCCGAGCCATGAAAAGAGAACCCTCCCCCAACTTCCCTCTCAACGCCGCTTTGCATCCTCGTTTCCCTGTTAAAAAATGCTTCTGTTTTAATTCAACGGGCGGTCTTCTTATGTTGCCGCGCCGCCCGCAAAGCTTCCCTGATCGGCACTGATGCCTCTTCTTACCTCCAACGCTGGTAACTGAACTTGCTGAACCTCACCCCCGCCCGCAGACCGACACAGCCATGGATCGGTCCGGTTTTGACCGGATCATAACCCCTCATCGTACAAATCCGGCACCCCATCTCCGAGGACAGCCGACCTCGTGCGCGAATTGCTCCGCGCCCGCAGTAGCTGCGTCTTTTTCTGGTTTTCTGGGCGGCCGAGCCTGCCCTCGTGACGGCTGGGACATTAGCGAAACTACTGCTTACAGAGCAAGTGCGAGACTGAGGCTTTTTTGCCGCTCCTAGGCCATTGGACAGGCCATGGCCCTGCTTGGCCGCGAGCGCAAAACCCTTAACCTGTTTTGATTCCAACCGCTTTTGCCAACAGGTTTTCCGGGCCGTCCGGCCAGAAAAAAAAGTGAAAAAATCTGCTTGACATTCGCTTGCCTCATTACCCCGCCACGCGATACTTTTTTGCTGTGGATAAACTTCTGTAAGCGATTGATTATGCTATAGAAACTTTTCTGCTCGCTGATTGCGAACAGGCGTCCGTATGACACTTTTCCTAAGGCTGGAAGAAAAACGCCGGCAAACGAAAACAGATCGCCTCCGCGCCTTTTGAAAGGCGCAAAGCCAACCCATTGCACGGCAAAAGGAAAACCCGGCACAAGCCGGGTGAAGGATCCCGGGCGGGATCCTTAGGCGTTAAGGGTCTTAACGCGACGAGCGAGTCGCGAAACCTTACGCGCAACAGTGTTCTTATGAAGAACGCCCTTGGTGGCGGCCCGCATCAGCTCCGGCTGCGCGGCCTTCAGGGCAGCTTCCGCTGCCGTCTTGTCGCCAGAGGCGATCGCCTCTTCGACCTTGCGGACAAAGCTGCGGACACGCGAACGGCGGGTCTTGTTGATCGCCGTACGACGGGCGATCTTGCGCACCGCCTTGTTGGCCGAAGTGGTGTTGGCCATAATTCCTCTCTCGTTCTAATCCTGACCGCCGGCCCGTCCCGATAAGGCAGAGCCTCGGCGCAAAACAAAAGGGCAGCCCCAAGGGCTACCTCAGTCGAGGCGGCTTATAGTCGAGGCATCCCGATGCGTCAACGGTTACGGAATTGCGGAGAGCGCTTTTCCGTAAAGGCGGCCATGCCTTCCTTCTGGTCGTCGAGCGCAAACATGGAATGAAAGGCGCGCCGCTCGAACCGCAGGCCTTCCGAAAGCGTGGTTTCATAAGCCCGGTTCACCGCCTCCTTGGTCATCATGACGGCGGGCATGGAGAATTCGGCGATCTTGCCGGCCACCTGCAGCACCTCGTCGATCAGTTCTCCCACGGGCACAATTCGAGAGACGAGCCCGCAGCGTTCTGCCTCGGCGGCATCCATCATGCGGCCCGTCAGACACATTTCCATGGCCTTGGCTTTGCCAACGAAGCGAGCGAGGCGCTGGGAACCTCCCATGCCGGGCATGATGCCCAGCGTGATCTCCGGCTGGCCGAATTTTGCATTGTCCGCAGCGATGATGAAGTCGCACATCATGGCAAGCTCGCATCCCCCGCCCAGGGCATAGCCGGCCACGGCGGCGATCACCGGCTTGCGGACGCGCGTCAGCCGCTCCCAGCCCGAAAAAAGGTCTCCCATATACGCATCGATGAAAGTCTGCGGCTGCATCTCCTTGATATCGGCTCCCGCGGCAAAAGCCCGCTCCGATCCGGTGACCACGATGGCACCGATCCGGGGATTGGCGTCGAAGGCCTCCGCTGCCGCGACCAACTCCTCCATCACCTTGGAATTGAGCGCATTGAGCGCCTTTGGGCGGTTGAGCGTGATCAGCCCTACACGTCCACGCGTCTCCACCAATATCGTTTCATAGGCCATCGGTTTCTCCCCTGCTGAAACACCGTCGGCAGCTAGCGCTGGCAGACGGGACAATAAAATGTAGAGCGCCCGCCCTGGACGATCCGGTGGACCGTGCCTGAACAGCCTTCTTTGCGGCAAGGCTCGCCCTCACGATCATAAACGCTGAAGCTGTGCTGGAAATAGCCGAGCGAGCCGTCCGCCCGGACGTAATCCTTCAGCGACGAGCCCCCTGCCGCGATCGCGTCCGCAATCACCGCGCGCACCGCTTGGGCCAACCGATTGCTGCGTTCGGTCGGTTTGCCATGTCCGGTCACGATCGTCGAGGCGATGCGGCGGGGGGAAAGGCCCGCGCGCCAGAGGGCTTCACAGACATAGATGTTGCCTAGCCCTGCCACGACGCGCTGGTCCATGAGCGCCGATTTCAGAGGCGTGCGCTTCCCCGCGAAAAGCCGCGCGAGAAGTGCGCCGTCAAGCGCGTTACCCGTCGGCTCCACGCCGAGGCCTGCGAGCAGCGGGTGTTCCTCCAGGTCTGTCGCTTCGGCGAGAAGCATAAAGCCGAAACGCCGGGGATCATTGTAGATGACGCGTGCTTCGCCCCCGCCGTCCCGTCTCAGGTGGAACACCACGTGGTCATGCTTCTCGGATTTCGAACGCGCATGGTGGAAGTCGCCCGGAGCCACCGCTGCCCCGCCCTCCTCGACGCGGAACGAGCCGGACATGCCGAGATGACTGATGAGCACCGCACCGTCTTCCAGGTGGACAAGAAGATACTTCGCCCGCCTCCCGAGGGCCGTGATCGCGCGGCCTTTCACCCGCTCGGAAAATCCGGCCGGAAAAGGAAAGCGCAAATCCGGGCGCCGCTGTTCTACCTTGACGATGCGCGCGCCCTCCATCACCGGCTCCAACCCTCGCCGGACGGTTTCGACTTCTGGCAACTCAGGCATGTTGTGACGTCAGGAAAGAAACGCCGTGCCGGCCTGCAGGAAGGCCAAGATGGGAGGCAACGGTCTCGCCGATATCCGCATACGTGCTCCTCAGCCCGATCGAGCCGGCGCGGCTGCCCGGCAGCATGCCCAGGATCGGGACTCGTTCCCGCGTATGGTCCGTGCCCTTCCAGGTGGGATCGCAGCCGTGATCGGCGGTGAGGATCAGGAGATCGCCCCGCTTCAATCTGGCAAAAACTTCGGGCAAGTGGCGGTCGAAGGCCTCCAGAGCCGCGGCATAGCCCGCGACATCGCGACGGTGGCCAAAGAGCGTATCGAAATCGACGAAATTGGCGAAGACCAGATCGCCATCCTCGGCATCATCCATTGCGCCCAGTGCTGCCTCGACCAGAGCCATGTTGCCGGCCCCCTTCCGCACCACCGAGACGCCCTGATGAGCGAAGATATCCCCGATCTTGCCTATTCCGATGACGCGGCCGCCTGCGGCCTCCACCCGATCGAGCAAAGTCGGCTCCGGTGGGGGAACGGCATAGTCACGCCGGTTCGCGGTACGCTCGAAGGTCTCGGCACTTTCTCCGACAAACGGTCGCGCAATAACCCGCCCGATCTTGTAATCGTCCACCAGCCGGCGCGTGGTTTCGCAGAGGGCATAAAGCCGCTCCAGGCCGAAATGCCGCTCATGGGCCGCGATCTGGAAGACCGAGTCCGCCGAGGTGTAGCAGATCGGCTTGCCCGTCCGTACATGCTCCTCTCCCAATCGCGCGATTATTTCCGTTCCGGAGGCATGACAATCGCCGAGAATGCCGGGCAGCTCGGCTTCCTCTATCAATCTGGCCGTCAACTCCGCCGGGAAAGCCGGCACGGTTTCGGGAAAATAGCCCCATTCGAAGGGCACGGGGACACCGGCGATCTCCCAGTGCCCGGAGGGCGTATCCTTTCCAGTGGAGCGCTCCTCGGCGGCGCCGAAAAACACCCCGGTTCCGAAATCCCGATCGGGTTCACACCCGGCAGCCACGGCTGCCGCAGCCCTCAGGCCGAGAGAGTACATGTTCGGGAGGTGGAGCGGCCCCTGCCTCAAACCGGCTCGATCCGCTCTTCCTTCGGCGCAAGCCGCCGCGATATGTCCGAACGTATCTGCGCCCTCGTCGCCGAAAGAGGCTGCGTCTGGCGCGTGGCCGATACCGAAAGAATCGAGGACGAAAAGAAAGGCGCGCGCCATCAGCTCAAAAATCCGTGTCGTGCCAGAAATAGGGGCACGCAACCCGCTTGGCAATCGCACCTACAGCATCGGCCGGAAATCGACCCTGCCTTTGGACGCGGGCTGCAATCGCTTCAGCAGTTCCCACACGGGATAGAGGGTGTCTGGCGCGGGCGGAGATAATAACGCTTGCTCATGGAAATGCTGTCGAACGCTGCCTCGAGCCCCAGAGCTTCCTTGGCCGACGCCCGCCAGAGAATAACCGGACGATAATCCAGGTTCGCCTCCGCACGGATCAGAAAAGCGCCGCGCACGAGAAGGCTCTCCGGCACTTCCGTTATATCGCCGGGTCTTTCGGCATAAACCAGAGCATCATCCAAAAGCGCGCGCGACCAGACCACTTTGGGTCGGGGATTGGGCTCGTCCGTGATCTGGATCGAGGTGACCGTTATGACCGGCTCGCTGCGGCGATAAGGCACGAGCGCAGCCTTGCCGATCGTCATGAGCGAGCGGAGTTCGTCTTTGGTCAGTTCGCGCTGCTGCGTCACCAGATCGGCCACCTGGCTCGCCAGCCGCCCAACCCTTCTGTTGGCGTCGATCGCCTGCGAGAATTCCAGCGTCAGAAAATAGAGGGCCAGCAGCAACGGCACGATGAGGGCAAACTCCAGCGCTGCCGCCCCTCGCTTGTCCCTTAGGAAAGAAGTAAGGCACCTTACCGCCTCGCATCCTGCCCGCCGAAATTGCATGTTCATGGCCCGCCGCCCCTCAGCCCGCTACTGCGCCGCAGACGCAGACGGCTCGTTCTGCCAGGTGTGCGTGGCGAAAAGCAGCATCTTGCCATCCGGAAGATTGGCCATGCGGTCATGCATGAAATTCGTGAGCACGGGCCAGAAATAGTAGACGCGCAGCACATTCTTTTCGCCCGCGTCACCGGGATCGAAGAGATAGGTGTTTGGCAGGAGAGGCCCTTCGAAGACTTCTGCGGCGTCCTCGAAGGTCCCGAAATGCTGCAGATCGATCTGCAGACCGGGGCAGTCGGCCGGGAAGAGCATGCTCATACGCTCGCACATGAGGTCCCGGACGATCTGCTCGTTCGCAGTGCCGACTTGCAGCTGGCCGGTACGAAATTTGCGTCCGACATCGTCGGCGGCGTTGGTCAGCATTTCTTGGGCCACAAAGGCCACACAGCTTTCCAGGATCGCGAAGACCAGAAGGAAGAACGGCAAGGCGAGGAGGGCGAATTCCACCGCGGCTGCGCCCTTCTTTTCATGCCAGAAGCGGCGGAGAAGGTCCCTCACCCCGATACCGCCGGCTCGCCGGAAATCTGCCCCAAGACCACCCATTCTCAGCCCCTTGTCGTGAAGGGACTATCGCACGGGGCCCGTTGCCGCCCCGTTTTGCTGATCGTTAAATTTTGAAGTGTCTGAGCAAGGTCTGGGTAAGCCGGACCGTTATCGGTTGATCATTTCGGCTTCCGACAGGCGCTCGGCCTCGCTCTTATATGCGCTTTCACAAAATGGCGTGCATGAGAGGGTCTGCACTTCCGAGCGGCGATAGACGCGGACGGAGTCGACTGCCTGCCGAGAGACGATCACCTGCTCATCCACGATGGGATGACCTTCCGCATCAAGAGCGACGATATTGGTCACGCCGAAGCCTTTGCCGGTGAGCACGATCGTCCTCGCATCCTGCACCACCGCATCCGCAATATTGGGGTTGCCGATCACAACCGTGTCGGCAGGACGCGCGATCTTGATGATCTTCGCCTGGTTCATCACGACGCTGATGCCCTCCGCGTGTGCGTCCGCAATGGGCCCAGCGATAGCCGCCGCGAAGACTGCAACAATCAGCGCACTTCTGCAGAAAGGCTTCACGCATCCGCTCCCAGGATTCTCACCGAATTATGAACGGCATTGGTGAACCAGCAGTTAATACGTGTCGCTTCAGATCAGTTTCGAAAAGTGGGGCAGCAATATGCAATTTTATCTATGGCCTTATGGATTTCATAACCTTCTTATTTGGATCACCAAGTAAATCTTTTGGTAACATTGTTTCTTAAGGGGCCCGAAAGTGCCGCAGCGTAAGTCTCTCGCCATCCGATCGACACGAGAGAAAGTCGGCGGGGTGCTGAAAATCGGAGCTGAAGGAGATCTCTTATGTCACAGCTTTTTGCGCGCTTTCTGAAGGATGAATCTGGCGCGACGGCCGTCGAATACGGCCTGATCGTGGCCCTCATCGCGGCAGGCATCATCACCGTGGTCGGCACGCTGGGCGACCAGATCACCGGCGCGTTCACCACGGTCTCTGAGGGACTTAACGGCGAAGGTATCACGGGCGAATAATTGAGCCGTCAATACTTTCTTCCGGAGGCCGTCCGCACAACAACGGGCGGCCTTTGTCGTTTCGGCATCATTGAAGCTGTTCAGCCGAGGCGGCGCATCTTCATCGGCGGTTAACGCCGCGAGCCTATTCTTTACTCATCTTCGCGCGAGTATTGTCATGCTTGAAGCAGCGATCTTCGTCATCTTTCCTTTCTGCATGGCCTTCGCCGCCGTTTCCGACATGATTTCGTTGACGATCGCCAATCGTGTCTCGGTCCTGCTCGTCCTTTCCTTCGCGGCACTCGCGCTTTTCATCGGCATGCCCTGGCCCGAGATCGGCATGCATTTTGTGGCTGGAGGACTCGTGCTCCTCGCCACCTTCCTGATTTTCGCGATCGGGGGCATGGGCGGCGGGGATGCAAAATTGATGGCCTCGAGCGCCCTGTGGTTCGGCCTGGATGTCGGCCTCGCTAATTACCTGATGACCACAGCACTCCTTGGAGGAGCTCTCACGGTCGCGCTGCTCTTCTTCAGGCGCTCGGGATTTTCGCCGCTGGTGGCCAACCACGTCCTGCTGCGGCATTTCGCGGAAGAAAAGGCGGGCATTCCCTACGGGGTTGCCCTCGGTCTTGGAGGCCTGATCTGCTTCCCGCAAACGCCGTTCATGCAATGGGCGATGGAGCGCCTCGCCGCCGGATAGGGCGGACCGCATCGCCCCTGAAAAAGAGAGCCGCGGCCTCCATGGCCGCGGCTCTTTCCTATCTGATCAGCACTCGCCTCTGCGAATGATACGGTAATCCGCCGATTCCGCCTCGCACGAATTGCCGAAGGTGCGCATCCGTCCGTTCCTCACTCCGCAGACGGGCGCATATTCCCGTGTGCAGAAGCGAGGACCGTCATCCACCGGCGGGCGCCCGCCCCCGCATTGGCCGGGATGAACTGGCCGGAACCCCTCGGCCTCGGCCGTGCACGGGTTGGGGAATGTGCGCTCGCGGCCGTTACGCACGGCGCAGACCGGCCGGTACTCGCGCGTGCAGGCCTGCTGGGGCCTCTCCGGTGGGCGCGAGGGGCGGCATTCACCCGGATGCAGCGGACGAAAACCCTCGGACTGGGCGATGCAGGCATTTGGGAATGTTTGCTCCCGCCCGCCGCGGGTGGCGCAGACCGGCTGGTATTGCTGCGTGCAGATACGCGGCTCGCTCGGCGGCAGAGGACGCGGGCGACCCGGCTCCTCATCTACGACGACGGTGCAGCTCCACAGCAAGAGGCCGGCACAGGCGAGAGCCGTCAGCCGGACGAGATTCTTGAAGAAAGTCACGAAAAGCCCTCCTATCGCGATGCGGCTGAACCCGCGTCCCCAGCCGGCCGCCGCGAATCCTCCTTACCTGATTTCGCGGATGAGGTCTCCATCAGGAAAGCAGGTCGGAGCGCGGCCGGCCTTCTCCTGCCACCGGCCGATCGATCGGCGTGTCTTGAAACCCGCAAGCCCATCGGCGCCGCCGACATCGTAGCCCTGTCCCTCCAGAACACGCTGCATGGCCGCGATATCGGAGCGGCGCATAGTGTCGACCTTGCGCCAGGGCTGCATGAAGCCGCCGCTACCATAGATGATGCGATCACCTGCGTGACCGACGAAGAGGGCATAGAGATCGCTCTCGTTGTAATCCTTGAGACGATAGAAGTTCGGCGTGACGATAAATGCCGGCCCGTGGCGCCCGGCGGGCATCATCAGATAGCCTTCCTCGCGCAATTCATGGCTCGGGAATGGCTTGCCATTCGCGCGGGTTATGCTCAGTTCCGCCCAATCGGCGATGCGCCGGCCCTGATCCGGGCCTTCGAGCGCACAGGAGACCTCGTTGGGAAGAACCACCTCGAAACCCCAATCGCGCCCCTGGACCCAGCCGTGGCTGGCCAGATAATTGGCGATCGAGGCGAGCGCATCCGGGACGGAATTCCAGATATCCGCCCGACCGTCCCCATCGAAATCCACCGCATATTTCAGGTAGGAGGTGGGCATGAATTGCGGCTGTCCCAGCGCACCGGCCCACGAGGAACGCAGCATCTGCGGGCCTATGCGGCGCTTGTCCACCATCTCCAAGGCCGCAAGCACTTCCTGGCGGAACATGTCCTTCCGGGTGGCAAGGAAAGCCTTCGTGCCCAGCACCTCGAAGGCGTTATACGGGATCTTGGCGCTGCCAAAGCCCGACTCGCGCCCCCAGATGGCGAGGAGCACGCCGGGCGGAACCCCGAAGCGCTTTTCTATGGCCGCGAGCGTAGAAGCATGAGCCTTTGCCCTGCTCCGCCCTCCCGAGACGATACTGTCGACATGGGCGAAATAGGCGGATGGAGCACGGAACTCCGCCTGATGCTGCTCGGTCGAGCGTGGCGCCTTCTCCCCGGGAAGAACGAGGTCCGGCAGCTTGAGATTGGGCTGCACGCCCGAAAAGGCGGCCCGAAAGCTAGCCTCGGAGATACCGCGCGCACGCGCCTCCGGCCAAAGGTCGCGCGCCAGCCAGTCCTGGAACAATGCGTTCACATCAGCCCGTGCAGGAAGCCCCGCAAGGCAGAGCGCCGCCAGCGCAACTGCAAGCGTGACGATCCCGTTTGCTGCCCGCTGCATCTGCCCCTCCGCCTAGAACGTCGTGCGTGACTTCAGCGCCGCCGAAAGCGTGCCTTCGTCGAGATAATCAAGCTCGCCCCCTACCGGCACGCCATGGGCGAGCCTTGTAACCTTTACATCGAGCCCGGCAAGCTGGTCCGTGATGTAATGGGCCGTCGCCTGCCCCTCGACCGTGGCATTCACGGCCAGGATGATTTCCGAAATACCGCCTTCGGCGACCCGCCCCACCAGGCCTTTGATGTTCAGGTCGTCCGGGCCGATGCCATCGAGCGGCGAAAGCGTCCCGCCAAGCACGTGGTAGCGGGCATTGATGGCCGCGGCTCGCTCCAGCGCCCAGAGGTCGGACACATCCTCGACGACGATCAGAATAGCCGTTTCGCGGCGTGGATCGGTGCAGATGGTGCAAGGATCGGACGTATCCACATTGCCGCAGACCGAACAGACGCGTACCTTTTCGAGAGCCTCCGCCATCGCCGCCGTGAGCGGAGAGAAAAGCTGCTCTTTCTTCTTGATGAGGTGAAGGGCGGCGCGCCTGGCCGAGCGCGGCCCCAGCCCCGGCACCTTGGCCAGAAGCTGTATCAGGCGTTCGATCTCAGGACCGGCGATGCGTTTGGACATAAGCGATCATGATTCCCGGATGGGAGAAAAATAGCATTCTTCGGCGGTGAAAGCAGGGCTGGCCCGGCCGTTCCGGCCTCATAAGCCGCTCGGGCCGTGGCGGCAATCCTTAAAGGAGCCGCCAGGCGAAGAAGAAAAGGAGAAGGGCGATGACCCAGAGAGCCAGATGCCCGAGGCGCTCGGATCTCGACCGCACTTTGCCCATCGCCCGCGTCGTCTCGGGTTCGAGCCGAAACCCGTTATCGAGAAGCGCTTCCATATCCCGGCTGACCCGATCAAGGCGCATCGCCAGTTCGGGCGCTTGTCGAGCCAACATTATGAGCGCATGCGCTCCCTCGCGTGCGTCCTGAAGAAGCCCTTGTGGACCCAGATTCTTCTTGATCCATTCGGAAACGACCGGCTCCGCTGCCCGCCACATGTTGAAGTGCGGATCGAGCGTGCGGGACACCCCTTCGACGACAACCATGGTCTTCTGCAGGAGCAGAAGCTCCGGCCTGGTCTGCATGTCGAACAATTCGGTTACTTCGAACAGCAGGGTGAGCAGGCGCGCCATGGAGATCGTTTCGGCGGGTTGGCCGTGGATCGGCTCGCCGATAGCCCTCAGTGCCTGGGCGAAGGCTGCCACGTCGTGGTGGCCGGGCACGTAACCTGCCTCGAAATGAACCTCCGCCACCCGCCGGAAGTCTCGCGTGATGAAGCCATAAAGGATTTCGGCGAGGAACCGCCTCTCTTTCCTGCCGATACGGCCGACTATGCCGAAATCGACGGCGACGATCGTGCCATCGGCTTCCACGAATAGGTTGCCGGGATGCATATCGGCATGGAAGAAGCCATCCCGCAGCGTGTGCCGCAGGAAGGACTGGATCAGGGTCGTGGCGAGACGCTCGAGATCGTGGCCCGCAGCGCGCAGCGCCTCGGTATCCGACATCTTGATGCCATCGATCCATTCCAGCGTCAGCACGTCGCGACCGGTACGCTGCCAATCCACCCATGGCACCCGGAAGCCCGGGTCCTCCTTGGTGTTCTCCTGGATCTCGCAGATCGCGGCTGCCTCCAGACGCAGGTCCATCTCGATCTTGGTGGTTTGCGCCAGCGTCTGCGTCACCTCCACCGGTCTCAGGCGCCGCGAATAAGGGATGAAACGCTCCTGCAGACGGGCGAAGAGGAAGAAGGATTCCAGGTCATTATAGAAACGGCGCCGCACGCCCGGCCGGATCACCTTGACCGCGACCTTCCGGATCTCTCCTTCATGCACGACCTTCGCCGGATGGACCTGAGCGATCGATGCCGCAGCCACCGGAGGCCCGAAATCGCGGTAAAGCGAATCGACCGGAACTCCGAGAGACGCCTCGATCGCCGCCCGTGCCTGCTCCTGCGGGAAGGTATCCATCCGGTCCTGCAGCGCCGCAAGATCGAACGCAAGATCGTGGCCGACAACGTCCGGACGCGTCGCCAGGAACTGGCCAAGTTTCACGTAAGAGGGGCCGAGCCGGTCCACCGCGATCGCCAGGCGCTCTGTCCTGCCACGACCGCTGGAATGGCGGCGCGACACGATCCGCGCCACGCGCCAGCCGAAACGCGGCATGCCCTCGAACTGATCGCCCGGGAAGGCCGCGACGACGCCTTCCCGCAGCAAAATCCAACCCGCACGGCAAAGCCGGAGATATGCGCCGAGCGTGCTCATCGGCGATCAGATTTTCCAGCCGGAATGGAGAGCAGCGATCCCGCCGGAATAGTTCCGCCAAGTGACGCGGGAGAAGCCCGCTCGCCGGATCATGGCCGCGAAATTCTCCTGATTGGGGAATTTCCGGATCGATTCCACCAGATACCGATAAGGTTCTCCATCACCAGCCACGGCTTGGCCAATTCGCGGAATTGCGTTGAAGGACCACGTCTCGTAGACCTTGTCGAGAACGGGCATCTCCACCTCCGAGAACTCCAGGCAGAGGAAGCGTCCGCCCGGCCGCAGTACGCGATGGGCTTCAGACAGGGCCCTGTCTATGCGCGGCACATTTCGGATGCCGAAGGCGATCGTATAGGCATCGAAGGATCCGGCCGAAAAGGGCAGTTCCTCGGCATTGGCCTCGACAAAGCTCAGATTGCCGGCAAGCCCGCGCTTCTCGGCGCGATCACGACCCACTCCCAGCATAGAGCCATTGATATCAAGCACAGTGACCTCGGCCTGGCCGCCGGAAGCTTCGACGATGCGAAAGGCGATATCACCGGTTCCTCCCGCCACGTCGAGCGCCTTGAAGCCTGGCCGCTTGGAAGGAGAAAGCCAGGAGACCATCCCGTCCTTCCAGAGCCGATGCAGGCCGGCGGACATGAGATCGTTCATCAGGTCGTAGCGTTCCGCGACACGATGGAACACATTGTTTACGAGGCCCTGTTTCTCGCCTTCATCGACTTTCCGAAAGCCGAAGGCGGTCTCCATCCCTCCTGAAGCCGTGGTGCGCTGTCCCGACATGTCTTCTCGCTCTTGGATTCGGCGCGACCATAACCGAATGCCGGCTGCAGCGCTATTCCCATCAGAGCGGCCTACAGCATCGGCCCGAAAACCGGAATCGGTTTTCGGAAAGCACGATGCGTCGATTCAACAACTTACACGTCCATTGTGCGTCCGAATGGACTCACGGCGCTGTAGGGCCGCATTCCTGCTGAGAGTTTCGCGCATGCTCCGGACCATATCCGCCGAGGCTCGCGTCGCTAAGGATGTGACCTGAGAGTCTCAGCCGCCCGGTCCACGTATCATAGCTGCAGAAGGAGGACCGATATACGCCGTCGATCTTGGATTTGCCTTGAATGATCGCCAGCTCCCAACGCAAGCCCCGTACCGGCATATAGGTGACTCGCACGGTCGATGGCAGGAATTCCCGTGAGGCTACGGAGATACAATCCTCCATGGCCTGGGGGTCCGGGTTTTGCAAGGGAAAGGCCTGGAAGGCAGAAACGGCCACCCAAATAAAGGCCGCAAGAAGAGTACCGACAATAAGAAATTTCACAAAAAAACTCCGTCCAAAAAAATCGGACGGAGTCTCTCATCATGATGGCCGATCTATGGAGCGGGACTCACGCTGTCGGCTGCTTGGTCTTGCGCAAATACGGAAGAATGGTCTCGAAGGCGCCGAAACGCTTGATGGCATCCTCGTTCGACACCGCGGCTGTGATGATCACATCGTCGCCCTGCTTCCAGTTGGCGGGCGTCGCCACCTGGTGCTTGGCGGTAAGCTGGATCGAATCGATCGCGCGCAGGATTTCATCGAAATTACGCCCGGTGGTCATCGGGTAAGTGAGGACCAGCTTGATCTTCTTGTCGGGACCGATGACGTAAACGGAACGTACGGTGGCATTGTCGGCAGGGGTGCGGCCCTCAGCCGAATCTCCCGCGTCCGCCGGCAGCATGTCATAAAGCTTCGCCACCTTCAGGTCCTTGTCGCCAATCAGCGGATAATCGACGCGGAAACCGGTCGCCTTCTCGATGTCTGCCTTCCAGCGGTCATGATCCTCGACGGGATCGACAGAGATGCCGATGATCTTGACGTTGCGTTTCCTGAACTCATCCTCGATACCCGCCATGGCACCGAGCTCGGTCGTGCAAACGGGCGTGAAGTTTTTGGGGTGGCTGAAGAGGACGGCCCAGCCATCGCCGATCCATTCATGGAAATGGATCGTGCCATGTGTCGTCTCGGCGGTGAAATCCGGTGCGGTGTCATTGATGCGAAGGCCCATGGCACATTCTCCTGCTCAGAACTTTCCCTTAAGATAGGTTCCCGGCGCCCAACTATTGAGCATCGAAATATGCGCCAAAAGCCGGCCGAGAGAAAATCATCCCATCAAATTAGAAACAGCGGGAACATTTTTCCTCAAAATAGCTGAGCCACCTACCCTTCCAGCGTAGCGCTCCCAGAGCGGCCGTCACTCGTCCTCGCTTTGGGTCGCGCGGAATGGATGGCTTTTATAGACACCAAGGATGCGCACTTCATGCGAAAAGAAGCCCAGCTCCTCCAGCGCCAATGCCAGATTGCGGTCGTCCGGATGCCCCTCGACATCCGCATAGAATAGGCTGGAGAAGAACTTTCCGCCGAGCTGGTAGCTCTCGAGCTTGGTCATGTTCACGCCATTGGTGGCGAAGCCGCCGAGTGCCTTGTAGAGGGAGGCCGGAACGTTGCGCACGCGAAAAATGAAAGTGGTGATCATGCGCTGGTCCGGCGAGCGGCGCTGCGCCCACGCCTTCTCTTTGGAAAGGACGACGAACCGCGTGACGTTGTTGTCTGTATCCTCGACATTCTCAGCGACGATATCGAGGCCATAGAGCTCCGCCGCAAGCCGCGGTGCGAGCGCCGCATTCGTGGGCACCTTTTCCTCGGCCACCATTCGCGCAGCCCCAGCGGTGTCCCCGGCAACCATCGGCTTCCAGCCGTGCTTGCGAATGATCTTGCGGCATTGCCCGAGTGCGTGGATGTGGCTGTAGACGGCTTTGATCTGCGAGATATCCACTCCCGGCAGCACCATCAGCTGGAACTGGATGGGCAGGAAATATTCGCCGACGATGTGCAGCTCGGACTGGGGCAGAAGATAATGAATATCGGCTACCCGGCCGGCGATCGTGTTCTCGATCGGGATCATCGCCAAATCCGCCTTCCCTGCCTCCACCGCATTGAAGGCGTCTTCGAATGTCGGGCAGGGCAGCGGCTCCATGTCGGGAAACATGTTGCGGCACGCGGTGTCGGAATTGGCTCCTGGCTCTCCCTGGAAGGAGATCTTGTTGGTTTTTCGTGCAATCATCACTTGTTTTCGGTTTTTGCGGACAGAATCTGGCGAGCCCGTTCAAGATCGGCAGGCGTATCGACCCCGAGCGGCACTGAACGGACAATCTCGACGTCGATGTGCATGCCCGCTTCCAGGGCACGCAACTGCTCGAGCCGCTCGCGTGTTTCCAGCGCCCCCGGCGGGAGCGCAACGAATCGCTCCAGCGCGGCGCGCCGGTAGGCGTAGATACCGATGTGATGGAAGAGTGGGCCTTCGCCCCACGGCGCCGTCGCTCGGGTAAAATAGAGCGCGCGTAGCCGGGTCGATTGGCGGGCTCCTGCGAGGGGCACGCCCACGATCTTCACCACGTTCGGATTTGTCTTCTCCTCCTCATCCTCGATCTCGACGCCGAGCGTGGCTATCTCGGTATCCGGATTGTCCAAGGGGCGCGTGACGGCCCGAATATCCTCCGGCGGGATGGTCGGCAGATCCCCTTGCAGATTGATCACGATCTCGGCCTTGCCCTCGGGATCTATCCCCTGCAACGCCTCGAAGATGCGGTCAGATCCCGATTGATGGTCGGCGCGCGTCATCACGGCCTCCACGCCCTCGGCTCTCGCCGCTGCGGCGACTTCCTCGGTGTCGGTCGCCACGACCACGCGCCCTACCCCGCTTTCAAGCGCCCTCGCCGCAACCTGGGCAATCATGGGCTTTCCGGCGATATCGGCCAATGGCTTGCCGGGCAGGCGGGTCGAGGCCATTCGGGCGGGAATAAGGATTATGGTGGTCATGGAGAATTGTCGCGGCAGGTTTTAGAAAGTGGCAAAAGGTCTCAGTTACGAACAGCCTTATATGTGTTGCTTTGGTCGAGCAAAAGACCTAGTTTCCGCGCGATTTTTGGCAGAAGCCGAATGCGGGACGCGGGGCGCCGGCGGTAGATGGTGCACGACCCCGCAGAGGATACGGAGAAGGGAGCCTCAGGGCGCATGGATTCTTTCGAGCTTAACAAATTCATCGGCGCATTCCTCGGCGTTGTTTTCATCGTCTTCTCCATCAGTCTTATTTCGGACGTGGTCTTTTCCTCTCCGGAACCGGAGACGCCCGGCTACGCGATTGCTGTGCCCGAAAGCGCCCCCGAGGGTGGTGGTGAGGCCCAGCCAGCGGCCGAATCGGTATTGCCGCTTCTGGCTTCGGCGGACGCATCTGCCGGCGAGTCGGTCTTCAAGCGCTGCGCTTCCTGTCACACCGTCGAGAATGGCGGCCCGAACAAGGTCGGCCCCAATCTGTGGGACATCGTGGATCGCCCGATCGCCACGCATGAAGGCTTCAGCTACTCGGGTGCGCTGAAGGAATACTCGGAAGGCGGCCAGAAGCACTGGACATATGAGGAGCTCGACCACTTCCTGGCCAACCCCAAGGGCCTCGTTCCCGGCACGGCCATGTCCTTTGCAGGCCTCAAGAGCGTGCAGGACCGCGCCAACCTGATCGCTTATCTGCGCACGCTGTCCGATCAGCCGGCCGCGCTGCCGGAAGCCGCGCCTGCCGGTGGCGAGGGCGCTGCTGCCCCTGCAGAAGGCGGCGAACAGGCTGCTCCCGCCGAGGGCGGCGCACAGGCTCCGGCCGAAGGTGGCGCACAGGCTCCGGCCGAGGGTGCAGCCCCGGCGGCTCCCGCCGAAGGTGGTGCCGCACCTGCAGAAGGCGCGCCTGCCGAGGGGGCGCAGACACCGGCACCTCAGCCGGAAGGGAGCACCGCTCCTTCCGCTCCGGCGGGTGGAGCTGCCGGCGGTGCTGGCCAGGCCCAGCCCGCTCCTGCCCAATAGGCAGCGACGGATATTTTATAAAAGAGCCGGCATCCGCCGGCTTTTTTATTTTTGCCGGCCTTCCCGATTGCCATCAGCCGCAGATGAACTACCTTCGGCGAAAACAGACGGGAGATCTGCTGCATGCTGGCTAAAGTCATTTGGCACGGGAAGAGGATAGCCCTTGCCGGTCTTGGGGTGCTCCTACTGGCCGCTGGCGCGGGGGCGCAGGAGTGGCGGACGACGAGCTCGCTGATCAATCCCGAGGCAGAGACGAAGCCCTTCGAACGCTACAGCTACGTCAATCCCGAAGCGCCCAAGGGAGGCACGCTGAACTCAGCCGTCTTCGGCACTTTCGACAGCTTCAATCCATTCATCGTGCGAGGCACCCCGGCGGCGGGCCTCACCTATTTCGGCGGCATGCTGTGGGAGACCCTCATGCAGCAATCGCCCGAGGATCCGGGCACCAGCCACCCGCTGATCGCCGAAGCGTTTAAATATCCCGACGATTATTCCTCGGCCACATATCGCCTCAACCCGAACGCTCGCTGGCATGACGGCACGCCGATCACGGTCGAGGACGTGGTCTGGTCCTTCAACATGCTCAAGGAGATCAGCCCGCAACACAATCGCTATTTCGCCAATGTCACAGAGGCTGTGGCACTTTCGGACAGTGAAGTGGAATTCCGCTTCGACCAGGGCGGCAACCGGGAACTGCCGCATATCATGGGAGACCTGCCCGTACTCCCGAAGCACTGGTGGGAAGGAACGGACTCCCAGGGCCGCAAACGTGATCTCCGGAACCCAACGCTGGAAGCGCCGCTTGGCAGCGGGCCGTATAAGATCGGAAGCTTCCGCCCCGGATCGGAGATCATATGGGAACGGGCGGAGGAGTATTGGGGAGCGAACCTGCCGGTCAATATCGGGCGATATAATTTCGACCGCATCCGATATACCTATTTCCAGGACGACAATGCCGAGTTCCTGGCCTTCCAGAAGGGCGGCATTGAGGATGTGCGGCGCGAACTGAGCACGCGACGCTGGTCGCAGGAATATGACTTCCCCGCAGTGCAGAATGGCGACGTCATCAAGCGTGAATTCACCAGCACCGCCATAGAGCCCATGCAGGCCTTCGTCTTCAACATGCGGGAGCCAAGATTCCAGGACCGCCGGGTGCGCGAGGCGCTGACCTTCGCCTATAATTTCGAGGAGCAGAACCGGACACAGTTCTTCGGGCTCAACAAGCGTTTCAGCAGCTATTTCGAAAAATCCGACCTGGCATCGAGCGGCCTCCCCCAAGGGCAGGAGCTTCAGATCCTGGAGGAATTCCGGGACAAGCTGCCACCGGAGCTTTTTACCCAGGAATTCAAGCTGCCCGTCTACGATTCGCCGCAGTCTGAGCGGCAATATCTGCGCGAAGCCGTTCGGCTCTTCAACGAGGCAGGATGGGAGATTCAAAACGGCCGGATGACCAACAGAGAAACAGGCGAGCAATTCCAAATCGAGTTTCTCGGGGCATCGCCCACGGCCGAGGTCATCACGGGCGGCTTCATCGCCAATCTGCGGAAGATCGGGATTAGTGCGACGCTGCGCATCGTGGATACGTCCCAATATATCCAGCGCGTCCAGAACTTCCAATTCGATGCCATCACGGGCCGCTTCGCCCAATCCAACTCGCCGGGCAACGAGCAGCGGGACTACTGGAGTTCCGAAGCCGCCGACATTCCGGGATCGCAAAACGTCATCGGTATCAAGGACCCGGTGGTGGACGCTCTGGTCAACAAGATCATCTACGCCAAGGACCGCGAAGAACTGGTCGCGACAGTGCGGGCGCTCGACCGCGTGCTCCTGTGGAACTTCTACTCGATCCCGCAATATTATCAGCCCACGCTGCGCTACGCCTACTGGAACAAGTTCGGCATTCCGGAAAAGCAGCCGGCGTATGCAGGCGTGGATGTCGATTCCTGGTGGATCGATCCTGAGCTGGCCGCCGCGCTAAGCGCGAAATACTAAGCCGGAATCGACACATGAATTTCTCTTCGCTGACTCGCCGCAAGTTTCTCGAACTCTCCGGGGCGGCCATCGCCACCCCGCTTGTCGGAGGGGTTGCATTCGCTCAAGTGAAAACGGAAACGCCGCTGCACGGATTGTCTGCCTTCGGCGACCTGAAATATCAGGCCGGTTTCGAGCATTTCGATTATGCGAGCCTCGATGCCCCGAAAGGCGGTACTTTCAATTTCTCGCCCGGCTACTGGTTCTTCAATCAGAACACCCAAACTTTCAACACGCTGAACAGCTTCGTCCGCACCGGCGACGCGCCGCCGCGGATGGAAATGTGCTTCGACTCCCTCATGATGAGCGCCTGGGACGAGCCGGATGCCGTCTATGGTCTCGTGGCGGAAAGTGTCACGATCTCCGAAGACCGCAACAGTTTCACCTTCAAGCTCAGATCGGATGCCCGCTTTCACGACGGGTCGCCGATCACTGCGGAGGATGTCGCGTTCAGCTACAATCTGCTGAAGGAAAAGGGGCATCCGACATTCGTTCTGACCTTGGCGGAAATGTCTGCCGCAGAGGCGGTCGGTCCGCAGGAATTCCGGCTTTCCTTCACCGGCAAGCAATCCGAGCGGACGATCCTCGAGGTGGTCGGCTTTCCCATCCTGTCGAAGGCCTCGCTGGAAGGTAAGAGCTTCGACAGCTCCACCCTGGAACCTCTGCTCGGGTCTGGTCCGTACAAAGTCGGCAAACTCGCCGCAGGACGATATATCGAATATGAGCGCGTGGAAGATGATTGGGCGCGCGAGCATCCCTCCCGTCGCGGCCTCTATCATTTCGATCGTATTCGCATTGAGTTCTACGGCGACCGCAATGCGGCTTTCGAGGCCTTCAAGAAGGGCGATATCTCCTGGCGCGGCGAGTTCACATCGCAGGTATGGGCTACCGGCTATAATTTCCCGGCCGTGCAGAACGGCCGCGTGGTCAAGCGGGAGTTCCCTTCCGAACTCCGTCCCTATTTCTATTGCAAAGCGCTCAACCAGCGCCGCGAGCGGTTTCGCGACGCGCGCGTCAGGGAGGCTATCGCACTCTGTTTCGATTTCGAATGGATCAACAAGAACCTGTTTTACGGGCTCTACGACCGGTCGCATTCCCCGTTCGAACAGTCCCCCTATAAAACGGAGGGACTTCCGAGCGAGGAGGAACTCGCCTTGCTCGAGCCCTTGCGCGGTAAGATCCCCGATGAGGCGTTCGGAGAGGCCGTCATGCAGCCTGCCTCAGACGGGTCCGGCCGCGACAGAACCATGCTGCGGCGCGCGCGGGAACTGATGGAAGCAGCTGGCTGGCATGCGCGCGACGGCGTCCTCCACAATGCGGCCGGCGAGAGATTCACACTCGAATACCTCGTAAATGACGAGATCTTCCTGCGCGTCGAGCCAAGTTTCATCGGCAATCTGCGGGCCATCGGGATCGATGCGCGAATGCGGCAGGTCGATCCCGCCCAATATCAGCTCCGCCAGGTAAGCTTTGACTTCGATCTCATCGAGATCGCGTTCTCCCTCGGTGCTACTCCAACCTATGACAGCCTCGTGCAATTCTTCCATTCGCGTACCGCGAATGTGGAAGGATCCTACAATTATACTGGAACGGCGGACCCTGCGGTCGATAGCCTCGTCGAGGCTGCCGGCAAGGCGAGGACGCGCGAAGAGTTCACGATCGCGATGCACGCACTTGATAGGGTCTTGCGCGCCAGGCGCGACTGGATTCCAAATTGGCACACGGCGAATCACCGGGTTGCCTATTGGGACATGTTCGGCTTCAAGGAGCCGAAACCCGATTATTTCTTCCCGGTCGAGGCTCTGTGGTGGTACGACGAGGAAAAGGCCAAAGCGATTGGGAAAGCGTAACATCGGCGTGACTGTCATCCTCGCTGGAACATCACCGAATGGGGCAATCGGCTGATGGGAGCCTATATTCTCCGTCGCCTGCTTCTGATGATCCCGACCCTGTTCGGTATCATGGCAATCTCCTTCATCGTCATCCAGTTCGCGCCGGGTGGGCCGGTGGAGCAAGTCATAGCCCAGGTCACGGGTCAGGGCGGCGGTGCAGACGCCCGGATCGGCGGCGGCGGTGGCGACATCGGCGCCCAGAGTTTCGAAGCGGCGGGCGGCGCGAATTCCCGCTATCGCGGGGCGCAGGGGCTCGATCCGGAATTCATTGCCCAGCTTGAAAAACAGTTCGGCTTCGACAAGCCTCCTCTGGAGCGCTTCGGGCTGATGCTCTGGAACTATATCCGGTTCGATTTCGGCGAGAGCTATTTCCGAGATATTTCGGTGGTCGACCTCATTCTTGAAAAGATGCCGGTCTCGATCTCACTCGGCCTCTGGATCACGCTGCTTTCCTACGGCATCTCAATCCCGCTCGGCATCCGCAAGGCGGTGAAGGACGGGACACCCTTCGACGTCTGGACCAGCGGAATCGTCATCGTCGCCTACGCGATCCCGAGCTTCCTCTTCGCGATCCTTCTCATGGTGCTCTTTGCGGGGGGGTCCTTCTTTGACTGGTTTCCTCTGCGCGGGCTCACATCGGACAATTGGAGTTCGCTGTCCTGGCCGGAGCGCATCCTCGATTATTTCTGGCATCTTGCCCTGCCGCTGACGGCGCTGGTGCTTTCCGCCTTCGCAACGACGACCCTGCTCACCAAGAACTCCTTCCTGGATGAGATCCGGAAACAGTATGTCGTCACCGCGCGTGCAAAGGGTTTGTCGGACCGGCAGGTGCTTTACGGACATGTTTTCCGCAACGCCATGCTGCTCATCATTGCCGGGTTCCCCGGCGCCTTCATCTCCTCCTTTTTCACCGGATCGCTTCTGATCGAAAGTATCTTTTCGCTTGATGGTCTGGGCTTGCTCGGCTTCCGATCGGTCATCGACCGCGATTACCCGGTCGTGTTCGCGACGCTCTATATTTTCTCGCTCATGGGACTGATCATCAGCCTCGTCTCGGACATCACCTACACGCTCATCGACCCGCGCATCGATTTCGAGCGGAGGGATGTCTAGATGTCGGAGATCCAGGCGAAAGCACAGGTGGAGCGGGTACGCGAAGAGGTTTCGCGGCCGTGGCTCTCGCCCATCAACAAGCGGCGGTGGCAGAATTTCAGGGCGAATAAGCGCGGCTTCTGGTCCCTTTGGATTTTCCTGGCCCTGTTCGTGCTGTCGCTCTTTGCCGAGTTCATCGCCAACGACAAGCCGATCATCGCTTCCTACAAGGGGGAGATGCTGTTCCCGGTCCTGGTCGATTATCCGGAAGAAAAATTCGGCGGCTTCCTTGCCATCACCGATTACAGGGACCCCTTCATTCAGGACGAGATCGATGCCAATGGGTGGATGATCTGGCCGCCGATCCGCTATTCCTACCGTACGGTGAACAGTGAGATCCCGGAGGCGGCGCCTGCAAAACCTTCCTGGCTCTACACCGAGGAGCAGCGGTGCAGCCGCTACCCGCAGGGCGTCAACGATCCCAACTGCGTCATCGGCAATTGGAACTGGCTGGGCACCGATGATCAGGCTCGGGACGTGCTCGCGCGCGTGATCTATGGCTTCCGCATCTCCGTCCTCTTCGGCCTGGTGCTCACCGCCTTGTCTGCCGTCATCGGCGTCTCCGCCGGTGCGGTCCAAGGCTACTTCGGCGGCTGGACGGACCTGCTCTTCCAGCGCTTCATCGAGATCTGGTCATCCATCCCGGTTTTGTACCTTATCCTCATTATAGCCGCCGTGCTGCCACCGGGCTTCTGGATCCTGCTCGGCATCATGCTGCTTTTTTCCTGGGTGGCCTTTGTCGGTGTGGTCCGGGCGGAATTCCTGCGGGCGCGCAACTTCGAATATGTGAGTGCCGCTCGCGCGCTTGGCGTGCGCAATCGCACGATCATGTCCCGCCACCTCCTGCCCAATGCCATGGTCGCGACGCTTACCTTCCTGCCATTTATCCTGAACGGCTCAATCACCACGCTCACATCGCTCGACTTTCTGGGTTTTGGCCTTCCTCCCGGCTCCCCCTCTCTCGGCGAGCTTCTTCGCCAGGGGCAGCGGAACCTCAATGCCCCCTGGCTCGGCATAACGGGCTTCCTCACCTTGTCGATCATGCTCTCTCTGCTCATCTTCGTCGGCGAGGCGGTGCGTGACGCTTTCGACCCGCGGAAGACATTCCGATGAGCCGGCCCCTCCTCTCGATCCGCGATCTTTCCGTCGCCTTTGCGCAGGGCGGGCAGGAATCGATTGCCGTCGACCGCATCTCCTTCGATATCCAGCAGGGGGAGACGGTGGCGCTGGTGGGCGAGTCGGGTTCCGGCAAATCCGTTACCGCCCTATCCGTTCTGAAGCTCCTGCCGTATCCATCCGCGAGCCATCCATCCGGGCAGGTTCTCTATGAAGGACAGGATCTGCTCGGCAGCAGCGAACGGGACCTTCGCCGGGTGCGCGGCAACGAGATCAGCATGATCTTCCAGGAGCCGATGACCTCGCTCAATCCACTGCACACGATCGAGCGTCAGGTGGGCGAAGTGCTGAAGCTCCACCGCGGAATGAGCAATGATGCCGCGCGCAAGCGCACGCTGGAACTGCTCAACCAGGTGGGCATCCGCGAGCCGGAAAAGCGGCTCGACGCATTCCCGCATCAGCTTTCCGGTGGGCAGCGCCAGCGCGTGATGATCGCGATGGCTTTGGCGAATGAGCCGAAGCTTCTCATCGCCGATGAGCCGACGACCGCGCTCGACGTGACGGTGCAGGCGCAGATCCTCGAACTGCTCGCAGAACTGAAGCGCGAGAAGAACCTTTCCATGCTCTTCATCACGCATGATCTTGGGATCGTGCGCAAAGTGGCGGATCGCGTCTGCGTGATGACCAAGGGCAAGATCGTCGAGAGCGGGCCGACAGAAGCGATCTTCTCCAATCCCCAGCACGAATATACGCGGCATCTGCTTGCCGCCGAGCCGAAAGGCGAGCCGCCCAAGGCGAATCTTGCGGCCGAGAAGGTGATGGAGGGCAACGAGATCAAGGTCTGGTTCCCGATCAAGAAGGGATTCCTGCGGCGGGTGGTCGACCATGTTAAGGCTGTTGACGGCGTGGACGTTACCGTCAGGGCCGGTCAGACGCTCGGCGTGGTCGGCGAATCCGGTTCCGGCAAGACCACGCTGGGCCTCGCGCTCTCCCGCATGATTTCCTCGGACGGCGAGATCCGTTTCAGGGGAGAGCGGATCGACGGCCGCTCGTTCCGGGATATGCGGCCATTGCGCCGGCATATGCAGATCGTCTTCCAGGATCCTTTCGGATCCTTGAGCCCCCGCATGTCGGTGGCTGAAATCATCCAGGAAGGCTTGAAGGTTCATGAACGCGGCCTTTCCGCCGAAGAGCGCGACGCGCAGGTGGTGGACGTGCTGAAGGAAGTGGGGCTCGACCCTGAAGCACGGTTCCGCTACCCGCACGAGTTCTCCGGCGGGCAGCGCCAGCGCATCGCGATCGCCCGTGCAATGGTTCTGAAGCCGAGCTTCGTGATGCTGGACGAGCCCACCTCGGCGCTCGACATGAGCGTACAGGCGCAAGTCGTGGATCTCTTGCGCGACCTCCAGAAGCGGCACAACCTCGCCTATCTCTTCATCAGCCACGACCTCAAGGTGGTGCGCGCGCTCGCCAACGAGGTGATCGTGATGCGCAACGGCAAGGTGGTCGAGACGGGTACGGCGGATCAGATCTTCCGCGAGCCCAAGACCGACTATACGCGGGCACTGATCGCCGCCGCCTTCGAAATCGCGACGGCGCCGACAGGCGTGGTGAGCGAATAGCAATCAGGGGACATCATGACAGAGAAACCGGCCTTCGGCCGCATCCTGCTTTCCGTTACGGGCATGTATCCGCAGCGCTGGCTCGACGCGCTCTCGAAGGCACGTCCGACAGTGCTGGAACCTGACGGCGAGGCGGATCCCACCATCGAATATGCGGTGGTCTGGAAGCAGAAGCGCGGCGTCCTCAAACCGCTTCCCAACCTGAAGGTGATCTTCTCAGCGGGCGCGGGCGTCGACCACCTGCTCGCCGATCCCGATCTGCCGGCCGACGTACCCATAGTGCGCGTGGTGGCGGAAAACCTCACGCAGTATATGGTCGAATACGTCACCTGGCGGGTGCTCGACCATCATCGGCAGGGCCGCACATATCGGGCGCAGCAGGCGCAAAAGATCTGGCACGAGCCTCCCCAACCGCCTGCGAACGAAGTCACCGTGGGCATCATGGGCCTGGGCGAACTCGGGAGTGCCGCAGCCAGGGCGCTTCTCTCACTGGGTTTCAAAGTGAATGGCTGGAGCCGGCGCGAGAAGCGGGTCGACGGTGTGCACACCTTCCACGGCGAGGCAGGGCTGACGCCCTTCCTCAATGCCACCGACATCCTCGTCGTGCTCCTGCCGCTGACGCCGGCGACAGAAGGGCTTGTTGATTTCTCCGTGCTCGAGAGGCTCAGGAGGAACGGGCCGCTCGGCGGCCCATGCCTTGTCAATGCGGGGCGTGGGCGGCTTCAACGGGAAGCAGATATCCTGCGGGCGCTCGATCAGGGCGTTCTCAAGGAAGCGAGCCTGGATGTCTTCGAGCAGGAGCCGCTCAATCCGAAGAGCCCGCTCTGGGCGCATCCGAAGGTTTTCATCACGCCTCACGCAGCTGCGAGTTCCGATCCGGCGCATCTGGCGCCGCTGATGATCGCGCAGATGGAGGCTTTCGAACGCGGCGAGCCACTTACGAACCTTGTGGACCGCGAAGCGGGCTATTGAGGCGACCGCCTCCCACATGAGCGGAGGCACTAGCTCAACCCTCCAGCCAACAGGCCATTACAGCGTCCTTCAAAATGGACGAAGGACGCTGTAATGGTACTTACCGATAGCTAGACGGCGAAATCTCGGAAGTCGTCGGGATTGTTGCGAATATCTTGAGCCGCAAGTCTGCGCAGGTTTTGTATATTTGGCGCATTGTCTTGCTGGCCGAGGCCCTTCAATACCGCTCGGAAGAGGCAATCACCATCTCCATCCACGACCACCTGCCTTCCTCCAATCAGCACATTATAATGATCTCCCGTATAGTATAGCCGGATCGGAGCACCGGTGGCTCCGCCACGGGAAGCAAACGGGGCAATGACGGTGGGGACGCGATCGGGATCCGGATAATGAATTTCCAGCGGCCGGCGCAAACTGTTGGCGACAGCGTGCGTTGCGAAATCTCCGGCATCTGCATCCCAGTTTCCGGGCTGCTCCAGGAAATTGGCAGCATTCTCGACTGGCGATGACTGCGGCTTGGGATTGCTGCTCGCAAGTTCCCGGCGATGGTGTTTGGCTTTGATAAAATACCGCCTGCCGATACGCTCGACTGTGCCGTGCTCCGCTTCCGTATATTTGTAAACGGATTTGAACTTTGCGTTCTTGCCGTACCAGGCAGGCTTTGAAAGAATAATCGCGTCTTCCGCTCTGGGAATGATCTCGTCAGGGCCGCGAGGAAGTCCCGAATAAAATGCGTGCTTTGCCTGAGTCGGATCCGCGAAGTCTTTATACTTGATGAGATAGTCCTTGGCCGCATCGTGGAATTTCTTGGCCCATCCCGCCTCGGTGTCGATGACGGCGTCCTTTATTCCGATCTCATCATACTGGGCTGCAGTCACATCCACCGCATACTCGAAATTGTCTTTCTTCGCGATGACGACGAAGTGATTCTCGGGAAAGAGGTCATCCACACCCTCCCACCAATACATTCCGCGGCTCTGGGTCGTGTAGCCGGCATCTTTCAATGCCGCGACAACAGGCTCTAACGAATCCGCGCAATGGTCCGTCGGTTTGCAAATGAGCTGCCGCAGACCCGGATTTTCCCTTATGAGCCGATCGAGTTTCGCCAGTTCCCTTTGCACCGCTGGCGGATAGGACGTGCTCACGCTTTTGGGGAATCTCCTGATGAGTTCCACCGGTTTCCGCGACTTCGGAGCACGTCCCAGAGAAATCTTCTCAAACAGAGCCGACAGTCCGGACTTCCCGACAGGTTTGGACTGCTCAGTTTTCCCGGCAGGCACCGGACCCTTTTCACCTGCAGCCGCTAGCTTCTTGGCGTTACCAGCCGCTTTTACCGGCATTGCTCCCTTCGCGAGCCGAAAATAGTCGGACATGTCCGATACCAGGGAAATAAGATCTACAGCACACTTCTCCAGCAATTCGTCACGAGTCTTGATGTAACATGGCACCAATACTTCCCTGGCATTGTGAATAGCTGCTTCCATATTGGTCTCGCCATAGGCGTAATCTTTCAGGAAGGACTGCCGCGGGATCAGCAACGCCTTGGAAAGGTCCTGCAGCGCCTCATGAACCGGTGCCGGTTCTGTCATGCGCGTAAGCGAGAAATCTCGCCCCTGGAGACCATCGAGAGCCGCCCTAGAAAAGAAGCTGTCCTTGTGACGGGCAATCCAGCTGCCATTTGCAGTGCGTTGGGATTCTTGAAGTTCTTCGAGCGGCACGCGCTCGATTTCTATTTCTCCCTCCGCCAATGAGATCGAAAAGGCTTCCTTGTCCGGCTCTACGGAAATGATGAAGCTGCTGTGCCCGGCCAATTGCCGGAAATCTTCAAGCGGCACTCTTTCTATTTCGATTTCATCTTCCGCTAGAAGAACGGAAAAGGCCTGCTTTCCCTGATCGATGAAAACAATGAAGCCGCGATGTCCGGCTATGGAGATGTCTTCGATCTTGGAATCGGGCTCTCCAAGCTGTCCCTCGCCCACATGTATCCTGACGGGCCGGCAGCACGCGACGGTCTGATAAAGCGTGGCGGTGCTCGCGTTCAGATCGACGCCGATCGACGACAGGCGCGAGCTTACGATCCTCGCAACCTCGTTCAATCTGTCCTGCCAATAGTTTTTGAATTCTTCGAAGAACATTTCGTTCTTCGGGCAATCCTTCAGGCGTTCGCGTTCAGAGGTCGCAAAATTCAGTGGAAAGGTCGAAAGCTGATTGTCGAGACAAATATCAAGCCTCGACTTCTCTATATGGCTTACCCTCGGCGCGCCGCGGAGCCCTCCGGGCATCGTCTGCGTTACATGGACGAGTTCGTGGGGATTCAGTTTTGATTTTTCCAGCTCGCGAATGAAGATCTCGCGCCGAACCGGAAGCCTGTCGAGTATGCCGAGATAGGCCACATACTTCTCACCCGCATTCCTGCCAGACTTCGCTTCATCAGCATCGCTGCGTGCGGCACGAGGCTCACGCGGTCGGTCCAGCCGTTCGAGATCCGCCGCCTGGTCGGAATCAGCAGACGTTTCCTGCGAGGCTTCAGCGAAATCGCTGTCGGGAAACAACGACTTCATGAACTCTTCGGCTTCTGCGATCACCCTTCCCCACTCCGCTTCGGCGTGAGGATCGGGATTGTAATGAGCGGGCCCCCTGAGGCCTTTCGACTGCGGTTCCCAGGAATCCGGCTGATGTGGTGAGGAAGAGGAGGCCTCCTGATCAGGGTGCGCGCTGCCCGTCACCAAGGCCGAAGTAGAATTCAGATTCATCATCTTCTTCTTTGAAAGGTCGATTTCCTATGAGGCCGATAGCGACAAGCTATGCGCCGCCACTGCGACGCAAATTCCCATCAAAAAGGTCTATAAGAAAATCGCTTCTGCTGGTTTTGACCGGGGGATGCCGCTTCGGTCTCCATCGCTGGCAGAGCAGAGGCCGAAACCCTGACCAGAGGTCAAGGTTAGCAGGGATGCGGAGTCTGGCGGAGCCAGGTCGCGCCAAGTTATGAACGAAGGCGAGCGAGGCAGATTGCCCTGCTCGCGCAGCTTGCTAGAAGCTAGCCGGTTCTTCTAATCGCCCATCTTCAAGGCCTGGATGAAGGCCTCTTGGGGAATCTCGACCTTGCCGAACTGGCGCATCTTCTTCTTACCTTCCTTCTGCTTCTCAAGAAGCTTGCGCTTACGGGTAACGTCGCCGCCATAGCACTTGGCCGTCACGTCCTTGCGGAGCGCCGAGATGGTTTCGCGCGCGATGATGCGGCCGCCGATGGCAGCCTGGATCGGGATCTTGAACATGTGCTGCGGGATCAACTCCTTCAGCTTTTCGCACATGACGCGGCCGCGCCGCTCGGCCTGCGAACGGTGGACGAGCATGGATAGCGCGTCGACCGGCTCGTCATTGACGAGGATGGACATCTTGACGAGGTCCCCCTCGCGATAATCGGTCAGGTGATAATCGAAGGAGGCGTAGCCGCGGCTGATCGACTTCAGCCGGTCGTAGAAGTCGAACACAACTTCGTTGAGCGGCAGGTCATAGACCAACATGGCGCGCGTCCCCGCATAGGAAAGGTCCACCTGGATGCCCCGGCGATCCTGGCAGAGCTTCAGGATTCCTCCCAGATGCTCGTCGGGGGTGAGGATCGTGGCGCGGATCCACGGTTCCTCGATCGAGGTTATCTTCACCGGGTCCGGCATATCGGCCGGATTGTGCAACTCGATTTGCGAGCCGCTGGTCAGGTTGATGCGGTAGACGACCGAAGGGGCGGTGGCGATGAGGTCGAGGTCGAACTCGCGGGTGAGCCGCTCCTGAATGATTTCCAGATGGAGCAGGCCCAAAAAGCCGCAGCGGAAGCCGAAGCCAAGGGCAGCGGAGGTCTCCATCTCAAACGAGAAGCTGGCATCGTTGAGGCGCAGCTTGCCCATCGCGGCGCGCAGATCCTCGAAATCGGCGGCATCCACGGGAAACAGACCGCAGAAGACCACCGGCTGGGCCGGTTTGAACCCGGGCAGCGGCTGGGCCGTCGGGCGCTTATCGTCGGTGATGGTGTCGCCCACGCGGGTGTCGGCCACCTCCTTGATGGAGGCGGTGATGAAGCCGATCTCGCCGGGCCCGAGCGTGTCCACCATCACCATCTTCGGCGTCATGACGCCGACGCGATCCACCGGATAGCGGGCGCCGGTGCCGATCATGCGAATGGTCTGGCCTTTCTTGAGCACGCCGTCGATGATGCGAACCAAAACGATCACGCCGAGGTAGGCATCGTACCAGGAATCGACGAGAAGGGCCTTGAGCGGCGCGTCGGCATCACCCTCATGCGGCGGCGGGAGGCGGTTGACGATGGCTTCGAGCACTTCATCCACGCCCATTCCGGTTTTGGCCGAGATCGGGATGGCATTGGAGGCATCGAGGCCGATCACCTCCTCGATCTGAGCCTTCACTCGATCGGGTTCGGCGGCCGGGAGGTCGACCTTGTTCAGGACCGGCACGATCTCGTGATTGTTGTCGATCGCCTGGTACACATTGGCGAGCGTCTGGGCCTCTACGCCCTGAGAAGCGTCGACCACCAGCAGCGAGCCTTCGCAGGCCGCCAGCGAGCGGGAAACCTCGTAGGCGAAATCGACGTGACCCGGCGTGTCTATGAGGTTCAAGACGTAGTGTTGGCCGTCACGCGCGTCATATTCAAGGCGCACGGTGTTCGCCTTGATGGTGATGCCGCGCTCGCGCTCGATGTCCATGGAATCGAGCACCTGCTCCTTCATCTCGCGCTCTTCCAGCGAGCCGGTCATCTGGATGAGCCGGTCGGCGAGCGTGGATTTCCCATGGTCGATATGGGCGACGATGGAGAAGTTGCGGATGTTCTTGAGCGGCGTGTTCGTCATGGGCGGCATGTAGCAGCGCGGACATGGGCAGGCAAGGAGGGAGGGAGGCTGAAGCATATGGATTGCAAGCAGAAGCGCCGTTTTTTCGGCTGCACGTTACCCGGCCCTCTTTCAGCCGCACTCCCAAGCCACCATCTTTGGAGCGCGGCGGGCGGATTTGCTCCGCCGCACCTGCGCTTTGCCAGCTTGCGCCGGGCGCGCTTCTCACGAGGAACTTGAGCCCGTTCTCCTTGGCCATGCGTCCTCTTCCGGAATCATTCAGAGCCTGCCAAAGGGGCCAGCGCAGGATCATTGACCAAAACAATCGATTGATTAAAGGACGCATATGGACCTCGTGTTCGGTAACGGCGATTTGGGAAAGCCGGTTCGGCTAAGCAGTGCGGAACGGACGCGCGAAGCGTTGATACGCGCGGGCCTCAAGCTCTTCGGACAGCAGGGTTTCGACGCCACGTCCACGCGGGCGCTCGCTTCGGAGGCGGGAGCGAATATCGGCTCGATCGCCTATCATTTCGGCGGGAAAGAGGGCCTCCGCGAGGCCTGCGCCCGCTATATTGTTGACAGGATCTCCAACATCGCAGACCGCACTCTCGGCGATTTCCCCAATGGCGAGGAAAGGATCACTGCCTCGCCGGAAGAAGCCCGCGCCATGCTCTGCCAGACAATCGACACGATGGTCGGCTTCATCGTCGCATCGCCGGAAGCCGGTGAATTCGTGCAGTTCCTGTTGCGTGAGATGACGCATCCGACAGCGGCGCTCGACATCATCTATGATGGCGTGTTCGAGCCGTTGCATCTGAGGCTCTGCCGCCTATGGGAGGCGGCCACCGGCGAGCCTGCCGAAAGCGAACGCACGAAACTCGCGGTCTTCACCGTTCTCGGCCAGGTAATCTATTTTCGTATCGCGAAAGAGGCGGTTCTCCGCCGCATGGAGTGGAAGGCAATCGGCCGTCGCGAGACAGCTGCGATCACCGAAATCGCGAAAGAGAATCTGAGAGCCGTCTTGGATGCGCGGCGTTGGAAAGGGCAGTTCTTCGGCACGCGGCCCCATCCCATCCTTGACGCCGATGGAGAGGATGCCTAGTTTAGAATTATTCTAAACTAACTGGATTTTCTCCGTCATGTTCAACCGCCTCTTCGGGTTCAACCGCCGGCCTTTCTCGTCTCTGTCGGAGCAGGAAATTCTGGCTCTGGCGATCTCATCCGAAGAGGACGATGCGCGGATCTATCGGGCCTATGCGGACGGGCTGGCTGAAGAGTACCCACATTCTGCAGCCATGTTCGAGGAAATGGCGGCGGAAGAGGATCGTCACCGTGCTTCGCTGATCGAACTCCACCGCAAGCGCTTCGGGGAACGCATCCCGCTCATCAGACGGGAGCATGTTCGCGGCTACTATCAACGCCGGCCTGACTGGCTGGTGCGGCCATTGGGGCTGGAGCATGTCCGTGCGCAGGCAACGCTGATGGAGGAAGAGGCGCAGCGCTTCTACACGGAGGCCGCCAAGCGCACGCAAGATGCCGCCACCAGAAAGCTTCTCGGCGATCTGGCGGCGGCCGAGCAGAAGCACGAGACGCTTGCCGGACAGCTCGAGAAGAAGCATCTGGGGCCCGAGGCGCGCGGCGAGGAAGATCGGACCGAGAGGCGCCGGTTTATCCTGACCTACGTACAGCCGGGGCTGGCGGGGCTGATGGACGGCTCCGTTTCCACGCTGGCTCCCATTTTCGCAGCCGCTTTCGCCACTGGCGATACCTGGCAGACATTCCTGGTGGGCCTTGCCGCCTCGATCGGCGCAGGCATCTCAATGGGCTTTACGGAAGTGGCCTCCGACGACGGGGTGATCTCCGGCCGAGGGTCGCCTGTCAAACGGGGCTTGACCACCGGCATCATGACGGCGGTCGGCGGTCTCGGCCACGCCTTGCCTTATCTGATCCCGCATTTCTGGACGGCAACCATCATCGCCTTCATCGTGGTCTTTATCGAGCTGTGGGCGATTGCCTTCATCCAGAACCGGTACATGGACACGCCCTGGAGCCGGGCAACCTTCCAGGTGGTTTTGGGAGGGGCTTTGGTTTTCGCAGCCGGGATGCTGATCGGCAACGCCTGAAACCGATTGACTGCACAGCATAGCCCCTCCCCGACTGGAGTCGGAGAGGGGCTTCCGGTCAGCAGGGGAGACTATTCCGCTGCGGCTAGGTTGATGCGGCTTTCCGCCAGTTCGGTGAGTTTCTGGTCCGTCGCCTTTTCCTCGGCAAGGTTGCGCTTCAGGATATCCGCGCATTCATTCTTGCCTAGCTCCTGCGCCCAGGTGATCAACGTGCCATAGCGGGTGATCTCGTAATGTTCCACGGCCTGGGCGGCGGCGATCAGAGCAGCGTCGAGCACCTTCGGATCGTCGACATCACCGGCAACTTCCTTCGATTCCTCGATGATGCCATCGATGGCCGGGCAGTCGACACCTTTCGGCTCCATATTCATCATCTGGAACACCTGCTCCAGATTGCGGATATGGCCTTCGGTTTCCCTCAGATGCTGTTCGAAACCCTGCTTCAGCTGCTGGTTGCTGGCCTTCTCCATCATCTGCGGCAAGGCCTTCGTGATCTGATTTTCGGCATAATAGATGTCCTTGAGCGTGTGCACGAACAGGTCGTCCATGCTCTTGATGTCTTTCGAAAACAGACCCATCGCTTCATTCCTCTTCCTGTCGAGTTGCAACCTCGCGGCTCTCCCCGCGCGGTCCTATGGGACTAACCCTTCTCGCGGCGGTCTGTTCCATCGCACCGGGCGCCGGATCTTGCTTCGCTCAGTTCAGAAATCGGCCGAAACTCCCTTTAATCACACCAGACGAGCACTATTATATCCAATCTAGCAAATATTATTCCATAATCATAAATTATATATAACACCCATAAAGAAGATTGCTTTATTACCAGCCAAATTTTTTGATCATTATTGAGCCTCTACTTCGAGATTATCTGATTATGCTATGCAATCGAGTTTGATATAAAAAATCCTTATCCCCAACCCTGATGCCGATTCTGCGGCGCGTGAGGACAGCCCCAGTTGCAGACCTGCCTCGATCCCCATCTCGGGGTCGCGCGCAGCCTTTACTGCGATGAACTCCGAACGGAATACACCTCCATCACGCTTGCGGCCGCGGCGATCTATCCATACCGAGGGCCGCAGGCTCTCTCCAGGCACGTCTCTACTGTGACGGAACAACCGGTCCCGTGATCGTGTTCGTGCACCGCGGCGGCTGGGTCCTCGGCTCAATCGACACCCCACGACGATTTGATGCGCCGGGTCTCCTGTGCGAGCCACTGTGCGGTGCTCGGCATCGACTACAGTCTCGCACCGGAACATCCGTTTTCCCCGCCGCTCTATGATGTTCTCAATTCCATCCGTTTCGTTGCTGATGGCGGCCTCGGTGCAAATTACCTTCGCGGCAGTGTCGCGCTTGCAGGAGATTCCGCAGGCGCCAATCTTGCGCTTGGAACTCTCCTCACGCTCAGAGTGTGAGAGCGGCCGCGTTGTTCTTCGGCTGTTATGCCCTGGGCTTCGAGAGCGACAGCTATAGGCGCTGCGGCGATGGTTCCTGTGGGATTTCCATTACGCTTATGCGCGGGTTCGGGGCCCGATATCTCGGCAAGGCCCCCTCCCTTCTTGCAGTCCCGCGACACGCGGATCTCGCTGGCCTGTCCCCACTCCATCTCTGTGCAGGCGGTCTCGACCCCCTCCTTGACGATACGCCTCACCTGAGCAGAAGGGCTGGCTCATGCAGGCGTTCCCTATAGGCTCGACTTCCATCCGGGGGTTGGGCACGGCTTTTTCCGGATGGCAAGCGAACCGCCGGCGGCGACGGCGGCCATCAATGCCGCAGCCAAGTTTCTTGGGCTTGAAATGGCACGAAGGTGGCTCGCAGAAGTACCGAATAAGATCGGATAGCCATCACCACGCCAAGCCCTCAGATGTGCCACAGCTCCCTATCGGCTGTGGCATTTCAGGCACAGAGGGAGGAACAAAGAGGCCTGCCACAGGGCCGCCAAGATCGCTCCCATTTTCCGCCACGGAGCGGTGGTGTTTCTGGTCTCAAAGAAACAAACGTTCACCCGGCATTCATGCGTTTTGCTTAGGATTGCTACGGGTCGTTCAAAGAGCCAGGACACGGACCATGGGGTTCATCAAGTTGATCGTTGCCTGCGTAAGGGTCGTTCGTGATTTCTTTGCACCACGCTACCATCCGGAGCGTCACTACATGCGCGGTCCGGGGCCGGCCTGCGCGCAGCGTGAGAGCCGCAGGGGCTCGGCGCACGCTTGAGCCGTCGAGGATATCGGCCGGGGACCGGAGGCTAAGGGCATGGTTTAAGCAGGACCGGCTCTTTGGCCTGCACACCAATCTGCCGACACTCCTCACCTGCGCACAAGCGCCAGCCGCTCCCTGTCGCACCGGACGCGGCAAGACGAAGCTCGGGAATTGGCCCAAGCTCAGGCACATAAACCCACCAACCGTCTCTCAGACGTGCATCCGGAGGCGGCTCCATGCCAGCTCCGGATCCCTTCACCCGCGCTTCCACAATTTGTAATCCTACCGGCGTTGCGCGCCAGGTCTCCTGCCATTCGACCCTCTCGACCGAATGGGTCCAGGACAGGGTGAACAGGCCGGCGGCGAGCGTCATTGCCTTGCCGCCGACCAGAAGGCAGGCCGACACCCCCCTACTCCTCGACCAGCGTCTGCGGCGGCTCCGTGCTTCTGCTGCGCGCGCGGTACCAGTGCTGCCCCAACAGGAGAGCGGAAAGCAGAAAACCAAGTTCGTCCGTCCATGGCAGCGCCAATACAAGAAGCAGGCCCGCGGCGAAGGCGGCCACCCGCTCCCAGATCCCCATGGGGCGGAGCCAGAAGCCCACGAAGGCCATGCCCCACAGCGCCACACCGAGGCAGGCTTTGAAGACGACGTAGACGACCTCGACCGGATAGCCCCAGGCCGCAGCCATCGCCCCACCCTCCTGCAGCATCAGTGCGGGCGTGTAGACGGCCATGAACGGCACCACGAAGCCGGCGACGGCAAGCTTCGTCGCCTGGATTGCGATCTTGAGGCCGGACGTCTTGGCCATCGGCGCCGCCGCAAAGGCAGCGAGCGCCACTGGCGGCGTGAGATCGGCCATGATGCCGAAATAGAACACGAACATGTGGCTGACGACGAGCGGCACGCCCAGTTCGAGTAGCGCCGGGCCGGCCAGCGACGACGTGATGATGTAGTTCGGGATGGTCGGAATGCCCATGCCGAGGATCAAGCAGGTGATCATCGTCAGGATCAGCGACAGGAACAGGTTGTCCCTGCCTATGGCGATGATGGCGCCGATGAAAGTGGAGGCGATGCCGGTCAAGGTCAGCGTGCCGATGACGATCCCGACGATTGCACAGGCGATGCCGACCGGCAACGCGTTCTTGGCACCCTCCGCAAGGGAATCGCGGCAGATCACCAGCGTCTCGCGCCCACCTTTGAAGGCGAGGCAGCCAAGGATCAGAGCCGCTAGGACAATCGCCAACAGATCGACGCCGTATTTCATAAACGAGGCTGCCCCCAGGCCAAGCGCAATCCAGAACACCACACGGAAGGCGAGCGGGCCGATTAGGGCAGCAATTGGCATGCCGAGGATGAGGACGATGGTGAGCGCCAGGCCCATCGTGCCGGCGAAGATTGGTGTGTAGCCGGCAAACAGCAGATAGACCAGAACGGCAAGCGGTAGCACGAGCGGCCAATGCTCGCGGACGGCAGTCCACGGATTTGGCAGTTCCGACTTGTTCATCCCTTTGAGACCAGCCTTGCCGGCCTCCAGATGCACAGTCCAAAAGCAGACGCCGAAATAGAGGAAGGCGGGGATGATCGCCGCCTTGACGACCTCGGCATAGGGAATGTTCAGCGTCTCGGCCATGATAAAGGCGACCGCTCCCATAACCGGCGGCATGATCTGGCCACCCATCGAGGAGGTGGCCTCCACGCCTCCCGCGAATGCGGAGCGGAAGCCGAAGCGTTTCATCAGCGGAATTGTGAACTGGCCGCTCGCGACCACATTGGCAACGCCTGAGCCGGAAATGGTGCCCATCAGGGCGGACGACAACACACAAACCTGGGCGGGACCGCCGCGCGCCCCGCCGACGAGGCCGAGCGCGAAATCGTTGAACAGCGCGATCATGCCGGCACGTTCGAGGAAGGCGGCGAAAACGACAAAGATGAAGATATAGGCAGCCGATACGTAGATCGGGGTGCCGTAAATACCCTCGGTACCGAAGCTGATATGCTCGATGATCTGCGCGAAATCGTAGCCGCGGTGGACAAACGGGCCGGGCATATACTGGCCGAAGAAGCAGTAGGCGAGAAAGATGCCGGAGATGATGGTCAGCGGCAGGCCCATGAGCCTGCGCGCACCTTCGAACACCAGGGCTATCAGCACAACGCCGACGACCAGATCAGGCACGGTGTGGAAGCCGCCGGCGCGCAACAGCAGTTCCCGGTAGAATATCCAGTTGTAGACGCCGGTGAGAAAGCCGAGCACGCCAAAGATCCAAAGGATGGAGCGCGTGACCTTGCTTTCGGACTTTAGATTGCCGAGCAGCGCGAATCCCAACAACAGCAGGAACCCCACATGCATCGCCCGCACAACCTGGCTCGGCAGCGTGCCATAAGCGGCTGTCCAGAGTTGAAAAAGCGAAAAGGCGATCGCGATGGAATACGCCGCTGTGCCCCAGAAGCCGGCGCCCCAGCCCGGCGGGAGACCCTCGGTCGGGATCTCCTCGGTGGGCGCGGGCGTGTTCTGCTGATGAGATGTATCGGTCATGCGGTCCTAAACCTCTCCGGAATAGGGATGCAATGCTCAAGCCTGCCGGCGGCGAGCCGACAGGCCGAACAATGTCGGTTACAAGGCGAGCACGAACGCCCGGCGACCCTACAGCAGGCCCTTTTCCTTATAGTAGCGCTCGGCGCCCGGATGCAGCGGGATCGGCATGCCCTCGGTCGCGCCTTCAAGCTTGATCTCCTTGGCGGCTGCGTGCGCCGCAGTCAGCCGGTCGAGATTCTCGAAGAGCTGCTTGGTCATCTGATAGGCCGTTTCTTCCGAGACATCGGCATGGGTGACCAGCATATTGCCGACGGCGGCGGTGTTCACGTCCTCCGTCTGGCCCTCATAGGTTCCGGTGGGGATAGTGGCCGACATGTAGGGCGCGCCGATCTTCTCCACGACTTCCGCTGGTACCGCCACGACCGTGATCGCAAGCGAGGTGGAGAGGTCGCGGATCGAGGCCACGCCAAGACCGGCCGACTGCAGCGTCGCGTCGAGCTGCCGGTTCTTGATCAGCTCGACCGATTCGGCGAACGGCAGGTATTCGACCTTCCCGAGATCCTCATAGCTCATGCCCGCGGCCTCGAAGATCGCGCGGGCATTCAGCTCGGTGCCGGACGCCGGTGCGCCCACCGAGAGGCTCTTGCCCTTCAGGTCCTCCAGCGTCTTGATGCCGGATTCCTGACTGGCGACGATCTGGATATAGTTCGGATAGATCGCTGCGATGCCGCGCAGCTTGTCGAGCTTGCCCGGGAAACCTGCCTCTGTATCGCCCTCCCAACCGAGCTTGACCGAGTCGCCCAGCGCAAAGGCGATCTCACCGCGGCCTTGCTGCAGCAGATTGAGATTCTCGACCGATGCCTTGGTGGCCTGCACCTGCGTGCGCGAACCCTCGATCGTTTCGCCATAGATCTCGGAAAGGGCGACGCCGAGCGGGTAATAGACGCCGGATGTGCCGCCGGTCAGCACATTGATGAATTCCTGCGCGCCGCTGGCGGCAGGATGAAAACCGAATCCCAGCGCCAGCACCCCGGCGGCCACATGTTTTTTGTTGAAACAAAGCATATCTTCTCCTCCGATCTCCTCACATGCCCTTGTTCAGACAAGGGCACCCCATCGAGTGATGCACACGATGATTGCGCGCCAACATAATGGCAAGTGCAACAGGTGGACAACCGCTGATGGTCTCCGACTTTCGGCTTGCTTCAGGCGAGCGCTCCAAAGCGGCATGCACGCTGGCCGATGTCTATCCCTGCTGCCTTGATTTCCCGTCTGAGCGCCCGCCTAAGCTGATCGCGGTAAAAGCTTATTGGCTATTAAGCTCCTCCCTGAGCCAATTTCGCGCACCGCTCCGGGGTGGACTTTGCACGTGTTTACCCCATTATAAACAAAACTGATCACCGCACGGACGGTGGTGGAGAGCGCCATGGAATTCGATCCAGTCCTGCTCGCACGCATCCAATTCGCCTTCACCATTTCCTTTCATATCATCTTCCCGGCTTTCACCATCGGACTTTCCGCCTTCATTGCGGTGCTGCTTCTTGCCTGGCGCTGGACGAAGGACGAGAAGTTCCATCGGCTCGCCCGGTTCTGGACCAAGATCTTCGCCGTATCCTTCGCCATGGGAGTCGTGTCCGGCATCGTGCTCAGCTATCAGTTCGGCACGAACTGGAGCCGCTTTTCCGAATTCAGCGGCAACGTGATCGGCCCGCTGATCGGCTATGAGGTGCTGACGGCGTTTTACCTGGAAGCGACATTCCTTGGGATTCTCCTGTTCGGCTGGAATCGGTTCCCTCCTTGGCTGATCACGCTCGCGGCCTGCCTGGTGGCTACCGGGACCGCGATCAGTGCCTTCTGGATCCTCTCGGCGAACAGCTGGATGCAGACACCTACCGGCCACGAGATCCGCGACGGCATCGCCTATCCCGTGGACTGGCTGCAGATTATCTTCAACCCGAGCTTCCCCTACCGGTTCGCGCATATGGTAAACGCCGCCTATCTCACGACGGCGGTGGTGGTGCTGGCGGTTGGCGCGCGGTATCTGCTTGCAGGACGCCACCTCGAGGAAAGCCGCACCATGCTCCGGATGGCGGTGGGCATGATTGCTGTCTCGGCCACCCTGCAGCTCGTCATCGGGGACATGCACGGCCTCAATACGCTGGAGCACCAACCGGTAAAGGTCGCCGCCATGGAGGGACATTGGCACGGGCGGGATCCTGCATCCCTGGTTCTTTTCGGCATTCCTGATGAAGCGGCGCGGAAGAACCATCTGGAAGTTGCCATCCCCAAACTGGGCTCGCTGATCCTGACCCATGACTGGAACGGCACCTATCTCGGAATGACGGACTTTCCCGAAGATCAGTGGCCACCGGTCGCAAACGTATTCTTCACCTTCCGGATCATGGTGGGCATCGGCCTGCTCCTGATTGCAGTCGGTTTCTGGGGTCTTTATCTCTGGTGGCGGGGACGGCTGTTCGAAACACGGCTCTTCCTGCGGGCCACCTCGCTCATGTGGCCGTTGGGTTTCATCGCGATCCTGGCGGGTTGGTTCGTAACGGAACAAGGCCGCCAGCCCTGGCTCGTCTATGGCCACCTGCGCACGGCTGACGGCATATCGCCGGTGCCGGGTGCGAGCGTTGCCGGTACGCTGGCACTGTTCGTCTTCATCTACGGCATCGTGTTCGCCACAGGGGTTTATTACATCAACCGGCTGATCAATGCGGGGCCGAAGGGACAGGCAACGGAGGCCGCGGCCGGCGTCCCGAATCGCCCGCTTTCGGGCGCCGAGGAAGCCGCCCGCGAGGCCCTTGGACGGTCACCGGGCCAGGGACCGGGCGCTTCACTCACCGCACCGAGGAGGTAACAGCGATGGAATGGTATCTTCCGGTCATCTGGGCGGGTATTATCGGCACTGCCGTTGCCATGTATGTGATCCTCGATGGGTTCGACCTCGGCATCGGCATCCTTTTCCCGTTCACCCATGACGAGGGCGAGCGGGATCAGATGATGAACTCCGTCGCTCCGTTCTGGGACGGTAACGAGACCTGGCTGGTGCTGGGTGGCGGAGCTCTCTGGGTAGCCTTTCCCACAGCCTATTCCGTGATCATGCCGGCGCTTTATCTGCCGGTGATCGGAATGCTTCTGGCGCTCGTCTTCCGCGGCGTTTCATTCGAATTCCGATGGGTGGCGAAACCCAGCCATCGAATGTGGGACATCGCCTTTACCGGGGGCTCAATCGTGGCCGCCTTCCTGCAGGGCGTGATCCTCGGTGGCCTGCTACAGGGCATAGAGGTAGCCGACGGGCAATATGCCGGCGGCGCGTTCGACTGGCTGACGCCATTTTCGATCTTCGTCGGGCTCGCGGTCGTGGCCGGCTATGGTCTTCTTGGTTCGACCTGGATCCTGATGCGCACGACTGGACCGGTACAGGAATTGGCACGCCGCCTCGCACCCTCATTTCTCGCCGCCGTTCTGGGCGGCATGGCAGTCGTGAGCCTCTGGACCCCCCTTTTCATCGACCGGATCGCGGAACGGTGGTTCACTCTGCCCAATTTTCTTTTCCTATGGCCCGTCCCGGTCGCAGCAGCGCTGGTCGGCTACGGGACCTTGCGCTGGCTCACCACAGGTCGCGAAAGCCTCCCCTTTATAGGATCGATAGCCCTCTTCCTGCTCGGCTATGCCGGACTGGTGATCTCCACCGTGCCCTATCTCGTACCGCCGCACCTCACCTTCTGGGACACTGCTGCAGCGCCGGCCTCGCAGATCTTCCTGCTCGTCGGGACAATCTTTCTATTGCCGCTGGTTCTCGGCTACACCGCATTCGTCTATTGGGTGTTCCGCGCCAAGATTGGCCCTGGCGAAGGATATCACTGAGCGCCAGCGCTGCCGCTCAGTGATCGCCGATCAGCAAGGACGCACCAAGCACGCCCAGAAAGACCAGGCCGAATCCGAAGACCGTGACGAGAACATGGCTATGGGCCAGACCGATCGGGGCCCATCGGCCATAGAGGGCCGGATAATAGATCGCCGCGCCGAGGGCAGACCAGCCGCCGGTCGCCACCGAATAAAGCCGCTCGATCAGTCTCGCATTGCGGCGAAAGCCGCGCAGCGCGGCAAAAGCCATCATGATCGCTGCGCAGATGGCAGCAAGGGCAGGAACCATTTTCCTTCGCCTCCTATCGACCAAAAACACTGAGGCCGATGGTCCCTTACTACGGTTTTCCCGCCTTTGGGAACAGCGAAGCTCAATCGCCGTCCGAAAACATCTTCTGCAGGCGGGCGAAAGGCATGACCTCGCGGGCGTAAACGAAACTGCCGCGCGAGAGCATCTCCACCGCGGCACGTTCCACGGCGCCGTAGGCGAGCGTCGTCAGCTTCGAGCCCAGTGAAATCCGCTTGGCGCCAGCCTCCGCAAGCTCCGCGATCGTGAAGCTCGCGACGGACAGAATGTTGACGGGCTTGGTCACCGCCTCGCAAACCGCCTGCACCTGCTCGATATCGCTGAGACCCGGCGCGTAGAGCACGTCCGCGCCGGCCTTCTCGAACGCCTGGAGGCGACGGATCGTGTCATCCTGGTCGAGCCTTCCGTGAAGGAAGTTCTCAGCGCGCGCGGTAAAGACGAAGTCCCGCTTGAGAGCCCGCGCTGCCTCGGCAGCTGCCGCGACTCTCTCCACCGCGTGGGAGAAATCATAGATCGGCTTAGCGGGGTCGCCCGTCGCATCCTCGATGGAGCAGCCTGCGAGCCCTGCCGCTTCGGCAGCGAAGATGGTCTCAGCGGCGCTATCGGGACTATCACCCTTGCCATGCTCCAGGTCGGCGGAGACCGGCAGCGGAGTGGCGGCGACGATCTCGCGGCAGTGATGCATCATTTCCTCGAAGCTGACGCCGCCATCCGGCAATCCGCGCGAGAAGGCGTAGCCGGCGCTAGTGGTGGCCAGAGCCTTGAAACCGAGGGATGCAAGCAGCTTCGCCGTGCCGATGTCCCATGGGTTGGGAATGATGAAGATATCCCGATGCAGGGCGCGAAAAGTGGAGCCTATATCCATGGCCGTCCCTCCCGATAACGAAGTGCAATGAGGGATCCAGGCCCGGCTCAAGTCAAGGGCCAGATCTAGCCGTGCGACGGGTCAGGAAAGGTCAGACGGTGCCGGTCGAACCGAAGCCCCCGGCGCCGCGGATCGTCTCGCCCGCGGTGGCGCGCTCTTCGACCGTAGCACGTGTGACCGGCGCGATCACCAGTTGGGCGATGCGCATGCCGCGCGTGATGGCAAAATCATCCTCGCCAAGGTTGATGAGCAGCACCTGCACTTCGCCGCGATAATCACTGTCGATCGTCCCGGGCGTGTTAAGGCAGGTGATGCCGTGGCGTAACGCGAGCCCCGAGCGAGGCCGGACCTGCCCCTCGAATCCCTCCGGGATCTCCAGAACGAAGCCGGTCGGCACCAACACGCGCCTACCCGGAAGGAGAATAATCTGCCGATCCTCTGCAACGGCCGCTCGCAAATCCATGCCGGCAGCCCCGGCGCTCTCATAGGAAGGATAAGGCAGGCCTTCCGCATGAGGCAGACGCACAACGCCGATGATGGGGCCGATGACGGGCATTGAAAGCGGAGAACTGGTCATACCCCTATCTGCCGCCGCCAGGCGGGGGCGTCAATTCCGCGTCAGCTCTTTTTTCAACGCTTTTTGAGCTGTCTTGGAGCTTTGGTTCTCACCTATGCCCCTTGCGGCCCACTCTCACCGATTGTGAAGCGTCATTTTTTCACTGCTAACCGAAACCGGAAGAGCGATCCTGCACGTGGCTATCGGTCCCGGCGGGCCATGAGTTCGGCATATCGCCGCAAGTAAAGGGGCCAACCCTGGTCGCCGCCAACACCATCGCGAACGCCTTCCCAGCCTTCCCCATGGCGTTCCAGGTTTCGATGCTCGATCTCGACGCGGGTTCGTTCCGCTGTCGCGGCGATGAAACGCACTTCCCACTCGCTGGTTTTGTTCGGATCGGGTTCGGGCCGCCACTGCGGGCTGATGTCCCAGCTCAGCAGCACTCGGTGGGGCGGCTCGTAGGCCAGCACGCGCGCCCAGCGGCATTCGCTGCCGTCAACGCCACGGTCGTAGATATAACCGCCGACCCGCGGCTCAAACACCGTTTCGGCGATCGGGACAGCCAGCAAGTTATGCTCGGCGGGTTTGAAGCTTCCGAACTGCTCGGTAAACACCTTGAACGCGCGTTCTATCGGCGCCTCGACCACAACGGAGTGTTTCACGGACGTGTCTGCTGCACGGGTGCTCATCATGTCTCCTCCTGTGTTTGCTCGACGGCCACCTTGTAAGCCGCGAGGGTCTTGCTCCAAAACCGGTCGAGTTCCGCCCGAAGCGCGGCCAATCCGTCGGGATCGATATGATAGATGTTGCTGGCGCCCTTGGGTTTCGCTCGGACAAGCCGGGCTTCCCGCAACACCTTCAGATGCTGCGAGACCGCCGACTGCGTGACCGTCAAAGCCCTCGTGATTTCCGCAACCGAGCGTGGCTGCTCCGCCACAAGCTCGAACACCGCCCGGCGCGTGGGATCGGCAAGGGCCGCAAGCTGAGCATTTCCATTAGTCATAACTAATGATTAGCACATACTAATGAGAAACTCAACTCACTGGATGCAAGCTGGGCGAGAACTGCCTATATACGGGCCGATTTCCATTCGACAGCGGCGGCCATGACTGATAAGAGGCCGCGATCAAAAGGATCTCCGGATATGCCAGAGAGTTTGGCCGACGCTGTAGCGCGCCGCCGCACCTTCGCGATTATTTCGCACCCCGATGCGGGCAAGACGACGCTTACTGAGAAGCTGCTGCTTTTCGGCGGCGCGATCCAGCTTGCCGGCGAGGTGAAGGCGAAGAAGAACCGCATCCAGACGCGCTCGGACTGGATGGCGATCGAGCGGGAGCGCGGCATCTCGGTCGTCACTTCGGTGATGACCTTCGAATATGGCGGCCATGTCTTCAACCTGCTCGACACGCCCGGACACGAGGATTTCGCCGACGATACCTACCGCACGCTGACCGCGGTCGACTCGGCGGTCATGGTGATAGACGCTGCCAAGGGCATCGAGCCGCGCACGCTTAAGCTTTTCGAGGTGTGCCGGCTGCGCGACATTCCCATCATTACCTTCGTCAATAAGCTCGACCGTGAAAGCCGCGACCCCTTCGAGATCCTCGATGAGATCGAGCAGAAGCTGGCGCTGGACACCGCGCCCGTGACCTGGCCGATCGGACGGGGCAAAAGCTTTTCAGGCACCTATCATCTGGCGAACAATACGATCCGCCACTCCGACGATGACGTGGAACCGATCAAGGTGAACGGCCCGGAGGCGGAGGCGGTTTCAGGGCTCCTGCCCGAACATGAGCGCGATGCCCTCACCGAAGAAATGCTTCTCGCAAAGGAGGCGTGCAGGCCTTTCGACGCCCAAGCCTTTCGGGAAGGACATTTGACGCCGGTCTATTTCGGCTCGGCGCTCCGGAATTATGGCGTGCGTGATCTGATCGAGGCGCTGGGAGCCATAGGCCCCGCCCCGCGTGCGCAGGAGGCGGATTCGCGCAAAGTGCAGGCGACGGAGGAGAAGATGACCTCCTTCGTCTTCAAGATCCAGGCCAATATGGATCCCAACCACCGGGACCGCATCGCCTTCGTGCGGGTCTGTTCGGGCAAGCTCGAGCGCGGCATGAAGGCCAAGCTCGTGCGCACGGGAAAGCCCATCAGCCTGTCCGCACCGCAATTCTTCTTCGCCAAGAACAGGATCACCGCGGACGAGGCCTTCGCCGGCGACGTGGTGGGCATTCCCAATCACGGCACCCTACGCATCGGCGACACGCTGACCGAAGGCGAGGACATCCTGTTCCGCGGCGTGCCGAACTTCGCGCCCGAAATCCTGCGCCGCGTCCGGCTCTCCGATGCGATGAAGGCAAAGAAGCTGCGCGAGGCACTGCAACAGATGGCCGAGGAGGGCGTGGTCCAGCTCTTCACGCCCGAGGACGGCTCGCCTGCCATCGTAGGTGTGGTCGGTGCGCTGCAGCTCGATGTGCTCAAGGAGCGGCTCAAGAACGAGTACGCCCTGCCGGTCGATTTCGAGATGGCGCGATTCACCATCTGCCGCTGGATATCGGCAGAGGACAAGACCGAGCTGGAGCGCTTCATCACCGCCCATCGTGGTGACATCGCGCGAGATCTCGATGAGGACCCGGTGTTTCTGGCACCTCACGAATTCGGCCTGAAATACGAGGCGGAGCGCTGGAAAGCGATCACCTTCACGGCGGTGAAGGACTATCAGGTTCGCGAGGCGGTCAAGGCGGCCTAACTGGCTAAAGTCCGCTTTTGATCTTCTCGGCGAGCTGGTGGAGCTCCTCGCGACGGTACGGCTCGCGCGCGCCGTAGCCCCAGACCGGACCGGGCCAGGCATCGTCGCCCTCGGTGCGGGCGATAATATGGATGTGAAGCTGGCGCACGATGTTGCCCAGCGCCCCGCAGTTGATCTTGGTGCAGCCCGTCAGATCCTTGAGAGCCTTCGATACCAGATTGGTCTCGAAGCTGAGCATTGCCTGATCGAGCGGGGTCAGATCGTGCACCTCCTCTATGCCCGGCCGCTGAGGGACAAGAAGCAGCCAAGGCCAGCGCCGCTCATCGCGCAGGCGCAGCTCGCACAAGCCGAGCCACGCTACGGGAATGCTCTCCCCTTCCAACCGCGAATCGAGAACAAATCCTCCCTTATTGCCGGGCAGCATTGCCTTCCTCTCCTGCTTCAGCGAGAAGCTAGAGTGGCGCACTTGGACCTGCAAGCTTTTCCTTGAATCGCGGCTTGCATTTGGCCTCCGGATTGACGATATGGGGTACGGGAGGTTGGTGGTGGACGCGCCACTCGCCAACCGGGTCAGGTCCGGAAGGAAGCAGCCCTAACGAGCTCCGGCACGGGTCGCCGTGCCAGCCTCCCACCTTTCCTTCCCGCTGCCCATTGACGCAGCTCCCCCTCCAAGGGGAAACTCGCCGTCGGGCGAGGACTTCGCCGTCGAGGCCATCATCACGGGAGCGTGGACGAGCAGATGAACGATGTCGCGCAGACGGCAGGAGGCAAGACCGGCGCCTATCGCGTGCTCGCGCGCAAATACCGCCCCCGCGACTTCTCCCAACTCATCGGCCAGGAGCCGATGGTCCGCACGCTTACCAACGCTTTCGCCGCGGGCCGCATCGCACAGGCCTGGATGCTGACCGGCGTGCGCGGCGTGGGCAAGACCACGACCGCCCGCATTCTCGCTCGCGCACTGAATTACAAGACGGATCTGGTGGACCTTCCGTCGATCGACCTCTCCGTGCCCGGGGACCATTGCGAGGCGATCCTGGAAGGCCGCCATGTCGACGTGATCGAGATGGACGCGGCGTCGCATACCGGCATTGACGACATCCGCGAGATCATCGAGCAGGTGCGTTACGCACCCGTCTCGGCGCGCTACAAGGTCTATATCATCGACGAAGTGCACATGCTTTCCAACCAGGCCTTCAACGGCCTGTTGAAGACGCTGGAGGAGCCGCCGCCGCACGTCAAATTCATCTTCGCCACCACCGAGATTCGCAAGGTTCCCATCACGATCCTCTCGCGCTGCCAGCGCTTCGATTTGAGACGCATCGATGCTGCGCTCATCAAGCAGCACCTGGCTCACATCGGAAATCTGGAAGGCGTGGAGGCAGACGACGAGGCGCTGGCGGCGATCGCACGCGCCGCGGAAGGCTCGATGCGTGACGCGCAGTCCATCTTCGACCAGGCGATCGCCCATTCCTCCGGTCGGGTGACGGCGGAAACCGTGCGCGACATGCTGGGGCTTGCCGATCGTGCGCGCGTCATCGATCTGTTCGAGCACCTCATGAAGGGCGACGTAGCCGCGGCACTTGCCGAATATCGCGCGCAATACGACGCCGGAGCGGATCCGGCCGCTGTGCTTACCGATCTCGCTGAGTTCAACCATCTCGTCACGCGCATGCGCTTCGTGCCGGAGGCGGCGAACGACGGGTCGCTTTCGCAGGAAGAGCGGACGCGCGGGCTGGAATTTTCCAAAAATCTATCGGTACGCGTTCTCTCGCGCACCTGGCAGATGCTCTTGAAGGGCATTCAGGAAGTGCAGGGATCGAGCCGGCCCATCGCGGCGGGCGAGATGGTGCTGATCCGTATCGCACATGCGGCGCACCTCCCAACGCTCGACGAAGCGCTGAAGGCGCTGGAGGATATGCCTACTGGGAATGGGGGTGGACGACCGTCAATGGGTTCGCCCGCACCAGCTCCCTCCATGCCCACGGGCAATGGCGGCGTCCAGGCCGTCTCGACCCAACGCATGTCTTCGAGCGGCGGCGGACAGACCATGCGGCTGATCCAGACTTCGCCGGCGGAATATGCCGCGCCTCCGCAATCGGCCCCAGTGGAAGCCGAGGCGCCGAGCGTTCCGGTGAAATCGCTGTCCGATATCGCGGAATTGGCGGACGCCAACCGTGATATCGCCTTCAAGGTGCAGTTCAAGCGCTGCGTGCGGCTGGTGCAGATCGAGCCCGGAAGACTTTCGGTCAATCTCACGGAAGATGCCCCCAAGACGTTGCTGGGCGACCTCACCAACCGGCTGCAGAAATGGACGGGGAGGCGCTGGATCGTCTCGCTTTCCAACGAGCCGGGCAGCAAGACATTGGCCGAGGAGGAGACGGGACGGCGCGAGACAGCGCTTGCCGATGCCCGTGCAGACCCTACGGTAGCCGCCATCCTGCAAAGCTTTCCGGGCGCACGCATCCTTGACGTGCGGATACCCGACGCGGTTGACGCGGAGCAAGCCGATGGCGCTCCGCCCGAGCCGGACCTTGGCGATGACGACGATGATGATCTCTGATTGGAGAAAATGATGCGTGACCTGATGAACCTTATGGGCAAAGCGAAGGAAATGCAGGCCAAGTTCCAGGCCATGCAGGAAGAGATTGCCCAATTGGAAGCGGAAGGCCAATCCGGCGGCGGCGCGGTCAAGGTGACGCTTACCGGTAAGTTCGAGATGAAGAAACTTCAGATCGACCCCTCGCTCTTCAAGGAAGGGGAGGTGGAGATCCTGGAAGACCTGATCCTTGCGGCGCATAACGACGCGAAGAGCAAGGTCGAGCAGACGATTCAGCAGAGGACGCAGGAAATGACTGCCGGCCTGCCGCTGCCTCCGGGAATGAAGCTGCCGTTCTGAGCGGTTCCCGAGAGCCGCAGATGATGCGGCAAACGCAAATGAGGAGCACTCGATTGATTTCGCCAAATCAGGGAGTGCCCTGTGTGCGTTAAGCTCAAGAGCAGCAGCGCTTTTCAATCCCTCGGATTTCGGCCATATCCTATGCTCTGATTGCACGGGCATAGAGGAATATCCGTTGAGCCTTTCCGGGAAGCGCATCCTCCTCATTATTGGCGGCGGAATCGCCGCTTATAAGTGCCTCGACCTCATCCGCAGGCTCCGAGAGCGCGGAGTAAAGGTGCGCTGCGTGATGACACAGGCCGCGCAGGAATTCGTCACCCCCCTTTCGGTCGGTGCGCTTTCGGCGGATCACGTCTTCACCGATCTCTTCGACCGGCAGGACGAGCAGGATGTCGGCCATATCCGGCTGTCGCGGGAGGCCGACCTGATCGTCGTGGCGCCCGCGACTGCCGACCTGATGGCAAAGCTCGCAACCGGGCTTGTCAACGATCTTGCCTCGGCGGTGCTGCTCGCCACCGACAAGCCGGTCCTAATGGCGCCTGCCATGAACCCGCGAATGTGGATGCACCCGGCGACGCGCCGCAATCGCGCCACCCTGGAGGCTGACGGCGTGCACTTCGTCGGGCCCAACCGCGGCGAGATGGCCGAAAGCGGCGAGGCGGGCGAAGGCCGGATGGCCGAGCCGCTGGAGATCGTGGCCGCCGTCGAAGACCTTCTCAATGGCGGCGGGGAAAGGCCGCTCGCCGGCAAAAAAATCATCGTCACCTCGGGGCCGACGCACGAGCCGATCGATCCAGTCCGTTACATCGCCAACCGCTCGTCCGGTAAACAGGGGCATGCGATCGCCGCAGCACTTGCGGAGCTGGGGGCGGAGGTTCACCTCGTTTCCGGCCCGGTGACCATTCCGGACCCGAAGGGTGTCGCGACGGTCCATGTGGAGACTGCACGCCAAATGCGCGACGCTGTGGAAGCTCTTCTGCCAGCCGATGCAGGCATCTTCGTCGCCGCGGTTGCCGATTGGCGCCCGCTGTCCGAAGCCGGCGAAAAGATCAAAAAGGAGAAGGGCGCGAACCCGCCTGCCCTCAAGCTTGCGGAAAATCCCGACATCCTGGCCGGTATCGGCCACCACGAAAGGCGACCGCACCTCGTGATCGGCTTTGCTGCCGAAACGCAGAATGTCGTCGAGAACGCCCGCGCGAAGCTCGCCAAAAAGCGCGCCGATATCATCGTGGCCAACGACGTTTCGCACGACAGCGGGATCGGCGTCGGTGGTGTCATGGGGGGCGACCGCAACCGCGTCCATCTCGTAAGCCGCGAGGAAGTAGAGGAATGGCCGGAGGCGAGAAAGGACGATGTAGCGCAGCGGCTTGCGGCGAAAGTAGCGGACCTGCTGTGCTCTAGAGGTGACAAGTGAGCGGCATACCCAAGCTTGAAACAGAACGGCTAATCCTGCGCGGGCATCGGCCGGAAGATCTAGAAGCCTATCATAGGCTCTGGTGCGACCAGGGTGTAACCCGCTTCACCAGCCGAACCAGCATGAACCGTGAGCAGGCGTGGAGCCGGATCATGCAGTTTCACGGCATGTGGAAGCTTTGCGGTTACGGCATGTGGGTTGTGGAAGAGAAAGCGACGAACAGCCTGATTGGTGAAGTGGGTCTCCTGGAGCGGCGGCGCGAAATCCAGCCATCCCTCGACGGCACGATCGAGGCCGGCTGGATGCTTTTGCCCCGGGTGCACGGCCAAGGTTTCGCGCAAGAGGCGATGGAGGCCGTGTTCTCCTGGGCCGGCCCGACATATCCGGGTGCAGTCTTTTCATGCATAATCGACGTGGAGAACGAAGCCTCCCTTAAGCTTGCCCGGCGGCTCGGGTTCACCGAAACCATCCAAACGACTTATCAAGACCATCCGACGGTGATCCTGCGCCGCGGCTGATCACCACGAGCCGGGCTTTCCATCCACCAGATGGACGATGGATGCCGGGCTCGAAATCCAGAAGCCGTCGAAGTTCCGGCCCAGGTTCTCGATTTCGTCACAGCGTACGATCCCTGCCGCGGCAAGATGCTCTGCAGCTTTGTTCGTGTCATCCGTCACGATTTCCAGCCAGAGCTCTGCCTGGCTCATGCCCGGGACTCGATCGATCCAGAGCTGGTTCGAACCGAAACGGAAACCTACAGCCGGCAGGAGTTCCTCGATCTGTTCGAGACCAAGCACGTCCTTGTAGAAGCGCACCGTCGCTTCGTATTGATGCGGCGGCACCTTCATGGCGATGTTTCGCCCGCCTTCGAATTTTGGCATCAAAAATTCTCCCTTACCGGAAGAGTGACCTGCCACGACACGCCGAATCGGTCGTTGCACCAGCCGAATCTCGGACTGAAAGGATAGGTATCGAGCGGCATCAGGATCGCGCCCCCTTCCGAAAGCTTGCCGAAAATCTCGTCAACCTCTTCCGCCGTGTCGCATGTCAGGAAAAGGGAAATCGAGGGCGTAAAGGTGAAGCCATGAGAAACGGGGCTGTCCATGCACATGAAGGTGCGGCCGCCCAGCGTAAAATGCGCCAGCTTCACCGAGCCGTCCGCCCCCTGCTCTCCCGGCCCATAGCGCTCCATCCAATCGATCCGCGAATTCGTGACGACCGAGAGGTAGAAGCGCATCGCTTCCTCTGCCCGCCCCTCGAACATCAGAAAAGGTGCAATCTGCTCTGTCATGCTTGCTCCTGTTTTGCGACGGCCTCGGCCAGTTGATCGAGCCAGTGAGACCAGCCCTCGCGCACGCTGTCCGTGGCTTCTGTATTTAGCCCGTCGCCATCCCATCCATTGACGAGCGTAAGCTCAGTCTGGTCTTCGCCTACCGGCCGCAGCGTGACCTCGAAGAACTCGTTCACGTAGGGGCTAGGTCCGGAGAGCTCCGGCTCGCTGAAGCCGGCACGAAAGCTCTGACGAATGCGATGATGCGGCTCAAGCACCAGGTATTCGCCCACATGGAAGAAAACGCCGCCCTCGCCATCATCGTTCTCGATGCGATAGCGGCCGCCGATGCGGATGTCGGCTTCCACCTTGGTGCCCATCCAGCGGCGCATCACCGCCGGATCCGTGAAGGCGGCGTAGAGTGCTTCCGGCGGGGCCGCGAAAACCCGCGCCAATGAAATGGAATGCTCAGGCGCCTTCATTTTGGGCCGGTCCATGCATCGGGTTCTCGACGCCATAGAGCGCACCGTTGCGCCGCATCGCTTCGTCGGAATTTTCCAGCTCTTCACCGCGAAGCAGGGCGGCAAGGAGATCGAGGAAGGTATGCCAGCCCATCAGCGTATAGGGCTGGAAGGGCTTGCCGATCGGTCGATGCGTGAGGACGAGAAGCACCTCGCCATCTTCCCGCGGCTGCAGTTCGAAGGTGAGGAAGGATTCCGGAAGACGCTCTCCGTGCGGTCCCGAAAGGTTCCAGGTATAGGAGAGGAGGCTCGGCGGTTCCCATCGCGTGACCACGCCACGGACATGGCCGTTGGCCAAGTCGACCTTTCCGCCTTCCCCTCCCTCAATCTCGTATTTCATGCCGCTCCCGCCGAACCACAGCGGCAGGTGCTCGGAACCGGTCAGGTGCTCCCAAACCCGTTCGATCGGGCCCGGAAGCACGCGTTCGAAGCGCGCCGCCTTCTCCTCGATCAATATGCCTTTCTCGGTCATTGTCTCCTCCCATGGGCTAAGCCGAGCGTCCGTCGAGACGCATCCGGGATGCACTAGTGAGCGCTGAACTTGACGGAGTATTCCTTTTCCAGGGCGGCATGGGTGGACCAGAAGCCACGCGGCGGCCTGCCGGAAAGCTGGTCCTCCAGAATCCCCAGATGCGCCTCCCAGCCGCTGGCGACGCTGATCATCTGGTCTGTATCCGGCAGGCGGCGATGCGTGAGGACCAGCCGCACGTTCGGCCCTTCGGGAAAAAGTTCGAAGGTGACTTCGCTCTTTCCTCCATCGCCCGGCCAGCTATAGGTGAGAAGACGCGGCGGATCGCATTCGATCACCTCGCCGAGCATGGCAGGGCGGGTCTCCATATCCTTATACCGGTCGGGCGTGGGCTCCGCAGAAAGTTCGCGGTGGCGGAACAGAAGTTCGACCCCGCCGCCCGGAAACAGCTCCATTTCGCCTGCGGCCAGCCAAAGCCGGCGCTTTTCCGAGTTCGTGAGATATTCCCAAAGACGCTCGGGCGAGCCGGGCAGCACCCGCTCGATACGGACTGCACCAGGGGCGATCACCTCGCCCATCGTCGTGAAACCTGGCATTGGAAGGGCCTCCCGAATTATGCGCCCAGGCCATCCGGGAAGCGGTCGGCGACAAGGTTCAGTTGAACGCCGTGCTCCAGATAGGCCTTCAAGCCGGCAAGCACGAACGAGAAGCCTTCGGTGGACCCGATGGCTTGTTCCACGCGCTCCGCGTCATCGCCCACGAAACCCGAATTGGTGATGCTGACGAAGGTCGAGCCATCAGGGCGCGGCGTGAAAACCCACTCGACTTCGGTCAGGTCCTCGCCTCCGGGCCAGTCGATGAGGATGCGCCTGTTCTCCTCAATCGCCTTGGCTTGTACCGGTATGGAGAATCCATACATTCCCCATTCCCAAGTCACGGTCTTTCCCTCTTCAAGCCTGCCGCTGCCGCCAGTGAACCAGAATTTAGACGTGATCTCAGGGTCTACGAAGGCGTCGAATACCTCCGAAACGGGTCTGCGGATGAGCATTTCCGCCTTCGCGCGCGGGTCGATCCCCATATCTGTCTCCCTTCGATCCTAACCCTCAGCCGAGCCGCCCAGCAGCTTCCCGATCTGGGCGAGCATCGTGCTCCAGCCCTTTTCCGTCTGCCTGGCATATTCGGCCCACTTCGGATTCATCTCGTGGACGAGCGTGACGAGGCAGCCCGGGCCATCCGGCTGCAAGGTGATGGTCACGGTGGAATCGTTCTCGCGCTCCTCCTCATCGGAGGTGAACCAGGTGAAGACGAGTTTCCGCGGGCGGTCGATGACCAGATAGGTGCCCCAATGGATTGCCTCACCCTCCGGCCGCATGTCGGAGAAGGTGAAACGACCGCCCACGCGTGCATCCACCTCCACACGGCGGATATCGGCCGTAAGGCCGGATTCGTTGAGCGCCATTTCCGACCAGGCACGAATCTTCAAGGGATCGAGCCAGGCATCGAACACGCGCTCGGCCGAGAAATCGAAGTGCCGCGTCACCGTCACGGCGAAGCTTCCGGCAGTCATTTCCTCTTCTCCTCCCTCGCTCGTTCATCCTCGGCGCGCAGCAGCGCCTCCAGCGTATCGAGGCTCCGGTTCCAGAAACGCTCGTAATAGCGCAGCCAGGCCTCCGCTTCCGCAAGACGGGCCGCTTCGAGCCGGCAATAATGCGTACGACCGGCGACGCGGCGGCGCACAAGCCCCGCCTGTTCCAGCACTTTTACATGCTTAGACGCGCCCGCAAACGACATGTCGAACGGAGCGGCAAGCTCGCCGATGCTGCGCTCACCATCCGCCAGTTCGCGCAACATCGCGCGCCGGGTCGAATCCGACAGCGCGTGAAAGATCGAATCCAGAACTGCCGGATGTTGCTCAACCATATGGTTGAAAATAGCGCGAGTTCCAGATTAGTCAACCGAAAGGTTGAGGATTTTTCGTATCGGGAGTCCCAAAAGCCAGCTCCAGCTTTTCGGGCCGATATCCGGCACGAAAAAAGGCGGCTCCGAGGCCGCCTTTTCTTCAGGGAGAAACGACTGGTTTATTCCGCGTCCTTCGCCGAATCCGCGTTCAGGAGGCCGTATTTCTCTTCTCCGATGGCGTCGAGCAATTGTAGCTGCGTCTCAAGGAAGTCGATGTGTCCCTCTTCGTCCGCCAGAAGCTCCTCGAAGAGCTTCATCGAAATATAATCGCCGGCCTCGTGGCAGATCTCGCGCGAACGCTTGTAGGAATTGCGCGCGTCGTATTCGCCGGCCAGATCGGCCTCCAGCACTTCCTTGACGTTCTGGCCGATGCGCAATGGCGCAAGCGTCTGCAGGTTCGGATGGCCCTCCAGGAAGATGATGCGCGCGACGAGCTTGTCGGCGTGGTGCATCTCCTCGATCGATTCAGCCCGTTCCTTCTGGGCGAGCTTGGTGTACCCCCAGTCTTCCAGCAGTCTGTAATGCAGCCAATATTGATTGACGGCGCCAAGCTCCAGAAAGAGAGCTTCGTTAAGCCGCTCGATGACCCTTGTATCGCCTTTCACTGAATTTGCTCCCAAATTTATCACGCAAAGCGCGGACACGATCCAAATATGTCACGATCTTCTCATCGCCAGTATCGGCAGTGCGGTGATAATTTTCGGTTACCCGAATGATGGTTTCAACCACGTTCGGGAAGCAGCCGCAGCACCGCCCGCGCTTGGCCATAGCATGATAAACCTTGGCCGGAACGATGAGTTGCCAAGGATCCTCATCGAGCATCGCGACGATAGCCGCCTCGATTTCCTTTTGTGTGATGAGATTGCAGTGGCAAACGAGCATGATACGAAAGTCCGGTCAGGAGCAAGCTCCGGGGCTTGTGCCCGATGGGACCTTAAGACCCTGAAGTGCCTTCCGCACAAACCGCATGAAGCAGCTCTTGCCGGTCGGCGTTCTTCAATCGAAAGGGTTCAAGGCCCAGACATCAAAGGACGCATTCCTCGGATCGGCCGCATAAAAGCGTTTCAACGGGCGGTATGTCAACACAAAGTTGACTATCAGGCTCATAGTTGAAGACTTAGGTAAAGATCGGCCCTTGCCGGTGGCCGGATGAAGCCTGAAGGCTATGCCGTAGCAGAGGGGCGGTTGCCGTCAGCCCTCATACTTCTCCAGAAAGGCCTCTGCCGAAAGGTTGCGGAAGTCATCCAGAGCAGCCCTCAGGCGCTGATGGTCCCAGTCCCACCAAGCAAGTGCCTGCATGCGCTCTGCCACCCGCCGCTCGAAACGCGGCCGTATGACGCGCGCCGGAACGCCGCCGACGATGGTGTAGGATGCGACATCCTTCGACACCACTGCGCCGGCCCCTATCACCGCGCCGTCTCCGACGGTGACGCCGGGCAGAATGGTCGAGCCGTGGCCGAGCCAGGTGTCGTGGCCGATATGGACGGCGTTCTTGCGCCGCCATTCGAAGAACTCGCCTTCGTGCTCGGCATCATCCCAATAGTCCGAGGCACGGTAAGTGAAGTGGTGAAGCGTCGCCCGCCAGGTCGGGTGGTTCGTCGCGTTGATGCGCGTGGCGGCAGCGATGTTGGAAAATTTGCCGATCACGGCGCACCAGACGCCGCAATCCTGCACGATATAGGAATAGTCGCCCAGCTCGCTCTCGTGCAGGCGGGTGCGCGCGCCGATCTCGGTGTAGCGGCCGAGAATGGAATTGGACACTTCGGCGGTCGGATCGATGGTTGGCGCTTCGGAAAGCTTCGCCTGTTTGATACTCATGCGGCAGCCCTTTTCGGTGCAAATTCGGTGACGTCGACGACATGATCGGCCACCGCCTCGCGCACTTCCTGGTCATGAAAGATGCCAAGAAGCGCAGTGCCGGAAGCCTTCTTTTCGGCGATCATCTCGATCACCACCTGCCTGTTGGCCTTATCGAGGGAGGCGGTGGGTTCATCGAGCAGCAGGATGGGATGAGCGGTGATGAACCCCCGCGCTATGTTCACGCGCTGTTGCTCGCCGCCCGAGAAGGTGGCCGGCGGAAGCGCCCATAGCCTTTTCGGAAGGTTGAGCCGGGCAAGCACGGCCGCTGCGTGCTCCCGTGCGGCCTCTTGCGTCTCGCCGGCCGCCAGCAACGGCTCGGCAACGATATCGAGGGTGGGAACGCGCGGCACGACGCGCAGGAACTGGCTCACATAGCCGATGGTTTCGCGCCGAACCGCCATGACGGTTCGCGGGTCTGCCGAGACGAGATCGATCAGGTCGCCGCGATGCGTGACGATAATCTGGCCTGAGTCCGCGCAGTAATTGCCATAGGCCATCTTCAGGATCGAGCTCTTGCCCGCGCCCGACGGCCCGCCCAGCACGGCGCATTGGCCGGCGCGCACCGCGAAGGAGACATCCTCCACTACGGGAAGGCGGATACCGCCCTGCAGATGCATGGTGAAGCTTTTGGAAAGTTCCGAAACAACGAGCGGAGTGGCCATCGGTTCACACCTGCAGGATCGAGGAAACGAGAAGCTGGGTGTAGGGTGCCTGCGGGTCGTCCAACACCCGGTCGGTGAGGCCGGTCTCGACCACATGGCCTTCCTTCATCACCATGATGCGGTGGGAAAGGAGCCGCGCCACGGCCAGATCATGGGTGACCACGATCGCGGCAAGTTCCATGTCCTGGACGAGCCCGCGCAGGAGATCGAGCAGGCGGGCCTGTACGGAAACGTCGAGGCCGCCAGTGGGTTCGTCCATGAAGACCAGGCGTGGGCCGGTGACGAGATTGCGGGCGATCTGCAGGCGCTGGCGCATGCCGCCGGAGAAGGCGCGCGGCTGATCGTCCACGCGATCCTCGGCGATTTCGACACGACCCAGCCAATCGACTGCCGTGCTGCGGATGCGGCCATAGTGCCTCTCGCCCAAAGCCATCAGCCGCTCGCCCACATTGGCGCCGGCCGAGACGGTCATACGCAGGCCGTCGGCCGGGTTCTGGTGCACAAATCCCCAGTCCGTGCGCATCAGGAATCGCCGTTCCGCCTCGCTCATGCGGTAGAGGTCGCGGAACGCGCCGTCGCGCATGCGATAGGAGACGATGCCTGCCGTGGGCAGGAGCCGTGTGGAAAGGCAATTGAGCAGCGTGGTCTTTCCCGAGCCCGATTCGCCCACCACGGCGAGCACTTCGCCCGGCCAGAGGTCAAAGGTCACGTCGGCGCAGCCGATCCGGTTGCCGTAAAATTTCGAGAGCGAACGGACGGAGAGAAGGGGTTCGTCAGTCATCGATTTTCCTCCGCGAGAGCGCCGGCAGGCATGGTCCGTTGCTGCGGCCCGTTATGTCCGTCCGCCTGCCGCTTTTCGCAATAATCCGTGTCGGAGCACACATACATGTGGCCGCCGCGGTCATCCAAAATCACCTCATCCAGATACACGCCGGTTGCGCCGCACAGCGCGCAGGGCTCGCTGAATTTCTGCACCTCGAAGGGGTGATCCTCAAAATCGAGGCTCACCACGCGGCTGAAGGGCGGAACGGCATAGATGCGCTTCTCACGCCCGGCGCCGAAGAGCTGGAGCGCCGGCGACATATGCATCTTCGGATTGTCGAACTTCGGCGTGGGCGACGGGTCCATGATGTAGCGGCCTTCGACCTTCACCGGATAGGCGAAGGTGGTGGCGATGTGGCCGTGACGGGCGATGTCCTCGTAGAGCTTCACATGCATGAGCCCGTATTCCTCGAGCGCGTGCATCTTGCGCGTCTCGGTCTCGCGCGGTTCGAGGAAGCGCAGCGGCTCCGGAATCGGCACCTGATAGACGAGCACCTGGCCGGCCTTGAGCGGCTCCTCCGGGATACGGTGGCGCGTCTGGATGATCGTGGCCTTGCGCGTTTCCGTGGTCACCTCGACATTTGCCACCTTCTGGAAGAAGGCGCGGATGGAGACGGCGTTGGTGGTGTCGTCCGCACCCTGGTCGATGACCTTGAGCACGTCTTCGGGGCCGATAATGGAGGCGGTCACCTGCACGCCGCCCGTGCCCCAGCCATAGGGCATTGGCATCTCACGGCTGGCGAACGGCACCTGGTAACCTGGGATGGCGATGGCCTTGAGGATCGCCCGCCGGATCATCCGCTTGGTCTGCTCGTCCAGATAGGCGAAATTGTACTGGGCGATGTTCTGGGCCGAAGCGCTCATTCGGCGGCCTCCTTGCGTTCTGCCTGATCTGCGGCCTGGCGGCGCTCCTCGAATTCCCGCCGCATCTGGCGCACAAGGCCGAGTTCGGCCTGGAAATCCACATAGTGCGGCAGCTTCAAATGCTCGACGAAGCCCGTCGCCTGCACGTTGTCGGAATGGGAAATGACGAACTCCTCGTCCTGCGCGGGCGCAACGATGTCCTCACCCAGTTCCGCCGCCCGCAGTGCACGATCGCAGAGCGCCATCGCCATGGCCTTGCGCTCCGATTGGCCGAAGACGAGGCCGTAGCCGCGCGTGAACTGCGGCGGCACCTTCATCGAACCCTTGAACTGGTTGACCATCTGGCATTCGGTGACCCGTATGCGGCCGAGCGGCACCGGAAAATCAAGCTCCGGCACGTCCAGCTCGATCTCGACCTCGCCAATCCGGACCTCGCCGACAAAAGGATGGTTGCGGCCGTAGCCCCGCTGCGTCGAATAGCCGAGCGCCAGCAGAAAGCCTTCATCGCCGCGAGAAAGCGCCTGCAGGCGCGCGTCCCGCCCCTGGGGAAATTCCGGCGGCGTGCGTGTGATATCGGCAGGCTCCTCGGCCTTCGTCAGCGTGCCATCCTCTTCGATGAGCCCTTCGTGAGCCAGGATCTCGCTCACGCGCGGCATCCCATCTCCCTCCGGCTCGCGGGTCACCGGCGCTTCCGGCTCTGCGTCGGCCGCAAGTTCCGGATCGAGCAGGCGGTGCGTGTAATCGAAGGTGGGACCCAGCACTTGTCCGCCCGGCAGATCCTTGTAGGTGGCGGAAACGCGCCGCTCCACCAACATCTTCGCCGTGTCGAGCGGCCGGGAATAGCCAAAGCGCGGCAATGTCGTGCGATAGGCCCGCAACAGGAAGATCGCCTCGATCATATCACCGCGCGCCTGCTTGATGGCGAGCGCGGCGAGCCCCGTGTCGTAGAGCGAGCCCTCGGCCATGACCCGATCGACGGCAAGAGCCAGCTGCTCGGTGATCTGCTCCAGCGTGAGCGAGGGGACGGAGCGGTCGCCGCGGCGCCGATGGGCAAGCAGCCGATGGGCGTTGCGGATGGCGGCCTCGCCCGCTTTGACGGCAACATACATGCTCAGCCCTCCTTGATGATTCGAGTGGTGCGCGGCAGGGCCGCCAGGCCTTCGCGGCTCACCAGGATGAGATCTATCCCGCGCGGGAAGCGGGCGCGGTTCTGCGCCCACTGCTCGACGAAATGCCGCGGGAGCGAGCGAGGAGCGAGCGTGGCAAAGGTCTCGATGCCGGGCCCTTCGAGCTTCAGCGTTTCGCCGCCCGTAAGGCTGTCGACCTGAAGAATGAGCGTGGCAGAACGGTCGGGATATTCCTGACTGCCTTGCGCGAAATTCTCGAAGGCCGGCAGGTTGGCAGGATCTGCAGCGAAGACAAAATCCGCTTCGGCCGGTTCACGCAGAATGGGCGCCCCCGTCTGAAATCCGAGCCAGCCGGAGACGGCGTTTTCCTCTTGAAGCGCGGCGTCGAGCCAGATGGGCGTATCGGGATCGCAAAGGGCAAGCGCGACAGCACCAGCCTCCGGCGTGAGTGGCGCCGGGGGATGCGGCAGGCGCGGGTTCCTGATCACCGTGCCCGGCCTGGCCATGGCATCCATAATTGCACGAAAGGTCGCCTGCGCCTCGAATACCGGGGCGGCGAAGCCGCCTTCTACGCTGATCGCATCCATCAATCCTCTCCCCTCGTCATGGTGAAGAACTCGACGCGGGTGGCCGCGATCTCTGCCCGGCGGCGCTCGTCCTGCTCGCGCAAATTCCTTGCAAGCGGTTCCAGGATCTTGCGATCGACTTCAGCGACCATTTCCGCCTTCTGGCGCAAGGCGTCGATGGTGGCGGAAATCCGTGCCTTTTCACGGCCGCGGCCAAGCGCATAAGCATGGCCGATCTCCCCCGAGGGCAGTTTGACGCTGGCGCGCGTCACCGTCGCCTCTCCGAAATTGAAAGGTGATCCTCCTCCACCGACGCGCCCGCGCAACGCCACAAGGCCCGTTTCGGGTCCCCGCAGCAGCATCCCGTCGTCGGGGAGCCCGCTATCCCGCCAGAGCTGCACCAGCGCCTCTTCCGGAGCCGCGGCCAGCACTGCGAAGGCCTCGCGCCGGGGCAGTCCCGCATCTTCTCCTCGCATCTCGCTCTTTCCTTCTCACAAATTTGTCTATTGCTCTAGACAATTATACGAATTATAGGACCTCCCTAACGATTGTCCATGACAGACGAATGACAGCGAGCCGGGGCAGTGACGGAAACAAGCATCGAACGACGCAGTGGCGTGGCGCTTTGGCGGCAAATCGCCGACCAGATCCGGCAGGGCATCGGCGCCGGACTGGGAGATGAGACGGGTCGTCTGCCCACGGAGGTGGCGCTCGCGGAGCGCTTCGGGGTGAACAGGCATACCGTGCGCACAGCGATCCAGGCGCTGGTCCAGGAGGGCGTGCTGCGCTCCGAACAGGGCCGCGGCACTTTTGTCGTGCGGCAGCCGCGGCTTTCATACCCTATCGGCTCGCGTACACGCTTTTCGGCGGGACTGGAGGGGCAGGCGCGGGATCTACGCGGAAAGCTGCTCGACCATGCCTATGAAGACGCGTCGGCTCCAGTTGCGGAGGCGCTGGAGCTTGTCGTCGGCGCGCCGGTGCTGCGCTTGGAGACGATGTCGGAAGCGGACGGGCGGCCGATTTCACGCGCTCGCAGCTATTTCGATGCGCAGCGCTTTCCGGGCTTTGAACGGCACTTCGTCCGCACCGGCTCCATCACCATGGCGTATCGGCACTTCAATGTGGGCGATTACTTTCGCCGTTCGACCACCATTTCGGCGCGACACGCCGATTCGGCCGATCTCGAAATATTGAAGCTTTCCCCCGGTGCAATCGTGCTGGTGGCGCTCGGCTTCAATGTGGACCAGTCGGGCCGACCCATTCAATTCTCCGAGACGCGCTTTTCCGCGGACCGGGTGGAACTGCAAGTGGGCGGTGCTGGATTTACGGTATGATCGCCGGTCTCACGGCGTTGTGAGAACAGCCTCCATTGATTTGACTGCCGGGACAGTGCTCTATCCATCTGATGTCCGGGAAGAGGAAGCTGCTGTGCTGAAACGACTTCTCGCGGCCGCGCTTGCCTGCGCGGCGAGCTTTGCCGCGCATGCCGAAGAGGTGGATCCCGCAGACTGGGACCAGGTGCTTCAGCAAGCCCAGGGCCAGACTGTCTATTTCAACGCCTGGGGCGGGGCGGAAAACATCAACGCCTATATCGAATGGGCGGCAGGCGAGCTGAAGAAGCGATACAAGGTCACGCTGAAGCACGTGAAGCTGGACGACACGGCCCATGCCGTCGCAACCGTGGTGGCGGAAAAGGCGGCAGGACGCGACCAAGGCGGATCGGTTGATCTCGTCTGGATCAACGGCGAGAATTTTGCCGCGATGAAGGAGCGGGGCCTGCTCTTTTCTCCTGGTTGGGCGGAAAACCTGCCCAACTGGCGCTATGTGGACTACGAGAACAAGCCTACCATTACAACGGATTTCACCATTCCCGTCGAGGGACTGGCGAGCCCGTGGGGCATGGCACAACTCGTCTTCTTCTACGACTCGGCTCGCATGGAAGCGGCAAAACTGCCCCGCAACGCCGACGAACTGCTCGCCTGGGCTGAAGCCAATCCCGGCCGCTTCTCCTATCCCCAACCGCCGGACTTTACCGGCTCGTCTTTCCTGAAACAGGTGCTCTTGGAGAAGGCCGACCGCTCGGTACTGGAGAGGCCGGTGGATGAGGAGATTTTTGCCGAGGCGACGAAACCGCTGTCCGATTATCTCGACGCTCTGCACAAGGTCGCCTGGCGCAGCGGACGCGCCTTTCCGCAGAATTATCCCGCCATGAAGCAGCTTCTTGCGGACGGGGAGCTCGATATCATCTTCGCGTTCAACCCGGCGGAAGCTTCGAGCGCGATCGCCAATGGAGAGCTGCCGGATACCGTGCGTTCCTTCACCTTCCCCGGCGGCACGCTGGCCAACACACATTTCGTTGCAATACCTTACAACGCGAATGCGAAGGCGGGCGCGCTGGTGACCGCGAACTTCCTCATCTCGCCCGAAGCGCAGGTTCGCAAGGAGGATCCAGCCTATTGGGGCGATCCGACGGTGCTTTCGATGGACAAGCTGGAACCGGACGCACGCGCGGCTTTTGCGTCCATCGATCTCGGCGTCGCGACGCTGAAGCCGGAAGAGCTGGCCCCGGCGCTCGGCGAGCCGCATCCGAGCTGGATGGAGCGCATCGAGGACGAATGGAAGCGGCGCTATACGGCGGAGAATTGAAGAGCGGCGGTCTGACAATCCCCGGTGCTGTCCAGGCACGGCCTCTTCCCTCATCCTGGCCGGTCTTGCCGGTTAAGCCATCGTTCAATGGTGAGCGCCGCCCATGCTGAACCGTCTGGGCCCCACGCTCACCATCCTCCTTCTCACCGGGCCGATCGCCTTCGGGCTTGCCGGCACGGTCTTGCCGGCATTGGGCTTCCTGCCGGCGCTGGACGGCATGAAGTTCACGCTCGCGCATCTCCGCGACCTCTTCTCCGAGCCTGCCATCCTCATATCGGCAGGTTTGAGCCTCGTGGCCGGGGTGGTAACTGCGTTTCTTTCCCTCCTGGCCGTCATGCTGTTCGTCGCGGGTTTTGCGGGAACGAGAGCCTTTGGCCGCGTACAGCATCTGGTCTCTCCTCTCCTTTCGCTTCCGCACGCTGCGGCGGCCTTCGCCCTCGCCTTCCTCATAGCGCCATCGGGCATGCTTGCGCGGCTCGTCTCGCCGGAAATGACGGGCTGGGAAAGACCGCCGGACCTGCTGATCGTCAATGACCCGATGGGCCTTTCCATGATGGCAGGACTTGTCGTGAAGGAAATTCCCTTCCTCCTGCTCATGACGCTTGCGGCCCTCCCTCAAGTACCGCTCCGCGAGACCAGGATGCTGACTGCTTCGCTAGGCTATGGCCGGGTGGCGGGCTTCGTGCTGGGCAGCTGGCCGGCCATCTACCGACAGATCCGGTTGCCCGTCTTCGCTGTGATCGCCTTTGCCTCCTCGGTCGTGGATGTGGCGATGATCCTTGGGCCGACACGGACGGCGCCGCTTGCGGCGCGGCTGGTAACCTGGATGAACGATCCGGACCTTTCCATGCGGTACCTCGCCAGCGCGGGCGCGCTGCTGCAGCTTGCGGTGACAGGCCTGGCGCTCGCTTTCTGGCTGGGGCTAGAGCGGCTGGGGGCGGCACTCTCGAAGCGCGCGGCCATCCGGGGATGGAGGTTCAACCAGGATGCGCTTCTGCGGGCAGCCGGACTGGCAATGATGATCCTTTCGGCAGGCATCGTCTTCGCAGGCCTTGCCACCCTTGCACTCTGGTCATTCGCCGGGCTGTGGCAGTTTCCGGATGCGCTGCCCGCTTCCTTCACGCTCAGGACCTGGATGCGGATGCTTCCCTCGATCCTCGAGCCGCTGCAGACGACGCTCCTTGCCGGGCTTCTTTCCACTCTCATTGCCTCCGTGCTCGCGATCCTCTGCCTGATGCATGAGGAAGAGACCGGGAGAAGGCCGGGGCGCGGGGCGCTCACCTTGCTTTATCTGCCCCTGCTCGTACCGCAGGTGGCGTTCGTATTCGGTCTGCAGCTTTTGCTAATTTATGCGGGCGTGCTCGCCACTCTGCCCGCACTGGTTCTGGCGCATCTCGTCTTCGTCATGCCCTACGCGTATCTGTCGCTCAAAGAACCATGGTATGCCTTCGACCGCCGCTATGACTGGATCGCGGCCAGCCTTGGGAAAGGCCGCGCACGGCGTTTCTTCTCCGTGCGCCTGCCCGTGATGACGCGCGCCGTTCTCACCATGGCGGCAGTGGGCTTCGCCGTCTCGGTAGGGCTTTACCTCCCCACGGTTCTGGTCGGCGCAGGACGGCTCACGACCGTGACTACCGAAGCGGTCGCGCTCGCCTCCGGCGGCAATGGTCGGGTGATCGGCGTCTATGCTTTCTGGCAGATGCTTTTGCCGATGATGGGCTTTGCCGTTGCAACCTTTGTGCCGGCGCTGATATTCCGGCGCTTCCGCGGCATGCAGGTTTAGAGCTTTGGGCGAAGAAGGACTCTTTCTCGATGGCGTGAAAATCGCGCTGGGCGGGCGCGTGCTCGTGGAGCTTACGCGCGAGGTGCCCCCGGGTGAGGTGCTCACCGTAATGGGCCCTTCGGGCTCCGGAAAGTCGTCCCTGCTCGCATATCTCGCCGGCTTCCTGGATCCGGCCTTCGGGGCTTCCGGCCGGGCATGGGTAGACGGCATCGAGATCACGGCCTTGCCCGCGGAAGAGCGCCATGCCGGTGTCCTCTTCCAGGACCCGCTGCTCTTTCCGCATATGGATGTTGCGGGCAATCTGATCTTCGCCCTGCCCCAAAGCCTCAAGAGCCGAGCCGCGCGCAGGGCGCAGGCGGAAGCGGCTCTTGAAGGTGTGGGGCTTGCAGGTATGGGAGATCGCGATCCCGCGACGCTTTCCGGCGGGCAGAAGGCACGCGTGGCGCTCGCGCGGGTGCTCCTTTCCGCCCCGCGCATGTTGCTTTTGGACGAACCCTTTTCCAAGCTCGACATGGAACTGCGCCAGCAGATGCGCACCCTCGTTTTCGACAAGGCGCGCGAACGGGGCCTGCCGGTGCTGCTCGTCACCCATGACGAAGCGGATGCGGAAGCGGCGGGCGGCGAGATCGTGCGGATCGGCTCATGATTGCGATGGACAACAGGAAGCCGGGCTCCCTCGCTTGCGTTTTCTCCCCCGCGAAAGGGGAGAATAGGCACCTCGCGCCAGCGCTTTTCCGGATCGCCCGCATCGGCAATTGGAGAAGAGGTCGATGCCGGCGCTATCTCTCCCTTGGTGCGGGAGAACGCAATTTCAAAATTTTAGCGCGCAAAAGAGGGGGTTCAAATGCCTGCCGGCACTAGACCTCTTCCCGAATTGCCCGTGACAGCCGTGCTGCCAGCGCTGAAGGAGGCTCTGGAGGCGCAAGGGAAAGCCGTGCTGGTGGCCCCGCCCGGTGCCGGCAAGACCACGCTCGTGCCGCTTTCGCTATTGGACGCATCATGGAGTTTGTCCGGCCGAATCGTACTTCTGGAGCCGCGGCGGCTCGCCGCCCGCGCTGCAGCAAGGCGCATGGCCGCGCTTCTGGGCGAAGAGCCCGGCGGCACCGTCGGCTACGCCATGCGTATGGAGCGGAAAATCTCCGCGCGCACGCGCATCCTCGTCGTCACCGAAGGTGTGCTCGGCCGCATGATCATTGATGACCCGGCACTGGATGGCGTCTCGGCGGTGATCTTCGACGAATTCCACGAGCGCTCGCTCGACGGGGACTTCGCGCTGGCGCTTGCGCTCGACGTGAAGGGAGCCCTGAGACCGGACCTGCGCCTTGTCGTCATGTCGGCAACGCTCGACGGTGCACGGGTGGCGAGCCTGCTGGACGGCGCGCCGGTGCTGGAGAGCGAAGGCCGCAGCTTTCCCGTCGAAATCCGCTATGCCGAGCGCACGCCTGATATGGCCATCGAGGAGGCAGTAGCAAATGCGGTGCGGCAGGTCGTGGCGGAGGAGAGCGGCAGTGTGCTCGCCTTTCTGCCGGGCCAGCGCGAGATCGCCCGCACCGAGACACTTCTGGCGGGCCGCTTTCCCGGAAATGTCGACGTCGTGCCGCTGCATGGTGGGCTCGAAGGCGCGGCGCAGGACGCGGCCATCCGCCCAGCGCCGCCCGGCCGGCGCAAGGTGGTGCTCGCCACGGCCATCGCCGAAACCTCGGTCACCATTGACGGTGTGACGGCGGTGGTGGACAGCGGGCTTTCAAGGCTTCCGAAATACGAGCCGGACACAGGCCTCACCCGGCTCGAAACCGTCCGCGTTTCCCGCGCCTCAGCCGACCAGCGTGCAGGCCGGGCTGGCCGAACGGCACCGGGCATTGCGCTCAGGCTCTGGCGCAAGGAGCAGACGGCGGCACTGCCCGCCTTCACACCGCCGGAGATCCTGGAGGCCGACCTCTCCGGTCTTCTGCTGGACTGCGCCGCCTTCGGCGTCACCGATCCGACCACGCTCGCTTTCCTTGACCGCCCACCCGAGCCGGCCCTGAACGAAGCGCGGGCGCTTTTGAAAACGCTCGGCGCGCTGGATGATGCGGGCAGGCTGACACCAGAAGGCGCTGCCATGCGGCGGCTGGCTCTTCCTGTGCGGCTCGCGCATATGGTGACCGTCGCTGCGGGAAAGGCCCAGGCCAAAGCGGCGGCGCGCCTTGCCGTCCTCATCTCCGAACGCGGCCTCGGCGGCAACGGAATCGATCTCGACGAGCGACTTTCACGCTTTGCCACCGACCGTTCTCAGCGCGCCCAGGCGGCGCGGGCACTCGCCGACCGCTTGGCCGAGGCGGCTGGAGGCGAAAGGCAGGATGTCCAAGCAGCGGCCGGCCCGTTGCTTTTACATGCATGGCCGGATCGCGTGGCCAAGGCGCGTGGGGAGTATGGCCGTTTCGTACTCGCCAACGGACGCGGCGGGCAGGTCGACCCGGCCGAAAGGCTCGCCCGCGAGTCCTATCTCGTCGTGGCCGACCTGCAGGGCCAGGCGCGCAACGCCCGTATTGCCGCCGCCGGGGCCATCAGCGAGGCGGAGGTCGTCGAGGGTCTTAGCCATCGGATCGAGACCCAGACCGAAACCATCTTCGACCGGGAGAAGGGCACCGTGCGGCAGCGGGAGACGCGCCGGCTAGGCGCCATCGTGCTTGGAGAGCGTGCCCTGCCCGCTCCGAAAGGCGAGGCGGCGGACCGTGCCATCATCGACGCCGTGAGAGCGCATGGACTTGCCATCCTCCCCTGGAACAAGGAGGCGGAGGGCGTGCGCGCCCGCCTCTCCTTCCTGCATGCGGCCGAGGGCGGCCCATGGCCGGACGTCTCGGAGGAGGCGCTGCTTTCCCGGCTGGAAGATTGGCTGCTGCCCTATCTCAAGGGCGAGCCATCCCTTTCGGCCATTTCCGGCCATACGTTGGCGGAGGGATTGATGGCGCTCGTGCCCTATGACTTGCAGCGCAAGGTCGACGCCGAGACGCCCAGCCATTTCACAGCGCCGACGGGAAGCCGCCTGCCCATCCGCTACGAGAACGGCGAGGCGGTGCTTGCAATCCGTGTCCAGGAGCTTTTCGGGCTCAAGGAGCATCCGACGGTAGGCAAAGCCATTCCGCTTACCCTGGAGCTGCTTTCCCCGGCCCACCGGCCGATCCAGAAGACGCGCGACTTGCCGGGTTTCTGGCGCGGCTCCTGGGCAGATGTGAGGGCGGACATGCGGGGGCGCTATCCCAAACATGTCTGGCCAGAAAATCCTGCCGAAGCGGCGCCGACCAATCGCGCAAAGCCCCGGCAAAAATAATGCTTGGTCGAAGCGTTCCCTGGGCCCATAAAGGCCCCATGCTGGAAGAACAGAGAACGCCGAACAGCCGCGCTAACCGGAGCCTCAGGCTCAAGACGCTTATCCGGCTCAGATGGCTTGCCGTGGTCGGCCAGAGTGCCGCTGTTCTCGTCGTATGGCTCGGGCTCCGCTTTCCCCTGCCCGTCACTTCCTGCTTTGCGCTGATCGCAGCTTCCGCCTGCCTGAATATCTATCTGACCTTCCGTTACCCCACCGCCCATCTCGTGCCACCGACGGCCGCGCTTGCGATCCTCACCTTCGATGCCTCGCAACTTGCCGGGCTGTTGTATCTGACCGGCGGGCTCACAAACCCGTTCTCGCTTCTGATGACGGTTCCAGTCGTCATTTCCGCGACGTCCCTGCCGCTTGTCTGGACGGGTGTGCTCGGAGCCTATGTGGTGATCGTGGCGTGCGCGATCGCATTTTTCCATCTGCCGCTTCCATGGTTCCCCGGTACGGAACTTGCCATGCCCACGGTCTTCGTCGTGGGCATGCTGATCGCCGTCGTCTCGTCCATTGCTTTTACGGGAATTTACGCCCACCGGGTTGCGGAGGAGGCACGGTTGCTCGCAAACGCGCTTGCCGCCACCGAACTGGTCCTGCAGCGCGAGCAGCATATTTCCGCACTCGACGGGCTGGCCGCCGCCGCCGCCCATGAGCTCGGGACACCGCTCGCCACCATCGCGCTGGTGGCGCGGGAGATGGAGAAGACGCTCGGAGACGATCCGCGTTTTCGCGAGGATGTGACCCTGCTGCGATCCCAGAGCGAACGCTGCCGCGAGATACTGAAGCGACTTACCAGCCTTTCCTCCGAAAGCGAGGAGCATATGGCCCGGCTGCCGCTCACATCGCTCATCGAGGAAACCGCCGCGCCGCATCGCGATTTCGGGATAGATATCAAGCTGGAGGCGGGTGAGACCGTTGGGCCGGAGCCGATCGGCCGGCGCAATCCGGGCGTCCTCTATGGGCTAGGCAATCTGGTGGAAAACGCGGTGGATTTTGCCCGACGGAGCGTCAGCATCAAATGGTGGTGGAACGCTGAAGAGGTCCGTATCTCCATCACGGACGACGGACCCGGCTTCCCCGCCGAGATCATAGACCGGATCGGCGAACCCTACATGTCCCAACGGCCGACAGGCCCTTCGAGCGGCGGGGGATTGGGGCTGGGCGTTTTCATTGCAAAGACGCTTCTGGAGCGCTCCGGCGCAACCGTGCAGTTCGCCAATGCGGGGGGCGAGGGAAAGGGCGCCACGGTGGAAATAAGCTGGCCACGCGAAAGATACCTCGCCGGGGGCGAGGCATTCGGCCAAGGCTGAACGGCAGTAACCAAGGCTGGAAAAACGCGGTTTCCTTGCCTAAATCTGGTATATATCAGTGGGGCTATGATGAACGACACGATAGCCGAGCAGGCCAACAATATTCCCGGCGAAGATCGCACCCTTCTTATCGTAGAGGACGACCGTCCTTTTCTCGCGCGGCTTGCCCGCGCCATGGAAGGCCGAGGCTTCATCGTCGACACCGCCGAAAGCGTCGAGGAGGCGATCGTCAAGGTGAAGGTGGCGGCACCTGCCTTTGCCGTGATCGACATGCGGCTCGGGGACGGCAACGGCCTCGACGTGGTCTCCGCGATCCGCGAAAAGCGGGAGGACGCCCGCGCCATCATTCTGACCGGTTACGGCAACATCGCGACCGCGGTGACGGCCGTGAAGCTCGGAGCCATCGATTATCTCTCGAAGCCGGCGGATGCGGACGAGATCTATGCGGCGCTCATGCGCATGCCGGGCGACAAGGCGGAGCCGCCGGAAAACCCGATGTCCGCAGACCGCGTCCGCTGGGAGCATATCCAACGTGTCTACGAGATGTGTGACCGGAACGTGTCGGAGACAGCGCGCCGGCTGAACATGCATCGCCGAACGCTTCAGCGCATCCTGGCAAAACGCGCCCCGCGCTGAGCTTTTGCTGGACTAAAATTCCTCGCCATCGAGCGCAGGCACCGGCACCCCGGCAAGTTCCGCTGCGGTGAGTCGGGCTGCGCCTACACGGGCGAAACGCAGCATGAGCGCCTTTCGCGTAGCCGGTGGCAGTCGATGCTCGGGCGCATCGCGGAGGATCTCCGCGCCATATCCGTCGGAGAGGATGAAGCCGCACTCCTGCGGAAAGATTTCGCCCGGTACATCTGGATGAGACGCGAAGAAGAAGCGGTCGGAGTGCAGCCGGTAATCCGGCCATTTCCGGTCCACCCGGAAATCTTCCACCGACGATTTGATTTCAATGATCCAGACGTCACCTTTCGCGGTGAGCGCGACCAGATCCGCGCGCCGACCCGTGGCAAGCGAAAGCTCCGGCAGGACGACCGCGCCCATCTGCGTCAGCAGGCGCTGTACGCCGCGGCGGATGACAAGGGCTCTTTCGGATTGGCGGCCATCCGAGAGCGGATTGAGGGCAACTGGTGAAACGATCGGCATGGTCGGAAAATGCCAGCAATGTCCGCCAGAATAAAGGCCTGACGCGAGCATCGGCCATGCTCTGACATTTATCGCTTCAGCTCATCCAATGCCCTGAAGCTTAGCGGCCTGACTGTTGCTGTAATGCCATAGCAGCCCAGCAAATAGCCACCATGACATCATCAAGGAATTAGAATCTTGGCAGCTTGTTAACCCTGATTTTAAGAATAACGGCAAAAATCAGACATTGTTAACACCCTGGGTAATCGGGATCGGGATCTTTCATGAAATCGAAAGCTGTTCTTCTTGCCGCCGTGTTGGGGCTTTCGGCGGTGCTGGCCGGTTGCAGCATCGACGGTACTCAACGCATTTTCACATCAGAATACGGTTCCGTGAAGGATGCCGGCTATCAATTGCCGCGCATCCCGATCTCCAAGGTTCCGCGCCAGTATCATCGCCAGATCGTAACCTACCAGACAGACGAAAAGCCGGGGACCATCATCGTCGATACAACGGAGAAGTTCCTTTACTTCGTGATGGATGGCGGCAAGGCCATGCGTTACGGCATCGGCGTTGGGCGTGAGGGCTTCTCCTGGTCCGGCACCGCGCGCGTGGCACTGAAGCGCGAATGGCCGACATGGACGCCGCCGGCGGCCATGATCAAACGCCAGCCGGAGCTAGCGAAATGGGCCGGCGGGATGCCTCCGGGCCTCTCCAATCCGCTTGGCGCCCGTGCGCTCTATCTTTTCAACAAAGGCGGCGATACGGGCTACCGTCTGCATGGCACGCCGGAATGGTGGTCGATCGGGCAGGCCATGTCCTCGGGCTGCATTCGCCTCCTGAATCAGGACATCATCGATCTCTATAACCGTGCCGAAGTCGGCGCGAAGGTGATCGTGAAGTAAGCCTACGGCAAGAGGCTTCAAAGGAAAACCGGGCTCTGCGGCCCGGTTCTTTTTCTGCCTGAAGCTTTGCTCAGCCGACCTGCTCGACGTGCTGCACTTCCGGTACGAAATGGTGCAGCAGATTCTGAATGCCATGCTTCAGGGTCGCCGTAGAAGACGGGCAGCCGGCACAGGCACCCTTCATGTGAAGGAACACGGTTCCGTTCTCATAACCCCGGAAGGTGATGTCGCCGCCATCCTGGGCGACCGCCGGGCGGACGCGGGTTTCAAGGAGCTCCTTGATCGTGGCGACGATCTCTTCGTCAGCTTGATCATAGAATTCGCTGCCGGTCGCCTCATGTCCGCTGCCGTCATTCGCAGCCATGACCGGCTGACCCGACATGAAGTGCTCCATGATCGTGCCCAAAATCGCCGGTTTCAAGTGCTGCCAGTCGGCACCATCCTTGGTGATGGTGATGAAATCGAAGCCGAAGAAGACGCCCGTCACGCCGGGAATATCGAAGAGGCGTGCCGCAAGCGGCGAGACCGCGCGAGCGGACTCGGCTTCGCGAAAATCCGCCGTGCCTTCTTCCAGGACCACCCTGCCCGGCAAGAACTTCAAGGTCGCGGGATTAGGGGTCGCTTCTGTCTGGATGAACATCGGCGGAATCTCCATGCTGCCGTTCTTTGGAATAATTCTAAAATAGGCCGATCGGCGCGGCCATTCAAGCGGCATATGGGGCCTGGCGCCCGCTTATGCCAGGCTTTCGACTTCCTCGTCCGTCAAGCTGTGCGGTACGACGGTCACCGGAATCGGAAATGCCGCGCCCTTTCCGGCGATTGAGGAGACCAGGGGTCCTGGGCCTTCCTTAGCCCCACCGGCGCCCAGGACCAGGATCGCGATGTCCTGATCTTCCTCGATGAGCTTATGAATTTCCTCGACGGTTTTGCCTTCACGCACCACAAGTTCGGGCTCGATGCCCACTGTCTCGCGGATCTTGGCCGCATATGAGTTGAGCGCAGACTGAGCATTCGTCATCGCTTCCTCGCGCATGATCTGCTCAACACCCAGCCAGTGCTGGAAATCGCCCGGCTCGATCACGAAAAGCAGAACCACCGAGCCATTCGTGGATTTCGCGCGCCTTGAGGCATAGGCGACCGCGCGATCGCATTCCGGCGTTTCGTCGACGATCGCCAGGAACTTGCGTTTATGGCCGGCTTCCCGGCTCAACCGTTTTGATACCATGCATGTCCCTTCTTGCACGGGGGCTGCCGCCCGCGGTGCAATCTGCCACTGAGCGTGGCGGGCGGCAAGCTGGAGAGTTGCGACGGATCAGTTCGCGAGCAGGCCGACGATCTCATGCACCTGCTTCATGGTCGCTTCCGCCTTGACGGATGCGCGTTCGCCGCCATCCCGGAGGACGCTGTCGATATAGGCCGGATCGGCCTTGAGGCGGCGCATCTCCTCGCCGATCGGGGCGAGCTTTTCCACGGCAAGATCCGCCAGAGCGGGTTTGAACTCGGAGAACTGACGTCCGCCGAATTCCTCGATCACATTTTCGCGTGAGACGCCGGCGAGAGCCGCATAGATGCCGACCAGATTGTCGGCCTCGGGCCGCCCGGCCAGGCCTTCCACATCGCCGGGCAGCGGCGCTGGATCGGTTTTGGCCTTCTTGATCTTGCGCGCAATCGTATCGGCGTCGTCCAGGAGATTGATACGCGAGAGATCCGACGGGTCGGATTTCGACATCTTCTTGGAGCCGTCGCGCAGGCTCATCACGCGCGGTGCGGGTCCTTCGATCAGCGGTTCGGTAAGCGGGAAGAAGCCGTTCACCTGCTCCTCGCCGACCATCATCTCGACGCCATAGCCGAGATTGGCGATCTTCTCGGAAAAGTCGTTGTTGAACTTCTGGGCGATATCGCGGGTCAGTTCCAGATGCTGCTTCTGGTCTTCGCCCACCGGCACATGGGTGGCGCGATAAAGAAGGATGTCGGCGGCCATCAGGCTCGGATAGGCCAGCAGACCTAGCGACGCATTCTCCCGATCCTTGCCGGCCTTGTCCTTGAACTGCGTCATCCGGTTCATCCAACCGATGCGGGCGACACAGTTGAAGATCCAGGCAAGCTCCGCATGCTGCGGTACGCGGGCCTGGTTGAAAATGATGTTCTTCTTCGGATCGAGGCCACAGGCGAGATAGGCCGCGGCAATACCCCGGGTCTGCTCAACGAGATCATCGTGGACCAGCGTGGCCGTGAGCGAATGCATGTCCACGACGCAGTAGATGCATTCATAAGTGTCCTGAAGCGCGACGAATTTCTGCAATGCACCCAGATAATTACCGAGATGGAGATTCCCGGTCGGCTGTACTCCGGAAAAAACGAGCTGCTTGAATTCACTCATGGGAACACCCTGAAACCGCCCCTAGCGGGGGCTTTTAAACCGTGGCGCTTATGAACGAGCGGAAAAAGGCAATCAAGTCCCAAGCCAATCAACCTTGCTGCGCTGCGGGCTGTTCGCGGCGGCGACGGCGCCTCAGGGCGGATGAGAGTTCCGCCCGGTCTACCCCGCCGGTCATCACGGCAAGCGCGAGATAAACCGCGCCAGAAACGGCGATGATCGCGAACACGCCGACCGCGCGGATCGCCGCGGATGCTTCCAAAAGCGAACCCTCAAATGCGATCTCGAGGCCGTGTGCGACCGCGCCCATGACGGCACTCGCGAACACGATCATGGCGATGCGGCGCCAGGTGACGGCAGAAGGGCGGAAATCGTTTCGGGACCATAGCACGCCCGCAAGCAGCACCACGTTGAGCCACGAGGAAAGGGAGGTCGCGAGCGCTATGGCCACATGGCCGTAAAGCGGAAACATCATCAGGCTCAGTCCGATATTGGCGACCACCGACGCGAGAGAGAACCACATGGGCGTCTTCATGTCCTCCCGGGCGAAATAACCGGGCTGGAAGACCTTGATCAGAACATAGGCGGGCAGGCCCGAGGCAAAGGCCGCAAGCGCTGCTGCCGTCATTTGCGTGTCCAGCGCGGTGAATTCGCCGCGCTCGTAAAGCAGGCTGACAATCGGGCCGGGCAGAACCATAAGTCCCACTGCAGCTGGCACCGTGAGACCCAGCGCAAATTCCAGCGAGCGGTTCTGAAGATGCTGGGCATCGGCATGATTGCCGGCTTTGAGGGAGCGCGAAAGCTCCGGCAAAAGCACGACGCCCACCGCCACCCCGATGACGCCCAGCGGGAGCTGATTGATGCGGTCGGCGAAATTGAGGAGGGAGATCGCATTGTCTTCGGTCGAGGCGATGATCTGCCCTACCAGAAGATTTACCTGCATGATGCCGCCGGTCAGCAGCGCGGGTCCCATCAGGACGAGGAGGCGGGAGACGGCGGGCGTGAGGCGCGGCATGCGCAGGCGCATGGAAAATCCCGACCGGCGCACGGCCACCATCAGGATCGCGAGTTGGGCAAGACCCGAGAAAAACACGCCCCAGGCGAGCAGCAGGCCCGCTTCCTGTTCCGACAACGATCCGAAGATACCGACCAGGAGCACTGCGATCAGAATAACGTTGAGCAGAACCGGCACGAGCGCCGCGAGAAAGAACTTCCGCATGGAGTTCAGGATGCCCGAAAGCATCGCCACCAGCGACATGCAGGTAAGATAGGGGAACATGATGCGGGTCATGGCCACCGTGATATCGAATTTCTCCGGCAGGTCCGCAAAGCCCGGAGCAACGATCGTGCCCACCAGTAAGGGCATGAAGATCATGGCAAGCGCGGAAAGCGCGATAAGCGCCGCAAGCAACACCGCCAGCACGTCCTCGCCGAACCGGCGCGCTGCTTCCATTCCGCCGCCCTCCATCTCCTTGGCGAAGAGAGGAATGAAAGCGGTGTTGAATGCTCCTTCCGCGAAAAGGCGGCGGAAAAGATTTGGAAAGCGGAAGGCTGCGTAAAAGGCATCGGTGACGGGCCCGGCACCAAGGGCTGCAGCGATCAGCGCCTCGCGCGCGAAGCCCAGGATGCGGCTGGCCATGGTGGCGCTGCCGACGCTGGCGAATTTCGCGACGAGGCTCATGGGCGGGAGGTCATGCAGTTTAGAACGAGGAGACCTCTAGGCGACCATCCTTCCACCATCATGCCGCCACCGTCTTGGACTTGCTGCGATGATTGCGCCGGGAAGGCCCGTTCTCGATCGTCTCGATGAGTTGACGCCGGATCGTGTCCAACCGGTCGGGATTCTCGATCTTGGAGCCGGTCAGGTCCGTCACATAGAAGGTGTCGATCACTTTCTCTCCGAAGGTGGTGATATGGGCGGAAGCGATGTCGAGGGAGAGGTCCGAGAGGACGCTGGTGACCTCCGACAAGAGGCCCGGCCGGTCAAGACACTCTATCTCCACCACCGAGAAGCGGTTTGAAAGCGTATTGCGGATTTCCGCCCGCGGCTCGATGCGGAAGGCCTTCGAACCGCGGCGCGGCTTCGTGCGCTTCTCGATCACCTCGGGGAGATAGGCCTGCCCGGACAGCACATCCTCGATGAGGCGGCCAACCCGCTGCGCCCGCCGCAATTCATCCTCGTCCATATCGAATTCGCGACTGATCAGGATCGTGTCGAGCGCCCGGCCGTCGGTCGTCGTGAAGATCTGCGCATCGACGATGTTCGCCCCTGCCGCCGCACATGCACCGGCAATCACCGAGAGCAGGCGCGGATGGTCCGGCGCCAGCACGGTGATCTCCGTAACCGCCTCGAACGCATGCGGTTTGACCATGGTGGAAAGCGCCTTTCCACCGCGATCAGCAGCGCGGATGAACTCGGCGTGGCGCACCTGATCCTCTGCATCGACGGCGAGCAGGTAATTCTCGTAATGCAGCCCGATATAGTGGCGCGCCTTCGGCTCGTCCCAGCCGGCGGCTTGAAGCCCCTCTGCCATGACGGTTCGGGCCTGGTTTGCCCGGGTCTCGCGCGAGCCTTCGGAAAAGCCGCCGGTGAGCAACAGCTCGGTCTCGTAATAGAGGGTGCGCAGGAGCTGGCCCTTCCAGCCGTTCCACACACCAGGGCCCACACCGCGGATATCGCAGACGGTGACCACCAGGAGCAGCTTCAGCCGATCGACCGACTGCACGATATCGGCGAAGTCCTGGATGGTCTTGCGGTCGTTGAGGTCGCGCGTTTGCGCCGTCATGGACATTGTGAGGTGCTGTTCGACAAGCCACGAGACCATTTCGGTCTCCGCAGCATCGAAGCCCATATGCGGGCAGAGCCGGCGGGCAATGCGCGCGCCTGCCTCCGAATGCTCCTCCGGCCTGCCTTTGGCAATGTCGTGGAAGAGGAGAGCCGTATAGAGGACGGCCCTCCAGGGCTTGAGGCTCGGCATGATCGAATGGGTGAGCGGATGAATCCGTTCGCTGTCACCGTGCTCGATCTCGGCCAGAACCCCGATGCAGCGGATCAGATGCTCGTCGACCGTATAGTGGTGATACATGGAGAACTGCATCATCGCCACGACCTTGTTGAAATCGGGGATGAGCTTTCCGAGCACGCCTGCCTCGTTCATGCGGCGCATATTGAGCTCGGGATCGCGGTTGGAGGTAAGCAGGTCCATAAAGAGGCGGTTCGCCTCCTTGTTCCGGCGCAAATCGCGATCGATCAGGTGGAGCGAGCGCGTGAGCAGCTTCAGAGCGTCCGGGTGATATTCAAGCCCGTGCCGGTCCGCGAACCAGAAGAGCCGGAGCATGTTCACCGGATCGCGCTCGAACACGCCTTCGTCCGCCACATTGATGCGGTGATTGTCGATGATGAAATCGCTGGTGCCGGCGAGCTTGCGCTTGCGGCGCGAGAAGGTGGGCAAAATCCGGTTGAAGCCAGGTACATGCTTCGCCTGTTCCTCCTCCAGGGCAGCGCAGAAGATGCGGGTGAGATCGCCGACCGTCTTGGCGGTCAGGAAGTAGTGCTTCATGAAGCGCTCCACCGCTGACATGCCCGGATGACTTTTGTAACCGAGCCGTTCGGCGATATCGCGCTGGATGTCGAAATGAAGCCGCTCTTCCGCCTTGCCGGTCAGGAAGTGCATGTGACAGCGCACCGCCCACAGGAAATCCTCGGCCTTGGCGAACTGCCTGTATTCGTTGCGAGTGAAGACCCCCTTCTCCACCAGTTCCTCGGCCTCGCGCACGCGGTAGTAATATTTGCCGATCCAGAACAGCGTGTGCAGGTCACGCAGGCCGCCCTTGCCGTCCTTCACATTCGGCTCGACCACATAGCGGCTCTCCCCGCCCTTGGCGTGGCGCGCATCGCGCTCGGCGAGCTTGGCCTGGATGAATTCCGCGCCCGTGTCCTTCACGATCTCCTGGTCGAACCGGGCGATCAGGTCAGCAAAGAGCGCGTCGTCACCACAGATGAAGCGCGCCTCGAGCATGGCAGTGCGGATGGTCATGTCGGAACGGGCCTGGCGGATGCACTCGTCCACGTTTCGCGTGGCATGCCCCACCTTCAGGCCAAGGTCCCAGAACATATAGAGCATATATTCGGCGATCTGCTCGCCCCAAGGCGTCTGCTTATACGGGAGGAGGAAAAGGAGGTCGATATCCGATCCCGGCGCCAGCGTGCCGCGGCCGTAGCCGCCGACGGCCACAACGGCCATCCGTTCGGCCACAGAAGGGTTCCTCATCGGGTAAACGTGGTTTGCCGCAAAATCATTGAGGGCGCAGACGATCTCATCCATGAGATGCGAGAGGCGGGCAGCACAGGCCGTTCCGCTGCCATCTTCTCCCAGCATCCTCTCGGCAGTCTTCCTGCCCTCGGCGAGGCGGGCTTTCAGGAGCTTCATCACCTGGCCGCGCGTTTCGGCCGCTGCCGGATTGCCTTCGGCTGCGATGATATCGAGCTCCGCCTGCAAGCGTGCAGGGTCAATGATCTGATCGAGTTTCAGAGGAACCTTGGCCATTCCGTTTCCGCTGTGGGGTGAGGCTATATAACGCGTTTCCGTTCGACACGGAACGGCGACTTGCACCGGCCAAGGGCAGCGACTATTGGCGGCCCTTTCAGGAGACCGCTTCAGATATGGAACTTCCCCCAAGGCTGCGCCAGGCCGTCGACAAGATGCTGGAAGGCACACCGCTCCCCGCCCTCCAAGCCGCGGCGAACCAGCTTTCCCGCCGCTATCGCAGCGAGACCCGCGATGGGCGCTTGCATGTGGGGGAAATGATCGCGGCGAAGGCTTACCTGGCGGCGCGCCTGCCCGCCACCTACGCTGCCATTCGCCGCGCCATCAGCGATGTGGCCGAGCTTAACGCGGGAGATGCGCCCCGAACGCTGATGGATGTGGGCGCCGGACCGGGAACCGCCCTCTGGGCGGCTTTGGAAGAATGGCCGCAAATCGAAGAGGCCATTCTTATCGAGGCGAGCGAGGCGATGCGGCAGGTGGGCGAAAGTCTGGCGCAGGAGATCGGGCCGACGCGGCTCTCCTGGCGCGATATGAAGATTGAAGGAGGCCTTCCCGGGATCGAGCCGGCCGATCTCGTCACGCTCTGCTACGTGCTGGACGAGCTCGAGCCGGCAACCGCCGAAGCCCTGATTGGTCGGTTATGGGCACTGACCAAAGAGGTGCTGCTGATCGTGGAGCCGGGCACACCCGCAGGATGGCAGCGCATTTTGAAAGCAAGGCGGGAATTGATCGAAGCCGGCGCGCATATCATGGCGCCTTGCGTGCACCAGATCACCTGCCCGATTGTTGAGCCCGACTGGTGCCACTTCTCCCGCCGCGTCGCACGCTCCCGGATACACCGCCTGGCCAAGGGTGGGGAGGTGCCGTGGGAGGACGAGAAATTCGTTTATATCGCCGCCTCACGCCTTCCAAGCTCCGCGCGCAGAAGCCGTGTGCTTGCCCCGCCAAAGGTGGCGAGCGGCATGGTGCGGCTTAAGCTCTGCAATCCCGAGGGTGAGGTTGAGGAACGGCTCGTTACCCGGCGGGAAGGCGCAGGTTTCAAGGCTGCGAAGCGACTCGCGTGGGGGGATTCCCTGGAGGAATAACGGCCTTCTCTCCTTCTGCCCTTCACCCCTCCACCGCAAGGCGCTTCAGATGGTAAAGCGCCTCCAGCGCTTCACGCGGTGTCATGTCGTCCGGGTTGAGCGCGGCAAGCTCTCCCTTGAGCCGGTCGTCCGTTTTTCGCTTGGGCGGTTCCTGTCGCATCGCGGCAGCGGAGAAAAGCGGCAGGTCATCAACAATGCGCGCCGCCTTCGTTCCCGTCTCTCCCTCTTCCAGCCTGTGCAGCACGTCGCGCGCGCGATCCACCACAGCCTGCGGGAGACCGGCAAGGCGCGCCACCTGGATGCCGTATGAGCGGTCGGCCGCGCCTCGCGCCACCTCGTGCAGGAAGATCACGTCGCCCTCGAACTCCTTCACCCGCATCGTGACATTGACGAGGCGCGAAAGCTTTTCGGTGAGCGCGGTCATCTCGTGGAAATGCGTGGCGAAAAGGGCGCGGCAGCGGTTCTTTTCATGCAGATATTCGACCGCCGCCCAAGCAATTGAGAGTCCGTCGAACGTGGCCGTGCCGCGGCCGATCTCGTCAAGAATGACCAGTGACCGCTCGCTTGCCTGGTTGAGGATCGCGGCCGTTTCGACCATCTCCACCATGAAGGTCGACCGCCCCCGCGCCAAATCGTCCGATGCGCCGACACGGGAAAAGAGTCTGTCGACCACGCCGATGCGGGCCGAGCGCGCCGGCACGAACGAGCCCATTTGCGCGAGAACGGCGATCAGGGCGTTTTGGCGGAGGAATGTGGATTTACCGCCCATATTGGGGCCGGTGAGAAGCCAGATGGCGCCCGCCTTCTCGCCTTCAGCAGGCGAAAGGTCACAGTCATTGGCGACAAACGGCTCGCCAAGCTGTTTGCGCAGGGCCTGCTCCACCACCGGATGCCGCCCCCCTTCGATGTGGAAATCCAGGCTCGCGTCCACCACCGGCCGGCAATAGTCCTCGCTCTCGGCAAGGCAGGCGAGTGCGGCGGAAACATCAAGTACAGCAAGTGCCTGCGCCGCCGCCCGCAAGGGTTCGGATGCCGCGACCACCTCCTCCACCAACCGGTCGAAGACGGCAAGCTCGATTGCGAGCGCCCGGTCGGCGGCGTTGGCAATCTTCGTTTCGAGATCGGCGAGCTCGGTGGTGGTGAAGCGCATGGCATTGGCCATGGTCTGGCGGTGGATGAAGCGGGCTTTCGCTTCGTCACTGCCGGTGAGCGCTCCCGAATTGTTGGCTGTCACCTCGATATAGTAGCCGAGAATGTTGTTGTGCCTGATCTTGAGCGAGCGGATGCCGGTTTCCTCGATCAGGTCCCGCTCCATGCCGGCGATCACGCGTCGCGACTGATCGCGCAGCGCCCGCATCTCGTCCAATTCCTGATCATAGCCCTCATGCACGAAACCGCCGTCGCGCTTCAGGAGCGGCAGGTCGTCGGCCAAAGCCCGATCGAGGTGGGACACGAGCGCCGCGGGGAGCGCCTGCAAAGTGGAAACGGAAGCTGCCAGTTCGGAAGGCAGTTCCTTGCCGGCAAGCAGGTCGGCAACGGCAGCAGCCGCCTCGAGCCCCGTCGCAAGAGCGCCGAGATCGCGCGGGCCACCCCGATTCAGCGCAAGCCGCGACAGCGCCCGCGTCATATCCGGAACGCCCTTCAGCAGCTCGCGCAGGCCGTCCCGCAGATTGGGTCCGTCAAGGAAAAGAGACACCGAATCAAGGCGCAGGCCGATCGCCAGCGGGTCCGTGAGGGGGGACATGAGGCGCTCGGCCAGAAGCCTGCCGCCGGCCCCGGTCACCGTCCGGTCGATGGCTTTCAGGAGGCTTCCCTCGCGGCTGCCCGAAAGCGTACGCGCAAGCTCCAGATTGGCACGCGTCGACGGGTCGATGAAAAGGCTCGTCCCATCCTCGTCCCGCTCGGGAGCGGCCAGTGGCGGACGTTCCGCCTTCTGCGTCTTCTCCACATAGGCGACGGCACCCGAGATGGCGGAAAGCTCGGCGCGGGAGAACCGGCCGAAGCCGTCCATGGTCGCTACGCCATAGAAGCGCGCGAGCCGCATGGCGGCGCTCGCCGAATCGAAGAAGACCGCTGGTTGCGGCACCACGATCCGGCCCAACAGGTCAAAGATCGGGCGAAGCTCGGGATCGTGGCACAGGGGCTCCGCCACGATCAGCTCGCGTGGGTCGATGCGGGAAATGTCGGCGAGCAGCCGATCGACAGCAGTCGAGGCCACACGGAACACGCCCGTGGAAATATCGATCCAGGCGAGCGCGAGCTGCTGTTCCTCGCCGCCCTTCACACGCCCAAGGGCCATGAGATAATTGGCCTGTGCGGGATCGAGCAGCTTCTCCTCGGTAATGGTGCCGGGCGTAACCAGCCGAATCACGTCGCGGCGGACGACGGCCTTGTAGCCACGCTTCTTGGCTTCGGCCGGATCTTCGAGCTGCTCGCAGACCGCGACGCGATGACCCAGCCCTATCAGCTTCTGCAGATAATCGTCGGCCGCATGCACCGGCACGCCGCACATGGGGATGTCTTCGCCCCGATGTTTGCCCCGCTTGGTCAAGGTGATGCCCAAGGCCCGGCTCGCTATCTCCGCATCCTCGAAGAAGAGCTCGTAAAAATCCCCCATGCGGTAGAAGAGCAGGGAATCCGCGTTGGCGGCCTTGATCTCGATATATTGCTGCATCATGGGCGTCGCGCCCTCGGCGGCGGGCAACGGCGCGGCCTGCTCAGCACGCATCGGCGTTTCGTCGTTCAAGAAGCGCCCCTCAAAAAGCAGTTTCGCGTTGGATGGCCATTTACCTAACGGAAATGTAGCCTTATGCACCCGTCTTCGACAGAACTCCACAAGAAGCCGGGTGGGAGGCGGTAGGGAAAATGAGCGAAGCTGACAAGAGCAACAGGATGGGGCCTTCGGTGAGCGCGCAGGAGGCTCTCGAATTCCATGCGATGGGCCGGCCGGGAAAGCTGGAAATCTCGCCCACCAAGCCGATGGCAACCCAGCGCGACCTCTCGCTTGCTTATTCCCCAGGCGTAGCCGAGCCCGTGAAGGCGATCGCCGAAGACCCAAGCCGCGCCTTCGACTACACCACGCGCGGCAATCTGGTGGCGGTCATCTCCAATGGCACCGCGATTCTCGGCCTCGGAAATCTTGGCGCGCTCGCATCCAAGCCGGTGATGGAGGGCAAGGCGGTGCTCTTCAAGCGCTTCGCCGACGTGGACTCGATCGATCTCGAAGTGGCTACGGAGGACGCGGACGAATTCGTCAATTGCGTGAAGCTGCTCGGTCCCTCCTTCGGCGGCATAAATCTCGAAGACATCAAGGCGCCGGAATGCTTCATGATCGAGACGCGCCTGCGCGAACTCATGGACATCCCGGTTTTCCATGACGACCAGCATGGCACGGCCATCATCGCGATCGCCGGTCTCATCAATGCGCTGGACCTCACCGGTCGCGACATGAAGACGACCAGGCTCGTCTGCAACGGCGCAGGTTCAGCGGGCATCGCCTGCATCGAGCTTGCAAAGGCCATCGGCTTTGCGCCGGAGAACATCATTCTCTGCGACACCAAGGGCGTGGTCTACAAGGGCCGCGCCGAGGGGATGAACCAGTGGAAGTCGGCTCACGCGGTGGAGACGGACAAGCGCACCTTGGCCGAAGCCGTGGAGGGGGCCGACGTCTTCTTCGGCCTGTCGGCCAAGGGAGCTCTGACACCGGCCATGGTGCAGTCCATGGCCAAGAACCCCATCATTTTCGCCATGGCCAATCCCGACCCGGAAATCACGCCGGAGGAGGTGGCGGAAATCCGCACCGACGCCATCATGGCGACCGGCCGCTCCGACTACCCCAACCAGGTGAACAACGTCCTGGGCTTTCCTTACATTTTCCGCGGTGCCCTCGATGTAAGGGCGACAACGATCAACGACGCCATGAAGATCGCGGCGGCGGAAGCCCTCGCCGCGCTCGCACGCCAGGACGTGCCGGACGATGTGGCCGCTGCCTACCAGGGTAACCGCCCGAAATACGGTCCCAATTACATCATCCCCGTACCATTCGACCCGCGGCTCATCACGGCGGTGCCGGTGGCAGTGGCCAAAGCGGCCATGGATTCAGGTGTCGCCCGTCGCCCGATCCTGAATCTCGAGCGCTATGAGCAGGAGCTTTCCGCCCGCAGGGATCCGATCGCCTCGACGCTCCAGCGCATTTACGACCGCGTGCGCCGCCAGCCGAAGCGCATCGTCTTCGCCGAAGGCGAGGAAGAGCAGGTGATGCGGGCCGCGGTTTCCTATGTGAACCAGCGGCTCGGTACCGCGATCCTGCTCGGACGGGAGGAGCGCATCCGCGAGACGGCAGCCAATGCCGGCGTCGATCTTTCCCGGTCGGGCATCGAAATCATCAATGCGCGGCTGTCGCGCCGGAACGGCATCTATGCCGATTATCTCTATGAACGCCTGCAGCGGAAGGGCTATCTCTTCCGTGATTGCCAGCGGCTCATCAACAATGACCGGAACCATTTCGCCGCCTGCATGGTGGCGCTGGGCGATGCCGACGGCATGGTCACCGGCGTAACGCGCAATTATTCCACCGCGCTCGACGACGTCAGGCGCGTGATCGATGCGCGGCCGGGACATCGCGTTATTGGCGCCTCGATCGTGCTGGCGCGTGGGCGCACCGTCATTGTGGCCGATACGGCGGTGCATGATATGCCAGATGCCAACGAGATCGCCGATATTGCGGAAGAGGCGGCAAGCTTCGCGCGGCGCATGGGCTATGATCCGCGTGTCGCCATGCTCGCCTACTCGACCTTCGGCCATCCACCCGGCGAGCGTTCGGAACGCATCCAGGAGGCTGTAAAGATCCTCGACAAACGTCGGGTGGATTTCGAATATGACGGCGAGATGGCCGCCGACGTGGCGCTCAATCCTCGGCTCATGCAGCAATATCCGTTCTGCCGCCTTTCGGGACCGGCGAACGTTCTTGTAATGCCGGCCTTCCATTCGGCCTCCATCTCCACCAAGATGCTTCAGGAATTGGGGGGCTCGACGGTGATCGGCCCGCTGCTCGTCGGCCTCAACAAGCCGGTGCAGATCGTCTCGCTGAACGCGAAGGACTCCGACATTGTGAACATGGCCGCAGTCGCCGCTTACAGCGCCGGCGGCTAGGGATCAGCAAGGTGAGAATGCTTCTCGGCCAGTGGCAGTTCTGGGCGGTGCTTTCCGCCCTTTTCGCCGCGCTTACGGCAATACTCGCCAAAGTGGGCGTCGAGAATATCGGTTCCGACCTCGCGACCTTCATCCGCACCATCGTCATAGTGCTTATGGCGGGCCTCATCGTCTGGGGCACCGGCCAGTGGCAGGGAGCCGGCAGCATCAGCCCACGAAGCTGGATCTTCCTCGTTCTCTCTGGCATCGCCACCGGCCTTTCCTGGCTGTGCTATTTCCGTGCGCTCAAGCTCGGCGACGTCTCCCGCGTCGCGCCCATCGACAAGCTCAGCGTGGTTTTCGTGGCCGTCATCGCCTTCCTTTTCCTGCGTGAACGCCTCTCGGGCATCAATTGGCTCGGCGTGCTCTTGATCGCGGCTGGCGCCATCCTCGTCTCCGTCAGGGCATAGGCCGGGCGCGCTGGAACTTCGCGCAAAACGCGCGGTTCCGTTGTCAGCGGCGCCGAATGTCGCGGCATTGAACGGAAGGCAAGCCCCGATGACCAGGAATGTCGTCATAGCCGTCGTGGTCGCGATCGTTGTCATACTCGCCATCGTGCTCTTCCTTCAGCCGAGAGGCGGCAATGAAAGCGGCGGCCAACCGCCGCACGCCACAACAAACGGATAGCCATACCTCGGCTCCAGCCAGCCTCAGGCGAACTTATTTGCGCCTAACCGCGTTGAACGCTCGAGATTCACGTGGGTGAAGGGATCCGCATGAAGACCGAAGCAATGCAGGAGGGTGCGCCTGCGGGCAGGGCGCTTGGAACAGTGCTGATGCCGGGGCGCAACTGCCGGCAGATCGTGACCGCGAACAGAGCGGCCTTCCTTATCGACGCCGAAGCCTATTTCGCAGCGCTGGAAAATGCGCTGAGGCAGGCGACCCGCTCGATTTTCATCATCGGCTGGGACTTTGACGCGCGCATCCAATTGCGCCCGCAGGACGGAGAGGACGCGCCTACGCTCGGAGAGATGTTGCGGAAGCTCGTGGAGGAGCGGCCCGAGCTCGAAATTCGCATCCTGGTCTGGAGTCTTGCGGCATTCCATGCGCCGGGAGCAACCATTCCGCTGATTTTCGGCGCGGAGTGGGAGAACCATCCGCGCATCCATCTCCGGCTCGACACGCATCACCCCATTCATGCGGCACATCATCAGAAGATCGTCACGATCGACGATACGCTCGCCTTCATCGGCGGGATGGACCTCACGATCGGCAGATGGGACACCCAGAAGCACATCAAGAAGGATCCGCGCAGGAAATGGCCGGATGGAACCTCCTATAATCCCGTCCACGATCTGCAGATGGCATTGGACGGCCCTGCAGCAAAGGCGATCGCCCGCGTGGCCCGGGATCGGTGGCAGGAAGCAGTGGGTCAGAAGATACCGTTCACCAAGCCGGCGGAGCTGTGGCCGGAAGGCCTTTCCCCCGGTTTTCGCGACATCCAGGTGGCCGTCGCGCGAACGCTCCCCGCGCGTGGCCGCCGAAAAGGTGTCGAAGAGATAGCATTCCTCACCGACGACCTGCTCAGGTCAGCCGAGCGGAGCGTCTATATCGAGGCGCAATACTTCACCGCCAAGCGCCTGAGGAAGACGCTGAAAAAACTCCTCTCCCGCCGGCGCGGACCAGAGATCGTCGTCGTCTGCACGCGCCACGCGAACGGGTTCGTCGAGCGTTTCATCATGGGTGCCAATCGTGAGCGTCTCCTGCGCAGGATAAAGCGCTGGGACAGGCATGGACGTATGCGCATCTACTGCCCCGTGGTCGACGGCCATGAGGACGATGGAATCATGCTGGTCCACGCCAAGCTGATGATCGTCGACGATCGCTTCCTGCGCATTGGCTCGGCCAATCTCAACAACCGCTCTATGGGCCTGGACACCGAATGCGACATCGTCATCGAAGGGAACAGGCCTGACGTACGCGATGCCATTGCCCGCTGCCGCGATCGCCTTTTGGCGGAACATCTCGGTGTCGATCCAGCCTTGGTCCGCGAAACGATGGAGCAGGAAAATTCCCTGATCCGGACGATCGAGAAGCTGAACCGGGAGACTGGCCGCTGCCTCTGCCCCCTCACCGTCAAGCCGGGACCGATCCATTCGTTTCCCGGAACGCGCCTGCTCGATCCGGAGCGGCCCTTCCGCTTCGTCGAATGGGCGCGTGCCAAGTGGCGGAGCGCCTTTGCTCAGGATGCCGTTTCCGTGGCCTCGGGACGGGACAACAGCGCCTCTGACAGGACGAGCAGTATGCTGCCCATCAAGAGCGGCAAGAGGAAATAGACGAACCGGAACACCAGGACGGCACCGATGAGATGGGCCTGCGGCAGGAGATAGAGGACGACGCTTTCAATCACGCCGAGGCCGCCGGGCGCATGGGTGATCAAGGTTGCCACGTTTGCACTCACATATACGGTGGCGACTTCCAGATAGGGCACCTCCGCCAGGGCGGAGATCGCCTGGTGAAGCGCCGCCGCAACAAAGGCGAAGTTGAGCGTGCCGATGATCGTCTGCGGTATCGCCAGCCGCACGGTCGGCATTTCCAGCCGACGGCCGCGGATGTGCATCGCACGCCCGCCGAAGAGCCCCGCGAGCAGGAGATAGGCTGCAGGCCAGGCAAGGCAGATGCCGCCGATCAGATAGACAACTCCCGGCGATATGCCGATCACTCCCTTCGCAAGCTCAGGATTGGCGATCAGTCCTGTTCCGCCGAGCACGGAGAGACCTAGGCCCACCGTAAATCCGCAAAAGACGATCACCTTCGCCACCTCCTCGGCATCCAGTCCCCAGCGCGAATAGAAGCGGTAGCGGATCGCACCGCTGCTCAAAGCGGCAAGGCCGATATTGTGGCCGAGCGAGAGGCTGGTGAAGGAGGCGAGCGCCGCGCGGGGATAGGCGAGCGGTCGACCGGCATAGCGAAGCGCCAGCCAATCAAATCCAGTCAGGCAGAGATAGCTTGCGGCGGTGAAGGCCACTGCAAGGAGAAGCCTGCCGAGGGAGACGGAGGTGACCGCCTCCACCACCTCTTCCCACTTGTACTGCGAAAGCGTGCGATACAAGAGATAGCCGGCGAAGAGAACGGCCGCCCCTGCTAGCGAATAACCGAGATAACGCCGGACTGGGCTGCTGACAGAAAAGGACTTCAAGAAGAACCCTCGCGGTGGATCATGCCGGCACAACGCGCGGAAATGTATTTCCGATCCCGGTGGAAAAAGTAGCCGCGCAGCCTCAACGATCCCGCGGCTCATGCGTTGAGCGGGGAATGACCGTGCCTGACGCGCCCCATCCATCCCAGCCCTCCGGCCGCGATCCGTCCGCGGAAGGGGATTCCTCGGCCGTGCGAGCCGGCGTCGTGCGCGTGATGACGTGGAACATCCATGGCGGAGTGGGTCCGGACGGACGGCGCGACCTGCGAAGGATCGTGGATCTTGTTCGCAAGCACGATCCGGATCTCGTCGCATTGCAGGAAGTCGGCTCGCGCCGCGAGGTGGCCGAAGCAGCCGAAGCCTTCAAGTTCCTTTCCGAGGCGCTCGGCAACCATGTGACCGAAACCCGGCTCATCACCGCCCCGGATGGGCATTACGGCCACGCCCTGATCTGCCGGTGGCCTCTCAGGAGCACCGTCTGCCACGACCTCTCCTATCGCAGGCGGGAGCCGCGCGCAGCCATCGAGGCCATTGCAGAAACACCATATGGGCTCCTGCACGTGGTCGCGGCTCATCTCGGACTGAGTTTTGCGGAACGAAGGCACCAGGCACAGCTCCTCGCGGAGGTGGTGCAATCAGGGCCGGAGCCGGCCGTCCTGATGGGCGACCTGAACGATTGGGTTTGGCGCGGCTCGGTGCAGAAGATGCTCAACCATCTTTTCCCGGGCCACACCCATTTCAAGACGTTCCCTGCTTTCTGGCCCGTCTTTGCCCTGGACCGGATTTATTGTCGGCCAGGCAAGATGCTGACGAGGCAGTGGACCGACCCTCAGGCGCGAACCGCTTCCGACCATCTGCCCGTGATCGCCGAGTTGCAGATGAGGGGCGCGTTATTCGAAGATGATAGCGGGGGCTGAACCAGTGGCTGCCTTTTCTGCCTTCAGCCGCTCCGAAACCTTCTCCGCTATCGCCCGATAGGTTTTCGCCTGATCGCCTTCGGGATCGGAAACCACGACCGGCGCGCCTGCATCCGACATTTCGCGCACATCCATGGTGAGCGGCACTTCACCCAGGAAAGGGATTCCCAGCCGTTCGGCCTCCGCCCTCGCCCCGCCATGACCGAAGATATCGTAGCGCTTGCCGGTATCCGGTGCGATGAAATAGCTCATGTTTTCGACGATCCCCAGGACCGGCACTTCCACGCGGCGGAACATGTTGAGCCCTTTGCGGGCGTCGATGAGGGCAAGGTCCTGCGGAGTGGACACGATCACCGCTCCGGCCAGAGGCACCTGCTGGGCCATGGTGAGCTGCGCGTCACCAGTGCCGGGAGGCATGTCGACAACCATCACATCGAGCGGGCCCCAGGCCACATCTCGCATGAGCTGGCGAAGTGCCGACATCACCATCGGCCCCCGCCAGATCATTGGTGTCTCTTCCTCCACGAGGAAGCCGATCGACATGACCTGCAGGCCGTAAGCTTCCATCGGCTTCAAGGTCTTGCTGTCGACCATTTCCGGCTTGCCCTTGATTCCGAGCAGGCGGGGCATGGAGGGCCCGTAAATATCCGCATCGAGGATGCCAACCTTCAGGCCCTGCGCCTGCAGCCCAAGCGCAAGATTGACGGCGGTGGTGGATTTTCCGACCCCACCCTTGCCACTTGCGACTGCAATGATGGCATCGACGCCGGGCACCCCTGCCTTTGCGGGCTGGTGCGCCTGCGGGGTGGCGGGCCGCACCGGCGATTGCGGACGGGGCGGCTGAGGCCTCGCCGCGGGCCGCTCCTGTGGCGCAGCGCCCATGCCGCCCTGCCTCTCCGCGGTGAGGGCGACAACGGCGCCCGTCACACCGGGCACCGTCTTTACCGCCCTCTCCGCCGCCTCGCGCAAGGGCTCGAGCTCCTGCGCCCGCTCTGCGGGAACCGTGATCGAGAAAAAAACCTTCCCATCCGCAATGAATATCTCGGAAACAAGCCCGAGCGAGACGATGTCGCCTTCCAGGTCCGGCCCTCTGACAGTGCTGAGCTTTTCGATGACTGCTTCGCGGCTGACGGCGCTCATTGCGGCTCACTTTCTCATGCGTTCTCCTGCCAGATAGTCATATCCGGCGGAAATACCAAGCGTTACAAGCCCTCGGGATGGAACGGCGCACGCTGAATGAGGGGCAATGGTGCAGGCTGACGCAAAACATGGCAGACATTGAGCCATGATCGACAAGCTGGAATTCTTCATCGCGCTCGCCAAAGAACGGCATTTCGGCCGGGCTGCGGCGGAACTCGGCGTTACGCAGCCCACGCTCTCGGCGGCGATCAAGCAGCTGGAGGATCAGCTCGGCGTCATGCTCGTCCAGCGCGGCTCGCGTTTCCAGGGGCTGACGCCCGAAGGCCAGCGCGTGCTCGAATGGGCGCGGCGCATCGTAGGCGACGCGCGCACATTGCGCGAAGAGATGCGCGCGGCCCGGCGCGGCCTTTCGGGTCACGTGCGGATCGCCGCCATTCCCACCGCGCTTGCCATGGTGCCCACTCTCACCACACCCTTTCGCGAGAAGCACCCTGAGGTGACCTTCTCGGTCGTTTCCTGCACCTCGCTCGAAGTGCTCGCGCTGCTCGAGAATTTCGAGATCGACATCGGCATCACCTATCTCGACAACGAGCCGCTCGGCCGTGTCGTCACCGTTCCTCTCTATTCCGAGCGCTACCAGCTCATTACCGCCGTCGGAAACCGCTTTTCCGATCGCAAGGAAGTGACCTGGTCGGAGGTCGCCGAGCTGCCGCTCTGCCTGCTCACCCCCGACATGCAGAACCGCCGCATCATCAACAAGCATCTGGAGGAGGTTGGCGCACGCGTGCAGCCGACGCTCGAATCGAACTCGATGATCCTGCTCTTCTCGCACATCCGCACCGGCAAATGGGCTTCGATCATGCCGCTCAATCTGGCGGAAGTGCTCGGCTTCTCAGAGCCCATCCGGGCCATTCCCATCATCGAGCCAAACGCCAGTCACCTTGTCGGCGTCGTGGCGGTTGAGCGGGAACCGCATACGCCCATGGTCTCGGCCTTGCTGTACGAAGCGCGGCTGGCTGCCGAGACTTTCGCCAAAGTCTGATAGAAATTTTCTATCACTCAACGGATATGCTATATTGATAGAGAGCGGTGATACCGTATTTCCTCCAAAGCGACTTTATCCAGGGAGGGCGCTGCAGGATGCAGCACGCAGGTACCGAGATCGTTTCCGCCGTCATGCCGATCATCGAGCGGTGGAAGCATGAAGAAGGCCCGCTCCTGCCGATCCTGAACGGCATTCTGCGGGAATTCGGGTATGTGCCGCGCGAGGTACTTCCTGCCATCGCGGACGCCCTGAACCTTTCGCGTGCCGAGGTCTACGGCGTCGTCTCCTTCTATCATGACTACCGAGAAAACCCGCCGGGCCGGCATGTGCTGAAGGTGTGCCGCGCAGAAGCTTGCCAGGCGATGGGCGGCGATGCGGTCGCGGAGAGGCTTCAGGAGCTTCTCGGCATCACGTTCGGCGAAACCGCTGCGGATGGCTCGGTCACGCTGGAGGAGGTCTTCTGTCTCGGCCTTTGCGCATGTTCGCCTTCCGCCATGCTCGACGGCGAAGTGATCGGCCGTCTGGATGAAGACAAGGTGCAAGAGATCGCGCGGGAGATCCGGGCATGATGCGGAAGATCTATATTCCCCGCGACTCCGGCGCGCTGGCGCTCGGCGCCGAAAAGGTAGCGAGGGCGATTGCGCGGGAGATCGGGCTGCGGGGCGTCGAGGCGCAAATCGTTCGCAACGGCTCACGCGGGCTCTATTGGCTGGAGCCCATGGTTGAGGTGGAAACACCGACGGGGCGCGCGGCATATGGGCCGGTGAAGCCGTCGGACGTGCCCTCGCTCTTTGATGGCAATTTTCTTTCAGGTGATGCGCATCCGCTTTTCCTCGGCAACCCGGAGGAAATCCCCTTCCTTGCGCGCCAGACCCGGCTGACCTTCGCGCGCTGTGGCATCACCGATCCTGTATCGCTCGCAGACTACGAGGCCCATGGCGGCCTTCGCGGCTTGAGAAACGCGCTTTCGATGACGCGGCTTCAAATCGTCGAGCAGGTGACGGAATCCGGCCTGCGCGGGCGTGGCGGCGCGGGCTTTCCTACCGGCATCAAGTGGAAAACGGTGCTCGATACCAGCGCGGCGCAGAAATACATCGTCTGCAATGCGGATGAGGGCGATTCCGGCACCTTTGCCGACCGCATGATCATGGAAGGCGACCCCTTCGTGCTGATCGAGGGGATGGCGATCGCCGGCATCGCGGTGGGGGCCACAAAAGGCTACATCTATTTACGCTCCGAATATCCACATGCGGAACAGGTGCTCAACGAAGCGATCGCCGTCGCACGCAACGCCGGTATCGTCGGCAAAAACGTGCTTGGGTCGCAATATGCTTTCGACATGGAAGTACGCATGGGCGCCGGCGCGTATGTCTGCGGCGAGGAAACGGCGCTGCTCGACTCGCTTGAAGGCAAGCGCGGCATGGTGCGCGCGAAACCGCCACTGCCGGCGCATGAAGGCCTTTTCGGCAAGCCCACCGTCATCAACAATGTAATCTCGCTCGCTTCCGTGCCCATCATCATGGACAAGGGCGCGGCGTACTACCGCGACTTCGGCATGGGCCGCTCGCGCGGGACGATCCCGATTCAGATCGCCGGCAATGTGAAGCATGGCGGCCTGTTCGAAGCGGCCTTCGGCCTGACGCTCGGTGAGATCGTCGACGAGATCGGCGGCGGGACGGCCACCGGCCGGCCGGTGCGCGCGGTGCAGGTGGGCGGGCCTCTCGGCGCCTATTTCCCGCGCGCGCTGTTCGACACGCCGTTCGACTACGAGGCTTTCGCGGCGAAGGACGGCCTGATCGGCCATGCCGGGATCGTGGTCTTCGACGACACGGTGGACATGCTGAAGCAGGCGCGCTTCGCCATGGAGTTCTGCGCGGTGGAAAGCTGCGGCAAGTGCACGCCCTGCCGCATCGGCTCGACGCGTGGCGTTGAGGTGCTCGACCGCCTCGCAAAAGGCATCGAGCCGTCAAGGCAGATCGAGATCGTCGAGGATCTCTGCAACACCATGAAATTCGGCTCGCTCTGCGCACTGGGCGGCTTTACGCCCTATCCGGTCATGAGCGCACTCACCCATTTCCCCGAGGACTTCCGCCCGCAGCCGGTGCGGGAAGCGGCGGAGTAGGAGGAAGAACCATGTGTTTCGTGAACGAGATCGATTACGGCACGCCCGCCGCGAAATCGGACAAGACCGTTACGCTCAGCATTGACGGCAAGGATATTACGGTGCCCGAAGGCACCTCCATCATGCGCGCGGCGCGAATTGCCGGCATCGAGGTGCCCAAGCTCTGCGCGAACGACATGGTGAAGGCTTTCGGCTCTTGCCGGCTCTGCCTGGTGGAGATCGAAGGGCGCGGCGGCACGCCAGCCTCCTGCACCACGCCGGTCGCGGAAGGGATCAAGGTCTCGACGCGCACGGAGCGGGTGCAGGCGATCCGCCGCGGCATCATGGAACTCTATATGTCCGATCATCCGGAGGATTGTCCGGCTTGCGCCGCCGGCGACTGCGAGATGGTGAAGATGGCCGAGACCGTCGGCCTCAAGGAGATTCGCTACGGCCGCGCGGGCGAAAACCATATCTGGCCCGCCCATGACGGGGTCGCAAACCCGCATTTCATGGAGCCGGACCTCTCCAACCCCTATTTCGCCTATGATGCCTCGCAATGCATCGTCTGCTCGCTGTGCGTGCGCGCCTGCGAGGAGCAGCAGGGCACCTTCGCCCTCACCGTCGAGGGCCGCGGTTTCGAAAGCCGCATCTCGGCAGGCATGCACGAGCCTTTCCTGGAATCGGAATGCGTGTCCTGCGGCGCCTGCGTGCAGGCCTGCCCCACCGGCGCGCTGCGTGAAAAATCCGTGATCGAGAAGGGCATGCCCGAATGGTCTGCCGTCACCACCTGCGCCTATTGCGGCGTCGGCTGCTCCTTCAAGGCGGAGATGAAGGGCGAGGAAGTGGTGCGCATGGTGCCCTGGAAGGAGGGCAAAGCGAATCGCGGCCATTCCTGCGTGAAGGGCCGCTTCGCTTATGGCTACGCCACGCATAAGGACCGCATCCTCAATCCCATGATCCGCGAGAAGATCACGGATCCTTGGCGCGAGGTCACCTGGGAGGAAGCCTATGCCCATGTGGCAAAGGAATTCCGCCGCATCCAGTACCAATATGGCAGGAGTGCAATCGGCGGCATCACGTCCTCCCGCTGCACGAACGAGGAGACCTATCTGGTCCAGAAGCTCGTGCGGCAAGGGTTCGGCAATAACAATGTCGATACCTGCGCACGCGTCTGCCATTCGCCCACTGGCTACGGGCTGAAAACCACGTTCGGCACCTCAGCCGGTACGCAGGATTTCGACTCGGTCGAACATGCCGATATAGTGATGCTCATCGGCGCAAATCCGACCGATGCGCATCCAGTGTTCGCCTCCCGGATGAAGAAGCGGTTGCGCCAGGGCGCGAAGTTGATCGTCATCGATCCGCGCCGGATCGACCTCGTACGCACGCCGCATGTCGAGGCGTCCTACCACCTGCCGCTGCGCCCCGGTACGAACGCGGCGGTTCTCAACGCGCTCGGGCATGTGATCATCTCCGAAGGCCTCTTCGATGAAGCCTTCATCCGCGAGCGCTGCGAGTGGGACGAGTTCCAGGACTGGGCCGAATTCGTGATGCAGCCGGAAAACAGCCCGGAGGCGGTGGAGAAATTCTCCGGCGTTCCGGCCGATCTGATCCGCGGTGCGGCGCGGCTCTACGCTACAGGCGGCACCGCCGCGATCTACTACGGCCTCGGCGTGACCGAGCACAGCCAGGGCTCGACCACGGTGATGGCGATCGCCAATCTCGCCATGGCCACTGGCAATATCGGCCGCCCAGGCGTGGGCGTGAACCCGCTGCGCGGCCAGAACAATGTGCAGGGCTCCTGCGACATGGGCTCCTTCCCGCATGAGCTGCCGGGCTATCGCCACATTTCGGAGGACGCGACACGCGCGATTTACGAGGCGATCTGGGGCGTGAAGCTCGATGACGAGCCGGGCCTGAGAATCACGAATATGCTGGACGCCGCTGTCGAAGGCTCCTTCAAGGGCATCTACATCCAAGGCGAAGACATCCTGCAGTCGGACCCGAACACGAAACACGTGGCGGCGGGTCTTGCCGCCATGGAATGCGTCGTCGTGCACGACCTCTTCCTCAACGAGACGGCCAATTACGCGCACGTCTTCCTGCCAGGCTCGACCTTCCTTGAGAAAGACGGCACCTTTACCAATGCCGAGCGGCGCATCAACCGCGTGCGCAAGGTAATGGAGCCCAAGAACGGCTATGCCGACTGGGAGGTGACGCAGAGGCTCGCCCAGACGATGGGGCTGGACTGGAATTACCAGCATCCATCGGAAATCATGGCCGAAATCGCCGCCACAACGCCGAGCTTCGCCGGCGTCACCTACGAACTTCTGGAGCTGGAGGGCTCGGTGCAATGGCCGTGCAACGAAAAGGCTCCCTTGGGAACGCCGGTGATGCACATGGATGGGTTCGTGCGGGGCAAGGGCAAATTCATCCGCACCGCCTATATCGCCACGGACGAGAAGACCGGACCGCGCTTCCCTCTCTTGCTCACCACGGGCCGCATCCTCTCGCAATATAATGTCGGCGCACAGACGCGGCGCACCGACAATGTCGTGTGGCATGAGGAGGACCTGCTGGAAATTCACCCCTTCGATGCTGAAAACCGCGGCATCCGCGACGGCGACTGGGTGAAGCTCGCAAGCCGCGCGGGCGAGACGACGCTGCGGGCCAAGATCACCGACCGGGTCGCGCCGGGCGTGGTCTATACAACTTTCCATCACCCGGACACGCAGGCGAATGTGGTGACCACCGAGTTTTCCGACTGGGCGACGAACTGCCCGGAATACAAGGTGACGGCCGTGCAGGTGACACCTTCAAACGGGCCCACCGAGTGGCAGCGGGATTACGACGAGCTTTCGCGAAAAAGCCGCCGGATCGTGCATGTGGAGGCGGCGGAATGATAAGCGCGCGTCCTCGCTCCCGCGAAGTGGGCGAGATGCCCGGCAGGGCGGACGGACGCGCGAAAGGGGGCCCGCTCCTCCGATGACCTCCCCGCTTTCAAACGTGCTGCGGACGGCGCAACGGATGGATGGCACGCGAGTAGCCGCACGCATCCTTCCCAAGGAAGCCGCCGTGGCGCTTTCCTACGGGGGCACCACGCATGCCGTGATGATGGCCACGCCTGATGATCTCGAGGACTTTGCCTTGGGATTCAGCCTGACGGAAGGAATCATCTCATCACCGGACGAGATCGAGACGATCACGGTGCAGGACATCGGCGCGGGCTTTGACGTTCAGATCCGCCTTCATGATACCGCCAACAAGCGCTTCGAGGCGCGGCGGCGGCGCCTCGCCGGCCCGGTGGGCTGCGGCCTTTGCGGCATTGAATCCATTGAGGAGGCCATGCGCGACGTGCCGGATGTGGCTGGGAATTCGCTGCGGCTCACGGCGCAGGATGTCGTGCAATCCGTGCAGCTTCTATCGGAGAAGCAGACACTGCACAGGCAGACCGGCGCTGTTCATGCGGCGGGATTTTATATGGCCGGCAAGGGGATCGTGGCCGCGCGTGAGGATGTCGGCCGTCATAACGCGCTGGACAAACTCGCGGGCGCATTGGTGAAAACCGGCGCCGAAGCAGCGGCGGGCGCGGTCGTCATCACCAGCCGCGTTTCCGTGGAAATGGTGCAGAAGGCGGCGGCGATGGGCGCTCCTGTCGTTATCGCCGTTTCCGCGCCGACGGCGCTCGCGGTCTCCACGGCAGAGCAATGTGGCCAGACGGTCGTGGCTCTCGTCCGCGGCAACGAGTTCGATATCTTTACCCACCCGGAGCGCATCGAGATTGGAGCGGTCAGGAATGTCACATGAAGGCAGCATGACGGGAGACGAAAAACTCGTCTACATGGCAAACCAGATCGCGTCCTTCTTCGAGAGCATGAACCAGGCGGAAGCGGTCGACGGCATCGCCGATCACATCAACAAATTCTGGGAGCCCCGCATGCGTCGCCATTTCTTCGACATTGTCGAACGCGGTGGCAAAGGCTTGAAGCCTGTCGTCGTCGAAGCGGCAGCAAAGGTGAAACGGCCGAAGGAGGCCGCCTGACTCAAAGGGACTTAATCAGCTCCGGCAGTTCGCCGAGATGAGCGATCTTACGGAAGCGCGGCTCTCCGACCGGCGGCTCTTCCTGCTCGAATACCCAGGTCAATTCGTGTGGAACGAAGACGCCCCACGCGCCGGCACGAAGCGCCGGGATGACGTCGGACTTGAGCGAATTACCGACCATCATGCTGTTTTGCGGTCCGTCTCCGTGGCGTGCGAAGATGCGCGCATAAGTGTCAGCCGTCTTGTCGCTGACGATCTCCACCCCGTCAAAATGATCTCCAAGCCCCGATTGCGCGAGCTTGCGCTCCTGATCGAACAGGTCGCCTTTGGTGATGAGCACCAGCTTGTATCTGCCGGCAAGCGCTTCCAGCGTCTCCGTGGCATATGGCAAGGGCTCGATCGGATGCTGGAGAAGATCGCGTCCGATTTCCATGATGCGGGCGATGACCGAGGAAGGAACCTTTCCTGCGGTTACATCGAGCGCCGTCTCGATCATCGAGAGCGTAAAGCCTTTGATACCGAACCCGTAGAGCCTCAGATTGCGCATCTCCGCGTCCAGCAGGCTCTGTTTCAGGTGCTTTGCCTCGGCGAAATCAGCAAGGAGCTCGGCAAAACGATCCTCCGTAAGGCGGAAGAACTGTTCGTTCTGCCAAAGAGTGTCATCGGCATCGAAGCCGATCGTCGTGAGCTGCATGGCCTCTCTCCCAGAAGCACACTCGGTCACGCATAGCGGGGGATTCCCACAAAGTCCACGACCGCGCGGCTCACACGTAAGGCAGGCGCCCCAGGGAAGAGAAGTGCTCGTTGAGGGAGTCCAGTGCGTCGAGGTCGTCCTCATCGAGAGCAAAGTCGAAAACAGCGATATTTTCTTCCAAATGCCTGCGCTGATTGGCTTTCGGGATGGGGACGGTGCCACGCTGCAGGTTCCACCGGATCATCACTTGGGCCGGTGTCCTGTCGTACTTTTCCGCGATCTCCAGGAGCCCCGCATCGTCCAGCCGCGTGGCTCGCGTAAGCGGACTGTAGGCCTGGATGACGATGCCGCTGAAATCCGCATGCTGCTTCAGGTCGAGATCATGCCCGAACGGGCTCCATTCGACCTGGTTGACGGCCGGTAGCTCACCGGTTGCTTCGATCAGTTCCTCGATCAGTTCGATGGAATAGTTGCTGACCCCGATATCGCGCGAGAGGCCTTCCTCCCGGGCGCGCACAAGCCCCCGCCACAGTTCCTCGCCAGCGCCATGCTTCGGAGGGCGGTGGATCAGAATGAGATTGGCATAATCCAGTCCCAACTCATTCAGATTGTTCCGCGTCGCGGCATAGGCGTCATCGGTCTCCTCGACCTTGGTGACGATATAGATTTCGTCACGATCCAAATTGCTCGCGCGGATCGCCTCGCCGATGGCGGCCTGGGTTCCATAGTCGCCTGAGGTATCGATCATCCTGTAGCCAAGATCCATCGCCGTGCTGACCGCCTGTTGCGTATCGTCCGTCAGCTGCCATGTTCCCAGCCCCATGATCGGCATCTGATTGCCCGAATGAAGCTGAATGCGCGATGCGGGATCCAAGCGACCGTCCTCCGCTTGTGTAGAAGAAGCTAACGCGGTGGATGGGCCTGTGTTCCGCTGGAAGAATGCCTATCGGCTTGCCGCGCCTGTGGGTGCATCCTCCCGCATAAGACCTTCGCTCTTCAAATCGGCCCAAAGTGCTGCCGGGATCTCCTTATCCAGGATGGCGCGATTGGCCTTCACCTGCGAAGCACTCTGACCCCCGGGAATCACCGAATAAACAACGGGGTGGAGCAAGGGGAAGCGAAGTGCGGCCTCGATCAACTTCACGCCATGACGCGCACAGACTTCTTCGATGCGGCTTACGCGTTCGAGGATCTCCCGCGGCGCTTCATCGTAATTATAGTATGCCCCGGGAATGGGGCCCGTCGCCAGAATGCCGGAATTGTACGGAGCGCCGAGGATGATGCCGATGCCGCGTTTCTCGCAAAGCGGCAGGAAGCTTTCCAGTGCCTCCTGTTCGAGAAGGGTGTAACGACCGGCGAGCAGGAAGAGATCGAAGTCGCCGCGTTCGGCGAGCCATTGGCAGGATTGCCATTCGTTGACGCCGGCACCGAAGGCCCTGATCACACCCTGGTCCCGCAGCGACAGCAGCGCGTTGTACCCAGAGGCCATCAGCTCTTGCAGCTTCGCCTGCAGCACGTCATGAGCCCCATGGGTGAATACATCCAGATCGTGCGCGTAGAGGATATCGACGCGGTCAACGCCCAATCGCTCCAACGAAAATTCCAGGGAGCGCATCACTCCGTCATAGCTGTAATCGTAGACTTCCACGCGGGAAGGTGTTTCGAAGAATTTGCCGATCCCGGTGCGCTGTTCGGGTGGGCAGGCTTTCAGGAGGCGGCCGACTTTGGTGGAAAGGACGTAGTCCCCACGCTTTCGCCCACGCAGGAAGCGATTGAGACGGGTCTCCGACAGGCCCAGGCCATAGAGCGGCGCGGTATCGAAATAGCGGCAACCCGTTTCCCAGGCGGCCTCCAGCGCGGCATGTGCTTCGTCCTCTGAAATCGCCCTATAGAGGTTACCGAGCGGTGCTGTCCCGAAACCGAGCTCCGTGAACGGAATAGCGTCATTGCCGTTTCGGTCGAAAAACCGCGTCTTCATCCTTCTCCTCCCCTCCGAATTGTCCCGGAAAATAACACAGCTTCGAAGGGAGGGAACACGCCTCTACCAGGTCGATGACGCCGTTGACTTCCGCCCGGCTCTCGTCTCACGTGGAAGCCTGCATCAGATCTATGGGAGGAAGGATGCTCAAAGGGATCAGCCCGCTTCTCAATGCCGATGTGCTGTTCGCGTTGAGGGCGATGGGTCACGGGGACGATCTCGTCATCGTGGACACGAATTTTCCTGCCGAATCGATCGCGCGACAGACCAGCCTTGGAAGGTTGCTTCGTATCGACAATGTTTCGGCAGCAGAGGCGGCTGCGGCCGTTCTTTCCGTCTATCCCCTGGATACCTTCATCGATGACGCGGCGGCGCGCATGGAGGTCGTCGGAAAGCCGGACGAGATCATGCCTGTTCAGGAGGAAGTGCAGCGCGTCGTCAGTGCAGCCGAGGGAAGGCACTGGCCCCTGGTAGGCATCGAACGCTACGCATTCTACGAACGCGCGAAACAGGCATTCTGCGTGATCCAGACCGGCGAGCGGCGCTTCTATGGCTGCTTCGCCTTTCGCAAAGGCGTCATTCCGCCGGACTAGGCCGTTGCGCCCCTGGAAAGAACTCTTTCGCGCGCGCTGATCATCTTGTGCAGATGCACCATCATCGCCGCGGCGAACAACGGCGTGAGGAGATTGAGGAGGGGCACCGCCAGAAAGGCGGCAATCACGAAGCCGGCAAGGAAGACCGTGCCCGCGTGACGGCGGCGCAACGCCTTGGCATCGGCCTCGCTGCGGAAGCGCATGGCAGCGAATTCGAAGAACTCGCGGCTCAGCAGATAGGCGTTGATGATGAAGAAGGCGATGAGGTTCACACCGGGTACGAACAGAAGCATTAGCGCAATGATGTTGCCGACGATGACGACCCCGAGAAACTTGAGCGACAGGATCATAGCCGGAAGGAGCGGTACCGCCTTGCCGGGCGGGTCCTGAGGATAGCTTTCCTTCTCCACCGCCTCTGCCACGTCGTCCAGGAAGATTCCCGCGACAATGGCCGTAATGGGCGCCACCAGCAAGGCGAGCGCGAGCGCGAGACCCACGCCGGCGATGATGGCGGCGATCAGCCCCAACCAACCCGCCCAGGAGGGGAGCCCAGGCAGAAGCGCATCCAGCCATGGCATGGCGTAGATATCGAATGCCTCCCTCAAGCCGAACCACAAGGCGACCAGGATCAATAGGGTAAGGCCGAGTGTCTTCAGGAAAGCTCCGCGGAAGGCGGGAGAGAAGAGCTGGCTTGCTGCGGCACGCGCGGCATCGAAAATCATCGGTGCGAAGGCCCTTTCATCGGCGGTATAGCCTGTGGTGGCGAAATAGGGGCTCGCTCAATTTCGTGCAAGGACCGGGCGCACTTGCACAAATCACGATCAAGAAGGTAAACCCCTTAAAACCCCCGCTCGCCGATCGGCCATTTCTGGAGTTCCTCATGAGCAAATATGACGTCCTATGCATCGGCAATGCCATCGTGGATATCATTGCCCGGTGCGACGACGCCTTCCTGGTCGAGAACGGCATCATAAAGGGGGCTATGAACCTGATCGACGCCGAGCGCTCGGCACTCCTTTACGAACGTATGGGCCCGGCGATCGAAACTTCAGGCGGCAGCGCAGGCAACACGGCGGCGGGCGTGGCGAATCTCGGTGGCAAGGCAGCCTATTTCGGCAAAGTGTCAAACGATCATCTGGGCGATATCTACAGGCACGACATCCGCGCACAGGGTGTGGCGTTCGACACCTCCCCGCTCAACGGCAACCCACCAACTGCACGCTCGATGATCTTCGTCACGCCGGACGGCGAGCGTTCCATGAACACCTATCTGGGCGCCTGCGTCGAACTCGGGCCCGAGGATGTCGAGGAAGAGAAGGCGCGAGACGCCAGGATCACTTATTTCGAGGGATATCTCTGGGATCCGCCGCGGGCCAAGGAAGCGATCCGCAAAACGGCGGAAATCGCCCATGCAGCAGGCCGCGAAGTCTCGATGACTCTGTCGGATCCCTTTTGTGTCGATCGTTATCGCGCCGAGTTCCTCGATCTCATGCGATCAGGCACCGTGGATATCGTTTTTTCCAACGAGCATGAGGTCATGTCGCTCTACCAGACTTCCTCGCTGGAATCTGCCCTCGCCGCGTTCCGAGAGGACTGCAAGCTCGGTCTCGTGACACGTTCCGAGCAGGGCTCCATTGCTGTGACGCGCGAGGAGACCATCACTATCAAACCCGTGCCGGTCGAAAATCTGGTGGATACGACGGGCGCCGGGGACCTCTACGCGGCCGGTTTCCTTTTCGGCTATACCCACGGCCGCAGCCTTGCCGACTGCGGCAGGCTGGGTTCGCTTGCCGCCGCCCTCTGCATCCAGCAGGTCGGCCCGCGCCTGCAGGTCAGCCTCAAGGAAGCGGCTGAACAGGCGGGGCTCCTCTAGACGATATCTTCCGGCCTGCGCCCTGGACGTGGCTTGTAGCGCGGAAAGGTCCAGCCGAATTTTAGTGCACCGCCGCGTACGGCGAAGGCCGTCAGGCAGGCGATCGCTGCGCTGGCCGCCACCGGGGCGCCCGCAAGATCGGCCAAGGTGAAGACTGCGGCTCCCGTGAGCGCCGCGGTGATATAAATTTCCGGCCTGAGCAAGACCGACGGCTCTCCCGCCACAAGATCGCGCAGGATGCCTCCGAAGGTTCCCGTCATCGTGCCTGTTACCACGGCCACCGTTGGAGATCCGGTGGCCGCAAGCCCCTTGGCTGCGCCCATCACGCAATAGGCAGACAGGCCGACTGCATCCAGCCAGAGCAGCAGCTTGTAGCGCGACTCCACCAGATGGGCGGAAAAGTAGACGACAACAGCCACCACCGCACAGACGACGAGATAGGCGGGATTTATGACCCAGAACACGGGGACGCCGAGGACCAGATCGCGCAACGTGCCCCCGCCGGTTCCGGTTACGCCGGCAAAAAACAGGAAGCCGATGATGTCGAGCTGCTTGCGCGAGGCAGCAAGCGCGCCCGTTGCGGCGAAGACGGCCACGCCCGCATAATCGAGGAGAAGAATCGGATTCATCGCTGCCTCCCGCCAAGGGCTAGCGCATGGCCACGCCGAAGGGAAGCCGGACGGTAGGTCGGACCCGGCTCAGCAAGGGGCGCGAGCCGGGCGGAGGTGCGGCGAAGCGAACTTCGCTTTAGGAAGCGCCACCCGAAGCGGCGTCTGTGGAGTTTTCGGCTCCGGCAGCCCGGGGCGCGTCGGCAGGTGCCTCGCCCTTCGATCCGCCTTTCGCCACTCCAACCATTGCGGGCCGCAAAACGCGGTCGCCGATCACGTATCCCGCCTGGACGACCTGAACCACCGTGTTGTTCGGGACTTCCGGGTTCGGAACCTCGAACATGGCCTGGTGGAAATGGGGGTCGAACTTCTCCCCCTCGGGGTCGATGCGCTTGACACCATGACGCTCAAGCGCGGCAAGCATCGCGCGCTCGGTCATTTCAACGCCTTCCACAAGGGCCTTCAGGCCGGGATCGGCCTGCGCGCGGTCTTCCTCGGAAACGGCCTGGAGTGCACGCTGCAGGTTGTCGGACACCGTGAGCATGTCACGCGCGAAATTGGCAATGCCATATGCCCGCGCGTCCGCGACATCGCGCTGGGTGCGCTTGCGCAGGTTCTCCATCTCCGCGGTCAGCCGCAGAGCGCGCTCCTTCAAATCCTCGTTCTCCTTGGCGAGCCGCAGGAGCACATCTTCCTCGGAAACGGCCGCGGCGTCCGACGACTGTGCTGTCTCCGCGCCATTTTCCACGGCCACATCCTCCGTCTGGCCCTGTTCTGGCGCGCGTTCGTCCTTGGGGTGAGTATTCATTGCCTATCCGTCAATGTTCTTCCAAAGTCGCGCCGGATATCGAGGTTTGCAACCGTAAAATCAAGGGGTCGGAAGAGAGGCCGGCGCTCACCTGGGCAGCCCCACCCCTCCTATAGGGGCCGTGCGAACATGGCTTTCAAAACCGGCGATCAGCGGGCGCGCCTTGGAGATGGCCTGTTGGACCTGAGGAAGGGAGAGAGACGCCTTGTGATTTTCCTCCGTGTCCCAAACTTCCGTGATCCAGATCACATCTTCATCATCTTCAGCCTTCGCGATCACATAGCTGAGACAGCCCGGCATTCCGCCCGTGGAAGATGTCAGGATTTCCAGCAATGAATCCCGCATGCCCGGTTGGGCGCGCATTTTTCCAATAAGGCCGAACATCCTGACTCCGATCGGTTGCTAGCGAAGAAGGCGGCTGACGAGCTGGGCCGTGTAATCCACCATCGGCACGATCCGCGCATAGTTGAGGCGAGTCGGCCCGATAATCCCCAAGGCCCCGATCACGCGCGAATCCTGGTCACGATAGGGCGCGACGATGAGGGATGAACCGGACAGGGAGAAGAGCTTGTTCTCCGAGCCTATGAAGATCCGAACGCCTGGCCCTTCTTCTGCGAGTTCCAGCAGCTGGATCAGGGCTTCCTTGGTCTCCAGATCTTCGAAAAGGTGCCTCAGGAGCTCAAGATCGGCCTGGGCCGTGACATTATCGAGCAGATTCGCGCGGCCGCGAATGATGATGCGCGCCGGGGAATCGGTCTCGCTGCCCGCCCAAATGGCAAGCCCCTGTTCCACCAGCGATTGGGAAAGCGTGTCGAGGGCGGCGCGTGTCTCTTCTCGCAAGCGCGCCATTTCTGCTTTCGCTTCCGCAAGGGTGCGACCGCGAATATGCCCGTTCAGGAAGTTGGATGCTTCCATGAGTTGCGAGGCCGTCACGCCTGCCGGCAAATCGACGACGCGGTTTTCCACGTCGCCATTGCGGGAGACGAGGATCGCCAGCGCCTTCTGCGGTTCCAGCTGAATGAACTCGATATGCTTGAGCGGAGTCTCGGTCTTGGCGGCGAGCACGAGGCCGGCGCCGCGAGAGAGCCCGGAAAGCATCTGGCTTGCTTCCGTCAGCATGTGCTCCAGGGATTGGCTGCGTCCCGATGCCTTGATCTGGGCCTCGATGACGCGCCGCTCGTCCTCGGAAAGATCCCCCACCTCCATAAAGGCATCTACAAAGAAACGAAGCCCCTGTTGCGTGGGAAGCCGGCCTGCAGAAACGTGCGGTGCGTAGATTAGCCCGAGCTGCTCGAGATCGCTCATCACGTTGCGTACGGTCGCCGGAGAAAGCTGGCTCGGCAAAAGACGCGACAGGTTGCGCGAGCCCACTGGCTCGCCATGCTGCAGATAGCTTTCGACGATCAGACGAAAAATGTCGCGCGAACGCGCGTCAAGGGATTGCAATGTCTGGTCAGCGACAGGCTTGGTCATGCTCGTGCCTCCGTCCGCTGAAGATATAAGATGGACGATGGCGAACACAACTGTTGGCGGTGGACAGCGAACATGCTTTTCCTTTGCGTCCAGGAATACGGAAAGCTACAAGCCGCCCCAATGTCCACCAATACGAGCGGAGACCCGAAAAATGCGACCATCAAGACGGCAACCGGACGAGATGCGCGCAGTCAGCTTCGAGCGCGGCGTGTCGAAACACGCCGAAGGTTCCTGTCTTGTGAAGTTCGGCGATACGCATGTGTTGTGCACCGCAAGCCTTGAGGAGAAGGTGCCGGGGTGGCTGCGTAATTCGGGCAAGGGTTGGGTGACGGCGGAATACGGCATGCTGCCACGCTCGACCGGCGATCGCATGCGCCGCGAAGCGGCCAGCGGCAAGCAGGGCGGACGCACGCTGGAGATCCAGCGCCTGGTTGGCCGCAGCCTGCGCTCGGTCGTTGATCTGCAGGCGCTCGGCGAAATGCAGATCACGGTCGATTGCGACGTGCTTCAGGCCGATGGTGGAACGCGTACCGCGGCCATCACCGGCGGGTTTGTCGCGCTCCACGACTGCCTCTCCTGGATGCAGGCGCGGCAGATGGTCTCCGTCGAGCGTGTTTTGAAGGACCATGTCGCGGCGATCTCCTGCGGCATCTATGAGGGCACGCCGGTGCTGGACCTCGACTATGCTGAAGATTCCGCTGCAGAAACCGATGCCAATTTTGTCATGACCGGGAAGGGCGGGATCGTCGAAATCCAAGGGACTGCCGAAGGCGCGCCCTTCACGGAGGAAGAATTCCAGAAGCTCCTCGGGCTCGCCAAGAAGGGCATCTCCCGGCTCGTGGAGCTGCAGAAAATGGCGGTATCGTAGGAAGAATGAAGCCTCAAGCCATACTCGAAGCCGCACTTTATGTAAGCGATCTGGCCGAGGCCGAGCGCTTCTATGGGGAAGTGCTGGGCCTCGAGCTCCTGGCCAAGGCGGAAGGGCGACACGTTTTCTTCCGCTGCGGCGATGGCGTTCTGCTCCTTTTCCTCCCCGAAGTGACGGAAGTCTCGCCCGAGCCCGACGCGCGCCTGCCCGTCCCGCCGCATGGCAGTCGTGGACCGGGGCATCTGTGCTTTTCGGCAAGCGGTGATGAGATCGAGCTGTGGAAAAAGCGGCTCGAAGATCACAACATCGCCATAGAAGCCGATTTCGAGTGGCCGCGAGGTGGCCGGTCCATCTATTTTCGCGACCCATCCGGCAACTCGCTGGAATTCGCTGAACCGCGCATCTGGGGTTTTTCGTGAGGCCCATCGAAAACAGGAAGTTTGTGCTCGCCAGTCACAATAAAGGCAAGCTGGCGGAGTTTGCTGGCCTGCTGGCACCATTCGGGTATGAAGTTCTGTCGGTGGCGGAGCTCGGCCTGCCCGAGCCGGAAGAGACCGGGACGGAATTCGAGCAGAATGCCTATATAAAGGCCCATGCCGCCGCGACGGCGACAGGCCTGCCAGCGCTGTCGGACGATTCCGGAATGTGTGCGGACGCTCTCGGCGGCGCGCCTGGTGTCTATACCGCCGACTGGGCGACGCAGCCCGACGGCAGCCGCGATTTTGGCATTGCCATGGAGAAGGTCGAGAGGCTTCTGCGTGAAAAGGGCGCGCTTGCGCCCCAGCAGAGGCGCGCGCGCTTCGTGGCAGTCCTTTGCCTGTGTTTTCCCGACGGCAAGGCAGAATTCTATCGGGGCGAGGTAGAAGGCCATCTGGTTTGGCCGCCTCGCGGCGAACTCGGATTCGGATATGATCCGGTGTTCCAGCCCGATGGCTATGAGAGGACGTTCGGCGAGATGACGGCCGAGGAGAAACATGGCTGGAAACCGGGCGACACGCATGCTCTTTCGCATCGGGCCCGTGCGTTTCAGAAATTCGCGCAGGCAAGGCTTGGAGTGAGATGAACGAGGCGCTCGACGAGGGGCCCGGCTTCGGTGTTTACGTTCACTGGCCCTTCTGCGCGGCCAAATGCCCGTATTGCGACTTCAATAGCCATGTGCGCCATCAGCCGGTGGATCAGGAACGCTTCGTCGCCGCCTTCGCACGGGAGCTCGCCGCCATGCGGGCACGCACCGGCCCCCGCAGCGTTTCCAGCATCTTTCTCGGCGGTGGCACTCCCTCTTTGATGGAGCCGAAGACCGTCGGCGCCATCATCGACGCCATTGCCGCGAATTGGCGCGTCCCGATTGGCGTGGAAATCACGCTGGAGGCCAATCCCTCCTCCGTGGAAGCCGACCGTTTCCGGGGGTATCGCTCGGCCGGCGTGAATCGGGTTTCCATGGGCGTGCAGGCGCTGAACGACAAAGACCTTCGCTTCCTCGGCCGCCTGCACAATGTGGAAGAGGCGCTTCGTGCGATACGGCTTGCGCGCGAGATTTTCCCGCGAATGTCTTTCGACCTGATCTATGCACGACCGGGGCAGACCGTGGATGGCTGGAAAGCGGAGTTGCAGGAGGCGATAGGCTATGCCGCCGATCATCTCTCGCTCTACCAGCTCACGATCGAGGAGGGCACGCCATTCTACGCGCTGCGCGCAGCGGGGAAGCTGGTGGTGCCCGATGCGGATCTCGCCGCCGACCTCTACGAGGCAACACAGGAGGTGACGGCGGCCAGCGGGCTTCCGGCCTATGAGATTTCCAATCATGCGAAGCCTGGATCAGAGAGCCGCCACAATCTCATCTATTGGCGCTATGGCGAATATGTCGGCGTCGGTCCGGGCGCGCATGGCCGTTTTGTCGAGGACGGGCGGCGCGTGGTCACCATCACCGAAAAGAACCCCGAGAGCTGGGCGGCGCTGGTGGAAGCGCGCGGAACCGGCGTGACAGGCGGCGAGATGCTCACGCGCTCCGAAGAGGCCGACGAGTTCCTGCTGATGGGATTGCGATTGGTCGAAGGTATCGACCTCGAACGTTATGAAAAACTTGCGGGCCATCCGCTTTCTCCGCAACGCGTTGCCATCCTGCGCTCGGAAGGATTGATCGAACCAGTCGGGAACTCGCGCCTGCGTGCCACCCCCGCGGGCATGGTGGTGCTGGACGCCCTCGTGGCCGACCTGGCGCGTTGAAATCTCAGCTCGCGCCAGCGAAGCTCGAAGGCGCGGGGCTGATGAGCCGGGCGGCCCCCTCCGTTACCTCGTAGATCGCGTAGCCACGCTGGTTGGTGCCGTCGGGGAGGAAGCGGAATGTTCCGGTGGTGCCGGCAAATCCTGCGGGAATCTGGAGGTTTGCTGCAGTGAAGGCCGGCTTGCCGCCCTGGCGTGCAAAGGCAGCGGCGAGGATCACCGAATCATAGGCGAGCGAAGCGGTGACCGACGGCTCCGTTCCAAAGCGTTGACGATAGCGGCCCTTGAAGATGTTGAGGCGCGCCTGATCCACATCGGCAAACCAGCCACCTTGAAGGGATGGATCAGTCAGGTTGGCGCTGGTCCATTGCCCGTTGCCGAGAAGCCTCTTGCCCGAAAGATCAATCCCCATGCCCTTGAGCGCGGTGGTGATGACACTTGGAGTGTTGCCACCATCGGGAATGAAGATCGCATCGGCTTCGCCGATCGCAAGCGCGACTTCCTGCAAAGCCGCCATCACCGAGGCATTGTCGTAGCCGTACCGGCCAATCGCCGTGACATCGCCGCCGGCTGCCTGAAGGACACGCCGTGCTTCGGTTTCCGCCAGATCGCCGGCGGGGCCGTTCGGCACCAGGGCCACAACCTTCCTTACGCCTTGCGAAGCTGCGTATGAAATGATGCGCCGGACAAGATCCTCCGGCAGGAAGGAATTGAGATAGGTGCCTGGCGCGGCCACCGTTCGGTCTGACGAGAAGCCGAGGACGGGCGCATGGGAGGGACCGAGCGCAGCCGACACCGCGCGCACTTCGGCGGCGAACAGCGGTCCGATGATCATGGCCGAGCCTTCGGCTGCAGCACTTGCTGCTGCCGAAGCCGCGCCTGTCTCCGTGCCGCCGGTGTCCTTCACCACGATCTGAAGCGAATCGAGCCCTGCATCCGCCAGGGCGAGCTGTGCCGCGTTCTTCAGTTCGGCCCCGATCGCACGGCCATTGCCCTCTGCACTGAGCGGAACGAGGAGCGCGACCCGCGTCTCTCCGGTACCGATGACCTCTCCCTGCACAGGGGCCGGGATTGCCGCCGGTTGCGGTTCGGCAATCGGGGCCCTTGTCGGCAGTCCGGAAGGAACGGGCTGCCCCGCGCAGGCCGTAAGAAAAGCTATGCAGGCAAGCGCTGCAGCGGAGGAAATCCTAGCGCGAAGCGCCTGGGCCAAACTCATTGCCTTCCTTTCGAAGCCAGATGCGTTCGTGCGGGAATTTGCAACCTGCAGGTCACCATGTCAAAGAAGTTGGCCAGCAAGATGTGGATCGCCCAGGGGCAGAAACGTGGATTCCGACAAAGAGCGCAGGTCGTTCATGATAGGCGGGGCGGAGATAGCTGCCCCCCGCCTCGAACCGGCGCTCTATCTTGTCGCGACGCCCATCGGCAATCTTGCCGACATCACGCTTCGTGCGCTGGAGACACTCGCCGCTGCCGATATCCTTGCCTGCGAAGACACGCGGGTGACCCGTGTCCTCCTCGATCGCTACGGGATCCGCCGGCGCATGCTTGCCTATCACGAGCACAACGAGGCTGAGGCCGCCCCGCGCCTGGTGGCGATGGTGGAAAGCGGGCAGAGCGTGGCGCTCGCCAGCGATGCCGGCACGCCGCTCGTTTCGGATCCCGGTTTCCGCCTTGTTCAGACGGCGCAGGAAAGAGGCATCCGTGTGGTGCCGGTGCCGGGCCCTTCGGCCGTGCTCGCCGCGTTGACAGCCGCAGGTTTGCCCACGGATTCCTTCATGTTCGCCGGCTTCCTTTCCTCTAAGGCCGGCCAACGCAGGAGCCGCCTGGAGACGATCCAGTCCGTACCCGCGACGCTCGTCTTCTTCGAATCGCCCCGCCGGCTCGCCGAAAGCCTTGCAGCCATGTCGCAAACCCTAGGAGACAGGCAGGCGGTTGTGGCGCGTGAGCTGACCAAGGCATTCGAAGAAGTGCGGCGGGGAAGCCTGGGCGAACTGGCAGCCCATTATGGGGAGGTAGGTGCTCCGAAGGGCGAAGTCGTGATCTGCGTCGCCCCGCCCGGCGAAGAAACGACCACAGGCGCAGAGGAAGTGGACAGGCTGCTCCTCGCGCTCGCGGCCGAGATGCCCGCTTCCAAGGCTGCGGGCGAGGCCGCCCGCATGACCGGGGGAAAGAAATCAGAACTGTACCAGCGCCTGCTCGTTTTGAAGGAAGAGGGAAATGCGCGGTGACGCCGCCCGCCTGAGCCGTCTGCGCGCCTACCGCAAGGGCCACCGGGGCGAATGGATCGCCGCGATCGCCCTGATGTTGAAGGGTTATCGCATCCTCGCGCGCCGCTTCCGCACGCCGCTGGGTGAAATCGACTTGATCGCGAGGCGCGGCGATCTGGTTGCGATCGTAGAGGTAAAAGCCCGGCCGACTTTGGCAGAAGCGATGGAGGCCGTCTCCTTCACCGCCCAAAGGCGCATCGACGCGGCTGCCGATCTATGGTTGGCACGGCAGCCCGATTACGCCCGTCTCAGCCTTCGCTACGATCTGGTCGCGATCGTGCCGCGCCGCTGGCCGGTGCATGTGAAAAATATCTACGCTCCGCGCTGACGGCGGCTCACCCGCATCGGCAGGCCACCTTGCGGCTGTGTCGTAAGCTTCTGCACCGGCCATGGTTTGGTTTCGGGCAGGAGATCGAACCGGTAGCGCGACATGAGCACCGCGAGCGCGATCACCGCCTCCTGCATGGCGAAGGTTGCGCCGATGCACACTCGGGGACCCGCTCCGAACGGCAGATACTGGAAACGATTGATTTTGTCGCGGTTCTCCGGATGGAACCGAGAAGGTTGATAGGCGTCCGGGTCATCCCATAGCTTGCGGTGCCGATGCACGGTCCATGGCATGACCAGCACCTGGGCGCCCTTCGGGATCTTCAGATCGGCATAGGTATCGTTTTCGATCGCCTCGCGATTGATGGACGGCGCTGGCGGATAAAGGCGCATCGCCTCCTCGAAGGAGGCACGCGTAAACGGCATCGCGTCGAGCCACTTCACAGGATCCGGCTCGCTTGAAAGAACCTGGTCGATCTCGGCCTCGATCCGTGCGCGCTCCTCCGGCAGGTTCGCGAGGCAATAGAGGGTCCAGCCCAGCGCGCGGGCCGTCGTCTCATGGCCGGCGCCGATAAAGGTGATGATGTTGTCCTCGATCTCTCCGCGCGAAAGCCCTTGGGGGCCCTCGGCGCGCAGAAGCAATGTGAGGAAATCCTCCGGGGCATCCGCCTGGCCACCAGCAAGCTTCTCCTTCCGCAATTCCATCGTGCGCGCGACGATGTCGCGAAAGAAAGCAAGCGAGTTCCGCCCAAGAATGCGCGTGATTCTCGGAAGCCAGTCCGGTGCGCCGAGAAGATCGAGCGGATCGACCCTGCCCATCGTCTCGAAGAGGCGGTCCACCTGATGCGCGAAACCGCCGGGATCTCCCGCGACCTCACCGGAAAAGAGCGTTTCGGAGAGGATGTCGAAGGTGAGCATCGTCATGTCGCGCGAGACATCCACCGTGCCGCCTATCGTCTGTTCGTAACGCTCGGCGAAAGTCTCTGCCTTTTCCAGCATCGGCTTTGCAAATCCGGCGATGTGGCGAGGCGTGAAGACGGGCGCCATCGCCTTGCGCGAGCGGCGCCAGACCTCGCCTTCTGCCGTCAGAAGACCGTCGCGCAGGATCGGCCGAAGGATTTTCTGGCGCACGCGCGCCATCTTGTAGTTCCGGGCATTGTCGACCAGCACATGGCGGATCAGGCCGGGATCATTGGCGATGAGAAGCGGGCCGCCAATGCCGCCGGTCACCAGAACCCAGGGCTCGTTGTAGGAGGGTTCTCCCCAGAGCTCCAACGGGTTGCGATAGACGATCCGCATCATCTGAAGCGTCGAGGGGGGCTTCTGGCGTGGGCAGGGTGCCGGCGGACGGAAAGAAGCGGCGGCTGAATCGGTCAGTGTGGCCATGCTCCTTAGCTAGTCCCTCGCGACCTCGGCTTCAATCGGCCAAGCTTGGGAACGGCCGCAACAGCGTCGCGTTTACCTCATGTGCAGCGCCTCCAAGGCGCCCAGTAGAAAGGAGTGCTCTTATGAACTGGAACCAGATCGAGGGGAATTGGGAGCAATTCAAGGGAAAGGCCCAGCAGAAATGGGGCAAGCTCACCAATGACGACCTCGACGTGATCAAGGGCAATCGGCGTGAACTCGTCGGACGCTTGCAAGAACGTTACGGCAAGACGCAGGAAGAGCTGGAACGGGAGGTCGATGACTGGATGTCTCGCCACTAGCCGTCCTGGTCGAAGCAATAAAGGCCTGCGGCTTGCCGCAGGCCTACTTTTTATTGGATTGGCGCGTCGTCTACTCGTGCACGGCCCCGGAGCCCCCAACCGCCACGATCTCATACGGTGCTCCACCGGTGACGATCTCGCGCTTCTTCTCCAGCGTTTCGGCGTCGAGCGCATGGATCAGACCCTTGAGCGGGTCGGTGATCATGATCTCGTCTCCGGCGACGGCGATTCGCGGACGGGGGTCATTCCAGTGGCCGTCCATGGAATAGGGCTCTGTCACCGCGACCGAGTTGGCGATTTTGCCCGAGAGAATGTTGATCTGGTGCAGCCGACCGTCTTCGGTGAACACATAGGCGAACCTGGTTCGTACCGGATCGATAGCGAAATGTACGCGACGGACCGGAAGCTCGATAAGTCGGAAGGCGTTCTCGTCCTCGGGATCGATCAGGGCCACGGCCTTCTGGCCGAAATTGCCGAGGAAATATTGCATCCCCTTGCCGCCAATCAGGGTTGAGACTTTCCCATCCTCCGGCAGCCCGTTGGCATAAGGCAGATGCCTGATCTCGGGTGTCCCTCCTTGCTCTGTCACGATCAGCAGGCCCGTCTCGCAGGCCAGCGCCACGAGGCTCCCGGAGGAGGCTTCGCCGTGTAGACCCGGGCACTGGGCCACCTCACCCAGCTGATTGCCCGAACGATCCACCAAGCGCACGCCGGTTGGAAGCTCTGAAGGGTCCTGCTCATGAGGAACGGACATCACAAAGTGATCTCCGAGCGGGATGGCGACGCCGTGGTGCGGGGCCCCGGTTTCGATCGAGTCGCCGCCAGCCTCTCCTTTCAGAACGTCCGCCTCGCTCATGATGCGGGCAACGCCGTCGCCATCGTAGAAGATCGCGATTTCCCCGTGGTGCGACACGAAATGAACCGGCTTCTTGCCGGAGATCTCCACACCCAGAGCCCTCGGCTCGGTGACCTCCAGATCGGCATGGTCCCCGTGGTCGTCTATATCGATACCGGTTGCAAAACCGGTCGCGATGTTCGCATCCGCCTGCACCGCGAAAACAGCCCTGCCGCTCTCCGTCGGATAAAGCCGCCCCTGGCTCTTCAGGCCGAAACTCCGGATGACCTTGCCTTCCGCAGCGTCCAATACGTGCATTACCGGATTGTTACGATCCGCGACGAATAGGCGCCACACGACTTCCGCCTTCTCCTCCGCGCGGGCGGGAAGAAGCGTAAGGCCGAGAGCGATCCCGAGCGCGAGAACTGAGACGAGTTTTTTCATTTTACCTCCTTAAATGTGATAACGTAACATTTTGCATGCCGAGAAACGCCGCTTACCGATTATGGCGAGCGGCGTTCCACCTTGTCCGGGATCGTTATTTCGCGCCGGACAAGCAGTCTGCGAGAGACGTCGCCAGATTTCTGATCAGGGTGAAATAGAGTTCCGGCCCTTCGTCGAGACCGGCGCCCTCGGGATCGAGCACGCCGGTGCCGGCGCTCGTGCCTTCCTTGACAACGTCGGCGAATTTCGAATCGAACTGCGGCTCGGTGAAGATGCAGGCAGCATTGAGTTCCTTGATCTTCGCATGAATTTCCTCAAGCCGCTGCGCGCTCGGCATCTGATCGGGACTGACCGTCAGGGAGCCCGCCGCTTCCACGCCGAACCGGTTTTCGAAATAGTGGTAGGCGTCGTGAAAGACGATGAACGGCTTGCCGCGCACCGGTGCGACGGTCTTCTCTACCTCTGTGGCCAGTTCATTAAAACGCTGGTCGAGTGCAGCAGCGTTCTTTTCATAGAGTTCAGCGTTTTGCGGATCGGCTTCGGCCAAGGTCGATGCGATCCGGTGCACCATCAATCGTGCATTCTCGGGATCGAGCCAGACATGCATATCCTTTCCATGATCGTGACCAGCGTGCTCGTCATGAGCATGATCGTGTCCGTCTTCCTCGGAGTCATGTGCGTGTCCGTGCTCGCCATGATCATGCGCTTCGAAAGTTCCGCCCTCGCGCATGTCGAGCAGCGTTATGCCGGGTGTTTCCGACAGCTTCACCACCTTGGCGCCGCCGGCCAGAGAGTCGAGCGGCTTTTCCAGGAAGGTTTCGATCCCCTCTCCTACCCAGAAAATCACCTTGGCGTCCTGCAGCATTCCGGCTTCCGACGGGCGCATCGTGTAGGTATGGGGAGAAGCCGCACCTTTCACCAACAATTGCGGGCTGCCACTGCCCTCCATCACCGCCGCCACCAGCGAATGGACAGGCTTTATCGAGGCGACAACCCCGTCCATCGCCATCGCCTGCGTTCCGGTGAACGCTGCCGACAGCGCCAATGCAAAAGCAAGTCTCCGTGACCCCATGAAACCCTCTCTCTAAATGTTATGACATAACATGCAATTGCGTTACGCTATAACGTGTGCCATAGGGGTTTGCAAGAAGGTGCCGATCGAATGTTGCAATCAACGGGAAAGAGCGGGGAACCGCTGGTCGAGATGAAAAACGCGGGCGTTCACCGCAGCGGGCGATGGCTTGTGCGCGGCGTGGACCTCACCGTTCGCCGCGGCGAGATCGTAACGCTCATCGGACCCAACGGCTCCGGGAAAAGCACGACCGTCAAAATGGCAATCGGACTGCTTCAGCCGGACGAGGGCACCGTGAGACGGGCACCTTCGCTGAAGGTTGGCTATGTGCCGCAGAAAGTCACGGTCGACTGGACCCTTCCCCTGAGCGTCGAACGCCTGATGACGCTCACCGGCGGATTGGACAGGAAGAAAATTGCGGAGGCGCTGGAGGCGGCCGGCATCGCGCATCTGGCCCGCGCGGAAGTGCAGGCGCTCTCAGGCGGCGAGTTCCAGCGCGCCCTTCTGGCCCGGGCGCTTGCCCGCGAGCCGGATCTGCTTGTGCTCGACGAACCGGTGCAGGGCGTCGATTTCACGGGTGAGATCGCGCTTTACCAGCTGATCAGCGAGATCAGGGATCGCACAGGCTGCGGCGTGCTTCTGATTTCCCATGATCTGCATGTGGTGATGGCCGCCACCGACACCGTGGTCTGCCTCAACGGCCACGTATGCTGCCGGGGCACCCCGGAGAACGTGCTGAAGAGCCCCGAATATGTACGGCTGTTCGGCGCGCGCGCCGGGGAAACACTGGCGATCTATCGCCACCATCACGATCACACCCACCTGGCCGATGGTCGCGTGAGACAGGCGGACGGCAGGATTGTCGACGACCCCCACATGCACCATCATGGCCACGACCATATCGGGAGTGATTGCCCGGACGGAGAGCACGATCATGCTCGATGATTTCTTCACAAGGGCGCTTGTCGCCGGCATCGGGCTCGCGCTGGTGGTGGGGCCGCTCGGCTGCTTCGTCGTCTGGCGCCGGATGGCCTATTTCGGCGACACGATGGCGCATTCGGCGCTCCTCGGCGTGGCGCTCTCCTTCCTGTTCGAAATCAACCTTACAGCCGGCGTCTTCGTCGTTGCTGCCCTTGCTTCCGTGGCACTGCTTTTCCTGCAACGGCATGGTACGCTTTCAACCGATGCCTTGCTTGGCATCCTGTCTCATTCGACATTGGCGCTGGGATTGGTCATGGTGGCCTTCATGAGCTGGATCAGGATCGATCTTATGGCCTTCCTTTTTGGCGATATCCTTACCGTCTCGCGTCTGGACATCGCGATGATCTATGGCGGCGGGGCGCTGGTGCTTCTCGTGCTCGCCTGGCTGTGGCGGCCTCTCCTTGCCGCCACGGTCAATCAGGAAATCGCCGAGGCAGAAGGCATGCGGCCGGAGCGGGCGCGCTTCATCTTCATGCTCCTGATGGCAGCCATGATCGCCATCGCAATGAAAATTGTGGGAATCATGCTGATCACGTCTTTGCTCATCATCCCGGCAGCTGCCGCGCGGCGCTTCGCATCGACCCCGGAGACTATGGCGGTCGCCGCCTCCCTCGCCGGCGCGATCGCCGTCATTGGCGGGCTGAACGCATCCCTGCAATTCGATACACCGTCGGGGCCATCGATCGTAGTAGCGGCCCTTATCCTCTTTCTCCTCAGTCTTGCGCCCATATCGCTGCGCAAACCGGCAGCACTGAAATCCGGAGGGAAGACATGACCGGCCATCCGGAACTCACACGCAATCAATCGCTGGTGCTGAAAGCACTGGACAAGGCGGAAGGCCCGCTGAGCGCCTATACCATTCTCGATCTGCTGCGGGACGATGGCTTCCGTGCCCCGCTTCAAGTCTATCGGGCGCTCGAAAAATTGCAGGAATTCGGGCTCGTTCACCGCCTCGAAAGCATCAATGCCTTCGTGGCCTGTGCCGATCCTCATTGCCACCGCCATTCGATGATCGCATTCGCGATCTGCGAGAACTGCGGCCGCGTCGACGAGTTCTCCGACGAGACGGTCGAGGCGCGGTTAGGGGAATGGGTCGCTGCAAACCGCTTCAAGCCGGCTAAGACGACGATCGAAATCCGCGGCAATTGCGCCGCCTGCGCGGCTCAGGCGCAATAGCGTATCTGAAAGCTGGTGACGGGTCAGCGCTCACGCATTGGCCACCGGCATTCAATTGACCATCCCACAGCCGTCCATTTGGAACGGCATCAGTTCCCGAACAGCCCATCCTTAGAAAGCTGGATCGCTGCCGGCCCGAGAATGATCGCGAACAAAACGGGCAGGAAGAACACGATCATCGGGACAGTCAGCTTCGGCGGAAGAGCTGCGGCCTTTTTCTCCGCCGCGTTCATGCGAGCCTCACGGCTTTCGTCAGCCAGCACCCGCAACGCCTGGCTGACGGCTGTGCCATAGCGTTCGGCCTGAATCAGCGCCTGGGAAACACTCTTTACCGATTCGAGACCGGTCCGCGCAGCCAGATTTTCATAGGCTTGTTTCCGTTCCTGCAGGAAGGAAAGCTCTGCATTGGTGAGCACGAATTCCTCGGCCAGGGCGACCGATTGCGTACCGATCTCATCCGCGACACGCCGAAAGCCTTGCTCGACCGACACACCCGATTCAACGCAGATGAGAAGCAGATCCAATGCATCAGGCCAGGCAAGCTGGATGGATTTCTTGCGTTTGGTCGCCTGGTTGGAGATGTAGAGCACCGGGAGATAGAATCCGGCATAGGAGGCCAGGACGCACGCGAAGATCCGGATCATGAGCGGCTGCCCGCCGAGGCCGCCCATCACGAAGATGTAGAAAACGCTGAGAGCCAACCCGACGAGGGGCAGAACGAGCCGGAAGAACAGGAATCTGGTGAGCGGACTCTGGCCGCGGTAGCCTGCCGTTCGCAACAGGGCGATCGTCGATTCGTCGGCCAATGCGCGCCTGAGATCCAGGCGGTCCACCACAGCGCGCATGCGAGAGCGATCTTCCCGGCGCAATCCGCCACGGCGCCTCCGCTCCGCCTCGGCGGCGAGGCGCGCACGCTGCTTCGCCCGCAGTTCCTCCCGCTCCAGGGCGACCGCCTTCATCCGCGTCTTGAGGGCGTCCCCGCCACCGACCGGCACGACGGTGAAGATCGTGGCGAAGACGGCGATCGATACCAGCAGCGCCAGCAGGAAGCTCGGATCGGTGAGAGTCTGGACCAGGCTTTCCGTCATCGCGGGTCAGACCTCGAAATTCATCATCTGGCGCATGACGAATATACCGATGCCCATCCACACCGCCGAGAGGCCGAGGACCAGATGGCCGACGCTTTCACGGAAGAGCGGCATGATATAGCCCGGGCTCGTGAGGTAGACGAGGACGGCGACGACGACAGGCAGTGCCGCGATAATCGCGGCGGACGCTTTGGCCTCCATCGAGAGCGCCTGTACCTTGGCTTTCATCTTCTTTCGCTCGCGCAGCACACGCGAGAGATTGCCCAGCGCTTCGGACAGATTGCCGCCCGCCTGAGTCTGGATCTGTATGACGATGCCGAAGAAGTTCACTTCGGCGCATGGCATGGTTTCCGACATGCGCATGGCCGCTTCGGCTAAGGACAGCCCCAGTTGCTGGGCTTCGACCAACCGTTTGAACTCGGTCCGCACCGGTTCCTGTGCCTCGGCAGCGATCATACGTACCGCGTCGTTGAGCGGCAGGCCGGACCTGACGGCGCGCACGATGATATCAAGCGCGTTAGGGAACTCGTCGAGGAAGGCTCGCACCCGGCGCTTGCGCAGATAAGCGACCACCCAGCGCGGTATTCCGAGGAACCCGGCGACCATAGCCCCTGCCACCACCAGAAGCGGCACGCCGGCGGCGAATGTCGCAACCATCAGCAGGAAGCCGGAAAGAGCGGATAGCAAATAGAAGCGTTCCATGCCGATCTCCAGGCCGGCCTGGCGAATCTGGATCTTCAGCGGGGGGCGTGTGATGAAACGGTCCCGGTCCTTTTGTCTCGCCTCCAGGTCCTTCAAGCTTTCCTGGATCGACTTGCGCCGCTTGGCTATCTCCGCCGCCCGATCCCGCGCCGCCCGCACCACATTGCCATCGGCCTGGATGCGCTTGACCGCCTCCAGCCTTTTCTCGACTTTCCGCTCGCTGGCGATGGTGTTGAACATGAGCGCATAAGCGAGCGCGCCCGCGCTGCAGGCCGCCAGCACGATGAAGGCCATGAGGCTGAGCGAGAGGCCAAACATCAGATCGCCTGCTTTTCCATGGCTTCAAGAGCCGCCGCCAGCCGCGCCTCCTCGCCGTAATAGAGAGCGCGTTCCCAGAAGGCGGGCCGGCCGATGCCGGTTGAGACATGCTTTCCGATGATACGACCCGACGCGTCCTCTCCCGTGATATCGAAGAGCACCAGATCCTGGGTGATGATCACGTCACCCTCCATCCCCAGCACCTCGGTGATGTGCGTGATGCGGCGGGAGCCGTCACGCAGGCGGGCGGCTTGCACGATCACATCGACGGAGCCGACGATGATCTCGCGCACGGTCTTCTGCGAAAGGGAAAAACCGCCCATGGCCACCATGGATTCGATGCGGTTCAGGCATTCGCGCGGACTATTGGAATGGATGGTGCCCATCGAGCCGTCGTGGCCGGTATTCATGGCCTGGAGCAGGTCGAACACCTCCGGGCCGCGCACCTCGCCCACGATGATGCGCTCGGGCCGCATGCGCAAACAGTTGCGCACGAGATCGCGCATCGTCACTTCGCCCTCGCCTTCGAGGTTTGGCGGCCGCGTTTCAAGCCGCACCACATGGGGCTGCTGCAGTTGTAGCTCGGCCGAGTCTTCGCAGGTGATGATACGCTCGTCCCGATCGATGTAGTTCGTCAGGCAGTTCAACAGCGTTGTCTTGCCGGAGCCCGTTCCGCCGGAAATGATGACGTTGCAGCGCACTCGACCGATGATCTTGAGCACCTCCGCGCCCTCGGGCGAAATGGAGCCGTAGCGCACGAGCTGATCGAGCGTCAGCTTGTCCTTGCGGAACTTCCGGATGGTCAGCGTCGGACCGTCGAGAGCCAAAGGCGGTGCAATGACATTGACTCGGGAGCCGTCAGGCAGGCGTGCGTCGCAGATCGGGCTCGCCTCGTCCACCCGCCGCCCGACCTGGCTCACGATGCGCTGGCAGATATTGAGGAGCTGCTGATTGTCGCGGAAGCGGATATTGGTCTGCTCGACCTTCCCGTTCACCTCGATATAGACGTTCCGCGCTCCGTTCACCATGATATCGGCGATTTCGTCGCGTGCGAGCAGGGGCTCCAACGGACCGAAGCCCAGCACGTCATTGCAGATATCCTCCAGCAGCTCTTCCTGCTCGGATATCGACATCGCAAAGTTCTTGATCGCGATGATGTCATTGACGATATCGCGGATCTCCTCGCGCGCGCTGTCGGCATCGAGCTTTGCCAACTGGGAAAGATCGATCGTGTCGATCAGCGCGGAGAATACCTGGCCCTTGGTGTCGTAATAGCTGTCACCCCGCACACTTGGCGCGGCGGGCGGACGGGTAGGATTGGATGCAGCCCTCTCCTGGGCCGTGCTGGCAAGGGCCTGGGCAACGGGCTCCGGTTCGGGGAGTTCGGCTTCGGAACGGCCAATAGCCGCGGCAGGCGCAAGCCGCGGGCTGGTGGTGTTAGTGCCTGTTCCTCTCTTGCCGAACATGATGCTCGCTACTTCTTCAACCGACGCAGAAGCGCTGCGAGAGTGGATTTCTTTTTCGGAGTAACCTCACGCCGGCCCGCAAGCACATGCGCAACCTCATTGATGGTCTGCACGATGGAATGGTTGCGGTCCGTTTCGCCAAGCATGCGTCCATTGTTTGCGGCGGTGCCGAAAAGCTGCGGCTCGAAGGGGATCACCGCGAGGGGGACGATGCCGAGCGGTTCGGCGAAATCCTCCGGCTTGATCTCCGGCCGCTTGGGAACATTCGCCTGATTGATGATCAGCTTTGGAGCTTCGTCGTTCGGCCGCAACATCTTCAGCGTGTCGACCAGGTTTTTCGTATTGCGGAGATTGGCGAGTTCCGGCGTCGCGGTGATGACGATGTCGTCTGCTCGCATCAAGGTCGTCCTGGCCCACCCGGTCCAGACATGCGGCACATCGAGCACGACCACAGGTGCGGTGCGCTGGGCAGTGTCGATGACGGCGGAAAAGGCTTCCCCATCGAAATCATAAACCTGGTCGAGCGTGGAGGGCGCGGCCAGCAACGACAAACGATCCGCGCACTGGGCGAGCAGGCGGTCCAGATAGACTTCGTCGATGCGCTCCGGCGCGAAGACCGCTTCTGCGATTCCTTGGGGCGGATCCTGGTCGAAATTGATATTCGCGGTGCCGAAGGGAAGATCGAGGTCGGCGACGACCACTTCGCTTTCGAACAACGAAGACATCGCCCAGGCCAGATTGTGCGCCAGCGTGGAAGAACCGACGCCGCCCTTGGCACCCACGAAGGCGATGGAGCGGCCGAGCGGCTCCGCATTCGGATCGACGAAGATATTCGCGATCACGGTCACCACATCGGCCATCGAAACCGGTGCCACTATATATTCGGAGATGCCGGTGCGGATGAGCTCCCGATAGAGCCAGACGTCATTGTGGGTTCCGATCACGACGACTTTTGTGGTCGGGTCGCAAACCTCCGCGAGGCTCCCGAGCTGGGCAATCAGCTCTTTGGATTCCGCGCGCGATTCCAGAAGGATCAGGTTCGGCGTGGTCGCCGTCTGGTAAAACTCGACGGCCGCCGGAATGCCGCCCATCCGGATCTTCAGATGAGCCTTTGCCATCCGGCGATCCTCGGCGGCGCGGCGGATTGGCTCGGCGACACCATCGGTCTCGCAAAAGGCTTGGATCGAAATGCGGGGTATCGGCCTGAGCGATTGAAGCGGACCATCCTGGTCACCGTTCCAGCGCTCCAGATCGTTTTCTACGGCAAGGCTGCTCATGATCGCGATCCTAGTAGTCGACTTCCGAGCGGACCCAGAAATCATCAGCAACCTGGCCGGTTTTGTACCGTCCAATTGCCGTATCCCGGTTCTCCGCATCGATCGGAGTGGTCTTGCGTGGTCCGAGAAGATCCATGGGGTTGGCGATCTGCGCCGCCAAATTGTTTTGATAGGAGCACCCGAAATTGGCGTAGTGCTTGTTCTCGACCGTATCGAGCAGATCTTCCGGCCATCGGCCGCAAGGACCCGTCGCTGCCTTGACCACCGGGTAAGTGATGCGAACCGGCGCAGTCTGGTCGGTGGGCGCATGGTAGGACAGGGTCTGGACGTGCCCTCTCGGCACCCCCCTTGCGTGGAGGAAGTGGGTGATGTCCTCCGAAACGCGGCGCGCGGCCTGGCCATTGGCGGATCCTGCGGGCACGAGGATCGTCACGATAGCGTTTCCGCTATCTCCATAGTGCTCCATGAAGCCGTCGACCGCCACCTTTTGCTGCGGCGTCATCCGGTAGGAAAGCATGCCCACGGGCAGGTCAAGCGTCTGCTCCTTTTCCGTGAGCACGATCGGATGATTGGTGCGGTAGTCGTCCGGCACCGCACCAACCGTAATGGAATCCTTTTTTGCGCAGCCCGACGCCGCCGCGATAACGAGGACCAGGAAAGCCGCTGCACCCCGCCTTACGATGGACATAGGCATCCCCCTCATTTGTAGATGTAACCGACCACGCCGTGGTAGCGGCCATTGGGCAGATCGGTTTTCATCGCCCCATAGATCCGGTTCACTCGGCCCAGGAATACGCCTGCCCCGTCGCTTGCCGCATTGAAATTGTCGTCCGGCTTCGCCAGGACCGTCCGGGCCACCGGGCGGGCCAGATAGGGCGTGATGATGATCACGAGCTCCGTTTCGTTGCGCACGAAATCGCGGCTGCGAAAGAGGGTGCCAAGCACCGGGATCTTCGAAAGGCCGGGTAGTCCGTTGACGGTCTGGCGTATGTCATCGCGCACTAGGCCGGCGATCATCATCGAGCCGCCGGACGGCAATTCGACCGTGGTATCAGCCAGACGCTTGCGAATGGACAGGGCGTTCATGCCGGGATGGGCGTATCGGCCGCCGATCGAAGGCGATCCCAGGGAGAATGAGCCCTCGAAAGTCGGCTCCGAGACAGAGGTACGCACCTTGAGGCTGATGCGCCCCGGCGAAAGCACGGTCGGGGTGAATTCCAGGCCGATACCATATTCGATCTTCTCGACCTCATAGGTGAGCTGGTCCGACTGCCCCTTGGTGATGTCGCCCTGCTCCACCTTCTGGCCCGTGACCAGGTTGAATTCTCCACCCACCTTGAATGTCGCCTTCTCGCCGGAGATGGCGGTCAGCGTAGGCTCGGAAAGCGTCTTCATGACGCCGGCCTGTTCCATGGCATTGAGATAACCCTGGAGGAGCGATCCTCCGAGCGCCAGTTGCGATGCGGATGCAGGCGCGCCGAGGCCGTAAGGCGTGTCGACGATGGCCCCCCAGCTGATCCCGTCGAGGCTGCCAGAGCCGATCATATTGACGCCCAGCTGCTTCATGACCGAGCGGCTGACCTCGGCTACCGTCACCTTGAGCGTGACCTGATCCTCGCCGACGATCTGCAGCATGTTCACGATCCGGCTGGTCCGGCGCTCGAAATCCGGGTTGTCGATATCGACGCCCCCGCCATCGGTCGGTGCCGCGGCCGTCTGGGAGTATTGACCGGTCGTCGCTTCGCCACCGGTCACGAAAATGGTTGCGAGTTGCGCGGCCCGGGAGGCATCCAGCGGGGTTTCCACCGTACCGGTAAGCACGACGTTGTCATTGATGAGCTCAACGTCGATATCGGAGTTGGGAATGAAGCGCTTGAGATATTGCTCCAGTCCGGCAACGTCCCTTTCAACCGCCACATCGATGCTGGCGATCTGTTCTCCGCCGGCTCCAAAGACGAAGATGTTGGTTTCCCCCACCTGCTTGCCGAACAGATAGATGCGCCGGGCGGTGCGGGTCACCGCATCCGAGACTGCGGGATTGGCCACCAGGATGTCATAGGCGTCGGAGGGCAGGTCGAGAACCAGCGACTTGTTCAAGCCGAGCTTCAGGCGCTGCGTTCCGCCTCCGCCGATCTGGATCACGCCTTCGCCACGCGCGAAAGACGGCGTAAGTGCCTGCGCAGCGGACGCAAGCACCAGGGCAGCAATAAGCAAGACCCGAGTGCGCCATCTTCCCCCTGCCCCGCAGGATGTCATCGCTTCCGCCCCCTTCAGATCCCTATCGTTTTGTCCCGACGATGCTCACATCGCCGGATTTGATGAGCTTCACGCTATCACCGCGCCCCATGCCGGTAACGAGGTGAAGACCACGGTCGGAAGCGTTCTCGTTCGAATCTGCGATGGAACGCAGCGAAAGCGTCAGCCGATCCGCCATCTGCTGCGCCACTGTCATGACTTCCGCCTCTTCGGGCGTGAGCTCGAGCGTCGCCGTTTCCCCAACCTTCACCCGGCGGCCTTCCTCGTCCTCGTGAATGGTCTGATCGATGGCGAGCACACGGATATTCTCCAGCACCGTCTCGGTGATGAAGCCGTTGGGGCTCGAAACATCGTCGGCGCGGCGTGTCATGATCACGTCGACACGGTCGTTGGGCAGGATAAAGCCGCCGGCCGAGGTGTCTGCGGCGATGCGGGTGGCAACCGCTCTCTTCCCGGGTGGCAAGATCGCCGACAGGAAGCTTTGGCCGTCAATGACAAGTTTGGAACGGCGCACCGGCTCGCCGGCATAAAGCGGCAGGCGAGCGACTGCGTTCTTTACTTCTTCGAGCGCATTTGGCTCGCGCTCTCGCGTGATGAACGCATCCATCACACCCTCTACGGGCCAGGGCTGCCAGGCCGCCGAGCTGCCAAGGCGCTCCCCGAGCGGCACGTCCTGCGTGAGCACCAGAACCTCCATGAGCCTTGCGGCCGGCTGTTCTGGAGTGGGAGCTGCGGCTACGGTCTTTGCAGGCGAGGCGAGATTCTTGGCCAGATAGCCCGCTCCCACCGCTGCCGCGACGGCAACACCGAGAATGACAATGCGGGATTTGCTCATGTGACCGCCCCTTACCCACGGACCGGATGATCCGCGTCTGGACCATGAAGGGGAAAGGTCAAATTATGGTTAACGAATTCGATACCGACATGATTAACAAAAGACTGACGGCCTCTCGTTTCGCCATCCGGGATGCATTTAGCCGTTTGACCAGAGGCCGAAGAAAAGAAAATTTTATGGAAAATTTACTTTAATGCCTTGCAATTCGAACGTGTTAGGAACGTTTTCCGCTCAGTTTGGTTAAGTCTGCAAGTGGAAAATACAACCAGGCCTTGCGAGTGGAATAATGCCGCGGAGAAATGAAAAGGCGGGAAATTCGCCCCGTACCGCGCAACTCATCAGCCGGCAGCTTCGCAACGCTGATAACGCGCGGTTTTTGCGCCGGCTGCCCGGCTTTGAACTGCAACGTGAACTGCCGTCGCAACTGCTCGATCTTCTTTGCAAGCTGCAGGAGACCGAGGGTGCTTATTCGTCGGCGCGGCTAAGACAGGGCGACTCCGCCTGAACCAAAAGAAAAGCCGGGCGGCACAGCAGCCGCCCGGCTCTTTCTCGTGCACTCCAGATGTCAGGCGGCGCGCTTCTTGCCCGGAAGAAGGCCTTCGCGCTGGGCCTGCTTACGCGCAAGTTTGCGAGCGCGGCGAATGGCTTCAGCCTTTTCGCGCGTACGCCGCTCGGACGGCTTCTCATAGGACCGCCGCGCCTTCATTTCGCGAAATATGCCTTCGCGCTGCATCTTTTTCTTCAGGACCCGGAGGGCCTGATCAACATTGTTGTCACGTACGACGACCTGCAATGCTTCCACCTCACTCGGTTGGATGTTTCTGAAAATGTCCGGCACGCGCCCCGAAGGCGCTAAAGGCGGCAGTCAGCCGCCGGCTCGGACGACTCGGAATGGCGCGAGCTATAACAGCAATTGCGCCGCGTGTATCCCTAAAACGGAATATAGTGCGATCCAGGCCGTATTGAAGTGGCAAGCAATACGTTCCGGCTCGACTACTGCGACGCGCGCCGCCACGAATACTTTCCGCGGCCCGCGGGAGCAGCCGCACTTGGCTGGTAGTGCAGTGGGACGCCGCCGCGCCGCCCGGCCTCCAGCCGCCGCAGCGTGGTTTCGTTCTTTACCTCGAAACTTGAAATGCCACAGCGCAGCATGTGCGGAATTTGATCGATAAGCACATCCCCGGTCGCCCGAATATCGCCCCGATAGCCAAATCGCGAACGCAGCAACTCGGCCTTCGAATAGCTGCGCCCGTCATTGAAGGCCGGGAACGCCAAGGCGACGACTGGCAGGCGATCAAGGAAAGGAAGCAATCGGTCTAAAGCTTCTCCGGGCGACACCTCGACGGCGCACCGCGGGAGCAGATTTTCCTGCAAGGTGGCTTCGAGCGACAGGAAGAACTGGAGCGGCAGGATCAACTCGCTGTTACCGGTAAGCGCCTCAGCCTGATCGACGCGCTTCCACGTGTTTTCACGAAAGCCGTGCGCCGTCCAAAGCCTGGGAGCAGGGCTTGCTGATACGGTCATGTCCGCCTCATGCCGCATTGGTGAGCTCTTCGAGGCCGGGCAGATGGATCCCGCACTCGGTCTTCCCGGAACCCGCCCAACGGCCACTGCGCTCGTCTTCACCCGGTTTCACGGGCTGCGTGCAGGGGAAGCAGCCGATCGAAAGATAGCCGAACGCAACGAGCGGATTCTCCCGCAAGCCGTTTGCCCGCATATAGGCTGCCTGGTCGGCGGTGGTCCAGCGCGCGAGCGGATTGATCCGCATGCGCGGCCCGACCGCCTCGAACACCGGCATCTGGGCACGGGTGGCGGCCTGGCGCCGCTTGCGGCCGGTGAACCACGCAGAATAGGGCTCGACGGCCCGTGCCATCGGCTCGACCTTCCGGATCTCGCAGCAGAGATCCGGATCATGCTTGTGAAGGTCGCCGTTCGGATCGCCTGCCGTAAGCGAGTCCTGTTTTGGCTGGAGGATGATCAGGTTCTTCAGACCGAGATCGGCAGAGAGCTGGTCCCGATATTGCAGCGTCTCACCGAAGTGCTGCCCGGTATCGAGGAAGAGCACAGGCACGTTCCGATCGACGTGAGCGATCATATGGAGCAACACGGCCGAATCCGCTCCGAATGAGGAGACGGAAGCGATGCCGCCCGCATCACGGAACCGCTCGACTGCCAGCTCGACAATGGCCTCGGCCTCGAGGTGGCCATAGCGACTGTCGAGTTCCAGCGCCTCGATTTCGACATCAAGCGGCTTTGGCTTCGCTGCCATAAAGTGCCTCCTTGAAAGGTGCAGAGCCAAGCCGGCGATAAGCGGCAAGGAAGGTTTCCGATTTGTCCTGGCGCAGGCCGAGATAGGTCTCGACGATGGTTTCCACCGCGTCAACGATCTCATCCGCTCCGAAGCCGCGGCCAATGATCTCGCCCAACGTGGTGTTCTCGTCACCGGAGCCGCCCAGCGTGACCTGGTAGAGCTCGGCGCCCTTCTTCTCGACACCGAGGATCCCGATATGGCCCACATGATGATGGCCGCACGCATTGATGCAACCGGAGATCTTTAGTTTCAGGTCGCCGATCTCTTCCTGCCGTGACTGGTCGGCAAACCGGATGGCAATCTGCTGGGCAACGGGGATCGAGCGGGCATTTGCCAGCGCGCAGTAGTCGAGTCCCGGACATGCGATGATATCCGTGACCAGTCCGGCATTGGCAGTGGCGAGGCCGATCTCGACCAGCCCCTCATAGACTGCCTTGAGATCCGCCCGAGCCACATGGGGCAGAACGAGATTCTGCTCATGGCTCACACGGATTTCACCCTGGCCATAGCGCTCCGCAAGGTCTGCCACCGCCTCCATCTGATCCGCCGATATATCGCCCGGGACCTCGCCGATGCCCTTGAGCGAGATCGTGACGCAGGCGTAATCCGGGTGCTTGTGAGTGTGCAGGTTGCGCCGCACCCAGGTGGCAAAGCGCGCATCGGTCGCAGTTGCGGAGGCCAGAAGAGCCTCGCCCTCGGACCGGACGGGAAGCAGGGGCGGCGCGAAATATTCTCGAATTGCCTGGATATCGTCCTCCGGCAACTTCAGCTCGCTTTCCCTCAGCGCCAGGTATTCGCGTTCCACCTGCTGTGCCAGCTCCTCGGTTCCCGTTTCATGAACCAGGATTTTTATGCGCGCCTTGAACTTGTTATCGCGGCGGCCATGGAGGTTATACACGCGCAGGATGGCGGTCGTGTATGACAGGAGATCCTCTTCCGGCAGGAAATCGCGAATCTTTTTGGCTATCATCGGGGTACGGCCAAGACCGCCGCCGACATACACGGCAAAACCGAGCCGGCCTTCCGGGCTCTTCTTCAAATGCAATCCAATATCGTGCACCTGTACCGCGGCTCGGTCGCTCTCGGCTCCAGTCACCGCGATCTTGAACTTGCGTGGAAGATACGAGAACTCGGGGTGCAGCGAAGACCACTGGCGCAGGATCTCGGCATAAGGTCTGGGATCGGCGACTTCGTCCGCCGCCGCACCTGCGAAATGGTCGGCCGTGACATTGCGAATGCAGTTGCCGCTCGTCTGGATGGAGTGCATCTCGACAGAGGCGAGCTTCTCCAGGATCTCCGGAACGTCCTTCAATGCCGGCCAATGGAACTGCAGGTTCTGCCGCGTTGTGAAATGGCCATAGCCCTTGTCGTAAGTGCGCGCGATATGGGCAAGCATGCGCATCTGCCGCGGCGCTAGGGTTCCATAGGGAATGGCGATCCTCAGCATATAGGCATGAAGCTGTAGGTAGACGCCGTTCATGAGGCGCAGCGGCTTGAACTGTTCTTCCGTCAACGCGCCGGAAAGCCGCCTTTCCACCTGATCGCGGAACTCGGCGACGCGTGCTTTCACGAAAGCGTGGTCGAATTCGTCGTATCGGTACATTCTCAATCCTTACACAAGGGAGGCGGCTTGCTTGGCGGCCTGCTTGCCAAGCTCGGGATGAATGGAAGGTCCGGCAGCACGGATGCGCTCGCGAAGCCTGAGCGGGCGCACGGCACCGTCAACGACGTCGATATCGATGAGCTCGATATCGAGCACCAGATTGCGAGCCACCGCCTCACGGCCAATTTGCTCCAGGCGCGCCTCGGCATCCCCGTCGCGGGCGATCTCTGCCTGCCCGATGTCCTCGACCCACACTCCGTCAGGCCCGGCCCAGACGGCTACTCCGTCGAGCAGTCTGTTTGCTGCAAGCAATTTCATGAACGTTCCCCTCGTACCGCGAGCCGCTCTTCGCTTTCGCGATAAGACGCGAGCGGCTTCGAGCGCGCAAAATTGGCGCCGGCGACAGCGTCGCCGATGATCGTGAGCACCGGGCCGGCCAGATCTTTCCGGCCTCCAAGCGCGGGCAAATCGGCAAGCGTACCGTGGAAGAGGCGGCGGCTTCCAAGACTGGCATTCTCGACCACGGCCACGGCCGTATCCGGCGAGAGGCCTGCCTGCTGAAGTAGGCCGGCCACCTCGGCGGCGGTAGAGCGTCCCATATAGACTGCTACCGTCGCTCCACCGATGGCGAGCCTCGCCCAATCGGGCAAAGCTTTCCCCTTGAGGTCATGACCGGTGGTGAAGACGAGGGACGAGGAGATCCCGCGAAGGGTCAGCGGCAGCTCGAAATCGGCGGCGGCCGCAAAAGCCGCCGTGACGCCGGGCACGATCTCATAGCTGATCCCAGCGTCCCTAAGGGCGGCCATTTCTTCCCCGGCACGACCGAACACCAGGGGATCGCCCGACTTGAGGCGGACAACTCGCTTGCCTTCCTGGGCAAGCGCCACAAGGAGCTCGTTGATCTCTCTCTGCGTCTTGGAATGGCAGCCTTTGCGCTTGCCTACGGAAATACGTTCAGCGTCACGCCGGCCCATGGAAACGACAGCCTGGGGAACCAGCGCATCATGCATGATCACGTCGGCCTCCATGAGCAAGCGTTGGGCGCGCAGGGTCAGTAGGTCTTCCGCCCCCGGACCGGCCCCAACCAGAGCCACGTGGCCACGCTCTGCTCCCCTCGTGCGCAGGAGGCGCTCCGTCGCTTCGATTGCCTCATGCCCGTTGCCGGATTCCACCGCCCGCGCAGGGCTTCCGGTGAAAAAGGATTTCCAAAAGCGGCGACGCTCCACGCCCTTCGCGACCTGCCGGTCGACTGCCTCGCGATAGGAAGCGGCCAGGAGGGCAAGACGTCCAAGCGAAGGCGAGAGCATCCGATCGATTCGCGCCCGCAACATCTGGGCGAGAATGGGACCGGCACCTTCGGTGCCGATGGCGACCGCCACCGGAGCACGATTGACGAGCGCCGGCGTGAAGAAATCGCACAGTTCCGGGCGATCGACTGCATTGACGGGGATATGCCGCGCTCGAGCTTCGTCCACCACGCGCGCATCCTTCTCGAGATCGCCCGTCGCGGCAAAGACCAGCGCAGCTCCTTCGAGAAAATCCGCATCGGGGCGGACGACCTCAACTTCGTTCGCCGCAGCCCAGACCGCCAATGCCGGTTCCGCTTTCTCGGCGACGACGAGAATCTCCGCGCTCGATTGCGCCATCAGCCGCGCCTTCGCCAGAGCCTCGTCGCCAGAACCGACGATCACCACGCGCCGCCCCTCCACCCGGAGGAAGATGGGGAACGCGTTCAGTTTTTCGGTTTCACCGGCCATGGAAGTGGGTAGCTCCTGATCAGGAGCCAGATTGTGCCCGCCACGCTGCAGTTTCAGAAGAAACCCACTCGCGTGACGACAAAGCCCGGCGCAATCGCTTTTTCCCCTGGAAGCGCGGCCAGGGAAAAATAGTTCGCGGGGTTTCTCACCTCTCAGGAGTGGAACGTCACCAGTATTCGGGGGTTCTATCGGGAAAGATCAGAGATGAAACATGGAGAGCAAAATGGCGGGCATCTGGCTCGATCACGGGATTTGGGTGATTGTCGCGGATGGTGAAAAGGCCTTGTTCCTTCGCAACAAAGGCGATGCGGAATATCCCAATCTGGAAGTCGTACGCGAAATGCGCGACGAAAACCCACCCACTCGCGAGCAGGGCACGGACGAACCCGGGCGTTACACGAATGGCCAGTCGCCGCAGAAGAGCGCGTTCTCTGAGACGGACTGGCAGCGCTATGGCAAAGAGCGTTTCGCGGAGGAGATCGCCGAGCGGCTTTACAAGCTCGCCCACCGCGGCGAGTTCGAAAAGATCGTGCTTGTCGCACCACCCGTCGTGCTCGGCGCAATGCGCAAGGCGCTCCACAAGGAGGTCGATGCGCGCGTCGCCTGCGAGGTGCCTAAGACCCTTACAAATCACACGGTGTGGGATATCGAGCAGCTGCTCAAGAACAATGCCTAGACGTGCTGTCCGCCATTGATGTGGATTTCGGCGCCGGTGACATAGGACGCGTTCTCCGAGCAGAGGAAGAAGATCGTGTCCGCTACTTCCGAAGTCTGGCCCAGCCGGCGCAGCGGAATCGTTTCGACCAGCTTGTCGGTGCCGGGTGAGAGGATCGAGGTCTCGATCTCTCCCGGCGCGATCGCGTTGACGCGAATGCCGTGAGGGCCGAAATCCGCCGCCATCTCGCGCGTGAGCGCAACGAGAGCCGCCTTTGAGGTGGCATAGGCGGTCCCTGCAAAAGGATGGACGCGGCTACCCACTATCGACGTGACGTTGACAATCGAGCCCTTGCCGGCGGCAAGCTCCTTGAAAAGACCCCGCGCCAGCATGATGGGGGCGAAGAAATTCACCTGGAAGACATCACGCCAGACATGCATCGGCGTATCGATGGAGTTCATACGCTTGCCCCCGTCGAGCTTGGGGGAGATGGCCGCGTTGTTGACGAGCGCATGGAGCTGGCCGCCATTGGCAGCGAGTCGGTGCCGGATCTCGGCAATCGCAATACCCACCCCCTCCTGATCCGAGAGATCGAGCTGGATGTGATCCTCGGGCCCCGCCGGCCAAGGACAATCCTCGGCGAATGGCTGTCGAGAACAGGTGATCACTCGCCATCCCTCACGGGAAAAGCGCTTGACGGTTGCATGCCCGATACCGCGGCTCGCGCCGGTCAGCACCAAAGTCTTACGCTGGTCGATCTTGCTCACATCGCTCTCCATTCCCCTCATATGTAGCCTCTGAGCAGAGGGAATGCGATAGGCTCTGCCTCCAGCGTCGAACGTCCTTCTCTGTGCTAGTTGCCGAGGATGATGTCCAGGATGGACTGATGTCGCCGCTGCGGCGCGCCGCCCACATCGGCCGGGGGGACAGGGCGGCCTGGCATTTGTCCGCCAGACATGGAGGAAGGGATCGGCTCAGGCCTCGCCCCTTCTCCGACCGCATTCTGCGGCAGAGGCATGGAGCCGTCGAGCGGCTGGACGACCTCCATTTGCGGCTGAGGTCTCCAATCGCCCGGAAGCCCCGCTACGGGCACGCCCTTATGTGCTGCCGTCATGAATTCGCGCCACGCCTGAGCGGGCAACGAACTGCCCGTCGCCTTGGTCGGACGGCTGTTGTCATTGCCAAACCAAACACCGGTGACCAGATTTGCGGTATAGCCGACAAACCAAGCATCGCGGGAATCCTGCGTGGTGCCGGTCTTGCCGCCTGCTGGCCAGCCGAACGCGGCGGAACGCCCGCTGCCATAGTCGATCGTACCGGTCATCATGTAATTCATCATCGCGATGACTTCCGCGCTCGCCACGCGGGGAATGCGATCCGCCTTGTATTGATAGAGGGTCTTGCCGGATGCGGTGGTGACCTGCTCGATGAAGTGCACGTCGGGCCGAAAACCGCCATTGGCGAAGGGCACGTATGCCGCCGTCAGCTCGAGCGGCGTCACCTCCGACGTACCGAGCGCAATCGAGGCATTCGGATTGAGATTCGATTCCACGCCCATCCGATGGGCGACTTCGACAACCGCGCTCGGCCCCACTTCCATGGCCAATTGGGCAGCGACCGAGTTGAGCGACCGCGCGAGCGCCTCTGCCAGCGTAACCTGGCCATGATACTTGCCCTGATAGTTCTCCGGGCGCCATTTGCCGATCCTCACAGGAGCGTCGTTGCGCATGCTGTCCGGCGTCCGGCCCTGTTCGAGCGCTGCCATGAAGACAAACGGCTTGAAGGCGGAACCCGGCTGCCGGCGTGCTTCGGATGCGCGGTCGAATTGGCTATGCGCATAATCATACCCGCCCACCATCGCGCGAACCGCGCCGGTGCCGTCGATGGAAACAAGCGCGCCCTGGCTCACCTGGAGTTGCTTGCCCTTTTCGTCGATGAGCCGGCGGATCGATTTCTCAGCGACTTTCTGCAGGTGCAGGTCGATCGTCGTCTTGACGATGACGTCCCGCTCCACCGTGCCGATCAGCGTTGGCAGCTCCTCCATGATGCGGTCGGCGACATAATGCTCCGAGCCGGTCCAATAGGCGGCTGCACGCGTAGCGGGCGCGCTGATCGCTGCCGCCAGCTGGCTATCGCCGATCATGCCCTGCTCACGCATGGCGGAAAGCACCACCTGGGCACGATCCTCCGCAGCTTGCGGATCGCGAGCCGGCGAAAGCCTGGACGGAGCTTTCAGGAGGCCCGCCAGGAGCGCCGCCTCGGAAAGCGTCACGTCGCGGGCAGATTTGTTGAAATAGCGCTGTGAAGCGGCTTCCACGCCATATGCGCCAGACCCGAAATAGACCCGGTTCAGGTACATCTCCAGAATCTGGTTCTTGGTGTATTTCTGCTCCATCCAGAGTGCGAGAAGCATCTCCTGGATCTTGCGCTCGAGGGTGCGGTCGGGCTTCAGGTACAGGTTCTTCGCCAGCTGCTGGGTTATTGTGGATCCGCCCTGGGACAGCTCGCCCTGGCTCAGGTTCTCGACCATGGCGCGCGCCATGCCCACGGGATCGACTCCCCAATGGGAGTAGAATCGCCGGTCCTCGATCGCGACGACCGCCTGCGGGATGAAGGGCGACATTTCGTGCAGGCCGACCGCTTCTCCCCCCGTCATGCCCCGATTGGCGATCAGGGTACCATCCACCGCCACGATCTTCACGTTCGGCGGACGATCAGGGATCGCCCAGGTGGTGAGGCTCGGCATTTGCGCGCCGTAATAGACGATGAGCCCCGCTGCCGCGATACCGCCCCAGAGGGCAAGCACGATGGACCAGTAAACAAGGCCCTTCAGCAAACCGCCAACACCCATTCGCCGGGAACGGCTGGACCTGCGGGCCTTCTTCTTGCCCTTCTTCCGGCTGGGCCGGCGCGCAGGAGGCAGAACGCGATCGGACGGGCTTACCGACAGCGTTCCGGCGCCCCGCGAGCGCGGTGCGTCGAAGCTCGGTTCGATGCGTTTTCCCCGATTGGACTTTGCCATGAAAGTTCCCGATCCCAAGCTGCGAGGCAGCTTCTCGTTCCCGCCTGTAGGCTAAAGATGGCAATTTAAGGGGGCGTTAATGGCAAAAGTCAGCAATTTCTCATTCTTTCAAAGACTTAGGCCCGCACGGCTGCTTAAGCCGCTGCTTTCGCTCGATGCTTGGCCAAACGGAAGTGCAGGTCGTTCATCAACTCACAAAACATTTCAGCTTCGTTCTTGGAAAGGCCCATCAACACCTGCCGGTCCAGACATGCCGGCTCTTCCTTCGCCTTGTCCCAGACAAGCCAAAAATCGAGAGGGTCCGAGAAAGATTCATATCTGGGCCCTTCAGTAATCATCCGTACACACTCACTCGCTGTTTTCGCACGCTGGGGCGTAACCCGAGGTAGTAAACAGATGCTGAAGGGGGCACACGGAAGTTGGGGAACTTAACTCGATGGCTTTCATTTCAGTTGGATAGCCGGAGGCCGAGGCTGGATACGGGTCCCGCGACGGCTTCCAACCGAAACAGAGGAATACGCGTTCTCGCCGGTTAGAAATGCCAGCCTCCAACCACAGCGGCGATTCCGGATCGGAGGCCCGCTCCGGCAACGGCGCCACTGAAAAGCAAGCCTCCGATCGGAGGAACGAGCTTGCCGCGGATCGAACCGTATTTGCCGCTGAACGGACCTATGCGGCATGGGTCAGGACCGGGCTTGCAGCGCTGGCCAGCGGCATAGGTGCAAAGGCACTTTTGGAAAACGTGGTTCCGGAGTTCCTGATCACGGCGACAGGAACGATTCTGGTGCTGTTCAGCGCGTTCTGCTTCGCGACCGCCGTATGGCGTGAAATCAATCCCGGACCTCCTCCCCCACCTCACGAGGTTAAGCGCCTGCCCCCCATTCTCCTGGTATTCGTGAATGGCTTTCTGGTGCTGGTGGCCCTCGCCGCTCTTTTAGGCATCTGGTTCGGCGAGACCGGCAGCGGCGGTTAAGTAGCCGGTTTTTGCGCATCCGCGTGACGATGGATAAGGGTCCAATTCCCATTTTCGCGGCGAAATACTTCCGTGACCCGCAAGGTCATCGGCATTCTGTTTCCACCCACCTCCACCTCGGCCATCTGCAAGCCTGTCCAGAAGCCGAGATCCCCGTCAGAGGTCATCTGCATCACCTCGAAGCCGCAGTCCCCGCCCGGCCCGAAAGCGCCGGAGGCGCTTTGGTAATCCTTGCGAACCGCTTCTGCCCCTTCCACCACCTTTCCGTCCGGGCCAAAGAATGTGGCAGGGTCGGTTCGGGCCGAGAGGTCGACAACCCTGCTTACATCTCCCCGGCAAAAGGCCCGCGCCGCCTCTTCACGCCGAGCGATGAACGTTCTGAAATCTTCCATGATGCGCTCCTTTCCGGGAGCAAGATATGGCCCTTGTAAAGCCCGGCAAGCCGGGTACGGCCGGTGTCCTGACAGTCTTGTCAGGAGGCGAACGGTCTCGGATTGCGCATGGAATTGAACTTCGCGACCAAGGTCTCCCCAGATATCGGCCGGGAGAACAGATAGCCCTGCATTTCCTGGCACCCCAGCCTGATCAGCAGGTCGCGCTGTTCGGGCGTTTCCACACCCTCGGCGACGACGTCGAGCCTTAGGGCCCGCCCCATCTCGATCATGGCGGAAATGATCGCTTCGCCGGCATTTCCCTGCGAAAGTCGGTTCACAAAGGAGCGGTCGATCTTGAAGCGGTCGATCGGGTAAGTGTGGAGATAGCTCATCGAGGAATAGCCGGTGCCGAAATCATCCAGCGCCACGCGAACCCCCGACTTCTTCAAGGCGTGGAGCATGGCTCCGGCAAGTTCCGGTTTTTCGACGGCAGCGGCCTCGGTGACTTCGATCTGGATTCTCTGCGGCGCGATCCCATGGCGGTGGATTATATCAAGGCACCGTCTTGTAAACCCGTGATCACAAAGCTGGACCGGAGAAACATTGACGGCAACCCACGCGATGGGCACGCGTTTCGCCATCCGGCAGGCTTCATCGAGTACCCAGTCCCCAATTTGCGCGACGAACCCGCTCTCCTCGGCCACGGCAATAAGGCACATCGGCGACACGGATCCATACACCGGATGATTCCAGCGCAGCAACGCCTCGGCCCCAGTGATCTCGCCCTTGGCCGAATAGAGCGGCTGATAGGCCAAGTATAGTTCGGTTCCCGTTGCAAGTGCCCTCCGCAGACCGATTTCGACCTGTCGGCGCTGTTTCACCATATCGTCAAGTACCGGGGCGAAAAAGCGGTAGCGGCCGGCGCCTCGTTTCTTGGCATCGTGAAGGGCGATATCCGCCCTGCGCAAGATCTCTTCTCGTCGCGTTCCCGTGTGAGAGGTGACCGCTATTCCTATGCTGACGCCGATATGCGCCACATCCTCGTCGAGGTGAAACGGCGACGCGAATGCCGCAAGCACCTGCTCCGACACGGTCCGCGCCGCCCGGGATGCGTTGTCGGAGACCTTGACGATGGCAAACTCATCGCTGCCCAGTCGGGCCACGATATCGGGCGGGCAAACGATCGCCTCCAAGCGTTCCGCCACCTCCCGGAGGACCTCATCTCCCTCCATATGGCCGAGCGTGTCATTGACATCCTTGAACCGGTCGATGTCCAGGAGAAGGACCGCTGCTTCGGCCTCGCGCGGTCTCACATTGCTGAGGATTTCATCCAGCCGGGCCTCCAGGCCCGCCCGGTTCGCCAGTCCGGTCAGCCAATCGTGGGAGGCGAGATGACGGGTTCGGTATTCGCTTGCCTGCAGCGCGGCAGATGCTTGGCGCAGCCTGTGCGCCTGGTAGAGAACCGCCGATGCCACCAATGCAAGCCCCAAGGCCGCCGCATATGGGATTAGTCCGGAGGCTGCCGCGACGAGCAGCATGATCGTCATGACGGCGGCGGCAATCCGCGGGGACAGCAGTCCGGAAAATCGGCGCATATCGAATAGCTAAAATAAAGCCTATGAACTCCCCTACATAAACCCAATAGCCGAAAGAACCGTAACCGCAGACGGTCAAATAACTCCATATTCAGCCAACCCCGCCCGCGGTAACTCGGCCGTGAAGCGGTCCATCCGCTAGCTATGGGCAAAAATGTCCTGCTCGTCCCATCCCATCAGGTCGAGCTTGGCTCGCGTGGGTAGAAACTTGAAACAGGCCAGCGCTTCCCGCGCACGGCCGTCCCGCTCCAAACGCTGCTGCAGGACATCGCGCAGGCGGTGAAGGTAGAGAACATCAGAGGCCGCGTATTCGAGCTGTTCCGGCGTCAGCTGCTCCGCTGCCCAATCGGAGGACTGCTGCGCCTTGGAGAGATTGATACCCAGAAGCTCATAGCAGATGTCCTTCAGGCCGTGCCGATCCGTATAGGTTCGGGTTAGCCGCGAGGCGATCTTGGTGCAAAAGACGGGGTCGGGCATCACGCCGAAGGTATGATAGAGCACGGCGATATCGAACCGGGCGTAGTGGAAGAGCTTGGTTACCTGTCGGTTGCGAAGGAGCGCGACCAGGTTAGGGGCGCGTTTCTGTCCCGCGGCGATCTGCACCACATCCGCCGTTCCGTCTCCCGGCGACAGCTGCACCACGCACAGCCGGTCGCGATGGGGATTTAGCCCCAACGTCTCCGTGTCGATGGCCACCGCATCCACATCATAGCGTGAGAGATCTGGCAGATCGTATTGATGAAATCGGATCGTCATCGAGTATTCCTTAGTCAGTCAGAATCGGCGCCCAGGAGTGGAGCGTAGTCATAGAAATGCACGCGGTGTCCCGGTCGATCGTCTGATCGATATGGTCGGGTTTCAGCGCGGCATCCGTCATGGCGGGTTTCCTTCCGCTTCAAACGCAACAGGCTCCCAGACAAGAAAAAGGGCCGCGAACGGCCCCTTTCCGTCCTTATGACGTCGCTTACCAGTAAGGACAGCTGTTGTCTTCCAGGTAATTGTGGACGGTGACGGCACCCGAAATGATATCGGCCTTCGCCTTTTCCACCGCCGTCTTCATTTCATCCGTGATGAGGGAGGCGTTGTTCTCGTCGAGAGCGTAACCGACCCCGTCTTCCTTCAGACCCCAATCCTCATGGCCAAATGTGAATTCGCCATTCTTGGCGTCCATGAAGGAGTCGTAGACCGCCTGGTCGACGCGCTTCACCATCGAGGTCAGCACACTGCCGGGATGCAGATGGTTCTGGTTGGCGTCCACGCCAATGCCGAGCTTGCCGGCGTCAGCCGCCGCCTGCAGGACGCCGACACCCGTGCCGCCGGCGGCATGATAGATCACATCTGCGCCCTGATCGATTTGCGTCCGGGTGATCTCGCCTCCCTTCGTTGGATCGTTCCAGGCGGCAGGCGTATCGCCGGTATAGTTGCGGATCACCTTGGCGTCGGGATTGGCGGCCTTCACGCCACCGACATAGCCACACTCGAACTTGCCGATAAGCGGAACCTGCATACCCCCGACAAATCCCACCGTTCCGGTCTTGGAAGCGAGAGCCGCGAGCATGCCGACAAGATAGGACCCTTCCTGCTCCTTGAAGGTGATGGAGCGGACATTGGGCTGGTCCACCTTATCGTCGATGATGGTAAAGCTCACCTCAGGATATTCGGGGGCCACCTTGTTGAGGAACTCCACCCAGGTGAAGCCTGCCATGACGATCGGGTTATGACCGTTCTCGGCGAAACGGCGCAAGGCCTGCTCGCGCTGGGCATCGTTGGAGATCTCGAACTCGGCATATTCGATGCCGGTCTCCTCCTTGAACTTTTCCGCGCCCATATAGGCCATTTCATTGAAGGATTTATCGAATTTACCGCCTAGATCGTAGAGGATTGCTGGCGATGTCTCCTCCTGCGCCATGGCTGTCGTCGCCATTGCGGTTGCGGCGAGGAGGCCGAGAACGATACGCTTCATTTGATCCACACCCTGTCGGTTGCTCTGGCGTCGGCCCCGCGTTTAAGGCGGGGACGTCCTGTTATGGCAGGATTTTCCATCCTGCTTGGAGCCACTCTGGCATGGGCATTGGAAAATTTCCACGCGGAAAATTGCCGGCGCTGCGGTGGTTGTGGGCCGGTTCCGCGGTTACTGAATTGCCGCCACGCCCGGTGCGGGACAGCTCACGCCCGTTCCCTGAAGCCCGCAATAGCCGCCGGGGTTCTTCGCCAGGTATTGCTGATGTTCCTCCTCGGCGAAATAGAGGGCCGGAGCCGGGCCGATCTCCGTCGTAACCGGTCCGCGCCCGGCGGATGTGAGCGCCTTTTCGTAAGCATCGCGGGATGCACGGGCTTCGGCGAGCTGTTCGTCGGTCGTCGTATAGATCACCGACCGGTATGTGGTGCCCACATCATTCCCTTGCCGCATGCCCTGGGTCGGGTCATGGCTTTCCCAGAAGACCTTCAAAAGCGCGGAAAAGGAGACGATCTTTGGATCATAGACGACGAGAACAACTTCGGCATGGCCGGTGAGACCCGTCGTCGTCTCGCGATAGGTGGGATTGGGCGTGAGGCCGCCGGCAAACCCTACCGCCGTCACCCATACCCCTTCCAGCTGCCAGAAAAGGCGTTCCGCACCCCAGAAACAGCCCATACCGAAGAGGACCTGCTCCGTCCCCTCGGGGTAAGGACCCTTCAACGGACGCCCGTTGACGAAATGCCGCTCGGAGGTCGGAATGGGCTCCGGGCGCCCCGGCAGAGCCTCCTGCGGAGAGGGAAGCCTGAGCTTCTTTTCCGAAATTTGGAAGAACATGAGATCACTCCTCGATCTGGTCGGGCCTAGCGGGCCGCCAACAGGTCGCCGGGCCTGCGCCTCCGATATCCAAGGGCATGGAGAACGAATGCGAGCACGGCAAAAACGAGCCAGCCGGGCAGCGAGAGAATGGACGTCATCACCGGGTCCCATAGAAATGGGATGGTGTGAGCTTCGACGAAGCGCTGGAAGGAAAGCAGCGAGTCGGGAAAGTTTGCCTGCCAGCTTTCACTCAGCGGCGTATAGGTCCACGCATCCGCCGCGATCGTGCGCGTTGCATCGACCACCGCCATCACGACAGCAACGGCGAGAGCGAAAAGCGCGAGAAGGCGAAAGATGAAGCGCATTGTGTATCCGGCAATGGCTGATAGGACTGAGATAGGCCTACGGAGGCGGATTGGCAATCGCTCCGGTCAGCTTGTCGCTGCAGAACGCGCAGAAAAGCTGTTTCGGCATCTTGGCATCCGGGGCCATTTCGACTAGATGACGCCCCGGGCATTAATGATGCCCCCTGCAGCGGGCCGCAGTTCATGCGGCCTCACTGCCGGTGGAGAGGTGGCCGAGTGGTTGAAGGCGCACGCCTGGAACGCGTGTATACGGGAAACCGTATCGAGGGTTCGAATCCCTCTCTCTCCGCCATTATCTTGCAGCGAACCCGAAATGAGGCTCCCGTGGGGGGGCTTTTTCTTTTTGTTTCAAAGGCGTTTAGCGGAGGCATCCGAACCTCGGAGACTGGCGCCGGGTTCAATTTCCGTCTCCGAATGCCCTCTCGTCTCTAACCGAGCGAACCTCGCCCGGCCCGGTTCGGCTTCACGAAGCCCAGCGTTTCCAGCGGGTTTCGCAGTTCGCTCAACAATGCATTCAACGGGCGTTCTTCCGGTTGGCGTGGCTGCCGGGAAAACACGCGGTAGGCATATTCGGGGGAAGCCGTGCGCAGCCCGTCGTTATGCTAGGGATCCCGGTGATCCCCGGCCGCAAGAACCGCAAGCGCAAAATCCGATACGATGAGAAACGCTACAAGGACCGCTGGCGCGTTGAGGCCATGTTCTGCCGCCTCAAGGATTTCCGCCGCGTCGCCACACGGTACGACAAGCTCGCTCGGAATTATCTATCTGCCGTCATGCTCGCAGCAGCAGTTGCGTACTGGCTATGATTGAGTCTCAACCCTAAGGTCTTCAACAAAAGATATGATAATGGTTCTGCATGAGTGAGGTCCGGATCATACCCTACGATGAGACCTATCGTGACGATGTCCTGGCCATCACCATCGCGGCATGGACGCCGGTGTTTGAGAAAACGGCATCTGAAGTTCCCCGCTTTGTCTATGACTGCTTCTACCCCTCGGGCTGGAAAGCCAGGCAGGAGCAAGAGGTTCGATCGCTGCTCCAAAGCGAGCCGGACAACATCTGGCTGGCTCTGGCTGCGGACAAGCCGGCAGGGTTCGTCGGCATCAGGCTCCATCCCGAGGACATGATGGGGGAGATATATATCCTTGCAGTAGCACCGCCGTTGCAGCGGCAGGGTATCGGGCGCCGCCTCATGGTTCATGCCGAAAACCTCATTCGCGCTTCGGGAATGAAAATGGTCATGGTCGAGACGATCGCAGATTCGGGGCATCAGCCGGCACGCAGGAAGTATGAGGCATCGGGATATGTGCAATGGCCTGTTGCCAGATATTTTAAGAGCCTTGATTGAAGGTCCAGCCAGAGAACGGGCGGCAGGCGTTCCACGGCCAGTATGGGGGCAAACGCCCGCATTGCTTCGTAGCTAGCAAGATGTGATGGCGTCTATTCAGCGGGCTTCGAACACTATCCCCATCTGTTCCGACCAAGGCTGATCGGCAACTGCAACGAGGTCGTTCAGCGAAAGCGCCGGTGGTACGCGCCTGATGACGAGGTGATCGAGCACTTCCGGCGACAGATAGGCGAGCCGCATCATTCGGCTCACGAACCGGTCGGAGACTTTCTCGGCCGCCGCGATGTCCTGGATCGTGGAAGCGGCGCCCGTTTCCAGCTGCCGCCGCCAGCTCCAGGCGCGGGCGATGGCGCGCAGCACATGCGGATCCTGCGTCCGCCCATCCCGCAAGATCACCTCGTCGGGCGGCAGGATCTTCGGCCGCCCATTGCGTTTGCGGATCGTCAGGGGGATGACGACCCGGATGGTGTTCGTCGAGTCGGTCATGCGTGGGCCTCCGTCTGGCGGGGGGCCATCATTTCCCGTAGGACCGAGCCCAGTCCGTCGTGGCGCAGATCGACGGCGATGCCGTCTTCGCCGACGGTCACCCGCTCGACCAAAAGCTGGACGATGCGGGTTTGCTCCGCCGGGTAGAGCGCCGCCCAGAGCTGGTCGAACTCGCCGAGCGCCTGGACGACCGCCTTCTCATCGACGGTCGAGTTCTCGTCGCGAAGGGCCTTTATGGTCCGCGCCGCGACTTCGGGTGCGCGGATCATGCGGCGGATTTCGCCGACGACGGCATCCTCGACCATGCCGGCGGGCAAGCGCAGCGGCCCTGAGGCGTCTCCGGTCGGGCGGTTTCGGATCAGGTCCATCGACGCGTAGTAGCGGTAGAGGCGCGTGCCCTTCTTCGTCGCGGTCGGCGTCATCGCCGTGCCTGTCTCGGTGAAGATGATCCCCTTCAGCAGGGCCGGCGTCTGGCGGCGGGTGTTCTTCGCCCGCAGGCGCGGGCTCTCCTGCAGGATGCTGTGAACCTTGTCCCAGAGGGCCTGATCGATGATGGCCTCGTGCTCGCCCGGATAGGCCGTGCCCTTGTGCACGGCTTCGCCGAGGTAGACCCGGTTGTTGATTAGTTTGTAGAGGAAGCCCTTGTCGATCGGCTTGCCGCGCTTGTTCAGAACGCCCTCGGCCGCGAGCGCTTTCGCCAGCGTCGTGGCGGAGCCGATGGCGACGAAGCGCTCGAAGATCAGCCGGACCGTCGCGGCCTCGGCCTCGTTGACCACCAGCTTGCGGTCGCGCACGTCGTAGCCCAGCGGGACGTGACCGCCCATCCACATGCCGCGCTTGCGGGATGCCGCGACCTTGTCGCGGATGCGCTCGCCGATCACCTCCCGCTCGAACTGCGCGAAGCTGAGGAGGATGTTCAGGGTCAGGCGGCCCATCGAGGTCGTGGTGTTGAACGACTGCGTGACCGAAACGAAGGTCACCTGATTGCGGTCGAAGATCTCGACCAACTTGGCGAAGTCCATCAGCGAGCGCGACAGCCGGTCGATCTTGTAGACCACGATCACATCGATCAGACCGGCTTCGACGTCCTGAATGAGACGCTTCAAGCCGGGGCGCTCCAGCGTGCCTCCGGAGAAGCCGCCGTCATCGTAGCGTTCGCGAATGGTGGCCCAGCCTTCCGCCTTCTGGCTCGTCACGAAGGCCTCGCAAGCCTCGCGCTGGGCGTCGAGGCTGTTGAACTCCATGTCGAGCCCTTCCTCGCTCGACTTGCGGGTATAGATGGCGCAGCGCTGGCGGCGCGGCGTGATCGCGACGGCTTCCTGACGGTTCATCGGTCGTCCCTCCGGGCCTCACGTAGGCCGAAGAAGCGGTAGCCGTTCCACTGCGTGCCGGTGATCGCCCGCGCCACCGCCGACAGCGACTTGAACTTGCGCCCCTGCCAGTCGAAGCCGCCCTTCATCACAGTGACGGTGTGTTCCACCCCGTCCCATTCACGCACGAGGCGGGTGCCGACCACCGGGTTGCGGGAATCCGCGATGATCGTCTTGCGCCCGACCCGGCCCTCGATTTCGTCGGCCAGCAGGTCCAGCGTCCGCCGCGTTTCGCGGGACAGGCCGCCGAGGGTCAGTTCCTGGACCCGGTAGCTGAGCCTCAATTCGAGGTAACTGCGGCTGTTGTTCGGTGCGGGCGTGCCGAAGAGGCTTTCCCACTTCGCCTTCAGTGCGATCACCTTCATTCGCTTCAGCGCTGCAAGCTGTGTGACCACGCTCGCGTCCGCCGCATCGCGTTCACCCACCCGCCATGGCGCGGCGTCAGTCTTTCTTTTTGTTTCTGGCATCATTGCCCTCCAACTCGGTTGCTCGGTTTGCGACGACCAACACGGCGTTTGAGGGCGAGAATGTCGAATGAACTGTCTTCGCCAGGTGCAGATAAAGAACTGGACTGTTCCGGCAGAATACGCCTCAGCCCCGCGGCAAGAATCTGCGCGAGCTCATCGAGGCGTTCGCCCGCCGACAGACGGACGGGCAACAGAGGGTTCGGACCGGATCGGGCGTCTTGCATGAGACCGTTCGCAATAGAAGATGACTGGCGAAACGGTAGTCGCAAAACGAAGATACACAATACGATTCAATGGCTTATCGCGCCACGGCGGAATCATTAGAAGTAGATCGAAGCCGTTCGTCAGGCCTTTCCAGCGTGAACATCTGTGCAAGTCGCCCGGAGCGGCGCTGCCCGCTGCATTGTCGGGTCGTTACCTCGAATCATCGTGGGTGAACTGGTCGTAGCTATCCCAAGGTTCTTCGTCCTCGACCTCAGCTCCATCGATGGCGCGATCGAACTGCAGAAGAGACACCGCCAAACCGAGCCGGTCAGAGAAGAAGGTCAGTTCTCGGACGGGTTCGGAGCCCCGACTAAATGTCCAGATGCCGGCGGGCAAAGCCACCGGGCGCTGAGAACTGGTGTGCTGCGATGCCGACCCCATGGCCATGATGGAGCCGTCGGGAATCGGCATGCCCGATTGAATGAACACACCGCTTCTGTAGGCGCGGGTGCTCGCTCTGCCCCACAACGCGAATCCGTCTCGCGCAACCACCATGGCCGCCCGGGTGTCGGTGAATTCGATCCACTTGCGCGCGGCCGCAAGAAGCGAAACTCCGTATCGGTCAGTCACATGGCCAAGGAGGTCGCGAGTTACCTCCTGACTGCCGACCTGGTTCCGATAGTCGTCGATCGGCATCAACAGGAAGGAGGCGAAGGTATCGGCCTCTTCTTCACGCTGCTTCTCCGCGTCCTTCCAGCCGTTGGCTTGCAGCGGAAGGCACTCGAAGTCGAAATCGTCCGAGAGCTCGCCGTTACGGTAGTGCGCTGCGGTCAGTGGGCGCCGGTGCAGCAAGTAGTGCCCGAACTCATGAGCGAGCGTGAAGCGCTCGCGTCCGCGGTAGCGGGGCTGAGTGCTGTAGAGAATCTGCCAACCGGGCTTCTTGCGCCGTGCGCGGAGCATGCCCTCGAAGCCGTCGATGTCGACGCCCTTCACTGCCGTAATCGGGTCTTCGTGGTTGCGGGAGACTTCGAGCGCCAGCGCCTCCACGTCCACGGGGAACCGGTCTTCTCCCAGCACGGTGCGGAGAAGCACAGTCAGATCGTTCGCGGCCCTTTTGGGCGATTTTCTGCCGCTATTACTCATTCATCCTCATCGTCCAGGATCTTGAGCATCTCGCGAAGCTTCTCTTTGCTCTTCGGCTTCATCTTCTGATACTTGCGAAAGAAGGCAGTGTCTGTCGCGTCCGCTTCGGTGACTTCGTCGGCAGATGTCAATGACCGTGGAAACGGGACCCCGCCTTTTCGTGTAAAAGGGACCCCGGTTAGAGCTTGTGAAGGGCACGCCGGTTAGCGCCCGATCAGGCGAAGCTGGTCGGGGTTGCACAGCCTGATCGGGCGCGGCTGATTGGCTTTTCGGCTTTAGCTTTGAGAGCGGCTTTTGAAGCGCCAGGATTCGTTTCCGGTCTCGACGATTTCGCAGTGATGCGTGAGCCTGTCCAGCAGTGCGGTCGTCATCTTGGCGTCGCCGAAGACGCTGGGCCATTCACCGAAGGCCAGATTGGTGGTGATGATGACGCTGGTACGCTCGTAGAGCTTCGAGACGAGGTGGAAGAGCAGTTGCCCGCCGGCCTGGGCGAAGGGCAGGTAGCCGAGTTCGTCGAACACGACGAAGTCGAGCCGGGTCAGATGATCGGCAATGCGGCCCTGCCGCCCGGCGCGGGTCTCGGTCTCCAGCCGGTTGACCAGATCGACGACGTTGAAGAAGCGTCCGCGAGCACCGTTGCGGATCAGCGCCCGGGCAATGGCGATGGCCAGATGGGATTTGCCGGTGCCGGTGCCGCCGACCAGGACGACATTGCGCTGATCGGCAACGAAGGTGCCGCCAGCAAGATCGCGGATCAAGGGTTCATTGACCGGAGTGCCGGTGAAGTCGAAGTCTTCGATGTCTTTCGCCAGTGGCAGCTTGGCGATCGTGAGCTGGTATTTGATGGAACGGGCCTGCTTCTCGGCAATCTCGGCCGATAGCAGATCGCCGACGATCTTTGGCGGCTCGTGCTGACGCTTGATGGCGACGCCCATGATCTCATCATAGGCCGACCGCATCCCGTAGAGCTTCAGCGCTCCCATCAAGTCCAGAACCTCGATGCGTTGCATGATTGCTTGTCCTCCTGAGACTGTCATAGCGGGCGCAGTCGGCGATCGGCTCTTGAGCCAGCTTCAGCGCCTGGGGAATGGAAAGGATCTCGCCTGGAGCCGGATCGCGGCTGCGGGCCAGGATGTTGAGGATCATGTCCGCCGACGAAACGCACTGATCGAGCGCCTCCTGGCAGGCGGCCTCGACGGCGCTTATCCCGTCGGTCAGCACGCAGGTGAGGATCTTCACCATCTGCCGGTCGCCATCGTCTGCTGCCTGGAGCTTGCGGCGTATCTTCTCCATGGCCGACGGCAGGACCCATCCCCGGAACGGCGCGCCGTTGCGCAAGCCGCCCGGCTTGCGCGCCAGCACCGGCACGTAGTGCCAGGGATCGTAGATCACCTTGCCGCGCCCGAACGCACGGGCATGATTGCCGACGACTACACCGTCCTGGCGGATGACGATCCGGTCGGCATAGGCATGGACCTCGACCGGCCGGCCCACGGTACTCGAAAGCACGGAGTATTTGTTGTTATCGAAGCGCACGGTGCAAGTCTTCGACACCGAGGCGGGGACGCTATGGAAGCCGTCGAAGCGCCCGGCATAGGGAATGAGGCTGGAGCGTTCTTCCTCGAACACGTCCCAGATCGTGCGCTCGCCCTGCTCGGGGTGTCGGCGCGCCTTTGCCCAGGAGACGCATTTGTCGGCCAGCCAGCCGTTCATATCCTCCAGCGATTTGAAGCGCAGCCTCGGCGTGAAGAAGCGCTCGCGCACCAGCCCAACCTGGTTCTCGACCTGACCCTTCTCCCAGCCTGCCGCTGGCGTGCAGGCCTCCGGCTCGACGAGGTAATGGCCACACATCTGCAGGAAGCGACGGTTGTAGCGGCGATCCCTGCCGATGAAGATCGCGTCCACCGCCGTCTTCATGTTGTCGTAGATCCCGCGCGTGCACGTGCCGCGGAAGAAGGCGAATGCCCGGTCGTGCGCGTCGAACACCATCTCCTGACTCTCGCGCGGATAGGCTCGAACAAAGAACATGCGACTATGACAAAGCCGCATGTGCGCCACCTTCACCGTCGTGGTCACACCGTCGAGAACAACAATCTCGTGGCTCCAGTCGAACTGGTAGGCTTCGCCCGGCGCAAAGCTCAGCGGGATGTAGGCATCGGCAGCAGCGCTGCCGCGTTCCCGTTCCCACGCCTGCGCGTGCCGCCACACCGAACTGTAGCTGCCCTCGTAGCCGAGGTCGCGAAGCTCCTCGAAGATACGGATCAGTGTCAGTCGTTCCCGCCGGGGCTTGGCCACGTTCGTCGTCAGCATCCGGTCAAGCTCTTCGCGCCATGCCCCCATCCGCGGATAGGGCTGATGCTTGCGCTCGTAGCGGAACTCGGTCTCGTCCGAGCGCAGCACCTTGCGCACCACTTTCCGTGAAACCTTCAACTCGCGGCAAATCGCCTTGATCGACTTGCCCTGAACCCGCGAAAGCCGGCGTATCTTTGCAATCGTCTCCACAATCAACATCCAAAACACAAATGCCTCCGATAAAACCGGAGGCATTTTGATGACCCCACGTTAAGGGGTCCCGTTTGGACGAAAATCACCCCTTAAACAGGGTCCTCATTCCATGAAAAATCACACTCCTGTTCCTGCTCGCGCTGCGGCGCTCTGGCGAGCGTGCGGGACGGCTGGCGGAACGCCTCGAAACCTCGGAGAAGACCTATGACGTCCAACGCCGGATGCTGGAAGCGGCGGCTCGCCGTCCTCGCGATCGCAGCGATCTCGCTGACCGCCTGCGCGACGGAAAGTTCTGAACCTCGCATGGCCACTGTCTGTCCGCCGGTTGTTGAGTATAGCCGCGAGTTCCAGGCGCGTGCAGCCGACGAGCTCGATCTGCTGCCGGAGGAGTCGGCTATCGCCCAAATGCTCGCCGACTACAGCGTCATGCGGGACCAGGCGCGCATTTGCCGAGTGTGATTCTAGATTTTCCGAATGACCTTCGTCTCGATTAGAGCATGAAGATGGGCACGCAGTCCTGCGGGGACGTGTCCACCGCTGATCACGACGCCGGCCTCCATATTCTTCTCCAGCGCGTGCCCAGTCAGGTTGGCGCTGGTCAAGAAGGCTGAATTGCCGTCGGCAACGGCCACTTTCGCGTGAACCCGTCCTTCGGCGAACGGTGCCGGCCGGTCGGTCCAGACATACAGCGCTGCCGAAGGAACACACCGCCGCATCGTAGCAATAGGATCGACGGATAGGCTCCCGCCATGGCTCGTGGAGGTCTCCAACAGAATTCGGATGTCGATGCCGCGAGTGCTTGCAGCATTCAATGCATCGACCACCGAGGAGACGTCGTATGCAACAAAGCTAACGAGAAAGAGGTCACTTTGCGCGTGACCGATGAGATCCAAGAGCACCTGCTCCGTGCGGCGGGTGGCGACGAATGGTGTCGTCGGGCCGGTCCAAACTAGTTCGACGCTGTTCTCGCGCTGCGCCTGTTGGCGGGCGAAGGCTGCGCCGACCAAGATCCCGGCCAGAACATCGCCTGATATTTCCGTCTGTTTCCAAGCGGCGATCAAGCGATCAAGCGCTGCGCGAGCAGCCGGCGTGCTCACGAGCTGATGCAGGCTTCCGTATCGTTCGACCGGCATCAAGCCGCGGACACGATCAGCGAGTGCTTCGATCCTCGACGGAGATAACATGGCCACGAGGTCTGTGGCCGCGACCAATATCGCTTCCATCAGACGGTCTCGAAGAATGCCGCGTCGGGATTTTCAAGCGTGGGTACCACGAGAGAACGATCGAGATGGCGGTTTCCCCGCTCACAGGACGTTTCCGAGACGAACGAACAGGCGTGACATGCTGCGCCGTGAAGTGACTGGTCCTTGCTCGGATCGTGTTCTGAACAGAGTGGATCGGAGGCGCAAATATGGGCGCGATCCAGCGCTTGACGCAGAAGTCTCCCGAGATTTTCAGGCTTTCCTAGCTCTACGAGCCCCCCCAGAGTGCCATCGGAATCTGCTGCAGCCGTGTAGATGAGAAATCCGGCTTGATCCCTCCCGTCCTCGACGTCTGCATATATACGCTCACGAATACTCGCAGCGTTGTAGCCGCACTCCAAAGCCAGTTCCCGTATCAGCATGTGCGCGAGCGTGTGTAGCATGACATAACGAACGCCCGGGTAACCTTGGTTTGGGTCCAGGTTCCTCTTTTGCCGCCCTCCGCGATGGCCTTGCCTTAGCCGAGAGTCGAGAGCCTTCACTGGGGCTTTATTCGCCCAAGCCTTCAATGCATCTGCATCGAAGCGAACGAAAATTCCTTCACCGTGAACTTGAGTGGCCGGGACCCAGTTCGGTGCTGCGCGTGCGAGTGGGGCCCGTGGGGCTGCCTCATCTCCCGTTCCTTCATCGGGAGACTCGACTCGTGTGAATCCAAGGAGGGCGTTCACCTCACGAAGCCGCTCAAGCAGCAGAACGCGTGTGATCGCCGCACCGAAGCCAGAGGGTACGCCCACCTTCTTACTCATGAAATGCGGATAGTCGGTGGGTGGGTTCTCGGCTGTGAGGACATCCCATTCCGGCCCTTTGAGGTCGCTCTGTTCGACGCCCGGTCCGCCATTGCGATGGGTTTCGATTGCGGACCAAATCTGCTCGTCAGTGAACTGCTCGATGCCAGGCAGCTGCGCCGTCTTCTTCAGGGTCTTGACGACGAACGCCACTTCGGCCGCCGAAGTGACGTCTTCAAAGAACGTCCAGCCATCCGCGACCAGTTGCGCCAGAGGGCTTCCCACCTGTGGGATCGCGAGAACCGAGAGTGTGACCGGGAACCAGCTATTCGTTGCGCCGAGGAGAATTGCGCGAGGTTCCTCGGTGCAATCGTCCTCAAAGCGATCCACGTGTGGATGTCGTCCTCGGCAGGCTGGAAGGTTGTCTCGACCTGCCTGACCAAACGCCTGCGCCATGTTCTTCGATGCGCCGCAGCCATCGCATTTGACCCACAGGTTCTCGGTTTGAAGTGACGCGCCGCTCTCGAAGAACCTCAGCGTCGCACGACAGGTGCTAGGTCCACCGTGAACGAACCAGTGCCAGGCAAAGTCGTCCAGGTGGCCAGCCCGACACGCCATGAGAAAGCGTGCCGGGACCGCATCGGCATCCCTGGCCCTTTGATCATTGTTCGATCCACGACAGCCCTCATGGACGAAACGCGTCAGTTCAGGGCGATATCTGTTTTCCTTCAGCTTGAACAAGCCGGCGTCATAGGGTGATAGCAACCCGCATTTGACGCAGCGCAGCCACCGCGGGAAGGGCTTTACGGGCACGCCGATCAGCGCGGCGGCCGAAAACGGGTCTGCGATTTCCCTCTCGCCCACGGGCGGCATACGCAATGATTCGACTTGGGGTCCGAGCACGCCCCGGACGTTGGCGAGCAACCGTGCCTCTTGTATCGGCTGACACCTGTCCTTTTCCCAGCGGTCGATCCCCATCGTGACCACCGACATGTTCGGGAGGTCGATCAAGGCGCCCGGGCCGTAGGTCCAAAGCAACTGGCTCGGTCGAATTTCTCCTACGGGTGTCCTGCTCATTGCTGATCCTCCTGGGGCTGCATCACCCGTGGTCTCCAAGTCGGATCACTCGTCGAACGATCGTCCTCCATCACGAGCCTGACACCAGGCTCGACTTCGCGCATGGACATCGGGACCGTCCAGTCGGTCCAAGGCTTGATGCCCGGCGCCGAAAGCAGCGGATAGGCGGTGGGTCCTGCGCCGTGCTTTTGGTAAACGAGCGTGCGGCCCCCTACGCCCGCTTCTTTGGCCCAATCGTCAGCGCGGCTCTTCATCTCGGCCTCGGTCAGGGTCTTCTTCCCCGAGTCTTCCGTGACTTCCCAGGTGCGAGCGGCGACGGCGCCAATCGTATCCAACATCTCTTTGCGGCTCGGACTGTTCATGGCGCCAGCGCCGTCATTTGCCGCGAAGGGGTCGTAGGAGTGACGCATGATGGAGAGCATCGCGCCGGTGAGCCCTCGGTCCAACGCCCGTGGCGAGAACGGGGTGACGGATTGAGCTTCGACGTGCTGGTAGAAGGTCGCGTGGTAATGCTCGAAGGTCTCGTAATGCGACAAGTCCCGAGGCCGCGCCCACGTCAGCACAGTGGCCACCAGTCCTGGCGGCGTTCGGCCCACACGGCTGGTCGCCTGGATGTACTCGGCCGTTCCCTTGGGTTGGCCGTTTACGACCATCACTCCGAGACGATTCACGTCGACACCGACCGACAGCATGTTCGTCGCGAGAACGACATCGATCGGGCGGGCCTCCCCGGGCTTCCTGTTGGTCACCCATTTGCCTAGTGCCGGGTCGAAGGTGCCACCGAAAGGAACCTCGAGCTGATCAAGGTACCGCGGGATGTCCTGACTCGAGACGCGCGACGTCAGTTCGCTGATTTCCTCGACCCGCCGTTGCGAGAGCCCCGGTCGGTCCACCAGGCTCATCTCGACGCGGAAGGAACGCGTTTGGACGTCGTCTTCCGCCAAACGCTTCATCCCTCCGAGTTCTCGCAGCGAGTTGAAGTAGCCGACGAGGGTCATATAGGGGTCGGCCACCGGGCCGAACCGATCGAACAGCGCCTGCGCGGCGGTGAGGAACGCCGTATAGGTCCTGATCAGCACCGCAGGGCGAGAGCTGCCGGGTGCGCAGATACCCATGTACCGTCGGCCGGGTTTCTCGCGGATGGGTCTCTGGACCGAGAAGAAATTGTCTTCGACGTCCAGGCCCGAAGGGGGAAACACCGAAATGCGGCGCATGAACACATTGCGCACCTGGTTATCGGCCCGCCGCACGGTCGCGGTGGAAGCCACGACCTTGGGGCGAACCTTCTTGTCACCCAGAGTCCAGCTGCTCAGCTCGTCGACGGCCGTTTCGTAAAGACCCACCATGGTGCCCAGCGGGCCGCTGATGAGGTGGAACTCGTCCTGGATGATCAGGTCGGGTGGTCGGATTGCGCGGACCGGCTTCACATTGGCGGCCGGATATGCCCCCCTCGCTCGGTGCCCCGTGCCGCAGTCGTGACTCGGCCAGAGCAAACCATGGCGTCCGCATTCCTGCTCGACGCGGCCGAAAAGGTTCCGAACCTCGGGACGCCACGCCATCATCGCGAACTTGTCGACGGTCGCGATCATCATCGTCGGCGGGCGGTGATAGATTTCCTCATCGACGACTTTCACGGGAAGCCCCGGGTGAGGCTGCCCAGTGGATTTCGCCTTCGAGAAATCGCAGCCGCCCAGCTTGTCGCCGCAGTGGATCAGCGTTCGGCCGGCGATCCTGTCGACCTCGATGTCGCGGCCACCGGAGATCTCCGAACCGCACCAAGGGCAGCTGGTCAGCTGTGCAGGCGAAGCGATGCCCGCCTTGTTGCGATCGTTGTTTCGAATGGCCTCGACAGCCTGGTGAGACGCTTCGGTCGTGCCCGGTGTCACGCGATTGCCGACCCAGAGACCGAGCGTGAAAGGTTCCTTGCCCCAGGTCTTGTCGTCTGCACGACGGATGACCTCCATCGCGCAGAGCAGCGTCGTCGCCCTCTGGAACTGCTGAAGAGTAAGCAGTCGCAGCGTGTAGCGCATGATGACGGCGAGACCGCGTGATGCGTCGAGGCCGCCGAGATCATTCTTCAGTCGGCGCATGGCCATGGCGAAGGCCGCCACACCGAGATAGGCCTCGGTCTTGCCGCCACCCGTCGGGAACCAGAGGAGATCGGCGAACGCCTCGACCGGCTTCGTCCGGTCCGGGTGTGTCGGGTCGGCGAGCGACGGGATCGACAGCAGCAGGAACGCCAGCTGGAACGGGCGCCAAGATCTGTTCTTCGGCACGTCCAAAGTGGTCACGTCGACGGCTTCGTTCCGTCGGCGCTTCAGAGCGTAGATGCTTCGGACACGCTGCATCGCCATGGACCGGTTGGCAAAGCGGAACGCCTCCATCGCTTTCGGGTCGGCGAAGAGAGTGTCCATGCCCTCTCGGAGGCGGCGCAGGATCTCCTCGCAGCGCTGAATGACGTCCTTGCCCGGATCATCGAAGCCGGTGATCTCCGACCCCAGCCGGGTTTTCTGTTCGCCGATCCAAACGGCGTAATCGTCGACGAGGCACGAAAGGGCGTCGCGCAGCGCGTCCGGCGCCATCTCCGCCAGCCGCTTCATGTCGAGCCAGCCCTCGTCGACCATGCGCCGCATGGCAGGGCGGTCATTGGGATCGAGGCCGGGCGTTTCGGTGACGGCGACTTCGTAACGCGGGATGATCTCTGTTCTGACGCGATGGGCCTTCGTAGGGTCCTCGGGCGTCGTATCGGCGTGAACGGACACCCCGTGTCCGACCGCGAACTCCAGCCTGTTGCGATAGATGAGAGCGAGACGGTCGCGTTCCGGGTCGTCGACGACCACTTCGTTGGAGGGGCGACGCCGAAAGACCGCCTTGTCCCCGTGATCTTCGGTGGCCTCGACGGTGATCTCCGGCTGGAACAGCCAAGCGCGGTCCTTATTGTCTTCTGGTTCCAACTGCCCGTTGACGAGGAACAAAGTGACCAGGCGCTCCCCCTTGTTGTTCGTCCGAACCGTCCCCTGCAGGCGGACGTCCGGTTGATCGGGGTCGGGAGTGGACGGCTTGATCGGCCCGTCGACGAGCGGAACCGTGACAACGCCACCACACGGGATGCGCTGCCAGACCCTGACCTTCACTTCCTCCTGGTGACCGGTCTGGCGATTCTTTCGCGTCTTGAAGATGTCGTGTTCATCGTTCGGGACCCGCTCGTACCGTCCCCAGCGCGCATCGACGGCCAGCTTCCCGACATCGGGCGCCACACAGAAGGTGAGGCCCATGCTGGAGGGAACCAGCGACTGGTTGTTCGTTGTGTCGATCTCGTCGAGCGCGTCGTCTTCGGGCTCCACCCGGCCCGATGCACTGGCGAACTCGGCGCCGGGCTCGTGGAGTGGCGCCGCCCGCTCATCCTCGAGGTCGCCAGCCTCCTCGGCTGCCGAGGCTGGTTCGACTCGTGCCGCCTGGTCGTCATCCGGCCGACGCGGCGCCAGTTTGCCGACCAGATAGCGGTCGCGGACGCTCATGTCCTTGATCAGCTCATGGGGCCCACCGGCGGGGCCGAGCAGATCGTCACGTACGGCGAGTTCCAGGAGATCGCGGGTGTAGACGACATCGTCGATCAGCGGAACTGCGCCGGGGTCAGGAACGCCGAGCAGCGGTAGGATGCGGAGGAACTCGTCCCATGGGAGCCGTACAACAGGGCCGGTCGGCGCGGTCAAACCGAGATCTGCGAGTGGCACGGATGGATCGGTGGCGTGCCAATGGTCGAAATAAATCGTAGCATCTTCGAGGTCCGAGCGAATGCGAAGGATCCGGCCTACATCCGAGACTTTACCTTCATCGTCCAGAACAACGGCCCAGTGGCCCTCCTCGATTGCGCCGTGAATGGTCGATCCGACGTCGATACGCACGGAATAACGGGGAGAAATGGACGTCCTCTTGACGATCCAGGCGCTGATGGATGGCTCGGTGGTCGCGGTCAGATCGGCCATGGTCAATCGCCCCCCCCAGTGGTCGTCGGAATAATGTCGTCGAGGTCAAGGGTCGGCTCCGACGCAGAAACACCGCGAGATCTGCGGCCACGCGCCTTAGCTGGGCCTGGAGTCCCGCCGTGCAGACCTTGATCGACTTCTTCCTCGTATCGCCGCCGGTTCAGCTCGGCCAAGCGGCGCAGCACCTCTATTCGAGCTGGCTCGGCGATCGTGAACCGCACCCGATCATTCTCTGGAAGGTATGGCACCTCATGAAAACCGTGTTCCAACTCCAGATCATGCCAGCAGTAGATCTCTGCAAGACTGCGATCGATTTCGCGATGCAGCTCTCTCATTCGGTCAATTTCGGAACTTGATATGTCAGGCGTGTGCATTTCGCCGTAAAGCTTCGTAAGACCGAAGCTTCTCTTCGTCATGATCGCCCGGCGGAGATCATCAAGTTCCATCGCCAAAGAGTGAAGCTCGTTTTGGTTCGCAGAATAGGGGAACGGAAAGGGTTCCAGGGCGTCAGTGGGTGAATACCTTAGGTCATTCTTCAGGCGCGACGCGTGCTGCCAAGCGAATGCAGCGTGAATGTTGCTTTGCAGTATCGCGAAATCAGAGGGACGGTCCGTCGCGAATACCACTGTTGCATCCGAATAGACCCACTCCGAAGAGATGAAACTGAATGCCAGTGTTTTGCTAACGCGGGTAACAGCGAGGACCTTCGATAGGCCGGGTTGATCTCGGTCCCAGCCAACCGGATGCCGTTCGAAATGGTGACCCCGTCCGATCGCATGATAGAGGGCGGGGCGGGCGTTCCAATGCAGCCACCACATCGACATAATGTTCTTGTAGGACTTCTGTTTACTCTTTTCGAGCCGCTCCGGATAGACATGCTGCTTGAGCCATTGATAAGGAAGTGCATATTCCTTCGCTCGCTCTTCGGGCCAGTCCCAAAAATTGATGACGTAGCGTGATGGCTCTTGGTACGGATCGGAATTAAGTTCTTGGCCGTTGAGATAGGGAAAAATAACTTCGGCGTTTCTAGGGTCGGCATCTAGCATTCGATTGGCCTCGTCCAGGCTCAATACGAAGCCCATTCCGTTAACAAATGAACCGATATATGCGAGTTCAGAATTTCTGTTGAGCTTCGTCGGGCTCCACTCTTCTCCGGGGGTTAAGAACGGCGATATTTCTTTTACCACTTTGTCAAAGATCAGTCGCTGCCCGCGCCATGCCCCTTTTCGTAGGTGAATCCTGCTCGTAACCACAGCTGCCCGGCCAGGCCAAGGTTCGCTGGGATAGGCAGCATAGATGGTGGCTCCGTCATGTACCATCCATTCAAGCCCACTTTGCCGGGTATCGCCTTCGGCGATCGTGTTGGTTGCGAGCAGCCCAAGCCCTCCTCCCGGGCGGAGCATGCTCCACGCACGTCGAAAGAAGTGCGCCACGAGATCCGCGTTCCTACTGCTGCCTGGATGTGAGGCGGCCAGCCAGACGTTGTAGGCAGGGCCAGCGATACTGCTTATCCGTTTACCGCCGATGAAAGGCGGATTTCCAATGAAGGCATCGAAACCACCACGTTCAGAGGTGAAGGCTTCGGGGAACTCCAAGGGCCAATGGAACGGGGCGCGAGGAAGGCCGTCGGGCGCATCGATACGAAGGTCCGTCAGCGCGTCGCACCGCATCCGGTCGATTGCAGATTCGTTCCCGTTCGCCGCAGCGTCCGCCAGGGCCTCAAGGGCCTGCAAGCGGTCGGTTCGCTCCGTCGCGCGTGCTTCTGCCAGAATGATCCCCACGAAGGCATCAGCTACTGCCTGCGGCAGAAGCAGCGCCCGTCGAGACTCGGCATCAAGTGCGGCCATTGCATCCACATCCCCGATGTCCCGGATGGGGATGGAGCGCAGCCGGGTACGCAGCTTGATGGCCCTCTCCACGGCGGTCTCGATGCTTCGCCCGAACAGCCTGAGCTGTTTCGACCCTTTCGGGGCCATACTGAGCTCGGTCAGCTGCCGAATGTCGTGGATCCCGAGCAAGCTGTCACCGCTGCGCAGATTGTGGTCGAGGAAGCCGAAGGGCCGTCCCTTCGACATCGTGGTCAGCCAGAGCGATAGCTTGGCCAACTCTACTGCCAGCGGGTTCTTGTCCACACCGTAGAGGCATCGCTCGGCTACGAGACGGCGGGCGACGATGGCCCGTTCCTCCGAGTCCTGCGACAGGGGATCGAAGCCCTCAGCGGTGGCATCCTCGACGATGCGCCCTTCGCTGTCGATCCGTTTGCCGCCGGCCTCGGTCACCGACCAGGCCTCGACCAGACGATCCGAGAGCCAGCGGCACGCCTGCACCAGGAATGCTCCGGACCCCATCGCAGGATCGCAGATCTTCAGGTCGAGCAACTCCTCGGCGCTCTTCAGCTCCCAGTCCTCGGGCGCCTTGCCCTCGGCCGGCCCGCGATAGGCGACCGGCGTCAGCGTCTCTTCGACGATCTTCTCGGTGAGACTCTTGGGCGTGTAGTGCGTGCCGCTCTCGCGCCGGTCGGCGCCGAGCACGACGACGAAGGCACCCTTGTGGTGGACGAGCGGATAGCCCCAGGGGTCGGTCCGCAGGAGGGGCGCGTAGGGCAGGATGCGGTCGCGCAGACCGATGTCGCCGCGGCAAACGGTGAGTAGGCGCGCGGCGAGACGATCGTCGGCTCCCCGCTCGAGGGCGTTGCGGATGGCGGACTCCGAGCGTTCGCTCCGCTCCTTCAGTAGTTCAGCAACCCTCGCCGGACCATCCAGGCGCGCCGACTCGATCTCGCCGAGCGTCACGCGCGGGCTCTTCGCCTTCGCGCCGCTGTCGAGTTCCAGCGTGACGTCGTCGACGCGCTTCACGGTGCGTTCGAGGAGGCCCTCGTAGACGTGCCCGATCTGCTCCACGTCGAGCGCGCGGTAGGACAGCGTGCGGCCTTCGAAAGTCTGGATCGCTTCCAACAGCAGCAGAACGGTGCGGTCGTCGATCGGCAGCGGTTCGGCCGGATCACTGCGCCAGCTCGTGCCCTTCTTTCGCCCTTCGAGGAAGGGGTAGCGATCGGGGTCGAACAACGAACCACCGAGCGCGGGCAGCCGCAGCGTCGGATGATCGATACCGCCATACACGCCACGAAACAGGGCGAGCAGCCGAGACCAGGCGGATCTGCGACGCTCGAGGATCTCTTCGGAATCCGCGCGTAGCTGCATCCGCAGGCTGGAGATGGCGTAGAAGGAGTCGTAGCGGGGATCACCGAGCAGGAGCAGGGCACGTTCCTCGGCCGATAGCAGGAATACGAGCCGCATCATGACCGTCAGACCGGCCTCGTAGAGCTCTCGCGGATCGACGTCGCGCAGGAGTTCGCGATTGCGATCCTGGTCGGCGCGGTCGAGGGCCTGAACGAGCACTTCGACGGCGCGCCGGACCTGTTCCCCGAGCGCCTCCGTCACGTCGTCCTGGTGCTTCAGGGACCGCTCATAGAGCGCCGGCAGCTTTCCTTCGTCGGGTCCGAAAAAGCGGCGGATGCCCAGAAGGCTGACGCAGGCGCGCAGTGTTTCCGGTTCCTGGCCCCAGAGGCGCGCATACCAGCTCGCGAAGCCTGCCACGGCGCCGACGGGCGCGTGGACGAGCATCCAGCGCTCGCCATTGGTGACGATGCCAGTCGGGCATCCCGTCGACCTGAGCAGAGCGACCATCCGGTCGGCCGGGGTGATTGCGAGGCCATCGAAACGGCGCGTCGCGTCCAGATCGGTGTCGGGCTCGTAGACGTGGATGAGCAGAAGCGGTTCGTCGGAGTTCGTTGGATTTACGACCGCCAGATCGGGCGCGACCGTGACTCCGTGTTCGGGCATCGAGACAGTCAGCTTCTCAGGCAGTCTCGCGCCCCTGCGCAGCACCGTCTCATCCATTTCCAGCGCGGTGACCAGCACGTCGTCGATCCAGGCCGCGTGCAGCGCTGGAAGGTCGAGGTCGTCCATGTCGACGGCATCGCGCCATTCCTCATAGGTCCGACGAAGCCGCTGAGGCCGCCCGGAAGGCAGAGCTTCAAGGCCTTGCGGGAAGACTTCCCGCAGCACGGGCACCGCCAGAAAGGGCCCAGAGACTTCGATGAGGTTCAGCCACTCGTGATCGTTGCTCATCCGCGCTTCTCCGTCGCAAGGGAGTTCGGAACCAGCAGCACCACGGCCACGGGGAAGGTATGCTCGACGGCATTGGAGTGCCGTTCCTCGATCGCGCGTAGCTCTTGCTCGCGCTCCTTCGGGATCCGGGCCAGGCGTGCTTCGAGGGCCGCTCGGTCACGCTTGAGCTGAGTGCGTTCGTCCTCGGAGAAAAGAGAGAGCTGCACGGGTTGCTGTTCCGCCGCGATCTCGGTCTTCAGCGCTCGTTCGAGATCGTCCAGGACTTGGCGGATGTCCTCGGCCTCCTTGCGCTTCCGGGTCTCGATCGTGTTCACGAGGAAGCGTAGCCGGTCTTTCGAGCGTGCCTCGACGGCTGCCAGAACGGAATCACGCTGTTTGTCGAAGCGCGTCCTCAATGCGTCGAACGTCGCATCCGACAGGGCCGCGGGGTGCGACTCCTCCAGCCATCGTCGGACCTCCGTGACCCGTTCCTCCCGCCGGAAACCGGCATCGCGCAGATAACCGCCAGCCTCCGTGAGCTCCTCGTGCAGACGATGATGGTTCCCGCCGGTCACGACGAGCCGCGACATCACCACCACGGCCGGTCCCTCGATCCGCCCATCCGGAAGCGACCGGACGGTCACGCGGTGAAGCTTCTTCACGTCGTCACGGGCCCAGATCTCCGCGCGCAGGAGCCGCAGACTCATTTGGACAAGCCGGTGGTTCAGGTGGACGAGGACGACGTCGTCACGGCCCTTGGCGACCTCGTGGTCGAAGGTGATCGGGCGGACCTTCTGCGTGTAGGGGTGTTCTAGACCCTCGAGGCATCGGGACCAGGAACCCGAGAGCGGCGGCATTCGGAAAACCGTGCCATCTGGTGCACCGGCCAGAGAAACGGGCTCCAAGTCGGGTTTGTCTGCTAGACGCAACGCGGTGCGTACCGCCCGCTCGATGTGGTCGGGCACGAGGCTCTGTTCGTGCCGGGTCTCGTTCAGCCGCTCATGGAGTTTGGCCACACGTTCGCGTAGGTCGCGCTCCGCCTTCACGAAGCGGCGAGATTTCTCCATCCGGGCTTCGGCTTGTCTTGTGTCGAGATCGCGGCGGCGCCCCTCGAGGAGGTCTGGCAGTTGAGGCGCGATGACCGGGTTCACGCTCCCCATGTCGGCGCGCATCGCATCCAGTTTGCGAAGCGCGCGCAGGATATCGTCGCCGTGGCCACCCTCGGCATCCACCGGGTGCCAGATGACGACCTCGCTGGCGCGTTGCCCATGGCGGTCGATGCGGCCGTTCCGCTGCTCCATCACATTCGGGTTGTACGGAATTTCGAGGTGGATCATCAGGTGGCAGTGGTTCTGGAGATCGATGCCCTCGGAGGCGGCATCGGTCGCCAGCAGTATCCTCACCGGGGATTCCGCGGGGTTGGCCTGGAACGCGGCTTTCACGCCCTCGCGTTCTTTCGGGTCCATACCACCATAGATGAGAGCCAATCGCTCGCCCCCGAAGCCGTGGGATGCGAGGATCTCCTGCATCCATTGCTGAGTGGCGCGATACTCCGTGAACAGGATCACCCGCTCGTTCGTCCACTGGTCACCGTCCTTCAGGTGACTGGCCAGCCAATCCAGCACGGCGGTGGCCTTGGCGTCTTTTCGACGAGCCGCCTGCTGAGCCCAGGACCGCAACTGGTCGAGCATCCGGCGTTCTTCGTCGGTCGGTGGCCGGACGTGCTTGCCTGCTTCCTCAATCGCTTCAGCCTCGGCGGCGTCGCGCTGTGCATCGTCGGCGTAGTCTTCTTCGGTTTTCGCTATCGCCCGCCGAAGGATGCGGTCATCGAACTTCTTCTGGCTGCGATCGCTAGCCGCCCGACCTTCGATCGTCGCGATATGTCGCTCCAGTGTCGCTGCGAAGGCTGCAGGTGACGACGACAGGCGCTTACGCAGCAATTGGTGCACGAAGTGATCGACGGCCCGCCCTCCATCAGCACTGCTTTCGCGACTCTTGATGTATGTCTCCAGCTGCCTCCGGGCGTTCCTCTCGTCCTCGCTATACTCAACTGGCAGCGCCTCAAGCCGCCGTTTGGGGTAAATGGGCTTGCCCTTCGCATCGACCAAATCGCTCTTCAGCCGACGGACCATCACTCTGGCGAGCTGGGAGTCACTCGGGAGGACGTTTCTCGCAAACCGCTGATCATCAAGGAGTTCGAGGAGCGCGGTGAAGGACTCGGTGTAACCATCGTGCGGCGTGGCGGTGAGAAACAGCTTGTGCTGGAAGTGTGGCGCGGCCAGACGAACCAGCCGCGTCCTGAGGCTTTCGACAGCGTAGCGGCCGACGGTCGGGGCAACGTTGTGCGCCTCATCAATGATAAGCAGGTCGAACTTCCTGGGATGGCTGACGTGCGAAGGCAATGCGTCCCGCAGAAGGCGCAAGCCTTCACCCTGCTTGGCCCAGTCCATCGACGTGATGAGACGAGGAAAAGACGTCCACGGATTGGCGTGGAGACCTCGCTCACGGCGCAAACGCTTGACGTAGTCCGTATCGACGATCCGGAACTCGAGTCCGAACTTCTCCTGCATCTCGACGCGCCACTTTTCCTGCAACGAGGCAGGGCAGAGCACGAGGACAGTGCGGGCGCGGTGACGCAGGAGCATCTCTTGAACGACGAGCCCTGCCTCGATGGTTTTCCCGAGGCCGACGTCGTCAGCGATCAGAAGATTTGTGCGCGCCATGTCGATCGCGCGCACGAGCGGATCCAGCTGATAGTCCTCGATGCTGACACCGCTGCGGAATGGAGCCTGCAGATATCCGCGATCGGCGTTCGTCGCAGCCCCCCAAACCACCGCATCGAGGAAGGCTTGAAGTGTCGAAGGGTCATCCAGTCCGGTCATGCGCGGCAGCCCGGCCCGCTCGATCACATGAGCTCCGGGCTCCAGCTCCCAGAGCACTTCGATCTCTTCACCCAGCGCATCCTCGTCGATCGAGGCCAGCCGAACGAGATGCCGCTTAGGAAGTCCAGGGGCAACCGAACCGCCTTCGACCTCGGAGACGATCCATTGTCGGCGGCGAGCCTCGACCAGCTGGCCCGGCTCAGGCGCAGTGGCGTGAGCGACCTCGGCCACTATTTCATCTGCGGTCATCGACATAGATGGGCCCCGTTCTTTCTGCGCGCGTCGACGAGTTCGGCGATGCGGTTCGCGGCTTGGGTGGCGTCTTCGTGTTCCCAGATCCGGACCGTCTCCCAACCGAGAGCAATCAGCCGCTGATCGGTATCGGCATCCCTGGATCGATTGGTTTCGATCTTCTCCCGCCAGAAATCGGCATTGCTCTTCGGCCAGGAAGCGTGCTCGGGGCAGCCGTGCCAAAAGCATCCGTCGACGAACACGGCCAATCTCGCGCTGGGGAAAACGATATCGGCGACGCGCCTGGGCTTAGTCAGGAGCGGAACGTGGAGGCGATAGCGCAGCCCCTTGGCATGCAGAGCCTTGCGGAGGTCGATCTCCGCACGCGTGCCCTTCTGTCGCACGCGTGCCATGCGACGACTGGCGTCATGCGACGAGGGACTTACGCGCGTCATCCGGCACGGCTCCCTTCTTCTTTCTCTTCGCCTTCTGGACCTTGATCCCCAGATGGGCAGCAATGCTCCGGCCGATCACCTCGCCCAGAGTGACCGGAACGGCGTTTCCAATCATCCGACCCAAGGCCTTGAAATGAACGGGAGCTCCGTCGGGTATGAAGGAATAGGACTTGGGGAAGCCCTGAAGAATTGCGCCTTCTCGCAGAGAGATGGCTCGGTCCTGCTCGGGGTGTCCGAACCGACCGTTCCCGAAGCCGTAGAACTGGGTGGTCAAAGTCGGAGCGGGCTCATCCCATACCATCCGGCCATAGACGCCCGGATAGGTACGGCCCGTCTCACGCCGGTGGCAGTCGGCAATGAGATGTTTCGGCCAGTCTCGCCATGTTCCACCCGGTCGAGAGGCGCGAATTCTTTGAAGATTTAGGTCTGAGAGCTTTGATGCGGCATGCAGCACATCCTTGGGATGGGCTTCGCCGTGAGCGATCGGCGCGAGGATGCCGATCGCCTCGCGAACGGTCTTCGGGCGGCTGTGTGTCGGGGCGAGCAGCTCGATTGGTCCAAGCCGAGAGGCCAATAGCACCATGCGCCGCCGGTTCTGCGGCAATCCATAAAGGGAGCAATCGACTACCGCTTGGTGGACGTAGTAGCCCGATTTCTGGAGAGTCTCGACGAAGTCATCGAACACCGTGTGTTTGGCTACCGAAGGCACATTCTCCATAGTGACCAAGTCGGGGCGCGTGGCTTTGATCAGCCGCCCGAACTGGTAGAGAAGACCCCAACGGGGGCTTCCAACGACATCGTAGCGCTGGGCGTAGGTGGAAAATGGCTGGCAGGGGGCGCACCCGGCCAACACCCGGATTTCGGCGTCGCCGAACAGGTCATTCAGATGTTTCGGAGCCAGGCGCCCCACATCTTCATTTATAAAGCGCGCTGCGTTATTGGCTTCAAATGGGTGGCGGCAGGCTTCATCGACGTCAATGCCCGCGACGACCCGAACGCCCTCCGAGATCAGGCCATGCGTAAGCCCGCCGGCTCCACAGAACAAGTCGACGCACGCGACATCAGCCATCAGCTTTCTCTCCCCCCGCATTTTCCCCCTTCTGTGAATCGGCCTCGGCCGCCTCGCCTTCCTTTTGATCGTCCGATGCTTTCCCGTGCCTCACCCAGTCATCAACTTCGTCGGTTTTGAACTTCCAAAGCCTCCCGACTTTGTGGGCCGGCATCTCCTTCTTCGCGATCCAGCCGTAGACCGTGTCTTTGCTGACACCGAGATATTCAGCGATCTCCTCCACGGAGACCCAGCGATCGGACATGGTGCGGCCCTTTCAGCCAGCATGATTCAAGCATCCAGTATCTCACCGACACAAGCAGGAGTAAACCAAAAGAAGTCTGATTTGACCCGGTTTTCTTGTATTTGGTCGGATGGCTGATGGAGTGTTTCGGCTGATGATGACGACCCCCAAGCGCATGTGAGGCCGCCATCATCCAGCTCGGTCAAGCGTCGGCTTGCTGAGCCTGGCCAGGGTCGGAGGTGCTGGAACGGATAATCGACTGCTCGTATTCCTCGACGTCGGACAGGCGATAGACCACCCGGCCGCCCACCTTGAGGAACTTCGGCCCCTCACCGGTCCAACGCCACCGCTCAAGTGTGCGATGGCTGATCCTCCAGCGAACTGCCAGTTCAAGTTGGTTCAAATGAGTTTCCTTCATTTCCGCTTCTTTTCGCTCAGGCCAGTTTGACTGCGACACGACGAAGGCGTGGGCGGAAAACACTATCAAGGTAATACTGTCCGGAACGCCAAACACAGGGCACTGCGCTTCCCTGTCTTGAACAGAGAATTTCTGCGGTGGCGAAGATTCACTTGCGAATACGAAGGCGTGCTGGCGCGATGTGGGGCATACTTCGAGCGAGTTTGTCGAAGAGTCCTCCCGCTCCGCCATTTCCGCCGATTGTCCCCCACGACACGATGTTATCGCCACCGCCGCATTCGCACCAATGGTGCTGAGAACTGCCGATTAGGCCAAGCGTGCGGACTACGTCCTGCAATAACCTCCGCTGAGCAGCCGGATAGCTTGCCGGCGATACAGCCATCGTCAGCTCGCGTGAGAATAAGTTGCGATGAGGAGATCCTCTCTTCTATTCTGAGGTGCTGGCCAGGAGAATCAAAATGCCCAGCAACCTTCCTCTAGCTCATGCCACTTTCCTGGAACGCATTCGGGGTGCGGTCACATCCGATGAGCGGTTCAGCGCCCTTCTGATCGGCGGCTCGTACATCCATGGCGGGCTCGATGAGCATTCCGATCTGGACTTCGTCGTCATCGTCAAAGACGAGAGCTATGCCGACGTCATGGCTTCGCGCATGGACTTCGCAAAGGCACTGCCCAATTTCATCAGCGCATTCACGGGGGATCATGTGGGAGAGCCGCGCCTTCTGATCTGTCTTTATGGGCCGCCTCTTCTGCACATCGACCTGAAGTTCGTTCTGGTTTCAGACCTGGACCATCAAATAGAACAACGAGCGGTTCTGTTCGCCCGTGAGCCGGCGGAGATAGAGAAACGCCTCGAAGCCGGCACGATCGCATGGCCTAACCTTCCCTCCGAGTGGTTCGAGGCACGTGCTTGGATCTGGCTGCATTATGCAGCGACAAAGCTCGCTCGCGGCGAGCTCTACGAAGCGATTGGCATGCTCGGCTTCTTCCGCGAGCAGGTCCTGGGCCCGTTGCTCTATCGCCGCGCCGGCAAGAACCAGCGAGGAGTGAGGCGCTTGGAAGCCCTCCGGTTAGATGAACAAGGAAAACTGGCCGCTACCGTTGCGCGGCATGACGCATCGTCTGTCAAGGATGCCATCGAGGCGTCGATCGATTACTATCTGGATCTACGATCTGACGATCCTTCGTTGCAGACGACAAGAATGATGCCCGAACTCCTTCGCTGCTTCATGGAGAACGGCGCGTCCAGCGCTGCTAGGCCCTCAGTAGCGACCGGATCAGAATGATGCGGCAGCGAATTGCCCCTGGTGCAGGAATACGACGAGGCGATCGCCTACGCCGCAGCCCGATAGGGTCAACACCGGAGCTGCAATGACCTCATTTCGGCCGTTTCCCGTTGAGGCGCAAAATCCTCGAAGCGGTCGAACATGGGGCTACGGCGCGGCGACCCCAAAGCTCCAGATGCAGCGTTCAACGATCCAGCCAAGCGGCCAGTCCGTCCAGCGTTTGCAGCCCATACTCCACCGCGCCGAAACCGACGACCACCTGGCGGCGTTCGCGGCTTGGGTGAAGCTGGCGCATCGTCAGAACCGTCTTGCCGTCTGTCTGCTCATCGAATGTGATCGCCATGTAAAAGCGCTCCGGATCGTTCGGGTCTGGCGTACCATAATCCACCACGATCAGCTCGTTTGGCACGATCTTCAAGAAGCGCATGAGGTTGGGAAAACGCTGCTCCTGGCCTTCGAAAATGCCCACCATGTCGAAGCGCCATTCCCCGCCCTCGCGGATGTCGGCGCTATGGTTCTCTATGCTGAGGCCCGCCGGGCCATACCATTGCGCCAGCGCTTCCGGGTCCATCCAAGCAGCGAAGACCTTGGGGCGCGGGTGCTTCAACACCTTGACCAGCACGATCTCACGATCGAGTGACCAGGTCTCAAACAGTTTTTCCATCATCGCTCCCTTCTGTCTTGTCCAAATAGGCTTCCAGCCGGTCGAGCCGCTCGGTCCAGCGTCGGCGCTCCGCTTCCATCCAGTTGGCCGCTTCCTCGAAGCGCGCCCGCTCCAAGCGGCACCAGCGGCTGCGTCCGCGTTTCTCGCTTGTGATCAATCCGCAATCTTCCAGCACCTTGAGATGCTGGGCGAAGGAAGGCAGCGTCATGTCGAAGGGCTCCGCGAGGACGCTGACCGGCATCTCTCCCTCGGCCAGACGTGATACCACCGCTCGGCGTGTCGGATCACTGAGAGCGTGGAAGGCTAGATCGAGTGGAGTTGAGTGGAAAGGCATACGGCTGGGTAAAGCGAGCTGGCGTGCCAGTCAAGGATAAAAAGGTACTTGCCTTAGTTTCGCTCCACGAATACAAAGGCACATACCTTAGTTTTTTGAGGAGCACTCCGGTGGCAGTACGTGTCGATCTTCTTATCTCGCTGGACGGTTTTGCAACAACCACGGACCAGACTCCCGATGACCCGTTCGGTCCCGGCTCGTTGAAGCATATGTCGCCACGAGGACGTTCCGGGAGCGTGTGCTCAAGGACACCAGCGGCAAAGGCACCACAGGCATTGATGACGCGTATGCAAAGGATTACTTCGCCAATATTGGTGCTGAGATCATGGGCGCCGGCAAGTTCGGGCTGCACAATTTTCCCCATGATCCCGACTGGCGGGGATGGTGGGGCGATGAGCCGCCATTTCACTGCCCGGTCTTCGTCTTGACGCACACGCCGCGGCCTTCCATCGAGATGGCTGGAGGCACGACGTTCCACTTCCTAGCGGCAGACCCGGTTGATGCACTGCAGCGGGCGGTGAGAGCGGCAAACGGCAAGGATGTTCGCATAGGTGGCGGACCAACCGTGGTCCGCGACTATCTCAAGGCCGGGCTTGTGGACCGCTTGCATGTGGCCATTGCTCCGATTCTGTTGGGGCGTGGTATAAACCTCTGGGAGGATATGCGCGGCCTTGAAGCGGGCTATACGGTGAAGTCGGAAACAGCCGAGAGCGGGACTGTCCACCTCACATTTCAGCGCTAGCCGCCAGGCCATCGTAGATCCTGCCCACCTGGCCGCCCCACGCCCCTTCTGCTCCCGGACAATGTCTACTTTGCCTGGCTGTCAAATCCGAAGAGGAACGCATCCCCCGCCCGTTCTCGCATGTCGCGCGCCTCGAAATAGAGGGCTACAGCGTAAACATAGTCCTCTCGTTCCTTGGCGTCACCGGCCATTTGGCATCCGATCAGCGCACTTTTCAGGCTGATTGGCGAAGTCGCGCGCAAACTTTCCAGGCGCAGTGCCCAAACGTTTGCGAAATGCTGTGCTGAAGGCACTGGCGGATTCATAGCCGATCTGGTCGGCGATCCGATCCAGAGACTTTACGCCGCGCGTGAGGGCATCCTTGGCAAGCGCCATTCGCCAGCGGGCGAGATATTCGATCGGTGCACAGCCCAGCGTCGCACCAAACCGTGCCGCAAAGGCCGATCGCGACATGCCAGCAATTCGTGCGAGCTCGGCGACCGTCCACTTCGCCCGGACATCGGCATGGATTGCGCGCAGCACGTGCGCAAGGGCGGGGTCGCGCAATCCACTCAACAAGCCGGCTGCCGCTGGCTCATTTCCAACGCCCTGCCAGCGCAACGCCTCGACCAGGAGCGCCTCGAGCAGGCGCTGGATGATCAATTCCTTGCCAGGATAGTCGGAGGCGCATTCCTCCGACAGGAGCCCGATCAGACGGCCGAACCGCGTGGTTCGGCCTTCCGACGCCGGGATATGGATAGGATCGGGCAGGAGCGCGAGCAGAAGCGGTGCATTGACCCGCTCGAACATGAAGCTCCCGCCAAGCGCTTGAAAATCAGGTTCATTGTCCTGCTCGCCGTGCCGGACAGCCTGGTTCCGGGGCTCGACAGGAACACAGGGGACACCCGGATGGCTGTAGAGCGCGAAGGCGGGCGTTGTCGGAAGCAGGAGGAAATCACCCTTGACGAGCCGCTTTGGCTCCCTGCCCTCGAACGCGACCCAGGCCTGGCCTGCGAGCACGATCATGAAGCCGGGCGCGTCATAGGACTGGTAGCGGACCCCCCAACGCCCACGGGCGCTGATCGGCTTCGAAACGGCAGCGCCAGGCCGCAACAGGGTGATGATGTCGCTTAGTGGGTCCACGGTTTGGACGATCAATAATGAACTGTGGATCTTAGGTTATAGAGCGTATCGATATCTCCGTCTATCTCCGAACCATCGATTGCAAGGAGATGGATGATGGCCAACACAATCCTGATAACCGGAACGTCGTCGGGCTATGGCAAGGCAACGGCTGAACTCTTTCTGTCGCGCGGCTGGACCGTCATCGCGACTATGCGCCGTCCCGATCCCGCTCTGTTGGACGGCCCTGCCGACCGGCTACGCGTCCTGCCGCTCGATGTGGCGAGCGAGGGCAGCATCGCCGCGCTCATGGAAACGGCAGGGTCGATCGACGTGCTGGTGAATAATGCCGGCATAGGTGGCGTCGGCGCATTCGAGGCGATGTCCATGTCGTTCATCCGCCGGCTCTTCGAAACAAACACGATCGGTGTGATGGCGATGACCAAGGCCATCATTCCTCAAATGCGGCAGCGCCGCTCGGGCGTCATCGTCAATGTGACGTCGAGCGTCGCGCTCGCCGACTTCCCGCTCGCCGCTCTCTATACAGGCACCAAGCTGGCCGTCGAGGGGTTCTCCGCCTCGCTTGCACTAGAGCTTGGCCATTTCAATGTGCGCGTGAAGCTTGTCGAGCCCGGCTATGCGCCGACAACCCGTTTCGGTGCGAACGCGATCGTTCCACTCGATCAGCTACTCCCGGATGAGTATCAGGACTTTGCCCTACCGATCCTCGAAAGTTTCGCAAATCCGGCCATGACCACCAAGGAAAGCGACGTCGCGGAAGCGATCTGGGAGGCCGTCCATGATACCTCCGGCCGCCTCCGCTTTCCCGCCGGTCCGGATGCCGTCGCGCTGGCCCAGGCACGCTGACCGCCCCTGCCGATCCTGGCCAGATCTCCACCCAGGTCCGCAACGGTATAAAGGAGCGATGCAAAAGTAGCGTCGGCGCGAAACCGCATGCCCGGTTGTGTTTGACGAAAGACCGGATGCCCGCTTACCATCCATATTGGAGGAACCACAGAATGGATCGATTTACCGGCGGATGCTTGTGCGGCGGCGTTCGAATCGTGGCGTCAGGACAGCCGTACCGGGTCGGCCTTTGTCACTGCCTCGATTGCCGCAAGCATCATGGAGCCCTCTTTTCCGCATCCGCAATATTCCCTCAGGATGCAGTCACCATCGCCGGGGAGACGCGCGACTACGCCGGCCGTTTCTTTTGTCCCCGCTGCGGCTCACCGGTCTTTGCACGCAGCGGAGACGAGATAAAAGTGAACCTGGGATCCCTGGACACGCCCGACCAACTGGCGCCAACCTACGAACTCTGGACCATACGCCGAGAATCCTGGTTGCCGCCGTTCCCGCTGAAGAGAGGATATGAGCGTGATCGTGACGCCGCGAGTCGCTTCGAGGAGTAGCCCGTAAACACGCCGAGGCTCAATCCGTCATCTCAAAGGCGCCTCGGTCGATGGCCGTCCCGCTAACACGCGCGTTCATTGACTTGTCCCACAATCCAATGTCCACGACGGCCGCATCCCCGCCGCTGTCGATTGCAGGCGAATTCCGCTGGAGCCGCAAATCCTGCCCGGCGGGACTCACAAATGCGGGGTCCTCCACCAGGCCTCCCACTTCGCCGCTTGCAGATCGGAAGGCCAGGAAGTCGCCGTCGCTCTCGTCTCTGTTGTAGAAGTTCCGGTCGACCCAGAACCAGCGCACATTCTCCCCGCCGAAAGCTGAGAAATAGAGATTGTATCCCAGTTCCACGGATCCCGAGGCCAGGGGCGAGAATTTCGTGACCACGTACGCCTTGGGTCCGGCATAAAGAATGTTGTTCCGAAAGCGGATATCCGTCGTGTGGTGGCCGATCTGAAACTCGCCCGCATGAATGCCGGACACATCGCGTAGATTGTTTTCGAAGAGGGTGTTGTTGGTGATGATGCAGCGCTCGGCCCCGCCGGACTGGCGATCGTCATAGCCCCCGACGAGGATGCCAGCGTCGCGATTGAACCGCACCAGATTGTTCCTCACGATAACGTCGCTGGTGCTTTTGCCGGGATGCTCGCTCAAGAGCCAGATGCCGCCGTCATTGGCATCGACGGTGTTGCGTTCGACAGTGATGTTTCTGCCGCCATCCACATAGATCCCGACAGCGGCGGCGGCAAAGGTCAGCGCCTGGTTCTTCTCGCTGGACAGATTATAGACCGTGTTGCCCGCGATCCATCCTTGGCGGGCACGGTCGTGCTCGGCGCCATCGACATAGTAGCCGGTCGCATCGATACCGATGAAGTTGTTGTCGTGCACGGCGTTGTTGGTGATCTGCCACCCTTCAACATTGCCGCCAACCGTGAGCGACTCGCTCGTACCGGTCTTCAGGCCAAAAAGCTCGTTACCGTCGATAATCACGTTTCGAATGGGAGTAGGATTCCGGCCGTAGACCGCAATGCCCAGCGCATCGGCATTGCCGCGCGAGGGGAGATTGTTGGCCTCGATCCCGTGAATGGTATTGTTGCGCAGTTCGATGCGCTCGCCCGAACCTTCCACGAGAATACCGATGGGAATGAACTCGCTGTCCGACTTGTAGTTGCGGATCTCGAAATCCTTGATGCGCACGTAGCTGACATCGGCGAGCGTGATCAGACCTCGCATCCCGTAAGGCCCGCGCACCAGGCCCTCGCCGTCGATCACTGCGTGCTCACCTGGAGCTTCCATCAGGGTGATGAAGCCATCTTCCGATGATCCCGACCGGGTGATCAAGACAATCTCATTGTAGACGCCGCCATGCACGAGGATGGTGTCGCCGGGTTCGGCCCGATCGATGGCGTATTGTATGCTGCGCCAGGGCGATTCAGCGCTTCCCGGATTGCTGTCCGCCCCCGCCGCTGAGACGTGAAGAGTTCTGCCCGGGCGGATGTAGATGTCGTTGCAGACGGAAACGGTTTTCAGCGGGGCTGCCTCGCCCTCCAAGGCCGCCATAATTTGGACTTCGAGCGCTTCGTCCATATTGGCGGGCGCCGTATAGAGCCCCTCATCGGTGATCGTCCCGATCTCCGGCGCGCCACCCGGGACGCCCTCGACCATCCACACGGGCTTCGTCTCGGCTCCGTCGGGAATGGCGAGGTGGAACTGGTGCTCCTCGTTGGGCTTCAGGGAGAGACAGTCCGACGCGCCCACGGCTTCGAAAGGCAGCAGTGCGATCAGCGCGGCGGCCGGCACTGACCGCTTTAGAAGTCGCCGCGGGCGCCATCCGGTGACCATTGTCATCCTGTTTTCGTAACCTGCCATGCGCCCCTCGCACGCCAGCAAGTAACATGCGGGATTGCGGTCTGACCAGAGCCCCCGGTCTGCGACATGTAATGATATCGACCGCGGCCACTGCCCCGGTTTGCCGCCTAACACACGGGCGATCGAGAGGTCGGCTTGCCGGCGCGTGGATGATCGCCGGCGAGCGCGCGGCAGAACTTTTGCCCTCAGTCGCGTCCGCCACCATCAGTGCCGGAGTGGAAGAAATCCTCGATTTCCTCCATCGTCACCGCGCCATCGCCATTCTGATCGACCGCATTGAATATCCGGCTATGGAAATCATTGATCTCGTCAAGTGTGAGCGCACCATCACCATCCGCATCGACGATCGCAAACAGAACCTTCATCCGAGCCGCGTGAAAAGCCGGGCCCATTCCGCCGCGCCGCTCGAACCTGCCGGCTCCTGCCATCCGCTGATCGCCGCGCATCTGCCGCCGCTCTTGTCTCTCGCGGTCTTGCGCTTGCCCGGCGCGCCTCATCTCGTCAGACGACATCTCGCCGCCAGCCCGTCGCCCGCCGTCTCGCATCATCTCCTGCATCATCTGGCGCATCATCTGGCGCATGGATTCGCGGTCGGCCGCCGGCCCGTCATCCCGAGGCAAACCGGATCGAGGACCACCGTCCGGCCCTGGGCCACCTGGGCGGTCCGACTGGGCTGAGGCCAGACCAGGCGCGAGCGTTATGGCGAGGGCTGTAAAGAGAGGAACCAGCTTGCCCATGATGAGCGCTCCTAATCGCTGACATTGAGAGCCTCCGAACCTTGGCTTCCGCTTACTTGTTCCAGCCGAGCATCGGCTGATGGCGGGGCTCCCTCGTCCGCCGGATCGTCAGCGTTCCTCCAATATCCGCTCCATCTCCTGGACAGCCGCAGCGAGTTGGGCATCCTTTCCGGCGGCATAAGGAAGCACGAATGCTACAGGCATATCGGGGGTAATGCCGCGTCCCTCGAGGCGTTCATTCTCGTCGAGAACAGCGTCGAGAACCGCCAGTTCGAGAAGGCTGTCATCGGGAAGGAGATAGGCGCGGCCGGCGAGAAGCGCGCCCGCCGTCTGTGCTCCGACCAGCGGGATGCCGTTGGCTTTCAGAGCATAGGCGAACACTTCGAGGCCGCTTCTGGTCCCTTCGTCGATGATGGCGACGACCGGCCGATGCCAGCGCACATTGGCAAGGATGTCATCACCTTTCCGCGGGATGAGACGGAAGGGTGGCGTGTCGCCAACGAAAAGCTCGGCTGCGTCGGAACTGCCGCCACCCCAGCGGCCGCGAAGATCGACCACGAGTCCATCCACATCTTTCAATCGGCCGGCCCCGAGTTCCCTGGCAACCGTTTCCATCCCCTCGGGGCTGGATAGCGTCCAGAGCCGGACATAGCCGATATGCCTCCCGCCGCGCTCGATCACCATCACGCTGTCCTTGATGGCTTCGGCGAAGGTATGGAGCGGCCTCGACCGCTTGACGGCGACTTTGACCGTGGTCGGCGCTGCGCCTTGCGCGCGGCGCAGTTGAAGTTCGACGGTCTGCCCGACCTTTTCCTGAAAGGACTTGATCTCGTGATACGGCGCGCCATCCACCGAAAGGATTTCGTCGCCCACCAGGATACCGGCCTTATCCGCGGGCGAGCCATCATAGACGTCCGTCACGAAGCGAGTACCGTTTTCCTCGCTCGTCACCATACCGATGCCCGGATAGCTGGCTTCGCCTCTTGGCGGAAACAGCCGCTCCATGTCTCTTCGGACGGCGAAGCGAAAGATATCGATGAGCTCGAAATAATCGATCGTATTCGGCTTGTAACGGCCGGTATGAGATGCTTGCAGGCTCGCGAGTATGGCATCGATTGCCCGGTCCACTCGCGCGTTTGGACTATCTTTGGTCAAAGGAGAGCCTGGATCCTCGATTTCGCGCTTCACGGCTGAACGGAAGCGATCGAGCGCCGAGACGTCATAGAAATTTTCGATTACGAGATCGACCACGCGATCGAATACTGGATGGGCGGATTTCGGCGGGTCATCAGCCAGTCCATATGGCGAGCTGAAGAGCAGAAACACAATGGCGAAAGCGCCGGGCCTGATTGTCTGCATGGGTCGCGTCCCATCCTGTCGGAGACAGACTCGGGCCAAAGTGCGGCTGCAACGAGGCATATCCTCCGGGAACGTCGCCACGGATGATCGAACATGGTTCCTTCCGCTCGGTCTACGGGAGGTCCGACGTATCGCCGCATCGCTTTATGTGCGCTTGCGCCAGGATCGTGGGGTCTCGCCCGTCATGCGCCGAAACATCGTTATGAATGCCGCAACGCTGTCATAGCCGAGATCGAGGGCGACCGTGGTGACAAGCTCGCCGTCGGCCAGGCGCGGCAGCGCGGCGAAGAGGCAGGCCTGCTGCCGCCACATGGAAAGGCTGAGGCCGGTCTCGCGCTGGAACGTTCTGGTGAAATTACGCCGGCTCATGCCCGCCGCTTTCGCCCATTCGTCTATTGTCGCGCGCGGCGAGGGTGCATCCAGGAAACGCCGGCAGAGCGCGGCAAGCCGCCGGTTTTCCGGAAATGGGAGCGCCAATGGCCGCTCCGGCAGCTTCGGGATCTCGTGCAGAAGCAGGTCCAGGATGAGTGCGCTGCGGCCGACGGGCTGCTCGTTGGAAGGCAACGCCATTGCCTCCACGATCAGGTTCTGCATCAAATTCGTTACGGCGAAGACCCGAAGCGTGTCGGGCAGACCGGCAATCGCGCCCTGGCGTACGTAGATCGAGCGCATCTGGACATCGCCGAGCATGTCCACGGCGTGCTCCACGCCGGCCGGCAGCCAGATCGCATGCTCGGGCGGCACCATCCATCGGCCACCGCCTGTCCTCACAACGGCCACGCCGGAAAGGGCATAGAGAAGCTGCGACCGGCTATGGCGGTGCTTTTCCACGTGATACCCGTCGGGATAATCGGTCGGCAATGCGAGCACAGCGGCCTCGGCGGCATCGATCCACTCACGCCTCGTCCGGTCCGCGATTTCCTCCCCGCCAGCTTCGCTCACGATGAGATTTCCATGCGCCTGGCCCACTCTCGAAACTTTTGGACCAAAACACGAAAGAAGCACGCGCGCAACGGGACTATGAGTGGCGGCAAAATCTCTTGGAGCCGATCTTGACCGATACGCCCGCAGTCTCCGCAAGGCACCCCGCCGAGACCACCGTTTTCGCCATCATCCTGGCGGTCAGCCTCTGCCATCTCATCAACGACGTGATGCAGTCCCTGCTCGCGGCCATCTATCCGATGTTGAAGCGCGATTACGGGCTGGATTTTTGGCAGATCGGCGTCTTGACGATGACGTTCCAGGGCACCGCATCCCTGCTCCAGCCGATGATCGGGTTTTATGCGGACAAACGTCCCATGCCCTATTCGCTGCCGGTGGGCATGGGCGCCACCTTCATCGGCCTGATGTTTCTCGCCTATGCCGGACAGTATGGATTCCTCGTCCTGGGGGCAGCCCTGATCGGTATCGGTTCGGCGATCTTCCACCCTGAATCCTCGCGCGTTGCCCGGCTCGCCTCGGGCGGGCGCTATGGCCTTGCACAATCCCTGTTCCAGGTGGGCGGCAATTTCGGCTCCGCGGTCGGCCCGCTGCTCGCTGCCTTCGTCGTGGTGCCGCGCGGCCAGGCGAGCGTTGCCTGGTTTTCGGCTGCAGCGCTCCTGGGAATGATGATCCTCTGGCGGGTCGGCAATTGGTATGCGGGCCAGCAGGCCGATGCCGCGCGGCGCCCGAAAGCGAAGCAGGCAGCCTCTCTTCCGCGGCGCAAGGTCGTCACCGCGCTGGTCATTCTGACGCTCCTCACCTTCTCGAAACACATCTACCTGACCAGCATTTCGAGCTTCTACACCTTCTATGTCATCGACAAGTTCGGCGTATCCGTACAGGCCTCGCAAGTGCTGCTCTTCGTTTTCCTGGGAGCCGCCGCCGCCGGGACGATCCTTGGAGGTCCGATTGGCGACCGGATCGGCACGAAAGCGGTCATTTGGGTATCCATTCTTGGAGTCGTGCCGTTCACACTCGTGCTACCCTATGCAAATCTTGAATGGACTGTCGTGCTATCGGCAATTATCGGCCTCGTCCTCGCCTCGGCGTTCCCCGCAATCGTCGTGATGGCGCAGGAACTGGTTCCCGGTCGCGTGGGAATGGTGGCCGGCATCTTCTTCGGCTTTGCGTTCGGCGTTGCTGGCATCGCAGCCGCATCGCTCGGCTTGGTGGCGGATGCGAAGGGCATCGAGTATGTCTACTGGCTCTGCTCGTTTCTGCCGCTTCTCGGACTCCTGACGGTGCTCCTGCCGGATGTGAAGCAGGCGAAAGCCGCAGCGAAATAGGCGCTCAAGAAACGACGCGCAATTTGGCTGGGCGGCAGCAGTCCCCGCCGCCTTCAGCGCTTCCTTGGGAGGGCGGTGTACACACGCTCGATGAAGCGGTGGAACTCCGCCATGTAATTGCGCAAAAATTCCTCGGTTGACTTGTTCGCGACGTCACCTTCGTCAGTAATGAGGCCGGGAGTGAACTGGATATAGGCTTCCGGAGAGTTCATTTGCGGCGAATTGCAGAAGCTCAGCACGCTGCGAAGGCTCTGCTGCGCCACTGCCGTGCCGATCGCACCGGGCGAGGTCCCGATGACGGCCGAGGGCTTTCGCGTAAATGAATTCTGGCCATAGGGGCGGCTTGCCCAGTCGATCGCGTTCTTCAATCCGCCGGGAATGGAGCGGTTGTATTCGGGCGTAACGAATAGAACCGCGTCGACATGGGAGATCTGATCCTTGAATTGTCGCGCGACCGGCGGAAAATCATCGTCATAGTCATAGCTGTAGAGCGGCAAGTCCTTGAACGGGATTTCGACCATGTTCAACTCGGCCGGCGCTAGACGGACCAATGCGCGCGCCAGTTTGCGATTGATCGAATTGGTCGCGAGGCTACCGACGAAATAGCCGACTTCCCATGACATTTTTGCCTCCTGGAGCATCGGCGTCCGGTGGTTGTGAGGGAAGCCCACCTACAGGCGCTGCTAGGCAGTCGGGCACCTGAGACGCCGTTTTCGCACAACAAATCGAGCGGGATATTTGTTCCTTTGACACCACATCAGCGCCGCAGCCACTGCGGCCCGAACCCCCACATTTTCCAAGGTTCGCAAGGGCCGTTTGAAGCGGATCGCCGGCAACCACCTGGCCGAGCAATTGAGATCTGAATACGATTAATTTCCACCCTTGGGTTGTCACCCTTGGTTCACATTCGTATAAACAGCCCACCAAAATCATCAAATATGACATCTTTGGGGATTAAGATGGTATCACCGAGATACATATTCTGGAGTAGAGGCCAAGTGTGTTCACATTTGATTCCTCCCCTACCAAGGTGTATTATAAACCGACAATGCGAGGTTTAAAACAATACAGAACATGACTTCTAAGATAATATGCTCATCTGTTTCCAAGATCTTCGGAACCGAGCCAGAGCAAGCCTTGGCTCTTCTCCGGCAAGGTTTGGACAAGGACAAGATTCACTCTGAGACCGGGCAGGTCGTCGGTGTCGAGAATGTAAATTTCGAAGTTTCGGACGGCGAGATATTCGTCGTTATGGGTCTTTCTGGCTCCGGAAAATCTACGCTTGTCCGGATGATAAATGGGCTCATCAAACCGAGCTCGGGAAGAATACTTATAGACGACATCGACATCGCTAGTTGCAGCGAAGAAGAGCTTCTTTCCTTAAGGCGCAACAAGGTTTCGATGGTGTTTCAGCATTTCGCGCTGTTCCCCCACAAAACCGTCGCGGAAAACGTCGCCTTCGGATTGAAGATCAAGGGCGTACAAGCAGCGGAGCGCCGCGAGCGCGCCCATGCCGTGCTGGAGCAGGTGGGGCTTGCAAACCGCGCCGACAGCTATCCGGAGGAGCTTTCCGGCGGCATGCAGCAACGCGTCGGGTTGGCGCGCGGGCTTGCCGCGGATCCCGAAATCCTGCTGATGGATGAACCCTTCGGCGCGCTCGACCCCCTGATCCGCCGCGACATGCAGGCGGAACTGCTGGAACTGCAGCGAAGCCTGAAGAAAACCATCGTCTTCATCACCCATGATCTGAACGAGGCGTTGATCCTGGGTAACAGGATCGCGATCATGCGCAATGGCCGGTTCGTCCAGGTAGGCTCGGCCGAAGAAATTGTCGGGTCGCCGGCAAACGACTATGTCGCAGCCTTCACGGCCGATATCGATCGCTCGCGCGTGTTCCGGGCCAAAAGCATAGCTGTCGAGCCACAAGCGATAGAGGCGGGTGCGCAGGTGGATGATGCCGCGCGCCGCATGGAAGATCTCGAACTGGACGCGCTTTACGTGACGGATGGCGACAAGGTGGCCGGCATTCTCACCTATCGAAGCGCCATCGAAGCCTGCCGCTGCGGGACGAAGATCGTCCGCGAGGTGGCGTCGCACAGGTTCCCGGCTGCATCCCCGGATGCATATCTGAACGATCTCTATCCGATGGCGAGGATGGGCCTTCCCATCGCGCTTCGTGATGCACACGGGCGGCTCACAGGGGTCGTCCCGCCCCAGGCGGTGTTCGACAAGCTTGCGGGGGCTGCATAATGGATTGGTTAAGTCCCTCGGATTTCCTCGCCATTCCCTTCAACGATTGGGTGAACGCCTTTGTGAAAGGGTGGCTCGTCCCCAATTTCAGGCCCTTCTTCCGCGCAATCCAGTGGCCGGTCGTTCAGGTTCTCGACGGTCTCGATTACGTGCTCAATGCCGTGCCAATGCTGCTCTTTACGGCCATTCTCACCACGGTCGCTTGGCGGGCGGCAGGGCGCGGCGTCGGCATCTTCACCCTGGCGTCTCTTTTCTTCATCGATCTCATCGGCCTTTGGAGCGAGACGATGACCACTCTCGCAATGGTCGTTACAGCGGTCCTATTTTGCGTGATCATTGGCGTGCCCCTGGGCGTCGCCGCCGCGCGCAGCGATCTTTTCGAGAAGATTCAACGGCCGATTCTCGACGTCATGCAGACGATCCCTTCATTCGTCTATCTCGTGCCGATCGTCATGCTGTTCGGCGTCGGAATGGTACCCGGCATCATCGCTACGATCATATTTGCCCTGCCCCCGATCGTCCGGCTCACGAATCTCGGCATTCGAAGCGTCCGCGCCGACCTAACGGAAGCCGCCACTTCCTTCGGAGCCACGTCTTGGCAGGCGCTCGTGGAGGTCCAGTTCCCGCTGGCGATACGCACCATCATGGCAGGGCTGAACCAGACGCTGATGCTGGCTCTTTCCATGGCGGTCATCGTCGCGCTGATCGGCGGCGGCGGACTAGGACTCACCGTATTCACCGGCCTCGGTCGTCTCGACGTCGGAAACGCGACTGCCGGGGGCGTGGGGATCGTGCTCCTCGCGATTATCCTCGACCGCATCAGCCAGGCCGTTGGCGAGCGGAAAGCAGTCCACACCACATCTCTGGCCGCCACGCTGAAATCCTTCTTCGCACCGGCGACGCGCAGCGAGGCCGGCGCCAATCACGAACGGGCTGCACCCAAGGGCCTGTAGCGCATCCGCCCGCAACGGCGGGTCGATCGAGGGCCGCCCTTGCGCGGCCCTACCAAAACAGGGGAGACCTTCATGAAAATATCCAGAACAACCATTTCCGCCCTTGCTCTTTCAGCGGCACTGGCCTTGCCGTTCCCGGCAACTTCTGCCGCGCAGGATCAGCCAGGAGAAGGCACGACCATAAGGATGGCGCAGGCAACCTGGGATACGGGATGGTTTGAAGCCGCTATCTACAAAAAGCTTCTGGAAGAACTGGGCTATACGGTTGAAGGACCGACGACACTCGACAACCCGCCCTTCTATCAAGCCGTGGCCCAAGGCGATCTCGATCTCTGGGTGAATGGCTGGTTCCCGCTTCACAACACCTATGAAAGCACCTTCTCCCAGGGCGCGGAGAAGGTAGGCTATGTCGCGAAGGGTGGTGCCCTAGAGGGATATCTGGTCGACAAGGCCTCGGTCGAGAAGTTCGGGATCAAGACGCTTGACGATTTCAAGCGAGACGAGGTGCGCGAGGCGTTCGATCGCGACGGTGACGGCAAGGCGGATCTCGTGGCGTGTCCGCCAGGCTGGGGCTGCGAGGTCACCATCGAACATCATCTGGATGCTTACGAATTGCGTGACGTCCTGAACCCCATCAAGGCCAGCTATTCGGCCTCGATGGCGGACGCTGTCGCTGCCTTTGGTGAAGGCAAGCCGATCCTCTTTTACACCTGGACGCCGAACTGGACCGTCGACGCGTTGAAGCCCGGGCAGGATGTGATGTGGATCGAGGTTCCGCGGGTCGATCTCCCTAAGGACCAGAAGGATCTGGAAGACGCTGCGACGCTTGAAGGCGTGGAAGGCTGCGTGGCCGATCCGTGTAAACTCGGATTTCCGGCAAACGATATACGTCCGGTGGTCAATTCCACTTTCCTCCAGGAAAATCCCGCTGTGAAAGCCCTGCTTGAGGCGGCTTCGATCCCGGTGGAAGACATCTTTGCTCAAAACGCCAAGATGAATGATGGCGAGGGAAATCCCACGGATATCGATCGCCACGCGACGGAATGGATCGAGGCACATGCCAATCTCGTGAATGGCTGGCTCGAACAGGCCCGCGCCGCCGCGCAATGATGCTGTTGGGACTGCGGCGGCCTCGCTGTAGTCCCTCCCTCTCTCGTTAGGCCATCTTAGATGCGTGGCCGGTCTCGATCGGGTCTACGAGCTTGACAAAGACAGCACACCTATAAGATATATTTGCGTCATACACATTAACTGTAAGTTGTATTTTTTGAGCTTCTATCATGGCCAAAAAGGAGGTTGACCATGATGGTAGCCGTTTTTGCCTCGCTGTCGCTGGCACTTTTGGTGTGCTGGTTCGGCAGCCGCTTCTTCGCCGTGCTTTGTATTCTTGTCTGCTTCGTTCTTACGACGTCGAACTTTCTTTTGGTGATTTACAATCCCGAATACGGATTCCGTATGCCGTGGATTCAAACCCAGTACATCGATAATCCGCTGACTGCGGACAAACCACTCGTCTTTCACCACGTCCCGCAAATGGCTGGAGACTGGGCATGACCAGCAACAGCACTTTCAATCGTATAATGGGGCTTGACCCTTACGAATCGGGACACTTGCCCGTGGTTCTCAACTATCTCTACCTGCTAGCGATGATGGCCGTCATTGCAGCTATTCTCACTGCGGCGATGGTGATGCAATATGCGATGGGTGAATTGCCCTGCTCGCTCTGCCTGCTGCAGCGCCCGGCAATGATCGGTGTCTGTTTCGGCATCCTGCTGCAGTTCCGCCATGGGTTTTCTTATCAGTACACCGGCGTGAGCCTGCTGTTCACGGTCCTCCTGCTGATCGTGTCGGTGCGGCAGACATTGATCAACATCTATCCTAGACCCGGTCATGCATTTCCCGGCAGCGCCATCTTCGGACTGCACCTCCCGGTATGGTCAGTCGTTATTGCGGTTGCGTTGCTGATTGCCTTTGCAGTTCAGTTGGCTGTCTTGGGCGGCAAGGATATTCAAGGCGCTCGTGTTTCTCACTATCCTTTGATAAGCAAAATTGCGCAAGCGCTCAGCTTTTATGTGATCCTCGTCGCACTGATAAATTTTGTCTCGGTGGTTCTGCAGTGCGGCTTTGGCGCGTGTTATACCACTGGTTATGCGCTGCTCAATTGGATGTGAAATCAGGATGGCCCCCCGCGACTGGCCGGGTCTCACGCAACAACAGGATGCAGCCGAAGGACAGCACCGTGGTGAATATCGATAGCCAAAGCGCAGCATTGTAGGTGCCTGTCCATTCAAGCGAAGCGCCGCCGGCGTAAATACCGGCGGCAGCTCCTACCTGATTGAACACATAGGCGCTTCCCAGAATGGCGCCTATCGAACGCCGGCCGAAGATTTCAGAGGCCAGCGCGCCGATCACGCCGATCGCGCCATATCCGAGCAGCCCGAATGCAATGATGAAGGCAAGGAAGGACAACAGGCTGGGCGCAAGCACCAGCGAAAGTGTCGTGATCCCACGCGCTGCGAAGAGGATCAGCAAAACGGTGCGTCGCCCCATGCGATCCGAGAGTGCGCCGGTAACCACATTCCCGACGATCCCGATAGCACCGAGGACGGCAAGACCGGTTGCGGCCAGGGCCTCGTCGTAACCATGGCTGAGGACGAAGGAGGGGAGATGGATGAAGACCAGGTTCATGATGAACCCGTTGGCAAAGAGGCTGACCGCGATCAGCCAGAAGGCCGGCGCCGTCAGCGCGGTCCATAAGGTAGCATCCGCATCGGGAGCCAAAGGTCCATCCGCCGCATCGCCCACCAACTTGTCTTTGCCCGCCAGATCCTTGGTCAAACCGGATGCGGCGCCGGGGGCGGGTTTGACGAAAAAGAGCACCGCGGGAATAAGCAGCCAGACAATCAGGCCAAGGACCAGCATGGCGGTTCGCCAGCCAAAGAACGCTATCAGCGCCGCCACTGCCGGGGGAAGAAAGATCATCGCCACCTTGGTACCGGACGTGGCCACCCCGAGAGCCATGCCCCGCTTCGCATCGAACCAGCTCGACACGATCGAGGTGATGGAAACGGGACTCACAGCCGCATAGGCGACCGAGCTTCCCAGGCCCATGAACAGCGTCATTTGCCAGAGTGCGTTGGAAAAGGCGGTGCCGCAGAGCGCCAGCCCCGCAAAGCCAAGTCCAAACGATAACACGATCCGGCTTCCCCAAAGATCCAGAAACCAGCCGATCAATGGTTGGGCAATGGCCGCTCCGAGCATGGAAATGGCGAGCGTCGCCGAAACCGCTGCCGCAGACGTGCCGAGGCCCTCCGGCAGGTGCGGCAGGAAAAGGCCAAGCGAAAAGCGCGAGCCGAACACCATGGCCATGGATAGAAAGGCGATCGCGACGATCACCCAGCCATAGGCCGAGCCGGCTCGGCTCCCGTCGGAAATTCCGGCGGATTGCTCCGAACTCATGAGCCGAACCGGGATTTAAGGTCGGCCACCTGGTCGGCGGTCAAGGGCCGGACCGGCCGATCCTTGACCATAAGGAAGAGCTTCGCCGTCTCCTCAAGCTCCTCCACGGCATATTGCGCGTTCGCGAGAGAAGAGCTGGAAACGACAGGGCCATGATTGGCGAGGAGCACGGCGTGATGGCGCCCTGCCTTTGCACCCACCGCTTCCGCCAGTGCCTTGTCCCCCGGCGCGAAATAGGGGATCAGCGGCAGCGTGCCCACGCGCATCACGTAATAGGCGGTCAAAGGCGGCAGGACGTCTTCGCTATCTAGACCATCCAGGATGCTGACCGCAACCGAATGGGTGGAATGCAGGTGCACCACCGCATTGTCCCCGCCGCGCGCGCAGTACATGCAGGTGTGGAGAAAAGCTTCCTTGGTCGGCTTATCGCCGGAGATATGTACGCCCTGCTTGTCCAAGAGGGACAAGCGCGCGGGATCGAGATCGCCCAGGCTCGCATTGGTCGGCGTCATCAACATCGACCCATTGGAGAGCCGTACGCTGATATTGCCTGTGGATCCCCCGGTCAGCCCGCGGTCGAATATCGAGCGGCCGACCGCAACGATTTCGTCGCGCAGCTTCGTCTCTTCGGAAAGCGTTCCAGTCATTCGAGCTTCTCCCACGCCTTCATAAAGATATCGTCAGCGCCGAAATTGCCGGATTTCAGCGCCAGGGCGACTGCATGTCCACCGCTTGTCGCCTGCATCCAAGGTACGCCTGGGTCGATCTCCGGGCCAACCTGGAGGCTTCTCACACCAAGCCCCTTGATGACAGCGCCGGAGCTTTCGCCTCCCGCGACGATCATCCGGCAAAAGCCTCTTTCGACAAGCTCGGCGGAGAGCTCGGACAGGAAGTCCTCGACCACCGCTCCCGCGCGCTCCCGACCGAGCACGCGCTGGCTTTCGGCAACAGCTTCCGGGGCGTCGCTCGCGTAGATGATGGGTATCGCATTCCCGGGCGTAGCCAGGGCGAAAGCAGCGGCATCTTCGACCGCCGTCGCCCCCCTGGCAATCGCAAGCGGGTCCAGTTTCAATCCCGGCATGCCTGATTTCAGAGCGGTCTGGATCTGCCGTCGCGTGGCCGCCGAACATGAGCCCGCAAGCACGACGGCGCGGCCATGCGGTGCCTTGAGGGCGAAAGTCCGGGCACACCGTCGCTCAATGCCGAAATTGTTCGGCAGGCCGAGCGCAACTCCGGATCCCCCGGTAACGAGGCGAAACGTTTGCGCGGCCGCACCGATGGTGCGCAGGTCCTCGTCTTCCAACGCATCGACGATCGCCACACCTTCGATGGCCTGGAGCGCCGCCCTCAGAACGTCGATGCCGGCTCTTACCGTCTCGATCGGCACGAGAGAGACCGGCAGACGCATCTGGCGCGCAAGGACACGGACGAGATTGGAATCCCGCATCGGCGTCAGCGGGTGATCCTTCATGCTGGAATCGGAAAGGAGCTGGTCGCCAACGAAGAGATGGCCCTTGTAGACCGTGCGCTTGTTGGTGGGGAATGCCGGGCAGGCGAGAGTTCGCTTTTCCCCCAGCAGTTCCAGAAGCGCCTCGATGACCGGCCCGATATTCCCATCATCGGTGGAATCGAAGGTCGAGCAATATTTGAAGAAGAGCTGCCGGGCCCCGACGTCCAGCAGGGCTTTCGCGGCAGCGATCGATTGCCCGACGGCATCTTCGGCGGGGATGGTGCGCGACTTCAGCGACACCACGACGGCGTCAGCCCCTTGCAGGTCAATGTCGCTTTCAGGTGCGCCGACCACCTGCTTTACCCGCATTCCGCCCCGGGACAGCATCAACGCCAGATCGGTGGCGCCGGTCAGATCGTCGGCTATGGCGCCGATGCAGAGCGCTGCAGCGGCCTCAGCCATCACGCGACCCGCGAGGGAAGAGGACGGCCCTCGAAATGCGCTATGATATTCTCCGCAACGAGTCGTCCCATGGCTTCCCGCGCCTCCTCCGTACGGCTGCCTTGATGGGGCGAGACAATAACATTTTCGAGCGTGAGAAGCTCGGCCGGCACGTTCGGCTCATCGTCGAAGACATCCAGCGCCGCGCCCCCCAATTTTCCCGACTGCAACAGCTCGATCAGAGCAGGTTGGTCGACCAACGATCCCCGGGCGACATTCACCAGATATCCCTCCGGTCCCAGCGCCTCCAGAACCTGCCGCGAAACGATCTTGTCCGTGGCCTTTCCGCCCGGAGCGATCACCACCAGCCAATCGCATTCATGCGCCAGCGCGACCGGGTCGGAAATGAACGCATAGGGCTGATCTTCTTGTTTCGTGCGGCCGCAATAGACGATCTTCATCTTCAATGCGGCGAGCCGCCTCGCAATCTCCTTGCCGATGCGCCCCAGCCCAAGGATCCCCGCCGTCTTCCCACTGAGTTCGTTGCGGAGCGGAAACATCCGTTCCTGCCACTTGCCCTCGCGCACGAAGCGGTCTGCCTGCGGCACCGAGCGCGCAAGAGCCAACATCAGGGCGATCGCAAGTTCAGCCACGGAATCGTTGAGCACACCCGGCGTGTTCGTGACGGCGATGTTGCGCGCCTGTGCGGCGTTGAGATCGATGGAATCGACACCAACCCCTGAATTGGCAATGATTTCAAGATTGGGGAGTTGCTCCATCAAGGAGCGAGGTACCTTTCCTCCAGCTATCGCGCGCACCTCGGCACCATGCTTCGCAAGCACCGCGTCCGGCTCCGGAACGCCCACGAGCATGTGCACCGTATAGTGGCGTTCAAGTGCAGCGATGCAGCTCTTGGGAAGCGGTTTTGTAACTAGAACGGCCGGGCGAATTTTTCCTCTCCCTTCGGACCTAGATGGACTTCCTACTGATTACGCCCGCCGCTCCGAGGGTGTCCAATATCAAAAGGGGTCTATTTTATTCTGGTTTGCAAATGAAACTCGCGACCTCAGTCATTTAATATATGGAATAAATGGCGAGCCCATTGATATTGGACACAGGTAGTCACCTCGGATAACTCCAGCAGAGAGCGTGGCCGTCCCGATCCCATCCGATCGGCGCGGCCGAGGTTAATATCTGAGGCTGGAGAGTATCGATGGCAGAGACAATCACCTATCGCGACGAAGTGGCGGAGCTTTTGGCCGATTTCACGGTCAACGTTTCCGGCGAGCTCGACGAGAATACGCGGCACGCTGCAAAACGTGCCTTAAGCGACTCCGTCGCCGTCGCCCTCGGTGCGCTCGACCATCCCGCCTCCCACATCGCCCGCAAATTCGCAGCCCAGTTCGCCACGCCAAATGGGGACGTGATCTGGGGCACTTCGATGCGCGCGAACCCTGATCTGGCCGCCTTCGTGAACGGCTCTCTCCTCCGCTGTTTCGATTATAACGACTTCTATGTCGGCGAACGCAACTCCGGGCATCCGAGCGACATGGTGGCCGGCGTCATTGCGGCCGCGGAATGGACCGGCGCCAGCGGTGAAGACCTACTGGTAGCCCTATCGGTGGGCTATGAGATGGTTGGCGCCGTATTCGATGCCTTCTCGACTGCTCCCGGCGGCTGGGACTACACAAATCTCACCGGTATCGGCGCATGCGCAGCCATAGCGCGGCTGCTGAAGCTAGATGTCGAGCAGGCACGCGAGGCCTTCGGCATCGCCGTCATCCCGCACTTCGCCTCCGACGAGGTGGAATCCTGCGAGCTCAACAAGCGCGGTGACCTCACGCTCTGGAAGCGGTTCAATGGTTCCGATGCGGTTCGCAACGCATTGCAAGCCTGCTTCCTGGCACAAGCTGGTGTGGAAGCGGCGGTGCGTCCCTTCACCGGCAACAATGGCTTTATCGCCAAGCTTGCCAACAAGCACGATCCCATTCCGGTGCTGAAGGAGCGTTTGCGGCCCGAGATCAAGCTTTCCAGGATTGCCGAAACCTATATGAAGCTCTGGCCGGTGGGTTCGGTCGGGCAGAGCGCGATCCGCGCAGCGCTTGAGGCGCGCAGCAAGATTTCCGATCTTAGCCAGATCAAGGAAGTGCGCGTCTTCTCGGAAGAGGGTGCATACGACCATCTGGTGGCCATACGTCAGGATCCTTACCGGCCGATCTCCCGCGAAACCGCCGACCATTCTATGCCCTATATCGTCGGGGCAGCCGTTCTCGATGGCTATATCGGGGTCGACAGCTTTGATATTGAGAAGGTCCGCGAAGCAAAGCGCCAGAAATTCGTTGCGGAGAACGTCAAGGTGTTCCCGGCACCGGAACTCGGCACGCTTGCCAGCGGCAAGCTTGCCCGCGCCGCAGCCGGTTACCTGTCCCGCGTCGAGATCGAACTCCAGGACGGCACCGTGGCACATGGCGAGGCCAAGCCTTTCCCCGGCCATCCCAAGAACCCGTTCTCCGATGCGGACATCGCTCAGAAAGTGACCCAGAACGCCGAACCATTTGCGGGACGTGAGGTTACCGAGCAGATCATCAAGGCACTCGTGAGCTTCGAAAAGCTTTCCAATGTGAAGGACTTCACCAAGCTTCTGGCCTTCGATTGGGCGGCAAAAAAGATCGACGCCGCAGCCTGAGGCTAAACCCGCGCACCCGCGGTAGGCGGGTGCGCCTTCATGGTGGAACGAGAAGATGACAATGGCGCAGACGAAAGAGGCGATGACCACCGGCGCGCTGACGCAGCTTTGCCGTCTTGAAGATGTCGATGAGGACATGCCCTTCCGGGCCGAGATCGACGGCTTCGCCTACGCCGTATTCAAGGTCGGCGATATGTTCTATGTGACGGCCGATCTCTGTTCACACGGGCCGGGATCGCTTTCGGAAGGTTTTGTGGAGGACTGTCAGGTCGAATGTCCCTTCCATCAAGGGAAGTTCGATCTGCGGACAGGGATGCCGACCGAACCGCCCTGCGAAATCCCGATCAAGACCTGGACTCCGATCGTCCGTGACGGCGCGATCTTCATCGACGTCGCCTCGCCGAATCCCGTGTGAGAGGTGGCGCTACAGCCGCCTCAGCCGACATCGATCGATGCAAAGCGCTTGACGAAGCGCTCCCGGATCGGATTGGTGTTGTTCTTGTTGTAGATGAGCAGGATGCGGCTCCTTACGTTCGCGTCCGCTATCTCCCGCCACACGACGTCGTGGACATTGATGCAGCGCAACGCTTCGGGCGCGACCGTGATGCCTACACCCGCGGCAACGAGGCCCAATGTCGTCGTGGCCTCAACCGCCTCCTGCACGATCTGCGGCGAAAACCCGGCTTCCGCGCACATATCGAAGACCTGTTCGTAAAAGCCCGTTCCGCTGCCGCGCGGCCGCAGCACAAAGAGCTCGTTCTTGAGCTCGCCCATCGAGATCGGGCCGGATTTCGCGTTCAGTGGATGATCCACGGGCAGCACCGCCTTCAACTGATCCTCATAAATCGGGATCGCGGTGAGGCTGCTCGGCAGGATCGTCGAGATCGAAGGACGCGTGAAGCCGAGATCGACGGTGCCAAGCAACACGTCATCGATGATCTTCACCGAGGAACAGCTGCGAAGTTCCAGATGCACATCCGGAGAGGCCGTACGAAAGGCGCGCACCGCGCTCGTGAACACATTCACCAGCGGCGCCGAGGTGATGAAGCTCATGCGCAGCGTGCCCATTTCACCCTTGGCGGCACGTGTTACGGTTTGCACGGCGCGATCGGCCTGCAGCAAGGCAAGTCGCGCCTCCTGCAGGAAAAGCTGTCCAGCCGGTGTCAGCTCCACATTGCGGCGGGTTCGCTTCAGAAGATTGACGCCCAGTTCGCGCTCGATCGCCTGGATCTGCAGACTCAATGGGGGCTGGCCGATATTCAGCCGGGCTGCAGCCCGCGTGAAATGCAGTTCCTCGGCCACGGCGACGAAATAGCGGAACTGACGCAGGTCCATTTATGTACTTGTCCTAATAATAGCATCCGCAATTGATATTGGACAGCAAATGTCATGGGTGTCAACTTCCTTCCATTCACATGACGCTGGAGGCGCCGATGGGGGCGCGGTCAATCGAAGGAAGTGCAGCATGATCAGTGAAAAGGAAAACGAGTATCTGACCCGCACCGGGCCGGGAACTCCGATGGGCGAGATGTTCCGGCGCTACTGGATTCCTGCATTGATGGCTTCCGAGCTTCCGGAGCCCGACTGTCCTCCCGTGCGCGTTTCGCTTCTCTCCGAGCGCTTGATCGCCTTCAAGGACACGAGCGGGAAGATCGGACTGATGGACGAGTTCTGCGCCCACCGTGGCGTATCGCTCTGGTTCGGCCGCAACGAGGAAGGGGGGTTGCGTTGCCCCTATCACGGCTGGAAATACGACACCAACGGCCAGTGCATCGAGGTGCCTTCCGAGCCGCCATCCAGCGGTTTCTGCCAGAAGATCAAGCTCAAGGCCTATCCATGCGTCGAATTCGGCGGCGTGATCTGGACCTATATGGGCCCGCCGGAGCACAAACCGCCGCTTCCTGAATTCGAGTGGGCTCACGTTCCGGCCAGCCATCGCTACCTTTCCAAGCGCTGGCAGCAGAGCAATTATCTTCAGGCGATGGAGGGCGGCATCGATTCAAGCCACGTCTCCTTCCTTCACTCCGGCGACATCAACCGCGATCCCCTGCATCGGGGCACCGACGGCGCGAAATATGCGCGTTCGACGAACACGACCTTCGATATCCACGAATCTCTTGGCGGACTGATGATCGGGGCGCGCAGAAAGGCCGAGCCCGGTTTCCATTACTGGCGTGTCACGCAGTGGATGATGCCCTGGTACACGCTGATCCCCCCCTATAAGGGCAACGCGCTCAACGGCCATGCCTGGGTGCCGATGGATGACGAGAACTGCATGGCTTGGACCATGACCTTCCATCCGACGCGCCCCCTCACGCCGCAAGAGCTCGAAGCGATGGAGAACGGACACGGCGTTCACTGCGAACTGATCCCCGGCACCTTCCGCCCCGTCGCCAATATAGACAACGACTATCTCATGGACCGTGAGGCCCAGCGCCAGAAGATCTATTATTCCGGTATCAAGGGCATCGCCATCCAGGATGCTTCGCTTCAGGAAAGCATGGGGCCGATCGCCGATCGCACGAAGGAGAACCTCGTTTCGACCGACAATGCGATCATCATGGCCCGCATGCGCCTGCGCAAGGCCGCGCGGGCTCTGGAGAAGGGCACGCCGCCTCCAGGCCTTGAGCCGGAGAGCCATAAGGTGCGTTCCGCATCCTTCATTCTGCCGGAGGATGGCCCCTTCAAGGAGACCGCCCTCGAAGCGACCGCCATGAAGATCGGCGAGCCTTTTGTCGCCGTCTGATCGCTTCGGAATCCGCCCGGCAGGGCATGCGGCGGATCCGCAATCCGGGACTCAGGGAGCATAAATGTCCAGAACCACGGATCCCGTCGTCATCATCGGCGCTGGTCAGGCCGGCGGCTGGGTGGCACTGACGATAAGGCAGCTGCAGCCCGACCGCGAGGTCGTGCTTATCGGCGAAGAAGACCATCCGCCATACGAACGTCCGCCGCTGTCGAAGGAGGTCCTATCGGGCAAGACCGCGCCGGAAAGCACCTACCTGAAACCACTGGATTTTTATGCCGAGAACCGAATAGAGCTTCGGCTGAAAACAACGGCTAGCGGTATCGACCGGGATCTGAAACAGGTCCGGTTGTCCGATGGTGCGTGCCTGGCCTACGGAACGCTCGTGCTGGCGACAGGGATGCGGCCGCGCCCGCTCTCCGTACCCGGCGGTGATCACCCGCGGGTGCGTGCCTTGCGGGCAATGGCGGACCTTCCGGAGATTCGAGGTCATTTGACGTCCGGCAGAAGGATCGTCGCGATCGGTGCCGGTTTCATCGGGCTGGAGGTCGCGGCAGTCGCGGTTACGGCCGGCTGCACGGTAACGGTGATCGAAGCGGCCCATCATCCGTTGGGCCGGGTGGTCGCACCCGAAGTCGGCAGGGCAATGGCCGCGCGCCACGAGCGCCGCGGCATCTCTTTCCGATACGGTGCAAGCGTTGCCTCCATAAGCGATATTGACGGACAGGCTGCGGTGCATCTGGCAGATGGTGAAACCATCCTTGCCGATCTCGTTCTCTGCGGGATCGGGGGAATACCCAATGACGATCTCGCGCGCAGCGCCGGTCTTGAATGCGACAACGGCATCCTCGTCGACGAGGCAGGCCGCACCTCCGATCCCTTGATCTATGCTGTCGGTGACGTGTGCAGCCAATGGAGCATCGCGCTTGGGCGCCGTATCCGGTTGGAAAGCTGGCAGAACGCACAGAACCAGGCGATCGCTGTGGGCAGGCATATCGGCGGAGCGCCACGGCCCTATACCGATCTCCCATGGTTCTGGACAGATCAGTACGAGGACAATTTCCAGATCATCGGCGCGCCGGAACGCTGGGAGCGCATAATCTGGCGCGGTTCGCCCGAAGATGACCGCTTCACGGCGATCTATATGGACGGCAACCGGATCGTGGCCGGCAATACGCTCAACAATGCCCGCGATATCCGGCCTCTAAAGCAGATGATCCTCGAAGGAACACCGGTGGACGACGCGCTGCTGCGCGATACCTCCACCCCTCTTCAGAAACTCCAGAAAAAACAGGCCGCCTGATGAATCTCTCCGTATCCAGCTCCGCCGCCGAACTCGCAGCCGGTCTCAAAGGACAGCGGGCGCTTGTGGTCGGCGCCAAGCATGGCGTCGGCCCTGCCGTGGTCGACGCGTTGAAGGAAGCTGGTACGCTCCTGGCGGTGGACTCGGCCGAGAGCGAGGGAACGGCCTTTCTGCCCGGCGGCGATCCACTGGACTTGATCGACCGCGCTTTCGAAGCCTTGGGCGGCCTCGAAATTCTCGTGGTTTCAGCTCCGCCGGTCCGCAACAAACCCGTGCTCGAGATGACGCCGGAGGAGATGCGGGCCGTGGCCGAAAGCGAACTCGTCGTTCCAGCGCTGCAGATGCAGGCAGCCGCTCGGAGGATGAGCGCTGCCAAATACGGCCGCATCATCGCCTTCGCCTCGATGTCGGGAAAGGCCGGAGTCCACCATCACGTGGCACCCTATGCGGCGGCAAAAGGCGGCATGCTGACCTTCATGCGGGTTCTGGCAGCGGAAACCGCCGCCGACGGCGTCACCGTGAACGGAATTGCAACCGCTCTCTTCGAGCCGCAAACGGCCACCATGGCGCCAGAAAAGCGCGAGCGGCTGCGCACGCAAATCCCCGTCTGCCGCTTCGGCTACAGCGAAGAAGCCGCGCATGCGGTTCTATTTCTGGCATCCCCTCTCGCAGGCTATGTCACCGGAGAATGCCTCAATCTCTCGGGTGGACGCTTCATGGATTAACCGTCCCAAAAGGGTGCCGGTACCAGTCTGCATATGAACAAAGGCCATGACGCCAAAGACGTCTTCACGCAGGAGTTCCGTCGATGATTACCCAGACCGTCATCCGCCGCTATCCGGGCAAAAGGATCGAGGGCTACCGAAATTCGTCACCAAGGGTGGTCAAGGTCCTGGCTGTCGGTCAGAACGCGCGTCAGATCGTCGAACAGATCAATGAGGAGCATCGAGACAATGTCGTGATGAGCGGCGGGGTCGATCCCGACCGCCGACTGCCGATGGACGAACCGGTCAACGGACTCAAGCCCGATGCCGTCGTCGTGGTTCATCAGCAGGGTGAGCCGGCTGCATTCCCCTTTGCCATCGAACGCACGGCTTCCATGCTTTCCTTCATAGTGCTCGAGACCAATGGCATGCTCCGGGAGCAGACGGAGAATAAGAAGGTGCGCGATCTCCGTGCGATCGCCGACCTGTTCGTGACCACTTCCGACAGCGGCTTCGTCAAGGAACTTGTATCCAATCTCGCAAGCTGATGTTCTGCCTGGCGACCAGCCCCGCCGCGACCGATCTCGTACAGAAGAGACGTTGCGATCCAATGGTCGATTGAATCATTTGGTCACAGGCTGTTTGATCAGCGTCTTTATATCCTGAATATATAAGATGGGGGTCATTAAATATTGGACGAGCACTGAAAGTCGTCCCTAACATGAATCCGTCGCAGTTCTTGAAAGAACGCGATGGGGACTGGGCCAAAGCCAGACCGCCGAAAAGAGCGGCGCCCGATCGAGGCCGCGAATGCCTCTCGGAGATAAATGGGCAAGCCTGGCAGACGCAGGCCGTCACGTGTCCGCTGTGGTGCCAACCGTGGCTAATGGGAGATAAGATCATGGAAGTGAGCAGGCGTTCCGCATTCAAACTGCTTGGGGCGGGTATCGTGCTGGTAGCCGCCCCGCGGATCAGCTTCGGCCAGGAAGCGAAGGCACTGGTCGTGGCGCTCGACGAAGTTCCCCGGCAATTGGATCCGCTGCTTTACCAAACCAATCCGGGCTATCGGGTCATGCAGAATATCTACGATACGCTGCTGACCGTCGATTACGCAGGAGACGGCGCCATCAAGCCGGCGCTGGCCGAAAGCTGGAAAAGGGTCGACGGACGCACGATCGACCTCACCTTGCGCGAGGGCGTGCGGTTTCATGATGGTTCCCCCCTCACGGCAGAAGACGTCGTCTTCAGCTTTGGGCCGGAGCGCCGCACGGATCCGAATTCCCCCGGTTTCGGCACGGCCCAGCAGTTTCTGAGCGCAATCGATACGGTCGAAGCTGTCGATGATCGCACGATCCGCGTTAAATCCTCGGTTGATGACCCGGCGCTGGAATTGCGCCTGTCGGCCTGGGGCAGCCAGATCGTCAAGAAGGCGGCCTTCGAAGCCGCAGGCGGATTCGAAGGTTTTGCCCGGGCTCCGGTTGGGACGGGCCCGTTCTCGGTGGCCTCCTTCACCGCTGATGCGGTCGAATTGCAGGCATTTGCCGACTACTGGGGCGGAACTCCCGACATCACCCGGCTGACATACCGCCTTGCCCCGGAACTCTCCTCTCGCATTTCCGGCCTCGTGAGCGGGGATTTCGGGATCATCGCCGATGTGCCGCCAGATCAGTTCGGACCCATCCAGGGCGACCCGGAACTCGAGATCGTCGGAGGCACGGTAGCGAGCATACGTGTCATCAAGTTCGATACCCGCAATGAAACGCTGAAGGACCCGCGTGTCCGCAAGGCATTGGGGTTGGCCATTGATCGCAAGGCGATCGTCGATGCTCTATGGGCCGGGCTCGTCAGCATTCCCAACGGGCATCAGCTGCCTGCCTTTGGTGCTTTGTACGATCCGAATCGGCCGGCCTATCGCTACGATCCCGAGGAGGCGAAAAAGCTGCTTCAGGAAGCCGGCTACAATGGCGAGGCCATACCTTACCGCGTTCGTGTGGCTGCCTATGGCCCGGAGCTGGCGACCGCGGAAATCGTCGTGGCAATGTGGCAAGCGGTCGGCGTCAAAACCGATATGCAAATCGTCGAGAACTTCGGCCAGATGATGCAATATCCGGGGACGGGCATGCGCAACGGCGTGGATCCGATCCTCGTTCCCGATCCGCTCTTTGGGCTTTGGCGCTCCTACAACGAGTCTGAGCGCGAGGTCTGGTCCAACGAAGAGTTCTACAAATGGGGACACGTGCTGGAAGCGAGCCTCGACCCGGCAGAACGCAAGGAAGCGTTCAATCACATGATGGATATCTTCGACGAAGATCCCCCGGCGATCATCCTGCACACGATGGGCGTGTTCTACGGCAAACGGCGCAACGTGCAATGGGAGCCGATACCATCGGTCTACATGGACTTCCGCAAAGCCCAGATCGTCTAATTTCGTTCACCAGCTGCTGTAATGGGTCTCTCAATGACGATAGACGCAACCGATGATCGGATTTGTCGGGTCGAGAATCTCGGTATTGCGATAGGCGGGGCAACGCCCGTTCCGCTCGTGAAAGACGTTTCGTTCGAAATCCGGAGAGGGGACTATTTCGCTCTTGTCGGCGAAAGCGGTAGTGGCAAGAGCCTCACATGTCATTCCATGATGAGGCTCTTGCCATTCCAGCCCAAGATCGATGGCAGGATCATCATCGATGGGCAGGACGTCTGGTCTCTCAATCACAAGCAGCTGGTGAACTTCCGACGCAAGTCCGTCGGCATGGTCTTCCAGGATCCGTTGGCGGCACTGAATCCGGTGCGCACCATTGGCTCCCAGATCCTCGAGACGCTGAAGATCTACTATCCCAATGCCGACGACGACGAGTTGCGCAATCGTGCGATTCAGGCCTTGCGCGAGGTGCACATCCCTGAGCCCGGCGCGCGTCTCGGGGTATACCCGCATCAGCTTTCAGGCGGCCTGAACCAGCGCGTGATGATCGCACTCGCCCTTCTCGGCGAGCCCAAGTTCCTCATCGCCGACGAACCCACCACCGCGCTCGACATGAGCGTACAAGCGGAAGTGCTCGACCTGATCGATGAATTGCGCCGCAAGAACAATCTTACGGTTCTTCTCGTCACACACGATCTGGGCATCGTGCGTGATCGCGCAACCGACATCGCCGTCCTACAGCTTGGCAGAATCGTGGAGCAGGGGCGCACGGCCGAGATCGTCCGCGCGCCCAAGGCGGCCTATTCCAAGGAGCTGTTCGAAGCCTCCTCGGTCGAATGGCCCGGGCGTAACGAAAAGACCCGCAAGGCAACGCCCGTCTGCCTTACTTTCGACCGAGTGAACAAGACCTTCTTCGCGTCGAAGCGCGACCGCAGGAACGGCGTCGGCATCCCCGCGGCGAAGGATCTCTCCTTCACCGTGCGCCAAGGCGAGATCGTCGCGCTGATCGGCGAAAGCGGCTCGGGAAAGACGACGGCGGCCAAGATGGCGATGGGGCTCGAGAAGCCCGATTCCGGCGCGATCATCGTTCACTCCTCCCCACGCGATGCCAGCAAGAAGCTCAATATGCAGATGGTGTTCCAGCATCCGCGGGATTCACTCGATCCCCTGATGCGCGTGGAGGACCAGCTCCATGAGGTCCTCAAAGTGCACGGATGGCGGGATCGCGCAGTGCGGCAGGAACATATCCTGAAGACAATCGCGGATGTCGGGCTGGGAGCGCATGTGCTCGGTCGGCGCCCGACCTATTTGAGCGGCGGCGAAGCGCAGCGCGTGGTCATCGCGCGGGCACTTCTTCTCGAGCCCGACATGCTGATCGCCGACGAGCCGCTCTCGGCGGTTGATGTACGCATCCAGAAACATATCCTCGAATGCCTGCAGCGCCTGCGTGACCGCCTGGGCATCGCCATCCTGCTGATTACGCACGACCTCCGCGTCGTGTTCGAGATTGCCGACCAGGTTGTGGTGCTGCGGCACGGCCGCGTCGTTGAGGACGTTCCGGTTTCGATGTTCGCCGATGGCGCGCGCGATGCCTATACGCAAATGCTGATCGAGGCCGTCCCCGGCAAAATCCGCAGCTCAAAGCAGGGCCGCGGCGCTGCAATGACCGCGGCCTTTCCCGGCGGGGCGGCAATGGTGACAGGGTGATACGATGACTTTGGCCCTTCGAATTCTTCGCGGTTTTCTTTCCCTCTGGCTGATCGTCACGCTCGTTTTCGTCGCGCTCCGGGCCACCGGAGATCCGATCACGGCGATCTTCGACCCTGACAACACGCCCAAGGCAGCGCTCGAAGCCTACCGCCAGCAATGGGGATACACAGGTACCGTTTTCGACCAGTACCTCGTCTATATCAGCAACATCCTGCACGGCGAGTTCGGCTTCTCCTCGATGAGCAACCGCGACGCCTATTCGGTGGTGATGGAGCGCCTCCCCGCGACCCTGCAACTCGTCGGCTGCAGCGCATTGCTGATGATGGCGATCGGCATTCCCGTGGGCGCCGTCGCAGCTCTCAATTCCGGTGGGCGCCTCGACCGTTTCGTGATGACCTTCTCCACGGTGGGCTTTGCCCTCCCGAATTTCGTTCTCGGCCTGGCACTCATTCTGCTGTTTTCCGTCAATCTGCGGCTGCTGCCTTCCAATGGCATCGGTACCGCCGCACACCTGATCATGCCGGTGCTGACGATCGGCATCTCCAAGGCGGCGATCTTCACCCGTTTCGTCCGCTCAGCGATCCTGGATGCGCTCAAGCTCACCTGCGTGACCTCGGCCCGTGCGCGTGGGGTAAGCGAATGGCAGATCTTCTGGCATCACGTCATCCCAAACGCGATGCTTCCCCTCGTGACGATCACGCCGCTGCTGGTGGGAGCCATGGTGGCGGCGAGCGCGGTCGTCGAAACCGTATTCGGGTGGCCGGGCGTGGGGCGCCTCATCGTCGAATCCGTGGCGCAACGCGATCTGGCCGTCGTGCAGATGATCGTCATGATGATCGCGCTGGTCATGATCGTGACGAACCTGCTCGTCGATCTTGCCTATTCCAAGCTTGACCCGCGTACGGCCCTGGCGCCAGCGCACTAAGCCGAGGGAGAGAAAGGGATGTCTATAGCAACGATGGTTCGCAAGGGCGGCAGGGATTTCCTGCTGGTACCGCCGGGCGTTCTGCTGGCCATGTTTTGGCTCCTCGCCTGCCTCTCACTCGTCATCGTGCTGCCTCTGGTGTCGCACCTCGACGTCACAGCGATCGACTTGCGTGCCAGGCTTTCGCCGCCCATCGGCTTTGGCGGCGATTGGGCCCACCCGCTGGGCACGGACGATCTCGGACGCGATGTGCTTGCACGTCTCGTCGCGTCGTTGCGCACCAGCCTTGCGATCGCGCTCGGGGCCGTCATCATTTCAGCAACGATCGGCACCCTGATAGGCATTCTCGCCGCGCATTTGCGCGGATGGGTAGACCAGGTCGTGGTTGCCGCCGTCGACGCGCAGGTATCCGTTCCCTTCATCATTATCTCGCTTACCTTGACGGCGATCTTCGGCAACAATCTCTATCTCTTCATCTTCATTCTCGGGATGTTCGGTTGGGAGCGCTACACCCGCCTTGCACGAGCCATGACCATGGCCTCGCGCGGCCGCGGATATGTCCTAGCCATGAGCACGCTTGGTTTTTCCTGGCCGCGCATCTATCTACGGCACGTCCTGCCGAATATCGCCAGTACGCTTCTGGTGACCGCTACCATCACATTCCCGGAGGTGATCCTGCTTGAAACCTCCCTCTCCTTCCTTGGCCTTGGCATCCAGCCGCCGATGACGAGCCTCGGCAACATGCTTGGCTTCGGCCGCAGCTATCTCCTGACCGGCTGGTGGATCGCGGTCGCCCCGGGGCTTGCCATCTTCTTGTGCGCGCTTTCGGTCAGCATTATCGGCGACTGGGCCCGTAGCGTGATCGGGCGCATCTGAGACGGGACGAGATGCAGCAGAAAGGCCCGGCAAATGCCGGGCCTTTTCTTTGGAGCAAGCGCCTTGCTTAGCTAAGCGATCAATTCGCGCAGGCGAGCAACCGCAGCGCCGGGTGCGGAGAGAACGGGAATAGAAAGTTTCGAAGCCAGGGCGGACGTTGCCCGAGAAGTGGAGAAGTGCGCCAGCATTACGGTATCGAACTCTTCGAGCTCTGGCGCATGTTCGGCGATCAGGCGGTTGTGAGTCTCAGCATCACCTGCGCGTAAAGCGGCCATCGCCGGCTCCACGACGATCGTCGTGAGAGTGGCATCGCTGCCGGTCTCCGATACATATTCCTTGAATTCGGCCTCCATCGTCACCACTGCCGGGCGAAAGGTCGCCACCATCGCGATCTTGCGCCCTTGCGTGACTGCGGCACGGAACATCGCCTCATTGGGCTTGAGCACGGGTATCGGCAATTCGCGCCCCATCTGCTCGATGGCGGGCCCGAATGCCGAGCAGGTAACCAGGATGGCATCGGCTCCCGTCGAGTAGCCATATCGCCCAAAAGCGACGAACCGCTCGATCAGCGCATCGGTGAGGTCTTCGGACTTGGCCCGGTCGGGGCTCAAACTGTCATCAAGCAGGTTGACAAGCTCCGGCTCCGGCCAGAGCTCGGCAAAGGCTGCCTTGACGGGATCCACCGCGACCGGGGTCGCATGAAGCAGTACGATTCTGGGTTTGGCTGCCATCGAAATCCTCCCAATGCCACCACGGCCAACACGCTCTTTAGGCGTATTCCCAACGGAAGCTTGTCCGCTCAGAATCGCACCGCCAGCCCACGCGCCAGATATGCCTCGCGCGCGGCCGGCGTGGTCAGGGCTGAGATGAACGCTTCCGCTCCTGCGCGGTCCTTTGCCTCCGAGAACACCGCGGCAGAAAAATCGGTTGTCTGCTGCACTTCCGCAGGGAACGGGCCGACTATATCGATGCCCTCAACGGCTCGCAGCTCGCTCATTTGCTGGATGGCCAGCACCGCCTCTCCATCGCGAACCTTCTCTCCCGTCAATCCGGCGGGAATGACGAGGCTCTTTGCGCGGATCTCTTCTCCGATGCCAAGCCGGTCTATGAGCTTCTCGAAATAGATCCCGCTTGCACCCGAACGGGAATAGACGATCGAAGGCGTTCCAAGCAGCAGGGCTTTCAAGGAAGCGACGTCCGACGGCGCGGCAAGGCCGGTGCCGCGCTTCACCGCGATTCCGAACTCGGCCTGGACAATCGGCCTGCGGGTCGAACCCTCGATAAGGCCTTGCGCCTCGAGCTCGTCCAGCGGCCCGTCGATGGCAAAGATGCCGTCGGCGCGCTCGCCCGCTTCGATCCGCTTCATCAGCGCTGCCGTAGGATCCCAGATGATCTCCGGCGCCGCTTGGCCAATCCGCCACAACAAATCCTTGACTGCATCGACGATCACCAAGGCGCACATGAAGCGCGTGTTCGCCATCCTGCTCTCCCTAGTCCATGGCGATGTGCGCCCTTAAGGACGCACACAGAGCCATTGAATGCGCATCCTGATTCCGAAAACCAACTCGGGCTTTCCAAGGCCTTCGCTGGCTGCTTCGCCTATTCGATCTCGATCGTGTATGGCGCCGCCTTCAGTCGGTCATCGATCCAGGTGCGATCGACAGTGCCGTTACGCACGCGTTCGCGCTGGGCGTTCTCGCCCTGGTAGCGCTTGTAGGACTCGGCATAAAGCTCCTCGACCTGATCGTAGGGAATGCAGATCACCCCGTCGTCATCGCCAAGCAACAGGTCGCCCGGCTCTATCACCATTCCGGCAATGCTGATCGGGACGTTGATGTAGCCCGGCCCATTCTGGAACGGGCCCCGAAGCGTCACCCCCGTGGCGTAAACCGGAAACGGATGGTTCCTTACATGACCTGAGTCGCGGATCGCGCCGTAAATTACGACACCGCCGAGGCCGCGGGTTTCCGCGTGGGTGAGCATCATTTCACCGACAATGGCGTTGTCGAGCGTCCCCCCTGCATCCACCACGATGATGTCCCCGGGGTGCGCGAGATCGATCGCCTTATGGACGAAGAGATTGTCACCCGGGCGCGTCTTGACCGTGTAGGCGGGACCCGCAAGCACCGTGCCGCCGGCGTGCATCGGGCGAAGCTGCGCTCCACCCGCCTGAATGCGGACCATGCAGTCTCCCACCACCGCTGCAGGAATTTCACGGAACTTATCGACCATCCCGGCGCTCACGCGCCGGCTGGGCTGCTTGATTTTGAGGCTGACCATCTCGCTCTCTGCCACTCTTGTCTGCGGCGCAGCTGCGCCGGGAAACGCACCTTCAGGTGCGGCTTTCGTGGTTGTATCCGGCCACAGAACCAGCCTGAAAATACAATTTCCTGAGGCAGGGCCATAGAATTTCTGTATAGTCAGCAGCATGAACGGCATTCTCGATTTTCGCCGCCTCAGATATTTCCTGGCGATTGCCGACTGTGGCTCCATATCGGCCGCGGCGCGTCTGCTGAACGTCGCCCAGCCAGCACTCAGTTATCACATGTCGGAAATGGAGCGGCTTTTGGGACAGCCGCTGTTCGATCGCAGCCGGGAAGGAGTCAGGCTGACCGAAGCCGGGGGCGCGCTTCGCCGATATGCACGCGAAATCATCGACAAGGTGGATGAAGCCGAGACGGCCCTGCAGGGGCTTACGCGAAAGCGAAAAACCACCAGACGCATACGCATTGCGGTCATCTCATCCCTTGCCGCCGACCTGGTCCCGATCCTTCTGGAAACCATGGCGCGAGAGTGCCCGGATGTCATCCTCCGTATCAGCGAGGGCGGCACGCGCGAGATCGAGCAAAAGCTTGAGCGCAACGAAACCGATCTTGCGGTTTATCTGACCAGCACGCACCGGCCCGGCGAGCAGCCATTGGCGACAGAGCAATTGTATTTCCTCGCTCCTGCTGCCGAGGGACCGGAGAATGAAACCATCACGCTTCGGGAAGTCGTCCGAAACCGGCTCGTGCTGCCCGCCTCCGGCAATCCCCTCCGCAGCTTTGTCGAGACAGCCGTGCGCCAGAACGGACTGTCGCTCGACATAGTTCTGGAGATCGACGGCTGGCGTTCGCGCCAGAGCGCCGTGCTCAAGGGAATTGGATGCACAATTCTTGGCGCGCATTCGGTCGCTACAGAAAATCTCGAGGGACTTGTTGCGCGTGAGATCGTCTCCCCGCGCCTTTTCCGGCCGATTTATCATGGCGTAAGGCGGGATCTGGACCCGGAGCTGGCGGCCAGCATGACAACGGTCTTGAAGTCCGCCCTGCGCGCTCTGGGATTACATGCCCCGAGGAATGGATAAGCCGCTTCTTTATAGCTATGGTCATCAAGAATAAGTCGCCAGAAACTTATTCATTATTGAGAAAGAATGATTTGTTCGGGAGAGGAACGAAACATGCTACGCTTCGACGCCAACCTGACCACCATGTATGCAGACCTGCCATTGCTTCAGGCCATGGCGGCCGCCCGTGCAGATGGTTTCGAAGCTGTCGAGTGCCGCTCGCCTTTCTTCGAGCCAAAGGAAAAAGTGGCCGAAGCTTTAACCGAACTCGGCCTCAAGCTCGTTCAATTCAACTGTCCAATGGGCGATTTCGCCGCCGGCGAACGCGGTATTGCCTGTCTTCCGGGTCGGGAGGATGAGTTTCGAGCCTCGATTGCGCTGACCATCGAATATGCAGAGGCTCTCGGCTGCAAGCAGGTCAACTGCATCGCAGGCATCAAGCCTGCGGGACGGAGCGATGCCGAACTGGAGGCCATTTTGGTCTCCAATCTCAAATACGCCGCGCAGCGGCTCGCGGAGATTGGGGTGAAGCTGCAGGTCGAGCCGCTCAATCCAATCGACAATCCAGGTACGTTCCTCACGACCACGGCCGAATTCGAACGCATCTACGACAAGGTAGGCGAGGACAATCTTTATCTTCAGTACGACTTCTATCACATGCAGATCGTCCAGGGCGATCTGACGCGCACTTTCGCGCGCTTGAAGGACCGTATCAACCATGTCCAAATCGCCGACAATCCTGGCCGACATGAGCCCGGCACCGGCGAAATCAACTATTCATTCATCCTGGCTGAACTTGAGCGACAGGGATATTCGGGCTGGGTAGGCTGCGAATACATACCTCGGACCACCGCTCGGGAAGGTCTCGGCTGGATGGAACGACATTATTCCAACGCGGCGGCAGCAAGGCGCTAGACTAGCAGGCTGCCGGTCCTGTCCCACGGTTCGTGATACGAGCAGCCTCGATGGACCCCATTCCGCTTTGCTGGACAATGCCCGCCCTATTGGAGGGTCAATTCACTTCCAGGCAGACGGGAGTATGCCCCGAGCGAAGAAAACCAAGCTTTGCAGCAGCGGCTTTCGACAGATCGAGAATACGCCCGCGGACAAACGGTCCGCGATCATTGATGCGCACCACGATAGCCTTCCCGTTCCGGCGATTGATCACCTTCACCTTGGTTCCAAACGGAAGGTTGCGATGCGCAGCCGTCAGCGCAGATGGGTTCATCCGTTCACCTGACGCTGTTTTAGATGTGAGCGCGTACCACGACGCACTGCCGCACTGAGCCTGGGCTGCTTCTGGCGCAAAAGCAAAGATCATCACAGCGGCAAGGGTGGCACCCTGCCGGCGCAGAAAGTACTTCATCATATACGACCCCCAAACGAGATAAGGATCTCTTAAAAACGAAATGCGGCAGAGAATCGGCAATAGTGGGAAATAGAATCGGATAGGCTCGGCGGGAGAGTACCGGTGCGCTTTCTATATTTTTCTTAACTCAAATTCACTGTAGTATTAAACCGATTTACAATATGTGTATTTGGGGTCGAAGACGACCCGATCCGCTGAGGGGAACGGGGGCAAGGGAACCGTCCCTTAATCAGTGATGTTCTTTATACGAGAAGGGATGCGGAATAGGAGCTTGACGATGAGTACACGTCTTCTAATGGCAGCTGCCGCATTCGGAGCCATGCTGGCTCTGCCCAGCATGGCAGCAGCGGCCAATGCTTTCACGACCGGCAATGTCAACATGCGTGCCGGCCCGAGCACACAATATCCGAGAGTGATGACACTTCCTCGTGGAGCCTCTGTGGAGGTCTATGGCTGCACGAATGGCTGGAGGTGGTGCGATACGAACTGGCGCGGCTATCGCGGCTGGGTCAGCGCCTCCTATTTGCAAATGATGTACCGCGAACGCAGGGTTTATGTTCCCGAATACGCGCCTCGCTTGGGTCTGCCTGTCATCTCGTTCGAGTTCGGTTCCTATTGGGACCGCTGGTATCGGGACCGGCCCTGGTACCGCGAGCGCGACCGCTGGAGCCGCGGCGACTGGGATCGCGGACGGTGGGCGCGTGACCGTGATCGGGATCGCTGGGAGCGTGATCGCGATCGGGGCCGCTGGGAGCGTGATCGCGAGCGTGACAGAGTGCGCGTAGAGCCCCGTCCAGAAGGTGAGAGGCCGGGCGTCATGATCGGCGGTGATCGGGTGATTCCCACTCCGCGATCTGAAGGCATCGTCATCTGCCCGCCGGCTCTTGCCAGACAGGGCAGCTGCTGAGCCAATAGGTACGGCTTGCGCCGTTCGCATGCAGAACGGCGCGGCCGCCTGGTTTTAAGAGCCGTTGCTGATCCGCTCGAAGGATGCGAGGCGCCTGCATGCGAATAGCAGGCGAACGAATAGATTCTGGCGCGGTCGGTTCCGGGAAACGGGCTATGCCCGGCTGTACCAACAGTTACCAATGCGAGGAAAATAACCAGAAAAACCAGCGATTTCTGGTGCCCAGGAGAGGACTCGAACCTCCACGCCTCGCGGCACACGGACCTGAACCGTGCGCGTCTACCAATTCCGCCACCTGGGCTAGGTGCGCAGCCGATGTAAGCGGCAGCGCGCCGGCTGTCAACGCGCTTTATTTGTTTTTCATCAATGCCGATCAGCCGGCGGGCTGTGATCGCCGTCGGACGATCTCATAAATGATCGCGCCGATGATCGTCACGGCAATCATGACGAGCGCCAGAGCATTCACCGCGGGCGTCAGCCCCGTTCTCACCTTCGTGGCTATATAGACTGTGAGAGGCGTATCAAAGCCGCGGACGAAAAGCGTGGTGTTATAATTTTCGATCGACTGCAAGATGGCGAGGAAACCGGCCGCGAACAAAGCGGGCTTCAGGAATGGCAGCATCACGCGCCGGAACATCATGAACCTCGAGGCACCGAGGCCGATGGCAGCCTCCTCCTGCGTCCGATCGAAGCGCTGCAAGCGCGCGGCGACCAGGAGCATGACATAACAGATGATGAAACTTGCTTGCGCGAGCACGATAAGGAAGATGCCCCCGCCGACGCCGAGCTGACGCCAGAGCACCAGGGTCGCAATACCGATGACCACGCCGGGCGTGAGCAGAGGCGAAACCATCACGGCGTAAAGAAAGCTGCGCGCCCGCGCATGGAGGCTGGTGAGCAAAAGGGCTGCCGCAGTGCCGATCGGAAGCGCCACCGCCACGACGAAGAAGGCGACGATGACCGAGGTCCAGAGCGAACGCCACATGCCGGTATCCGCTGCCAGCTGGTTGAACCAATCAAGCGTGGTGCCCTGCCAGGGCGTGATGGTAGGAAAGCGGCTCGTGTTAAAGGTAGCAGCCACCATGATCGCAAGCGGCGCGAAGAGATAAACGAAGAACGCCACAAAATAGAAGCCGAAAAGGCCGCGAGCGATGCGGTCGGCCGCGTTCATTTCGCCACGTCCGTCAGGTTCACGCGGAAGATCCGCAGCGTGACGAGCACGACGGTGAGACACAAGACCAGAAGCACCAGGGCATACGCGGCGCCCCTGTTCCAATCTCCGCCCTCGAAGAACCAGTTGTAGATGATCTCGGTGAACCATCGGCTACCGGGCGCGCCAAGAAGCGCCGGCGCCACATAGCTTCCCGCAGCCAGCATGAAGGTGAACACACAGCCCGTCGCTATTCCCGCCTTCGCATGCGGGATGACGACGCGCCAGTGAGTGCGCCAGGTGGATGCGCCGAGGTCCCGAGCCGCCTCGATCTGCGACCGGTCGAGTGATTCGATCGAGTTGTAGATCGGGAAAAGCATGAAGAGGATATAGGCGTAGACCATACCTGCCAGCACCCCCACATCGCCATACCAGCGCACCGGCTGGTCGATGACGCCAAGCGAGAGAAGCAACGCATTCAAAGGGCCGCGAAAGGCCAGCAGGATGTACCAGGCAAGCGTGCGCAGCACCTCGTTTATCCAGAAGGGGATCGTCAGCGCAAGCAGAACCACCGCGCTGCGGTTGGGCGTCGCGCTCTGGGCAAGCCAGTAAGCCAGCGGATAGCAGACCACGAGCGTGAGGAACGCGACAAGCGCGCTGGCCCACACGGTCTTGAAGAAGATCGCCCGATGGACGCTCTCATTAGCAAGATAGAGGATATTGTCGAGCGAATAGACGTCGCGCGGACCACCGATGTCGGCCGGCGGCAGATTGGGCCGCAGGGCATAATCGATCATCATCAGATTGGGCGCAAGCACCATGCCCCCGAGCCATATGGCGACCAGCGCCAGAAAGAGCGTTCCCATTCCGCTGCCGAAGCGCCGGTAAAGCTCATTCATCGGGGAGGACCACCGCATTTTCGTCGCGGAAGCTGAAGCTTGCCGGCACCCCTATGGCGGGTGCACTGGCGAGTTCCGTACTGGGAATGGAAGCGATTAGCGCAATCCCGTTTTCCAGCCTGCCATAGGCGAGGGCGAAAGCGCCCTCGAAATCGATGCGGTCGATGGTGGCCGTCAGGCAGTTCGCGCCTTCTTCACCATGCGCCAACGCTTCGGGCCGGACATAGAGCTTTGCCGAAGCTCCGGGCGAAAGGCCGTGGCCGATGCGGCCGCGCAAACGACCTTCCGCGGTTTCGACAATGGCCATACCACCATCAAGGGAAATAACCCGGCCGGAAATCGCGTTGGTCTCGCCCACGAAGCGCGCCACAAAGGGGGTTGCCGGATCGTCGTAAAGCTCGCGCGGGGAGCCCACCTGCTGCAGGACGCCCGCACTCATCACGGCCACCCGGTCGGACATGGCGAGCGCCTCCGACTGGTCGTGCGTGATGTAGATGAAGGTGACGCCGGTCCGCTTCTGAAGCGCACGAAGCTCAGCCCGCATACGCTGCCTCAGCTTGAGATCGAGCGCCGAGAGCGGTTCGTCCAGCAGCAAGACTTGAGGCTCCACTGCAAGCGCGCGTGCAATGGCTACGCGCTGCCGCTGCCCGCCCGAGAGTTCGCCCGGCATGCGCTCGCCAAAGCCCTCGAGCGCGACCAGTTTGAGAAGCTCTTCCGCCTTGGCCTTCCGCGCCGGCTTCGCCACGCCGCGTGCTTCGAGCCCGAAGGCGATGTTTTCCCAGACCGGCATCAGCGGAAAGAGGGCGAGGGACTGGAAGATCATCGCGGTGGGACGCTGGTCTGGCCCCAGCCCCTTCATGTCGCGGCCACCGATCAGGATCTTGCCTTCAGTCGGCTGCAGGAAGCCAGCGATCATGCGAAGGATGGTCGTCTTGCCGCAGCCGGAAGGCCCAAGAATGGAAAAGAACTCGCCGCCTTGAACGGTGAGGGAGACATCGGTGACGGCACGGGTTCGGCCAAAGGCCATGCCGACATGTTGGAGCTCTACGGAATGCGACATCGTTGCCCGAAATGTGGCGAGGGCGGTTTCCCGCCCTCGTTTGCGGCGTCAGGCCGAGAGGAACCGATCCTGGTATTCATTGCGCTTGGCAACGAACCAGTTCTCCTGGATCGGCCACCACCAGAGCTTCTCGAGCGCATCGCCCGGGTAGGCTGCTGCAAAGAAGGCCTTGGCTTGTTCTGAGATGTGCTGCTCCGCGCCAACGGCTGTCGAGTTGATCGAGGTGGCATTCGTGTACATGGCGCCAGCTTCCGGCGTCAGGAACCAGTTGATGAATGCATAGGCCTGATCGAGATTCTGTGCCCCCTTGGGAATGGCCACGCCCTCCATCCAGGTGAGCGCACCCTCTTTCGGCGCGACGAAGCCCACCGGGAGCCCTTCTTTGGCCAGGGCGGCGGCGGTCGAATCCCAGGTCTGACCAATGGCGCAGCCATTGACGCGGAAAGCACCCTGCGCCTCGTTCTCATTGTTCCAGAACTGGGCGATGTTCGCCTTTCGGGCGATGGCCTCGGCGAGGATCACGTCATAGATCTTCACCATGTTTTCTTCGGACTTGAAAGCATCCACCATCGGCATCGGCAGCTTCCCTTCCGCCTCCAGCCAAAGGCCGAGACCAACCAGTCCCGAATGGGCGCGTACCGTCGCCTTGCCCTGCATCTCTGGCTTCCAGATATCGCCGTAGGAGGCGGTGCCGTATTCGAGCGGCGCCTGATCCTTGTCGAAGGCAATCGCCTCCGTGCCCCAATCGGTGGGCACCTGGTAGCGCTTGCCATCGACCACGGCGCCGAGATTCTTGGAATTCTCCCAGGCGCTCGGCAGGCATTTCGCCACGTCAACCTTGGATTCGTCGATCGGCTGTACAAGATCGAATTCGACATAGTTCGGCACGCGGTCGACGGTCGGCCATATGATGTCAAAACCGCCGCCATTGTTGGCGCGTAGCTGATTGAGGAGTTCGTCATTCGTGCCGTAGGGCGTGTAGTTCGCCTTTATGCCCGTTGCCTGTTCGAACGCGCCGAGCATCTCATCATTGAGGTAGCCTGCCCAGGCGAAGATATTGACCGTTCCGGAAGAGCCCTGCGCGTAGCTACGCGAGATGAAGGGGGCAGCCAGCGCCAGGCCTGCGATGGAAGCCACGCCCTTGGTAAAATCACGCCGTGTGATCGATTGCATTGGTAAGTCTCCCCTTCAACCCGTTGCTTGGTGCGCGCAGCGGTTACGCCCGTCATGTTACACCGAGATGAAAGAGGGGCAACGAAAATACGTGAAGGCGGAGGAAAGCCGGCAAAGCACCGCTTGAGAAAAGCAGAAGGGCCGCGGCCCTAGCCCGCGTTAGCGGCATCTTCCCGGGCGATCTCCGACCAGCCATCACGCTGTGCGAGCATTGCGCGCAGATAGGCGACATTCGCCTGCGCCTGCTCGGGTGAAAGTTCCCGGCGGGCGATCGCCTCCGCTTCGGCGAAGCGGCCCTGAAGGCCCACGACCAGTGCCAGATTTTGCCGGACCCGGCTGTCCGCGCCGGGCGCAGCGGCGGCCTTGCCCATATATATCTCAGCCGTCCTGAGGTCCCCTTGCAGCAGATAGGACATGCCGAGATTGGAAAGGACAGAGGCTTCGTTCGGCTGCAGGTCGAGAGCCCGCCGATAGAGCGCGCGCGCTTCTTCGGGCTTTGCCAGCTGGTCGAGAATGGCGCCCTCGGCGGAAAGAAGCTTCCAGTCGGGATATTCGGGTGTCTGGGCGCGGCGGATCGCATCCAGCGCCGGCTCGAGCTCCCCAACGGACGCAAGAGCCTTTCCATAGGCAGCCAGCACGTCGCGGTCCTTAGGATGATCGATGGCGAGCTTGCGCATCACCGCCAGAGATTGGTCCGCGCGTCCGCTCATCTGGAGAATGTTCGCATAACGCAGCGCAACGGCCTTGTCTTTTGGATCCCGGATGTAGAGCCTGCCGACGCTGTCGGCCGCTGCTTCGAGTTCGCGCGCCGACATGGCGGCGACGTTCTGCTGCGCGGGCGCTCCGGTCGAGGCTGTGGTGACGTTGCTGACCTTGTTTCGGGCCGTTTGGGCACACCCAACCAGCATTCCAGCGAGAACCAGGGCAACCGCCGTCGAGACGATTCTTCCCCTCCGCACCGCCCCTTGCATCTGCTGCCCCCGTGGTGGATTTCCGGCGAACGCTGCCTTTCCCTCGCAAGAAGTAATCTGTTAACCCTAATGGAATGTTAATCCCGACGCCGACCAGGAACCCGTCATGCCCTTGACCCTCGTGGACCATAGAGCCCCCGCTTCACTGCCCGTTTTTCTGGTCGCCGGAAAAGCCATCGAAGAATCGGGTGCCGATGCAGCTGCTTGCGCCTGGGCGCGCGGGAACGGATTTTCGGGATCGGAAGGCGCCGTGCTCACGATTCCCCGTCCCGATGGTGCGTTGGCGGGGGCCTTCTTCGGCATAGGCAGCAATGGATCTTCGCCGCTGATTTACGGCAAGCTCGCGCGCACGCTTCCGGAGGGCGAATGGCATTTTGCCACGCCGCCGAAAGATCCTGCTCTTGCAGCTTTGGCGCTTCTCCTCGGGAGCTATGCCTTTACCACCTATGGAGCGAAGGCGACGGCGGCTATCCGTTTCGCCGCGCCCGAGGGGGCAGATGCGGAAGGGGCCCGCCGGGTCGCACAGGGCGTCTTCCTTACGCGCGACCTGGTCAATACGCCAACCAACGACCTGGGGCCGGATGCATTGGAGCGCGTCGCGCGGGAACTGGCCGAACAGCATGGCGCAAGCTTTTCCTCGGTCGTGGGCGAAGATCTCCTGGCCCAAAACTTTCCGATGATCCATGCGGTGGGCCGTGCAGGTGCCATCGCGCCAAGGCTCATCGATCTTTGCTGGGGCGAGGAATCCGCGCCGAAGGTGACGCTCGTCGGCAAGGGTGTCTGCTTCGATACCGGCGGCCTCGACATCAAGACTGCAAGCGGCATGCTTCTCATGAAGAAAGATATGGGTGGGGCGGCCAACGTGCTTGGCCTCGCCTCCATGATCATGGATGAGAAGCTGCCGATCCGGCTTCGGGTGCTTATCCCCGCCGTCGAAAACTCAATCGCGGGGAATGCCTTCCGCCCTGGCGACGTTCTGAAGAGCCGCAAGGGCATCACGGTCGAGATCGGCAATACGGATGCCGAAGGGCGGCTGATCCTGGCCGATGCTCTGGCGCTTGCCGATGAGGAGGAACCGGAGCTTCTGGTGGATATGGCAACGCTCACAGGGGCGGCGCGCGTCGCCCTGGGACCCGATCTGCCGCCCTTCTATACGCGCGACGACCTCTTTGCTTCCGCGCTGGCCGCAGCCGCCGAGCAAACGGCCGATCCGCTCTGGCGCATGCCGCTCTGGCAGCCCTATGCTGAAAAGCTTCGCTCGCGGATCGCCGACATCAACAATGTCACGAGCGACGGCTTTGCGGGATCTGTCACGGCGGCTCTGTTCCTGCAGCGCTTCGTCGAGAAGGCAGAGACATGGGCCCATTTCGACATCTTCGCCTGGAGCCCCGCCGAGAAGCCCACCTGCCCGGTCGGCGGCGAGGCACAGGGCATAAGGGCGCTCCTTGCGGTTCTGCGGGAACGCTACCGATAGAACGCTACCGATAGAGCTTTCGCCGCGCGAGGGAACGGCTTAATGATACGGGACCGAAACGAATTCGGACCCCTTCATGCCGATCGCGTTGCGACCCATTCAGGCGCTCAGGCTTTGGCAGCAGGTCTGCCTGGCCGAAGTTCGAAACGACATGCCGGATCTAAGCGAGCGGCAGATCGCCATCCTGCTGACCATCTATCTCGACCCGCCGCCGCACACGGTGCGCGGATTGGCGGAAAGGTTGAAAGTGACCAAGCCCGTGATTACACGTGCGCTCGATACAATGGGGGCCTTGAAGCTCGTGTCTCGCCATCGCGACGATCATGATCGTCGTAACGTCCTTATCCGCCGCACCGTCGAAGGAGCGCTCTTCGTAGAGCGTTTCGGAGACGTGATCGTTGCCCGCGCCGAGGAACTTCCACTGTGAACACGCTTGATCGCCGCCTGAATGCGTTCCGCCCCGATCTCGCCGATGAGCGGCTCAAGGGAAAGGTCGAAGCCTCCCGTTTCGTATCAGGAGTTCCGGCCGTCATTGTTGCGCCCGTGGCTGACGTCCATTCTGCTCCCGATCCGTCGGCGGGCATCGACACGCAATTCCTCCATGGCGATGATGTGCTCGTCTTCGAAAGGAGGGACAGCTGGGCCTGGATTCAAGGGGAACGGGATGGATATGTCGGGTATGTACCGGAAGCCGCGCTCGGCGCGATCGGTCCCATGCCCACGCATGTGCTGGCCGTCCCGCGCAGCTTCGTCTATCCCGAGCCGGAGCTAAAGACCCCACCGCACGCAGCCCACAGCATGGGGGCACGCTTTTCAGTCGACGGCGAGGTGGAAAAGCGCGGAACGCGCTACGCGCTCCTGGCATCGGGCGGAGCCGTGATCGCAAAGCACCTCCGGCCGATCGGGGAAGTGACGGCGGATTATGTCTCGGTGGCCGAGAAATTCCTGAACACGCCCTATCTCTGGGGTGGGGCGAGCGGATTCGGGATCGATTGCTCCGGGCTGGTTCAGCTTTCTATGTTCATGGCCGGCCACAAGACACCGCGCGACACAGATATGCAGGCGGAGCGCATCGGCTCTCCCCTCAATCCGGAGGACGGTCTGAAACGCGGTGACCTGGTGTTCTGGCGTGGGCACGTGGCCATAATGACGGATACCGAAACCATCCTCCACGCGAATGGCTACACCATGACCGTTTCCCAGGAGCCACTTGCAGAGGCGATCAGCCGAATCGAGCCGCTTTACGGAAAGCCGACCGGCTTCCGCAGGCCCGAACTCTAGTCAGCGCTCGTCGCCCGTAACGAAGATCGTCGCGCTATCGTCCGAACTGAATTCCACGGCCACCACATCCTGCAGCAGGATCTCCCGCGAATCGATCGCGTGATAGAACATGGCGCTGCCCTCGATGGAATCGCGGAGAGCCTCGATGTCTTCCTCGTGCTCTTCAATGGCCTTTTCAATCGCTCCGCTTCCCTTCCCCAGATCGGGAAGGAAAACGATTTCGAGCGCATTGACCGTAAACGCCTTGCGCACGCGCTCGGCGCTGTCCTGCGTCATCTCGATGGCAGCGAGAATACGCTCGACCTGCGCGTTCTTGGTGGTTTCCTCGGTCTTCACATCGGAACCGACAATGGCGTCAATGGATTCCTGGCTTTGCAAGCCCTGAGCGAGCGGCGGCTGCGACAAGGGCGGAAGGACGAACGCAAGCGCCGCCGCGAGAAACAGCGCTCTTTCGGCTGAGCCCAGCAAAACGGGCCGATGGATATCCGCGCGAAGCATCCTTCCTCCTTGCGACGAACAGCTTTGACCGCAACGGCAAGAACATGAAAGTGTTCCAAACCGCGTGCGGGCGAATTCCTTCAAAGGATTATGTCAGCGTTGCGGCGGCAGCTTGCAACCCGCTCCGCATTCGGAAGATCATTGGTGTCGATCCACTCGCGTGCCGCCTTCTCATCACGGCCATGATACCGCCAACGTTCGAGCAGCCTCTTTTCCAGCTCCTGGCGACCCAAATCGAGATAGATGGAAAGGTCGAACATGTCTTGAAGGCCGTTCCAGGGGTCCTCATCGAGGAGCAGGTAATTGCCTTCCACGAGTACGAACCGAACATCACGGTCGATGATTGCTGCCGCGGCGCGCGAGACTTCCATGGAACGGTCGAAAAGCGGGATCGCGATCTCCGGTTCGCGAGCCCGCAGACGTTGCAGCAGAACTCTGAGGCCTCGAAAATCGAATGTCTCCGGAGCGCCCTTGCGGTGCGACAGCCCGCGGGCCCTCAGCACCACATCGTCGTAATGGAAGCCGTCCATCGGGACGATGGCCGCGCTCTCGCCACGCGCGATGAGTTCCGCAGCCAGCCTTTCCGCAAGCGTCGACTTTCCCGAGGCCGGCGGCCCCGCGATCGCCGCCAGGAAGCGCGGCTCGCGGGCGGCACGCGCGACGATCTCATCCGCGAGCCTGCCCGTCATGTCTTCCTGGCTGTTCAGGATCCGAGCCATTGCGGGTAATCGGATACGAGGAGGCGATACGGCTCCTCGTCCTCCTCGATGCTCGAGAAACGGTCGATCGGCTCGGCAAAGATGTTGTCGGTCAGATCGTCATTGACGGTGGAGACCTCGCCGATCAGCACGTCCGACCCTTCGCCCCAGAATTCGTGCCAGACGCCCGGCAAAAGGGTCACGCTCTCACCGGGAGAAAGCCGCAATATGCCTCCCGCATCGAAGCGGCGGACGATGCCGTCGGTGGGCACGGAAACAGGTGCCTCGTAGTCGATGCTGCCATCGGGCGCCGAAGCGTAGAGCTTGATGCAGAGGCTGCCGCCACCGCGATTGATGATGTCTTCCGCCTTTATCGCGTGGCGATGCATGGGCGAGATTTGATCGCGGCGCGAGATCATGATCTTTTCGGCATAAAGCATGCCGCGACCTTCCTTCAGCGCCGCAGCGTCACCATTGCGCACCGTGAAGAGGAAAAGCCCCTTCCTGGCGAAATCCCCTACGCCGTAATCGGTGATATCCCAGCCGAGACGCGCATTGACGATGCCGTCGATTTCCGCGCGGCGCGCCCTCATTTCGTTCGGCGTCCAATCGGCGAAAGGCGGCATGACATAGCCAAACGAGCGGATAAACCCCGCGCCTTCTCGCAAGATGTCGTTGACCTTCGATCGTTTCATCGCAAGCTCCTCCTCCTTGTGAACGCGGGATTGCCATGCGCCCTATAGAGCTGTGGACCGCTTCTAGAACGCCTTGAAGGTGAGTGTGGTCAGCGAGCGGACAATACCAGGCACATTCGCCACGTTCTCGTTGATGAATTTGCCCACATCAACACCGTCGTCGATATAGACCTTCAGAAGAAGGTCGTATTCCCCGCTTGTGGAATAAAGCTCGGACGCGATTTCGCGCTTGTAGATTTCGTCGGCAACCTCATAGGTCTTGCCGGGCACACACCGCAGCTGAACGAAAACAGCTCTCATGACGTCCTTCCCAAAATTTCGGGGTCTTGCGAGAAAGTCGGGCTTGCGCGGCTGCCTGTCAACAGGTTTGGCGGTTGCTTGCGGGGGTGTTAAAGACCCGGCACCGACTTTGCAAGGAAGGGCGATTTGGCGCATAGTCTTTGTCATGAGTGAAACTATGCCGAAGAAGGCAAAATATGAGGAAGAGCTGCGCCGCGCAGGGGTACGGATCACACGCCCCCGCCAGGTGATTCTCGGCATTCTTTCCGAAACGGAAGACCATCCGGATGCGATGGAGATCTTCAATCGGGCATCGGAGGTCGACCCAAGCATTTCGCTGTCAACGGTCTACCGCACGATGAAGCTCCTTGAGGAACTGGGTGCGATTCATCGCCACGCGTTCGAAGGCGGCCGTGCGCGCTTCGAGCAGGCAAGCAGCCAGCACCACGATCACCTGATCGATATTGATACCGGCGACGTCATCGAGTTCCATTCCACGAAGATCGAGGCGCTGCAGGACGAAATCGCCCGCTCTCTTGGCTACGACATCGTCCATCACCGGTTGGAACTCTATGGCAGGAAGCGGCGCAGCCGTTGACGCGAAGCGTCTAGACGAGACGTGCGAGGACTGCAGCGCCCAAGCACAACAATGGGTGTTCATCACATGGAAAAAGCTGACATCGGCCTGATCGGCCTTGGAACGATGGGGGCGAATCTCGCCCTCAATATCGCGGAGAAGGGCTTCCGCATCGCGGTGTACAATCGCACGACCGAGCGCACGCATGAGTTTGCCGCCGAGGCTGGCCCTCTAGCCGCCAATATCATACCCTGCGACAGCCTTCAGGCGCTGGTGGATGCGATCAAGCCGCCCAGGCCGATCATCCTGATGGTACCCGCCGGCGCGCCGGTGGACGAGCAGATCGCTGCCCTCGACCCGCTGGTCGCGCGGGACGACATCATCATCGACGCGGGCAATGCCAATTTTCGCGATACACGCAGGCGCATGGCGGAACTGGCCGAGACCGGCCCGCGCTTCATCGGCATGGGCGTCTCGGGCGGGGAAGAAGGCGCGCGCCACGGTCCGTCGATCATGGTCGGTGGGCCTGAGGATTCCTATCGCCGTATCGAGCCTGTCCTTGAGGCGATTGCCGCGCGCTACGAGGGGGAGGCCTGCCAGGCATGGCTCGGACCCGACGGCGCCGGCCATTTCGTGAAAACCATCCACAATGGCATAGAATATGCCGACATGCAGATGATCGCGGAGATCTACGGCATCCTGCGTGACGGCTATGGACTCGAAGCCCGCGATATCGCTTCCATCTTCGCGCGATGGAACGAGGGGCGGCTCAATTCCTATCTGATCGAGATCACGGCAGAGGTGCTCGATGCGATCGATCCGGAGACGGGGAAACCAATCGTTGACGAGATCCTCGACCGCGCCGGACAGAAGGGGACGGGCCGCTGGTCTGCCATCGAAGCTCAGTCGCTGGGGGTTCCGGCCACGGCGATCGAGGCGGCCGTCGCGGCACGCAGCCTCTCCGCCATGAAGTCTGAGCGCGAGGCCGCCGAGAAACGTTACGGCATCCCCACCTCTTCGGCAGGCGCGCCAAGTGAACAAGCGCTTGCGAGCCTTGAAGCTGCGCTTTTCGCCGGCAAGATCGTCGCCTATGCCCAGGGCTTCGCGGTCATGGCTGCTGCTTCGCGCGAGTTTGGCTGGAACTTGCCGCTCGGTACGATCGCACGCATTTGGCGGGCCGGCTGCATCATCCGCTCGCAGTTTCTCGGAGCTATCGCTGACGCTTTCGACGGGGCGCCGGAAACGGAAAACCTGCTGATGACGCCCACCTTCTCTCAATATATGGAAGCGGCCCATCCGCACCTGCGGCGGGTGGTGGCGCAAAGCGCTGAAGCTGGATTGCCCGTGCCTTCGCTCTCAGCCGCTCTGGCGCATTTCGATACCTTCCGACGCGGACGCGGAACCGCGAATCTCATCCAGGCGCAGCGCGATTTCTTCGGCGCGCATGGCTTCGAACGCATCGACCGGGAGGGAAGCCACCACGGTGCATGGAAGAAGGATTGAGCAAAAAGCAACATCCGGAGACCGTTGAGGAAATCACCGGCATGTCTCGTGCGGATCTGGATACCGTCGACGCAATATTGCAGCAACACGTCAAGGGGTGTGGTCGACGAAGTCAGGAGCGAATTAGGAGACCGTCTTTCGGCTGTTATCCTGCGCGGATCCCTCGCCATGGGCACCTTCTATGCCCAGCCGGGGAAGGAAGAAGCTAGTATTGGGCAATCTCGCACCTGCCGGGCGAACTGAGAGACATCGTCGCCCAGGCGCTCGCCGCCTATCGCGGCTCCGATTGGCTGCATACGATACGCGAAAGGCAATTGTCGGGTGGCCCTGGGCGTCGCACCTCGCTCATCAACTTCAGGGATCAATGCGCGCCCGGTACGGAACTCAGGAATGCACCAGAACGGCAGCCCGGGAGTGAACAGAAATGCAGAGCGGACTTCTCCCTCGCCGACCTCGAGCAACCTGAATATATCTGGATCGCCCGGGCACTTTTCTGCCGCTTGTGGTCATTCTCATAGCCACAAAAAAGTGCCGCCGTGGTGGAGGGGAACCACGGCGGCCTTTATATTATGTGCGGCAGCCCGGAGAGGGGGATAAGGCTGCCGCTTGTTTTGTCCGGTTCGGCGGGGGACGAGCCTTTCCGGACTTCGGCGGAAAATATTGCCGATGCATTGATATGTTGTTCGCCAAAATGGCTATTCAAGGGCCACAAGGTTACACATTGTTAATATTTCGCGATCAACTGCCAGGATTTGGCGGCAGAGACCGGTGCCTCACGCCTTTGTGATGGACTCGGCGAAGAGGTCGCGCTACCCGTTGCGCCATGAAAAAAGGCGACCATCTCTTTCTTGTAGACGGCTCGGGTTACATTTTTCGGGCTTATCACGCACTTCCACCGCTCAACCGCAAGTCGGACGGTCTTCCCGTCAGTGCGGTTCTCGGCTTCTGCAACATGGTTTGGAAGCTCCTGCGCGATGCGAGGGACACGGCCGTCGGCGTGACACCCACGCATTTTGCGGTGATCTTCGATTATTCGTCCAAAACCTTCCGCAGCGAAATCTACCCGGAATACAAGGCCAATCGCACCGAACCGCCGGAAGATCTCATCCCGCAATTCGGCCTGATCCGTGAGGCCACGCGCGCCTTCGATCTGCCATGCATCGAGATGGAGGGATATGAGGCGGACGATCTGATCGCCACCTATGCCCGCCTTGCCTGCGAGGCCGGGGGTGACACCACGATCGTCTCCTCCGACAAGGACCTGATGCAGCTCGTCGGTCCGACGGTCTCCATGTACGACCCGATGAAGGACAAGGAGATCCAGGTTCCGGAGGTCATCGAGAAATGGGGTGTTCCGCCCGAGAAGATGATCGAGCTGCAGGCGCTCACCGGGGATACGATCGACAATGTTCCGGGCGTGCCGGGGATCGGACCAAAGACTGCCGCGCAGCTCCTGCAAGAATATGGTGACCTCGATACGCTTCTTGCCCGGGCGCATGAGATCAAGCAGCCGAAGCGCCGCGAAAATCTTATCGAATACGCCGAGAAGGTGCGAATCTCCCGCGAACTGGTCCGGTTGAGGGACGATGTGCAGGTGGAGGTGCCGCTTGACGCACTGGCGCTCAATCCGCCGGATGGGCCGAAGCTCATTTCCTTTCTCAAGGCCATGGAATTCTCCTCGCTTACCCGCCGCGTCGCCGAGGCGACGGGAGCGGATGCATCGGCCGTCGAGCCGGCATATCTGGAGGTCCAGAAAGGTGCCGAGGCCCACGGGCCCGACCTTACCGTCCCCGCCACGGGCATCGGAGAGCCGGGCGCTGAGGGCGAAGTGGCGCCTGAAAGGGACGATAGCGCCGCCACACCGGAGAAACTTGCGCGCAAGCTGGCCGACGCTGCTGCGCATGAAGCCTTCGATCATTCCCGCTATGTCTGCATTCGCGACCTGGAAACGCTGAACCAATGGGTCGCGGAGGCGCGAGAGACAGGTGTTGTCGCGATCGACACCGAGACCACCTCGCTCGATCCCATGCAGGCTGAGCTTTGCGGCATCGCGCTCGCGATCGCCCCGAACCGGGCAGCCTATGTCCCCCTCTCGCATAAGAACGGAGCGGAAGACCTGCTCGGTGGGGGCATGGTCGACGGGCAGATCAAGGTGGAAGCGGCTCTCGCTTTGCTACGGCCGCTCTTCCAGGACCCTTCTGTCCTGAAGATCGGCCAGAACCTCAAATATGACTGGCTGCTGCTTTATCGCCACGGCATCGAGATCGCGCCCTATGACGACACGATGCTCATCTCCTACGTATTGGAGGCGGGCACCCAAGCCCACGGCATGGATGCCCTGGCGGAGCGTTGGCTGGGTCACACGCCGCTCTCCTATAAGAAGGTGACGGGTTCCGGCCGCTCGAAGGTGACCTTTGACATGGTCGACTTGGAGCGGGCGACCCTGTACGCCTCCGAGGACGCCGACGTCACCCTCAGGCTCTGGAAAGTCCTGAAGCCGCAGCTTGCCGCCAAGGGTCTCGTCTCCGTCTACGAACGGCTGGAGCGGCCGATGATTTCAGTCATCTGCCGCATGGAGCATCGCGGCATCATGGTCGACCGGCAGATCCTGTCGCGCATGTCCGGCGATTTCGCTCAGACGGCTGCGGCGATGGAGGAAGAGATATATCAGCTTGCCGGAGGCCGCTTCACCATCGGATCTCCCAAGCAATTGGGCGACATTCTTTTTGGACGCATGGGTCTTCCCGGCGGCGCCAAGACCAAGTCGGGCCAGTGGTCGACCTCAGCGCAAGTGCTCGAGGAACTGGCCGCCGCAGGGCACGAGTTGCCGCGCAAGATCGTGGACTGGCGCCAAGTCACAAAGCTCAAATCCACTTATACGGATGCGCTGCCCGGCTACATTCATCCCGACACGGGGCGGGTGCACACGTCCTATTCGCTGGCTTCGACAACGACGGGCCGGCTCTCTTCCTCCGAGCCGAACCTGCAGAACATACCGGTGCGGACGCCGGAAGGCCGCAAGATCCGGACCGCATTCATCGCTGCGCCCGGCTACAAGCTGATCTCGGCCGACTACAGCCAAATCGAGCTGCGCGTGCTGGCGCATGTGGCGGATATCCCGGAGCTGAAAAAGGCGTTCGCGGACGGAATGGACATCCATGCCATGACGGCCTCCGAAATGTTCAGCGTGCCGGTGGAGGGCATGCCTGGCGAGGTGCGCCGACGCGCCAAGGCCATCAATTTCGGCATCATCTACGGCATATCCGCTTTTGGTCTTGCCAACCAACTTGCGATACCGCGCGAGGAAGCCGGCGCCTATATCAAACGCTATTTCGAGCGCTTCCCGGGCATTCGGGATTACATGGAGCGCACGAAAGCTTTCTGCCGCGAGAAGGGCTATGTAGAGACCATTTTCGGCCGTCGCGCGCATTATCCGGAAATCCGCTCGTCCAATCCTTCCGTCCGCGCTTTCAACGAGCGCGCGTCCATCAATGCCCCCATCCAAGGCTCGGCAGCCGATATCATCCGCCGTGCCATGATGCGCATGGAGGCGGCGCTGGCCGATTCAGGCCTGGGCGACGTGAAGATGCTTCTTCAAGTGCATGACGAACTGGTGTTCGAGGCTCCGGAAGATGCCGTGGAACGTGCGATCCCGGTCATCCGCACGGTGATGGAAGGGGCGGCCTGGCCTGCCCGCTCGCTCTCCGTGCCGCTGAAGGTGGACGCCCGCGCCGCCGACAACTGGGAGGAGGCCCATTAGGCGTCATCGCCAACGAGTCGCTTCCGGCTCACCATTGGCGGCCGCCATGGCGAACCGTGAGCTGCCGCAGGAGCGCGGCAGCTACCGCTCGCGGTAGCGAAGCTGGCGTTGCTGGCTCGGGGCATGTCTGGTAGAGAACACCCCATATTTTTGCCGATCCTCGAAGGCTCCTACCCGATGGAACCAAAAATCTCAGACCGATAGGCCGCAGCAACGCGCTTTCGTTGCTGCGGCGTCTGCCAGGTTCCGATTTGCCACCCGAGAGCCCAGACCGCCGCCGAATACAATCATTCGAGCGGATTCTTTCCCATGTCTAAAAATATCCGGCTGTGGAGCTACAGCCTGCCGGTTGCGTTGATGCTGCTGGCGCCCTTCAACATTCTTGCCTCGCTCGGCATGGACATCTACCTGCCGGCCATCCCCACCATGCCGGGAGTCCTCGGCACTACTCCCGCCGTAGTGCAACTGACGCTAACCCTTTACATGATCATGCTCGGCGTGGGGCAGATCGTCTTCGGGTCGCTTTCGGATCGTTTCGGCCGCCGACCGGTCCTCATCGGCGGGGGTGTCATTTTTGCCGCCGCCTCCCTCGCCCTTGCCGCTATATCATCGGCCGAGTTGTTCCTGCTTCTCCGGCTGGTGCAAGCCACGGGTGCAGCCGCCGTGCTGGTGGCGCTTTTCGCCACGATCCGCGACGTCTATGCGAGCCGGCCAGAAAGCACCGTCATATACGGCCTCATGAACGCTATGTTGGCCTTCGTACCCGCTGTCGGTCCGGTCGCTGGCGCGCTTGTGATGGACTGGTGGGGGTGGCGCGCCATCTTCCTCGCGCTGGGCATCCCGGCTCTCATCGTGCTCGCCCTCATGCTGCCCGCTTGGCACGAGACGCGGCAAGTGAAGGAGGGGCAGCAAGGCGCGGGGTTCGGGTCGGTGCTGAGGAGCCCCGCCTTCTGGATCTATACGATCGGCTTCGGGACTGCCATGGGCACATTCTTCGTGTTCTTCTCAATCGCCCCACGCGTACTGATGGATCGGGCAGGCTTTTCCGAACTCGGTTTCAGCTTGGCCTTTGCAACGGTGGCTATCGCCATGATCATCACCACACGTTTCGCCAAAGCCTTCGTGGCGCGATGGGGCATTCCGGGCAGCGTGATACGCGGAATGGTGATGTTGATCCTGGGGGCGTGCCTGCTTGCGATCGGCCAGCTGGTTCTGGCGCCGTCCTTCTGGTCCTTCGTCGTGCCGATGTGGCTGATCGCGGTTGGGATCGTCTTTACAACCGCCGTCACAGCCAATGGTGCCCTGCAGGAATTCGGAGAAACTGCGGGCACCGCCGTCGCCCTGCACTTCTGCATCCAGAGCCTTGTTGTCGGCATTGTCGGCACCGGCTTCGTGATTATGCTGGATGGCAGCACCGCATGGCCTCTCATCACCTACGCTGCCGGCATGGCGGCAACCACCCTGATCGCGCTGTTTTGGCTCGGTCGTCGCGATCCGCATCCGCAAACGGCGTGATGCTAGACCTGAGCGGTCGATGCCGACCGCTCAGGAAGCCTGTTCATCGGCTTAAGGTCTCGTGCGAGCATGCTTCTATTGTTGGGACGCGGATGGTGAACCACACGGAAGCCAACACGACGTCAGGGGCATCAGGCCTTTCGCGGCAGCACGCGGTCCGGCGGCCGGTGGCCGTCGAAAAAGGTGCGGATGTTGATGATGACCTTCTCGCCCATGTCGATCCGGCCTTCCATCGTGGCCGATCCCATGTGAGGAAGGATCACCACTTTCCCCGCCTCGGCGAGCTTCACGAGCCTCTTGTTCACCGCTGGCTCGTGGGCGAAGACATCAAGGCCTGCTCCCGCGAGCTTGCCCTCCTCGACCATGCGGATCAGGGCTTCCTCGTCGACGATGTCGCCCCGCGCCGTATTCACGATAAAGGCTGAGGGTTGCATGAGCGCCAGCCTGCGCGCTGAAAGCAGGTGATACGTGGCGGGTGTGGAAGGGCAGTTCACGGAAATGATGTCCATCCGCGCCAGCATCTGGTCAAGGCTGTCCCAATAGGTGGCCTCCAACTCGTCCTCGATCATCGGCGCGACCCGGCGGCGGTTATGATAGTGGATAGAGAGACCAAAGGCCTTGGCGCGGCGTGCTACGGCCGTGCCGATCCGCCCCATGCCGACAATGCCGAGGCGCTTGCCCCAGATCCGCCGACCGAGCATCCAGGTGGGTGACCAGCCGGCCCATTTTCCGCCGCGCTTAAGCAGCTCCGCCCCTTCCACCAGCCGCCGGGGGACGGCAAGCATCAAGGCCATTGTCATGTCTGCGGTGTCCTCATTGAGGACGTTCGGCGTATTGGTGACGGTGATGCCGCGTTCGGCCGCGGCGGTGACGTCGATATGCTCGACACCGTTCCCGTAATTGGCGATCAGCTTCAGGCGCTCCCCCGCTTGGGCGAGGAGAGCCGCATCGATGCGATCGGTGATGGTGGGAACCAGGACATCCGCCTCTTTCACGGCCGCCACCAATTCCGGCTGCGTCAGTGGGCGATCGTCGATATTCAGCCGCGCATCGAAGAGTTCCCGCATGCGCGTTTCAACCTGGTCCGGCAATTTCCGGGTAATCACGACGAGAGGTTTCTTTCGCCCCGTCATTCTTCTTTCCTGCCTCCGCGTTGAGACCCCGTTAACCAAGACGAGAGAAACTGAAGGGTGCCGCGCCCTGCTTCGATGCCTCAGCCCGATGTCTAACAAGCAGGCGCAAGGAAGACAAAGAAAAAGACCGTATGCGCTGCGTGGGTCCCAAACCAAATCGCTGCCACCGGTGCGCTATCGCGCTGTCGGCCGCGAGCGCGGGACAAAGGGGTAAAATGTTTCAGTCATGAAGGGCCAGAGATTTCTTTCCTTCCTCATTGCCGCCGTCCTCACCACGTTCCCGGCCATCGCCCAGGATCAAGTGCAGCCCGGCGAGGCCTTGAAGCGCGGCCCGAGTGGATTGCCGCTGCCGCGTTTCGTCAGCCTGAAGTCCGGTCGCGTGAATATGCGGGTTGGGCCGGGGACCCAGTATGCTGTCTCGTGGCTCTATCTGAAGCCGGGCTTGCCCATCGAGATAATCCAGGAATACGACAATTGGCGCCGGGTGCGCGATGCCGATGGGGCAGAAGGCTGGATCAATCAGGCACTGCTTTCCGGGCGGCGCACCGCGGTCGTGGCTCCCTGGTTCAAAGGCAAGGAAAATGCTGCCGTGCCGCTTCTTGCAAACCCTGAAGAGAACGCACGGGAAGTAGCCCAGGTGGAGCCGGGTGTCGTTGGTGAGGTGACGCTCTGCAATGGCAGTTGGTGCCGCATCAATTTCGCCGGCCACGAGGGCTGGATGGACCAGAGGGCGATCTGGGGCGTCTATCCTGGAGAGACCATCAAGGAATAGGCCGTTCGCGGCTCAGATCGGCCGCGGCTTGCCGGCGGACAGCACCGGCCGTGATTCGCGCGTTGAAAATATCGCGTCCCTGGCCACCGGGCCGGCCGAACAGCTAACCTGAATCAGCGTCGATTCCTGGCCTTCGGACGCAGGCGAACCAGAATATCCACGTGGGCGATTTCCATGTCTTCGGGCGGCGTCGGCAGATTGGATACGGTCACCGGCCCTTCGGGGATATCGACCAGCCGGTTCTCGCCCTCCAGGAAGAAATGATGATGGTCCGACGTGTTGGTGTCGAAATAGGTCTTCGAACCCTCCACCGGCAGGATCCTCAACATACCCGCCTCGGTGAATTGGTGAAGGGTGTTGTAGACCGTCGCGAGGGACACCCGGACGCCGGCGCGCAGCGCTTCCTCATGGAGTTCCTCAGCCGAAACATGACGGTTGCCGGCCGCAAACAAAAGCTCAGCAAGCGCCACGCGCTGTCTCGTCGGGCGCAACCCAGCCGCTCTCACGCGGCATCCGAGCACGGACTGCTCCAGTTCTTCGGCACTTGCTGCGGTCAAGGAAAACCTTTCCTGTCCCTGCGGATCGAGGCGGCAAAGCCGCGCATAGTTGTCCAGACATATATTCTGCCCGCACCGTCCGATCAATAGCGGCAAAAGGTCCGGTCGGATCTTGTCTATCATCGTCGGGATAATCCTCTCCGGGCAGTTTCCCACGGGAAACAAGCTGTGATAGGGAGAGTTTCCAAAATGCGGTGCCTGATCGGGCTAACGCGAAAAGGTGAAAGTAGGCCGGAAGAACCGGTCGCCAGGTGAGAACGGGAATTCATGGCGCAGACGAAATCCAGTTACGATTACGAAGACCTTCTGGCCTGCGCCCGCGGCGAATTGTTCGGCCCGGGCAATGCACAGCTTCCGGCTCCTCCCATGCTGATGTTCGACCGCATCACGGAGGTGCAGGCAGAAGGCGGCGAATTCGGAAAAGGCTTCATCCGCGCCGAACTCGATATCAAACCCGACCTTTGGTTTTTCCCCTGCCACTTCATCGGCGATCCGGTGATGCCCGGCTGCCTCGGCCTCGATGCGCTCTGGCAGATGACAGGCTTCTTCCTCGGCTGGCTGGGCGAGCCCGGCAAGGGGCGCGCCATCTCGACAGGCGAAGTGAAATTCAGCGGCATGGTGACCCCCAGCGTCAAAAGGGTCGAATACGGTGTCGACCTGAAACGCGTGATGCGCGGACGCCTCGTGCTTGGGATCGGAGATGGGTGGTTGAAGGCCGACGGGGAAACCATATACAGGGCCTCCGACCTGCGTGTCGGCCTTTTCAAGCAGGAAGCCTAGGCCGCCCGCTCATCGCAACACCAGCCTTGAAGCCCTAAGGAGAGCCATATGAGACGCGTCGTAGTCACCGGCCTCGGCATCGTTTCCTCCATCGGCAACAACGCCCAGGAAGTCACGGCCTCGCTGCGCGAAGCCAAATCGGGCATTAGCTTCTCGCCAGATTTCGCCGAGCACGGCTTTCGGTGCCAGGTGTGGGGAGCACCCACACTCGACCCGACAGAGCTCGTGGACCGCCGCGCCATGCGTTTCCTTTCCAAGGGCGGCGCCTGGAACCATGTGGCCATGGAACAGGCAATCGCCGATGCAGGGCTCGAGGAGAAGGACATCTCCCACGAGCGCACCGGCATCATCATGGGATCAGGCGGCCCCTCCACACGCGTGATTGTGGAGGCCGCCGATACAACCCGGGAAAAGGGTAGCCCGAAGCGCATCGGCCCCTTCGCGGTGCCGAAAGCCATGTCGTCCACGGCGTCGGCAACGCTGGCGACCTGGTTCAAGATTCACGGCGTGAATTACTCGATCTCTTCCGCCTGCTCTACGTCCGCGCACTGTATCGGCAACGCCTATGAGCTGATCCAATGGGGCAAGCAGGACATGATCTTCGCCGGTGGCCACGAGGATCTCGACTGGACGATGTCGAACCTCTTCGATGCCATGGGTGCAATGTCATCCAAGCATAACGATACGCCGTCCACGGCCTCGCGTGCCTACGATGTGACGCGCGACGGCTTCGTCATCGCGGGCGGGGCAGGCGTGCTGGTGCTTGAGGAACTGGAGCACGCCAAGGCGCGCGGCGCGAAGATTTACGCCGAAATCGTTGGTTATGGCGCCACTTCGGACGGCTACGACATGGTGGCGCTGTCCGGCGAAGGTGCGGTCCGCTGCATGCGCCAGGCGCTTTCCACCGTTCAGGAGAAAGTAGACTACATCAATACGCACGGCACTTCGACACCGGTTGGCGATTCCGGCGAGATCGGGGCTGTTCGTCAGGTGTTCGGGAACGAAATCCCCCCGATTTCCTCGACGAAATCGCTCACCGGCCACTCCTTGGGAGCCGCCGGCGCGCAGGAATCCATCTACTCGATCCTGATGATGCAGGAGGGTTTCATCGGCGAGAGCGCGCATATCACCGAGCTGGATCCCGAATTCGAAGGGGTTCCCATCGTGCGCAAGCGCATCGACAATGCAAAGATAGACACCGTGCTGTCGAATTCGTTCGGTTTCGGCGGCACCAATGCGACGCTGGTGTTTCAGCGATACGCGGGCTGAGGGGATTATGGAATCTCTTATGAAGGGGAAGCGCGGCGTCATCATGGGCGTCGCGAACGATCATTCGATCGCCTGGGGCATCGCTAGAAAACTGGCCGAGCATGGGGCGGAGCTTGCATTCACCTATCAGGGCGATGCGTTTGGCCGTCGCGTCAAGCCGCTTGCGGACCAGGCGGGAGCAAAGCTGCTTCTGCCCTGCGATGTTGAAGACAGCGCCTCGATCGACCAGGTTTTCGAGACCCTTTCGTCGGAATGGGGCTCGCTCGATTTCCTCGTGCATGCAATTGGATTTTCCGACCGCAACGAATTGAAGGGACTTTACGCCAACACCACGCGGGAGAATTTCATCCGCACCATGGTGATCTCCTGCTATTCCTTCACCGAAGTCAGCCGGAAGGCGGCTGCGATGATGGATAAGGGGGGCAGCCTTCTTACACTCACCTATGCCGGGTCAGTGCGCGTGATGCCCAATTACAATGTGATGGGTGTTGCGAAGGCGGGCCTCGAGGCAAGCGTTCGTTATCTCGCCAATGATTATGGCCCCCGCGGCATTCGCGTGAATGCGATCTCGGCAGGCCCGGTGCGGACGCTTGCCGGTGCGGGGATTTCGGATGCGCGCCACATGTTCAGCTATCAGCAGCGCAACTCCCCACTGCGCCGCACCGTCACGATAGACGAGATCGGCGGCTCGGCGCTCTATCTTCTGTCGAACCTCTCCTCAGGCGTGACCGGCGAAATCCACTATGTGGATTCAGGTTACAACATTGTTTCCATGCCGGTTCTCGAAGAGTTGAAGCGGTCCGGCGAAGCCTCGGAAAAGGCTGAAGCCGAAGGGGAAGCCAAGGCCAAATAACAGCCCTGGCTGACCTATTTCCGCCCCCAAAGCACCTTGTAGCTCTCATCCCGGGCAATTTCGCCGACCTGGCGGAAATGCTCCTCCATCGCGGCCTCATAGGGCAGGCCGCGATTGGCGACGAGAAACAACCTCCCGCCTGGCTTGAGGGATTTCGCGGCCGTCGCGACCATCCCTCGTCCCATATCCGGCTCAGCCGCACGGCTGCGATGGAAGGGCGGGTTCATCGCGATCACGTCATAACGTCGTGTAACCGGTTCACCGAGAAGATCGTGCCAGAAAAACCGGCAATTCGTCTCCGAGGCCCGGGCGGCCATGTTGCGCTTGGCCGCTTCCAGCGACGGAAGATGCGCCTCATAGAGATCAATCAGCGAAACCGCCGATCGCTCGGCCAGCCGGAGGGACAAGTAGCCCCAGCCCGCTGCAAAGTCCGCCACCTCGCCGGAAATATCTGAAGGCAGATTCTCGGCGAGAAACCGCGAGCCTGCATCCACCACTCCCTCCGAGAAGCCGCCGACCGCAGTGGCGTATCCTTCGGAGGTCACCTCTGCGGGTGACGACAAGGACGCAAGGAACCCTTCTTCGAGCAACCCCGGACGTCGAAACCAAAGCGCCAGTCCGTGATATTTCGACAGATGATCTTCGATGGGAAGAAGTTCAGCAATGCGCTTTCGAAAGCCCGGTGCACCATCCTGCTTGCTGCCGGCGGCAGCAATGAGTCCGCCCGGACGAACGCGCCTCAGCGCTTCGGCAAGATGCGTTTCGTTCTCCCGCCTGTTGCGGCCGAGGAGCAAGAGCGCGGCATCGTAGCCCTCCCCCTGCGCTTCCGAAAAAACCGAAAAACCATCCCTCTGCAGCGCCAGGAAGTCCGGACGAAAGTCCGACACCACGTCGGCCTTTGCATCCGTTTCGGGGAGCCGCAAATCCCCAGATGCTCCGAGCACGAGTATGCGTGCGCTGCTTCCCGGCATTTCCAGGATTCCGCGGTCGAAGGGATAGAGGAGGATCGGCAGGGCTTCGTGCATGGGATCCGCAGCACGCTAGAGCATTTTGCAGGCAAGTGGAATCACTTGCGGTCGTGCGACGAGAAGATCGCGCGAAGAAATGTGAGCGCATTCCGCTCCAGAAAGGGCGGGATACAGGAACGGGCGCAGCTATTGCCGCGCCCGCTCAAGAAATAGGACGAGAAGATCAGCCTTCGGCTTCCTGCTTCTCTTCCTTCTTCTCCTGCACGATCTCCTTGCCGGTCTTCTGATCGACGACCTTCATCGAGAGACGAACTTTGCCGCGCTCGTCAAAGCCCATGAGCTTGACGAAGACCTTGTCGCCTTCCTTCACGACATCCGTCGTCTTCTGGACGCGCTCGGGCGCAAGCTGGGAGATGTGCACCAGCCCGTCGCGCGGGCCGAAGAAGTTCACGAAGGCGCCGAAATCGGCTGTCTTGACGACCGTGCCCTCGTAGATCTCGCCCACCTCGGGCTCGGCCACGATGGAGTGAATCCACTTACGGGCAGCTTCGATCTCCTTGCCGTTGTTGGAGGCGATCTTAACCGTGCCGTCGTCCTCGATATTGATCTTGGCGCCGGTCTTCTCCACGATCTCGCGGATCACCTTGCCGCCGGTGCCGATAACATCGCGGATCTTTTCGGTCGGGATGTGCATCACTTCGATGCGTGGCGCAAACTCGCCGAGTTCGCCGCGGCTCTCGGAGAGAGCCTGGGCCATCTCGCCGAGAATGTGCAGCCGGCCGTCCTTTGCCTGCTCCAAAGCGACCTTCATGATCTCTTCGGTGATGCCGGTGATCTTGATGTCCATCTGCAAGGAGGTCACGCCATCGGCGGTGCCGGCCACTTTGAAATCCATGTCGCCGAGATGATCCTCGTCGCCAAGTATGTCAGACAGCACGGCAAAGCGATCGTCCTCCTTGATGAGGCCCATGGCGATACCGGCCACCGGCTTTGCAAGCGGCACACCTGCATCCATCAGGGCGAGCGAGGTGCCGCAGACAGTTGCCATGGAGGAGGAGCCGTTCGATTCCGTGATCTCCGAGACAACGCGGATCGTGTAGGGGAACTGCTCCGGCGCCGGGAGGAGCGGGTGCACCGCGCGCCAGGCAAGCTTGCCATGGCCGATCTCACGACGGCCCGGGGAACCCATGCGGCCCGTCTCGCCCACTGAATAGGGCGGGAAATTGTAGTGCAGCATGAAGGTTTCTTTGACGGTGCCGGTCAGCGAGTCGACATATTGCTCGTCTTCGCCGGTTCCAAGCGTTGCGACCACAAGCGCCTGCGTCTCACCGCGGGTGAAGACGGCAGAGCCGTGCGTGCGGGGCAGCACGCCCACTTCCGCGACGATCGGGCGAACGCTCTTCAGGTCGCGGCCGTCGATGCGGGAACCGGTGTCCAGGATGTTCCAGCGAACGATCTTGGCCTGGAGAGCCTTGAACACCGTGGCCACCTGCTCAGGTGTCCACTTGTATTCCTCGGCGCTTTCCGGAAGGAAAGTCTCCTTCACCTTCGCCTTGGCAGCGTCCACCGCGTTATAGCGGCTTTGCTTGTCGGTGATCTTGTAGGCTTCGCGCAGATCGGTCTCGATGACCTTCAGCATCTCCGCCTCGAGCGCGGACAGATCCTCCGGGAGGAACTCGCGTGGCTCCTTCGCCGCGACCTCGGCGAGCTTAATGATGGCGTCGATGACCGGCTGGAAGTTCCTGTGGCCGAACATCACCGCGCCGAGCATCACATCCTCGGGCAGCTCGTGCGCTTCCGACTCCACCATCAGCACGGCATCGTTCGTGCCGGCGACGACGAGGTCGAGCTTGGTCTCGGCCATCTCGTCGAGATGCGGGTTCAGGATGTATTCGCCATTGACATAGCCGACGCGCGCGGCACCGACAGGCCCCATGAAGGGAACGCCCGAAAGGGTCAGTGCAGCGGAAGCGGCGACCATGGACACGATGTCCGGATCATTCTCCAGATCGTGCTGGAGAACGGTGACGATCACCTGCGTGTCGTTCTTGTAGCCCTCAACGAAAAGGGGGCGGATCGGGCGATCGATGAGACGGGAGACCAGCGTCTCCTTCTCGCTCGGCCGGCCCTCGCGCTTGAAGTAGCCGCCGGGAATCTTGCCGGCCGCGAAGGTCTTTTCCTGGTAGTTGACGGTAAGGGGGAAGAAATCGATCCCGGGCTTCGGCTCCTTGGCCGACACCACGGTGGCGAGCACGACCGTCTCACCATAGGTGGCGAGAACAGCGCCATCGGCCTGGCGAGCAATCTTGCCCGTTTCCAGGATGAGCGGACGCCCACCCCATTCGATTTCCACTTTGTGTTGCTTGAACATGTGTTGTCCTTGAATTCCGAAGACAGGCTTCATGAGCCAGCCTCCGCTTTCTTCCTTGTTAGGACGAGCCACGGGCAAGACAACGGGGCACTTGATTCAAAGCCGGTCGGCGGCTCACAAGCACCCAGCAATCCTGCCCCATGACCTGCCCGTCGGCGGCGTACCGGAGCCTGCTCCGGAGGCCGTATGGCCCATGCCTTTGGCGGGGCCAAAACGCTGGCGGCGGGTCCTCCAACGAGGACCCGCCAGCCAGAACTAGCGACGCAGCCCGAGCCTTTCGATCAGCGTCTGGTAGCGGGCTTCGTCCTTCCGCTTGACATAGTCGAGCAGACGACGGCGCTGCGAGACGAGTTTGAGGAGACCACGGCGGGAATGGTTATCCTTCTGGTGCTCCTTGAAATGCTCGGTCAGGTTCTTGATGCGCTCGGTAAGGAGAGCGACCTGGACTTCCGGCGAACCGGTGTCGCCGTTGGCGGTCGCGAATTCCTTCAAAAGCTCCTGCTTGCGCTCGGCAGTAATCGACATCGGGGTCCTTTCTATCGGTATTGGTGAATGGGCCGCCCAGAGCCGGGATGTCGTCCAGCAAGGGCCTTCTCACAAAGCCTTAAATGCGCTGTGATGCCGCCGCATATAGTGCATAATCCGGCCAATTGCCAGCCAAAAGGGTAATCAGAGCGGAGGCGCTGGGTGGCCCCGCTCCGGAACCAGACGCTTCAACGGAATACGGAAAATGCACTCCAGGCCGTCGCGGTGGAACGTCCGGGAGATCTCGGCATCGAGGGTTCCTCCCAACATGCGCTCGATGATCTCCGTGCCGAAGCCGCGGCGCATCGGCCGCCTGCGCAGAAGCGTGAGGTGCTCGCGCCACGTAATGACCAGCGTCTCCCCTTCGATCGCCCATGTCACGGAAAGCCGCCCCGTTCGGGTCCCGAAGGCTCCGTATTTGGCGGCATTTGTCGCAAGCTCATGCACGGCAAGTCCGATGGTCTGCGCCGCCTGATTGGAGAGGCGGAACGGTGGCCCGGAAATTTCAAGGCGCTTCAGATCCTCGGGCCGGAACGGTTCGATCTGCGCCATGAGCAGTTCCCGAAGCTCCACACCGGTGGCGCCGCCCGCGATGAGAAGGTCTGTCGATCGGGCAAGGCCATAGAGACGCTTCTGAAAGGAATCCAGAAAGGCGGGCAAGGAGCGCGAACTGCGCGCAGTCTGCTTTGCCATGGAGGAGACGACCGTGAGCTGGTTTTTTGCACGGTGGGCCACCTCCCGCATGAGGAGCCTAATTTCGTTTTCCGCGGCCTTTCGATCCGTCGCGGCCTCGGAAAGCGCGGCGGAAACCGTGGCTACCTCGGCGATGGGATAGCGCATGGCGTCGACCGGTTGTCCGGCGCCCAGCCGGCGAGCGTCATAGGCCAGGCGGCGGATCGGACGGGCGATCTGCCTTCCGATCAGCCAGGCGGCAAGCGTACCGATTCCGATGATGATCAGGCTGGCATTGAAGAGCGAGCGCAGGGCCCGGCGCGTGGGCTCCTCGACGGCGGCGGTGGGGGCCCAGACGACCACCTTCCAGCCGCTATAAGCGGACTCATCCACGATCGCCACATAGGATTGCGAATCCACACTTTCGGAGATTCGCGCCGTCTGGGGAGCGCCACTGCTGCTTATGTCGAGAAAGAATGGCTTTCCTATGCTGGACGACATGAAGGAGGAGGCGATTACGATTCCATCGCGATCGAGCAGAGAGGCGTTCCAGCCGCCGCGCAGCATCTCCTGGGAAAGGGTATCGCCCATGCTCTCCGCGTCACGCGTCAGCACCAGCAGAAGCGGCGGCTGGTTTTCGCGCAGGAAAGGCAGGACGGCATTGAAGACCCATTTCTGCGAGACCTGACCGAGGAAGACGCCGGAAACGACGGCCGCCCTTGTGTCCAGCGCCTGCTTTGCAGAGACAGGGTCCGCGGTAGGACCGAGCGGCGTGCCATACGGCACGCGCGTGTTCAAAAGCTGCAGGAAATTGCCATCGAGCACGATGAGATAGGAACCGGTACCGGCAAGGGCCGCCTTTGCCCGTTCGTAGAAGTCGTGCAGGTTTCCGGTCGTGAGCGAGCGCGTCGTGGACAGAACCCTCAGCGTCGTGACCATGCCGCTCAGTTCGCGATCCACCGCCTCCGCAATGGAACCCGCCATGGCTTCCGCGAGCGTCTCTACAACAGCGCGCTGCGCCGCATCGTTGCGCTGCAGAAGAACCGTGGAGATGGCCAGCGCCGGAACGACGGTGACGATGATCAGCAAAAAAAGATAAAAGCCGATGGACTTCGGACCCATCAGCCGCGCGCGCAGCTTTCGCCCGAACCCGTGCTTTGCATCAGGGCTACTAGCGCCGGTCTCCACGTCGCCCAAACCTTGCCGATCCAACCCGCATTCTCTCCTTCAATGCGAAACTCGGACAAGCGTTGCAACAGAAAGCTGAACGACCTCTTTCTGCGTCAGAAGCCAAACACTCTTTTCGGCTTGAACATTCCGGCTTCCACCATGCCGATCGCCACCAGGCGGCCACGCGCGCTTGCCCATGCTTCGGGAGCCTCCGCAGGCGCGTCCCGCCCGCGAACGATCACTGGATTGCCGAGCCTTATCCTGCTTGCCGCATCGTCGCTCAAAGCGATTTCTGGCAAACCATCAAGAGCCGACTCCGTATTTAGAAGGAATGGATCGAGCGCTGCAAAGCGCTCGTCTTCCGCCGCGGCCTCGGCGGCCGCTTCCAGGTCTTTGAGGGGAACAAGCTGCGTGGGCTCGAAGGGATAAACCTCGGTGCGGCGCAGGTCCGCAACATAGCCGAAGCAGTCCAGATCGCGGCCCATATCCCGGGCGAGCGAGCGCACATAGGTGCCCTTGCCGCATTCCATCTCGAACACAGCCTTGTTCGGGTCGGGAATTTCAACGAGCTCGAGCCGTTCGATCTCCACCTCGCGCGCCGCGATTTCCACCACTTCGCCCTCACGAGCTAAGTCGTATGCGCGCTCACCACCGATTTTCACCGCGGAGAACTGAGGCGGGATCTGCATGATCACGCCCGTATATTTGGGCAGGAGCGCGCGTATGTCGTCTTCGGCGGGGACTTTGTCCGACGACCGCGTGACAGGGCCCTCAAGATCATCGGTGGAGCGCTCTTCTCCCCAGGCGACGGTAAAGCGATATACCTTCGCCCCTTCCATCACATAGGGGACCGTCTTGGTGGCGTCGCCGAGGGCAATGGGCAGCATGCCGGAGGCAAGCGGATCGAGGGTGCCGGCATGGCCCGCCTTCTGCGCCCCGAACAGCCATTTCACTTTGGAGACGGCTTCGGTAGAACCAAGCCCGGCCGGCTTGTCCAAAATCAGCCAGCCGGAAATATTCCGGCCCCTCTTTTTTCCGCGACGCGCCATCTGGCACCCTTCTTCTTGTTATGTCCGGTTATTTTTCAGCGTCTTCGTCATCGCTGTCGCGGCGCAGATCCCGCTCCACTTCGGGGGAGCGCAGAATCCGATCGATCTTCTCGAAATTCTCATAGCTCGTGTCGAGCCTGAAGCGGAACTCGGGCATATATTTCATCTGCCGCAGGGCAGGGCTGACCCGCCCGCGAATGTAGCGCGCGTTGCGATTCAATGCTGCAATGATCGCTTCCTTATCGCCGTTCAGTGGCGACACGAACGCTGTCGCGATCTTCAAGTCCGGCGACATGCGCACTTCGGATACCGAGATCACGGCCCCTTCGAGCGCCGGATCACGCATGTCTTCGCGCTGGAGCACTTCGGACAGGGCGTGACGAGCCTGTTCGCCGACACGCAGCTGCCGTTGGGAGGGAGCGGAATTGGACATGGCAAATGGGTTATCAAAGTTTGAGCGGAGATCGCAGATCTTCCGCTACGCATCAATCGGTATGCCGCAGCAAGCTCAGCCAGGAACGGCCGGCGGCCAATCTGGCCACCGGCGCGTTCTTAGAGTGTACGCGTCACATGCTCGACGCGGAAGGCCTCGATGACGTCGCCCACGCGGATGTCCTCATAATTTTCGAAGGCCATACCGCATTCCTGGCCGACGGGAACTTCCGCAACCTCATCCTTGAAGCGCTTGAGCGTCTTGAGCTTGCCTTCGTGGATGACGACGTTGTCGCGGATAAGCCGCACGCCCGCACCACGCTCGACCTTGCCTTCGCTGACACGGCAGCCGGCCACCTTGCCGACCTTGGTAATGTTGAAGACCTCGAGAATCTCGGCGTTGCCAAGGAAGGTCTCGCGCCGCTCGGGCGAGAGAAGTCCGGACATAGCCGCTTTGATGTCATCCACCAGGTCGTAGATGATGTTGTAGTAGCGGATTTCGATCCCCGCCTGCTCGGCCGCGTCCCGCGCCTGCTTGTTGGCACGTACGTTGAAGCCGATGATGGCGGCATTCGAGGTCTCGGCGAGCGAAATGTCGCTCTCCGTGATGGCGCCGGCGCCCGAATGGACGATGCGCGCACGGACTTCGTCATTGCCGAGCTTTTCGAGCGCGTTGACGATCGCCTCGATCGAGCCCTGCACGTCACCCTTGATGATGAGCGGGAACTCCTTCAGGCCGCTCGACTGCAGCTGCGACATCATCTGCTCGAGCGAGCCGCGCTGGCCAGCCTGGCGAGCCACGGCCTTTTCCCGAGCCTTACGCTGACGGTATTCGGAGATCTCGCGGGCCCTGGCTTCCGTATCCACCACGGCAAAGCGGTCACCGGCCTGGGGCGTGCCTTGCAGGCCCAGAACCTCCACCGGCATGGACGGCGGAGCTGCCTTCACCATCTCGCCGCGGTCATTCACCAATGCGCGGACACGACCCCATTCATTGCCGGCCACGATCACGTCGCCCGGCTTGAGGGTACCCGCCTGGACGAGCATGGTAGCCACCGATCCACGGCCCCGATCGAGCTTCGCCTCGATGACCACGCCTTCCGCGGTGCGGTCCGGATTGGCCTTAAGCTCGAGGATCTCCGCCTGCAGGAGGATGGTTTCCAGCAGCTTGTCCAGATTGATGCCCTTCGTGGCCGAGACTTCGACGTCAAGCACGTCGCCGCCCATCGATTCCACGAACACTTCATGCTGGAGCAACTCGGTCCGCACCTTCTGCGGATTGGCTTCCGGCTTATCGACCTTGTTGATGGCCACGATGATCGGAACACCCGCCGCCTTGGCATGATTGATCGATTCGATCGTCTGCGGCATCACGCTGTCATCGGCCGCCACCACCAGCACGGCAATGTCGGTCGCCTGCGCACCGCGAGCCCGCATGGCGGTAAAAGCCGCGTGGCCGGGCGTGTCGATGAAGGTGATCGTATGCCCGTCCTGCACGACCTGATAGGCACCGATGTGTTGGGTAATGCCGCCGGCTTCACCAGCCACCACATTGGCCTTGCGGATGGCATCGAGCAGAGAGGTCTTGCCGTGGTCAACGTGGCCCATGATCGTGACCACGGGCGGACGCGGCTTCTCGTCCTCCGGCCTGTCCTCGATGTTGAAGAGGCCTTCCTCGACGTCGGATTCCGCGACGCGCTTGGCTGTATGGCCGAAGTCCACCGCTACCAGCTCGGCCGTATCCGCGTCGATCACGTCGCCGGGCTTCATGATCTGACCCTGCTTCATGAAATACTTCACCACGTCCACGGCCCGCTCAGCCATACGCTGCGCAAGCTCCTGGATCGTGATCGTCTCGGGAATGACGACCTCGCGCGAGACCTTCTCGCGCTGCTCCTGCTGCATAGCGCGCTTGAACTTCTCCTGCCTGCGGCGCATGGAGGAAAGTGAGCGGCTGCGGGTGCTCTCCTCGTCGGAGAGCGCAGTGTTGAGCGTGAGCTTGCCGCGCCGACGTTCTTCTTCTCCGCGAGGCTTGGCAGGGCGCACGGGCGCCTCCACCTTCACGGCACCCCGCTTGGCGGGCTGTCCGCGGCTTCCGCGCTCTTCTTCCTCCTCATCATCAGCCGCCTCGACGACCGCGGGAGTTTCGACCACCGGAGCCCGGCGCTTGGCCTCTTCCTCGGCGCGCTTGCGCGCTTCGGCCTCGGCCTTCAGACGAGCTTCTTCCTCGGCCTGACGGCGAGCAGATTCCTCGCGCTCGCGAAGACGGCGCTCCTCTTCCTCGGCTCGACGCTTTGCCTCTTCCTCGGCGCGCTTGCGCTCCTCGGCCTCACGCAGCTTCGCACCCTGCAGGGCGCGGCGGCGAGCCTCGATCTCGTCGGCCGACAGCTCGTTCAGCACCACGCCCGAGCGCGGCTGCTGCGGCTGAGGCCTGGGCGGCTCACGCCGCTGTTGAGGGGCAGGCGTAGGCGCGGGTGCGGCAACAGAGGGTGCGGGCGGCTTGGGGCGCGCAGGCGCCACAGGCTCGACGCGCTCGTCCGGCCTGGAAAATTTGCGCTTCTTGGTTTCGACAACGACTGCCTTCGTCCGTCCATGGGAGAAGTTTTGACGCACAGTACCCTGCTCCACGCCGGGTCGTTTCAGAGTCAGCGTCTTCTTTGGATTGACGCTCAGCGTCTTGTCGTCACCGGTCTTCGTATCAGTCATTCCATATCCTCTGCGGCATCCGCCGCGCTCGACATGTCCCGCTCCGGGACAATGCCTCGATATCGAGCAAGCGCGTCGATGCGCCTCAGCGCTGCCTCGCCCGGCCCCCGGTCGAGCACGGCAGCATGTATCACATTTGTTGCCCCCAATGCCAAACTCATTTCGGTCTCCGAAAAGAGTTTGTATGCCGGCACCATCGGTCCGCCGACATGAGCTATCGATTTTCGCGCGTTCGCAATCTTGCGAACGCCGTCCTCGGAAGCCTCATCTGCGTGCAGCACGGCCAATGCCTTGCCGCTGCGCACCCCGGCTTCCACCTTCGCTGCTCCCAATGCCACGGCTCCCGCCTTGCGCGCAAGGCCAAGAGCACCGAGAGCGGTGCTTACGAGCAAAGATTCGACCATTTCGGCCAAGCCCGGCGGCACCGTCACCGGTGCCTTCAGCGCGCGAGAGAAAAGATTCTTCGCCGCCGCCCTTTCGACCAGGCTCCGTTCAGCGCCTACCCAGCAGCCACGTCCCGGCAGCTTTCGCTTCAGGTCCGGAACGACCGTCCCGTCCGGAGCTGCGACGAAGCGGATCAGCCGATCCGGCTCCAGCGCTTCCCGCGTCACGATACATGTGCGGTCGTTCATCGCTTTTCACAAGACCCCTGGGTAAGCAGGCCGACATATCAGCCTTCCACCGGCTGGGCTTCCTCGCCCTCGGTTTCTTCGGCTTCGGCCTGCAGGTCTTCCTCGCTGATCCATCCCATCTTCAGGCGCGCCGCGACAACCATCTGCTCCGCCTCGGCACGGCTGACATCGAAATCCGAAAGCACGCCCGGGAAGAATTTGTTCTCCCCATCCTTGCGCTCTCTCCAGCCCACGAGATCATCCACCGCGTAGCCCGCGAAATCCTCGATGGTATTAACGCCGTCCTCGCCGAGCTTCACCATCATGGCCGTGGTCATGCCCGGAATCTCGCGCAGCTCGTCGGAAACGCCGAGTTCCCTGCGCTTCGCGTCCTGCTCGCCTTCGATACGATCGAGGTATTCGCGAGCGCGCGTCTGGATTTCTACGGCCGTGTCCTCATCGAAGCCATCGATCGAGGAGATCTCGTCCGCGTCTACATAGGCGAGTTCCTCGACGCTGGTAAAGCCTTCGGAAGCCAGTACCTGGCCGACCATCTCGTCCACATTGAGAGCTTCCATGAAGAGGTTCGAGCGTTCGGTGAATTCCTTCTGCCGGCGCTGGGATTCCTCTTCTTCCGTCAGGATATCGATGTCCCAACCGGTGAGCTGCGACGCCAGGCGCACGTTCTGGCCGCGACGGCCGATAGCGAGCGAAAGCTGATCGTCCGGCACGACCACCTCGATGCGCTCGGCATCCTCGTCGAGCACCACCTTCGAGACTTCCGCCGGCTGCAAGGCATTGACGATGAAGCTCGCCGCGTTCTCATTCCACGGAATGATGTCGATCTTCTCACCCTGAAGCTCCGCCACGACGGCTTGAACTCGCGAGCCACGCATACCCACGCAGGCGCCTACGGGATCGATCGAGGAATCATGGCTGATCACCGCGATCTTGGCGCGGCTGCCCGGATCGCGGGCCACCGACTTAATCTCGATAATGCCATCATAGATCTCCGGCACTTCCATGGTGAAGAGCTTCGCCATGAACTGCGGATGGGTGCGGGAAAGGAAAATCTGGGGCCCGCGCTGCTCGCGGCGCACATCATAGACATAGGCACGCACGCGATCGCCATATTTGAAGGATTCGCGCGGGATCAGCTCGTCACGGCGGATGATGCCTTCGCCGCGGCCGAGATCGACAATCACATTGCCGTACTCAACGCGCTTGACCGTGCCGTTGACGATCTCGCCGACGCGGTCCTTGTATTCCTCGTATTGCCGGTCGCGCTCGGCCTCGCGCACCTTCTGCACGATCACCTGCTTGGCCGATTGCGCCGCAATGCGGCCGAAATCCATCGGGGGAAGCTGCTCGGCGATGAAATCGCCAACCTGGGCATCTGGATTGCGCCGGCGGGCGTCCACGATAGAGATCTGCCGTGCGGGCTCCTCCAGATCTTCGACCACTTCCATGAGCCGCTGCAGCTTCATCTCGCCCGTTTGGGGATTGATGTCGGCGCGGATATTGGTCTCCTGGCCGTAGCGCGAGCGGGCCGCCTTCTGGATGGCATCGGCCATGGCCTGGATCACGATGGTCTTATCAATCGACTTCTCGCGGGCCACCGCATCGGCGATCTGCAAAAGCTCCAGTCTGTTTGCACTGACAGCCATATTCATTCTCCTTCACTTGCAGAGTGGGGCCGCGACCCTCCCTCTGCCAAATCCGATTGCTCCTCGCCTGTATCATCGGCAGGTCCGGCAAGCTCCTCCCCGCCGCGGCGGCGCGCCTTCTTCCGCTGCCGCCTCTCCTCCTTGTCCTTCTTCAGCGCCTCCCGGATGAGTGCATCCGTCAGCACCAGCTTAGCCTCGCTGATCGCATCGAGCGGAATCTCGGCAATCGGGTCTTCGCCCTCGGCCACCTTGTCCCGCTCGATCGTCAGGCTTTCGTCCGAGCAGCCAAGGATTTTACCACGAAATCGCTTGCGTCCTCCAACCATCACCGAGGTTTCCACCTTCGCCAGATGGCCTATCGCTCCCCGGAAATCCGACACGCGCACCAAAGGCCGGTCGATTCCGGGAGAGGAGATCTCAAGCTGGTAGGCACTGTCGATCGGGTCTTCGACGTCGAGCGCCGGCGAGACCGCCCGGCTGACCTCCTCGCAATCATCGACGGTCATCGTGCCGTCGGGCCGCTCGGCCATAATTTGCAACGTCAGGCCATCCTGCGCCGAAAGGCGCACGCGCACGAGCCGGTAGCCAAGCGCATCAAGCACCGGCATGACGATCGCCGCCACACGGGCGTCCACGCCGGTTTCGCGAATGATGCGGTCGTCCTGCATAAATTAGGTCCTCTGGGGTGGCCAGCTAACAAAAAAGAGCGGGACCGGATGGACCCACTCTTCGTCGTAAATGACCAAGAATTTCCTTCGATATAGCCAAGACGGCGGCCAGTTTCAAGCACAGTCCGAAACTTGCTTATTGCTGCAATGCACAATTCACATGGGTGCATTGCACAAAAAGCTATAGCGCAGGCCCGCTTGCATGCTTATCTCTCATGACATAGCCAGTGGAGAGAAAAATGCGCAGACGCAGCTTTGTCAGCGGAATCAGTGAATTTTTTGGCGTGATGGACAGCGCGATCCGGGTTTCGAACGCCGTCCGCAATCATGCTCAGCCGCAGTCGGCCGATCTTGTGAAACTCGGCATCGATCCCGAGCGCTTCCGGGAAATCAGGTTCCGTTAAATACGGACGAAGGTGAGATACGCGGGCCGTCGACCCTCGCGTATCGCTTTCGCCTCGTAACGCGTACCTGGCCAGCCGTCATACGCTATGCGCCAGTTGTCGGCACTTCGAACCTTCCATTCGAATGCGGGATGGGCTCTGCACGAAAGCAGGGTCCAGTTCACGTAGCCCTCTATATCCGACGCAAAGCGGAACTGGCCACCAGCGCGCAGCACCCGCGCAAAGCGATCAAGATTGGCTTTGTTGACGAAGCGGCGCTTCCAATGACGCTTCTTCGGCCAGGGATCGGGATAAAAAAGATCGATTCCCGAGATCGCCGCGTCCGGCAGCCAGTCGAGAAGCGCCGTGGCATCATCGTCATAGAGGCGCAAATTCGCCGGCATCTCTCCTTCAAGCCCCGTAACAAGCTTCGCCATGCCGTTGACGAACGGTTCCACACCGATGAAGCCGGTTTCGGGGTACCGCCGGATTTCATTGAGCAGGTGTTCCCCGCCGCCGAAGCCGATTTCCAGGCGAACGTCGCGGACCGGGCCCTGGAAAAGATTTTTCAGTTCGCCGGGAGGCGGGGCGGTGAGATCGATCTTCAGCCGGGGAAGCAGCTTTTCGACAGCGGCCGACTGCTGCGGGCGCAAACGCTTGCCGCGCCTGCGCCCGAAGAATGCTTCTGTGGCACGTTCAGGATGGCTTTCAGCCATGGCTTTGTCTAAGCGGCCGCAGCCATCGCCTGTTTGAGAGCCTTCACCAGATCCATCCGCTCCCATGAGAAGGAGCCGTCGCGACCACCCGGCTTGCGGCCAAAATGGCCGTAGGCTGCCGTCTTCGCGTAGATGGGCTTGTTGAGATCGAGATGCCGCCGGATCCCGGAAGGCGACAGGTCCATCACCTGCCGGATGGCAAGCTCCACCTCTTCCTCGGAAACGCGGCCGGTGCCGTGCAGATCCACATAGATCGAAAGCGGCTGCGCCACGCCGATGGCATAGGAAAGCTGGATCGTGCAGCGATCCGCCAGTCCTGCAGCGACGACGTTCTTCGCCAGATAACGCGCAGCATAGGCTGCCGAGCGATCCACCTTGGTCGTGTCCTTGCCCGAGAACGCTCCGCCGCCATGGGGTGCGGCGCCACCATAGGTGTCGACGATGATCTTGCGCCCCGTGAGCCCGGCGTCACCATCCGGACCGCCAATCACAAACTTGCCGGTCGGATTGATGAACCAGCGGCAATCGTCGGCTATCGCAAGCCCGCCATCGGAAAGCGCCTTGCGAATATAGGGCTCCACGACGTCGCGGACCTTTTGTGAGTCCCAAGAAGCGTCGAGATGTTGTGTGGAAAGCACGATTTCGGTCACCGCGCTGGGCTTGCCGTCCACGTAACGAACCGTCACCTGGCTCTTGGCATCGGGCCCGAGCCTTGCGACGTCGCCCTTGCCTTCCCGACGTGCTTCGGAAAGCGTCTGAAGGATGCGATGGGCGTAGTAGATCGGGGCGGGCATGAGATCAGGCGTTTCACGGCAAGCATAGCCGAACATGATGCCCTGGTCGCCCGCACCTTCTTCGCCCTGCCTATCGGCGGCATTGTCCACGCCTTGACCGATATCGGGCGACTGGGCGTGCAGGAGCACATCGATCTTCACGTTCTTCCAGTGAAACCCGTCCTGCTCGTAGCCGATGGCCCGAATGGCCCGGCGTGCGGCTGCGCGGAATTTCGACGGATTGACGACAGGATGTCCCCGGCCATCGGTAAGGACATTCCCCTCCTTATCGCGCTTGAGCAGGCTGTCGGGAACCCGAACCTCGCCTGCTATGATGACACGATTGGTGGTGGCCAGCGTTTCGCAGGCGACACGGACCTTCCATGGGTCCATGCCTTCCTTCTTTGCCTCACGATAGACCAGGTCGACGATCTCATCCGAGATTCTGTCGCAGACCTTATCGGGATGACCTTCCGAAACGGATTCACTTGTAAAGAGATAGCTTCTGCGCACCACGGGTAACCCCTCTGAGAAAAGCCAGCGCATGCCAGCAGCTGGCGGCTTCTAGTTAGCCACCACCATCGAACCGGTCAAGAAAAGTTGATTTCAATCCGGCAAGGGAGCTTCCGCCGCAAGCGCCTTCACCAGGTCGAGCACCCGGCGACGGACCTTCGGATCCGTGATCTTCACGAAGGCACGGTTGAGCTGAATTCCCTCTGAACTGTTCAGGAAATCAGCCACATAAGCCGTCCCCTCCTCGGAAAGCCCCGCGACGGCTTCCCTCTCTTCGCCGGGCGCACCCTCGAAGAAAAAAGAGACAGGCGCGTTGAGAATGGAGGCAATTGCCTGCAGGCGGCTGGCGCCTACACGATTGGTCCCCTTCTCATACTTCTGAATTTGCTGAAACGTGATGCCCAGGCTCTCGCCCAGCCTTTCCTGGCTGATCCCGAGCATGTTCCTGCGGAGCCTGATTCTGCTGCCGACATGAACATCGATCGGGTTCGGCCTCTTCTTGTTGTTAGTACTCATTCATCCCTCGCCGCTCGGGATCGTTGACTGCACGAAAAACCGACGAGGTTCACGCCCCCTCTGCCGGGACTCCCGGCCTGCGCGAATAGTCGGCTGCTGCATATGCGTGGCGCGCTTGGCCGATGTCAATTCGAGGACCGCGCGCGCCATACCCATGCATAACGTTACAGGGAATATCCTAAACTATCAAAAATGTAAGGTCTTAGATGAGGTTTTTCCCAAGTTCGGAATTTTCAGAACGAAAAAGACTAAGGATGCAACATTGCAGGCGCATCCTATGAGAAAACGGCGCCTATACAGCTGAAACGAACGGCACTGCGAGTCCGCGGCATTTTGGCTCGGGACGCAGGTCGAACCGCACCATTGGCCGCCATTGCGCCATTTTTTGACAGGCGGGAATGACCTCTAATCGATATTTTTTGATATACAAAAAAATTCCTTTGGGTGACCAGGCTGCTGCCGACGAGAACGGTTCATCGGGGCACCGGTGATATAGATCACGGCTCGATTCTCGCAGGGACCGGAAATGCAGCTCATTCAAGCCGAGCGGGAGTGATACGCGGCAATTTGCCGCATATCTCGACCGTGCCGGCATAGGTCTGCGAATTGCCGATAAAGCCGTGACTCAATCGGCCGACGGCTCTGGTGCCTTTATCATTCGGCGCCGGCGCTCCGCCGTCCGCCCCTGCACGATGCGCACACGCTTCACCCGTCGTGGATCGGCATCCAGAACATGGAATTCGAACCCCGGCACCGCTTGGACGACTTCTCCGCGGGCAGGAACCCGACCGAGTATATTGAAGATCATGCCGCCTATCGTGTCGACGTCTTCTGCATGCTCGCCCGGCTTGAAGCTTTCGCCGACGGCTTCAGCCACGTCATCGATTTCGGCGCGCGCGTCGACCAGGAAGATCCCGTCTCCGGTTTTCTCGATCAGCGGCTCGTCTTCGTCGTGCTCGTCCTCGATATCACCGATGACCATCTCGACGAGGTCTTCCAACGAAACGAGGCCGTCAGTGCCGCCATATTCGTCAATGACGAGCGCCATCTGGATCCGCGCCGCCTGCATCCGCGCCATAAGGTCGGAAGCAAGCATGGAAGGGGGCACGAAAAGCAGCGGCCGCACGATATCGAGTTCACCGATCGTACGGTTGAGATCCACATTGCCGAGCAGAAGCGAGGGATTCGCCGGGAGTGTCTTGCGGCCGCGGCCATTTTTCTGACGCGCCGCGCGTATCAGGTGGGCGACGACATCCCGAATATGCACCATGCCGCGAGGGTCATCGAGGCTCTCGACATAGACCGGGATGCGCGAGTGTGCTCCGCGCTCGAACTGATTGAGAAGATCACCGAGGGTGGTGGACATCTCCACCGCCTCAATATCCGCGCGCGGCACCATCACGTCTTCAACGCGAAGTTCGCGCAGGCGCAGGATATTATTGAGCATGGCCCGCTCGGCCAGGGTAAGCGGCGCGGCATCCGTCGTGTGCTGGGCCAGGGCTTCTGCCAACTCGTCCTGCAGTGTTGACCCGTTGCGCGAACGGAAGAGACCCGCAATGCGCTGAAACAGCGTTGGCCGGCTTTCAAGGCGTTGCGGAGGTCTACTCGAGCCTTCTTCCCCCTCCTCGGGGGATGCGGCTGCGCTCTCCGGCGCGCCGCCGGGGGCGATTATAGAAGCTTCAGTCATGGTCCTTCGATCATTGCTACCGCAAAATTAGGCGTAGGGATCGCCAATAGCAAGGCTTTCCAGGATTTCCCTTTCAAGTTGCTCCATTTCAACGGCTTCTTCCTGGGTTTCATGGTCGTAGCCCATCAAATGGAGGAAGCCATGAACTACAAGATGCGTAAGATGATGCTCAAAGAGCTTATCTTCTTCCTTCGCCTCTCGTGAAACTGTTTCGTAGCCGAGCGCAATGTCGCCAAAATGACGCGGCGCGCCCGGTGGCCACGCACTTTCCAGGGCAGGAAAGGACAACACATTGGTGGGCTTGTCCTTCCCGCGAAACTGGGCATTGAGCGCCTGCATCCGAGCATCATCGGTGAATAGTACGCTCAGGCTGCCGGCAGATGAGTTCTGTATCCGGGCGGCGGCGGCCGCTACCGCGCGTTCGGCGAGCGGCTGAAGGGCTTTTTCAACCGGCCAGTCTCCCGCCTCTATCGTACAGTCGATCTCAATGGCCGATGCTTCGCCGTCAGCCATCGCTCTGCGCCGCCCTTTCCTTTGGGCCGCGCGACTGGCGGTCATAGGCATTGACGATCGCTGCCACCAAGGGATGCCGGACCACATCCTTTTCGTTGAAGCGTACGGTGACGATCCCCGGCACGTCCTTGAGGATGTCCAAGGCCTCGACCAGACCCGATTTTGTATTGGGCGGCAGGTCGATCTGGCTTGGATCGCCGGTCACGATCATCCGACCGTTCTCGCCCAGACGAGTGAGGAACATCTTCATCTGCATCGGCGTGGTGTTTTGCGCCTCGTCGAGGATCACCACGGCATTCGCGAGCGTGCGTCCGCGCATGAACGCGAGTGGCGCGATCTCGATCACGTCGGCAGACAGCGCACGTTCCACTTTGTCCGCGGGCATCATTTCGTAGAGCGCATCATAAAGTGGCCGCAGATAGGGATCGACCTTCTCCCGCATATCGCCGGGCAGGAAACCCAGGCGCTCGCCTGCTTCCACCGCCGGACGCGAGAGCACGATCCGGTCCACCATGCCGCGCTCCAGCAGCATCGCCGCATAGGCGACGGCAAGGAACGTTTTTCCGGTGCCCGCCGGGCCGATGCCGAAAACGAGCTCCGAGCGCTCCAGAGCGCGCATATAGGCGTCCTGATTGGCAGAGCGCGCATATACGGTGCGTTTGCGCGTCGAGATCTGGGCCGCGGCGAGTTTGCCCTTCCCTTCCAATGTGGGCAAGCTCAACTGATCGTCGGTGGCTTGAGCAAGCCGGACTGCACCATCAACTTCCGAAGCGGAAAGCTCCGTGCCGCCTTGAACAAGACCATAAAGATAGTCCAGGGCCCGCCGGGCCTGCTCCGCGGCAGTGGATTCGCCTTTGATTGACAGCTGGTTGCCCTTGGAACGGATATCCACGCCGAGCTTCTGTTCGAGACGGGCGAGGTTTTCGTCAAACGGGCCGTAAAGCGCGCCGGCAAGCTTGTTGTTGTCGAAGGTGAGCACGATATGTGCCATGTCGGACGCCCCGGAGGGCGCGTTCTTCAGCTCCGGACCACCTGTCAAACGCTATCCCCCCTCGCAGCTTCCATCAGGCCTGCTTCCCGCACCGGCTCGCAAAACAGGCTATGGCTGCCCGCCTGCGTAACGCGCACACGAATGATATCGCCGATCGCTCCCGCCGATTCATCGACGACCACCGGCTGCAACCATGGCGAACGGCCCACGAGCTGGCCCGCCTGCCGCCCCGGCTTCTCGAGCAGCAGATCGATGTCGCTGCCAACCAGGCTTTGCGCGAATGCGCGTTGTTGCTCCGACAAAAGCGCCTGGAGCCGCTGCAGCCTTTCGTCCTTCACCACGTCCGGCACCTGAGCCTCCATATCCGCACCCGGTGTTCCCGGTCGCGGAGAATATTTGAACGAGAAGGCCTGAGCATAGTTCACGTCGCGCACGATGCGCATCGTATCCTCGAAATCCTCATCCGTCTCGCCTGGAAACCCGACGATGAAATCGCCGGACATCGCGATATCGGGCCGGGCAGCACGGATGCGCTCGATCAGGCGCAGGTAGTCGGCCCCCGTATGCTTGCGGTTCATGGCCTTCAGAATTCTGTCTGAACCTGCCTGTACCGGCAAATGCAGATAGGGCATCAACGTGCGCAGATCGCGATGGGCGGCGATGAGCTCGTCATCCATGTCGCGGGGATGGCTCGTCGTGTAGCGTAGCCGGTCCAGGCCGGGAATTTCGGCCAGCCGAAAGAGCAGGCGTCCGAGACCCCATTCCTTTCCGTCCGGCCCCTCGCCATGCCAGGCATTCACGTTCTGTCCGAGCAACGTGACCTCGCGCACACCGGCTTCGGCAAGCCGTTCGGCTTCCGCGACGACCTGCGAAACGGGCCGCGATACTTCCGCACCGCGCGTATAAGGAACGACGCAGAAGGTGCAGAACTTGTCGCAACCTTCCTGGACGGTGAGAAACGCGGTCACCCCGCGATTCCTGACGGTGCTGCGCGCCGGTGCCGGAAGATGTTCGAACTTATCTTCGATTGCGTATTCCGTCTCGACGATCTTTTCGCCGGACCGCGCCCGTGTCACGACCGAGGGAAGGCGATGATAGGTCTGCGGTCCGATCACGAGATCGACCACCGGAGCACGGCGCAGGATCTCCCGACCCTCCGCCTGTGCGACACATCCAGCAACGCCGATGACTGTTTCTCGGCCCCGCTTCGCCCGCTCATCCTTGAGCACCCGGATCCGTCCAAGCTCGGAATAGACCTTTTCCGCCGCCTTCTCGCGGATATGGCAGGTATTGAGCAGCACCAGATCGGCTTCCTCGATGACATCGGTCGGCCGGTAGCCGTCCGCCGCCAGTGCGTCAGCCATGCGCTGGGAGTCATAGACGTTCATCTGGCAGCCATAGGTCTTCACGAAGACCTTTTTGTCCGAATGCGAACCGGCGTCCGGTCGGTTGGAGAATGTGCCTGAACGTTCTGTCGTCAAATCCTGTTCCATAAGCGCGTAACTAGCGTCTTTCCATGTCAAAAAACAGACGAATCTTCTGCCTCAGCGTTGGCGCAGCGCAGCGGTCAACATGCGCCGCACATCTGCCTCAGCTCTTCGCGCCACCGTCTTCCGGTCTGCTTCCGCCGAAAAGGAAATAGGATCGCCGAAATACACTTCCACGTCGATCGCCTTGAGTTGAAGAAGCATCTTCAGATGCGGCACGAAATCCATGTCTCCAATCCAGGAAAGCGCCGCGCGCTCGCGCCGGTCCAGCTGCAGCCCGTTTCGGCGCAGATAGGCGATTGCCACCGGCTGCACAATGACGCGATCTGCCTTGCCGCAATCGAGCGCGAGATAGGCCGCGCCGAAGAGAGTGCTCTTGAACGCCATGACGCGGTTCCCATCGCCTGTCGTGCCCTCGGCGAACAGCACCATCGGATCACCGCCGGCCAGCCGTTCGGCGATTTCGCGAGCCTGGGCCGAGGCGGTCCGCTTGCGCTCCCGCTCGACGAAGACCGAGCGCTGCAGGCGGGCGAAAGTGCCCAGGACCGGCCAGTTCCGCATCTCGGCTTTCGCCACGAAATGAACGCCCGTGATGGAGCCCAGAACGAGTATGTCGGTCCAGGAAACGTGGTTTGAAACGATCAGCAGCGGGCGTTCCGCCGCTGGCGCGCCCTTCACATGCACGCGGATGCCAAGAACCCTCAACGTCAGCCGGTGCCATAGCCGCGGGGCGATGCGGTCGCTCCACCAGCGGGTACGCAGCGCCAGTTCCTGAAAGAGGATCAGCGGCAGCGTATAGGCCGCCACAAGCAGCAATTTTCCGATCAGGCGCATCTTGCCGAGCACGTCGCAAATCCCCGCAAGATCGGACTAGCTGAGATCCCGCCGCATGACCAGCGCGTTGCTCCGCCTGGCGGTTGCGTCCCGATAGTAATCGCGCCTATGCCCCACCTGCCGAAAGCCCAGACGGCGGTATAGCGCAATGGCAGGTGCATTGTTCTCGTCCACCTCCAAGAAGAGAGCCTCTGCCCGTTCGGCGTGAAGCGTGCGGAGGACCGCATCCATCAGCATTCGGCCGATGCCGCGGCGACGCAAGGAGCGGCTGACGGCAATCGTGAGGATCTCTGCCTCGCCGGCTGCATGCCGGGCGAGGACGAAGCCGCATGGCTTGCTGCCCGGGGTGCCCTCTTCGATCGCGGCGAAGCCGAACACGGTTTCTTGCGACAGGAGTGATTCGAACTCGCCATCCGTCCATGGCCGCACGAAATCCTCCCGGTGCAGCGAAGCAAGGATGCGGCCATCCGAGATTTCGAGTGGCCGCACGACAAAGCTCTTCCGCAGAAGACGGGAAAGGGAAAGCGCCATTATCACCCCTTCAATGGGAGGGCAAAGCCACTCTGGGGCTTTGCGTCCGGTGCGCGCAGATAGAGCGGCTTGGGTTTTTCCTGGCCCAGTGGCCGCGAGGCCGCCACGCGCGCATAAAAGAGTATATCCGCGGTCGCTGCCAGCGGCCCTTTCTCAAAATCCCCCCCGGCATTCTCCGCCACAAGGTCGGCTACATCGCCCGCAAGAACCGGTCGGCCCGTCAGCGCAGCGTTCACCAGATCCTCCATGCCTGCAAGCCGGGGACCGTCGAGGATTTTGCCGGAAGGATCGAACAGCCCCATCGCAAACGGCTCGGTGCGTCCGACGGCACAAAGAACCTGCCGGCCAGGAAAGCTTGCTCTTGTCTGAGCCGCCAGTGCTTCGAGCGTCGTGATGCCCATAGCCGGTATTTTCAGGGCGAGCGCGAAACCACGCGCGGCGGAAACCCCGACGCGAATGCCGGTGAACGAACCCGGTCCGACCGAGACCGCGATTGCACCGATGTCGTTGAACGAGAAGCCGGCCTGTTCAAGCGCGTTCTCAACAACGGCCATGACATGTTCGGCGTGGCCCTTGCCGAGGTCCAGCACAACGCGGGCCCGTTCCGTTCCTGCTTCGGTGTCATAGATGCAGGCGGCACAGAGTGCGGCGGCCGTATCAATGGCAAGGATGTTCATGCGCTACATCTATGGCATTCAAGCGGCTCACGCCGTGCCAAGCTGGAGTTGAAGCCGGGGCAGAAAACGGCCGGGAATGGAGCCGGACGGCGAACGGCCGACAATCACCGCTCCCATCTTCTCGTAGAATGCCACGGCACCGGGATCGGCGTCGAAGGCAAGCACGCGAGCGCCGCATTTCATCGCCTCGGCCTTTGCCCATTCGAACAGCGTGCGACCGAGCCCCTTTCCTTGGAGATGCTGCTCGACAAACAGCTTCTTGAGCTCGGCTTCCGTACCGGTGGCGGATATTTCCGCCATTCCGACGGGAACGCCCTCCAATTCGGCCACGACCAGGTGCGGCTGCAGCGGGTCCACCGTCAGCTCTGCCCGGCAGGCCTCGATGAAGATCTCATCATAGCCATGAGAAGCCTTCGAGCGGAGGCAGAGCTCCGTCAGGGCCGGCCCCTCGTCAGCTCTTGGCGGCCTCAGCAGCATGTGACCTATCCCGCGCCTTCTTCTCGAGACGCCGCGCATGAAGCACGGGCTCAGTGTAGCCGTTTGGCTGCTCGCGTCCTTTGAACACGAGGTCGCAAGCCGCCTGGAATGCAACCGACTTGTCGAAGTCCGGCGCCATCGGCTCGTAGTTCGGGTCACCGGCATTCTGCCCGTCGACCACCTCGGCCATGCGCTTCATCGTTTCCATCACCTGCTCGCGGGTCACGACGCCGTGATGCAGCCAGTTGGCGATGTGCTGCGAGGAGATGCGGAGGGTGGCGCGATCCTCCATCAGCCCGACATTGTTGATATCCGGAACTTTCGAGCAGCCGACGCCCTGGTCGATCCAGCGGACGACATAACCCAGGATGCCCTGGGCGTTGTTGTCGAGTTCCTGCTTGATGTCCTCGGGCGACCAGTTAGGCCGAACAGCGACGGGAACGGAGAGGATATCCGCAAGCTTTGCGCGCGGACGCGATTTGAGGCTCTCCTGAACCGCCTTCACGTCCACCTTGTGATAGTGCGTCGCGTGCAGGGTGGCGGCCGTTGGTGAAGGCACCCACGCCGTATTCGCGCCAGCCTTGGGATGAGCGATCTTCTGTTCGAGCATGGCCGCCATCAGGTCCGGCATGGCCCACATGCCCTTACCGATCTGCGCGCGGCCCGAGAGCCCGCATTCGAGGCCAATGTCCACGTTCCAGTTCTCGTAGGCGGCGATCCACGTCGACTGCTTCATGTCGCCCTTGCGGATCATCGGGCCGGCTTCCATCGACGTATGGATCTCGTCGCCCGTGCGGTCGAGGAAACCGGTATTGATGAAGACCACGCGCTCGGACGCCGCGCGGATGCACTCCTTCAGGTTGACCGTGGTGCGGCGCTCCTCATCCATGATGCCCATCTTGATGGTGTTGGACTTCATGCCCAGGGCGTGTTCCACCCTGGTGAAGAGATCCACGGCGAAGGCGACCTCCTCCGGCCCATGCATTTTGGGCTTCACCACATACATCGAACCGGTGCGGCTGTTCATGCGCCGGCCGTTCGGGCCGATGTCATGCAGCGCGATCATGGCCGTGAACATGGCGTCCATGATGCCCTCCGGCACCTCCTGGCCGTCACGGTCGAGAATTGCCGGGTTGGTCATCAGATGACCGACATTGCGCACCAGCATCAATGAGCGGCCGGGCAGCACGACTTGAGAGCCATCCGGAGCCGTCCGGCTGACATCCGGGTTGAGCCTTCGCCTGACGGTCTTCCCATCCTTTTCGAAGCTCTCTTCGAGATCTCCCTTCATCAGGCCGAGCCAGTTGCGATAGGCGAGCACCTTGTCCTCGGCGTCGACCGCGGCAACGGAATCCTCGCAATCCATGATCGTCGTCAACGCGGCTTCAAGGATCACATCGGATATGCCGGCCTTGTCCGTGCTTCCGATCGGGTGGCTCCGGTTCACGACGACGCGGACATGGAGGCCGTTCCTGGCCAGCGCGACTTCCTGCGGGTCTGTAGCGTCGCCGCGATAGCCCACGAACTGCGCCGGATCCTTGAGTGCGGCCAGGGCGTGCTCCGTCCTGACGGCCAGCCGGCCATTCTGCACCACAAGGCCCGTCGCGTCGGCCCAGCTGGCGCCATCGAGCGGCGCGCTCTCGTCGAGAAAGCGGCGTGCCCAGGCGATGACCTTTTCCCCGCGCTTCGGGTTGTACCCAGCGCCACGATCCGCGCCATCCGCTTCGGCGATCGCGTCCGTTCCATAGAGCGCATCATAGAGCGAGCCCCAACGAGCATTGGCCGCGTTCAACGCATAACGGGCGTTCGTGATGGGAACCACCAGCTGCGGCCCCGCCACCTCTGCGATCTCGGAATCCACATCCGATGTGGAGACCTTGAAATCCGGTCCCTCCGGAAGAAGATAGCCGATCTCCCGCAGGAAGGCTTCATAGGTCTCCAGATCCGCCGGAGCGCCATTCTCACGGTGCCAAGCGTCGATCCTGGCCTGCAGTTCATCCCTGTGTGAAAGAAGCGCGCGGTTGCGCGGTGAAAGCGCGTGAACGATATCTGAAAGCGCATCCCAGAAAGTCTGGGCGTCGACGCCCGTTCCCGGCAGAGCTTCGTTTATCGCAAAATCATGCAGCTCACGGGCAATCTTGAGCCCATTGATTTCCACGCGATCCTTCATGCGGCACCTCGGCAATTTCGTACTGCAGGGGTTTGATCATGGCCGGCGTGCCGGGTCAATCATCATGGAGGAGCTTTTGCCGGCGAATCGATTACCCGCCAAAGCAAAGGCCGTCCCGGCCAGAGCCGGAACGGCCTTGATCTTACCCGGCGGGAAAAGCGGTGAGCCCACCGGAGACAAATGGTCTGTTATCTCATCGTCTGATCTTGAGGAGGCAGGTTTTCGTCCTGGACGGACGGGGTCTGCGTCTCCTGCCCCGCCAGAGGGCGAAGGACCGGAGAAGCGGCCACCGTGCTACCGGTATGTATCTCGTTGTCGAAAAGGTCACCTTGCCGCATCGAGTAGGGAAGGTTGTCCTCGTCGCTTGTGCGGAACTGCTCGTTCATGTGCTCGCCTCGAGTCAGGTAGCGCAGCGGACCAATGCTGCCGGTGGTCACCGAAGCATCCACCTCCTGATTGCCGGCAAGGTCGGGCGGTAAATCATCTGACAAACTGGCGCCTGCACCCATCAGGAGCAGAGCCGAAGTCGCAACAAATAGCTTACGCATTTCGGTTCTCCTTCAAGTGTCTCTCTAAACATGAGGTCGCCCACCCCTGCTCGCCTAACCCCTGAGCAGAATCAGGGTTCCGATTTTTGTGCGCCTTGCCCCTCACAAGACCTTGAAGATCGGTGATCCTGGCAGCCAATGAAGCCTTTCGCCGCACGATTTCCGGAGTGCCTAGAACACCCGGCACACCAAACTCTTGGAGAAAGTCTGCTTAAAAATTTTCGAGGGCGCCCCCGGGACGGCCTCCTGCGGCGAACGCATGAGGCCTGTCCCGGGCGTGCAAAACCGGCTTGGGAGCCGGTCGCTACGGCTTAGTCGTTGCTGATCTTGAACTGCTGGGTCGCAGCGTCAGAGGTTGTCCCGGGAACGCCGGAAGTCACGAAGCCGCTATCGATATTGCCGGCGGACTGCCCAGCACCCACATTGCGGGCCGGGAAAGCGTCCTTCGAGCTCAGACGGAAGTCATCGGCGGCCGAGTATCCACGCTCTACGGTCCCGGTGTATTGGGAGGCGGGGGCGGTGAGCTTGGGCGTCGCAAAGGGGGAGGCGTCATTGCTTGCCAAGGCCGGGCCGGCAACCAGAGCAGCCAGAGCGGAGGCGACGAAAAGGGACTTACGCATAATCGAATCTCCATTGCTGAACACGACGATCGTGCTCTTCACTCAATAAAAATGGGCACTAGAATCCAAATTTCTAGATCTGCATGATCACTAATTTGTGATCGGTCCATCATTCGCGGGAATGTGCGCAATAGCGAAGCCGATCGGCAGATTGAAGATTGATGCCGCAGCCCTCATCCGCTATGAAGGCCCGCGCGGTCCGAAGCGGCCCGAGCACCCGTAGCTCAGTTGGATAGAGTGCTGCCCTCCGAAGGCAGAGGTCACAGGTTCGAATCCTGTCGGGTGCGCCATTTCCAGATTCGATCTTAAACACCGAGGCGGGGCGCTGATTGGCGCTACAGCAATTCCCGTTCGCGGGTTCGAATTCAGCTGGCCTGTGTGCCAGGCGCGGATCGCCCGCCTGCGATCTCATTCGCGACTTAGCTGCCTCATCCCTTCTGCCGCACCTCCATTATGGCAAGTGCCGCCCTCACCACGCTGTCGGCAAATTCAAGACTGAGCGGGAGGTGCCCCAGCAGAAGTCGATAGAACACCGGCGCATAAAGCATATCAAGCAGGACTTCGATATCCTCTGGGGCCGGCATGCTGCCGTGGTTCACCGCCCCTTCAATAAGTTCGCGGCCACGTTCGCGGCTTGACAGGATCACGCGATTCCGAAAGGCCTTGGTCATCTCGCTCTCGGGGTCGGATGCTGCCAGCGTGAGAGCGATCTGGCGGCCCCGCGTGGTGGCAAAGGCGGTGACGAGCGAGCGCATCTGGGCAAGCAGTTGGTCCTCCAAGGAGCCGCCACCACCTGTCTCGCCGCCGTCATAGCCGATCATCAACGCAGCCATGGCCAGCTCGCTGGCGTTGGACCAATGGCGATAGATCGTTGGCTTGCTGACCCCCGACTTTGCGGCCACCGCTTCAATTGTCAGCCGACCAAAGCCCTCGTTCATGAGGATGTCGTGCGCGGCTCGCAGGGCTTTTGCGCGTGCAGCCAGGCTGGGCGGTCTGCCGCGCTTGCGTTGTTCAAGATCTTGACTCATTTATTTACGATACGTAACGTAAATAGAAAATCACTTCAAGGCAGCTTCGAATGTCCACGATTGCCTCTCTCATTCCCTACATCATCGTCAAGGACGCCAATGCGGCCATCGCCTTTTACAAGGCTGCTTTCAAGGCGACCGAGCTTTTCCGGATGACCGATCCGAACGATGGGCGAGTGGGCCATGCGGAGCTGAAATTCGGCGAAAGCATCCTCATGCTTGCCGACGAGTATCCGGATTTTGGTGCGGTTGGACCCGAGACGATCGGAGGCTCGCCCGTCACCTTGCATCTGAAGACGGGCGCCGTCGACGACGATGTTGCCTGTGCCGTCCAGCACGGAGCAACGGTGCTGCGTGCGGCAACGGACCAGAGCTTCGGTGAGCGGAACGCTTTGATCCTCGACCCCTTCGGTCACCGTTGGATGTTGTCGCAAACGATTGAAGATGTCAGCCCGACAGAGATGCAGCGACGCTGGGACGAGGAGGCTTGACGCCAGAAAGGACCCCTACGCATGGAATCGGCTCGAGAATCAAAGCCCGTGATCCTGCTGGCCCAGGATCAGGGGCGGCGATATGGCATGGGGCGGGTGACCGCGATCTTCAAAGCTGACGAAGCCGAAACCGATGCGCGCTACTCGGTGTCGGAGTGGATTCTTGAACCTGGTTTCGAAGGCGTGGGCCCGCACAGCCACGACACAAATGACGAGCTATTCCATGTAGTAGACGGCAAGCCGGAGATCCTCGTCGGGCGATGCTGGACAGCGGCTGGGAGGGGGACGTTTGTTCGCAAATCCGGCCGGCGTGACGCATGACTTCCGCAACCGGCACTCTGCCGTTGCACGGCTTCTCAACATCTTCATTCCCGGCGGATTTGAACGCCAAATGCCTAGCATCGTATCCTGGTTTGAGGAACAATCCGCAGGGAACTGCGGTGAATGTGCGGGACCAGGCGATCGCCCGCGGCAGGGGCGTTGGAGGGGAGCGTGTCATCTGATAACCTTCCAGGGATGACAGCGCATCTTTGACGATATGCGGAAAGCCACGTGCCCCCACGCATATTTCGCCAACTCTTCCGGGAAGCTGAGCGGGCCGCTCGCGGCCGGGCGGAAGCCGAAGACCTCTTTCAGACGGTTTGGCTCGCCGCGATCGAGGCCGGCAGAGGCGACCTCTCCTCTCCGGCCAATCGCCGATGGTTCGTCGGCGCACTTCGCAAGCGGGCCATGTTCGACGCACGCACCGCGATTCGCAGGCGCGCACGCGAAGAACGCGCGGCTCTCCGGCACGTACATACCATCCAGACAGTGGAGATCCCGGCGTGGTTTCTGGAACGGCTGCCGCCGAAGCTGCGCACCACGGCGATGCTGGTTCTGACAGGCCATAACAAGAGTGAAATCCTCTGGCTCCTGCGTATCCAAGGAGCCTGCCTTCCGCCAACGCGTCGCCGATATCCGGCGGCGCTGGCGCGCCGAGGGCGGCGGCTCGCTGGACGGTCTCTCGGTGCTCGACGGTCCGCTCAATTTCGGCGTCATTCGTCGCGCGCTTCTGCCGGCCGTTCGGCGCCGGAGCGTCGTGCTCGGCGGCCACGATCCGGACGGACACCTTTTTGTCGTAGGCACCTCACAAATACCGGCTGCTCGGCAACTAAGGACGGTTAGACCACCTGAGGAGTAGATCCATGTTTACCACGAGCCGGCTCGGCGCCGTCTGCTATTATGTCAATGATGTCGACCGAACCGAAGCGTTTTACCGCGATGTGCTCGGCCTGCAGGTCGAGCGGATGGAGGACGACGGTGAGGGTAATCCCTGGCTATCCGCCAGGACGGCCAACGGCGTGGAATTGATCTTCATCAAGCAGGAGTCGCGGCCAGGCAACACACCGATTGTCGTGTTCGAGATCGCGGAGGGCGGCATCGACGACATCTTCTCGGAATTGGCGGACAAAGGTGCAACAATCGTGACACCGGTCAGTCACGCGCCGGGGGGCTGGTCCGCGGAATTCAAGGACCCTGAAGGGCACGTCCTTTCCATGTATCAATCAGCGGACAAGCCGCGAAAGCGCTGACGCCTGTATCGGAGGGGCGGCCCGGAGCGCTAACTTGGCCGATAAAGGGGAGAGACGCGTCCGCGCCTCTCCCGAAAGGTTCTGCGGGTTAGATCTCGAAATCGTCGCCGCCGTCGAACCCAGCGTCATCGAAGCTGGCGTCCTCTGCTTCCAGGCTATCCGCCGCGGGCTCGGCGGCTTCTGCCTGGCCGCCGCCGTCCAGCATGCCTGCGATCATGTTGCCGAGCAGGACGCCGCCAGCCACGCCCATGGCAGTCTGCGCCGCGCCAGCGAGAAAACCTCCGCCCGCGCGCTGCGGTGCCGCAGAGAACGGCTGAGGAGCCGCTCCGGGACGTCCTATACGAGGAACGGACCCTGACGGCCGGGAAGGCCTGCGACTGTCGCCGAAAATCCCCGAGAAAAGACCACCTGCAGACTGCCTGGACTGAGCTTGGCGCTCCAATTCCTCAATTCGGGCCTGCGCCGCGTTCAGCGCCTGCTCCTGCACCACTATGGTCTGCGCCATGTAATAGGGCGCGCCGGGCTGGCGAGCGATCTGTTCGCGGATGAAGGCTTCCGCCTCATCGTCACGAGCAGGCGATTGCCGCTCCACATCGGCGAGCTTTTCAAAAAGGCTCTCGATGGCTTGCTGGTCGTTTCGATCCATAGGCGACGAACTCCTTATCTGCCGACCGTGATTACTCTTCCTGCTGGCCGGTGAAGTGGAGCAGCAGCCGGAAGATGTTGACGAAGTTGAGATAGAGCGAGAATGCGCCGAATACGGCGAGCTTCTGCTTGGATTCGGCGTCGAAATTCTCGGCATACTGCTCCTTGATCGTCTGCGTGTCCCAGGCTGTCAGGCCAAGGAAAACGAAGATGCCGATGACCGAGATCGCGAACTGCAGGGCAGAGGAAGCGAGGAAGAGATTGACCAGGCCGGCGATAACGACACCGATCAGGCCCATGATCAGGAAGGACGAGAACTGGGTCAGGTCACGCCTGGTCGTATAGCCATAGAGGCTGGTCGCACCGAACATCGTGGCAGCGATGAAGAAGGTCCGCGCGATGCTCGTTCCGGTGAAGACCAGGAACACGGAAGAGAGCGACAGGCCCATCACGCCGCAGAAGGCCCAGAACATAGCCTGGGCGCCGGAGGCGGACATGCTGTGGATGCGGAAAGAGAACAGGAAAACGAAAGCGAGCGGCGCGAGCATCACGACCCATTTCAGCGGGGTCGAGAAAATCGGCACATAGAGCGCCGGAACCGAGGCCACCGTGAAGGCGACCACGCCCGTGAGCACGAGGCCGAGCGCCATATAGTTGTAGACGCGCAGCATGTGCTGCCGCAGCCCTTCATCGAAGAGGGCCGCGCTCTGCTGGCCGAAGCTGGTGCGATACCCGAATTGCGGGGTGTTCATGGAAAACTCCTCATGTTGCTTGATCAGTAAAGGGTGTCGGCAAGCCGTTCGGCGGCGCGATCGAGCTTGCGGGCGTCGCCGCCGGCGACCACCGCATAGGCGACCTCGCCGATCTGGAAATAGGCGGCAGACGTTCTGTTTCCGGGCGCAACCGTCGGCTTGATCACGTCGAAGGTGCCCGGGCGGACGGCGAAGAGCGAGACCGGCCCGAATTCCTTCGTGTCGGCCGAGAGTTCCACGCTGGGTCCATAGCGCGACGGAAAGACCTGCACGTCCCGCACCTGCCAGTCGGTTGGGAGGGCTGGCATCACGATCGCTGTCATGGCCCTGATCTCCTCGGGATCATAGGCCGAAGCTTGAAGCTGCGAATCCATGGCGGCCCTCAGCACCGAAGTGTCGTGCGCGCGCATCGCGTCCTCGACATAGGCGGGTGGCGGAGCGGAGGCGACGGACTTCGAAATCGAGAGCGGCCCGGAAAGCTCGTTCGCCGCCCATCCGGCGGCGACGAAGACGGCGATGGCGGCCACCTTCTGCAGACGGGAAAGGATGCGGCTGCGAGCAAGCCCTCGTTCGAGCCGGCGTGCGGCATCGGTGGTTGCCGGATTGCCGTAAGCACCGGACAAGGCGAGCGCCAGTCGCAACTCGTCGCGCAGACGCAGGTCCGCCATAACCCGCGCAGCCTGCTCGGGCCGTGATGCGAGCCATGCCTCGACCTCGACGCGGCGGCCTACATCGAGTTGGTCGTCTACATAGGAATCCAGATCCTGGTCGGTGAGGGGATCATGGTTTTGGGGCATCACGGCCTCCGACGATCCTGAGGGAAGGAAGATCGCGCGGCTCTTCTTCGAGCGCTCGAAGTGCGGCACGTGCCCGGCCGATGCGCGACATCAACGTGCCGAGCGGGATGGAGAGCGTGTAAGCCGCCTCTTGGTATGTCAGCCCCTCGATCGCGACGAGATGGAGGGCGGCTCGCTGTTCCTCGGGCAAACTCATGAAAGCTTGCCGCACCTGCGCCAGACGGACTGCGTGGTCCTGCGGCGCATCGATCAGTTGCGGAAGAAGCTCGGCGGCGCGCTCGGCACGCGCCGCCTCCGACCTGCGGCTGCGGGCACGATCCACAAAGGCGTTGTGCAGGATAGACAAGAGCCATGCCCGCATGTTGCCGTCGCGCCGAAAGGTCGAGCGACGTTCATACGCACGCAGGAGCGCGTCCTGCACCAGATCCTCGGCATCCGCACCGTCGCGCGTGAGCGAGCGCGCATAGCGCCGGAGCGCGCCCAGCTGGCCAACGACATCAAATCGCGAACGAGTCGTTATCATGTGCGGTATACGAAGCGATCCGGAATTTTCATCCAGCGGGCGGTGATTTTTTTCGCAGATTTGCGGTGGTGCCCCAAAATGCTCAGGAGAGGCCCGCGTCCTCGAGGGGACGCGGGCCGTGGTGGAAGCGGTCCGTACCTAATCGCTCCGGGCCACATCCTCGGAGCTCATACCCGCTGGCCAGTCCTTCTCAGGTTCGTCCTTCGTCTTCCATAGCGAGTAGCCGATGCCGGCGGCGATCAACGTCAGTGTCACGCCCAGGCTGACCGCGGGCGGGAACTTGCCGCCGTCCAAGACGAAGTCGGCCACGAATATCTTGACGCCGATGAACACCAGGATCGCGGCGAGCGCATATTTGAGATAGTGGAAGCGGTGCACCATGGCAGCGAGCGCAAAGTAGAGCGCGCGAAGGCCGAGGATGGCCATGATGTTCGACGTGTAGACGATGAAGGTATCCGTCGTGATTGCGAAAATGGCGGGCACACTGTCCACGGCAAAGACGAGGTCAGCCAGGTTGATGACGACCAGGGCCAGAAAGAGCGGCGTCGCCGCCGTGACCATCTTGCCCGTCCGGGAATCCGTGGTCCGCACGAAGAAGCGCTCCCCGTGCTGCTCTCGCGTAACCCGCATATGGGTGGAGATGAACCTTATGGCCGGGTTCTTTTCCAGATCCACGGGCTCGTCCCCGGCGAAGAACATCCTTATCCCGGTGAAGATGAGGAAGGCCGCGAAGAGGTAAAGCACCCAGTAGGCCTGCTGCACGAGAGCAGCGCCGCCGGCGATCATCAGCCCTCGAAGCACGATGACTGCGATGATGCCCCAGAGCAGCGCGCGGTACTGGTATTTTGCCGGAATGGCGAAATAGGAAAAGATCAGGCTGATCACGAACACATTGTCGATCGACAGCGCTTTCTCGATGAAAAAGCCGGTGAAATACTGCATCCCGGGTTCGGGCCCTCGCGCGTACCAAACCCAGGCTCCGAACAGCATCGCGACACCGATATAGAAGGCGGAGAGCTTCAGGCTCTCCCCGATCCCCATCTCGCGGTCCTGCTTGTGGAGGATTCCAAGATCGAATGCAGTGAGGGCTGCCACCAACGAAATGAAGGCCAGCCAGAACCAAGCAGGCGTGCCAAGCCAATCCATGAAAAGGAAGTCCAACGTATCGCTCCTCTCGACTGATGATGACGATCGGAACGACCAGACCTGGGCAGCCGGTGAGCGTTGGGCGTCACAGCATCGGATCATTCCGATGCGGCCCGACATCACGGGGCTTGTACAGCACCCGTCAGAGGGGCCCGGTCCGCCCCCCTCATTTATTATCTCGTGGACCGCAGTCAACGGCCTGAGAAAAATTCTCAGCGCTTGCGCCAGGACGCAGGTGCGCCGAGTTCGACTGCGTTCGTACTCTGATGCCTGCCAGCGCAGACCTAGCGGTTCACGGTATTTTCCGCGTCAGGAAGCGGAGATCGCTACTCGGCCGCCTCGGCGAAAGGTGCCGGAACATAGTTGAGAACCGGTCCCAGCCAGCGCTCGACTTCAGCGATTTCCATGCCCTTGCGGCGCGCATAATCCTCGACCTGATCGCGCTCCACCTTGGCCACGCCGAAATAATAGCTTTCCGGATGCGCCAGATACAGGCCGGATACGGACGAGCCAGGCCACATGGCATAGCTTTCCGTCAGCGTCACGCCTGCGTTCTTCTCGGCATCCAGCAGCCGGAAGAGCGTCGTCTTCTCGGTATGATCCGGCTGGGCGGGATAGCCCGGCGCCGGGCGTATTCCCTGATATGGCTCGCCGATCAGCTCCTCTGGCGTGAAAGCTTCATCCGGGGCATAGCCCCAGAATTCCTTGCGCACGCGCTCATGCATACGCTCGGCAAAAGCTTCCGCGAAACGGTCGGCCAGCGCCTTGACGAGAATGGAGGAGTAATCGTCGTTCGCGCGCTCGAAGCGTTCTGCGATCGCCACCTCCTCGATGCCCGCCGTCACCACGAAACCGCCGAGATAATCCGGCTTGCCGGTGCTATGGGGTGCGACGAAATCGGAAAGCGCCATATTCGCCTTGCCGTCGCGCTTGGTGAGTTGCTGGCGAAGCGTGAAGAAGGTGGCCAGCTCGTCGGTCCGGCTTTCATCGGTGTAGAGCCGGATATCGTCCCCGACGGCGTTGGCCGGCCAAAAACCGATAACGCCGCGCGGCACGAACCACTTTTCGCCGATGATCTTCTTCAGCATCGCCTGGGCATCGTCGAAAAGCTGCCGGGCAGCCGCGCCCTGCTTCTCGTCTTCGAGGATCTTCGGATAGCGGCCCTTCAGCTCCCAGGTCTGGAAGAAGGGCGTCCAATCGATATAGCGCGCCAGTTCCGCCAGGTCCCAGGTCTCGAACGTCTTTGTTCCAAGGAACGCCGGCTTCGGCGGCTGGTAAGCCGCCCAGTCGATCCGGTGGGCGTTCTCGCGCGCCTTGGCGAGCGGCAGGCGCTGCTTCTCCGCTTCCGAACGCGCATGTGCTTCGGCCACCTTCCGGTATTCCGCGCGAAGCGATTCGACATAATCGGCCCTGGTCTCGGGCGACAGGAGATTTGAGACGGTGCCGACCGCACGACTCGCATCGGTGACATAGACAGCCTGGCCGCGCTCGTAGCGGGGATGGATCTTGACCGCCGTGTGCACGCGGCTCGTCGTCGCGCCGCCGATCAGAAGCGGAATGTCGAAACCTTCACGCTCCATCTCCGAGGCAACATGCACCATCTCGTCGAGCGACGGCGTGATGAGACCGGAGAGGCCGATGATGTCCACCTTCTCCTCGCGCGCGGTCTGCAGGATCTTCGTGGCCGGCACCATCACGCCGAGATCAATAATCTCGTAATTGTTGCAGGCGAGTACAACCCCGACGATGTTCTTGCCGATGTCGTGTACATCACCCTTCACCGTTGCCATCAGAATCTTGCCGGCGGCTTCACGCTCGCCGCCGCCATTGGCAAGCTTCTCGGCTTCCATATAAGGCAGAAGAACGGCAACGGCCTGCTTCATCACGCGGGCCGACTTGACGACCTGCGGCAGGAACATCTTGCCGGAGCCAAAAAGGTCTCCCACCACATTCATGCCGGCCATCAGGGGACCTTCGATGACGTGGAGCGGCTTTTCGGCCCTGAGGCGGGCTTCCTCGGTGTCCTCCTCGATGAACTCCGTGATGCCGTTTACCAGCGCGTGTTCAAGCCGCTTTTCCACGGGCCACTCGCGCCAGGCGAGGTCCCGTTCCTTCGCTTCCTTTCCGCCCGCACCCTTGAAGCGTTCCGCGATTTCCAGCAAGCGTTCGGTCGCGGTGCCGCCTGCTTTGGGCTGGCGGTTGAGCACCACATCTTCGCAGGATTCGCGAAGCTCGGGATCGATGGATTCATAGACGGCGAGCTGGCCCGCATTGACGATGCCCATATCCATGCCGGCATGAATCGCATGGTAAAGGAACACGGCGTGCATCGCCTCGCGCACTGGCTCGTTGCCGCGGAACGAGAAGGAAAGGTTCGAAACGCCGCCCGAGACATGCACATGCGGCAGGGTCCTGGTGATCTCCCGCGCGGCTTCGATAAAGTCGACGCCGTAATTGTCATGCTCCTCGATGCCGGTCGCCACAGCGAAGATGTTCGGATCGAAGATGATGTCTTCCGGGGCAAGAACTGCCTTTTCGGTCAACAGCTTGTAGGCCCGGGTGCAGATCTCCACCTTGCGCGCCTTGGTGTCGGCCTGCCCCTTCTCGTCGAAAGCCATGACGACCACGGCGGCACCATAGGCCCGGCACAGCCTGGCATGTTCGAGAAAAGCCTCCTCGCCCTCCTTCATCGAGATCGAGTTGACGATCGGCTTGCCCTGGATGCATTTCAGACCGGCCTCGATCACCTCCCACTTGGAGGAATCGACCATGATCGGGACGCGGGCGATGTCCGGCTCGGCGGCAATCAGGTTCAGGTACTCGACCATCGCCTTCTTCGAATCGATCAGGCCCTCGTCCATATTGACGTCGATAACCTGGGCGCCATTCGCCACCTGGTCGCGCGCCACATCGAGCGCGGCAGCGTAGTCGCCGGCGGTGATCAGCTTGCGGAATCTGGCCGAGCCGGTGACATTGGTGCGCTCGCCGACATTGACGAACGGAATATCCTTGGTGAGCGTGAATGGCTCGAGGCCGGAAAGACGCATCAGCCGCGGCGGCTTCGGCAGCTCGCGCGGCTTGTGCCCGGCCACCGCCTTGGCGATGGCGCGGATGTGCTCGGGCGTCGAACCACAGCAGCCACCCACCACATTGACGAGCCCTTCGCGCGCGAACGCCTCGATCTGCGCCGCCATAGCCTCCGGGCTCTCGTCATATTGGCCGAATTCGTTCGGCAGCCCCGCATTCGGATAGGCGCAGGTGAATGTCTCGGCAACGCCGGAGATCTCCGCCAGATGCGGCCGCATCGCGGCAGCCCCGAGCGCGCAGTTGAGCCCGATTGTGAAAGGCTTCGCATGGCGCACTGAATGCCAGAACGCCGTCGGGGTCTGGCCGGATAGAGTGCGTCCGGAAAGGTCGGTGATCGTGCCAGAAATCATCACCGGCAACCGCACGCCCTTTTCCGCAAAGATTTCTTCGGCCGCAAAGATCGCCGCTTTGGCATTCAGCGTGTCGAAGATCGTCTCGATGAGGATGATGTCGGCCCCGCCGTCGATCAGCCCGCGCAGCTGCTCACCATAGGCGATCCTCAGGTCATCGAAGGTGATCGCGCGATAGCCGGGATTGTTCACGTCGGGTGAGATCGAGGCCGTGCGATTCGTGGGCCCGAGCGCACCGGCAACGAAGCGGCGCTTGCCGTCCTCCTGTTCGGCGCGCTTGACCGCACGCCGCGCCAGCCGCGCGCCGTCGCGGTTCAACTCATAGACCATCTCTTCCATGCCGTAGTCCGCCTGGGCGATACGCGTGGAAGAAAAGGTGTTGGTCTCGATGATGTCGGCGCCGGCGATCGCATATTGGTAATGGATTTCTTCGATCGCCCTCGGCTGCGTCAGGATCAGGAGATCGTTGTTTCCCTGCTGGTGGCAGGCGCAACCGCCAAAACGGTCTCCGCGAAAATGATCTTCATCGAAGCCCAGCCCCTGGATCTGCGTGCCCATCGCGCCGTCCAGGATCAGGATGCGCTCGCGCGCCGCCGCTTCGAGCGCGGCGCGAATTTCCGATCCGTTGGGTTTCGGAGCCGTTTCGCCGAAAAGCCCATTAAGCGACGTGTTTGCTTGCGACATAAATCCAGACCTGCAGGAGAATGCGATATTCATCACATAAAGATATCTTTATGTCAATATGTGCAGCGGTCGGGGCCTTCTGCAAAACCGCTGGGCACTGGCCAAAGCGATCGCTGAGGTTGCGAAGGGCCAGACTCCCTTGAATTCGATGAAAGAGGTGCAATGCGCACCGGAAGGCGGCGCGAAAATCAGGCGTCGGCAAGCATGGTCCGACGGTTTGCCGTCGGCCGGGCTGCATGAGAAATATTGCTGAGCAGTTGCGCCGGACGCTGGGCCGGTTCTTCGCCGGATCTTCGCGATCTGGCAAACCCTGCAACGGTTCAATACCGGCGGAGGGCTGTAGGCTCAGGACCATTCCTTGCTATATCGGGCCGCCATCTCCCCCAAATCGACGGGAGGCCATTCCGGGATTTCCATCCCGAGGCGTAGACCCAGCTCCGCAAGCAATGCCTTGATCTCGTTCAAAGACTTGCGGCCAAAATTGGGAACCCGAAGAAGCTGCGCCTCGGTCATGGACACGAGATCGCCGAGATAGACGATATTGTCGTTTCTCATACAGTTGCTGGAACGGACGGAGAGCTCAAATTCGTCCATCCGTTTCAGCAGGACAGGATTGAACGGCAGTTCGTTTTGAGGAGGCTCCGGCTGTTCCAGTTGCGCTTCCTCGAAATTGATGAACACCGAGAACTGGTCGCGAAGGATCTGCGCGGCATGGCTGAGTGCGTCGTCTCCGGAGAGCACGCCATTGGTGACCACGGTGAGGATCAGACGGTCATAATCGAGAACCTGGCCATGGCGGGTGTTTTCGACAACGACGTTCACGCGCCTGACGGGCGAATACAATGCATCGATCGGAATGAAGATCGGCCCGTCGTTCTGCTCGAGAGCCAGGGGCTCTGCCGGTTGGTATCCCCGCCCGTAGCCGACCATCATTTCGAGCGTCATTTCGCAGCCGGGCTCGACGACGCAGATGGGATGATCCGGGTTCAGAATCTCGATGCCGCCTGAAGCTCGCGCGTTTCCGGCCAGGACCGCGCCGGGGCCGCGTTGCTGGATGATCAACTGCCCCGGCGCGCTTTCCACATCCATGCGCAACGCGATTTCCTTGATGTTGAGGATCAGTTCGGTAATCGCATCAAGGCGCTCCTCATCCGAAGCAAAGACCTTCGGGGACCCCGCTATCCGGACGGATGTGACGGCTGCACCGGGCAATGACGACAGGAGGACGCGACGCAAGGAATGCCCCAGCGTATAGCCGAAGCCGCGTTCAAGCGGCTCCAGGACGAGCGTCGTGATGTTTTGCTCGGATCGTAGATCCGGCTTGGTTGGCTTGACCAGCTCCTGCCAATTCTTCCGAAACACTGTCTTCATCCACTTCTACAGCACCAGCCCGAAAACCTGAATTGGTTCTCGGAAAGCACGATGCGTCGATTCAATAACTTACAGCGTCCTTTTGCGTCCGAATGGACGCACGGCGCTGTAACGTCAGACTGCGGGCGGAATGCGGGATCAGGCGCGTTGCTACACGCGCCGCTTCCGGTAACTCCTGCACCCATTGTGGGGAACGGGCGTAACATCGGTGATTGAAGTGATCGTGAAACCTGCCGCCTGCAGGCCGCGAACTGCCGATTCCCTTCCTGAACCCGGTCCGGAAATCTCGACCGCCAGCATGTTCATGCCGTGCTCCTTTGCCTTTCGCGCGCAGTCTTCAGCAGCGGTCTGGGCCGCGAAGGGAGTGGATTTGCGAGAACCCTTGAACCCGGCCGTGCCAGCGGACGACCAGGCGATGGTGTTCCCCTGCTCGTCTGTGATGGTGATCATCGTGTTGTTGAACGAGGAGGAAATATGGGCAACGCCCGAGGAGATGTTCTTTCGCGCGCGGCGCGCGATGCGGGTTTCTTTGGCCATGTCTTAAATCACTCTTTTCCCATGCGGCCGCAGCGCGCACCCGTGCGGATACGCTCCAGCTCGCATGAACGGGGGTTTCGGGGTGTCAGGCTGCGCGCGGCCCGGGATCGTCGTCGGGGTCGAATGGTCCTTCGATAGGCATTCTCGCCGACGTCTTCCTGCGCGCCGCAAAGCTGATGACGGGAGGCTGCCTATCCGACGCGGTTTCGGCGTCCGCCTGCTGAAGCGATCGCTCGCGCCTGTCGGCTTCCGGCTGGAACGTCACCATATTCAGCCTGATTTCTTCGTGACCGCCATCGGCGCGCTCGACCACAATGGCATCGCCGGCCGTAAGACCAAGCAAAGCCAGCCCGCGGAGCGTCGTGATGGGCAAGGTCATTCCCGTCGAGGCTTCTTTGCTCTCGTTGACGAGAATGCGGTTTTCACTCAGCCTGCCGTCGATGGTGAAATCGACGAGGCTGTCTATGGTCGCGACCTGAGGGTCGATGTCGTCCTGGAACAGGACCGTTGCGGTCGAAAGCTTCCGCCGCAACAGGCGAAGGTAAGCTTCGTCATTGTTGACGCCGCTTTGAAGAATCACCTCAAGGATGCTGAAATCCTTCGCCGTCAGGTGACAACGAGAGGTAGTGGACATAGCACTTCTCCGCCGCACCGCGTCGTGAACACGATGCACCGAGTTAGATCCGCTTGTCGTGAAGGAATGTCCCCTGGCCCCGGCGTGCGTCTCCTTGACGCCGCGCCAGGGGCTACGTGCCTGCGATCAGACGACCTGAGCGGAACACCAGCTTGTTACCGATTATGAAATTCCGCATCCATCCAACCCAATCATTCTTTCTCTGACGATAGCAGAGAGCTAGCCGTTTTGGGAGACCGGGTCGGCCATGGCCGGATTTGGCTGTTCGACGCGCACAACCGTCAGTTCGTGTTGGCGGCCGTCCCGCGCCGTCCAGGTGATGGACTGGCCTGGCGACAGCCCGATGAGGGCAGCGCCAATCGGGGTGAGGATCGAGATCCTGTTCTGTGCGATATCCGCCTCGCCGGGGAAAACCAGCGTGACCCGCCGCTGCTGGGCATTGTCCGACTGGAACTCCACCGTCGAGCCCATCTGGACGACATCCGCCGGGACGGAACCCGCGGGGACCACCTGGGCTCTGTCCAGTTCGCCCTGAAGCTCCTCGGCAACCTCAGGACTGCGGCTGAGCGCTCCCGCCGCGAGGTTTGTAAGCCGCCTGTAATCGATGTCGCTGACGACGATCCTCGGCTTGCGGCTGCTCTTCTTCGAGTTGGTCATGATTCGGGCTTCTCCGTATATGCATGCAGGCGAAAGCTGCGCGAGCCGGTGCTGCAGGCATGTGATGCTGGTTTGGAGGCGCCTGAGACAATAACTGCAGGAATTTGCAGCCTAAATGCACCCCCGGAGCTCGGGGCGCTAACTGCCGAGCCCCAGGGGCTAAGATTCCGCGATCGGACGAACCCGAAAAATGGCAGTGTGCATTCTATTCATGCCGACAGTTTGGCTGCTTCTTCTACTTTGTCAAGCCAGCGCGCAGTAAAGCGCAGGAAACGGCGCGTATACGGGGGTACTCGCTGGCGAGTTCACAAGGTTTCCTCGCGGATCGGTTCCACGGAAAGCGAATCTTCGCCCCGATGGAACGCGATGCCCAGCCTGAAGGAATGCGCAACGCGCAGAGCGCGGCTCATGAAAAGAGCCGCGACATCCGGCGTGCAAAGCTCCTGCACCGTCTCCCTGAAGAGACCAAGCCAGCGCCGAAAATGAACCTCCTCCAGGCCCGGAACGGCGATATGTGCCGGCAGCGGGCGTCCATTATAACGACCGGTACGCAGGAGGGTGGCCGACCAGAAATCGCACATCTTCGCCAGATGACGCGGCCACTCATCCGGCGCGATCGCCTTGCTGAAGATCGGACCGAGCAGTTCATCCTTGCGGATCCGGTCGTAAAAGCCATGCACGACGGCCTCGATCGTCGCCTCGTCCAGCAATTCGGGCAGAACTTTTCCATCCACCACGATGGAGCGCTGCGGTGCCGGGCGTTCTCTCATCTGGTCTTTCCCCACCAATCGGTAACGGGCTCCCACACATATATAGCATCTCCGACCCGGGTGTGGCCGGTGGGGGCGGTGTAATAACGCCGCAGCCTGATGCGCAGGCGACAGCGCCTCTAATCAGGAATCGCGGAAAGAGCCTGCTTCAAATCGGAAATGAGGTCTGCTTCGGCCTCGAGGCCGACGGAAAGGCGCAGCAGGCCATCACCGATGCCGGCTTCCCGTCGCGCTTCTTCGCCCATGCCGGCATGGGTCATCGTGACAGGGTGCGCAACAAGGCTTTCGACCCCGCCGAGTGACTCGGCCAGAGTGAACACCCTGACCGCCTCGACAAAACGGCGCACCGCCTCCAGCCCGCCGGCCAATTCGAAGCTCAGCATTGCGCCGAATCCCATCTGCTGCGCGCATGCGATCGCATGGCCGGGATGGGTGGCAAGGCCCGGATAATACACAGCCGACACCGCCGGATGAGCCGCCAGATACGATGCGACGGCGGCCGCATTCGCTTGTTGACGCTCGATGCGCGGATAGAGCGTTCGCAGCCCGCGCAACGTAAGATAGGCATCGAAAGGCGAGCCGGTCACACCCGTTATATTGGCCCAGGAATGCAGGGGCTCGGCATCGGCTGCATCGCCATAAATCAAGGCTCCCCCGACGACATCGGAATGCCCGTTCAGGTATTTCGTGGTGGAGTGGACCACGAAATCGGCGCCCAACCCTATCGGCCTTTGCAAAGCTGGTGAGAGGAAAGTGTTGTCGACCGCCACGCGTGCGCCCACTTCCTTGCAGCACACGGCGATCTGGTGGATATCGACAACGCGCAGCAGCGGATTGCTCGGCGTCTCGATCAATACCAGCTTCGGCTTCCGTGCGAGAGCCGCGGCCAGCGCTGCGCGGTCAGACTGATCAACGAAAATGACGTCGAACTGCCCCTTGTCACGCCGGGCCGAAAGCAATCGGTAGGTGCCCCCATAGCAATCATGCGGCGCGATGACGAGGTCGGCGGAACCTGCGAGTGACAGGACGAGATCGACCGCGGCCATTCCCGAGGACGTGACGACGGCACCGGCACCCCCTTCGAGCTTCGCCAAAGTGTCGGCGAGGAGATCCCGGCCGGGATTGGCGGTACGGCTATATTCATAGCTGCGGTTCCGCTCAAAGCCCGCAAAGGCGAAGGTGCTCGACAGGTAGAGCGGTGGCGCCACCGCGCCGAACACCTCCTCGGAGGCGACTCCGTTCGCCGCAGCGATCGTGCGCGGATCCCGTTCTTCGGCCATGCTCACATCGCCCCATCGCTAACGTTCAATGAAATCTTTCGGCCAGCCTGAGCATGTCGCCCACTCGGCCTGGCGCGGAATAAACGATGGTTTGAGAGGGTGACAAATGAATGATATTGGGGGTTTTTTGCAATAAAATTGCATCAACGTTGTCAATTGCAGCCAGGCTTTCATCGCATCTGGTTGAGAGCCACCTCCTTCAGCCCGCGCAGCGCATCCTTCACTTCGCCCCGTTCCTCAGCCGATTCCGGATAGACCGCATAGGCAGGATAGGTGAACTCCGGAGCGCCATCGACACGCTCCAGCTCGCCTGCGTCGACATGGGGAGCGACGACACCCTTGCGGAAATATCCCATGCCGCCGGCGCGAAGGATGTAGCTTAAGCCGAGCGGCCCGAGCCCCACCAAAAGCCCTGGCTCGCCAAACGCGGCCGGGCCGAAGCCGCGCTGCGCGGCGAAGTGCGGTCCCCAATCAACATGGACGTAATCGTCATGTTCAGTTTCAGATTCGCTGCCCTGACGGACCTTCCGCACGAGAACAAGCTGCTCCTCTTCGATGAGCTCGACCTTGAAACCGGGCAGCAGCTTCGGCGCATAGAGGACCGCTAGATCGAGGGCACCCGTTCGCAATTGCTCGAGCAACTGATCGGGAACCCCGACATGGGCGTGGAGCGCGATCTCCGGCCGGTTGCGCTTCATCCAGATAAGCCAGTCAAGCAGGAGCGGGTTCCACAGGCTGAGTTCACCGCCGAGAGCAACGACACCCGTTCGGCCCGGAGGAATCGTAAGCTGCTGACGGGCCCGCTCCCAAATCTGCACGAAAGACTGGGCGAAACGCTCGAATTCCCGCCCCGCCGCCGTAAGCGTCGCCCCGTTGCGGTTACGCACGAACAGGCGGCGGCCAAGCTCCTCCTCGAGCGTTCTGATGCGGGCGCTGACCGTGGTCTGGGTGACATGAAGACGGTTGGCCGCCTTGAGAAAGCTGCCGGTATGGACGATCTCAAGGAAGGTCCTCGCCCGATCTATGTCCAACGCTGCCTCCGATTAGCGCAAAAATTTTCATTTCATATAGCAGTTAATTCCGTTTGCCTTCGCCTTTTATGCTACGTTTTATGTCCTCGTTCTTGACACGAAATCGGACGCAAGCGGCGATGTGCGACCAGCCGGAAAACGAACCGCATGAATACGCATCCCCACCCTGTTTCATGCACGGGCTCACCCCCGGATACGGTGCCGAGCCTAACCGGTCGGATGCCTGGAGCGATGTCGCGCGCTGGCGCAGGGCAGAGCGAAAGCGCCTGATCGACCACCGCCTCCTGCTGAAAGCGGAGGACCGCCAGGCCCGGTCCGCTCACATTGGCGGCGTACTCGACCTGATCATTGGCAAGTATAGCGGACGCATAGTCGGCACATACTGGCCCTTTCGCGGCGAACCCGACCTCCGCAACTGGGCGATCAGGGCGATCGAGCGCGGCGGGCGCATCGCGCTTCCCGTCGTCATCCGGAAGGGGTGGCCGCTCGAATACAGAATGTGGGCGCCGGGCGACCCCCTGGAGCGCGGGATCTGGAACATTCCCGCCCCCTCCCGCGGTCCCGCCGTCCAGCCGGATATCGTGATCGCGCCCCTCGTCGGCTTTGACGAGGCGCAATACCGCCTTGGCTATGGAGGAGGCTTCTTCGACCGGACGCTGGCCGCCATGCCGCGCAAGCCACTCATCGTGGGCGTCGGGTATGCACAGGCCAAGATTGCCACCATCTACCCGCAACCCCATGACATCCCCATGGATGTGATCGTCACGGATTGAGCGGGACACAGCGGAAGCCGGCTCAGCTCACTTCCGGTGCTCTATGAACTCCTTCAGCACGACCGCCTGATTATGTGTCTCGTCCTTGGCCGCAAAGAGAAGCGTGACCCGGTTCTTGGCCGCCTGCTGGAGCAGTGTCTCGACCTCATCCTTTCGGTTGCCGAGTTCGGCGACATAGCGGCGGCGAAACTCGGGCCACTTTTCCGGATCGTGCTTGAACCATTGACGCAATTCGGCGCTCGGAGCGATCTCCTTCAGCCATAGATCGATGGCCGCGTCCTCCTTCTTGAGGCCGCGAGGCCAAAGGCGGTCGACGAGAATGCGTATGCCGTCATCCTGCGCCGGCGGCTCATAGACACGCTTAAGGCGAAGCTTCATGGCACCTTCCCTTTCGCGCCCCGGATGGTCCGGATTGGATCGGCCCTGGACGCAAGCCGTCTATCCGTAGCATGACAACGCCTCGCCATGAAATCCAATCCAGCCCGGGTGCGAAGCAGGAAATCCGTGGCCATTGTCCTATATGCAAGCGCGGCAAGCTGCCCCTGGGCAGCATTCGCGGAAAATTGACGCGCCATAAGCAAAAGCTTGACGGGTCCTGCCAGTCAAATGCATTACATGGCCGCAATTTTGAAGGGGGGCGTGACCAGATAACCTACCGTCCTTCGCGCCCGGCACACCATCCTATCGATGGAACAATCTGAAGGAGACATGATGGCAGAAGACAGTTTGCTCGATCACGCGCTCGTCCGGTTGGACGAAGCGACCGCCCACCTGAACATCGACCCGGATGTCATCGAGAAACTGAAATTCCCGCGTGAAACCACCAAAGTGCGTCTGATGATCCGCATGGATGATGGGTCGCGGAAGTCCTTCCTCGCATGGCGCTGCCGGTACGATGACACCCGGGGTCCGACCAAGGGCGGTATCCGCTTTCATCCCGATTCCACGGATGACGAGGTCGAGACGCTGGCCTTCTGGATGACGTTCAAATGCGCCGTCATGAACCTGCCCTATGGCGGTGGCAAAGGTGCCGTGCAGGTCGACCCCCGAAAGCTCTCGAAGGCGGAGCTTGAGCGCCTTTCCAGGGCCTATATCCAGGCCTTTGCCCGCATCATCGGGCCCGACCGCGACATCCCCGCACCGGATGTCTACACCAATTCCATGATCATGGGCTGGATGGCTGACGAATACGCTCAGATCGTCGGCCACGCGGAGCCGGCCGTGATCACCGGCAAGCCGATTGCGCTCGGCGGATCGCTGGGACGGGGTGATGCAACGGCGCGTGGCGGCTACTACCTGGTCCGTCATCTGGCGGAAGACCTTGGCCTCGGAAACCCCATGCGCGTTGCGGTCCAGGGCTTCGGGAACGCCGGTCAGCACATTGCCCAGCTTCTGGCGGCAGACGGCCACAAGATCGTGGCGGTGTCGGATTCCGAAGGCGCGGTCAGAGCCGATGCGGGCCTGCGCGTGGACTTGCTGATGGAAGCCAAGGCCAATGGCCGGTCGGTGATAAGCACGGCAGGGCAAGCCGGGCATGAAATCCTGCCTGCAAGCGAGCTCGTAGGCGTTGACTGCGACCTCTTGGTGCCGGCCGCCCTGGAGAACATGATCCACGAGCGGAACGCCCATTCGGTCAAGGCCAAACTGGTGCTCGAACTCGCGAACGGCCCCGTGACGCCGGAGGCGGACAAGATCCTGGCGGCAAACGACGTGGTGATCCTTCCCGACATCCTGGCAAATGCCGGCGGCGTGACCGTGTCCTATTTCGAGTGGGTTCAGAACCGGCAGGGCTTTTACTGGACCGTGCGGGAAATACACGAGCGCCTGCAGGCCATCATGGAGGCCGAGGGACGCGCCATCTGGAACATCTCCAAGGAGAAGGGCATCACGATGCGTACGGCGGCCTATGTGCACGCGCTCGGTCGTCTTGCCGATGCCATCGAGGCCCACGGCACCCAGAGCTTCTTTACGAGCTGATTGAGGTCCCGCGCTGCTTCTGCACCCGCCCCGTCAGGCGGCGCCGTGACAGGCGCGTGCAGAGGCAGTCGCGGGCCGCTCAAGGTCCGTGTTGCCAGGGTCCGTTTCGCACGGCAGAGCGCTTCACCCGGGCGCCAGAATGCGCTCGAGGTTTTCATCCGTTGCCTGACGATATGCGCGTCGTGACCGGACGAACTCTCTCCAGAACCGCTCCCTCGCCTCCGTGTCGAAGAGACCGGACGTCCGGAAATGAGCCATACAGGCGTCACGGAGCGGCTCGGTGCAGATTCCCTGCGTTCTCAGAGCAAGAAATGTCGATGAAAGCACCGTCGACTCCTTCACCTCAAGCCTGACATATCCTCCGGGCTCTGCACAGACGGCGCCGCCTCGTCGAGCTTGGTCAAAACCCGAAGATTAGACCCGACGCTTCTCACCAGACGGGCGAGTTCGGGATCGGCTATCAACTCGGCGGCTTCCTTCAGCGAGACCCAGCGGCGTTTCCGCTGGCCGATCTCCGGCCAATTCAGCAGCGTCCCGCGAACATGGAGACTGAACAGCGTGACACGGCAGCGTTGAGACAAGCCCTCTCTGCCGTTTTTCAGGTAATGATAGTCGCCGATGGGGTGGGGATAGACTTCCCCGATCACGCCAGCCTCTTCGAAAGCCTCTAATGCCGCTGAAAGATAGTCCGGCCGGCCTTTCACCGGCCAACCCTTAGGGATGATCCAGCGCATCCGGCGGCGTGACGTGATCAAAAGGATTTCGATCTCGCCGCGACGATTTCTCCGCCAGGGCAATGCACCATATTGCTGCAATACGTCAGGCGACAGATGATCCGCTACGATATCCATGCTCTCGATGCTGTTCACGGCCGCCCCCCTTCCGTACTGGCCCAGGCAGGATGTAGCCTGCCAGCGCCCAGTCGCTTGCGGCCGGTCATCGGGCTTTCAATGCCGGGAACGATCGGGGCCTTGCACCACGGACAGCGTCTCGCCGCGCGCGGCAAATGACGGCTGCACAAAATACAGATATTCGCAGGATGGGGATGTCTCATTGGATACGCTCCATTGACGCGACGACATCGGCGCCGCGGAAAATGAACCGCATTTCGTAGAAGAGACCCGGAGCGCGGAATTATGAGCGGTGTTCAGGGTTTGACGGACCGCCGCTCCGGGCGGAGCAGCGGCCGTTTCCGGCGAGCCTCGACATCCTGATGAAGGTTTCCATGCACATGACTCTCAATATAGTGAAGAATTGGGACTAAACAATGTCTGCGGTTCTTCGCTCTCTCTATATTTTAGCGCGATCTGCACTGACTTGCGCAGAAAGAAAAAGACAGTAAAATTCTTCCCTGGCTCTGCGGCAGGCTCGCCCAATACGCAGTCGAGCCAGCATGTCGAGCTTGCGGCTGCAATCACGCGAGGCCCAGGCAGCAATGGGGCGGAGTGAGTTTCAGGACGCCATGTAACTCACCCGGCGAGAGGAATGCTCACGCCTCCTCCGGCTCCCGCCCCTCTTCAAAGGACTTCCAGGGTACGAGAGGCGCCGGCACATCCGTCGTCTTTTCCGGGGCCTTGCAGAGATCGGCGATCACACAGGCCGGGCAATCGGGCTTCCTTGCCTTGCACACATAGCGGCCATGCAGGATCAGCCAGTGGTGGGCATGCAGGAGATATTGTTCGGGGACGACCTGGAGCAGAGCACGCTCGACTTCCTCCGGCGTCTTTCCCGGTGCGAGCAGGATCCGGTTCGAGATCCGGAAGATATGCGTGTCCACCGCCATGGTTGGATGGCCGAAGGCGACATTCAGCACGACATTGGCCGTCTTCCGGCCTACGCCCGGCAGCTTGGTCAGGGCGTCCCGGTCTTCCGGCACCTCGCCGCCATGGTCGCGGATGAGCGCCTCACTCAGAGCGATCACGTTCTTGGCCTTGTTCCGCCACAACCCGATCGTGCGGATATATTGGCCGACCTTCTCCTCTCCCAATGCCAGCATTTTCTCCGGCGTGTCGGCGATCTTGAAGAGCGGTCGCGTCGCCTTGTTCACGCCGGCATCGGTCGCCTGCGCGGAAAGTACAACCGCCACCAGCAGGGTGAACGCGTTCACCGATGCCAGTTCGCCCTTTGGCTCGGGCCGCTGCACGCTGAACCGGCGGAAGATTTCTTCCACCTGCTCCGGGCTATAGGCGGTCAGCACCTTCCTGGATGCCTTTTTGCCGGGTGAACGGGTGGCCGCCCCCATTGCGGCACTTTGGGACTTGGGCTTTTGCATTCAGCCTCTATAATCTGTCTCATGGATGAAAAGAATGCCATCGACGCGCCTTTCTTCAAGGCGCTTCTGGTACCCCATCGATCGCTGGGCCCAACGGGGTTCTACGTGCTGATGGGCGGAATGGTTTTCATCTGGCTCACCATTGCCGCGATCTTCTGGAGCATGGGCGCATGGCCGATCATCGGCTTCTTCGGGCTGGACGTGCTTGCGCTCTATATCGCCTTCCGCGTGAACTATCGTGCAGCCCGCGTCCGCGAGGAGGTCTCGCTTTCGCGAACGAACCTCCACATCCGCAAGGTGCCGCCCTCGGGCCGGATCGAGGAGCATAGTTTCAACCCCTTCTGGACGCGTTTCCGTGTCCACCGCCATGCCGAAATCGGAATCACCGACATGGCCGTGGAGATGCGTGAGAAAAGAGTGCTGATCGGCAGCTTCCTTAATCCGGACGATCGCGAAAGTTTCGCAAAGGCATTTGGCCAGGCGCTGGCTACGGTGAAGGCGCGCTAAGCATCGTCTCACCGGACAATCGGGACCGATTTTTCAAGCCGCTACCATAAGAGCAAGAATCGGGTGGAGAGGCGCTGCTTTCATGCGCATATTGGCACGCAAGGAGACAGTGTCATGAATGCAGAACTAGCCGTTCTCGAACGCGAGATCACCCCTGTCGGCAGCGATTATGAGATTATTCGCCGTGTGATCGAGAAGATCAGCCTCGACTATCGGAGCCAGCCTTCACTCGACGATCTTGCCGCGGAACTCGGCGAAACGCCGACCGGCCTGCAGAAGCTCTTCACCCGCTGGGCGGGGCTGTCGCCAAAGGCCTTCCTGCAGGCGGTCACCCTCGACCATGCGCGGAGGTTGCTCGACAGCGGTATGCCGCTTCTCGAAACCGCTCTTGAACTGGGCATGTCGGGCCCCGGTAGACTGCACGACCTGTTCGTCACCCACGAGGCGATTTCGCCCGGTGAGTACAAGTTGCGCGGCAAGGGTCTTACCATTCGTTACGGTTACCATCTGTCGCCCTTCGGGATAGCGCTGGTGATGGTGACCGACCGCGGGCTGGCGGGCCTTGCTTTCGCAGACCACGGGGAAGAGCAGGCGGCCTTCACCGATATGAGTTCGCGCTGGCCCAACGCCAAATATGTCGAGGACGTTTCAGCCACCGCTCCTTTTGCGGGCCGCATCTTTGATCCGGCGCGCTGGCGGTCGGAAGAGCCGCTGCGCGTGGTCCTCATCGGCACGGATTTTCAGGTGCGCGTATGGGAGGCGCTTTTGAAGATCCCCATGGGGCGCGCACGCGCCTATTCCGATATCGCCACCGAAATCGGCTGCCCGACCGCTTCGCGGGCCGTTGGTGCCGCTGTCGGCGCCAACCCTCTATCCTTCGTGGTGCCCTGCCACCGCGCGCTCGGCAAGTCGGGTGCGCTTACGGGCTATCATTGGGGACTGACACGCAAGCGCGCGATTCTCGGCTGGGAGGCAGCGCAGCTTCAGCACCAGGCCTGACGCTGCGCTCCCGGAAATCAATTCCGAACTTCGAGCCGATGCGCTAGCTTCCGACGAGATTCGCCGGAGGCTCCCCTAGTGATCACGATTATCGGCTCGATCAATCTCGATCTCATAGCACGCGTCGAAAGGCTGCCCGCACCGGGCGAAACGGTACCGGGGTCGGCTTTTTCAACGGCGCCGGGCGGCAAAGGGGCAAACCAGGCTCTCGCTGCCAGACGCGCCGGTGCCTCCGTACGCATGATCGGCGCGGTGGGAAGCGACGCTTTTGCGGCCCAGGCATTGGCGCTACTGGAAGAAGCCGGCGTGGAGCTTTCCCGTGTCGGAAAGGCTTCCTCCCCGACAGGAATAGCCATGATCCTGGTGGGAGGCGACGGTGAGAACGTCATTGCCGTCATTCCCGGCGCGAATGCGCAAGTCTCGCCCGCCAATGTCGAAGCGGCCGGGTTCGATCAAGGCGAATTCTTGCTGCTGCAGCAGGAAATCCCGTTAGCGACGATCGACGCTGCCCTTCGAAGAGCGCGCGCCTCCGGCGTCATCTCGCTTCTCAACACCGCGCCCTTTCACAAGGAGACGGCGGATTTCCTTCACCTGGCGGATTATGTGATCGCCAACGAGAGCGAGTTCGATCTCTATAGCGGCGTGCTGGCCCTGGTGGGAGACAGCCGTGAGGAGAAAATGCGTGCCTTCGCCGCGGCCACAGGCCGCGTCATCGTGGTCACGCTCGGATCTGACGGGGTGCTGGCGGCAGCACCGGAGCAGTTCCTGAAAGTGCCGACGCTTCCGATAGCTCCGGTCGACACGGTCGGCGCGGGCGACACTTTTTGCGGTTATCTAGCGGCTGGACTATCCGAAGGCCTCTCACTGGAGGTCGCGCTCCGACGTGCGGCGGCAGCCGGCGCGCTGGCTTGCCTCAAGCCGGGCGCGCAGCCATCGATTCCGTTTCGGACCGAGATCGACTGTAAGTTGTAAATTCACCTAAGCCACCCTTGTTGTTTGACAGTGGAGCTCCATCAGCGCATAAGGCTCGAAATGAATGCCCGGAGGCCCTTTGATGAAGGCCGAGGCAGATCGAGAAAGACGTTCAGGAGGGCAGAAACGCGTGTCTGACACGTCGCGGCCCGGTATCTTTCTTGCGTGAAACCGTCGCACTGGACAGACCGAAGTGACTCCACGTGGAGAATGTGCCACATTTTGTACCCAATTTGTCCTGCATCTGCGGCCCATTAGCTGCAGAAGGGACGCCAGCCTATGACGAGGGAGCCACTAGACATGGCAACAATCGCGCTCGTTGACGACGACCGGAATATCCTCACGTCCGTCTCAATCGCGCTGGAATCGGAAGGCTATCGCGTCGAAACCTATACGGACGGCGCGTCGGCACTGGAGGGACTGAGCTCCCGGCCGCCGTCGCTTGCCATCCTCGACATCAAGATGCCGCGCATGGACGGCATGGAACTGCTGCGCCGTCTGCGTCAGAAGACCGACCTTCCCGTTATCTTCCTCACCTCCAAGGATGACGAGATCGATGAGCTTTTCGGCCTGAAGATGGGCGCGGACGACTTCGTCCGGAAACCGTTTTCCCAAAGGCTGCTGGTGGAACGCGTGCGTGCCGTCCTTCGCCGCGCCAGCGCGCGGGAGAACGGCGCCAAAGCCCCCGACAAGCAGTCACGCTCACTGGAACGTGGGCATCTGGTCATGGATCAGGAGCGCCATACCTGCACCTGGAAGGGCGAGCCGGTCACACTTACGGTCACCGAGTTCCTGATCCTGCATGCGCTGGCGCAACGCCCCGGTGTGGTGAAGAGCCGCGACGCGCTCATGGATGCGGCCTATGACGAGCAGGTCTATGTGGACGACCGCACGATCGACAGCCACATCAAGCGCCTGCGCAAGAAGTTCAAGGCTGTTGACGGCGAATTCGATATGATCGAGACGCTTTACGGGGTCGGGTACAGGTTCCGCGAGGTATAGCAGCGTCCCTGAATGGCCATAGAGGCACAGGATAAAAGAGCATTGATGGGGCAGGCGAGGCAGGGGCGCTCCGGTTCCTGGTCGCCAGGGCGTTTTGCCGTGCCTATCCGCCGGCTGCTGGGGCACTATATGTTCTCCAGCCTGACCCGGCGCATTCTGATCCTCAATCTCACCGCCATCGGCGTTCTGGTGATCGGGGTTCTCTATATCAACCAGTTCCGGGACGCTTTGGAGGATGCCCAGATCCAAAGTCTCAGAACGCAGGGCCGCATCATCGCCGGTGCGATCGCCGCCTCGGCCACTGTCGAGACCGATGCGATCCTGATCGACCCCGAGAAGCTCCTCGAAATGCAGGCCGGCGAAGAATTGCCGCCCGGCTCCGACCAGCTCGAAAGCCTAGAGTTCCCTATAAACCCGGAAAAAGTCGCTCATCTCCTGCGGCGCTTGATCAATCCGGACAAGACGCGGGCGCGCATCTACGACAGGGATGCCATGCTGGTTCTCGATTCCCGCCAGCTCTATTCGATCCTTCGCTATCGGCTACCGGCAGTGGATGGCGATGAACGGAGCTTTCTGGAGAAGATCGAGGACTGGATCGGATCGATGTTCCAGGCGAACGACCTGCCCATCGACCGGGAGCAGCCCGGTGGAAGCGGCGTGGCCTATGAGGAGGTGACGGCAGCGCTGAAGGGCAGCGAGCCCGAGGCGGTGCGGCGCAGAAGCCCCGAGGGAGAATACATCATCTCGGTGGCTGTCCCTATCCAGCGCTACCGGGCCGTCGTGGGCGTTCTGCAGCTTTCCACTCAGGGCGATATCGACCGCATCATCGCCGCCGAGCGCCGGGCCGTCTTGCGCGTCTTCGCCGTCGCTGCCCTTGTGACGGCCATCCTCTCATTGCTGCTCGCCTCCACCATCGCCAACCCGCTACGCCGGCTCGCGGCTGCCGCGATTCGGGTCCGCCGGGGGACCAATACGCGCGAGGAGATCCCCGATTTCTCGCACAGGCAGGATGAGATCGGTAATCTTTCGATCGCCCTGCGTGACATGACGAAGGCCCTCTACGCGCGCATCGAGGCCATCGAGAGTTTTGCCGCAGACGTGGCTCATGAGTTGAAGAACCCGCTCACCTCCCTTGGAAGCGCCGTCGAAACCCTGCCGCTTGCAAAGGATGAACGCTCGCGCGAGCGGTTGATGGAAATCATCCAGCATGACGTTCGTCGTCTGGACCGGCTGATCACCGATATCTCCGACGCTTCTCGTCTCGATGCGGAATTCGCGCGCGAGGATTCGGAGCCGATCGATCTGCAGAAATTCCTGAGGGATCTGGTCTCCGGCGTGCGCGATGTCGGCAGCAAGAAGAAGAAGGTCGACATCGAATTCAACATCGAAGGAAAGCCGGGCCAACACTACATCGCCCAGGGGCACGACCTCAGGCTTGGGCAGGTGGTCACCAATCTCATCGAGAATGCGCGCTCCTTCGTACCGGAAAAGGGCGGCCGCATCACCATCACGCTTTCGCGCAGCCAGCGGCGCATCATCATCACGGTGGACGACAACGGGCCCGGCATCCGCGCCGACAATATCGAGCGCATCTTCGAGCGCTTCTACACGGATCGCCCCGCAGGGGAGGCCTTCGGCCAGAATTCGGGCCTTGGCCTTTCGATCAGCCGCCAGATCGTCGAGGCTCATGGAGGCACCCTGACCGCCGAGAACATCCCCGGCACCAAGCCCGGCGAGGTGCAGGGTGCACGATTCGTGATCTCCCTGCCGGCAGAAGGCTAGCTTTCTTGTCCGTGAATCACCACGGGTCCCTCATTCTAACCGGCGATCGCGGCATCTTCATCACGGGACGCTCAGGCTCCGGCAAAACAGGTCTGGCGCTGGCCCTTCTGCGACATTGCGTCGCCCATGGCCATTTCGGAAGGCTGGTCGCGGATGATCAGGTCTTCCTTTTTGCCCGGAACGGAAGACTGATCGGCCGCGCGCCTGCGGCGATCAGCGGGCTCGTGGAGGCGCGCGGATTCGGTCCGGCTTTACTGGACTATGAGCCGACTGCGGTCATCGATCTGCTCGTGGAACTGGTGCCGGCGCAGGCAGCACCGCGATATCAGGAGATCGCGACCACACTGCTCGAGAATGTGGAAGTGCCAACTGTTCGGCTTGCCGAGCACAATACGGACGGAGCCATTTGGGCGATCGCGGCTCATCTTTCGCTACCACCGTTCGGCCCCGGTGTCATCAAACCGTCAAAATCGGTTTGATCGTGGCAGTTTTGGGCTTGTCAACGTCTTCGGCGTTGACAACATAGTGTTCTTGTCGTGTGTGAGGCAGCCGTCGTGACCGGCGAAGAAATGGCAGGGCATTCGCGTTTGAACTGCGTGGGCCATCGAAACGGAGTAGCGGTGTGAAAGCCTCGGGGCAGGATGAAGGGGCACAGCCGGACCCTTATAAAACGGCAATCATGGCGCAGGGTCGCCGAGAGGCGATCGCTCTATGATCGGTATCGTGCTTGTTACCCACGGCCGGCTGGCCGAGGAGTTCCGGTATGCGCTTGAACATGTGGTGGGGGCTCAGAGCAATCTTGAGACCGTCTCCATCGGCGCCGACGACAATATGGAACAGCGACGGAACGACATCATCGAGGCGGTGGCCCGGGCGGACACAGGAGCGGGCGTCATCATCCTGACGGACATGTTCGGAGGAACGCCTTCCAATCTCGCTATCTCCGTCATGGAGGCGGGCCGCGTGGAGGTGATTGCCGGCATGAACCTCCCGATGCTCATCAAGCTCTCCAGCGTGCGCACCGATGGTGACATGAAAAAAGCGCTGGAAGAGGCCCAGGCCGCAGGCCGCAAATACATCAACGTCGCTAGCCAGGTGCTCAACGGCAAATGAGCAGTTCGCATACAAATCCGCCGGCGGAAGAGGTGATCACACGCGATTTTCCAATCGTGAACCAGCGCGGGCTGCATGCGCGCGCCTCGGCGAAGTTCGTTCAGCTGGTCTGCAGCTACAATGCCACGGTGTCGGTGGAAAAGGACGGGATCTCCGTCGGAGGCACGTCCATTATGGGTCTGATGATGCTCGCGGCCAGCCCGGGCTGCAGCATCCGGGTGAGTGCGAGCGGGCCGGAGGCGGTGGAGCTTCTTGATGCGCTGGGTGAGCTGATCAGCGAGCGCTTCGGCGAGGAAGCTTAGAAGTAAGTGCGATAAGGCGGTAGGGGAGCAGCAAAGCCGTCCTCCTTCCCACCGAACAAAGGGATGTCCCAGCGGATCCCCCGCTACGTCTTACTGCCCGCTTCCATATGCACGGATAAAGATTTCTTTATATCGTTGTCGCCGGCTGGATGATCTGGTAGGCAGGCAGACAGTCGTTTTCGCCTTTACGGCGCCATATTGTACACAAGCTGGAGCTCAAGCCATGGCTGCCAATGACTATGTCGTTGCCGATATGTCCCTTGCCTCGTGGGGGCGGAAAGAAATCGAGATCGCCGAAACCGAGATGCCGGGCCTCATGGCCTGCCGTGAAGAATTCGGCGCCGCGCAGCCGCTGAAGGGCGCACGCATCTCAGGCTCTCTCCACATGACGATCCAGACGGCCGTTCTGATCGAGACCTTGAAGGTGCTCGGTGCCGAAGTCCGTTGGGCTTCCTGCAATATCTTCTCCACGCAGGATCATGCGGCCGCGGCCATTGCCGAGACCGGCACGCCGGTCTTCGCCGTCAAGGGCGAGACGTTGGAAGAATACTGGACGTATACAGACGCCATCTTCCAGTGGCCCGACGGTCAGCCCACCAACATGATCCTCGATGATGGTGGCGACGCGACCATGTATATCCTGATCGGCGCGCGTGCCGAAGCAGGTGAGGATGTTCTGTCCAACCCGGGCAGCGAAGAGGAGGAAATCCTCTTCAAGCAGATCAAGAAGCGCATGGCGGAGACGCCGGGCTTCTTCACCCGCCAGCGCGAGGCCATTCGTGGCGTGACGGAAGAGACGACGACTGGCGTCAATCGTCTTTATCAGCTCCAGAAGAAGGGGCTTCTGCCCTTCCCCGCCATCAATGTGAACGACTCGGTAACCAAGTCGAAGTTCGACAACAAATATGGCTGCAAGGAATCGCTGGTCGACGGCATCCGCCGCGCCACGGATGTGATGATGGCCGGCAAGGTCGCGATCGTCTGCGGCTATGGCGATGTGGGCAAGGGCTCGGCTCAGTCCCTCGCCGGCGCCGGCGCGCGCGTGAAGGTGACGGAGGCTGACCCGATCTGTGCGCTCCAGGCGGCAATGGACGGATTCGAGGTCGTTACGCTCGAAGAGGCAGCCCCCACGGCCGACATCATCATCACGGCGACCGGCAACAAGGATGTCGTGAGCCTCGACGACATGCGCAAGATGAAGGACATGGCGATTCTGGGGAACATCGGCCATTTCGACAATGAAATTCAGGTGGCCTCCCTGCGCAACTTCAAATGGGTGAACATCAAGCCCCAGGTGGACATGATCGAGTTCCCCGACGGCAAGCGCATCATCCTCCTTTCCGAAGGGCGGCTGCTCAATCTCGGCAATGCCACCGGGCATCCGAGCTTCGTGATGTCTGCTTCCTTCACCAACCAGGTGCTGGCGCAGATCGAGCTTTGGACCCGCGGCAGCCAGTACGAGAACAAGGTCTATGTGCTGCCCAAGCATCTGGATGAGAAGGTGGCGCGGCTCCATCTCGACAAGCTGGGCGCGAAGCTGACCAAGCTTTCCGCGGAGCAGGCCTCCTATATCGGGGTTACGCCCGAGGGACCGTTCAAGCCCGATCACTACAGATACTGATACGCGTTGATCAAACCACAATATGTTGATGCCGGGCCTTGACATTTGGCCCGGCATTATTTTTGTCGCGCGATCTTCTTCACGCAGATTCGGCGAACGAGTACAGTGCACTGATTCGAGAGCGCCGACCGTACCGTACGGCGTGCGTCGGGGCAGTCTTGATTGTCATGCGCGGAGAGGAAAAGGCATGCCGGGGCTGAACCCGCTATGCGGCGGGGCTCACGGGCCTCAAGCCCATAGAAGGATAGGATTCCGAAGCGCGGCTCGATGGGCCATGGCTTCCGTGGCAGCATTGGCTTCGACGGCTCTGAGCGCGACCATGGCTGGCGCGCAGCAGGCAGGCTCGCGCGTCGGCTTGTCCATCACGACCATGGAAGTCATTCAGCTTTCGGTCTTTGCCGGGGTCCTCGGAGCCGCATTCATTTCAGCCATCTGGCTCATCCGCGAGCGCGGCCGCACAGCTTCGGAAAATGTCGAACTGAAGAACCGGTTGGCCGAGCTTTCCGGCGCACTCTCCCGCGCGGAAGCTCTCCTCAATCTAAAAGACCAGCGGATCATCGTTTGGCAGGGCAATCAGCGACCGATCGTTCTGGGCGATCTGGCGCCTGAAAGCGGCGTGCCGCAAGACCGGAGCACCTTCCTTGCTTTCGGCCGCTGGCTCACACCACGATCAGCCTCCGCACTCGATCGTGCAACGGCGGCGCTTCGCGAGACCGGCTCGGCCTTCGACCTGGTGGTGGAAACCCGCGAAGGTCTTCTGTTCGAGGTGCAGGGCCGGAAGTCGGCGTTGCATGCGATCGTCCGTTTCCTGTCGCTGTCGGCAGTCCAGGCGGAAAATGCCCGGCTCAAGCTTGAACACCAGCGACTGCGCGCCGACCAGGAAAGCATGCTTGGTCTCATCAATGCGCTCGACATGCCTTTCTGGCTGCGCGACGAAATGGGCCGGCTCAAATGGGTCAATTCGGCCTATGCCCGGGCAGTCGAGGCGGAGGAGCCGCTAACGGCTACGGCGGAGGGGCGCGAGCTTCTTCCATCCACCGCGCGCGAAGCCATCGCCCGCCACCACAAGGACCAGGCTGTTTTCAGCGAGCCGCTCTCCACGGTGGTCGGCGGCGACAGGCACCTCTTTGCCATAACCGATTTTGCCGGTCCGCAGGGCAGCGCGGGCATCGCCCTCGATACGAGCGACGTCGATGCGCTGCGGCGCGAGTACGAACGCACCTTGCGCAGCCACGCGGACACTTTGGACCAGCTCACGACAGCGGTCGCCATCTTCGATGCGGAACAGAAGCTGAAATTCTACAACCAGGCTTTCCAGAAGCTCTGGTCGCTCGATACGCGCTTCCTGGATGCCGGGCCGGAAAATGCATTGCTGCTGGATCGCCTCCGCAGCGAGGGGAAACTTGCGGAACAGCCGGAGTGGCGGCGCTGGAAGGAGCAGCTCCTTTCCGCCTATCGCGCTGTCGAACCGCAGGAGCATTGGTGGCATCTGCCGGATGGCCGAACCATCCGCGTGGTGGCGACCCCACAGCCGAAGGGCGGCGCAACCTGGGTCTTCGAAAACCTGACCGAGAAAATCGACCTGGAAAGCCGCTACAACGCCATCGTGAAGGTGCAGAGCGAGACGCTGGACAATCTTGCAGAAGGCGTCGCGGTGTTCGGTCCGGACGGTCGCCTGCGCCTGTCAAACCCCGCCTTCCGCACGCTCTGGGGAATCCCGGAAAAGCTGATCAGCCCTGATATCCACATCGCCATCCTCAAGGCCGCCTGCGATCCGGTTGCTCTGGAGAGTCCGTGGGCCGAGTTCGTCGGAGCGGTGACCGGCTTCGATGACGAACGGCGCGACAGGCATGGCAGGACCGAGCTCATCAATGGCACGGTCCTGCACCATGCGATCGTGCATCTGCCCAACGGGCAGGTGATGCTCACTTTTGTGGATGTAACGGACAGCGTGAATGTCGAGCGCGCGCTGAAGGAAAAGAACGAGGCCCTGGAGAAGGCCGACAAGCTGAAGAACGATTTCGTGCAGCACGTCTCCTATGAGCTGCGCTCGCCGCTGACCAATATCATCGGCTTCACCGAGCTTTTGGGGCTGGAGACGACCGGGCCGCTCAACCTGCGCCAGCGGGAATATGTGGACCATATCGGCTCCTCGTCCTCGCTTCTCCTGACGATCGTGAACGACATCCTCGATCTCGCGACCGTGGATGCCGGCATCATGGAGCTGGAGATCGGCGAAGTGGAAATCCGCCCGCTCATTAAGGCGGCCGCGGATCTTGTGGCTGAGCGTCTGCGCGAACATGACATTCAGCTCGAAATCGCGGTCGAAGCAGCGCCGGCGAGCTTCCACGCCGACGAGCACCGCATCCGTCAGATCCTGTACAATCTCCTGAGCAACGCGGCGAACTACACGCCGGATGGCGGTCGGATCGCGCTTTCCGCCAAGCGCACCGGCAATGCGGTGGAGTTCTGCGTGCACGACAACGGGCCCGGTATCCCGCCGGAGGTGCTTGCCACCATTTTCAAGCGTTTCGAGCCCAGCGGAAAGGGAGGCCGGCGGCGCGGCGCCGGTCTGGGGCTTGCCATCGTGAAGAGCTTCGTCGAGCTCCATGGCGGCACGGTCGACATCGACACCGGCCCCGGCCGCGGCACGGCGGTGACCTGCCGCTTCCCGGTGGCTCCCAGCGGTTTCCGTGCCGCGGCGGAATAGCATGCCCTCCTTCACACGCTTTCTCCCCGACGAGACGGCAAGCATCCGCCTGGGTGAGGACCTCGCCCTGGCGCTCCGTCCCGGAGATGTCGTCGCCCTCCACGGAGATCTCGGCGCGGGCAAGTCCACGCTCGCCAGGGCGATCATCCGCGCGATTGCAGCGAACCCCGAATTGGAAGTGCCGAGCCCCACATTCACGCTCGTCCAGAGTTATACCCTCCGCATCCCAGTTCACCATTTCGACCTCTACCGTTTGTCGGGTCCCGAGGAATTGGAGGAACTCGGGCTATCGGACGCGCTTGCGGACGGGATCGTCCTTGTCGAGTGGCCTGAACGCGCGCCGGGCGCCTTCCTGACCGCGATAAAAGTGAAGCTGAGCGAGCAGGGCGAAGGCCGGCAGCTCGAGATCGAAGCGCCGGCAATCGCGGCGGAGCGGATCGCCCACTCCTTCGATATTCGAGGCTTTCTGGAGCAGGCCGGCTATCCGGATGCGCAGCGAACCTATCTTCTCGGCGATGCCTCGATCCGCGCCTATGAGACCATCGCCACTGGTGGCAAACGCCTGATCCTGATGGACGCTCCGGAACGCCGTGACGAGCCAATCGTCCAGGACAGTCTGCCCTACAGCAAGATTGCGCGGCTGGCGCAGTCGGTCACGGCCTTTGTCGGCGTTGCCAATGCGTTGCGTGCAGCTGGTTTTTCAACTCCGCAAATCTATGCGCAGGACCTGAAAGCGGGGCTGCTCCTTACAGAACATCTGGGGGATGAGCCTTTCCTAGGCAGCGGTGGAACCCCGATTCCCGAGCGCTATCTCGCCGCCGCAACGCTGCTTGCGGAACTGCATGAGCAATCCTGGCCGAAGCGCTTTCCTGTCGCCGAAGGAACCGATTACGTGCCGCCGCCCTATGACCGGGCAGCGCTCGCCATCGAAACGGAGCTTCTGCTTGACTGGTACCTGCCTTACGTGAAGGAGCGCGCGGCAAGCGAAGAGGAGAAAGAAGAGTTCCGGCAGCTATGGTCAGGCCTGTTCGGACGCCTCGAAGCTGCGGAACGGAATCTTGTCCTGCGCGACTATCACTCGCCCAACATCATCTGGCGAGGCGAGAGAATGGGGCGCGATCGGCTGGGCTTGATCGATGTGCAGGATGCGGTCTGGGGACCGGGAGCTTATGACGTCGCTTCGCTCGCCCTCGATGCCCGCGTCACCATCTCTGAGGAGCTGGAACGCAGCGTGGTTGAGGCTTATTGCTCGGCCCGCCGTTCGCCAGGCTTCGATCGCCGCTCCTTCGAGGAGGCATATGCAATCACCGCCGCGCAGCGGAACACAAAGCTGCTCGGGATTTTCGTGCGACTTTGCCAACGCGACGGCAAGCCTGTCTATCTGCGCCACCTGCCGCGCATCCGCGCCTACTTGAACCGCGCGCTCGCCCATCCCGCACTCGCCGATCTGGCAGCGTTCTACCGGCTGCAGGGCTTTCTCGACGGAGACACCGAATGAAAAGGCCGGAAAGGGCCATGGTGCTTGCGGCGGGACTTGGCCTCCGCATGCGGCCACTCACCGAAACGAGCCCGAAGCCTCTCATTCCCGTGGGCGGCAAGCCCCTCATCGACTGGAGCCTCGACGCGTTGCAAAGAGCAGGCGTGCATGAGGCGGTCGTCAATGTCCACTATCTGGCGGACATGATGGTCGAGCACCTCAGGGGTCGCACCGCACCGCGCATCCTGATTTCTGACGAGCGGAAGACACTGCTCGATTCCGGCGGCGGCATCGTCAATGCGCTGCCCCTTCTTGGGGACAACCCCTTCTTCGTCCTCAATGCAGACACATTCTGGATCGATCGCTCGCAAGACAATCTCGGTCGGCTCGCGCTTGCATGGGACCCCGGCCGGATGGATATTCTGATCCTGCTTGCGGATCTCGCATCCGCGACGGGGCACACGGGGAAGCTGGATTTCACGATGGATGCGGAGGGGCGGCTTGAGCGGGCGGTCGGCAGTCCGGAGGGTTATATCTATGCAGGCGGCGCCATCCTGAACCCCCGCATTTTCACTGGCACTTCGGCTTCGCCGCACTCTCTCAATCTCCATTTCGACCGCGCCATTGAAGCAGGCAGGATGTACGGGCTGCCCCTCGAAGGCCATTGGATCACCGTCGGCACGCCGGACGCGATTGCGCCTGCTGAAACGGTGCTGCGGAAGCTTCACGTGGTGTCGTGAGCACGGACCGGACAAACCCGCACGTCTTTTCGATCCCCCCCGGCGTGCCGTTTTTGCCGACACTCGCCGATGCTCTCCTGGAAGGCAGCCTGGTGCCTGGATATCGCTATGACGGCGACCCGCTTTCCCTGGCCGATGCCACAATATATCTGCCGACCCGCCGTGCGGCGCGCGAACTGAGAAGCGTCCTGGTCGACCGCCTTGGCGGGGCATCCGCCATCCTCCCCGTGATCCGCCCGCTCGGTGAGTTCGAGGCGGAGCTTACCGACCTGAGCGGAGAAGGCGGTGCGGCTCAGCTCGACCACGAGCCCCCGATATCCAAGCTCGATCGGATTCTGCTTTTGGGACGGCTGGCGCAGGCGTGGAAAGCACGCGTGCCCGCGCATGTGGCGGCGCTTTTCGAGGAAGGCGTGGTCGTTCCCGCGTCCGTGAGCGACGGCCTCTGGCTTGCCCGCGATCTCGCCGCGCTGATGGACGAGGTCGAGACGGAGGAAGCGGACTGGAGCAAACTTGCCGAGCTCGTGCCGCAGGAGCTTGCCGGCTGGTGGCAGGTGACGTTGGAATTCCTCACCATCGTCACTAAGGTCTGGCCCGAACTTCTCGCGGAGCAAGGGCGCTCCAATCCGGCTGCGCACCGGAATGCGATGCTTGCAGCGGAGGCGGCGCGGCTCAGGCGCAATCCCCCGCACGGACCAGTGATCGCCGCGGGCTCTACCGGCTCGATTCCGGCGACCGCACGCCTGCTTGGCACGATCGCCCGGCTTGAGAAAGGCGCAGTGGTGCTGCCGGGGCTCGATTTCGAGCTGGATGAAGACTCCTGGCGCTCGGTGGGCGCCAGCGATCAGCCTTCTGCCTGCGGCCACCCGCAATTCGGGCTCAAGAAGCTTATTGGAACAATCGGCGTGCCTCGCGGAGAGATCGTCGAGCTCGCATCACCGGTTCCGTTGCTTGCAGCTCGCCGGCGCCTCGTGAGCGAGGCGCTGCGTCCCGCCGACACCACAGATCTTTGGGCGACGAACCGCCCGGTAGTCGACCAGGCGCTGACGCAGGGGGCGCTTGAAGGTGTGAATCTGATCGAGGCGGCGAACGAGCGCGACGAAGCGGCCGCGATCGCCGTTGCCTTGCGCCATGCCATTGCACGTGATGGGACGACTGCAGCGCTTGTAACACCGGACCGCGCCCTGGCGCGCCGGGTGGCGGCCGAACTCAGGCGCTTCGGCATCCGCGCTGACGATTCCGGCGGCAGCCTGCTTGCCGATAGCGTGCCCGCCACGCTCTTTCGCCTGATGCTGGAAGCGGTCTGCCGGCCAAAGGAACCCGTCGTGATCGTGGGCCTTCTGAAGCACCCGCTGCTTCGGCTGGGCCTGGCGCGTGACAAAGTGCGAAGGGCTGCGGAGATCGTCGAGCTGATAGGTCTGCGGGGCGGAACGGGGCGGCCCGATGTGGCCGCCCTGTCCAGCCTTTTCAGCCAGCGCCACGAAGCACTCACGCGCGCTCCGCGCAAACCCTTTTGGCTGAGCCGGCTCAGCAGCAGTGATCTGGCCGATGCGCATCAGGTGCTTTCCTCCCTGGAGCGGGCCTTGCAACCCCTGGCCGCGCTGCGAGATGCCGGTGAGCTTGATCTTCCGGCCCTTGCTCGCGCTTCGGTCGAAGCGGTCGAAGCGCTGGCGCGTGACGAAGAGGGAACGTGTAGTGAATTTTATCGGGGCGAGGCGGGAGATGCCCTCGCCCGCTTTTTGCGCGAGCTGGTAATTTGCCGCCACGGCACCAAAGTAAACCTTTCCGAATGGCCGGACGTCTTCGCCGCCCTGATCGCTGGCGAGATCGTAAAACCGGCAATGGGGGCTGACCAGCGTATCGCCATCTGGAGCACACTCGAAGCACGCCTGCAAAGTGTCGATTTTCTTGTGTTGGGCGGGCTCAACGAAGGCATATGGCCCGAGGCGCCGCGTTCCGACCGTTTCATGTCGCGCCTGATGAAAGGCGAACTCAAACTGGAGCCGCCGGAGCGGCGCATCGGCCTTGCCGCACACGATTTCATGATGGCGCTCGGTACTCCGCAGGTGGTGCTTGCCCGCTCGACCCGTGCGGAGGGTGCGCCGGCCGTAGCTTCCCGCTGGCTGCAGCGGCTCGCCGCTTGCGCCGGCCCATCGCAAACCGCCGCTATGCGCAGGCGCGGCCAGCGCTTCATCGCCTGGGCGCACGCCCTCGAAGCGCGGGACGATGTGCCGTTCGCACCCCGCCCCTGCCCCAGGCCGCCGCTCGAAGCCCGGCCGAAACGGTTCTCGGTCACCGAGATCGAAACGCTGCGTCGCGACCCCTACGCCGTCTACGCCCGGCGTATTCTCGGGCTGATGCCGCTCGATCCGCTTATCCGCGACCCGGGTGCCGCGGAACGCGGCACGCTCTTTCACGACATCCTCCAGGCCTTCATCCAGTCAGGCGTCGACCCGACTGCGCCGGATGCACTGGAAAGGCTGCTCGATGCCGGGCGACGGCTTTTCGCCGAAACGAAGCTTCCGGTCGACGTCGAGACGGTATGGTGGCCTCGCTTTGAGCGCACGGCCCACGGCATCATCGGCTGGGAGCGCGCCCGTGCGGAGGGTATTGCCGAACGCCATGCGGAAATACGCGCTTCGGCGATCGAAGTCGGGATCACGGGCAAGCTCCTCTCGGGTCGTGCCGACCGCATAGACATCCGCACCGACGGGCGCGCCGAGATCATCGATTACAAGACTGGCTCCAACCCCTCGAAAGTGCAGGCCCATCGGCTTCTGGCACCACAGCTCGCACTTGAGGCGGCACTTCTTGCGCGCGGCGCCTTCGCCGAACTGGGCCAACCGCAACCGGCCGAACTCTGTTACGTGCGGCTCAGGGCGAATGGCTCGGTAGAACCGGAATCGATGCTGAAGATCAAGGACAGCGAGAAGACCGGGCAGGAGCTTGCCGAGGAAGCCTGGCAGAGGCTGGAGCGGCTGCTCGCCTGGTACGATATGGAACTGGCCGGCTACCTTTCTCGCGCTCTTCCTTTCAAAGAGGGAGATATGGAAGGCGACTACGACCATCTGGCGCGCGTGCTCGAGTGGTCGGCCGGCGGTGATTCCGAACAAGGCGAGGCGGGATGAAGAAAATCTTCCGCATTCCCGAAGACACGTTGCAGGCCCAGGCGCTTGCTTCGGACCCGTCGCTTTCGGCCTGGGTGTCGGCCAATGCCGGCTCCGGTAAGACGCATGTATTGGCGAGCCGTGTCATCCGGCTTTTGCTCAAGGGTACCGATCCGTCAAAGATCCTCTGTCTCACCTATACGCGCGCGGCAGCGGCCAATATGGCGAACCGCGTCTTCGAGAATCTGGCCAAATGGAGCCTGCTTTCCGACGCGGAGCTTGCCGAGGAGATCGCGAAACTCGAAGGAACGAGGCCTTCATCCGGGAAGCTCCGCCGCGCCCGGCAACTTTTCGCCCGCGCATTGGAAACGCCCGGCGGCCTTAAGATCCAGACCATTCACGCCTTTTGCGAAGCCATCCTGCACCAGTTCCCATTGGAGGCGAATATTGCGGGACATTTCCAGCTGCTCGACGAGCAGATGGAAGAGGCGCTGTTTGCAGAAGCGCGGCGGGATCTCCTGACGAGCATCGCCGCCGAGACCGATGGTCCATTGGAAGAGGCCTTTGCGGAAGTGCTGGAACGCGGCGGCGAAAGCGGATTGCAGACGCTGCTCACCGAAATCGTCGCGAGGCGCGACGAGCTGCGCCGCTTCATCGATGAAATCGCCGATGACGGCAAACCCTATTTCGCGCTTCTTGCCGAATTTGGCTTCAAACCGGGGGAAACGGCCGAGGCGATCGCGAGGCAAGCGTGGCCTGTCCCCGGCTTTGACGCAGGGGCATATTCGCTCTTCGTCGAAGCGGCTCTGGAGACCGAGGCAAGCCGCGTGCTGACCGGCATTGTGCCGGCGGCCTCGCAGGCTTTCGGAGAGGCTGATCCGGTCCTCCGCCTTGATCTGATGGCCAAGGGTTTTCTCAAGGCCGACGGAGATCCCTACGGCGAGACAACCTTCAAAGCCGCGCTCAGGAACCGGCTGCCCGGCATTTACGAACGATATCTCGAAGCAGCGGAATTCCTGCGCAGAACATGTGACCGCCTCGCGCTTTTGCGTATGCTTACCGCCACAACGGCAGCGCTAAGCATCGCCGACGCCTTGATCACCCGCTACGAGCGGCTCAAGCGCGCACGTGGCTTTCTCGACTTCAACGACCTGACCATGCGGACTGTTCGGCTGCTGGCGAGGCCGGATGTTGGCCCATGGGTACAATATAAGCTCGACCGCGGTATCGATCACATCCTTATCGACGAGGCCCAGGACACAAGCCCCGAGCAATGGCGCATCGTCCGGCATCTGGCAGACGAATTCTTCGCCGGCGAAGGATCCCGGAATGTCGAGCGGACGATCTTTGCCGTCGGCGACGAAAAGCAGTCGATCTACTCCTTCCAGGGGGCTGAGCCTGAAGCCTTTGCCGAAAGCGGGTTCACCTTCCAGTCGCTTGTGCCGGCTGCGGGCGGCCGCTTCGAGCGCGTTCGGCTTACCCGGTCTTTTCGCTCGGCGGAGGACGTGCTGCGCGCGGTGGACATGGTCTTCTCGCGAGAAGAGGCCCGCCGTGGGCTGACGCGCGATCGCGAGCCCATCGAGCACAAGGCCATCCGGGATAACGCCCCGGGTTATGTCGAGGTCTGGTCGCCCCTCAGTCCCGAGATCGTGGAAGAGCCCGATGATTGGACACAGGCGATCGATCACGCTTCAGCGCCGGCTGCAAAACTCGCCGAGGTGATCGCCGGGAGAATAGAGAGCTGGCTCAAAAGCGGCGAAATGCTCGAAGGCAAGGGGCGACGGCTGAGACCCGGCGACATCATGGTGCTGGTGCGCAAGCGGGACCGATTCGTGCATGCCTTGTCGCGCAGCCTCAAGAACAGGCGGATTTCGGTTGCAGGCGCAGACAGGCTGCGGCTGACCTCACATATCGCGGTGAAGGACCTGACCGCGCTCGGGCGCTTCCTGCTTCAGCCGCACGACGACCTTTCGCTTGCAGCCATCCTGAAGAGCCCGCTGTTCGGGCTCGATGAAGATGCGCTCTTCCAACTCGCCTGGCCCCGCGAAGAAAGCGTCTCGCTTTTCCAGGCTCTTCAGGCAAAAGCTAGAACCGAACAACAGTTCGCGATCATCCGGGACACCTTGCTTGAGTGGCAGACGGATGTGGCTTTCAAACCCGTATTCGAGTTTTATGCCGGCGTTCTTGCAGGCACAACCGATCGCGAGGGGGCGCGCGGTCGCTTCGTGGCGCGGCTCGGCCATGAAGCAAACGACATCCTCGACGAGTTCCTCTCCTTCTGCCTGACCGCCGAAAGGACCGGCCTCGTCGGCCTCGAGGCACTGCTTGACACGCTCGAGGGAGCGGCGCCCGAGATCAAGCGCGAGATGGATCAGTCGCGCGACGAGATCCGGATCATGACCGTGCACGCAGCCAAGGGCCTCGAGGCGCCCGTGGTGTTTCTCGTGGACCCTGGAAGCGCACCGGTGAGCAACAGCCATCTGCCGTGCCTCATGCCTTTCCGCATGAAGGAGCTTCCAGTAAGAGGCTTTCTGTGGCGGCAGGGCAAAGATCTTGCCAACTCTGTCGCGCGCGGTTTTGAGGCCGAGGTGCGGGAAAAGGCGGAGGAAGAATATCGCCGCCTCCTTTATGTGGGGATGACCCGCGCGGAGGACAGGCTGATCGTCTGCGGGTATCACGGGGTGCGCGGCCCCGCCCCCTCCACATGGCACAGCCTCGTTCACCAGGCCTTCATCGGCCAGCCCTGCACGGAAGAGCTGAGCACGCCGGAAATCTGCGCACCGGTGCTTCGCTTCCGCGTGACACCCCCAGTGGAGATGCCGCAAGAGGAGGGCGAAGGGGTCGAGGCGGAAACATTCGACCTTCCCACCGAACTGACCGAGGCTCTCCCGCCCGCACCCATCATACCGCGGCCGCTCTCACCCTCGCGCGCAGCCGTGCTGATCGAGGACGGATACGAACCGGCCGTCCTGAAGCGCTCGCCCGTTCTGGATGATCCGGCGGCACCCGGATTGGCGCTCGGAAGGGGCAATGCAGTGCATCGGCTTTTGCAGGTACTGCCGGAACTTGCGCCCGTGGAACGGGAGGATGCCGCCCGAGGCTATCTTACCCGCGTGGGCGCTGCCTGGCCCGGCGACGAGGTGGAGAACGCCTGCCGCTCAGTCCTCGCAATCCTGGAGGACGACCGCTTTTCGCCCATCTTCGCACCCGGATCCCGCGCGGAAGTTTCCGTGATGGGTAAGATCGTTCTTCACGGCACCCCGCGCGCCGTGAGCGGCAAGGTGGACCGCCTCGCCGTGACCCAGGACCAGGTCCTTCTGGTCGATTATAAGACCAACAGGCCTGCGCCTGAGTCCCTCTTCGAGGTGCCTGAGGCCTATATTGCGCAGCTGGCGCTTTACGCCGAGCTCTTACGCCCGCTCTACCCGGGGAAAACCATCTCCGCCGCGCTGCTCTTCACGGAAGTTCCGCGCCTCGTACCGGTCAGCGAGAACGCCATGGCCGCGGCACTTGCCCGCTTAGGCGGGTCAAGACAATGAGTCGAAATCTGCCCTGTTGGCACAGCCGAGCAACCGACGCCGATGGCGCCCCAACCTCCCCTCAGGACAGAACTGGAACGATCGAGAATAGATCATTGAAGGATCGGATGTAGCTCGGCGAGCAATATGCGCGGCAGCCCGGAGAGGGGGATGAGGCTGCCGCTTGTTTTGTCCGGTTCGGCGGGGGACAAGCCTTTTCCGGACTTCGGCGGAAATCGGGCGTCCCCCCGGCAACAGTTATCAGCGCCTTGCTGAACCTGAAGAGCGGCCAAGTTACCCCATGCGGCGGGCGCCTACCTGAAGCCTCGAATTCCGCTCTTGTGGGAGGCCGCTGTCAGAATGGGTCCGACCGACCATGAAGATCCGAGCGTCTCGGCCGTTCAGCTCGGGCTCGCTCTCCACAAAGGAGTTGCATGCTTGCCTCACTCACGGGAGCGTGACAAAAGTACTTCTTGAACTTATTTCCGCGCGGCCCCACATCGTGGAGGACGATTTCGAGACAAGGAGAGCCTGATGGCCACCGTTAAGGTCGATACCGGCAATTTTCAGACTGATGTTCTGCAGGCAAGCGAGCCGGTCGTCGTGGATTTCTGGGCGGAGTGGTGCGGTCCCTGCAAGATGATCGCCCCCGCTCTCGAAGAGATCTCAACCGAGATGCAGGGCAAGGTGAAAGTCGCCAAGCTCAATATCGACGAGAATCCCGAACTTGCTGCGCGCTATGGCGTGCGTTCCATCCCGACGCTCATGCTCTTCAAGAACGGCGAAGTCGCGGACATGAAGGTGGGCGCGGCTCCGAAGACCGCTCTTTCGGCTTGGATCGGCGGCGCAGTCGCCTGATCAGCAGACAATTCGACTTTAGGAAGCCCGGTGAAAACCGGGCTTTTCCTTTTTCGGCCCCCGCCGACTGCCATTCACCGCCGTTCCGCTGTTTTGATGCACTATTCAGCATCGGCCCGAAAATCGGAATCGGTTTCGGAAAGGAGATACGTCGATTCAACAACTTACAGCGTCCCTGTGCGTCCGAATGGGCGCGCGGCGCTGTAGTCGCCCTACTTCAGCAGGGCCGCACCTCCGGCTCCCCCTTCGCCGTCGCTTCCCGGCACCTGCGATCCGGGAGTCTCCTGCGGCATTCAGGACGATTGCCTACTTGCACCGTAGGGCCTGCAGCGCCGTGCATTCCTCGGCGCGCATGATGGACGCAGCAAGTGATCTACGCACCGTGCTCTCGAACCGAATTTCGGCTTCTCGGCCGATGCCTGAAAGCAAGGTGCCGCATGCATGAAGGCCGTGCTTTCCTGTCCGTTCACGCCGCCTGGGGGACCCGTTCCCCTGCAAGCCTGTAGGATATGGCTTCGGCGAGATGGATGCGGCCAACCTTTTCCTGCCCCTCGAGATCAGCCAGCGTGCGGGCGACCTTGAGCACCCGGTGATAGGCGCGGGCAGAAAGCCCCATCTTCTCACTCGCCTCCTGGAGCAGGGACAACGCATTGGGGTCGGGCGCAGCCACCTCTTCGATAAGAGCTGCCGAGCAGCGTGCGTTGGTGGTCGAGGACGGCAAACCGAGAGCCGTGTACCGTTCTTCCTGGATCTTTCGAGCACGTGCGACGCGTTCCGCCACAACGGTGCTCGCCTCGGCCTTGCTGGGCCGGATCAAATCGCTCGCGGAAACTGCCGGAACCTCGATCCGGAGATCGATCCGGTCGAGGAAGGGACCGGAGATGCGGGCCTGATAGTCCGCCTGGCAGCGTGGTCCCCGTGCGCAGCGGTGCCCCGGCTCGCCCGCCATGCCGCAGCGACACGGATTCATCGCCGCAATGAGCTGGATTTCCGCCGGATAGCTTACCCTATGATTGGCGCGTGCAATCACGCATTCACCGGTCTCGAGCGGCTGACGCAGCGAATCGAGCACCTGCGGCGTGAATTCCGGCAGCTCGTCGAGGAAAAGCACGCCGCGATGGGCAAGCGAAACCTCACCGGGTCGAGCTCTCAGCCCTCCACCCACCATCGCCGCCATGGAAGCGGAGTGGTGTGGCGCTCGAAACGGCCGCCGGTCGGAAAGGCGTCCATCGGCCAACTCGCCCGCGATCGACGCGATCATGGAGACTTCCAGAAGCTCGCGCGGCAAAAGGGGCGGCAGGATGGATGGCAAGCGCTGCGCCAGCATGGACTTTCCCGCGCCGGGAGGACCCACCATCAGAAAGTTATGATACATTAATCAAGAGCAGAGAGAATGCGACATGGCAAAGGTATATTCCTACGTCCGTTTTTCCACGCCTGAGCAGGCGAGGGGCTCGACCCCGTATTCTCCGCGGTAATCGTCGATGAACGCGATCATCGTCTATGGGCGGTCGAGCTCCGCCATCGCAAAATAAGCACTCGCCTTGCGCAGGATCTCATTGGCCTGCCGCAGCTCGCGGTTCTCGCGCTCCAGGGCCTTCAGCTTCTCGGCAACCTCGGTGGGAATGCCGGCGCGCACGCCGCTGTCCACCTCCGCCTTCTTCACCCATTCGTTGAGCGTCTGCGCCGTGCAGCCGATCTTGGCCGCGATCGACGAAATGGCCGCCCAGCGCGACGGATGCTCCCCCTCGTGATCCAAAACCATCCGAACCGCGCGGGCCCGGACCTCAGATGAAAATCGATTCGCCGTATTGCTCATGATGGCTCCTACTTCTCAAGAGTTGGAGCCTGCGGCAATCCCGGCGCGGTTCATTGACTTGCTCTCGTTGAAATGAAACCAGCGGCACAATAAAGGTAATACCTGGAATTTGAGCGCTTGATGAACTTTCCCATTCGGACACAACTCCCCCCTTGGCCTTAATACCAGCCTATCGCTCCAAACTGGTTCGCATCATGTTACTAAAGAGCAGCGGTTGGAACCCCGCCAGCAGCGTTGTCTTGATCGATTATCGGACCAGCAACTCCGCGAACTGCGGCGCTTCCAGACTGACGCAGCGCGGCGGTTTTCCGGTCTGACAATGCCCCCTTGTGTCTGATTACGCCCGCTAACGCTTGAGCTGCGCCGCCAGTTTGGGTAATGACGCTTCAGCGATGGAGAGGATTGATACAGGAAGTCCACTGGGAGAAATTCCCGTCCATTCCTGTCTTGCATCGAGTAGTTGTGGCGCTGTTCAGCCCCGTGCAGGACGGAAATGAACGATCGCCGCATAAACTGCGAGCGGAGCATGCTGCCGGCGCGTTACGCGCGGCTTCGACCCCGCAGGTTCGGAAACCCTCAGCGAACCGTGAATCGCTCTAGCACCGAGCGGTTGAGGCGAACGCCCAGGCCGGGGCCCGTCGGCACGGGGAGCTTTCCGTCCTTCAGATCCTGCCGTTCGCCCACCACCGGCTCGCAGAGCTCCGACCTCAGCGGATTGTCGTAATACATGCACTCATAGGTGAGGAACGTCTCGGCCGCGGCCGCTATGTGAAGGCTGGCGGCGGCGCAGATCGCGCCCGACAGGCCCATATGCGGCGCGAACGCCGTGTGGTGCGCGGCCGCAAGTTCCGCGATCCGCCAGGTTTCCGTGATGCCGCCGGAGCGGGCGATGTCCGGCTGGATCAGGCCGACGGAGCGGTCGTGCAGCCGCACAAGCGCCTCGCTTCCCACATAGTCGGCCTCGCCCGCGGCGAGCCGGATCGGCGAACGGCGCGAAAGAAGGCGGTAGCCCTCGCGGTCATGGGCGATGATAGGCTCCTCGAAGAAGAGGAAGCCCGCATCGACCAGCCCATGCGCCACGCGCAGCGCATCGTCCACGTCGAAGGCCCAGTTGGCGTCGGCATAGAGCTTGATGCCGTCGCCGACCAGGCGGCGGACGAAATGCGCCCTCCTGATCGCGTCCTCCACGGGCTGGCCGATCTTGATCTTGATCTCCTTGAAGCCCGCGTCGAGCACCAGCTGGACCTCCTTCTCGACCGTCGCCTCGTCGCTCCACGTCACGGAGGAGGCGTAGGCGCGCAGCTCCGTGCGGCCCATGCCGCCGAGGAGCCGGTGGACGGGCTGGCCGGCATGCTGGCCGGCGATGTCCCACAGGGCCATGTCCACCGCCGCGATGGCCTCGACGATCTGGCCGCCGGGCTGGCCGGAGATGGCGGCGCGCATCGCCTTCCAGAGCGCGCGGCGGTCGCGCGCGTCGCGGCCGACGATGCGCGGGGCAAGAAGCTGGTCCACGAAGGCGGCGTGTATGCGCGAGCTGATGCGGCAGAAGCCCTCCCCGAGCCCGACGATGCCGTCGCTCGTCTCGACCTCGACCACCAAGATCTCGGACACCTGATGCGCGCCCTTGGCAGAAAGCTGCGGCTGGGCGAGGCGGACGCTGAGCGGGTGGCTCCTGACCGCGGTGATCCTGAGCGGGCGATCCTCCGAATCCGGGCGGCTGGGTTGAGCGGCTGCGAGGTCTGACACCCTGATCTCCTTCTGCTCCGTGGCGCGCTCCTCCTACGGAAGGAGCAAATCTGTTACGACGATATATTACAGACATGTCCTGTCAAGCGCGTTCGGCGCGACGGCGGAAGTTTGAACCGGATAATCCACGATCGCGGCGAACATGCCCCTCGGCACACGGGATCGGCGCCATTTCGTCCCAACAATGAAGGTTTTGGCGGCTGCGGCCGCTTTTCCATGTGCCGATGGAAGGCGGAGAGACCGCGCCAAGTTGGTGTTACAAATCTGCCCAGATGGTTGACAGGTCTGAAACATCTTGCAAGAACAGTGGAGCGGAATGGAGGAAGCCAGTGAAACGACGGATTGAGATCTCGGAGCTGAGGAGCCAGCGCTGGTTCGATTCGCCAGGGATACGCTCCTTCAACGTGCGGACGCGCGCGCTGCAGATGGGCTATTCGCGCGAGGATTTCGAGCACAAGCCGGTGATCGGGATCCTGAACACCTGGAGCGACTTCGCCCAGTGCCATTCGCATTTCCCCCAGCGGGTGGAGGAGGTGAAAAGGGGCGTCTGGCAGGCGGGCGGGCTGCCGATGGAGCTGCCGTGCATGTCGCTCAGCGAGACGATGGTCAAGCCGACCTCCATGCTCTACCGCAACATGCTCGCCATGGAGGTCGAGGAGCTCATCTGGAGCCATCCGGTCGACGGCGTGGTGCTGATGGGGGGCTGCGACAAGACCACGCCGGGGCTCGTCATGGGGGCGGCGTCGGCCGGGGTTCCGGCCATCTATCTGCCCGCCGGGCCGATGCTTTCGGGCCGCTACAAGGGGCGGCTCCTGGGCAGCGGCAGCGACAACTGGAAGTACTGGGACGAGTACCGGGCCGGCAGGCTCAGCCAGCGCGAGTGGCACGACATGGAGGCGGCGCTGGCGCGCTCCCCCGGCCACTGCATGACAATGGGCACCGCCTCGACCATGACCAGCGTCGTGGAGGCGCTCGGCCTGACGCTGCCGGGGGCGGCGTCGATCCCGGCGGCCGATTCCGCGCACGCAAGGCTTGCCTCCGACTGCGGCCGGCGGATCGTGGACCTCGTCTGGCAGGGGACGAAACTCGAGGACATCGTCACGCGGGCGTCCTTCCTGAACGCGGTGACGGTGCTGATGGCGCTCGGCGGCTCGACCAACGCCGTCATCCACCTCATCGCCATGGCGGGGCGCCTCAGGGTTCCGCTTGCGCTCGAGGATTTCGACGCGATCTCGCGCCGGACGCCGGTGCTCGCCAACCTCCGGCCTTCGGGCAAGTACCTGATGGAGGACTTCTACTACGCGGGCGGGCTTCGCGCATTGATGCGGGAACTCGCGCCGATGCTCGATCTGTCCTGCAGCACCGTGAGCGGAAGGCCGCTGGGGGAGACCCTGGAGGACGCGGAGATCATCGACAGGGACGTGATCCGGCCGCTGTCCGATCCCATTCAGGCGGAAGGCGGGATCGCGGTGCTCAAAGGGTCGCTCGCGCCACGAGGCGCGGTGATCAAGCAGTCCGCCGCATCGCCCGAGCTTCTGCGCCATAAAGGGCGCGCGGTGGTGTTCACGGACCGCGACGACCTCGCCCGCCGGGTGGACGATCCGGAGCTCGAGGTGGAGCCCGACAGCGTCCTCGTCCTCCAGAACGCGGGGGCGGTCGGCGCGCCGGGCATGCCCGAATGGGGGGCGCTGCCGATCCCCAAGAAGCTGCTCGCGCGCGGCGTGCGCGACATGGTCCGCATATCGGATTCGCGCATGAGCGGGACGAGCTTCGGGACGTGCGTGCTTCATGTCGCGCCCGAAGCGGCACGCGGCGGGCCTCTCGGGCTGGTGCGGGACGGGGACCTCATCGAGCTCGACGTGCCGGCCCGCAGGCTCGAACTTTTAGTCGAGCCGGCCGAGCTGGAACGCCGCCGCGCGGAATGGGTGCCGCCGAAGCCCTTCTTCACGCGCGGCTACGGCCAGATTTTCATGCAGCATGTGCTGTCCGCCGACCAGGGCTGCGATTTCGATTTCCTCCTGGCGGGCGAACCCACCCCTGAGCCGAAGATCTACTGAAGGAGGACATCGGTGAAATCCGACGAAACTCTGTTCGCACTCCTCAGCCGCGCCTCCACTGCAAGCTTGACGGCCGTGCTCCTGCAGCACGGCATCTCGCGCGCGTTCATGTATGGCGTCGCCCCCCTGCCCCATTCGCGCCCCCGCGTGGTGGGCAGAGCCTTCACCATGCGCTCGGTCGCCGTCCGCGAGGACATTCTCGCCACGGATCGCCAGCGGCCTCCCGAGGTGAACCTGCAGCGGCGGGCGGCCGAAGAGTGCCCGCCGGGGCACGTCCTCGTCATCGATTGCCGTGGAAATGCGTCTGGCGCGAGCGGAGGGCTCATCCTGTTCGAGCGCATGCGGATGCGCGGCTGCGCCGGCGTCGTGTCGGACGGCGGGGTGCGCGACGCCCACGATATCGTGGCGACCAAATTCCCCGTCTATGCGAAGGCCGTGTGTCCGCCCAACAGCCTCGTGGCGCACCGCTTCGTTGACCTGCAGGTGCCGATCACGTGCGGCGAGGTCGCCGTCTATCCCGGAGACATCATCGTCGGCGATCCCGACGGCGTGGTCGTCGTGCCGGCCGCCCTCGGGGAGGTCGTCGCCGAGGAAGCCGCGATGATCGAGGAGAAGGAGGAATTCATCCTGCGCAAGATCCGGTCGGGCGCCAGCATCTTCGGCACCTACCCCCTCTCGGGAGATGCGCTCCGCGAATTCGAGACGACGCGCAAGCGGAGTTGAGATCGCAACCGGGAGGCGCTGGAGCGGCCCGGATCTCCGGCTTTCCGTATTCACGGAAGGCTCGTTTCATTTCCCCGCATTGTTGCCCTAACGCAGCGACGTATCTGCCGGACAATCACAGCATCGTCCAGCCAGCCTTGGTCAGGCGGCGCCGCAGCACCTCGCTCGCCAGGCCGATGCCGATCACGACAACCGCAATTGCAAGGCCCGGCAAAGTGGCGATCCACCAGGCAGTGTCGAGGTAATTGCGCCCCTGGGAAATGATCCGACCCCAACTGGTGACGTCGGACGGCGTGCCGATGCCAAGGAAGCTCAAGGCCGCCTCGGCCAGGATCAGTTCACTCACTTCCGCCGTGATGACGACGAGGAGCGGCGCATAGAGGTTCGGCGCCACGCAGGTCGACAGCACCTTCCAGAGCGGGAAACCCGAAACCAGAGCGGCCTCGACATAGCCCTGCTTGCGCGCACGGACGGTGATGGCGCGCGAGAGCCGGGTGATCATGGCCCAGCGCGTGATCGCCAATACCAGGATGACCGAAATGAGGCTCGGCGTCAGGAAGGCTGCCAGGAAGACGGCGATCAGGATCGAGGGGAAGGACAGCTGGACGTCCACGATCCGCATCATGAAGGAATCGAACCGCCCGCCGATCCAGCCGGCGGCAACCCCGAGAACCGCCCCGAACGCAGCCGAAATGAGCGCCGCGCTGAGCGCGATGAAAAGGGAGGTCTGAGCGCCTTCGATCACCTGCCGAAACACGTCCCTGCCAATCTGGTCGGTGCCGAAGATCGCAAGCGAACCGTCCTGCAGGACCGAGAACGGCGGCAGGAGGCGGGCGCGCGTGTTCACCCGGGCGGGCGCGAGTTCAACCGTCGCGAAAAACCAGATGCCCAAGGCAATGACCAGGAGGGCAAGCGCGAGCCAAAGCCAGCGCGTCTGCCAGGCATCGCTTTCCGAAACCGGCGCTGCAGACTGGGTCATGTGCGAAACCTCGGGTCGATACGCCGATAGGCGATGTCAACGATGAGATTGGCCGTGACGACCATCACGGTGATCACGATGATGCACCCCTGGACAACCGGATAATCGCGCCCGTTGATGGAGCGCACGAGCAGTTCACCCAATCCCGGCCAGCCGAATACCGTCTCCACGATGGCCGCGCCCCCGAGCAGCTTTCCGAACTGGACGCCCATCACGGTCAGCGCCGGGATGATGGCATTGCGCAGGACATGGCGGCGCAGCACGGCGCGGTGGGACAGTCCCCTCGCACGCGCGAGTGTAATGTAGGGCGCGTTGAGGACGTTCAGCGTCTCGTTGCGCATGAGACGCAGATTGAGCGCGGCGAGCGGCAAGGCGAGCGTGACCGCCGGCAGGATGATCGAGGACGGCCCGACGAAGCCCGCACTGGGCAGCAGATGCAGCCAGCGGGCGAAAACGAGGATGAGGACGATGCCGACCCAGAAGTCCGGAAGGGACAGGGCCACGAACGAGCCCCCCGTCGCCACCCGGTCAAGAGGGCGATCCTGCCGCACGGCGGACATCATGCCGAGCGGCACCGACACGAGCATGATCAGCACCATCGTGACCGTGGCAAGCAGAAGGGTCTCAGGCATTCTGCCGAGCACGATCTGGGCGACCGGAATGCCCTGCGTGATGGACTGGCCGAAATCGAGCCGCAGCGCCTTCCAGACATAGATGGCCAATTGCTCAAGAAGCGGCCGGTCGAGCCCGAATTCCGCCCGCGCGGCCGCAATCTGCTCCGGGGTGGCGTATTCGCCGATCAGGATCAGAACCGGATCACCCGGCGCAAAGCGGACCATGACGAACGTCGCCACCGCAGCGATCATGACCGTGAGGATGGCGGTGAGCAGGCGCTTCAGAACGTATCGCCACATTATGCGATCACCTCCTCCTGCGGACGCCGGAAAAACCAGGCGCCGTGCATGAAATTTGGCCGAAGCGGATCACCACCAACCTCCTGCAACGCTTGCCGAGCGGTCCGACATGCGCGCCTCGCGCGCCGACGCTCCGGCTGCAAGCAGCGAGCCGCGATCGGTCAGCCGCGGGGCGGCAGCGATGAGAAGCCGCGTGTAGTCTTCGCGCGGATTCGACAGAATCTGCTCGGCCGACCCCTCCTCGACGATCCGGCCCTGCCGCATCACGACGATCCGATCGGAAATCTGGCGCACCACGGCGAGGTTGTGCGAGATGAACAGAAGAGCCTGCCCCTCCGCCTTGAGCCGCGCGAAAATCGCAAGCACCTGCGCCTGAACCGACACGTCGAGCGCCGAGGTCGGTTCATCGCAGATCAGAAGACGCGGGCGTGCCGCGAGCGCACGGGCGATCGCGATCCGTTGCCGCTGGCCGCCGGAAAAGGATTGCGGATAGCGGTCGAGAGCGTCCGCGCCGAGCCCTACCTCGGCCAGGAGCCTGGCGGCCGCGTCACGCCGCCCGTCCGCCGTCAGCTCGGGCCGGGCGAGCAGCAGCACATCCGCGAGGTTGCGCCATATCGTCTGGAACGGGTTGAGCGTAGACGTCGGGTCCTGGAAAATCATCTGCACCCCGAGTCTCGCTGCGGCCCCCCTCTGAGGGGGGACCTCCCGGCCGTCTATGAGGATGCGCCCGGCGCTCGGCCGCTCCAGGCCGACCACCGCACGGGCAAGCGTGCTCTTGCCGCTCCCCGACTCTCCGACGATGCCGACAGCCTCGTGCGGCGCCAGGCGCAGCGACACGCCTGCGAGCGCGTGCACGGTCCGAGCGACCTGGCCGGAAAGGTCGGGCACTTCGAACCGCACGGAAAGGTTCTCGATGGCGAGCAGGGAGGAGGTCATACGCGGCTATCCGGACAAAGGATTGAGGCAGCGCACCAGGCGGCCGGAGCGAAGCGGGGCGATCGGCGGCACGCTGGTCCCACACGCCGGAAGGGCGCGCGAACAGCGTGGGCGGAAGGCGCAGCCTTCCATCATCGCACCGAGGCTGGGCGGCGCGCCCGGGATCGCCGCCACCGCTCCCGACCGACCTTCCAGATCGGGCACGGACGCAAGCAGCCCGGCCGTATAGGGGTGCGCCGGCGCCCTGCACAGGCGTTCCGTCTCACCCTCCTCCACGACGCGCCCGCCATACATCACCACCACGCGATCGGCGATCTGATAGACCACGCCGAGGTCATGGGTAATGAGGAGGACAGACATGCCCATGGAACGCCTGAGGTCATCGATCAGCGCAAGAATCTCGGCCTGAACCGTCACATCCAGGGCCGTGGTGGGCTCGTCCGCAATGAGCAGGGCGGGCTCGAGCGCGACCGCGCCTGCGATTACGGCCCGCTGCCGCATGCCGCCGGAGAAGGAATGCGGATAGTCGAGCGCCCGGGAGGCCGCGGAAGGGATCCGGACGAGGTCAAGCAACCGGACCGCCTCGCGCTGCGCAGACTTCCAGTCGAGTCCGCGATGGGTCACGAAAATCTCGGCGATCTGGTCTCCGACCGTCATCGTCGGATCGAGCGCGGTCGAGTGGTCCTGCATGACGTAACCCACCGTCGTACCGCGCAACCGGGCGAAATCCCGCTCGTCCAGAGACGTCAGGCTCTCGCCCGCCACGTCCAGCCGCTCCACGGAAACATCGTAGATGCGGCTGTCGAGGAGCCCCAGCAAGGCGGAGGCCGTCAGGCTCTTGCCGCTGCCCGATTCGCCGATCAGGGCGGATACGGTTCCACGCTCGCAAGCAAGCCCGACGCCTTCCACCAGCCGCAGCGGCGCCTCCCTGTTGCCGGCCGCAATCGAGAGCCCCTCGAGGGTCAGGACAGGCGTGCGGCTCGCCACCTCTGAAAGAACTCGCGATCGCACCATTCAATCCGCGATGGATACGTTGCGGAAGTGTGGGGCATAGATGGCCGACAAGTCGAGTCCCTTGACGTCCCGCCGATTGGCGTAGACCGCCTTGAGCTCGGCCGGGAAGATCCCCACGGCGTCGTTCCAGATGATCTCGCCCGCGCGCTTGTAGAGCTCTGCCCGCTCCGCCTGGTCGACGGATGTACGTGCGCGCATCAGGATCTCGTGCAGTTCGGGGTTTACATAGTTGTTCTCTTCGTTGACGCCGCCCGGCGAGGCATAGAGTCGGCCGAGCGTGTAGTCGGCGTCCTCCGTGAAGGTCGGGTTGGTGGCCATCATCATGTCCCAGTTGAGCGCACGGAAATCGTCGGTGAAGACGGCGTGCTCGAGCTGCATCGGACGGATATCCACGCCGATCTCGCTCCAATAGGCGGAGAACGTCTGGGCGATCTGGTCGATGGAGGACCCAAAGTTCACCGAATATTTGAGCTCTGCCGAGAACCCGTCCGCATAGCCGGCTTCGGCGAGGAGCTGCTTGGCCTTCTCGGGATCGTACGCGTAGGGCTGCTGCTCGGCCCAGCCGAATACGGTGGAGGCGATCGGCGCCTTGGCCAGCGTGCCCGTCACGGGCAACAGATCTTTCACCACCTGTTCGACGTCGACCGCATGCCAGAGCGCCCGGCGCACGCGTGCATCATCGAACGGCTTCCGGCCCGCATTGAACCAGCTGTAGAGGTAGAACACCGATGGCGCGAGCTGGACTTCGACATCGTTGCTGTCCTGCAGCACGCCGAGCTGGTCGTCGGGGATGTTCCAGGTGACGTCGATTTCGTCGTTAAGCAGCGCGGTGATGCGACCGGACAGTTCTGGGATGTTGACGATGCGCACCCCCTCGAGCGCCGGCGCGCCGTCCCAGTAGTCCGCGTTCGCCTCCAGTGCCAGCGTCTGGCCGGGCGTGAAGCTGGCCACGCGGAAGGGCCCGCTTCCCGGCAGTTGGACAGCCGCGCCGTATTCGCCGCCCGCAGCCTCGATCGCCTCGGAGGGCGCGATCTGGAGGAAGGAAAGATTGCGCAGGAAGGGACCCACCGGCTCCGTCAGCTTGATTTCGACGGTCGTGGGATCGACGGCCTGCACGTCTTCGAGCTGGCCCCACAGGCGAGCGAGCCCCCCGGGGCCGCCGGCCTGGCGCTTCAACGTGGCCACCACGTCCGCCGCGTCGAAAGCGGAGCCGTCATGAAACTTCACCCCTTCGCGCAGGTTGAACCGCTAGGTGCGTTCGTCCACCTGCTCCCAATCTGTCGCCAGGCGACCAACCGGTTCGCCATCCTTGAACTCGACCAGCGGATCGAAGATCTGCCGCACCGCCATGATGGTGTCGCGCAACACCGAATTCGGGCCATGCGGATCGATGTCCGTCACGGCGGCGGACGATGCGACCCGAAGCACCTCAGCCTGCGCCATCGCGCCGAATCCAAGAAGTGCAATCGCCGCGGTCGTGGCCCTCAACATACCGATCATTGGTTTCCTCCCGATGCTCATCTGCTAGACTGATAACAACACGCGCGGATGATGCACAGATTGGTTCAGTCTGTCAAATCCTGAAGCGTAGAAACCTTGACAAATCCGTTTCGAACTTACATATCTGTAATAAAGAGCCTGACCATGAGCGCAGCGGACGAGACACAAATTGGCTTTCAAGCCTCGACGACGGAGACGGGCGGGCCCCTGCGGCTGACGGAGTTCGTGCATCGTACGTTGCGGGACCGCATCAGCGGCGGCCAGTACCCCCGGCGCACGCGCCTGCCCTCGGAACGCGAGCTCGCCATCGAGTTCGACGTCTCCCGTCCCGTCGTGCGGGCGGCCTTGGCGAAGCTGAGGGAAGCGGGTCTCGTCGAGTCGATAAAGGGCTCCGGGACCATCGTTCTGCGCGAGCCCGCCTTGCGGGGCCCCCAGGCCAGTTATTCGGGCGCCACCGTCCGCGATCTGCAACGGTGCTTCGAGTTCAGGCTGCTCATCGAGGGCGAGGCCGCCTTCTTCGCCGCCCGGCGCGCCACGGAGGCGACGCTCGAACACATCCGGAAGGGGCTCGACGCCTATGACGAGACCATAGCGCGGGGCGAGGACCGGCCGGGGGAATCCTTCGAGTTCCATCGCAGCGTGGCGCAGGCCTCGGACAACCCGTACTACGTCAGCGCTCTGGACCTCATGAACAACGAACCGGCCTTCAGGATCTACCTGGGGCGCTCGGTCGGCAACCCGTCGGCAGGCGCGCACGTGGCCAAGGTGGCGGCCGAGCACCGTCGGATTTTCGAGCTCATCGCCGCCAAGGAGGCGGAGGAGGCGCGGATCGCGATGCGCGCTCATATCGAAAGCGCGCGCGACAATTTCATGGAGTGCCTCCCCCTCGCCGGTTCTCCTTCAACGAGCTGATCCGTACGGCCAGTCTCGCCGAGCGCCTTGGGGGCTTCATAATGGGCAGCAGCGCACGCCGCTGCCGACGCATATTGCGCCGGTTGCGGCGGGAGCCACGTGCACTCTCGGTGACAATCTGATAGGCGGGTCCGGAAGCTATGCGGCCGCTTCCACCGCCCGCTGGTTGACGCCGCCTTCGCCCAGCCGACATGGCCGATGAAGACCTCGCATTCAGGCCCAGGCAGATGCCGGATCGCATCGAGCAGGACGCTGATCGTATCGTCGGAGAGCTCGCCGAAATCATGGCTTTTGGACCATGCGGAGTTCGACCTCGCGGTGTGGTCCCACTACGCCTCGGGAGGCAGGACGCCGCTGCCGGGGCCGGGCAGGAAGCGCGAGGAGGCTGGGTATGCAAGGGCTGCATGAACGGAGACAGGAAGGCGAGGCTCTGCCTCGCGCTTCGAGGCGGCCCTGCTGGCCGCGAGGCGCCATTCTGAACGCGACGAGCAGGTCTTCGCCGACGCGCTCGACTTCCTTAGGAGCGACCCGTCCGCGTTCGACAGGGAGAACCTGGCCCGGCATTTCACCGGTTCGGCGCTCGTGGTTGATCCCACCCGGACGCTCGTGCTGCTCACGCTTCACGCCAAGCTCGGGCGCTGGCTGCAGCTCGGAGGGCATTGCGACGACATCCGCGATCCCTTCTTCGTAGCCTGGAAGGAAGCCTATGAGGAATCAAGCTTCTTCAGCTTCGCGTTCTCCTCCTCCAGCGCCTTCAGTCGCTTGGCCTCCGACACCTCCATGCCGCCATACTTCTTGCGCCATGTGTAGAACGTCGCATCGGAGATGCCGTGCTTGCGGCACAACTCAGGCGCAGACAGTCCCGCCTGATGCTCTTTCAGGATGCCGATGATCTGCTCTTCCGTGAACCTGGATCGTTTCATTACCCGTCTCCTCTTTCAGGGAACAGGCTAACCTCAAAACGAGGACTTTCCAGGGGAGCAGGTCACTTCTTCTTCCAGTTGAAGTAGGTCGCCTGGCCGATCCCCGCCTTCCGGCAGATCTCCACCACCGTCGTCCCGTCCTCACCCTGCTTGATGATGAACGCCTTCTGCGCGTCCGTGAACTGCGATGCCTTCATCGCTTCCGCTCCTCTCCCAGCCAGGAAATGGCGCGGAAAACTCTAACCCGATTCGAGGGCATTCTCGGGAGGCAGACCACTCCATGCCGAATGAACATCATCACTCAGCTTTGCTGGTAAAACGCAACTGCCCCCTCGGGCCGAATGTTCGTGAGAGTGCCCCTGTAATGGCGAAGCTCGTAGGGTTTATATGGATATTTGCCGCACGCTTCTTCATCGATATCTACACCCAGCCCCGGCGCGGTCGGTATGGACATCATTCCATCCTTGAACGATACGCTTTCTCTGACAACTTCTTTGCGCCAGGGAACATCGGTAAACATTGTTTCAAGCCACGAAAAGTTGCCGGTAGAGGCAGCGAGATGTAGCGTCATTGCATTAGCGATTGGTCCAATTGGGTTATGTGGGCAAATGGGAATATAGCGAGCCTGGGCAATCGAGGCGATTTTCTTGGCTTCCAAAATACCTCCGACATGGGAAATATCAGGTTGAATGTAATCTGCAGCACCTTGATCTAGAAGTTCAGTGAATCGGCCAGGGTCGAAGTAGCGTTCTCCCGTCGCGATCGCGACCGGAGATTTCGAACGCACTTCCGCGACAGCACCTATATTTTCGGGAGGTATAGGCTCCTCAAACCACGTGATTCCGAAAGGAGCAATATCGCGGGCAACATCGATGGCTGTAGGGACATCGAATCTTCCATGCCCCTCAATCATTAGATCAATGCCGGGTCCCACCGCCGAACGGACCGCCTCGACGATTTCGATACATGCTAGACGTTCTGCCCGGCTCATGGTGAGGTAGTGACTGCCGAACGGATCCCATTTTAATCCGAGAAACCCAGCTTCTACAGCAACCTTCGCTTTTTGCGCAAATTCGTCGGCTGTCTTGGCACCCGTGAACCAGCCATTCGCATAGCATCTAATCCGATCGCGGTGCGCACCGCCCAACAATTCGTAAACCGGAACACCGAGCGCCTTGCCTTTGATGTCCAGCATCGCTGCTTCCACCGCTGCAACAGCGCTCCTCAAAACTGGTCCTGATCGCCAATAGGAGTCCCGGTTCATCATCTCAACGTGGTGATCAACCTGAAATGGGTTCTTTCCAATCAGGTAGTCCCCCAACCGTTCAATTGCCGTGGCAACTGTCAATTCCTTCATTTCCAGTGTGCCTTCACCTACGCCATAGATGCCGTCATCGGTACCGAGTTTTACGAACACATAGTTCGCGCGATAGGCATCGACCACGAAGGTCTTAAGCGATGAAATTTTCATATCTGGTCCTTTGGAACTGGCGGTTACGCAAGCTGCGCGAGAAGATCGTCGCGCGCAGCGCGGCAGTGCTGATCGGAAATCTTTACCGCTTTTTCCAAATCAGCCTCCCTCATGGCGGCTACTAAGGAGTCATGCTCCTCGATGATCTGTGCCACTCTGGTGGGGCCAAACCCGAACCGTAGTCTCAGCGCAAAGATCAGGTCCCAGCCGCGATTAAGTATTCGGATCGCTTCGGGGTTGTCGCCGGCCTGGTTGATAATGGTGTGAAACGCTGAGTTGCACCGTAGCATCTCGCTGGCGTTATTACTCGCCGCAGCACGCTTATAGTCTTCAGACGCATTCTCAAGTCGCTTAAGATGGTCCGCGCGAAAATTGCTCATGGCATGACTGAGCAGCATCGCTTCAAGGACTCTGCGGATCTCGTACATGTCATAGATAAACTTGGAATCGACATTTCGAATTACAGCGCCGCGATGGGCCGAAATTTCCAAAAGCCCTTCACCTTCCAATTGGTAGAGTGCCTCGCGAACGGGCATCTGGCTGGTTCCATACCTCATCGCTATGTCGGCGATTTTCATCCGCTCTCCTGGATGGAGGTTTCCAGCGAGTATGTCATTCCTGATCAACGACTTTACTCGGCTGCTGGATGTAAGGCCGTCCACTTCATCGGTCGATCTTTTCCGGGACTTGTTATCGGCGGTCATTCACAATATCCCTTGGAATCTCTCCCCGACGCACACGTTTAATGTTCTCACAAATACTTTGCCAGCGCCGGTCGAAGGTCCCATCAGTTCGGCCGGAGGCGTGCGGCGTCATAATCACGTTGTCTAGTTCGTGGAATGGAAAGCGAGATGGATAGATGAACTCATTCTCACTAGTCGGATAGTTATACCAAACATCTATAACTGCCTTGCGAATCGCGCGACTTTTCAAGGCCAAGAAAAGTGATTCTTCATCCACAACCCCTCCCCTGGCCACATTGATCAACATCATGTGCGAACGAGCCGCCTCGAACCATGCCTTGCCGACCATCCCTACTGTTGCATCAGTTAGGGGGACGGTGACTACAAGATAGTCCACTCTCTTCAAGAAGTTCATCCAGTCCGCGGTCATCCAAGCCATGCTGAGCGGTCCGGACGAAGTATCAGGTATACCAGAAGACCATCTAGATAGTGCGTGGACATCCATGCCCAGAGCATGAGCGCGAACAGCTATTTCCCTGCCTACTCCGCCATATCCGAGGAGACCGACCGTCCTCCCGTACAGTTCTGCATGTCGCGGACCTTTGATCCAGGCCTTTTGGGACCATTTCCCGTCCTCAAAGGCCTGGGGCATGCCGCTCATCCCGATGGCGTCATCGAGCATGGCACAGCATACATATTCGGACATTGGAATTTCATGGCCTACCGCAACAGCAAGAAAGGCGCCATCGGGGACGGCGGAGATATCAATTTTTTCAATCCCGGCCGAGGGACTTTGCAAAAGCTTACACCTTGGCGCTGGAGGAAGCGTCGCATCAAAAAAATTGGAAACTATAACATCAGCGTCAATGAAAGCAGAAGCAACCTCACGGTTTGACGCATCGTCAGTTAAAGCCATTACCTCGTAGTCATGGCCGAGCAGATTAATGACTCTTTCCCTCTGTAGTGACGGATAATCTCCGAATAGAACAATCTTCATAAGACTAACTCTCCCTACGTCGTAAATGGTTGATTGATTTTCGAATTAGTGGCCAAAAACAAGTCAGCATGGCAATTACGAGAAGACTGGCCGCGACCGGTTGCGTCCATAGTGGTTCATAGGAACCACGCGAGGCCATCAACCCCGAACGAAGAGACGATTCCGCAATAGGAGCTAGGATAAATCCGATTGAGAACGGACCTAGCGGTAATCTGAGCAATATCATGATATATCCCAAGGCCCCAGAACCTAGCATAACCCACACGTCAAATAGACGATTGTTCACGGCGAAGGAGCCCACAATACTAAGGATCATTACTGCCGGCATGACATATATTCGGGGTATGTTTACAATTCTTGCAACCCATGGGCTCGTAATAGACATGAGAGTGAACATTACGAAGCTGGCTACAAGCATTGTCCAGATGATTCCCCACGCATATTCGGGATTATTTGCGAAGAGAAGTGGTCCCGGCGTCACCCCGTGCAGGATGAGGGCCGCAAGTAGTATGACATCCCCAACACTTCCTGGAATTCCAAGCGTAATAACGGGGATGAGACCACCGCCGATGTTGGCGCTGTTCGCTGCCTCCGAAGCGACAATACCGTCGTCAATGCCAGACCCGAACTCTTCAGGGTTTTTCGAACTGTTTTTTGCAAATGAATAGGCGACCAGAGAACCGATTGTGGTTCCAAGGCCGGGGAGAACTCCGATCCAAGTACCGATAACAGAAGATCGAATCAAATTTACCGCCTGTTCCTTTATGGTTGCAAGTTTCGGGAGCGTAACTCCAACCGAATTAGACATGCGCGGTTGATCGGCGATTCGCAGGCAATCTTGAATTACCTGGCTTATTCCGAACAAACCGATCAACACCGGAAGGATGTGGAACCCACCCGACATCTGCTGGTAACCAAAATTAAGTCTCAGTTGCGCCGATACCGGATCGATCCCCGGCAGCGCGAAGAGCATGCCCAACAAGCCTGCCATCAAAGCCCTGACCATCGAACCTTCGCTGAGTGAACTGATCAGAACCAACGCCATCATCACCATGGCGAAGTAGTCAAAATGGTTGAACTGGAGCGCAAAAGCGGAAAGGAGAGGAGCAAAAGAAACCAGAATAATCCAAGAGATTACGCTTCCAACGAGGGAAGCGAAAATACCGAGACCGAGCGCCCTTCCCGCATGGCCTTTCCTGGTCATCGGATAGCCATCCCAAGCGGTAACAAGATTTGCCGGCGTGCCTGGAATATTGAGGATAATCGCGGTTATCAGTCCGCCGGCGACTACACCAACATAAATTGAAACCAGGAGTACAATCGCGCTATTGCCGGACATATAGAACGTGAGTGGCAGAGCCAATGCAAGCGTCATGCCCCCCGACAGGCCTGGGATCGCTCCCATGACAACACCGACCGCAACCCCGATAATAACCAGAAATAATGCCTGGAGCTGGAACAGCGCGAAAAGTGCTTCCCACATACTGACCTACCTTAATGGAACAGCGAGAAGCTGGGTCATGGCAAAATGAACACCAACAGACATCGCCGCTGCAAAGATGAGTGTAGGGATCAATGGCGGCAGCTTGAAACCATTGAGAATGGTGACACCGGCAACCGAGATGATAAAAGCGACAGGTCGATAACCGGATATTCCGACCGACATCACAATGACACCAAGAACGCTCAGACTAAGGAATGCTATTGTACGTCCAACGTAAAGCATATCTCCGCTATCGCTGCCTGATTGGTCTTCTTCCTCAACTTCTTCATTGGTGCCTGCCGCGTTGAACCCATGATTGAAAAAACTCCAGGCCACGGCGAAAATCGACAGAGCGATCAGGGTGTAGGCTATAATGTTTGGCAAACTGCCGGGTCCCAGGGGCTCCCATCGGGGCTGCGGCAAATCCGCAGCCCCCCAGAGCGCCACCGCGGCGATGGTTGAAACAAAACCACAGAGGAGGAGAGCTTCTTGAAACGAAGCTCTCCTCCTTTTCTGACGCTTGTCAGTTGGGCTGGAGATCATAGTCAGCAACTAGCTTTTCAATACGCCCAGCCACTTCGCTTACGTAAGCCTGTAGTTCTTCACCCCTAGAAAATACCGGTTCAATAAACCTATTTTTGAACTGCTGGAGGATCATTTCATCTTCCATCGCCGCCTCAAGTGTGTCGGCAAATGTGTCGATCACATCCTCGGGAGTGCCTGCCGGCATCCACCACATATGATTCAATTCGGATTTCGCATCATAACCGAGCTCCACTGTCGTAGGTACGTCAGGGAGTGCTGCAACGCGTTCATCAGACATTACAGCAAGCGTTCTAAAGTCTCCCGACTCTATATATCCCACAACGTCCGAAGGGACGCTAAAGATCACGTCTACATGGCCACCGAGCAAAGCCGTAACCCACTCAATACCGCCAGGGTAGTGCACGGGCGCAAACTCGACCCCGCCAGCCTCTGCCGCAATCAAGGACGTCAAATGGCCCAGCCCGCCAATATTGACTGCGGTGACCAACTCTCTCTCGGCGGCCTCTTGGTAGAGTTCCTCTAGCGTTTCAATTCCTGAGTCTGCACGCACCGTTATCGTGTAGACATCTCGCCCCGTTTGCGCCACAGGTACCAGCGAGCGGTATCCCAAATCAAACACGCCCAGAGCGGAAGCTGTAATCATCGCTTCGTGCATCATAAGTACGGTCTGCCCGTCGGCAGGGGAAGTGGCTACTTCGCGAGCACCAAGTGCCGTCCCTCCGCCAGGCATGTTCAGTATGACGAACGGTTCTCCCATTTTGTCGCCGACTGCCTGCTGGAAAAGCCGTGCAACGATATCAGAAGCTCCTCCCGCTACCGATGGGACGACGATGTTGATAGGCCCTGAAGGGTAATTCTGCGCTGCGACGGGACTAGCCCCAAGAAGCAGCGAGAGCCCTAGGATCAACGGTAGCTTCATATCCAATTCCTCCATTTTTGATCATCGTATCTCTATTTTGATCAAATTCGGCTGTCAAGCTGCATATCAGAAATCCCCGGTGATCCTCGCTAAAGCGTTACAGGCCTCACACGACGCCGCCCGGCACGCCCTGTCTACACGCCGGATCTCTTCATCGTCGATGAAGAGCAACATCGTGCTTTGCTCGTCGACATGAAGCGATCGCTTGCCTCCTATCCGGAGCGCAGGCTCGACAGCTTGCGCCGACGCATGATGGCAGCAGCCCTGATCGCCGCCGACTGGCTTTACATTGAGGGTGGGATCGCAGGCGTCACATCGGTCGAGGTTGCCATCATCGATGGTTCAAGCGAGCGGCGCGACAGGGCGAATGGGATCTTCGCCCTCGACGAGATCGGCGAGCTGATCGACGTCGAGGTTGCCGGAGACGCCATGCTGTCACTGCGGGCAAAGTTTGCCCAACGCGTCCAGGAGGAGATCGGTGCTGCCTGTTTGCGTGCGATCGGCATCAAGACGACAAGGGGCTCGGGCGGCTGCGAGGCGGGGGTAGGCAACGAGGGCCTCACTGACACCAAAGAGATCGGTGAGCGGCCCGCAGCCATCAATGAGAGTGATTACCGAGATTCCGGCATCAGTGCTGATGCCGAAGAGAAGGGGTACTTCAGGCCCGGCGCCGATGAGCTTCTTCTTGAGGCGAACGGCGAGGGCGATGGAGGTTCCGGACCAATAGGGACAGCTCGACAGCAACCAGAGACGACAGGCGGGCCGGACATGGCGCCAGCGGCGATAATCGGCTTTGCGCGGCGGCCACACGCTGAGAAAGTTATGATACATTAATATACGAGCAGAGAGAATGATTCCGACATGGCAAAGGTATATTCCTACATCCGTTTTTCCACGCCTGAGCAGGCGAGGGGCGATTCCTTGCGACGGCAAATTGAAGCAGCCGAAGCGTGGTGCAAAGAGCGTGATCTTGCTTTGGATGACACACTTAGCGACTTAGGCCTTTCAGCTTATGACGGCGCGAACCATACTATCGGGGCCCTGCGAAGATTCCTCGATCTAGTAGAATCTGGCCAGATCGACCGCGGCTCTTATCTCATTGTGGAAAGCTTGGACCGTCTTTCTCGCGAGACTGTTATTGACGCTGCATCTCGGCTTCTTGACTTGATTCGAGCCGGCATCACAGTTGTCACTTTATCCGATGGCCAGGAGTACTCTGCCGAACGTCTCCGAGGTGACTGGACACCGCTGATCATTTCACTAGCCGTTATGGCACGCGCTCACGACGAGAGCCGCATAAAATCCGAGCGTGTCGGCCAAGCGTGGCGAAGAAAGAAAGAAGCGGCCCGTTCCGAAAAGAAGCCACTAACCCGGCGCTGCCCGGAGTGGCTGCAGCTTGTTGACGGGAGATTTATTGAACGGCCTGATCGCGTGGCAATTGTGCGTCGGATATTTCAGGAGACAATTGAGGGAGCAGGCCGACGAGAAATTGCCCGCCGTCTGAATGCGGAAGGTATCCCGCCTTTTCGGGGCAAAAATGGGTGGCAGACGTCGAGTATCGCGAAGATCATCGAGAGTCGAGCTGTGTTAGGTGAGTATCAGCCCCACAGTGGCACTCACAAGGCGCGGAACCGAAAACCGGATGGAGACTCCATTTCGGATTACTATCCATGCATCATTGACGAGCAGACGTTCTGGCGGGCGCAAGCTGCTGTTCAAGAGCGACGGAAGGATGCGTCTGGGAGAAAAGGAAATGTTGTCCATTTGCTTCAAGGACTGGGGCGTTGCGGTATCTGCCGCAGTCCGATGCACATCGTCAATAAGGGACGCCTCCCGAAAGGAGGCGTCTATCTTTGCTGCTCTAGCAACCTAAGAAACACGGGCTGCACCAATTCGCGCCGATGGCGTGTCGAGAAACTGGAAGTGGCTGTCTTGACCGGATTGGGTTTCCTTGAAGTCGGCGCGTTCGCTCCCTTAGATGAGGATGCTTCCAAGGCAACTGATAAAGTTGCTGCTCTTCAAGCGGAGCTAGCCGATGCCGAGGAGCGGCGCAAACGTCTTCTTGCCCTCGTCGAGACAGGTGATGACGCAGCCGTCGAACGCTTCACGGCAGTGGCAAATGAAGTCAAGGCTTTGAGAAAAAGACTTCGCAAGGCTGAGGAAGAGGCATCGAAACTCGCCGCAGACCCAGGGCTCGTTCGACGCCTCACTGACGTGGCAGACCTCACTCGGCGAATCGAAAGTTCATATGACCCAGAAGGTCGAAGAGCCCTCAGGATTCGGCTTTCCAATCTTATTCGGGGTTTGATTGAACGTATAATTTGTCGCCCTGACATTGGTGCCGTCATGGTTCTGAAACCGCGTCTTGGGCCGCGCTTCTTGGCGGGGGTGGCACCCTTCGCTTGTCGGGGAGAGAAAGGTATTTGGACAATGCTTCTTGAGGCGGAAGCTGATAAACAGACGGTGGATTTATTTTTTAGCTTGTCGGCAGACACCTGGGAGTGGAAGCAGGACTGATCAGATAAGAGTGGAGTTCCTACGCAGCACCTAATCTGCCGCCAGAATCATCCATAGCCAATTACGATCCTCCATTTGGATGCCGCGTCCCCGTGATCGGTTGGGAGACGAGCGAGCAGCTTCGTCATCGACAGCGACAGTACCCGACAAGTTCTGGTCTGCCTCCCGAGAATGCCCTCGAATCGTGTTGGAATTTTCCGCGCCATTTCCTGGCTGGGAGTGGAGCGGAAGTGATCAAGGCATCGCAGTTCACGGACGCGCAGAAGGCGTTCATCATCAAGCAGGGTGAGGACGGGACGACGGTGGCGGAGATCTGCCGGAAGGCGGAGATCAGCCAGGCGACCTACTTCAACTGGAAGAAGAAGTATTCCGGCATGATGCCGTCGGAGATGAAGCGGCTGCGCGAGCTTGAGCAAGAGAATGCCCGGCTGAAGAAGATCGTGGCGGACCTGACGCTCGACAAGGAGATGCTGCAGGACGTCATCAGGCGAAAGCTCTGAGGCCTGGCCGGAAGAGAGCGCTGGTCGACGCGCTGCGTGCCGAATGGGCCATATCGATCCGCCGAGCCTGTGCGGCGATCCGGTTTGACCCGAAGACGTATCGGTACAAGTCGCGCCGTCCCGGTCAGGCCGCTCTGGAACAGCGGATCAAGGAGATTTGCCAGACCCGCGTACGCTTCGGCTACCGGCGCGTGCATGTCCTGCTGCGGCGGGAGGGCTGGGCCATCAATCGGAAGAAGACCTACAGGCTCTACAAGGAGTTGGGCATGCAGCTGAGAAACAAGACGCCGAAGCGGCGGGGGAAGGCGAGGCTGCGCGAGGAGCGTGCTGAGGCTGTCGGCCCGAACGATGTCTGGGCCATGGACTTCGTGCACGACCAACTCGCCACCGGCCGCAAGATACGGGTGCTGACGGTGGTCGACACCTTCTCGCGCTACGCGCCGGCCGCAGACCGCCCCTCTCATTCCGCTCATCCGCAACCTGGCAGATACGGGAGACTACAGGAGACGTCAGATGGTGATGTTCGAACCTCATTCCCGCAAGCAGAGCGAGGTCTTCGACCTGGAGCTCGAGCGGCTTTCCAATATCGTCTCGGACATGCACCGGATCCGGGAAGGCATTCCGGTGGAGGAGCTTGCGGGGAAATCTCCCCCATTCCTTGACAACTGGTCCCGCTCCGAGCGACCCGCATCCTGTCTCGTGGGGTCCTGCAGCGGCCATCCGAGGCTCACCGGAACGGGCAGGCTGATCGTCACCTCGGATCTCTGGCTGATGTCCTCGGACGGGAAATGGGCGCGGACCCTCTCGCGCTGGTATCGTCTCGGAGACCCGGTGCCGTCGTCTTCCCCTTCCTCTGCTTCTTCCGACACTGGACCTTCCGCTTCATCTCACCCGCATCCGGATGGGGAAGGAGGGCGATCGCACTGAAGGAGACGGCACTGCGCGAGAACAAGGAGACGCCGACGCCGCATTGCATCGGCCTGCCCGAAGCAGCCGTAGCTGCCTCGGCGCAGCATCGCGGCGGGCGGTGAGTTATCGGAGGGTTGGTCAATGTAGGTGGGGCGACAGTTGTAACGATAAAGGTCGGCTTGGCTGATGCGACAGCCAACGCTTCTCCTCTTCATGTCGATTCAGAATCGGAGGCAGGCGATTCAGGAGCCGGGGAATTCGATTCAGGGACTGCGTGCCAGCGATTCAGCTCTCGAGGCACGCGATTCAACGCTCCGGACGGGCGTTGCAGTGCGACAGCCATCTACTGAACAAGCGAGCACGACGACGCCGTGCAGGCAATGTGAGGTGACGTGCCCGCACGTCATCTCAAACCGATATGCATTGAGACAATTTACGTTAATCCGATTCAGAACCCGAATCTCTGCCAGCGATTCGAGGCACCTGACGGTCGATTCAAAGCTCTGGAAAAGCGTTACATCGCGGACGGCGTGTGCATTGGGGAGAGGAGGGGGACGCGGTTGCAGCGGCTGCGTGCGGCCTGGGAAGCAGCGTGGAGGAGCGCCGAGACGTCGGACATTTCCCAACAGCCCAAGCGGAAGAAGAGGCCGATGAAGCGGGCGGTCTAGGCGGCATAAGAAGAGAGGCGTCAAACAAGCGACGGCTTTAGGCGGGTGACATCTCAAGCGGCTGAAGAAGTCAGCGGCTGGCGTGAGAAAGGATCGAGCAGGTCGGAACCAGATCGAAGTCGGATGGTTCGCGATTGACCCGTGGGGGTGGCGTCGAGGCCAGTCTTGTCCGGCTTCAGTGGGATTGTGAGCAGCTTCGTCATTGACAGCGGCAGTACTGAGCACGTTCCGGGATCGGGCCCTGCCTCGACGTCTGGGCGTCTTTGGAGTGCCCGCTTCCTCCATCAGACGCCGCCTGAGCCGCCTGAGCCGCCTGCGCTGATGAGCAGGGTCTCTGTCGGCATCCTCAGCCGCCCGCGTTGCAAACTTCGTTTGCGCTTCTAAGGACGCTTTCTCTCCCCATTACTCCCTGAAACGCCGTTTGTTGGGCGAGCGATTCAGAATTCTGGAAAAGCGATTCAGGTTGCTCGGAGGAAACGAGGTGAAACGACGTCCCTGGTGCCACCATCGCCTACGTATTGTCGTGCGTGAGCAAGTTGGCGACGGTTCCTTCGAGTTCTGCCCTGCTACAGCAGCAACGACTGCGCTTCCTCGTCCTGCGGCAGGACCGGGGCGTCCACAACGGTCAGCATGTCGTCGGGCAGGGGACGCTGCAGGGCCTTTGCCTCCTCCCAAGGCGCCGTCAGCCATGTCTCGATCTCGGGCGTGACCTCCGACCCGTGTCCTCTACCTCAACCGCTATCCCGCGCAGCGGGTTCTTCGGCCATTGTCGGTCGATCAGGATTGTATCCGCTCTCCTGGTATCGGACGGACGGCTTCCAAATGGACCGCCCGTCCCGAGGTTTCAGCGGGCCGTCATACCCCCGTCCACAGGGTAGTTAACGCCGGTCAGGAACTTGCCGCGCTCCGATGCAAGCAGTACCACGACCTCCGCGATGTCTTCGGTAGCTCCGATGCGGCCGAGCGGGACATATTGATTCCACTCATCGCCCGAGATCGGAAACTGCTTACGCAGTTCATCGGAGTTCGGCGTCGATATGGGGCCAGGAGTCACTACGTTGACCCGAATGCCTGTGCTCCCAAGCTCTACGGCGAGCGTGCGGGAATAATAGTCCAGCGCAGCCTTCGCCGCGCCGTAGTGCACGGAAAAGGGGAATGGCATCGTCGCCGCCGAAGACGAGATGTTCACGATCGATGCGGCATTGGAAGCTCTCAGCGCCGGGAGCGTGGCGTTCGTCAAGCGCACGGCGGCAAGAAGGTTGAGCGCCAGATCATGCTGCCACTCTTCATCGGGGATGGACTCGGTGCCGCCCAGAAACGCTTTGGAACCACCCGCATTGTTCACGAGGATGTCGAGGCCACCAAGGGCCGTCAGTGCCTGTTCGGCGATCGCCTTGACGCCTTGGTTCGTACTAACATCCCCGGCGATGAACGTCGCTGATGCCGGGATGTCGTCGGTGCGCGAGCGCCCGACCACAGCGACCGCCGCTCCTGCATCAAGAAAGCGCTGGGCAATTGCCGCGCCTATTCCTCGCGTGCCACCGGTGACGAGCGCCTTGCGGCCTTTGAATTCCTGCGAGAGATCGAGCTTGTTGGACATGCTGGTTCCTTTCGTCGAGAAAACGCGCTATATCGGAGCGCCGCTCCATATATGCGGAGCAGTGATCCGTTTATCAAGGAGTGCCATGCGGGCCGACGCAAAAAAGAACTATGATCGCCTGCTGGCGACCGCTCGCGAAGCGATAGCCGAGCATGGTGCAGACGCTTCGCTGCGCGATATTGCACGTCGAGCGAATGTCGGGCTTGGCACCTTGTACCGTCACTTCCCGACACGGGAGGCATTGCTCGAAGCGCTGCTTCGCGCAAACCTCGACGAGCTGACGCGACAGGCCGAGCGGCTCGAAACATCAGATGCACCTGATGTCGCGCTCACTTCGTGGTTTCGCGCCGGCCTTGCCTTTACCCGAACCTATGGGGGCGTCGTCTCGCTGATGGCGGCCGCGCTCGAGGATCCCGATTCCGCACTCCACAAATCATGCACGGACGTCCGTTCAGCGGGCGCGCGACTTCTCCAACGTGCCCAGGCCAAGGGGCTGGCACGAGCCGACATAGACGGAACCGACCTCTTCGCTTTGATGGGCGCGCTTGCTTGGGTAGGCGATCAACCCGCCTTTTCCCGGCGCGTGGATCATCTTGCGGAGATCATCGCCAATGCCCTTCTGGAGAGGTAAGCCGGACGGCCAATCGTCCGATGGCAGTGGATATTGTGGGCGCGCGCTGGAGCATTCGGTTATCGACGGCTATGCTTTGATTGTCCTGAATTGGTCGGTGCCGGCGCAAATTTCGCTCGACCCCTATTCAAACATCCGCGCCTATATGGAGCGGCTGGAAGCGCGTCTGGCAATCCGCCGTGTGCGTGAAGCCGAGGGGCAGATTTCCTGGTAGGCGTGCTGTCAACGGCGGTGCAAAATCCGGCCACGCGGCGGCGCAAAACCAGGCCAGGTGGCAGTGGCCTGCGCCATGGCGCGCGCGCTTACCAATAGCTGGCGCGTGCCATGGCGCATTGGCCTCTTTGGGCCAAAACGAGCGATCTGA